>Ga0194132_10000018_pt1 | contig 248916 bp, 232 predicted proteins | sample TA2KigOf80mmetaG_FD_148612 | JGI IMG/M metagenome (GOLD analysis project Ga0194132, IMG submission 148612) | Freshwater microbial communities from Lake Tanganyika, Tanzania - TA2015054 Kigoma Offshore 80m | ecosystem: Environmental > Aquatic > Freshwater > Lake | place: Tanzania: Lake...
ACTGAACGCACCACAGCTTGTCGGAAAAGTAGCGCGCGGGACGAAGTATGACAATGGCAAAGAGATGAGGGTCGCCGCCTAGTATCTTTTTACACACCTATTGACAACGGCTCCGAGTGCGAGACAATAGGTCTTAGTATCAAGCTGGGTAAAGCGACGTGCGTTTACGCTAAACACTAGACGCTAAACGCCAGACGAAGGAGGTTTTTATGGGATGGGTAGACGCTGACGCGCATGTTATTGAAAGTCCGCTGACGTGGGACTACCTGACGCCATCGGAGAAAAAGTTTCGTCCCGGTCTCTACACCCAGGAGGGTGTAACCGACGTGCAATATTGGGTCATCGACGGCAAGATTCAGGGCTTGAATCGATTTGTCTTCACCACGGAGGCGCTGGCGCAGCGTTCGGCGGACACCGGACGCGATATGACCACCACCATGGCGTCGCGCGACCTGGCCGACATCTCGGCGCGCATCAAGCATATGGACGAGCTGGGCATCGACGTCCAGATTCTCTACACCAGCATCTTTCTCGACCAGGTCACCGAGCGGCCCGATACCGAGGTCGCTCTATGCGGCGCCTACAATCGCTGGATGTCGCATGTGTGGAAAGAGAGCAAAGGGCGGCTGCGCTGGATGGCGTGTCTGCCGCTCCTGAGCATGCCCGACGCGCTCGATCAGTTGAAGTTCGCCAAGGAAAACGGCGGCTGCGGCGTGTTTATGCGTCCCCTCGAGGGCAAGCGGCAGATCAGCGATCCGTACTTCTTTCCAATGTATGAGGCGGCGGAAAAGCTTGATTTTTGCATCGGCCTGCACCAATCGAACGGCAGCCAAGCCGCCGTCGACATGATGGTCAACCCCGACGGCACGCGCGACTTCTTCAACCAGTATCGGCTGTTCAATGTCGGCGCCATGTTCCGGATTTTTAATTGCGGCCTTCCGGAAAAATTTCCCAAGCTGCGCTTCGGCTTCATCGAAACCGCGGCCTCGTGGGTGCCGTGGGTGATCTACGAGCTGCGCCGCCGATTAGAGAAAGTCAAAAAGAAACTGCCCGACGATTTATTGGAGCGCTCCGGCGTGTTCGTCACCTGCCAGATCGGCGACGACGTGCCGTACTTGATCAAGAGCTGCATGGGCGAGAACACGTTGATGATCGGCACCGACTACGGCCATGCCGACTCGTCGACGGAGCTCGATGCGCTGACAACTTTGAAAAACAGCGGCGGTATCAGCGGTGACATGCACCGCAAAATCGTCGAAGACAACCCGCGGGTCTTCTACGGACTGAATTGAAATCGGATTATTTAACCGCAAAGAACGCAAAGTACGCAAAAAAGCAATCCTGTTTTTTAAACTTTGCGTTCTCTGGGTTCTTTGCGGTTAATCGTTCTGAATCTTTTTCCTATCTTAGTTGAAAAATCTCTTTCCACATTTTTTCGTATTTCGGGAACTCGTCGATTTCATTCTCGCCCACCGGGTAGATCGCAAAAGATTCGAGATCAACCGCGGGGTTTATAGTCTGCCGCATCTTTGATCGTCGCCAAACAGTGCTCGGCGATCTCGCGATAGGTCGGCTGCCAGATTTCGCTGCGGTGCCGATTGACGAGCTTGATCATGTTCTCAAATCCCACCGCCATGTAGGGCCGGCCGCCGAGCTCGGCGTGGACCAAACCGTCGATCATGCCAGGTCTGCCGCGCTGCGCTTCGTCGTAGACGAAATCGAAGCCTTCTTTGAAACCGGTGAAAAAGGTCGCACCGTTCGACGCGCCCTCGCCCCACGCACGCCAATCATTGGCGTACCAAGATTTCGGGATGATGCAGATGCGCTTGCCGTTCACTTTGACGACGTAAGGCACATCATCGTCGCACAGGTCGGCGGACCATTGATAGCCTTCGTCGACGAGCAGGCCCAGGGTCTCTTCGGTGTGCAGTCCGCCGGGGCCGAACCAGCCCACCGGCCGTGTGCCGATGGTGTCCTGAATGATTTTGGTGCTGGCGCGAATCTCCTCAAGCTGCTGTGCTGGCGTCAGATCGGTCATGTCGATGTCGTTGGTTATGCCGTGGCCGGCGATCTCGTGGCCGGCTTTGTGCAATGCGCGCACCGCGTCGGGCCACTTCTGCACCGCCAGTCCATTGGCCAAAATCATCGCCCGGACATTGTGGCGCTCGAGCATTTCCAGCAGCCGCCAAATGCCGGCGTTGCCGCCGTAGTTGGCGTGCGAGATTGAGCACAGGTTAACGGGGATTTTCGGATCGCGCTTGAAGCGGCCGCTTTTGCGAAACGCTTCCAGCGCAATGGTAAAGGTGCACGCCAGCAGTTTGTTTCCCGGCCATTGGATCGAGCGCCGCATGGGACTATTTCACCTCCGGTCACTAGGCGTTTGGCTACGCGAGCTATGCCGGAAACCGTGCAGGCGAGTCAAGCGAAAAATTGCAGCAACGCTGGGTTGTAAGCGGCGGCCAGAAACGCTACGAAAACTTAAGATGAAGTTCGTATTGATTCTAGCGATTCTCACCAGCTGCATCGGCTGCGACCAGGCGACCAAGTTGGTCGCCAAGCGACAACTGGTGCCGGGGGAAATTCTCTCATACGCGGGCGATACCTTCCGCTTGCAGTACGCCGAAAACAGCGGCGCGTTTCTGAGCCTGGGCGCCTCGCTTCCCCATCATTGGCGCCAGTGGCTTTTTACGATTCTAACGGGGGTTTTCTTGGTGGGTCTGCTGATTTACTTGTTGGTGAGCAAGTCTCTCACGCGATTGTCCCTGATTTGCCTTTCGCTGGTGTGCGCCGGCGGCATCGGCAACCTGATCGATCGCATCGCCTACGACGGCCGGGTCGTCGACTTTCTCAACGTCGGCATCGGCCCGCTGCGCACGGGGATTTTCAACGTCGCCGATATGGCGATTACTTTTGGCGCGTTGGCGTTGCTGCTGGAGAGTCTGCGCAAGCCTAAGGAAACCGCGCCGCCGGGAGATTGAGAGTCGTTAACGCTTGTGGCGCATGCGTGTGCCGTACTGCACGGAGAGAAAGATTTCGTTGGCGCTCAACTCTGCGGGAAAGTAGGCGCCGGAGACTTTTGCGTCGTTGAGGCTGGCGCCTTCGAGCTTTGCCTTGGAAAAATCGACGCCGCGCAGGTTGGCGGTGCGAAAATAGCTGTGACTGAAGTCTAGGTCTGCGGCATCGAGGCCGCGGAGATCTAAGCTGCGGAAATCGCAATGGGTCAAATCACAGCGCTCACCGGCGGCTTTACGCCGGTTGAACTCTTTGACCTCGCCGTCGCGCAGCAGCTGATAGAGCGGCTCTTGATAGGTTAATGGTTTGAGTGCCATTTGCGGTTCCCAATCAGCAGAGCTTGCACCCTGCCCATGATTGAGAAATCGGCAGCTAACGTGTGGTTCTTAATCTTTGTTCGCGGCGGAATCGTTCCAAGGCCAACTGAATCAGCCGGTCGATGAGCGCGCTGTAGGAAATACCCGTGGCCTCCCACATTTTCGGGTACATACTAATCTTGGTGAAGCCGGGGATGGTGTTGATCTCGTTGACCAAAACGCGGCCGTCGGCCTGCACGAAAAAATCGACCCGCGCCATGCCTTCGCAGCAAAGCGCCTGATAGGCGCGCACCGCCATGGCGCGTAAATTTTTTGACACCGACGCCGGCAGTTTCGCGGGAATCTGTAAACGCGCCCCCTCGGCGTCGAGATACTTGGCGTCGTAGGAATAGAAATCGCGGTTGACGATGATCTCGCCGGGCAACGAGGCGATCGGCTTTTCATTGCCGAGCACGGAACACTCAATCTCGCGGGCGGCAATGAACTCTTCGATGACGACCTTGTTGTCGTAGCGAAATGCTTCGCGCAGCGCGCCGGCGAATTCACTGGGCCTGCTGACTTTGCTGATACCGACCGACGAACCGAGGTTGGCCGGCTTGACGAAAAGCGGCATGCCGAGAGTTTTCTTGACGGCAGCGAAGCTGATCCTGTCGGTGCGCCCGAAGACGAGAAACTTGCCGATGGGAATCTTGGCGTCGCGCAGCAGGCGCTTCATGACGTCCTTATCCATGCCGACTGCGGAACCGAGCACGCCTGCGCCGACGAACGGCAAGTTGGCCAGTTTCAACAAGCCTTGCACGGTGCCGTCCTCGCCGAACGGCCCGTGCAGCACCGGGAACACGACATCGACGGTGCCGATGCCGCCGCCTTTGGTGGATCGTGTTATTGGCGCCGTCGTCGCACCGGGCAGCACTGCGGCCAAATCCGCCGAGCTGGCGTCGGCGACTTTGTCGACGGCAACATCGCGCAGTAGCTTTGCGCCCTGATCCAACGACCAGCGGCCCTGTTTGTCGATGCCGATGGCGACCACTTGGTATTTTTTTGGGTTCATCGCCGCGGTGATATTGCGCGCGGAGATGAGCGAAATTTCATGCTCGGCGGATTTGCCGCCGAAGAGGAGAGCGACGCGGAGTCTTTTCTTCATCAAACTTGGTGCGGGTAGGAGAGAAGTCGAGGATAGAGGGTGGAAGATGGAGGATCGCGGCAGACGATGGTCTTGCCATCCTCTGTTCTCGATCCTCCATTCTCAAATCTGACTGAAATTAAGCTTTCTTAGCGACCGCCGCGGGCGCCTGCTGCTCAATGACCTTCACCACCTTGCCGGGATAGCTCTGCTTTTCAAATTGCAAAACGAAATATTTCGCTTTGACCGGATCGCCTTTGTTGTCGAACTCAATGGCGCCGGTGACGCCTTTGAAGCCTTTCAGTTTGCGCACCGCCGTAGAAACATCGGCGCGGCTCGGTTTTTTGCCGGGGTTGGCTTTGAACCATTGCTCAAGGGCTTTGATGCCGACCATGGTCGCGTCGTAGCCGTAAAGACCGAAGGACTCAACTTCTTTGTTGAAGCGGGCTTTGAATTTTTTCGCGAACGCGGCGGTCTCTGGATAGGCTTCCGGCGGGCCGGCGACGCTGGTGTAGTAGCTGCCGACGGACGAGGTGCCGGCGATCTTGACCATCTCCGCTGAGTCCAGGCCGTCCGGTCCCATGAACTTGGCGTTGACGCCTTTTTCACGGAGCTGCTTTAACAATAGGCCGCCCTGATGATAGATGCCGCCGAAGTAAACCAGGTCAGGATTTTTGGCTTTGAGCGGAATGATCATCGGCGAGAAGTTGGCACGCTCTTCGGTGCCTTCGAAGCCCAGCACGTTGAGGCCGAGTTTCTTGGCTTCGTTGCGAAAGTTCTCCGCCACGCCTTGGCCGTAGAGTGTCTTGTCGTGGATGATGTAGACCGATTTGGCTTTCAATTGCTGCGCGGCGAAGCGCGCGCCGACGGGGCCCTGCACGTCGTCACGGCCGCAGACGCGATTGACGTTGGGATAGCCGCGGTCGGTGATCTCCGTGGCCGTGTTGGCCGGCGAGATCATTGCCAGCATGGCGTCTTTGTAAACCTCAGAGGCGGGCAGCGCCACGCCGGAATTGAAATGGCCGACGAGCACTAACACGTCGGGGTCGGCGACCATGTTGCGCGCGTTGGCGACGCCGACTTCGGGCTTGGCTTGGTCGTCCTGCGGCACGAGCTCCAAATCATAGCCGAGCGCTTTGATCGCCTTGACCGATTCTTCGACCGCGAGCTGGGCGCCGAGCTTGATATGTTCGCCCAACGCCGCCTGCTCGCCGGAGAGCGGCGCTTGCACGGCGATCTTGATCTTGCCTTTTTGCGCCCAGGCGGTCAGCGGGATAGCCGGTAACAGAGCCAACAAAAAAACCGATAGGATTTTTCGCAGCACGGGGGTCTCCTCCTAAGCTAGATTGTGATGGAAGTTACGCGAAGCCGGCGGCTCAGTCAAACATTCGTTGCTATCCATATGCTGCAAAACTCGTAAGAATGCTTCGACAGGTCTCAGCATGAACGGATTTTCCCAACGGCTAGACCTATGATCCGTTTGCCCCTTCGGCAGGCTCAGGGCGGCTCTGAGCTCAATCGAAGGGCTCCGAAGAGTTTCTCAGCACTTTGCTAAGGTTTGATCAACGCCTTTACCGGATAAAGCCCTTCGATTTCACCGCCGACGGCGCGGATGCATTTTTCGGTTTCTTCAAGGGGAAACGTGTGCGTGACCATTTGCTGCACGGGAAACTTCGCCGCTTGGATCGCGTTCATGGCGATCTCGGTGGCGTCGTTGTCGGTGGTGAAGGCGCCCTGAAAACGAATTTGCCGGCGCACGATCAGGTTTACGTTGAGTGGCACATCGATGCCGTCGCGGGTAAGACCGCCGACCACCAGGGTGCCGAGGACGCGCACACATTCGACCGAAGTTTTGATTGCGTTTACGTTACCCGAAACATCGACGGCAACGTCGACCAGCTCGCCATCGGTTTCGGTTTTGATGACGTCAAGAACATTTTCCTTTTCGACATTGATGGTGCGCGTGGCGCCGAATTTTTTTGCCACTTCCAAGCGCTCGGCGTCGCGGCCCATGCCGGTGACAAAGATTTTTGCCGCCCCGGCGGTCTTGGACGCGAAGGTGCAGGCGAGCCCTTGCTGGCCCGGGCCTTGGATTAAGACCGAATCGCCCATTTTGACGCCGCCCTGGCGGATCGCCCATTGGAATCCGTTCGCCATCACGGCGCCGATTAACACCGCGGCTGCGGCGGGCAGGTCGTTGGTCACCTTGGTGACGAGTATGTCGGGAACGAGATAGAGATAGTCGGCGAAGCCACCGAATAGGTGCGGTGGGTTGGCACAAGTCGTTTGGCCGCCGTAGCCAATGCGCGCCTTGCAGAAGCGCGCCGCGCCACGCCGGCAATGGCCGCAGCGGCCGCAGCCTTTGGCGCCTTTCATAATGATGCGGTCGCCTTCTTTGATGCCGTGAATCGCCGCGGCTTCTTTACCGAGCTTTTCGACGCGGCCTAAAATTTCATGGCCGAGAATAAGCGGATAGGGCAAGCCGTTTTTGCCGCCGTGGAGATATTTAAAATCCGACCCGCAGACGCCGCCCATCTCGACTTTGACGAGCCCGCCATCGGATGGAACGTCGGGAATCGGGTATTCGCGAATCTCCAACTTATCGGGTCCAAGCAGAGTCGCACCGCGGCTGGTGGCCATAAACACCTCCGGTTTTTTGCCGACGTTATGGCAAGCGTCCTATGATCGTCAAGCGGGATGGGCGCAATGCATTGCGCCCCTACGACAGATCAAACCCACACTCATCCATCGATTTCTTCGACCTCGCTGCAGCGGATCTTATGGAGGGGCGCGATTCATCGCGCCCGCTTTGCTTGACAGCCGTGGAACTTTGCCTGTAGACCATCTTGTGCGCCGCGAAATTTTTAGAGGGAGAATGCTATGGCAAAAGTCGTAATCGGCATCGGCACTTCGCATAGCCCGCAGCTAAGCATTCGCGCCAAAGATTGGGCGCAGCTGCTCGGCGACAAAGATAAAACCGATCCGCGGTTGAATTATGACGCGCTGCTCAAGAAGGCCAAGCCGGGCATCGAGTCGGAGTTAACGCTGGAAAAATTTGAACAGCGCGATCAGGCCTGCCTGAAAGGCGTCGCAACTTTGGGGGATGCGCTGCGCCAGGCCAACGCGGACGTTGTTGTGGTTTTTGGCGACGATCAGCAAGAGCAATTCCACGACGAGAACATGCCGACGTTTGCGATCTATCACGGCAAAAGCGTGCCGGTGGTGAAAGACCACGGGCTGCGTCCCTCCGGCTGGAAGGATGCCGAGCGGCGCGGTTGGGCGGAGACCGAGCCGGAGTATGAGAACGCGCAGGAGCTTGCCAATCATCTAATCCGAGGTTTGAACGATGCTGAGTTCGACATCGCCCGCTGCAGCAAGTTGCGCGCCGAGATCGGCGTCGGGCATGCGTTTAGTTTTCTCTACCGGCGCGTGCTGCCCGGCAGCAAGGTGCCGATCGTGCCGGTGATGGTCAACACCTATTATCCGCCGAACCAACCGACGCCGAAACGCTGCTACGCTTTCGGTCAGGCGGTGCGCAAGGCGATCGATTCATGGAACAGCGATGCGCGCGTGGCGCTGCTCGCTTCGGGCGGCCTGAGCCACGTCGTCATCGACGAAGAGATCGATGCCATGACCATCGACGGTTTGAAAAACAAAAAGCCGGATGTGTTATTTCGCCTGCCGCGCGAACGGTTGAAGGCCGGCACGTCGGAGATTTTGAATTGGGTGGCGCTCGCGGGTGCGATGGAAGATCGCGATTTGAAATATCTAGAATACGTGACGACCTATCGCTCGCCGGCGGGCACCGGCTGCGGGATGGGCTTTGCGTATTGGCAGTGAATGATCGTTTCGAGTTCCGCGTTTCGGGTTCAAAGATCGGATGAAGATTTTCAGGAGTTTGCATGGCAAGGGAAGCGATTATTGAGAGGCTGTTGAAGCTCGACACTTGTTCGGTGTCGGATGGCATGGATAGTTTGGGCGTCAAAGGTGCTACGTGGGGCGTGCGGCCGCAATGGCAGTGCCCGCGCATTGCGGGGCGCGCGGTGACGATGAAGATCAAACCGCAAGGCTTACAGCAGCCGACGCAGCATCTCGGCACCACGGCCATCGAAGTGGCGAGCCCTGGCGACATTATCGTCATCGACAACGGCGGCCAGCCGCAATTTTCTTGCTGGGGTGGATTGCTCTCGCTGTCGGCCAAACTAAAAGGCGTCAGCGGCGTGGTGATCGACGGCGCCTGCCGCGATATCGATGAAGCGCGCGATTTGGCGTTTCCCGTCTATGCGCGCGGCGTCGTGCCGATGACAGCGCGCGGCCGGGTGATGCAGGAATCGTTCAATCAAGAAATCGAGTTTGCCGGCGTGCAATGCCATCCCGGCGACCTCGTGCTGGCCGACGGCAGCGGCATCATCATTATTCCGCGAGAGAAAGAAAACGAAATCCTTGTCGCCGCGGAGGCGGTCTTTGCCAAGGAACAGGAAATGGCCGCGGGCATTCGCAAGGGCTATTCGGGTTTGGAAATGTTGGAAAAGCTCGGCTACGAGCAGATGCTGAATAAGAAGTCTTAGGAGAAGCAATGGATTCGGTAGTTGAAGGGTTCAGAAAACTTTCCGTCGCGGGCGTCTCGGACGCCATGGACCGGCTCGGCATTGTCGGTCAGTGCTTGGGCATTCAATCGATCAACCAGGGCAACCGCATGGCCGGGCGCGCGTTTACCATCAAATATATTCCCTGCGGCACCGTGAAGGGCACCGTCGGCGACTACATCGACGATGTGCCGCCGGGCGACGTCGTTGTGCTCGACAACGCCGGCCGCTTAGACTGCACGGTGTGGGGCGATATTTTGACTGCCGTGGCGCACAAGCGCGGCGTCGGCGGCACGGTGGTGCACGGCGTCTGCCGCGACGTGGCGCGCAGCTTCGAATTGAAATATCCGATCTTCAGCCGCGCCAAGTATATGCGCACGGGTAAAGACCGCGTCGAAGTCGATGGCATGAACGTGCCGGTGTCGATGGGCGAAGTGCAGGTGAAGCCGGGCGACATCATGCTCGGCAGCGACGACGGTGTGCTGGTGGTGCCGAAGGACAAAGAGCAGGAGATTCTCGCCTTGGCGCAATCGATCTCAGAGGCGGAAGACAAGATTCTCAAATCGGCCCTGAGCGGCATGCGCCTCGACGAAGCGCGCAAGGTGCACAAGTACCACGAGTTGCAACGGAAGATCTGACTCACCACGAAGGCACGAAGGACACAAAGCTCGGTGTCCTTCGTGTCTTCGTGGTGAAAAAATTCTTATCTAGATATGACCACAATCGATTCCACGACGATTCAACGCGCGGCCAAATTTGGCGCCGCGACGATTCACGAAGCGATGGGCAAGAAGGGCGCGCTGCCCTACGGCATCAAGCCGATCGCGTCGAATATGAAACTCTGCGGGCCGGCGGTGACTGTGAGCTCGCCGGCGGGCGATAACCTGATGTTGCACCAGGCGCTCTATGTCGCGCAGCCGGGGTCGATCATGGTCGTCGAAGTCAGCGGCGGCTACGAGTACGGCTATTGGGGCGAGATCATGACCATCGCGGCGCAGGAGCGAAAGATTGCTGGGCTAGTGATCGATGGCTGCGTGCGCGACGCCGACTTGATCGAGGAGTTTGGCTTTCCCGTGTTTGCCCGCGGCCTGTCGATTCGCGGCACGGGCAAAGACGCCGGCGGGTCGATCAACCAAGCGATCAAGATCGGCGATGTGACGATCAACGCCGGCGATTTGATCGTCGGCGATCGCGATGGTCTAGTAGTGATCGCGGCGGCGGATATTCAATCGGCGCTCGATGCGTCGCAGAAGCGCGAAGATAAGGAAGACCAGATTATGAAGGATCTGCGCGCCGGCAAAAGCACGTTGGAAATTTACGGCTGGCCGTCTGCTCCCTAGCGCTCGCAATCTCAGATTTCAGAGAACTCCAATGCTGACCACCGATGAGAACTTGTTCATTACCCAAGTTAGCAAGGGCACGCCTTGCGGCGAGCTGCTGCGCCGTTATTGGCATCCGGTGGCGGCGGCGGCGGAGTTGACCGACGAGAAGCCGATCAAAACAGTCAAGATTCTCAACGAAAAGTTGGTGGTCTATCGCGATAGGTCGGGCAAGTACGGTCTTGTCGGCGAGCGGTGTCCGCATCGACTCGCTTCGCTTGCCTACGGACGTGTCGATCACGAAGGCATTCGCTGCCCCTATCACGGTTGGAAGTTCAACGGCGCTGGGAAGTGTCTGGAGCAGCCGGCCGAGCCTGCGGACAGCACCTTTAAAGAGCGCATCAAGCATGTTGCTTATCCGGTCGAGTATCTCGGCGGCCTGATCTACGCTTACCTCGGCCCGGCGCCGGCGCCGCTGTTACCGCGCTGGGATGTGCTGGTGTGGGAGCGCGGCAAGCGCTGGATCGTCAAAGACTCGCTGATCGACTGCAACTGGCTGCAAGCGATGGAGAACAGCGTCGATCCGGCGCATCTGTTCTGGCTGCACGGCGACACGGCGCACTTGGCGCCGCGGGTCAAAAAATATTCCGAGAAGCATGAGTTCATCCGCTTCGAGTACGGCATCAAAAAACGGCGCACGACATTGCCGCTGGCAACCGGTGGCAAGCCTGAAGTCGACGAGCACCCGTTGCTATTTCCAAGCGTGCTGCGCCATGTAGCGCGGTTCAAAGGCGGCCATCGGCACAATCTGCAAATCCGTGTGCCGGTGGACGATACCCACACGCAAGTTTTCCGCGTGAGCTTTTTGCCGACGGCGACCGACCACTCACCCGCGGACATGGATGTGCCGTTTCGTTGCGAGCAGCTCAAAACCGGCAGCCGCGAATACGACATGAGCTTGGTTTCGGCGCAGGATTCGATGGCCTGGGAAACCCAAGGCCCGGTGATGGATCGATCGCAAGAGCATCTCGGCGTCGCAGACGAGGGGATTATTGAGCTGCGCAAAATGCTGCGTGAACAGATTGAGCACGTGCAGCAAGGGTTTGATCCGTTGGGAGTGATCCGCGACCCGGCGAAAAATCGGCTCATCGATCTCGGTGTGATCAACGAGCGCATTGGCCTGCATGCCGCGAAAGCGGCGTAGCGTACAATGCGTTTTCGGATTGCTATTCTCGCGAAATCGAGAAAACCCAGGCGCGTGTTCCCCCCTGCCGAATCGTTAATACCTAAAAATTCCATGCATCGTATAACTACCTGATTTTAAAGAGCTTTGTTGCTATTTCTCTTGCTGTCGGGGACGCGATGCTTTACTATCTGGCGATATGTGGCAGGCGAAATTGGCAATTCTTAGCAGCACTGCGCGCATTTGCGCTTTTGCGCTGCTTTTTCTAAGCATCTCAACCCTCCAGGTCTCCGCTGCTGCCGCGCCAAGTTGGCAAGCCGAATGGGAAAAGACTCTAGCCGCTGCCGAAAAAGAAGGCCAAGTCACTGTCTATGGCCCGCCGGGCATCAACTACCAGGACGCGATTGGCTCGTTCCAAAACTCGTTTCCCAAGATCAAACTCGTTTACGTGGCTGGTTCGGGCACGGTGAACGCGCAGAGGCTCGTGACTGAACGCCGGGCCGGAAAATTTCTCGCCGACGCTTTTATCGGCGGCTCCGGATCGATCATCGATGTGTTGTTCGACGGCAACATGCTCGAACCGATTCCGCCCATGCTTGTCCTTCCCGAAGTGCGCGATCAGTCGCTATGGTTCAACAAGACCCACATCTACGCCGATGCCAAAGGTCAACATGTCTTCATGATGATGGGGAATGTGAACTCGAACATCGCCGCCTATAACACTAAGATTACCAAGCCCGAGGGGCTCAAGTCGCACTTGGATCTGCTGCATCCCAAATGGAAGGGAAAGATAGTTGCCTACGATCCACGGGCGCGCGGCCATATTCAAAACGTGCGGGCGCTTTATCACAACCCAAAACTGGGCGGCGAGTTCTTTCGGCGTTTCTTTTCCGAGACCGACGTGACGCTAAGCCGCGACCAACGGCTGATGATCGACTGGGTAGCGCAGGGCAAATATGAGCTGTCGGTTTTCTCCTCGAACAATGATGTCTTCGACGCCAAGAGAAAGGGTCTGCCGATCGATATCATAGACGCGCCGGACGACGAATCCTACATGTCCGGGGGCTTCGGCCATGTCGGTATCGTCAACAAAACGCCGCATCCCGCGGCGGCGAAAATCTTTCTCAACTGGCTGCTCTCCAAGGAGGGCCAGCTCAGGTGGCAGGAAAAGGCCAACGATAACTCGCTGCGGACCGACATTCCCAAACATATGCTGTCGGACCAAGCGATGATTCCCAAAGAAAAGGGCCGATATATGAATACGAGCTTGCCGCAATATCAGGACATCGATGTGGCGTTGAAGATCGTCGATGACGCCTTGGCAAAAGCCGGCAAGAAATAGCTTCGGAGGCACCAAGTATGTTGACCAAAGAAGAAAATGAGATGTTAACCCGAGTGGGGCCTGGCACACCGGCGGGCGAATTGCTGCGCCGCTATTGGCTGCCGGTGGGCGTCGCCAAAGAGTTGACGCCGGAGAATCCGACTCAGGTTGTGCAAATACTCGGTGAAACCCTGGTGCTCTTCCGTGACAAAAAAGGCAACGCCGGTTTGATCAACGACCGCTGCCCGCACCGCGGCGTGTCGCTTTCCTACGGCCGCTGTGAAGAGCGCGGCATCTCCTGCGCCTATCACGGCTGGTTGTTCGATACCAAGGGCAATTGCCTTGAAACTCCCGCAGAGCCGGCGGAAAGCAAGTTCCATTTGACAGTAAAACAGAAGACCTATCCGATACAGCAATTATGCGGTTTGTATTGGACCTACATGGGCCCAGGCGCCGCGCCGTTGATCCCCAACTTTGATATCTGGTTTCGCAAAGACGGTCGGCGCCAGATTTTCATCCAGCCGCAACTCGACGCCAACTGGTTCCAGCCCATGGAGAACTCCATGGATCCGGCGCATTTGCAGATTCTTCATCAAGAAACGGCCGGTCGTGGCCGCGCCATTGCGGACTCGACGCGCGGGTTGACCGACGACGTCGCCGGCTTCGATTTTTACGAAACTCACTACGGCCTGATGAAAAAGCGCACCTACAAAAACGGCATGGTCGACGAGCATCCGGTGATCTTCCCGAACATTTTGCGCCAGGGCAACGTCGGTCAGATTCGTGTGCCGATGGACGACACGCACACGAAGATTTATTTTGTCCGTTTTTTCCCGAGCGAGAAGGGCGAAATCATCGAGAACGACGATCCGCCGGTGGAGTACATCAAGCCGTACAAGAACCCGCCGGATCAACTGCACCCATTCACTCGTTTCCGCATGGATTTGGTCCAGTCGCAAGATCATATGGCTTGGGAAACCCAGGGGCCGATTTGCGACCGCACGAACGAACGCCTAACCAGCTCGGATCGCGGCGTCATCTTGCTGCGCGAAGTAATGTTCCGCGAAATGAAGAAAGTCCAGCAGGGCCAAGATCCAATGGGCGTGGTTCGCGACCCGGCGAACAATCCGTTGATCGATACCCATCTGATGGAATCCATCGAACAAAGCACTATGGATCGCGCGCCGCGCGCCGTTAACCAATAACGGCGCGACTGGTGCTCCGGGCCCCCTCTGTTGCCTCCGGAGGCGGCCTTTTTTTTTCGCCTTGTTGCTTCCCTTGCCTTAGTTTTTCGACACGATTATGATTCGGCGAACTCTTCAAGCAGAATGGAAGCTTAGCTATGGCCGATCTATCGAAACTCCGTGAGTTGGTCTCGCAGTCCTGCCGTATTCTCGGCAAGCTCAACCTAACCAAAGAGCCCAGCGGTCACGTCAGCGCCCGTGTGCCGGGCGAAGACAAGGTTCTGATCAAAGCGCGTGGACCGGAGGAGTCCGGTCTGCGCTTCGTCAGCGCGCGCGACATCATCACCGTTGACTTCAATGGCAAGAAAGTCGCCGGCGACGACGGCCTCGACGTGCCCCAGGAAGTCTTCATTCACACCTGGTTGTACAAGACGCAACCGAAGGTCGAGTGCGTCGTGCACGTGCATCCGCTGCACGTGGTCTTGTTCACAATCTGCAACAAGCCGATTCAGCCGCTCTACGGCGCCTACGATCCGTCAGGTCTGCGCTTGTTGGTCGATGGTTTGGCGACTTACCCGCGCAGCATCACGGTCTCCAACGAAAAACTCGGCGAAGAGTTCGCCAAAGCGATGGGCGACAAACAAGCATGCCTGATGCGCGGCCACGGCATCACCAGCGCCGGGCCTAACGTGCAGGATGCGACGCTGACCGCAATCAAGTTGAACGACGCGGCGGTGATCAACTATCAAGCCAATCTGCTCGGCGTGCCCCAGCCGATCCCGCAAGAAGATATCGACATCATGGTCGGCAAATCCCGCGGCCCAAGCGCGGTGCATGCCGGCTCGAACTGGCGCTATTACTGCAAGCTGTTGGACGAGGAATAGAACTGAGCGAGCGCTGGAAGAGCGGGTTGGGTGGCCGGCCTTACCGCGTGTATCGGCGCTTGGGCGATTTTACTCAGTCACTGAGTATTTTTACTCAATGACTGAGTAATGTCTGCAGATAGTTCGTAGCGCTTCGGGGAGCGGTTTTTGATAAGCCGCGATTAACACGTTGAAATACAGAAGAAGGTCGGTCTAGACTCCACAGTAATGAAATCCGAAGCCGCGGAGGCATCTTCGCTCACCGCACAGTGGCGCGTCACGCCGATACGCGTCGCGGAGTTTTCGCTGCTTATCTTTCTGGCGGTCGCCATGGGGTTACCGCTGCTGTTCTTGTTGAACGGCAGTTTCAACCTCGCGGCGCCTGGCAAAGACGCGGTGTATGGACTGGCCAATTGGGTCCGTGCCTTTTCCGACCCGACGACGTTGAGCGCTTTGTGGATGAGTTTCTTGCTTTCCGTCGTTCGCTTGCTTCCGGCGATGCTTATCTCGGTGATCTTTGCCTGGCTGATCGCGCGCACGGACATGCCGGGCGGTAAGTTCATCGAGTCGGTTTGTTGGATCGCTTATTTCGTGCCGGATTTTCCTCTGGTGCTGGCATGGATTCTCCTGCTCGATCCGAACTTCGGTTTTCTCAACGGTTTGGCAAAACCATTCGTTGAAGGTCCGCTGTTCAACCCTTACAGCTTTTGGGGCATCGTCTGGGTGCACACTTCCACAGGAGGCATTTGGTTCAAAGTGATGCTGTTGGTGCCGGTGTCTCGCCGGCTCGGCGCGGCGCTGGAAGAAGCGGCGCGGGTCTCCGGCGCATCGACCGTGATGATGCTCCGGAGGATTACTTTGCCGGTGCTGGCGCCGATGATTCTTGCAGTCTCCGTTTTGAGCTTTATCCGTGGCCTCCAATCGTTCAACACCGAGCTTTTGCTCGGCACACCGGCGGGTATCTACGTTTACTCCACGAAAATCTACGACTATCTCCATCGCGAACCACGGGCCTATGGCGAAGCGACCGCGCTGGGGTCGGTGTTCTTGGTTGTGCTGGCGATTCTGCTGTTCTTTTACTGGAAATACCTGAGCGGCAATCGCAAATTCACCGTTGTGACCGGACAGGGTTACTCAACCATGCGCGTGAAGCTCGGCAAGTGGCGCTTCGCCGCTTTGGGTGGATGCTTGCTCTATGTCGCGGTCATGATGTTTTTGCCGCTGGTGTTTTTGGTCCTTGGCTCCTTCATGCGCCGCTACGGTTTTTTCAACATTGCGTCACCCTATACGCTGGCGCACTGGCAGAACCTTTTCACCGATGCGATTTTTCTCGAGGCGCTGAAGAACAGTTTGATCATCGCCAGCGTGACGGCGCTGGGCGGTATCTTGCTTTATTCTGCAATTGCTTACTTATTGGTTTCCAAACGGACAATCACCGCGCCGCTGCTCGAAAGCCTCTGTTGGATTCCCCACGTGCTGCCGGGCATTCTTCTGGGACTCGGCATTCTCTGGCTATTTTTGGCGACGCCGCTGCGTTACTTTTTCTACGGCACAGTATGGGGCATCGCGCTGGCGCTGATTCTCGCTGATAGCCCAGTGACAACGCAGGCGTTCAAAGCGGGGCTGTTGCAATTGGGCAACGAGCTCGAAGAGGCGGCGCGGGTGAGCGGTGCGTCGTGGTCTTACACCTACGGGCGGATTCTCCTGCCGCTGCTCGCGCCGATTGCTGCCGCCGTCGGCTTGATGAACTTTGGCAGCGCGTTGACGAGCATTAGCACACCGATCTTGCTCTACAGCCATCAATCGCGCCCGTTGGCGATCTTGCTGCTTGAATATAGCTTCACGGGTGAGTTAGAAAGATCAGCGGCTCTCGGCCTGTTGATCACCGTGATCATCGGCGTGATGATGCTGGTCGGCAGGAGGTTTGGGTTGAAGCTGGCTGGCTCGGAATGATGCGGATTACCTCGCGCGGAGACGCAGAGGACGCAAAGTTCGGATAGGAATTAACACGAAGACGCGAAGGGCACGAAGCTGAAAGAATTTTTATGGCGCGATTTATTACGCCCGCGTTCTCGATAGGGGAAGGAGCGACATGAAAAGTATCTTCACATTTTTATTCATCGTTCTTTTCAGCGGCTCCGCCGCGGCCCAAACCAAAGGCGAGAAAGAATGGCAAGACGTCATTGCCGCCGCGAAAAAAGAAGGCAAAGTTGTGGTCGCCGGTTCGCCCGACCCGGTGATGCGCAACGAGGTGATTCCCAAGTTCACTTCGCGCTTTGGCATACCCGTGGAGTTTGTCGCGGGCCGGTCGAGCCAGATCGTCGCTCGGGTTGAGACGGAGCGGGCGTCGGGCATTTACACGATCGATGTCTTTCTCGCGGGGCCGGATACTTCGGCGAACGAGCTTTACAAGGACAAGATGATCGATCCGCTGAAGCCTTTGCTCGCGATGCCCGAAGTGGTCGACGGGTCTAAATGGAAAAACGGCAAAGTTTGGTTTGCCGACCCGCAGGAGCAGTTCGTCGTGCGTGCGTTCAGCAGCGTGGCCACGCTGTTATTTATCAACACTGAGCATGTCAAGCCGGAAGAGATGCGTGACATGAAGGACCTGCTCAATCCCAAATGGCGCGGCAAGATCGCCGCCGAGGATCCGACCACGACCGGCGCTGGCGCCAACAAGGCAGCGCGCTTTCATCACGATCTCGGCGAAGAATTCGTCAAGAAGCTCTACATCGAACAGAAGCCGGTGCGCACGCGCGATCGGCGCCAGATGACCGATTGGCTGGCGCGCGGCACCCAGCCGATCTGCCTCGATTGCCGCGAGGATGACGTCCGGCCCTTGCTCAAGGATGGATTTAAGATTCTCGAAATTTTCGAGCTGAACGGCGCGGCGCCGACGATCAACGGCTCGCCCTGGATGTTGTCGCTGGCCAACAAAGCGCCGCATCCGAAGGCCGCGCAAGTTTTTGCCAATTGGATTCTCTCGAAAGAGGGGCTGGAGACCTACGGCCGCGGCTATGGCTCGGCGACGCTGCGCACCGATATCGACGAGTCCTATCTGAAGCCCGGTAATCTGCCCAAGAAAGGCGTGAAGTATTTTGACGATACCGAGTGGAAGTGGGTCGTCACGGGCAGGCAAGAACATCGCGATAAAGTTTGGCAGCTCTTGAAGGCAGCGCGCTGACGGGCCGTTGGCGCGCGCAAACCGTTAGATAGCAATACGTCAAACAGAGAAAGGATCGACTATCATGGCTAAGAAAATGAAGATATTTTATCGGGCGCCGAGTCACGTGCCGCTTTGGAAGGTGATGGAAGAAGGCGGCTTTCTCGCCAAGCAGGGCATTGAGATGGAGATGGGTTCGCTCGAAGGGCAGCGTAAACGTGCCGCCGAAGGGTTGAGAGCCGGCGAGCTCGATATCGTTTCTGGCAATCATCACAACTTATACGTTCGCAAAGCCTTGCACGGCGACCCGTACGTGCACATCGGCCAGAGCAATAACTCTTGGCGCGAGACCTTTCTGGTCTGTGGCAAGGGCGTCAATGGCGTGCAGGATTTGAAAGGCAAAAAAGTCGTCATGGATGATTTCGACGGCCATACCGGGCTAAACGTCTGGCTCTATCTGCACAAACATGGCCTGGAAGAAGGGCGCGATGTCGAGCTGGTGCAAAACGGCAAGAAAGGCGAAGAGCGTGCCCGTGACGTGATGGCCGGTCTGTTCGACGCGACGTTCATCCGCGCCGTCGACCGGCTGCGCGCGCTCAAGTTCGGCGCCAAGATCATCGAAGTCTCGCCGATGGCGATGATCGAAGGCGTGACGCTGACGACGACGACCACTTATGTGAAAAATCACGAAGACGAGTGCCGCTCACTGATCAAAGCCATGGTCGATGGCACGCATTTCTTCAAAACCAACAAAGCCGACACTCTGAAGATTGTCCAGAAGCACTGCTCCGACCTGCTCAAGATTCGCGGCGATGAAGAATGGGAATGCTTTTACGACAATCAGGTGCAGACCCTCGAAAGCGCGCCTTACCCGTCTTTGGAGGCGGTGCAAAACGTATTCGCCCTGGCGGTTAAGCGCAATCCAGAAATCAAAGAGTACAATCCGCTGGCGCTGTGGGACTTGCACTACGTCAAAGAGCTCGACGACAGCGGCTATATCCGGAACTTGTATAAGTAACTCGCAAGCTCGTCACTTGCGTAGAAAGCCCGGTGCAGATGTTCTTCACCGGGCTTTCTCGCTTATGCGCGTTTCAATGGCGACTCGCCTAGCAGCCCGCAATTGTGGTATGGCTCGGGCATATGGAAGAAGTAAAAATCGTCGACACCACCCTGCGCGATGGCGACATCAGCCTGTGGGCCTATGGCATGACTACGGGCATGATGCTGCCGACGTTGCCTCACCTGGACGAAGCGGGTTTTGACTCGATGGAGTTCTTTCTAAACTTGCGGCTGAAAAAATTCGTCCGCGAGCACAAGGAAGATCCTTTCGATTGGCTGCGTCTGGGCACCAAGCAAGTGAAGAAGACGCGGCTGCGTTACCACGGCGGACTGCACAGCGGTTTTGAGTTCATTCCGTACTGCATTCGCGAGCTGTTGATCAAAACCGTCGTCAAATACGGTATCGATCTGACCCGCTCATCGAACGCTTGGAACAACTACGAGCTCCTGGGCAAAGAGGCGATCGAGCTGAAGAAGCTCGGCATGGAGATGGTGATGAATCTGATCTATGCCGTCTCGCCGCGCCACACCGACGAATACTATGCACAGAAAGCACGCGACGCCGCGGCGTTGAAACCCTATCGGCTTTGTTTCAAAGACGTCGGCGGCATGCTGACGCCCGAGCGCACACGGACGCTGGTGCGACTGATCAAGCAAAACATTGGCGATACGCCGTTAGAATTTCACGCCCACTGCAACAACGGCTTGGCGCCGTTCAATCTGCTTGAAGCGGTCAAAGAAGGCGTGCGCATCGTCCACACGGCGATACCGCCGCTCGCCAATGGCTCGTCGCAGCCATCGGTTTTCAACGTCGCCAGCAACCTGCGAGCGCTCGGCTACAAGCCGTTGGTCAATACCGACGTGCTGCTGCCGGTGAGCGAACATTTCAGTCGCGTCGCCAAGGAAGCCGGCCTGCCCGTGGGAACACCGCGTGAGTATGATCAAGCCTGGTACGGCCATCAAGTTCCCGGCGGTATGATTTCCAATCTGCGCCATCAACTGAAGCTCATGGGCAAAGAAGACAAGATGGCGGAAGTGCTAGAAGAGATTTCCCGCGTGCGCGCCGAGCTGGGCTATCCGATCATGGTGACGCCATTCGCTCAGTTCGTCGGCAGCCAGGCGGCGATCAACGTCATGCTCGGTGAGCGCTACAAAGAGGTCACCGACCAGGTGATCCAATACGCGCTGGGCCTTTGGGGTAAAGAAGGCAGCGATTACATGGATAAGGAAGTCAAAGCGAAGATTCTTAACCGAGCGCGCGCCCGTGAAATTGAAAAGACCGTCTATCCTGAACCGTCGTTGGCTGAAGTGCGCAAACAGTACGGCGGGCCGCACTTGTCCGATGAAGATTTGCTGCTGCGCTTCTACGCCGGGCCGGAGTTTGTCGACGCGCTGAAAAATGCCCCGCCGCGCAAAGAATATCTCGACGCGCGCAAGCCGTTGGTTCGTTTGGTCGAGGAGTTGGGCAAAAAGAAATTGGCCCATGTGTACATTCGCAAGGGGGATTTTTCGCTAACCATCGCGCGCTAGCGCGCGCGCTTAGTATTCCAGATTCCAGATTAGCTCGGACAAACAATTTGGAATCTGGAATTTCCAAGGAGGTCCTTATGGCCAAAGTGGAACCGTACACCGAGCACTGGGGTCGCGAAGGGTTCTACGGCGATGGTATCAATGTGCTGCGGGCGCAGCATGTGCCGGATTTTCTCCGAGTGAGCGGCCCGCACGCGCCGCACCGATTCAACATCGCGGATGTGAACTTGGCCGATCGCGCGGATGCCGGTGCTTTGCCAACGCCGGTTATGTTGAGCCGCACCGGCGCGCAGCTTTGCGTGTCGGTGCGTGAGCGGCCGATGCCGTTTGTGATTGCCAACGTCGAAGCCGATGAGGTGCATTTCATTCAGCAAGGTGAGGTCCGTTTCGCCACGGCCTACGGAAACATTACCGGTGGTGCCGGCGACTTTGTTTTTATCCCGCGCGCGGTGCCCTATCGCATCGAAACAGAAAGAGGGCCGACGTTGTCGCTGATCGTAGAAACTCCCGGGGCGACGAAGTTCGCTGCGGCGCCACAATTCGAGCCGCAGATCGAAAGCGCTGTCATCGAGAGTCGTCCGGCGCAGAGCGTCGAGACGACGGTGTTGCTAAAATCGTTCGACGGCGTGACGCGCTACGTCAAGCCCTACGATCCATTTGCGATGGTCTCGGTCAGCGGCGGCAACAATCCGGTGTGGAAAATCAATCTGAAAAATATCCCGGTCAACGAAGCAGGCCATCCGCGGCAGTTCGCCGCCTCGCCAAACAATGACGAACTGTTCTACACGTTAAGTGCGCGGCGCCGGCGCCGGCCGCCGATGCACTACAACGCCGACTACGACGAAATGATTTTCTACTTCACTGGGCCGGGCGCCTACGGCGCGGTGAAAGAGCCCGGCACACTGACGTGGGTACCCAAGGGTGTGCCACACCATGGGCCGACTGAAGATGTGCCCGAGGGATATCTAGCCTGGATGCTGGAGTCGCGCCCGACGCTGCGGCTCAGCGACGCTGGCCAAAAGGTCGCGCAGTTGATGGAAACCGACCTCTACGGCCCGCACCCGTCGGGTCGGAGATAAGAAATATCTCGCGCAAAGGCGCAAAGGACGCAAAGGTCTCGGGAAAATTCTTTCTTTGCGTCCTTTGCGCCTTTGCGCGAGGGATATCCGGCTCATAACCCTGTCGTGCTTGCCGGTGGTTTTCGGTGGTGCGTCGCCTGCTCGTAGGCGTAGGCGAACTTGATCATGTTGCCGTCATCGTAGGGCCGGCCGATGAAGCATAGGCCGGCTGGAAGATTATCCCGCGTGAAACCGGCGGGCACGGTGATCGTCGGCACCCAGATTAAAAAAGTATTCAACGTCGGCGCGCCCTTCTGATCGACGTAGGGCGGTGCGATGCCGTCTTTGATGAACGTCGGTTGATGCTCGACAGTTTTGTGCACGATGGCATCGAGCTTGTTGTCGGCCATCACCTTTAAGAACAGCGTCATCAGCTCGTCCTGCGCGCGCAGAAATTCGTAATGTTTGGCGGCGTCGGGGCTGCGCTTGAATCGTTCCTGTGAATGTTTGACAACTTTGGCGAAGTCCGGCGCGGCGATGACGTCTTGGGCGGTTTTGAATGGCGCCTTGGCGCTGCGGCCGTAGTAATTCTTGAACGATTGATCGGTGTCGCCCGGGCCGCCCGATCGTTTCGCCAGCAGCTCTTTGATTTTCGGAATGGCAATCGGATCGACCAACACGGCGCCGGCGGCTTTGAGATCAGCGATTGCCTTGTCGAAAACGTCGGAAATCTTTTTGAAGTCTTCGGATTCCGGTTCGGCGTGCAAACCGATGGACTCGCGCATCACACCGATGCGCGCGCCCTTGAGTCCATCTTTGTTCAAGAACTTAGTGAACGTATCGGGCAGATTGCCAACGCCCCGCGCGGTGATCGGATCTTCCGGATCATAGCCGGCCATGACATCGAGCAGAATCGATAAGTCTTTCACTGTGCGCGCCATTGGGCCGAGTGAACCGAACAATTCCGGCCAGCAGCCGAAGACGCCGCCGCGGCTGACGATCCCTGCCGACGGCCGCATGCCAGCGATACCATTCCAAGTGGATGGCCGGCGGATCGACGCCAACCCTTCTTGACCGACGGCAACCGTAGAAAAATTCGCCGACACGGCAGCTGCCGATCCACCCGATGAACCGCCAACGGTGCGCTCGGTGTCATAGGGATTTCTTGTCGAACCGAACAGCGAGCCATGGGTGTCGCCGCCGCCCAATTCACCGAGCGTCGCTTTGGCGAGAATCACCGCGCCGGCTTTGCGCAATTTCTCGGCGACGAAACAATCGCGATCGGGAAAAAATTCCTTGAAAAGAACCGACCCCAACGTTGTCGGCATGCCTTTGACGTCGGCTTGATCTTTGACGATGACCGGAATGCCGTGCAGGGGTCCCGTGGGCCCGGAGGTTTTATAGGCGGCATCGAGGCGATCCGCTTCCTTGAGAGCATCGTTATTCAACGAGATGATCGCGTTGATGTTCGGGCCCTTCTGGTCGAACGCTTCGATGCGATCCAAATACATTTGCACCACTTGCCGGCAAGTGACCTGGCCGGATTTGTAAGCAGCGTGGATGTCATCGACGGTCGCTTCAACGACGTTGAAATTATTTGCTTGTGCCATGAAAGTTCTCCTCCAGGTGGGATCATTCCTTTGATATTCCAAAGGGGTGCGCTGTGTCTAGCTGCAGAGCAAAAAACTTCGCTGAAAGATTTGTGCGAAAAATGTTTTTCACTGCGAACTTTCAAGCAAAAATCACCCAGTCCACAGAAACTGTTGATAACTCTGTGGATAACTTTCGCTACCCCCTGGGGAAGCGGCGGTGGGATGCCTAGCCGAGCCCTTTGCATATAATTTTGGCTCAAAAAGTTGCGCAAATTCAGGAAGTTGAATCACCGACCTGTTTTCTAGTTTGGCGCTGTGGCAAGGCCGCTGAAAGATCGCTCCAGCGAACCAAAAAACTGCCGCGACTTGAGAGTTATCAACAGATTGTGTGTTCATCTTTGTACTCGTTGTCAGTGCCAGAAGTGATTGTTATAGAAGAATTTTTGCCTCAATATCGTCATCAACCGAGGAGAATTCATGGCAGTCATGTCGCAACGCGTCGCCGGTTTCGGCACGACCATCTTCAGCGATATCAATGCGCTCGCCCTAGAACACAAAGCCGTGAACTTGGGGCAAGGAGCGCCCGATTTCGATGGCCCGCCCGAAGTTTTGGCCGCTGCCGTGCGCGCGGTCAACAGCGCGCTCAATCAATATGCGCCGGGAGCGGGAATGAAAACCGCGCGCGAAGCGATCGCGCGTCACGCGGAACGTTTTTACGAACAAAAACTAAATCCCGACAACGAAGTCTTGATCACCACCGGCGCCACTGAAGGAATGTTCGCCGCGATTCTCGGACTTGCCGATCCCGGCGACGAAGTCATCGTTTTTCAACCGGTGTATGACACTTACGTACCCAACATGGTGATGGGCGGCGTGATGCCGCGCTACGTCACGCTGCGCGGCGATGGTTGGAATTTCGACCCCGACGAATTGGCCAAAGCGTTCACCTCGCGCACGCGCGCGATCATCGTCAACACGCCGCACAACCCGACGGGAAAAGTCTATGCGCGCGAGGAGCTGCGCATCATCGCCGATCTCTGCGTCAAGCATGATGTCGTCGCCATCACCGACGAAGTCTACGAACATATCGTCTATGACGACGCCATGCACACGCGCCTGGCGACGTTAGCCGGCATGCAAGATCGCACCGTGACGATCAGCAGCTTGGGAAAAACCTTCAGCGTCACAGGTTGGAAAATCGGTTGGGCGACCGGGGCCGCTCCATTGGTCCACGCGGTCAATCAGGCGCACCAATTCATTACGTTTGCGGTTGCGTCGCCGTTGCAAGCCGCGGCGGCCGCGGCGCTCGACTTGCCGTTTAGCTTTTACGAGAACTTACAGGCAACCTACCAGGCGCGCCGCGACCGCATGGTCGAAGTATTGAAAAAGGCAGGATTCAAAGTGCTAAAATCCCAGGGCAGCTATTTCATCATGGTCGACTGGCGCAATGTGGCGCCGGCGCATGTGGAAAATGACATGCAGTTTGCCCAATGGCTGATCAAAGAGATCGGCGTTGCCTGTATTCCCGCCAGCCCGTTTTACCGGGACGCCGACAAGCCGCTGGCGAAGAACTTTGCCCGCTTTGCGGTGTGTAAGAAAGATGAAACGCTTGACGGGGCGGCGGAGCGACTGCTGAAACTGGCGGGTTGATCGTACTTCGATGGGGAAAACTTTCACCACGAAGGCACGAAGGACACGAAGGCAAGAAAAGAAACTCAAAACGCTTTTTTCGAATTTCGTGTACTTCGCGTCTTCGTGGTGAGTCCGAATCTTACAGTTTCGAGAGATCGGTGATCTTGCCGCGCCGGCCCGCATGGTAGAAGTTGGGCCACTCTTCGACTTGTGCGTCGTGGTATTTTTCTCGGTACCACTGGGCCACTTCACCGGCGGTGGCGAACCACACCTTGGGATGTTTCTTGGCGTAGCGGATGAATTCGCGCAGCAAGAACGCCCGGAACGGCCGGCCGCCGACAAACGGATGATTGCCCCACATCATGAACTTGGGGTCGCGCGCGCCCTCTTCGTAGAGGCAATCGAAGGTGTCTTTCCACATTTGCAATAAATCGCGCGGCGTTCTGCCGGCGCGTTGATAGCTGGAATAGTCGTTCAAGTCCTGGAAGTACGACAGCACGGTTAATTCTTTTTTCCCGACTTTGAGCGTGTAGGGCGTTTCTTGATGCTGCGGGTCCATCCAATAGGTGTAGCCGCATTCGAGAATTACTTCGGGCGTCGAGAAGCTGGGCGCGACACCGGTGGAGAGATAGCCGACCGGCGCCTTGCCAACGACATTTTTCACGGCGTCGACGGTCTTGAGCAAATCCTTTTTCTCCTGCGCCCGTTTTTTCATGTAGCTGTAATCATGAATCCAGGTCTCGGTGCCGATTTCGTGGCCATAGCGCGCCGAGTCTTGAAAAATTTCCGGATAGTTTTGCACCGTGATGCCGGTGGGGAAAAAACTCGTGCGAATCTTTTCGCTTTCGAAGACTTCGAGCATGCGGTAAATACCGACGCGCTCGCCGAACTCGCGGTCGGTGATGATCGCCAGGTTGCGCTTGGTGTCGGCGTTGCGCGGAAAGCTGCGGCGGTTTTCTTGCTGCAACGTGTCCGGGCCGCCCAGGTCCTCCGGCCAGGTTTCAAAGGCAACGCAGGGCGTGATCGCGATGCGCGCGCCATTGGGCCATTTGATCGGCTGACGTTTCGGTTTAACTCTCATGCTGCCTCCTTACCGTTCAATCAAAAAATTTTTCTACTCATGCCACAGTTCGACATCGTTGCCAACCGAGTTTGTCAAAATCTTCGGAGAGCGGTCTCGCGCAAAGCTCGCAAGAACGCCAAGCAAAAAGAAAGGGCGGGTCTCAGACCCGCCCCGACAACCGTTCCGATCTTTGCGACCTTTGCGCCTTTGCGCGAGGTGAATCTTATTTGAATTTCGGCATGACCTTCTCGGCGAACAACCGAATGTTCTTCATTGCCATCTCCTGCGGCATGCCGCCGAAGTGAAACGTGCCGGAAATCGTTGTCAGCCCATTGGGCTCGGCCCATTTGCGAATCGTGTCGGCGACGCGCTCCGGGTCGCCGGCCAGGACGAAACCCTCTTTGATCTGCGTCTCGGCATCGCGCTGCACCAACAGGCCGACCTCTTTGCGGTCGGTGTCGGCGGCGTGGTGCACGTCGACGTAGCGCGCCAAATAGGGCGCGGCTTCCTCGACCGCTTTGTCCAAACTGCTCGATACATAAATGTGAAACTTGCCGAGAATGTCGCGCTGACTGGCGTCATGGCCGGCTTTGGCCAGGTTGTCGCGATAGACCTTGAGAAACTGCGGCAGCGCGCCGGCTTCGCGGTAGAGATAAGGCAGCGTCATCAAGTGAAAACCGTGCTCGCCGGCCCAGCGAAAAGTATCTTCACTGCGCGCGCAGCCGACCCAGAAACGCGGGTGTGGCCGCTGCACGGGTTTCGGATACACCGGCACGCCTTCATAATGGAAGAATTCGCCTTTGTGATTAACTGGTTTGTCGGACCACGCCTGCAGCATCACCTCGACGCCTTCGTACATGCGGCCGGTGGCTTCCTTTTGATCGACACGAAATTTTTTGTATTCGTGGGATTCGCTGCCTTTGCCGACGCCAAAATCCAACCGGCCGTTGGAAATCACGTCCACCATGGCATAGGACTCGGCCAAATCGATCGGGTTGTGCAGCGGCGATACGCTGATAGCCACGCCGAGCCGAATTTGCTTGGTGGTGCGGGCGATTGCCGACATAAAGGTCGGCGGGTGCGGCAGATCGCCGCCGTAATGAGCGAAATGATGCTCGGTCACCCAGATATGATCGTAGTTAAGCCGATCCATCTCCTCCATTTGCGAAAACATTTTTTGATAGAACTGATTGATCGGCCCATCGAGATCGGGCACGTAAGTTGGCAAATAATGCGAGCCAAATTTCGTCACAGCCATGTCTGATCAAACCTCCAGAAATGTTCTTTAAGATATAGGTTGGCGAGCCGGGCGAAGTCAACGGCGCACGCGGCGCAGTCGGGCGGCTTTACCTCGGCACCATGCGCCGCCGCGCCGTGTCGGCGCCAAACAGATTGATAAACTCGCCAAATACGTGCTCGCTGAGCTCGTGCAGCCGTTCAATGTAATGGGCGGTTTCGCGGTGAATCTGATCGGGATCGATGTCGCCGTGCAGGCTCTGAATCTCTCTGCGGTTTTCCGGCACCTTGAGCCAGCGCAGGATCATCGGCTCGTCGACTTCGAGATGAAATTGGAAGGCGTAAACTTTTTCAGCGTAACGAAACGCCTGATTGGCGCAGGCCATCGACGAGGCAAGGTGCACCGAACCCGCCGGTATTTCGAACGTGTCGCCGTGCCATTGAAAGATCTTCTCGACCGCCTCGAATTCGCCGATCAACGGGTCCTCTCCCGCATGGGCCGTCGGATGAACATTGTACCAGCCTATCTCTTTTGTATGGTTCGCGAAGACGCGCGCGCCGAGCGTGCGCGCGATCAACTGCGCGCCCAGGCAGATGCCCAAGATCGGCAAATTGCGCTGCAGCGCCGCTTCGATCAATTTCATCTCGATTTTCAGATGCGGTAGGCGCTCGTCGTCGTAGGCGCTCATCGGCCCGCCGAGCACGACTAATCCGTCGTAGCCGTCCAGAGTTGGCTGTGCATCGGGGTGGCGGCCGAAATTCACATAGCGAATGCGAAAGCCGGCCTGCTTAAGCAGCGGGTTCAGGGTGCCGAGAATCTCGTGCGGCACATGTTGGCAGACTAAAAGTTTCTTCATAGCGAAGTGGTGGAGACACGTCGCGCCTTGTCCCCACGAAAACTCGAATGCTAGTTTATCAAAGTGGCACAGCGACCCCAACAATCAAGGGGCAACCGACTCGGAACCCGAAACGCGAAACCCGGAACCGCCGCCGGCTTCGAGGCGGCGGCTAAAGCGCGACATCGGCAAACAAAAAACAAAATAACCAAAAGCCGCAAACAGGTAGGCCTCCACCCCAAAGCCGCTCCACGCCGGCTCCGAGAGGGCCACTTTGATGGTCGTCAAGAAATCGAACAAACCGATAATCACGACCAGAGAGGTGTCTTTGAAAAAGCCGATGAAGGTATTGACCAGCGGCGGAATCGCGATGCGCAGCGCCTGCGGCAAAACAATGTAGCCGGTGCGCTGCCAGTAGCTGTGGCCGAGCGCCAGCGCTGCTTCCTCCTGCTGGCGTGGGACCGCCTGCAGGCCGCCGCGCACCACTTCGGCGAGATACGCCGCGGCAAAAAGAATCATCGCCAGCTGGGCGCGCAGCAGCTTGTCGATTGACATACCGGTGGGCAAAAACAACGGCAGCATCACCGACGCCATGAACAAGACGGAGATCAGCGGCACGCCACGGATCAACTCGATATAGCTGATGGCAAACCAGCGGATCAGCGGCAGCTCGGAGCGGCGCCCAAGCGCGAGCAGAACCCCGAGGGGAAACGCGAATGCCAAACCGATGGTTGCCAGCAAGAGCGTCAGGGTGAGCCCACCCCAGCGTTCGTTCTCGACGTAAGATAATCCAAACAGCCCGCCCCACATGAGCACGCCGATGACGCCAAGCCCGGCGAGCCAAGCGCAGGCAAGGCGCGGTGGTATGCCGCGCTGCCGCGCGCTCCACGCGTATAGAGCCATCAATAACAAAATGACCAAGGCCGGGCGCCACTGTTGGTCGGCGGGGTAGGTGCCGAACAAGATGAAGCGATACTTGTCGGCGACAAACGCCCAGCAGGCGCCGTAGCCTTGGGCCCGGCAAAGGGCGCCGTCTTGCGGCGCCCACACGGCACGCAACAGCGCCCAATCGATAAACGGCGGCACGAGCCACAGCGTCAGCGCAAATAAAAACAGCGTCACCGCCGCGTTTGGCCGACTTGAGAACAAGCGGCTCCGCAGCCACGCACGGAGCGTTGTGGTTGGCTCGGCCACACCGTTCATGCGCTGACACCTCGCAGCGCCGCATGGCGGTTGTACCAGTTCATCAGCGCGGCGATGGACAGGCTGATGGTCAGGTAGACCAGCATGATGATGGCAATGCCTTCAATGGCCTGGCCGGTTTGATTGATGGTGGTGTTGGCGATGGACACGAGATCGGGGTAACCGATGGCGACGGCCAGGGAGCTATTCTTTGTGCAATTAAGATATTGGCTGGTCACCGGAGGCACAACGACGCGCAGCGCCTGCGGCAGGATGACCGAGCGCATGGTTTGGCGCTGTGACAAGCCGAGCGACTGCGCCGCTTCGAATTGCCCGCGAGGAACCGAGAGAATGCCGGCGCGCACGATCTCGCCGATGAACGCCGCGGTGTAAAGCGCCAAGCCGAAAAACAACGCGGTAAATTCCGGCGAGAGCGTGGCGCCGCCCGCAAAGTTAAAACCGTTCAGCACCGGAAAATTGACGAACGGCGCTTCTGCGCGCAGTGTCGGGAAGGCCAAACCGCGGTTACTGAGATAGAGGCCGGGCAGTGGGTGCAGGGCATCCGCCGGCGCCGGGAAACTCTCTGTGATGACGGCGTACCAGAAGAAAAGCTGCACGACCAGCGGCACGTTGCGCAGCACTTCGACATAAGCGGCGGCGAGTTTGGCGAGCAGCCAGTTGGGCGAAAGCCGGGCCAAACCGATAAAAAGACCGATCAATGTCGAGAAGACAATCGCCAGCAGCGCGACGCGCGCGGTGTTGAACAATCCGACCAACAAAGCTTTGAGATAAGTATCCGCCGCGCTGTACGAGACGAGGGCGCTCTCGCCGATTTCAAAGCCGGCTTCACGGGCCAAGAAGCCAAAGCCGCTGGCAATGCGGCGCGCGTGCAGGTTGCCGATGACATTGGAGAGAAAATACCAGGCCGCGAGCAAGATCGCGGCGGCAAATAGCGCTTGATAGAGGATCGCTCGGGTCTTTGCCTGGGTCATTGCAGAAGTCTACTGGAACTACTGTCACGGTGGGAGAAGTTGCATGTTATCCCCCTTTGAAAAAGGGGGACCAAGGGGGATTTAGCCTCGGCTAAGGTGAGAAAATCCCCCCTTCTCCCCTTTGTGAAAGGGGGGTAAGAAAAAATTCTGAAGCCCAGGAAATCTCATCGCAGCGGTGGCGCGTACATCAGCCCGCCTTGATTCCACAGTTTATTCAAGCCGCGCTCCAAACCCAACGGGGTGAGATGGCGCTCGAAGCTTTCGCCGTAGTTGCCGACTTGCTTGACGATGTTGTAGGCCCAGGCATTATCCAGGCCGAGCATCTTGCCGAACTCACCGGTGGCGCCGATAAACCGCTGAATCACCGGACTCGCACTCTTCGCCTGCTGGTCGATGTTCTTTGACGTTAAGCCCAACTCCTCGGCTTCGATGCCGGCAAACATCGTCCACTTGACGATGTCGAACCAGCGATCGTCGCCGTGGCGCACCGCCGGGCCGAAAGGTTCCTTGGAGATCACCTCCGGCAGAATCACGTGCTCGGCGCCCGCCGTGGTGCGCGACGCGCGCACGGCGATGAGCCCAGAGACGTCGGTGGTATAGACGTCGCAGCGGCCGGAAAAATAGGCGTTGACGACCTCTTCGAGTTTTTCGATGACGACGGGTTTGAACTTCATCTTCTGGGCGCGAAAATAGTCGGCCAGGTTCAATTCGGTAGTCGTGCCCGGCTGCACGCAGACGGCTGCGCCGTCGAGCTGTTTAGCGTTTTTAATATTGCGTTTCTTCGGCACCATGAAGCCCTGGCCGTCGTAGAAATTGATCCCGACAAAATTTAGCCCAAGGCTGGTGTCGCGCGTCAGCGTCCAGGTCGTGTTGCGCGAGAGCACATCGACTTCGCCTGATTGCAGCGCAGTGAAGCGCTGCTGGGCCGTGAGCGGCGTGTAGCGGACTTTGTTGGCGTCGCCGAACATGGCCGCCGCCACGGCGCGGCAGAGGTCGACGTCGATGCCGCGCCATTCGCCTTTGCTGTCCGGCTGCGAAAAGCCGGCTAGGCCGGAGTTGACGCCGCACTGGACAAAGCCCTTTTTGGCGACCGCGTCTACGGTGGATGCCGCTTTTATACTTTCTACACTGCCGGCGCCAAGCAGCGCGGCGAGCAAAACTATCAATCTACTCATATTGAATTCTCGTTCTCATCGTAGCTTCGACTGCGCTCAGGGCGAACGGATCGGAGGTGAAAATCGTTGGGGAGAATCCGTTCATGCTGAGCCTGTCGAGGCATTCTAAAGGGTTTTACCGCATTCTGCCAGGCTGGGGCCTAGTCGCCTTCGAGTCCGTAGAACTTCGCCGGATTGTCCCAGAGAATCTTGTCGATCACTTTGGGGGCGATGTCGCTGCTTTCCTTCAACTTCGCCAGCGCTAGCAATTCACTGGCGTTGTCGGCATGGCCGTAGTCGGAGCCGATCATCAAGCAATTTTCGCCGGCATATTTGAGCACGTAGGGCAGATCGTCGTCGGTCTGGCAGGCGACGAAGAGCTGTTTGCTGCCGGTGAGCACGTCGGGGCAGGCTGTTTTCCCTTCCAATTTGGGGAAGCGCAGGTTCAAGTCATGCACGATATAGGGCACCCACTGTGCTGCCACTTCGATGGCGCCGATGCGCAGCTTGGGAAATTTGTCCGGAATGCCGTTCAAGATCAGCGAGTGAAAACCGCCGATGGCGATCAACTTAGCAACTCGAAAGGGCTCGGCGCCGAGCATGTCGTTGATGGTAAAATTGCCGATGCCGGAGTGAATGCCGATGGGCATGTTCAAGCGGCTGGCTTCTTCATAGAGCGGAAAAAAGTAGGGATCGTGCAAGGTGTGACGGGTCTCAACGCCGCGCACGAACACCGCACAGGCGCCGTTGCCCTTGGACCAGCGTAGCTCGTCCAACGCTTTGTCCATCGTCAGGAGCGGTAGCTGCACCGCCCAGCGCATGCGGCGCTTTTCCTTCGACCAGATATCCGCCATCCAGCGGTTGTAGGACTTGCACAGAGCGAGCTCGACGCGCGGATTGTCGGTCACCGGGCGCAGAAACAGGGTCGGATAGAGCACTTGGATGTCGGTGCCAATTTCATCCATGTGCTTCAAGCGCGAGTCGATGTTGGCCATCTCGCGGGATTCTTTCGAAGTATCCTGGCCGATGTTATCGCGCCCGCCGATCAGCCGGCCGCCGATGATCCAGAAATTGCTTTTCTTGCCGCTCGGCATGTCGACCTGGATCGGCACCGGCCGGTAGCGTTTGTCTTCGCCTTCCAAGTAATCCCAAGTCTTGTCGCACTCGATAACATGGGCGTCGGCGTCGATACTGCGCATAGTAAACCTCCGAATGGATCTTCTCGAATACCTTTTCACCACGAAGGCGCGAAGGACACGAAGTTTCGAAAAAAGGAATTTTGCTGTCGGTCGTTCCGAAACGCTTTTAGTTTCTTCCTTCGTGCTCTTCGTGACTTCGTGGTGACTCTTATATTCTCACAGGCCGTAAAATGCCGTTGGGTTGTCTTGCAAAATTTTGTCGACCAGCCGGGCGCTGATTTTGCCGTCGCTGCGCAGCTTGCGCAGCGCTTCGATTTCCGCGGCGTTGTCGGCGTGGCCGTAGTCGGTGCCGATGATCAGGTTATCTTCACCGGCGTATTGAATCACATGGTCGAGATCGTCATCGGTCTGGCAGGTGATGTAAATGCGATTCTCTTTCAACGCGTTTTTGGGGAACGGTATGCCGCGGCGGGCGAAGCGGCGCGATAAATCGTGCACCGCGTAGGACAGCCATTGGGCGCTGACTTCGACGATGCCGATTTTCAATTTGGGAAAGCGCTGGGGAATCCCATGAAAAACGTAGGAGTGAAACGCGCCGATAACGGCCAATTTGAATTTGGAAAAACCCGGGTCGCTGGCAAAAAAATCGTAGGTGGTAAAGGCCCCGTTGGCCGAATGCACACAGATCGGCAGATCGAGCGCGCTCGCCTGTTCGTACAATGAATAAAAATAGGGGTCGCTCAAGCTGCGCTCGGCCTCCAGGCCGCGCAGGTAGACGCCGCAGGCGCCGTTTTGTTTGCCGAATTTAAGCTCTTCGCTAACGTGTTCGGTGCTCTGCAGCGGTGGCACGACGACCCAGCGAAAACGATCAGGTTGCTTCTTGACGATGTCCGCCATCCAGCGGTTGTAGCTGCGCGAGACGGCGAGATCGACGTCGGGACGCCGGCTCACCGGCGTAATAAAAAACGTCGGATAGATCACCTGGAAGTCGATGCCCAACTCGTCCATGTGCTGGATGCGCGCCGAGAGATCGCTCATTTCGCGCGAGGCCACGGGTAAGTCGCGCCCGACGTTGTTGCGGGGAATCACCCTTCCATCGACCATCCAATAGTCAAACGGGTCTTTGCCGCTCGTTCCGGCAACGACTCGCGGCTTGAAAGCCTTCTCCGACTCAAGCATGTAGTCCCAAGTCGACTCGTTCTCGATCACATGCGCATCTGCATCGATAACCTTCATCTTCACTCCGAAACTGTTGCCGGCTGCCTCGCGCCAGTGGCCTGCTAATCCCGCGGCTCTTCTAAAACCAGCTTGCCGTTGTCAAACGCAAAGCATTTGCCGCTCTGTTCCATCGGTAACTCGGCACAGAGCACGAATCCGGTCCCCAAGACCTCCGGCCCGGGCAGGCGCGAGCGCGCCTCCGAAGGCGCGGTCTCCGTGGCGATGGGCACGCGCGGCGAGAACGTCACGACGCAGATGTTCGCGTCGCGCACCTCTTCGGCAACGTAGCGTGAAAAGGTGCGAATGCCGTCCTTGGTGACCATGTAGGTGCCGGCGCCGCCGGGCTTGACGCCGCCGCCGCCGTAAAGATTGATGATATGGCCGGACTTTCTTTTCGCCATGTGCGGAATGACATGCTTGGTGCCGAAGAAAGTGCCGTAGAGATTGGTTTGCACGACGCGATTCCAGAAATCGAGGGGCATGTCGGCGATCAGCGGCCAGCGCGGGATGTTCCAGGCGAAATGCGGCACAATCGCGGCGTTGTTCATCATCACGTCGATCTGCCCGAAGCGGGCGATGACCGCGTCGACCATTTTCTTCACGCTGCTTTCGTCGCGCACGTCGCAGACCGCCGCCATGGTTTCGGTCGTCTGGCCGATTTCGGCGGCGCTGCTTTTCGCCAATTCCGCATTGAAATCGGCGATCACCACCTTGGCTTTTTCCTGCGCAAAGGTCTTCGCCGCGTGCTTGCCGATGCCTTGGCCGCTGCCGGTGATGACGACGACTTTGTCTTTGAGCACGGGTTGTCCTCCGAAAAACGAGCACAAGTATACTAGCAGCGAATATCGCAAAGCTGCGACTGAATCAACGAGGGAGATTCGGTTGATCCTCGCGCAAGGCACGTACGGAGCGGGGCGGTGTCGAGGGGCGCAAAGTTTAGAGAGTCGACGCCTCTTTGCGCGATTAGCGTCTTTGCGGGAATGTGCCGAGAAATTCTCAGGACGAGAAAAACGCCAGCGTGCGCATCTCAATGCTCTCGCGCGCCGGGGCGTTGGCGGGACTGGTGGGGTCGTCGAAGGCGGCGTGGGCCGACCAGCGCGAGCGGCCGTCTTTCATAGAGTCGTAACACTTAAACACAATCGCTTCGTCGGGCTGCATGTTGGGGAAATAGTACCATCTGTGATCGGGGCTATATTTGAGATGATAGATTTCACCGACGCGGTCGGGATAGCGCCGCTCAGTTCCTACGAGATCTTTCGCGGCGATGCTTTGCGAATCGGCGATCGCTAGCGGCGCTGTGACAACCGGATGACGCACAGGGCGCCAAACCTGAATGACTTCGAAGCGATGCTTGAGCAACTGTTCCGCCTCTTCTTTGGGCAAGAGATCGCGCACGCGCTGCGGGCCGGACCATTCCGTATAATCGTTGTGCACGCTGCGCACCGGGCGGCTGGCAAATTTCTCTTCGCGCACGTCGTCGTTTTCGGCTCGCAACGTGTAGTCGAACACCAGCACCCGATCGGCACCGGTCATGCGCTTTACCAGCTCTTCGATTTCGGGATAATAAATCGCCTTGACCTCGGCCTCGCTGTAAAAGTCTTGCACTTTGGTTTCATGGCGCACCAAGACAAAGCCTTCGCGCTCCAATGAAAAGACGCCGTCGTGCAGACGGCCGTTCCCGATCGTCACCTCGCGCGCTTCGTACTTGCCGGTATTCTCCGTCTTGCGCACTTGCCCCGGCGAGTTGGAGGCGGTCACGGGCTTATCGCCGCTGTCGATAATGTAGTTGAGAGTGGAGCGGACGGATTTGTGTTGGTGAGTCTGCAACATGACGGCCTCCTAGAAAAGACCTTTCACCACGAAGGCACGAAGGACACGAAGTTCGGAAAGTTCTTCCGCTTCCCTTGCACTCGTTGTGTTGAAAGTCCCCTCCGAACCTTTGCGTTCTCTGCGTTCTTTGCGGTTAGTAACTCCGAATCCGAACCGGGCGCGACAAATCGCGCCCCTACATCCCTAATTCTGTTTTTGCGCTCTTTGCGGTTAAATGCTTCTCCGATTCGGTGGTGGCTGCGCGAGCCCATTGTTTTATTTCCGTCCAAGCTCGCGTAACTGCTTTTGCCACTTGGTTGCTTCTCTATCATATTGATCGGTGTTCAAACCAGCCTCAGGATACCAGCGTTTGAAGCCGAAATCTTTTGACGGGCTGCCGAACTGTAAATCTTCGAGAATCTTTTGTCCCTCAGGGCTGAGAATGTAGTCGGCCATGAGCACGGCGCCATGCGGGTGCGGTGCCTGGTAGACGATCGCGGTGGCGCCGGCGTTGGTGGGCACGCCTTCCATTGCTACCCAATTGATCGGCGCTCCTTTGAGCTTGGACTCCATGGCGTGATCGCGAAAGATCGACGGCGACAGCGGCACTTCGCCGGAGATCGCCATGTCGGCCATGGCGCGGCCGGACACCGAGTGCAGCGCGACCTCCTGGGCTTTGAGTTTGCGGACGAACTCTTCGCCTTTGAACTTGAGCATGGCGCCCATCATGCGCACGCCGGTGTCGCTGGTGGTCATGCCCAATTTGCCCTTGAGCTGTGGGTTGAGCAGGCCGTCAAAATTCTTCGGTACCGCGCTCACCGGAATCAGGCTGGGATTAAAACCCACGCCGATGAAGCTCTCACGATTGACGCCCCAATAATAGAGCCCGTTGCCGGCTTTTTCTTTGGCGTGGGCGGGGTACTTCATCAGGTGCGGCGAGGTGTACACGGCCAACAGCCCATCTTCGCGCAGACTCTTGAGTAGCGGCAGCGTCGTCTCGATGGTGTCGACAAGGTATTGCCGTGCCTTCGCCTCCGCGCTGATGCGCGCCATCAGCTCGCTGCTCGCGGCGCGATAGACGTCGACTTTAACGCCGTATTTCTTCTCGAAACCTTGCGCGAGCTCCTTGTACGAGCTACCGGCCAGCGACGTGTACCAGGTCACTTTGCCTTCAGCCTTGGCGCCGGCGATGAGAATCTGCTCGCGGTCCGCGCCGGTGTAGGCTACGAGTTCAGAAAGTGTGCTGGGCTTTTTGCCCTGGGCGATGGCTATGCTTAAAAAAAACAAAACCCATAGAATGCTAAGCAAAGAACGAACGATCACGCGGCCTCCTCTTTTTCTCTCAAAGCTTCTCCCGCAACGCTTGGTAAACGTTTTCCGCCTTCACCGGCAGCTCAAACAACCGCACGCTCACGGCATCGGCGATGGCATTGGCGATGGCCGCCGGTGGGGCGTTGTTGGCGAACTCGCCGATGGGTTTGGAATCGAGCGGTCCGACCCCGCCCGTGGTTTTTACCAATACCGTTTTCAGTTCCGGAATGTCTTTCACCGACGGCAACTTGTAGTCGCCCAGATTGTTGTTGGTGACTTTGCCATTGTCCATCACCATCTCTTCCATGATGCCTTGACCCATGCCCATGATCGTGGCGCCGTCGATCTGTCCCTGATGGGCAATTGGGTTGATGATCGTGCCGACGTCGTGGGCGCTGATGACGCGGTGGACTTTCACGGCGCCGGTGTGGGGATCGACTTCCACATCCGCCACTTGGGCGCAGATGTAGGAGATGTCTTCCGGATAGGGATAATCTTTATACACGGTGGCGTGCAGCGGCACCGGCGATTGTGCGACCACGCGGCGCAGCGGCACCTGTTGGCCGGGCTCGCCGCGCAGGAAGAATTTACTGCCGTCGAATTCGACGTCTTCGGCGCGGCTTTCCAATGTCCGCGCCGCTTGTGCCAGCATGAGTGCGTGCAATTCTTCGCACGCCTGCATCATCGCCTGACCGGCGACGTAGGTCATCCGGCTGGCGCGCATGCCGCTGTCGCGCGGTGCGGTGTCGGTGTCGCCGATGACGACATTCACCTGTTCAATCGGTACCTTCATGAAGTCGGCGACGAGTTGGCGCAAGATTGTGTGCGTGCCCGAGCCCTGATCGATGCTTGGACTGACGATCGTAAACGTGCCGTCGGCCTCCACGCTCAAGATGACACCGGTGTCGCCGCCGCTAATGTGGCGGCCTGATAGCGCGATGCCGAGACCGCGATTTTTCTTCTTGGGCTTCTTCCAGCCGGCGGCGTCGAGGGCGCCCTGCAGCACTTCGCGAAAGCGCACGTGATGGAGCTCGTGGCCCACCGCGTCGGCTTCGCCTTCGCGGAGAAAGGTTTTCAGGCGAAACTCCGCCGGGTCCATGCCCAACTCTTTGGCGAGAATGTCGGTATGCGAGTCGACCGCAAATGCCGTCGCCACCGCGCCGGGGCTGCGATAATAGCCGCCGGGAACCGTGTTGGTATAAATCTGCGCGAAGGCGATGTCGGCATTGTCGATGCGATACTGCCCGCCGGCGTAGTGCCAGGTGGCAAGCGAGGTGTTCGACTTCAACGCGCCGTAGGCGCCGCTCGCATGATAAGCACGGATCTTGCGCGCCGTGATTCGACCGTCGCGCTTCACGCCGCTCTTTATCGTAATGATAGTCGGGTGCGCTGGATTGCTCGCCAGCAATTCTTCGGCGTAACTCAACACGAGCTTTACCGGGCAACCGGTGCGCTGCGCGAGAAAATAGAGAATCGGCAAGTTAACGCCGTCGCCCTTGCCGCCGAACTCGCCGCCGACGTTGACGACGTTCATACGGATGCGCGAATCTTCAATTTTCAAGCACTTCGCCAATTGGGTGCGCACGTTGAACGGATTTTTCACCGACGCCCACACTTGAATCCGTCCATCGGCGTCGATGGCGACTGTGTCGGCGTGGGGCTCGAGATAGCCCTGGTGGCGCGCCGGAATCTGGAAGGTATGCTCCATGACGATGTCGGCGTCGCGAAAACCTTGCTCGATGTCGCCCTTCGTCCAGGCCAGTTGCGTCAAGCCATTGTGAATTTCGGCGGCGAGAATTTTCGCCGGCGCGCCGTCGTAGCCGGCAACGTCGGGGTGCAGCTTGGGCGCCGACGATTTCATCGCTTCGATGGGGTCGAAGACCGCCGGTAAAATTTCGTAGTCGACGCTGATACGTTCCACTGCTTCTTCCGCTGCGTCCGCGGATTCCGCCGCGACGGCAGCGACGCGATCGCCGACGAAGCGCACCATGTCCCAACAGAGCACGGGCAGGTCGCGTATCTGCTTGCCAATCAGATAACCGCGCACATCGGCGCCGCTGACGATCGCTTTGACTCCCGGCACCTTGAGCGCGGCGGAAGTGTCGATGCCGCGAATGCGCGCATGGGGATGTGGACTGCGAAGAATCTTGCACCAGAGCAGGTTTGGCAACGCTACATCGGCCGCATAGACCGTCTGCCCGCTGACTTTATTGCTCCCCTCGCCGCGTGGAATCGCCGCACCGACCGCTTTGTGCTCAGCCATAATGTTGCACCTTCGAATGAGATTGTGGTGGAGTTATTGGCTAGTTAGTACGGCGGGGCGGCGAAGGTCAAGCGGCAGGGACGGTAAGGGACGCGAGTCGGCCCGAGGCCCAGGTGCGGACTCACACCGATTGCTAAACTAACCCTGGCTTCGAAGTTTGAAGGTAGTCAAAACCCACTCCGATCTCTGCGCTAAGCTAAACATCGCTCGCTCACCTACTCTACCGGTTAAGTTATCCGGGTTCCGAATCCGGGCGCGCAGCGCCTCTTGTGATTTCTTGTGGTCTTTGTGGTTCTACTCTCTTAATCCGAGTTTCGGTTGCGGCTTTGCCGCGCTGTGCTCTTTGTAGTTAAACCTTCTGCTGTTAGAATCATTTAATGACCTGGCAAGACAAGCTACTGACCACCAACGAACAGGTTCGCGACCTGATTTTACAGACCAAGCGCATCGCCGTGCTCGGCATCAAGACCGACGCGCAGGCTGACCAGCCTTCGGTCTACGTGCCTGCCTATATGCAGAAGGCTGGTTTCGAGATCGTGCCGGTGCCAGTGTATTATCCTGACGCAACGGTGATCCTTGGCGAAAAAATTTATCGCAGGCTTGCGGATATCCCCGGCGATATCGACATGGTGGATGTCTTTCGCCGGCCCAGCGATATCACCGGCCACCTGGAAGACATTCTCGCCAGGAAACCCCAGTCAGTCTGGTTTCAATCCGGCATCCGCAATGACAAAGCGGCGGAGATCTTCGCTCAGGCCGGCATCAAAGTCGTGCAGGACCGTTGACTGATGGTCGATCACCGGCGGTTCGTCGGGGTGAAATAGTTTCGGGTTTCGAGTTTGGCGTTCCGGGTTGGTCAGAGGCTCTCAGTTGAAGATACCCCAAATTGATAGCTGTACGGGAGTCGCCGCATTAATCGAGCGTAAAGACGGGCGGGCAAAAACCCGAAATGCGAAACAGCGCGCCGTTAGCGCGCCCCACCCAGCTGCTTGGCAATAAATGTCTTAACCATTTCGTGGGCGCGAGTGGTCATGGGGCCTGGCTCGCGTATCCACAAATGTTCGCAGCCAGGAAACAGCTCGTACTGACAGGGGCCGCCGGCGGCGCGGTACGCGTTGGCGAATTTTTCTTGCACCGCGGGCCGCACGTTGTCGTCCAACTCGCCCTGCATGATCAAGAGCGGCGGCAGCGTGACCGATTCTTTGCGGTCGAGGATTTCCTGGGGGTTGCCTTCGTGGATGGCTTCCCACGGATTGAAATAGTTCTTGCTGTTTTGGACCATCTCGGTGCGCTCAAGCTTCTCAGCATTCAAAAAACGCGCGTAGGGGTCGCTCACCGGCGAGCGCGTCGCCACGTATTTGACCGTTGCGTCGAGGTTGGGCGCTTCGGCCAACACATGAGCGCAGTAGCGCGGGTCGCGCGGCCGTAGAGCGACCAATTGAACTTCGTGGCCACCGCTGGAACTGCCGAGCGCACCCACTGTCGCCGCATCGCCGTTCCATTCGTTGGCCTTGGCCTTAAGCCAGCGCACACCGTAGTTGGCATCTTGCACCGAAGCAGGGTAGGGCGCCTCGGTGGCGCGCGTCAGATCGATGGCGACCACTAAAATTCCGCTTTGCGCCAAGGCTTCGTCCATCATCGCGTTGGCCGTGCGATCTTGATTGTTCCACGCACCGCCGTGCAGATCGAGCAGCGCCGGGAACGGCCCGCTGTCCTGCGGCTGATAGACGCGCGCCATCAGCATTCGTTTAGGCGCGCGGCGGAACTCAACGTCCCAAGTTTTGATGGCGAACTTTGCCGAAGGATTGTACGCGGTCATGGAACCACCTCGCTATGCCGAGCTTAGCCCAGGGAGGTCAAAAACCGCAACCTAAAGTTGCGGCGGGTCTTAAGTGAATGCGAAGAAAGGAGATGTGGCGGCGACCGGCTAGTCGCCCTCCGGATTGGCCGCGCGAAGACGATGAAAAAAACTATTTCGCCTCTGCCGTCTTCTCCATGCCGACCTTCCACAGATAGAGCGTGCGGCCCTCGGAATAGTCCTCGGCGTTGCTATCGGCAGCGCGGATGTATTCGACCTTGGTTGGCTTCCATTCGTCGATGTCGAAGTCGTGGGCCACTACGCGGGCGCCGGTTTTAAGTCTTTGCAGTTTGGGACGTAGCTGATTGTTGAACCATTTGAACATGTATAGCGTCACCACCGTCGCCTCGGAAATATCGACAGTGAGGCCGTCCTGAGCGCGGAACTCGACAAGATGGGTGACGCCTTCGTTGGCGGCGTTCTCGCGGGCCTTGGCGACCAGCTCGGGGTTTAAGTCAATGCCGACGCCTTTGACGCCGTAGCGCTTCGCCGCTTCGATCACGATGCGTCCGTCGCCGCTGCCCATGTCATAGAGCACATCGCCCTTTTTTACTTCGGCCAACTCCAGCATCTTTTCGACGACGTACATCGGCGACGGCACGAAAGGGATAGTGTCCTGGGCGAGGGATAAAGTGGGGCAAGACAATACCAACATAGCAACGAAGTAAAGTCTTTGCAGTAGTCTCACGACAACCTCCGCTTGACGATTTACCAAACAGCTGAAGTCTTGCGCGGCTTGCGTTGGTTGTCAATCAGTCAAAAGTCACAGAAACGCGCTAGGCAAATTTTCCCTCCTGTGGTAGAGGAGCGGTGATAGTTGAAGGCGCTCGCAAGAAGGCTTTCGCGACTGGTAGAGGGAATATTCACCACGAAGGTCACGAAGAGCACGAAGGCAAGAGAAGAAATCAAAAATTGTCTCCGAACTTCGTGTCCTTCGTGCGCTTCGTGGTGAGATTGGAAATTTCGTTCACAGCAAGATTCATCGCAACTTGCGAATAACTTCGACCACGCAGCGCAAGAGTTCGAAAGAGGAAACATGGCTGACATATACGATCTATTGTTGGTCGGCGGCACGGTGCTGAACCCAGCCACCAACGTGAACCAGAAACTCGACGTGGCGGTGAAAGACAAGCGGGTGGTCGCTATGCAAGCCGACATTCCGCGCGTGAGTGTCGGTCGTGTCATCGACGCCACCGGTTGCTACGTGACTCCGGGGCTGATCGATTTTCACGTGCACAGTTACTGGGGCGTCAATCCCTACGGCTGCGATCTTGACGAAGTGTGTCTTGCCACCGGTGTGACGACAACGTTGGATGCCGGCTCGGCTGGTCCAATAAATCTGCTCGGCTTTCGCAAACTGGTCTACGAGCGGTCGAAGACGCGCATGATCGGCTTGGTCGCGCTGGCGCAGCACGGCGTGCTGAACGAACCGGGCGAATTGTTGAATTTAGGCTTTGCCGACCGCGACGGCTCGGCGCAGGCGGTCATCGACAACCGCGATATCAGCGTCGGCATCAAAGTGCGCTTACATAAGAAGTCCATCGGCGACAACAGCCGCGAAGCGCTGCGCCTGGCGATCAAAGCGGGTGAAGCGTCAGGCACGCCGATCATGGTGCACGTCGGCAGCACGGCGATCGGCATGGACGAGATTGCCGACACGCTGCGCCCGGGCGATATCATCACGCACTGTTACACGCCGCAGCGGCCATCGATCATCGACGAAAAGGGCAAGCTGTTGCCGCTGGTGCGTAAGGCCAAAGAGCGCGGTGTCATCTTCGACGTCGGCCACGCCAGCGGCCACTTCGATTTCGATCTGGTCGAGCGGGCCATGGGCGAGGGAATCATTCCCGACATCATAAGCTCGGATTTGCACGGCAAGATGAAACAGCCGGGCTTCGGTATTGTGCACGACTTGCCGACGACGCTGACGAAGTTTTTGCCGATGGGTTTGAGTTTCGAGAAAATTATTCGGAGCTGCACGGTTGACGCGGCGAAGGCGATCGGCTGGCAGGATCGGATTGGCAGCCTGGAAGTCGGCCGCGAAGCGGATATCGCCGTGCTGCAGATCGTCGATGACTCGATCATGCTGCAAGACTCCGTCGGCGCAGAGCGCGAGCATAAGAAACGGATTGCGGCGAAGTGGACGGTTCGCGCGGGCGAAGTGTTTCAGGGACAGGGCTAGGAGCCCGAATGCCTCGCGCAGAGACGCTGAGAACGCAAAGTTTTGGAGGGAGTGAACCACGAAAAACACGAAACACACGAAATTAGGAATCGCGTAGTTTCTTTATTTCGTGCCTTTCGTGTGTTTCGTGGTGATCTCTTTTTTTCGAACTTCGTGTACTTCGTGCCTTCGTGGTGAGTCAATCAACAAGTAGAATTCTGGAGGGGCTATGAGCGCGAGCTGGGAAAACATTAAATTCGACAACGCCAACATGCGCGCCTATGTTGGGGTGCCAGAAATTTCCGGCCGCAGTTCGGCTATTGTCGTCGTACAAGGCCAGACCGGCGTACAGGACTTTCAGGAGTTCTGTCGCTTAGCGGCGAGTGAAGGCATTGTCGCGGCGGCGCCGGATCTCTATCATCGCGATCCGCCGGATTGCAAAGACGACCCACCGACGCGGCGCATGCGGCTCACCGACGCGACGGTGATCGCTGACGTCAACGCGACGGTGAATTATCTCAAGTCACACAGCGCCGTTGCGGCGAACCGCATCGGCATCATCGGTTTCTGCATGGGTGGCCGTGCGGTCTATCTCATGTCAGCGGTGAACCGGGACATCAAAGCCGGGGTGATGTATTACGGCGGCGATACGTTTTCGCCTTGGGGCGCCGGCCCGTCCCCGTTCGAGCGCAGTAAAGATATTCACTGCCCGATCATGGGCCACTTCGGCGAGGACGATAAGAATCCCTCGCCGCAAGACATGCGCAAGCTCGACGCCGAGCTGACGCGTCTCGGCAAAGTGCATGAGTTCTTTTCCTATCCCAATGCGGCGCACGCCTTCGCCAATTTCGGCTCGCCGGCGTACCGCGAGCACGCGGCGACGGCGTCATGGCCGCGGACGTTTCGGTTTTTTAGAAAACAGCTGCACGCATAGCTCGACGGTTTTTATCCAGGAGTGTTTCGCAGCGCTGTCTCCGGTGAGAGGCCGCGGAATGCGGACATTCTCTCGGTTTAGGGTCACGAGACTCTGGAGCACTCCAAGGGTGGTGCGTTTTGGGCCAAATCTGAAGGCCGCCAAAAAACCGGTCCCGTGACTTGCGATTAAGAGCAATTCCGCCTATGTGTTAATGTTGTTCCCACGCTCCAGCGATCCGAACAAGCATTTGTCACCTCAGGAAAGGTTTTTAGTCTAAACGCGTCAAAAATGTCGAAAGTCCATTTTCTCATCGATCATTTGTCTTCCGAAACGGTCAGCTCCGATCAGGCAGTGGTTGCGCTGCTGCCGGAGGCCAAACAACCCACCGTGGTGCCCATCTACAGTGCCCAGCTACACGAAGGCTCCCAAACGTTAGTGCGGCTCAGCAGTGCGAAAAATATTTTCACCGCGCATTTCTTGCCCCTCATTGGCGCCGTCGATAAGAACGCGCTCGCGGCGAAGCGGCGCGAGCTTGACTCGACCCGCATCGAAATCGAAAAATTTAGCGGCGATGCCACCAAGCGCGCTGGAATTTTCATTAACTATCTGACCGCCAACAAATTAATTGACCGCAAACTCTATCCAGTCGTGGAGAAACTCAAGCGCGACGTCAGCCTGTCGAACAAGGATCTGACGCCGTTGGTCGATGCGGTCTATACTAGTTTGCGCAAAGGCGCCGGGGCGACCTCAGCGCACAAAGACAAGATTCGCATTTATTTGCAAAATGGCGAATACGACGGCGCGTTGATCGATTGGTTCCAACGTTTTCTCGACCCCCGCTTCGGCATGTTTCAACAAGCCGCCCGGCTGACCAGCGAAGTGGAAGAATCCGAAAAGAGCAACCGTGTAACCGCCGATCCGGCCTTGATGCGCGACTTCTGCGCGGTGGTTGACGAACTCGGCGCAGGCAAGTCGAGCGACGCTGAAATCCAAGGCGTGGCGCTGCAGCCATGGCTCGAAGAGCTGGTGGGCTGTAAAGTTGAGCAGTACTTTTTCGCGCCGGTGCGTTTGGTGAAAAATGGCGTGAATAATGCGGGTTGTTTGCGTATCGAGTCCCTCAAGGGCGCCAATGAGTTGGGCGATGCGTTGCCCACGCTGCTTTCTCTGGAAAACTTCTCGCGTATCGTCACCGCTTTCGACCGGGCGCTTTCCGCTCTGGTAATGGATTATGCCAACGCCGATCCCGAGATGAAGGCGCTCTACGGGGATCATGCGATGCATTCGGGCTTGCTGATTCGCGCGCTGCTTGGCGAACCCGACGCGATACGGACGCTTTATCCGAAAAATGTCGTCGGCATATCCAGCAAACCCGAGCTGGACGACGCGCTGGTCGCCAAGACCCGCGACGCTTTTGAGAGCGGTCTGATGGCGCAGTTATGTGCCAAAGCGTACGATTTGGACGAGCATACACTGCAACTTTGTGTGGAAAGGTGCGTGGCGATTCAACGGCAGCTAATGCCTCTCCTTCCAGCGGAGATTTATAGCCTCATCGACGTCACTGAGACCGGCTCGCGGTTGAAAAAAATGTTGGAAAAGTTAGAAGCCGCGGGCAGCCAACATACCAATCAAGCGCAGCAGCGTGCCTTGCGCATCAGCATCAACGCGCAAAACTCGCGCGGCCAACAGATTTCCAGGCGGCTAAAAGCCGACTTCCGCGCCGATCTCGGCAACCTTTTTTCACTCGATGAATTGTTGGTCGACGAGGTGGTGGAACTCTTTGGCAGCGAGCTGGGTTGCCTGCGCGGCATCCTGGCGCGTTATTTTAAGAAGGAAGAAGAAGAGAAAGAAGCAGGCGCAACTGCCGCCGAAGGGGCCGCTACGGAAGCGGCCGCGGAAGAGACCGACGTGGTTAAAAGCGCCGAGGTCGTCAGTTGATCTTAGTTAACTACCGAACCAGCCCCGCCCATCGCAGTTACCTCAAACCTCGCAGCACTGTCTCTCAAGCACGCGTCAGCGGCCGATATTTGATTCGATGCGGTTGTTCCGCCGCGGCACCCAGGCGCGCTTTGCGATCGGCTTCGTACTCTGAATAGTTGCCGTCGAACCAGACGACCTTACTATCGCCTTCGAAGGCGAGAATGTGAGTAGCAATGCGATCGAGGAACCATCGGTCGTGGGAGATCACCACGGCACAGCCGGCGAAGTTCTCCAATGCTTCTTCGAGCGCGCGCAGCGTGTTGACGTCCAGGTCGTTGGTCGGCTCGTCGAGCAAAAGAACGTTGGCGCCTTCTTTCAACATCTTCGCCAAGTGAACCCGGTTGCGCTCGCCGCCGGACAGGCTGCCGACTTTTTTCTGCTGGTCGGTGCCGGAAAAATTGAAGCGCGCCACATAGGCGCGCGAGTTAACGTCACGGTTGCCGATCTTGATCTGGTCAGTGCCGCCGGAGATTTCTTCCCAGATATTCTTTTGTGCATCGAGCGTGCGGCTTTGGTCGACGTAACCGAGGACGACCGTTTCACCGGTGCGAAAGGAGCCACTGTCCGGCTTTCCCTTGCCGGTGACCATGCGAAACAACGTCGTTTTGCCCGCACCGTTGGGACCGATGACACCGACGATGCCACCGGGCGGCAGTTTAAAGGTCATGCCCTCGACGAGTAAGCGATCGCCGTACGCCTTCGATACTTTGTCGGCTTCGATGACCACGCTGCCCAAGCGCGGGCCGGCTGGAATAGGAATTTCTAAATCTTCGCGGCGCTTGTCAGCGTCGTTGCCCAACAACGATTCATAGGCCGAGATGCGCGCTTTGCCCTTGGCCTGGCGCGCTTTGGGCGACATGCGAATCCATTCCAATTCGCGTTGTAGCGTCTTCTGCCGGTCGCTTTCGGATTTTTCTTCTTGGCGCAAGCGTTCCTGTTTTTGTTCGAGCCAAGAGGAATAGTTGCCCTTGAACGGAATGCCGTGGCCGCGGTCCAGTTCGAGTATCCAGCCGGCGACGTTGTCGAGAAAATAACGGTCGTGGGTCACTGCGATGACCGTGCCAGCGTAGCTTTGCAAGTGTTGTTCGAGCCAGGCCACCGACTCGGCATCGAGGTGGTTGGTCGGCTCGTCGAGTAGAAGAATATCGGGTTTTTTTAGCAGCAGACGGCACAGTGCGACGCGGCGCCGCTCGCCGCCCGATAAAACTTTCACCGAGGTGTCGGACGGCGGGCAGCGCAGGGCGTCCATCGCCATTTCCAAGCGCGCGTCTAAATCCCATGCGTCGAGGTGATCGAGCTTCTCCTGGACTTCACCCTGCCGTTCGAGCAGCTTGTTCATTTCGTCGTCGGACATCTCTTCGGCGAACTTGGCGTTGATCGCCTCGAACTCTTTCAAGAGATCGACGGTTTCCTGGGCGCCTTCTTCGACCACTTGGCGCACCGTGCGCGCGTCGTCGAGCAGCGGTTCCTGTTCCAAATAGCCGACGGTGTAGCCGGGCGAGAGCACCGCTTCGCCGACAAACTCCTTGTCGACGCCCGCCATGATTTTTAACAATGACGATTTCCCCGAGCCATTGAGACCGATGACGCCGATCTTGGCGCCGTAGAAATAGGACAGATAGATGTCTTTCAGAACGGCGCGCTTGTCATAGTTCTTGCCGACGCCGACCATCGAATAGATAATTTTGTTGGGTTCAGCCATGAATGGTAATTCTTACCTCTTGTGGGATCCCTCAACGCTAGCGTGGACGGGTGAATTCTGCAAGGAAAGAAGGGCGCCAACAACTTTGTTTCGCCCGACTCGATGCTATAGTGAAGCACTTGGGGGGATTCTAGGAATGCCGATCATAGGTAAATTGCTGTTGGCGCTAAGTGCCTTGATCTTGTCTGGCTGCACGAGTCTACAGAGCGACCAACGTATTCAGGAGGGCCGGACAGCCTTGATCACCGGCCGGCCCAACGACGCCGTCGAAGTCTTCCGCCGAGTGGCCGCGGATGAACCCAACTACAAAACTTCCTATGCGATTGCCGAAAGCGTTTGGACCTACCTCGGTCGAGCGCACTACGAAACCGGGAACTACGGTGCCGCGCGCGACGCCTTGGACAAAGCCCTTGCGCTGGATGTGAACGACTCGATGGCGCGGCTCTACCGCGGCATGACGCTCACGCGGACCAACGAACGTGAGCGCGGCCTGGCGGAAATGCAAGCATCTCTGAAATATATTCATCGATGGCTTGATGAAAAGCCGACGGACAATCCGGCGGGAAATTTCTGGGACCCCGGCCGGCAGATTCGTAAATTGATCGAAACCGGTCTTGCCGGCAGCCCAAGCGCCATCGAGTTGGTGGTCACCGCGCAGCGCGTTGGGAAACTGCTCGAAGAAGAGATCGATCGCGACCGGCGCGACCGCGCCCGGGCATCGACGCGATACTAGGCCGGTCTATCACTGGAAATCTTCTAAGCTGTGTGGTTTACGGGAAGATCGCGAATTTGATGGTCCAGATGCTAGTGCGGCGAAGATTAGATTCAGAACAGAAACCGTATGGGATCGGCTTTGAGCCGTTCGCTCGATTCGCAGTGGACGATGTCATATCCGTCGCTGCCCGCGGCATCCAATGATAGATCAACTTCCGAAGCGTCGTTTACCCGGCGATTGAAACGGTCAAAGATAATGCGCACCACGGGCCGCAGCAGACTCTGTTCGCCGTGGCGCAACACCACGCCGACTTCGCCGCTGCGCATGCGCACCAGCGACCCGATCGGATAGACGCCGATGTGGGCGATAAATTGTTCCACTAGGTAGCGATTGAGATAGGTGTCGCTCCACTCGTAGATCTTGCGCAGTGCTCCGGTGGGGGGCAGTGGCACGTTGTAGCAGCGCGTCGAGGTGAGCGCGTCATAGATATCGGCGATGGCCGCAACTTGGCCGAACAGACCGATCTCGTCGCCGCGCAGGCCTTTTGGATAGCCGGTGCCGTCCAGCCGTTCGTGATGTTGAGCAATGATGCTGGCGGATGCTGCGCTCAGCCGGCCGGTCTGCCTGACGATTTCGATGCCGCGCGCGACGTGTTGCTGCATGATCCCGTATTCGTCGTCGGTGAGTGGCCCGGGCTTATTGAGGATGCGGCTGGGAGTTCGTACTTCGCCAATGTCATGGAGCAAGCCGCCCATGCCGAGGTCGCGAACCTGCTCGGCATCGAAGCTCATCGACTGGGCAAACGAGATGCAAAGCGCGGCGACGGACAAAGAATGCAGGTAGCTATACTCATTGCGCCGCTTGTTGCGCAGCAGACAAACGAGCGCGTTGCCGTCATCCAACACCTGTGCGGTTACGTTGTCGATCATTGAGGCAAGTTCCGCGGTATCGATGGGTTGGCCGAACTTCACCCCGTCGAGCAGGCATTGGGTTGTGAACTTGCTCTCAATGATCAGTGTTTTCGATTGATCGACGCGCTCGGCAAGGGGCACGCTCGCAGGCTTCGAAGGTATGGCAGGCGTTAGCGCTTCGAGCTCATTGTCGATGGCTTGGTCGACTTCTTCTTGGGTCGGCGCATCATCGAGGTCCAGGCCTGCGTCCGTGTCGATATAAACTTCGTGGATGCCGCGAGCGACGATCTTCTCGATATCTTTGTCGCTCTTGAGCATCATGCGGTTTTTGAAGAACGGATGGTTCAGCCAACCGCAGTTGAAGTCGTGGACGAAGAAGCCTGGCTTGAGGCGTTCGACTTTGATTTTCTTGATCATAGCTGCCGCACAAACAAGTGCGTCCAAAAGTTGTCATCGGCGCAGCGGATGGAAAGTTTAGAAGATTACCGACGGTCTACGCAGCTTTTGTCAAAACTTAGACAGGGGACCGATTTCCATTGAGGCGAGTCAATCGTCTAGCTCGGCGCGAGTGCGACGCACGACTTGGACGTGCCGTTTCGCCGTGGCCAGCGGAGGATACTGCTCGGGGAGGCTTTGCCATATGACGGCACAGTCGTAGGTGTCCGGGCCAAAGCCAACTTCGCGCGACTCGTAGGGAACTTTTTCCGCCGACCATCTGGCAAAACACGAAGAAGTGTCGACTACGTCGGCATAGACTGGATTGCTATAGATAAAGAACACATGCTCGGCGGTCTCTCCGAGTCGGCGTTCCAGGTTTTTGATAAACGCCTCCAGCGTCTCTCGCCCAAATGCGTGGTAGTAGAAACATATGGTGCGCTCGGCCGCTGGTTTGTAGGAAACCGCGTTCTCAGCGACGATGTTGATTCTGGTGCGGTCGGGAAAGCGCCGCCGGATGATCGTGGCGTTGCGTGCAGCGTATTCGGCGAGCACCGGCGACATTTCGACGCCGATGATGTCCTTGAATGGAAATTCCGATGCAACTAGCAAGGGTCTTCCTTTACCGCAGCCGTTATCAACGAAGGTGTATCGGTGTGGGTCGTGAAGCCGCGTGAGAACCTTGCGAACGATACTCGGCTGCGTGCCGAGGTAGGCCTGGCTTTGGCTGGCGACTGCGGGGTCCGAGTAGAGGCGATCCGGAGTTACATACCCGCGGGTATCGGTGCCGTGCATCCTGTCGTAGGGATGCACAAGGATCTCAAAGGTACGATACTTTTTGCCGATAACCGGTGCTTTACTTAGCAGTTATTGCTTGAAGTCATACGGAATGTGGCGTCTCAGCAACGTTGGTTTCACGAAGCCTCCGTGCAGCAGTGTCTGTCTGTCATAGCAGTCGTAACCAAAAGAAGCCCGTAACCGAGTCTGCGTTGACCGTATGACTCTATCGTTGCGCGTAGAGTGGGTCAAACGATTGTCTTGCGGTCTCACTCTAGGCTATGGCGCTCAAGCTATTCACGACTCCGAATCGGAGCGCTTGTAGGCGACGTTGGGACCGCCTTTTTGCGACCGGAGATATTCTTCGACCTTGCCGAGGGGGTCGACCATCAAGCGCTGCCGGGATGCGACGAGCTGATCGAGACGCATGGCGTCGGGCAGCGAGAGATTGCGTCCCATCTGCACGGCGATTTTAGCGCATGACAAGACTCCTGGATTGCGCGAGGCGATCTCTTGGGCGACCTTCATCGTGGTGCTTTCGAGTTCGCCAGGTTCGACGGCCGTAGAAACTAACCCGAGCTTGTCTGCCTCGGCGCCGGAGAGGTTTCGGCCGAGCAGTTGGATTAACGCGGCCTTTTTCATCGGCACGCCGGAATGAAACAGCGTGCTCGTCGCCATCTGGCCGAAGCTGCCGCGCAGAATTTCCGGCATGCCGATTTGCGCGTCGTTGGCGGCGATGACGAGGTCATGCGAATTCATCAAGGCCAAGGCGCCGCCGAGACAGTAGCCGTGCACTTGGGCAATAGTCACCTTGGGGAAATTCCGCACCGCCTCGAACATGATCGCAGTGGGACTGAACTTATCCCAATCCGTCGGCGCCCCTTCGCTCTGCGCCCGCAGGTAGTAAAGATCCAGTCCTGAGCTGTAAACCGGCCCGCTGCCTTTGGTGACGACCGCATTGATGTGCGGGTCGGCGCGGATCTCTTCCAACGCTTGCATGAAGTCGGTGACCAACTGGGCGTTCATGGCGTTGCGCCGCTCGGGCCGATTTAAGATAATTTTGGCAACTCCGGTTCCGGGAACTTTTTCCAAGATGACGGCTTCCATAAATTTCCTCCCTGGCTGATCATTAGGTAGGTGCTTTTAACGTCGCGGGCTTTTCCATCATCATTGCGAAGACTTCACGAGCCTTCCATTTCTTGCTTCCAAGGGACCGAACTCCGGCGGTGACATGCGATGGCGCGTAGCCCGCTCGTAGGCTGAAGCGACGCGAAACAGCAGCGGTTCGCTAAAGGGCATGGCGAGAAAATCGATGCCGACGGGAAGTTTTGCCGGCACCGGGCCGACCAGGCGGGTGTCGCCAGGGGTGCTAGCGTCGCGCACGCGATCGAAGACATGGGTGGTGAATCCCGCCGGAACTGTGATCGCGGGAAAACCCATGGTGCCGAGCATGGTCCAGGCCTGGTGCGAGCGGCCGTTGACGTCGGGCTCCACCGGCGCTTTGATCAGCGCCGCGGGCACGTTGCCGGTGGGATAGGTGACCGCGTCAAGATTGAGCGATGCCATGCATTGCATCACGGTTTGCTGAATCGCAGCGCGATTGGCGTCGCGATCGCGCACGTCCAAGGTGGTCGGTTTGTTGGCCTCCTGCAAAACTGACTTGACGTCGCGGAAACGGGTGTCGCGGCCGAAAGTGTCTATATAGTAGCGGGACTTGTTGATCAGATCGGTCAAGTCTTTGATGTTCGCGTCGCCGCGCTTCTTGAGATAGCGATTGAAGTAGTACTTCGCTTCGCCGCGGTTTTGCGCGCTGGTCTTAAAGTCTCGAATCGTTGGTTTCGACGGCGCTGACTTTGGCTCGATGTACATGTCGCGCAACACGGCGATGTGGTCGGTTTCAGCGGGGAAAAGAGTCTGATTGGCGCGGATAAACAGCGCATGCAGGTTGCGCGGTGCGTGCTGGTCGATGCACTTTTGAAACAGCTCGCCCTCGGCGCCGGGATCGACAATCGTCGCGCCGAGCTTGCGCAAATCGCCGATGGCGCGCTCGACGATGTCGATGCTTTCGTGATCTGCCTGCGTGAACAGACGCTTGTCCATGTATTCGCGCAGCACGCCGATGCGGATCCCTTTGAGGCTGGTCTCCTTGGCAAAACTCGCATAGCCCGTTTTGGGCATGCGGCCGATGCTATACACCGTCAAGTCGTCCGCCGGATCGTAGCCGGCTATGACATCGAGCACCTTGGCGACGTCTTCGACCGTGCGGCAGGCCGCGCCATTGCGGTCGTTGAGTGGGCCGCCGCCGATCATGCCCTCGCGACTGACCAGCCCTTGCGACTGCGACAAACCGACGCCGTTGTTGAGTCGAGAGGGCATGCGGATGGACGGACCGCCTTCCTCGGAGATGGTGCAGGTGACTAGGTTTGCGGCTACCGAAGACGCCGAACCGCCGCTGGAGCCGCCGACGTCGCGGTCAGTGGCGTAGGGGTTGCACATGGTGCCGCCGAAAGCGCTGCGGCTGCCGGAGGCGTATTCGCCGAGATTGGCTTTGGCCAAGATGATCGCGCCCGCGTCGCGCAGCCGTTTGACCAGCGTCGCGTCCCGCGGCGGGCGGTCGTTGGCATAGTCGGCGTCGGCGCCGCTGGTGGTGCGCATGTCGTAGGTATCCAACATGTCTTTGATGCTGAACACGACGCCGTGCAGCGGCCCAACCAATTTTCCGGTCTTGGCGAACTTTTCATCGAGCGCAGCGGCGACCTCCAGCGCATCGGGCAGGTTCGAATCGTTGTCGGTCGCATCGGTCAGGCTGCGCGCCTTGCGCTCGTCGAAGCCCCATTTTTTGCGCGCCGCCGGGCGCAGATTCAACGTCATCAGCGCATTGATCGCTCCGGCATTCGCTATCGGCGCCACCGGTCCGAGAATACCTTGGGGCTCGTTGACGCAGGTGCCGTTGTAGGCTTTGATGCGGGCCAGATACATGTTGACCAACTGCGTTGCTGTGAGCCGTCTGGCTTTGATTGCCTTGTGAATATCAGCAATCGTTGCCTCGACGATCTGAAAACTTCCTTTTGCGTTAGTTGGCTGGGCCTGTGCGACATCGCTCAGGCAGATCGCAGATGCTAATGCTAAGCCGCAGAGTTTCGTCTGTCTTCGGTGCATGGTTTTTTCCTTCGTGGGTAATGAGTGGTTGCCTTCCTGTACAACGGGCGATTTGAAGCTGTCAAACTGACTGAAGCCTTCGCTGATTTCCCCGGGCCGCTGATGGGGCTTTTTCAACGCTTTCATCGTATTGCTGCGCTGCATAGGAGTTGCATTGCGGAATGCAATACCGGAGTCTACCATCGAGGCGTGAATTTTGAATTCGTACCTGGAAAGCTCACCCATCCTCACCGCGTTTGGTTATCAGCGTGTGTTTCACACAGAAAACGTCTCACAGTATCAACACAGCGACGCCGCATGGGGCTCGGTGGATTTCCTTCATGCCTTCCGGAGCGTTTCCTTGGCGATGTTAGAGCGTGCGAAAAAATATCCGATTTTTGGCGGCAAGCGAAATCCTCCGACTCTTGATCCCGAGGATGTAATTGGGCTAAAAGTCCAAGCGATGGCAAACGACCCGGCACGCATTGCCAGAGAGCGCAGCGACATTGAAGGGCTGGCGCAGCACTACGGCGCCAACCTTGATTGGGACCGCATCGAAGAATACTACGCAGTGTTTGATCTGCGCCACGAAGCCAAGAAGCTTAGAGAAACATTCAGCCGTGCTGACTGAGCAGCAAAAAGCAGAATTGCGGGAAATGGTGGCGTCCGAATCGCTCCGCGAGGAGTTCCGAACGCTCGCCAGATCCTAAACATGCTTGACCAGCAGAGGCCGAGCTGCTTTAGAACCTTTACCATGCCGCGGCAATGCCCGCGTAAAACCTCAGTAAACGAAAGCACATTACTAACCACGAAGGAGCACCGCTATGGCGACTGGAACCATTTCCGATGAAGAACGGGAGCTACGCGTTAACTTGGCCGCCGGCTACCGTCTCGCCGACAAGTACGGCATGTCCGAGCTGATCTACACCCATATTTCTCTGCGTGTGCCGGGGCCAACGCCAGCTTACTTGCTCAACCCGCACGGCCTGCTCTTCAACCAGATCACCGCGTCGAGCTTGGTGAAAGTCGGGCTTGACGGTAAGCTCGTGGAGCCCAGCGAATGGCCGGTGAATCGCGCCGGCGTCGCGATCCATGGCGCGATTTTGGCGGCGCGCCCGGATGTCAATTGCGTGTTCCACACCCACATGCCCTACACGACGGCGGTCTCGTCGCTGCAATGCGGGCTCTTGCCGATGTCGCAGCCGGCGCTGCGGTTTCAGGGGCAGACGGCGTATCACGACTATGGGCGGGCGGCGACGGATCCGGCCGAATGCGCGCGTCTGGCGCGGGACATGGGCGATAAATCGGTCGTGCTGCTGCGCAATCACGGTGGCATCACGACGGGCAAGACCGTGTTGGAGGCGTTCATCAGTTCTTTCTATCTTGAGAAGGCGTGTCAATTTCAGATCCTGGCGCAGTCAGCCGGTGTGCCGTTGACCATGCCTGCCGATGATATCATTGCCGCATCCGGCGGCCGCCCCGCCGGCGACGAGCGTGCTTGGCCGAGCCTCCTGCGCGAGCTTGACCGTGACGATCCTTCGTATCGGGACTAAGCTTTACCTATGCTACGCATGACACTAGCCGCAGGGCACTATGATCGGACCGAAGCGATCCGCGATGGTCGGGTGCGCGCCGAGGGCATCGATTTGACCTACATTATGCTGCGCGTCGAGGAGATCTTCTGGCGCATGGCGCAGCACCGCGAGTTCGACGCCTCGGAGTTCTCTCTGGGCGGATATGTTGTACGCCGTGGGCGCGGCGCCGACGATCTCATCGCGATCCCGGTGTTTCCGTCGCGCTTCTTCCGGCAGTCGTGCATCTTCGTTCACGACGGCTCAGGCGTCCGCAAGCCAGAGGATCTTCGCGGCAAGCGCGTCGGTGTACCTGAGTATCAGATGACTGCCGCGGTGTGGGCGCGCGGCATTCTCGCTGACGACTACGGCGTGCGCGCAGCCGACGTTGAGTGGGTGCAAGGTGGGCTCGAAGAGCCCGGGCGCCTGCCTTTCGAGCCCGCCGAACCGTCGGGAGTCAAGGTTGGCTTCGCGCCGGCGGACCGCTCGCTGGCGCAAATGCTCGGGAACGGAGAAATCGACGCCCTGGTCACGGCTAGGACACCGTCGACGTTTCGTCGCGGCAGCGGAACTGTGCGGCGGCTCTTCGAGAAGCCGTTCGAGGTCGAGCGCGACTATTTCCGCCGCACTGGAATTTTTCCGATCATGCACACGCTGGTGGTCAAGAGAGAGATTCTCGATGCCAATCCCTGGGTCGCGTTCACGCTGTTCAAAGCTTTTTCGGAAGCGAAGGATTTAGCGATGGCCGATTTAACGCAGACCAGCGCGCTGCCTCTGAGTCTACCCTTCCTAGTGGAGCACGCCTACCAAACGATGGACCTGATGGGCGAGGACTTCTGGCCCTACGGCCTTGAAAACAATCGCAAGACGCTGGGAACCTTCGTGCGCTACATGCACGAGCAAGGACTCATCCCTGAAACGATGGCGATTGAAACGCTATTCCCTGATAGCACGCAGCGGACGTTTAGGGTGTGAGGCGTAATAAACCGGCCGTACCCAGTGTTTGCAGCCCGACGCTGGCCAAGTGACCTTGCTGCGCGCTAATTTGTGTCTATCAACAGCGTGCCGAGCTTGTCTAAAACTTCCGCGGTCGTTTCCGCCGGCAGCTTGCAGAAGAATTCTGCTTTTCGAAAACGCCAGTCTAAACTCTTTGCCTGATCAGCGAGCACAGCGCCGGCTAGTTTTGATCCCGTAGGTATCACCACTTCCCATGGGTACCCCTTTATTTGGCTCGTGATCGGACAGAGGATGGCGAGGCCGACTTTGCCGTTGTAGGAGGAAGGTGTGAGGACCAGTGCCGGCCGACGACCGGATTGCTCGTGCCCGACTTGAGGTTTGAACGTAATCCAGATCACGTCGCCACGAGCGGGCACGTAGCGCCGAGCCATCACCAGATCTCGCGTCCAACCGGTTTGCCGGTATCAATCTCAGCGTGGCGATTTTTTTTCGTCACTCTCGATAGAAGCTGATCGAGGGTCAACTTCTTTCGTTGGACAGGCGTTGCGACAACTTTGCCATCCGAGACGGCGAGGTTCAGGACTGTTCCTTCGGTTACGTCGGCATCTTTCGCAAGCGGCTTGGGAATTCGCACCGCAAGACTATTGCCCCATTTTTGAACCCGAACCTGCATGGATTCTTCCTCCTGGCCTCGTATCTACAAAGAAGATACAGCGCTAAAGCCAGCGTCGTCAACAGCTATAGGCCCGCGATACGCTCTGTGACGCTTTTGTTAACGAAGGAATTGCCGCTTGCCATCCAACATTTCGCCGTGTTAGAGCGCAGCCATGGCTACGAACCTGCGCAAGCTAAGGGTTTTCACGATTTTGTTTATGTTCCATGCGATGATCGCTGCGCGGGAAATCCGCGCCGCCGCGGCGGTCGAGCCACAAGGGGGAAAGTTCGCTGGAATGGTCATGATCCCAGCCGGGGAGTTTACGATGGGGCGAGAGGGTGGTCCGAGAGACGAAGCGCCGGCGCACAAATTGTTTCTCCCCGCCTTCTACATCGATCGCAATCTGGTTACCGCTAGAGAGTGCGCGAGGTTCATTCAGGAAAAGGGTCCCACCGGGCCCAAGGGCGAAATGTATTTGGATGTCGCCGATCCCGACGTCCTGGTCCACAATCGAGACGGCAAATGGCTGCCCAAGGAAGGTTTTGAGAATCATCCCGTGGGAGAGCTGAGCCGCTACGGCGCCGCTGCCTATTGCGCGTGGGCCGGTAAGCGGCTTCCCAGCGAAGCGGAGTGGGAGAAAGCCGCGCGTGGCACCGACGGACGGCTCTATCCTTGGGGAAATGACATGCCTCGCCCTGACCTGGCTTTTATCGGCGGCTATCGCGGTCAAACCGTTCCGGTTGGGCGGTTTCCTAAAGGGGCAAGCCCCTACGGCGCTCTCGACATGGCGGGACAGGTTTGGGAATGGACCCGTTCGGTTTACAGATCCTATCCCTACATTCCAAAGGACGGACGCGAGGAGGCGGCACCCGCCGACACGGTGGTTGCCCGCGGCGGCCATTCAGCCAGCGGTCCCGAAGGGCTTACGTCGACATCGCGCGAAGCGGTTGACGCCGGTCGCGCCGCCACGGGCCATGCGTATATCGGATTTCGTTGTGTATCCGACTCGCAGCTGGTTTTGTAGAAACGATTGTCGGTTGGGTTGAAACCGGAGAGGCGAGATGGAAGAAGGTGCAACTATTGCCAAGGTGCCGCCTTGGATGTCGCTCAAGCCGGGGATGATGCAGCATTTGATTAGGGAGCACGAGAAGCTTGGGCGAACCTTGACCGAAGAAGAAACTGTCGCGTTGCTACGCAGCGTGGGATTCGAAATCAGCGAGGCGAAGTGACGCGATGGTCACTGATGGGAACTAAACTGCGAATGAAAAACAAACACAGACCGCAAACCAACGTGCTCACCGCACTTTTTCTGCTGGCGTGGGTAATCCTCTTGGCGGCGCCGGCATGGTCCCAGACTTCATTCTATGAAGGCAAGAATCTTCTGCTTGTGAGCGGCACCGACGCGGGCGGTGCCGGCGATCTGCGCACGCGCGCGGTGATTCCCGTGTTGAAAAAATATATTCCCGGCCACCCGAACATCGTTGTGCAGTACATGCCCGGCGCGGGCGGACGCAAAGCGGCGAATCACATGTACAAGTCGGTTCGGCCCGACGGTTTGACCATGGGCGCGATGATCACCGGCATGGTGCAGGGCACGATCTTCGGCGAGACCGACGTGCTCTACGACCTCGACAAGTTTATTTATCTCGGCTCCCATGCGCGCTATGCGCCCTATGCTTTTGTGACGCGCAAAGCGGCGGGCTTCAACAGCCGGGAAACGTTGCTCGCGGCGCGTGGCGTGCGCATCGGCGCGCCTTCCGTCGGCCACAGTCTTTACACCATCGCCCGGCTATTTGCCTATATGATGGACGTGAAGGAGCCGCGTCTGGTTACCGGCTATACGCCGCGGGAGATCGATTTGGCTTTGGAAAACAACGAAATCGATGCCCGGGTAAGTATCTTGGACAGTTTAGTGAACCGCAATGCGCATTGGTTAGATAAAGATCTGGTGCATGTTCACGCGACGATGGATATCCCCAAGGGCTTTAAGCACCCCGACCGCCGTCTCGCCAAATTTCCCGAGATCGAGAGCTTCGCGCGGTCAAATCAAGAGCGCGGTCTCATCCAGCTTTTTCGCGGCGCGCGCGACACCGGTCAGCCCTTTGTCTTGCCGCCGGGCACGCCGGCGGAGCATGTGAAAATATTGCGTGACGCCATGCGCCGAGCCTTGGCCGATCCACAGTACATCAGAGCCTACGAAAAACTCACTTCGGAGCCCGCCATGACCCTAACCGCAGAGGAGTTCGAAGCCCAGCTCCGCGAGTTGCCGCGGGAAGCCGAGACCATCGATCTCTTCAAACGGCTGTCCGGCCCGGCGCCGCTGCCGGCGCGGCCGTCGCGGTAGCCACTCGCTGTTTGCGTTCGTGAAATTCGCTTGCTTTTGGGACTGGGAAGATCAATCCGGCATTACGGCCGGAATGGTTTGTCGGCTGTGCCTTCGATAGATTTGAAAATCGGAGTCGGTGGTAAGAATAATCGGGTCCGACAATGTTTCGCTCATGCGCACGAGACACGCATCGGCCAGACTCATGGGCACATTGGCGTACTTCCGCATCAGTTTGACTATCGATTCCACCTCGTCGTCCAGCGTAAACGCTGCGACAACAGCTCTACGGCGAAGTAACGCGCCAAGCGCTCGCGATCCGCGCGATCCTAGCAAGAAGAAAGCTTCCGATAGCGCTGCCTCGCAGGTGCGCCACGGCGGCGAGTAGTCGGGCGCGATCGCGACCGCCCATTTGTGGTGCGAGTCGCGGCGGCTTAGCAAAGCCACAAGAAACCCGGCGTCAACTAGAACGCTTCTGGCCATAGCCCTTCGATCTCAAATAGTGCTTCTTTCTCGCGCTTAGATCAGCCGGCAGGCCGTCTACCGAGCCGATCAGATCCGCTATGCCATCTAAAGGTGTTGGCCGCCGTTTGGTCGAGCGGCCGATGCTCTGCAAGCGTTCACGGACGATGTCGGACTTAGAACACCGCCGTTGCCGCGACTCATGCTCTATTTCCGAGACCAGTTGCTCTGGTAAACGGACGGTTAGAGTCTTCATGGGACGATTGTAATACGTGTATGCCACCTACGCAATAAAGTCGTTAAGTTAGTCTCGGCCGCCCTCCTGACCATCCCCCGAGGTGGGGGAAGGAAATCCGGTAGACCCAGCGCGGATTTGCGGTGGACGCGCGTAGCTTTCCGCTTACGTCGTTGCTGAAGGAGTGAAATGGCTCGACATTTTCAGGGATTCCTGATTTGAATGGCGGCCATGGACCAGACCATCACTTCGATTGAACCGATTGCGCTGCGCATTCCGCTGGACATCTGGGCGCCGCCGCCGATGTCGCAAGGGACGCCGCGCACGCATGTGGAAGGTCTCTACGTGCGTGTGACGACCGGTGGTGGTGTGGTGGGCTGGGGGGAGTGCTTTGGAACGGCTCGCCCTATGGTTCTCGCCGCGTTCGACAGCTGGATCAGGCGTCTCGCGGTTGGCCAGAGCGCGTCCGATGAGCAACTTATTCCGCGCATCGAGCGCATGCTTTTGTCCTTGAGCCGCTCCGGTCCGCTGGCCCATGCGTTGGCGGGACTCGACATTGCATTGTGGGATATTCGCGGCAAGCTTGCCGGCGTTTCGGTATCGACGCTTCTCGGCGGCGCCAAGCGAAAGTGCGTCGAGTGCTATGCCTCGCTGCTGCAGTATTCCGGCAATGCAGAATACATCAAGCGCAACACCGCTCGCGCTCTCGAACGCGGTTATCGTTACATCAAGCTGCACGAGAAAACTGCGCCGGCCGTTGCTGCCGCACGCGAGGAGATCGGACCCGACATTCCTCTGATGGTCGATACCAACTGTGCTTGGACACCGGCCGAAGCCGAGGCGGCAGTGACGGCGATGGCGCCGTACAAGCCGTACTGGGTCGAGGAGCCGATCTATCCTCCAGAAGACTTTGAATCGCTGGCAAGGCTGCGCACGAGTACGGGCGTGCCCATGGGCATCGGCGAGAACTCTACCAGCCTGCGCGAATTTCGCCGCATGGTCACCGTCGGTAAAGCCGATTTCATTCAGCCCGCGATGGTCAAACTCGGCATAACCCACATGGCCCAAGTCGCCGCCGAGGTCGAGCAGGCGGGTGCCATCCTGGTACCGAATGCTTTTTATATTGGACCCGCTTTTCTCGCGGCGCTGCATTGCATGGCGGCGAAGGAAAAAAATTCTCCGCTCGAGCGGATGTTTGCCGACTTTGGCGCGACGCCGTTCGCCAAGACGGTGCCGGTAATTAACGGCGGTGTTGAAGTTCCAGAGGGGCCGGGGCTTGGCGCGGACCCGGAAGATGAGCTGATTGCACGGTTCAGAGTGTAGTTGGGGTTAGGGGCGGAGCTCCACGATGGGAACTCTGATCACTGATGCCTTCGACCATTTCTTTGGGCTTTGCAAAACAGTAGCGAGGCGTTTCCCGGTTTCCGCATTGACAACTTTTGAGCCGCATTGAGAACAGACGCCAGCCGGCACGTTATCGATAATGACCAACTTGCCCCGAATCCAAAAATCTTGCTTGATTCGGCGCTCGACCATCTTCGAGTTGCAGATTTCGCATTCGCCGTAGTCGTATTTCCGGGTTCTCTTTTTCATAGGACACCTAAGCTTGATAAGTCGTAACGAAGAGTAGTTTGCCCTGTGGTCTTGAATCGGCAAACGATGGCGATTTCTCTGTCGTCCTGCGCGGGGCCAACGATTTCGTATCTGGTACCACGAGGGTCGCGGGTAAACTTTTTTCCTGACACGGCCTTTTGCAATCGCGTTTTCGATGTCACTGAACGTTAGTTTATCGTCGGCCATTTCTTCAAAGAAATGAGGAATGGTCAGTTCATAGTCACCGTCACGGACTTTCTTTCTGATTCGCTCAATGATCGTCAAATTTCGCTCGTGTCAATCGGGTGGCATATCCCGGTGTTGGAATTATACATTGAAGCTAGTTGATATCGAAACTCCAAATGCAAAGGGCGACCGATCGGTCGCCCTTTGAGTGCCTTTTGTAAAATCCGGCTTTACGCCTTCCCCGCCTCCTTCAACGCCCGCAGCACGTTCTCCGGACTGAGCGGCAGTCTAGTTACGCGTACTCCTGTGGCGTTGTAGATGGCGTTGGCGATGCAGGCCATTGGCGGGACGCAGGCGATTTCACCGGCGCCTTTGGCGCCGTAGGGGCCGGCGCCGGGGTAGCCTTCGACCAAGGTCGTTTCGATGCGCGGCATCATGTTGATGGTCGGCATCAAATAATCGACGAAGCTCGGGTTCATCGTGCGGCCGTCTTTGTCGAAGACGACTTGCTCGCATAGGGCTTGGCCGATGGACATGGCCGCGGCGCCTTCGATCTGGCCTTCGGCAGCGGCGCGGTGGATCGGTTGGCCGATGTCGTGCACGGCGACGTATTTTAGGATTTTTACGTTGCCGGTGTCGGGGCTCACTTCGACGATGCAGGCGTGGGTCGTAAACGGCTGCGAGCTGCCGTGGGCTTTTTCTTCGGCCATGAGCGCTAAGTTGTCGCAGTAGCCGCGGCCGATGACTTCGCCGATAACGTTGTGGGCGTCGGTGGCTACGGTCGCGAGTGGGATGGTTTTCGACGGCGTGCCTTTGACGCGGATTTGTTTGTCGACGATTTCCAAATCGTCCGGGCTTGCTTCGAGTTTGCCGGCGGCCATCTTGAAAAGCTGGTTGCGCGCGTCGATGGCGGCGAGCTTGCTCGCCGTGCCCGAAACGAGGATGCCGCGGCTGCCGACGGTGCCGGCGTCCCATGGGCTGGCATCGGTGTCGACGTTAGTGACGGTCACGTCGCTGACCGGAATACCGAGCTCTTCGGCAACGATCATCGGAATGCCGAAGCCGGGAATGGTGCCCATGTCGATCTTGCCGATGTGCACGGTCACCGAGCCGTCTTCGTTGACTTTCACAATCGACCCGCCGCCGGGGCCGGCGCTTTCGATCCACGATCCCGTCGCGATGCCCATGCCTTGGTTCTTTTCGAGTTTTACATTGCCCCAGCCGATTTTTTCCTTGGCGAGTCTAACCGTCTCACCGAGGGAAACATCGCGCAGCTTGGGCACCCCGACGATTTTGTCGCCCGCCTTCGGCATGTTTTTCATTCTGAATTCCCCTGGGTCCATGCCGAGCTTGGCGGCGATCGTATCCATGTGCGACTCGACGGCGAACGCGGCTTGCGGGCCGCCGGGGCCGCGCACCGGGCCGCAGACCTGTTTGTTGGTGTAGGCGGTGAAGCCTTCGATGTGGCAATTGGGCATCAGGTACCAGCCGCCGAGCATGTTGGCGCAGCGGCCGCCGGCCTGCACGCCGAAGCCCGAGTAGCCGCCGGCATCGTAGAAGACCCTGCCGGTGCGGGCGACGATGGTGCCGTCCTTTTTCACGCCGGTCTTGATGTACATGCGCGCGCCGGCGCGGATGGTGGTGGAAATCGTTTCCTCGGCCTTGTCGAGGATGATCATCACCGGCCGCTTGGTCTTGATCGCGAGCAGGCCGCAGATCGGCTCGACGGCGGCGCTGGAGGTGATGCCGCTGCCCTTGCCGCCGAAGCCGCCGCCCAAACCCGCGGAGATGACGCGCACGTCGTTCAACTTCAAACCCAACATCTTCGCGGTTTCCTGGCGCACTGGGAAAGGCGCCTGGGCATTCGCCCACACTGTGAGGCGGCCGTTGGGCTCCATCTGTGCTGCGGCGATGCGCGGCTCGAGATACTGCGGATGGATCATCTTGGTTTCGTAAACTTGTTCGACGACAACGTCGGCTTCAGCCATCGCTTTGTCGGGATCGCCGACGTGAACGACCGCGTGGCCGCAGACATTTTTCATGTCCGCGGGACAGGTCTTCGGCAGCGGCATGTCATCGTGCAGCACCGGCGCATTTGCTTTGGTTGCTTCTTCCGGATCGATCACCACTGGCAGCGGCTCGTAGGTGACTTTGATTTTTTTCAGCGCGGCTTTCGCGATGGCCGGCGAGACCGCGGCAACGGCGGCGACGGGGTCGCCCATGAAGCGCACTTTGCCGCGCGCGAGAATGTGGCGGTCGATGTAACTGCGGCCGTAGCGGACGTTGGGCGCATCGGCTGATGTGACAACGGCGTGCACGCCCGGATAGGCTGCCGCTTCACTGGTGTCGATGCTGACGATTTTGGCATGGGCGTACTGGCTGCGCAGGATCGCGCCATGCAGTTGGTCCTTGAACATTAAGTCAATGCCGTAGACACCTTTGCCAACCACGCGGTCAACGCCGCCCAAGCGGGCCGGGCTCGAGCCGACGACTTTGAATTCTGCTTTTGCCATGACTGTCTCCTTAATCGGATTCGGATTAAGAAATTTTCTTGCGCAAAGGCGCAAAGGGCGCAAAGTTCGGAGTTGGTTTTCTTTCCTTTGCGTTCTTTGCGTGCTTTGCGCGAGACATTCTTTGTCTTAGAGCTTACTCGCTGCCAAGTGAATCGCGTCGACGATTTTGTTGTAGCCGGTGCAGCGGCAGATGTTGCCGGAGACCGCTTCTTCAATGTCGGCGGCGGTCGGTTTTTTCGTCCGGTCGAGCAGCGCTTTGACCGACATGATAAATCCCGGCGTGCAGTAGCCGCACTGGACCGCGCCGGTGTCGATGAACGCTTGCTGCACTGGGTGCAATTTGTCGCCGTCGGCCAAGCCTTCGACCGTCGTGATCTGCGCGCCGTTGGCGTCGGCGGCCATGGTCACGCAGGAGTTGATCGGCTTGCCGTTGTGAATCACCGTGCAGGCGCCGCACTCACCGGTGTTGCAGCAGAGCTTGGTGCCTTTCAGTTCCAAAACATCGCGGAGAAATTCCAACAGCGAAGTCTCCGCTTCCGCGCTGACGCTGTAAATCTTACCGTTAATCGTGGTGTTGATCGGAACGAACATTTACGCAACCTCCTTGCCGGTGGCGGCTTTCCAAGTTTGGGCCAGACCGCGCCGGGTCAATGCTTCGACAATCCAGCGGCGATTCTCCGCGCTGCTGCGCTGATCGCTGATCGGGCTTGCTTCGCTGCCCGACAGCGTGCCGGCTTCTTTGAGCAATGCCGCGGTGAGCGGTTTGCCTTTTAACAAAGCTTCCGTCTTCGGCGCGCGGACTGGCGTCGGTGCGACTGCGCCGAGGCCGATGCGGGCCTCTTGCACGCCGCTACCGTTGGCCGCGAGCAGCACGGCAACGCCGACCATGGCGATATCCATGGCGCCGCGCACGGCGTGCTTCAAATAAACGCCTTTGCTGCCGGCAGCGGGGATCGGGATTTCGATTTCCTTCAACAATCCTTTGGCACCGACGGCGCTTTTGCCGGGGCCTTGGAAGAAAGAAGAAAACGGCTCGCTACGCTCACCGTCGGAAAACGCGCAAATCGCCGTGGCGTTGAGCACGAGCAGCGGGGTTAACGTTTCACCCGACGGCGAAGCGCGGCAGATGTTGCCGCCGAGGGTCGCGGTGTTGCGCACTTGCAGCGAAGCAAACTGATGTGACGCTTCCCAGAGCACTGGCAATTTCTCGCGGATCAGCGAGCTGGTTTCGATCTCACGAATCGTCGTCAGCGCGCCGATGCGAATGGCACCGCCGCTCTCTGAGATGCCGGAAAGGCCGGAGATTTTTTTGATATTCACCAGCGCGCTCGGCTCTTCTTTGAATTTGATGTCGACCATCACGTCCGTGCCGCCGGCGATGACCTTGGCCTCAGCACCATGCTTGGCCAGCACCGACAGCGCGTCGCCGATCGATTTCGGTTCGAAATACTCCATAAAGGATTGCCTCGTGTTTGGATTTGTTAAATGCGTTTTTGTCTTAGCCCAATTGGTAGGAAGTTAGCAAGGGGTTGTGACGAATTGGTGGCCTGGGTAGTCGTGGTCGTCGTCTGGATGTAGGGGCGACCGGTTGGTCGCCCTTTCTTGCAGTTTCTCCACACCGAGAATATACAAACGGGTGTGATACGTTCGAGATAGGAGACCCTGTTTTCATGCGCTTGCCACATCGCGATCCGATCCGTTTAGGGCCGACGGCCTATGAAGTGTTTCAGGAGAAGGAAGGTATTCCTTCCGTCACCGGGTTTTTCATTGAGGACTTGATGGACGTCGCGGTCAAACCCTGGGCGCGCATGGGGGCGTTGGGGTCGTATCTAAATCTCGGCGAGCAGCAGGAGACCGACGCCTACATCTGCGAAATTCCTGCCGGCAAAGAGACCCTTCCGCAGCATCATATGTTCGAGATGCTGGTCTATATTCACAAAGGCCGCGGCGCGACCACGGTTTGGTTCGAGGGCGAGGGCAAGCAGACCTTTGAGTGGGCAGCGGGGGCGATCTTCGCTATTCCATTGAATGTCTCGTACCAGCACTTCAACGTTTCCAACGAGCCGGTGCGTTTTCTCGCTGGCACCAATGCGCCGCATGTGATCAATCTGTTTCACAACGAAGACTTTATTTTTCGCAATCCGTTTCAGTTCCGCGACCGCTTCACGCCGGAACGGGAGTTTTTCAATTACAACAAAAAGCTGACGGTGCGGTCGTGGGAGTCGAACCTGGTGCCGGACGTGAATACGTTTGCCCTCGACGACTATCCGATGAAGGGCAAAGGCGTGAAGATCATGCGCTTCGGCTTGGCGGGAACAACGTATGGGTGCCACGTGCAAGAGTTCCCCGTCGGCAGCCGCAGCTTGTTTCATCGGCATGGTCCCGGCGCGATCGTTTGCGTCACGCAGGGCACCGGCTTTGCAATGGTTTGGCGCGAAGGGGAGGATCGCACGCGCTTTGAGATCAAACCGGGCTCCATCTACTCGCCGGGTGATCTGATGTATCACGGCCACTTCAATACGGGGCATGAAACGCTGCGACATTTCGCCATGCGCGGCCGCAGTCCTAAATTCAGCCAGGATCGGTTTCGGACGAAGCTGCACGAGATGATCCCCCTCGAAGAGGAGCCTCCGGAGATTCATCCGATATATTTGGAGGAGCTGAAGAGAAATGGCGTGAAGTCGGAAATTTCGCTTGTTGAAGAGTAGGGAGATTTAACCACAAAGGGCACAAAGGATTCGGATTCGGAGAATTAACCGCAAAAAGCGCAAAAGGCGCAAGAAGTAATGACTCACCACGAAGGACACGAAGAGCACGAAGCTCGGAAAATGATTTTTCTGCTTCTTTCCTTCGTGCCTTCGTGGTGAAAAGTATTTGAGGAGATCATATGTCTGAGCTGGCTTACACAGACTTTCGCAGCTTCGTTGCCGAAGCGATCAAGATTAGCGACCACCGCGTGATCGAGGGCGCGGATTGGGACGCCGAGATTGGCGCGCTGGTGGAATCCACTGCAGAGTTGGTGCCGCAGCCGCCGCTTTTGTTGTTCGACAAAGTGAAAGGCTACCCGGCGGGGTTTCGCGTTTGCAGTCTGCCCTACGCGGCTTATAAGCGTGTCGCCTTGGCGCTCGGCTTGCCGCTCGACAAGACGAAACTGGAAACTTTGCGTCTCGCCGCTCGCAAGGTGCGCACGACGCAGCGGATTGCACCGAAAGAAGTCAGTACGTCGCCGCTGTTAGAAAACGTCTTGAAGGGCGGCGATGTCAATCTTCTCAAGTTTCCCGCGCTGCGTTTTCACGAAAATGACGGCGGGCGCTACTTTGGACCAGGCGGCGGCTTGATCAACCAGGATCCGGATTCCGGCTACGTCAACACGGGCACCTACCGGATGCAGCTTCATGATAAGAACACGCTTGGTTTGTGGATGAGCCCAGGCCAAAATGGCCGGCAGATCGCTGCGAAGTACTGGGAGAAGGGCAAGAGCTGCCCGGTGGCGGCGACCTATGGGCAGCATCCAATGGTCTTCATGCCGTCGTACACGAAATTCCCTTACGGTGCGCAAGAGATGGAAGTTACCGGCGGGCTGATTGGTAAACCGCTCGAAGTGTTGCGCGGGCCGATCACGGGTTTGCCGATTCCGGCGTCGTCGGAGATCGCGATTGAAGGCGAGATTCCGCCGCCGTCCGAAGAGTCGCGTGCCGAGGGACCCTTCGGTGAATGGCCCGGCTACTACTCAGGCGGCACCACCGGCACCGGCGAAAACCAACCGATCATTCGTGTCAAAGCGATCTATCACCGCAACGATCCGATCCTTGAAGACGAAGCGCCGCTCTGGCCCGGTGCGGTGAAAATGGACCTGCATATCTCCGCTGGGGTGTTGTGGGATCAGCTGGAAAGCGCCGGCATTCAAGATATCGTCGGCGTGTATAACCACACCTCTTATATGACGGTGGTGTCGATCCGACAAAAGTATGCCGGCCACGCCAAGCAGACCGGTTTGGCCGCGGTCAGCGCCGCCGCCGCGGCGCGCAACGGCCGCTACGTCGTCGTCGTGGACGAAGACATCGACCCGACCAACATGAAAGAAGTGCTCTGGGCGATGATGACGCGCGTCGATCCGGCGACCAATATCGATATCGTCGACGGCTGCTGGTCGACGCCGCTCGATCCGCGCATGCCGCCGAGCAAACGGAAGAACAAAGATCACACCAACAGCCGCGGCATTTTCTACGCGGTGCGGCCGTGGGAATGGCGCGACAAGTTCCCGAAAACGAGCCGCTCGAGCCGCGAGCTGCGCGAGAAGACGATCGCCAAGTTCAAAGGCGTGATTCCGTTTCCGGGCTCGTGATCTCGTCTTGTGTTACCCTGTCAATGTCGGGTCGTAATCAATCCAAGTCAGTTCCTAGTTCCTTCCCCCGCCTCGGGGGAAGGATAGAATGGGGGCCGCTGCCCGAGTGAAAGGCCGTAGTCTTTTCGTCGCCGTCTCGGTGGCTAGTCTGCTTCCGGTCCTAGCGTTCCTCGTCATCATCATCTGGATGGGGTTCTGGCAGGGCAGTCCGGGCGAGCCGGTGGAGCACACGCTTAAGCACTACCGGACGCTCTTCAGCGATGCATCCACGTACAAAACTCTGTTGAACACGCTCGGCTTTGCCGCGACTACGGTGCTGGTGTCGCTGTTGTTTGCCGTGCCCACGGCGTGGTTAGTCGAGCGCACGGATTTGCCCGGGAAAAATCTGGTTTACGCGCTGGTCACCATCGGCGCGCTGGTGCCGACATTTTTTACTTCCATGGGGTGGGTGTTCTTGCTCCATCCGCGCATCGGCATCATCAACAAATCGCTGATGGAGCTTTTCAACCTGGAGAACGCGCCGTTCAACATCGCATCGCTCGTCGGTATGGGCTGGGTCGAGGGGTTGGGCCTCTCGTCCATCGCCTTCATCATGATCGTCGCTACTTACCGGACGATGGACCCGGCGCTGGAAGAGGCGGCGCGGGTGCATGGTTTGGGTCTGTTTCGCACGCTGTGCTACGTGACGCTGCCGCTGACGTTTCCCGGCATCATCGCGGCGTCGATATATGTTTTCACCATCGGCCTGTCGGCCTTCGAGGTGCCGGCCATCATCGGCATGTCGAATAAGATATTTACTTTTGCGACGTTCATTTTCTACAAGATTCAGCCACTCGAAGAGTTGCCGAGCTACGGCATGGCTGGCGCCGTGAGCAGTTTGTTGGTGGTGCTGGCGCTGCTCTTGAGTTGGAGTTACTTCAGCGTCCTGCGCTATTCGCATCGTTACGCGGTGGTCACGGGCAAGGGCTACCGGCCGCGCCTGGTCGAGTTGGGCAAGCGAGGTTGGCTACTGGCGTGGCTGTTTCTCGGTGGCTTTTTTCTCGTTGCCAAGGTCCTGCCGTTTTTGCTCCTGGTCTGGGCGTCGCTGCTGAAGTTTTTTCAGCCGCCCTCTTGGGCCGCGTTGGAGCAAGTCTCACTGGCCAATTTCTATGGCCTGCCGTGGAAGCTCATGGCCAGCGGCGCTTGGAACACTTTCATCCTGATGCTGGTCGTGCCAACGCTGACGATCGTTCTCTGTCTGGCGATCTCTTGGACCGTGCTGCGCTCGGGGCTGAAATGGCGCCTCCTGTTCGATGCGGTGGCGTTTTTGCCGCACGCGGTGCCCAATTTAATTCTTGCCATCGCCGCGGTGTTCGCGGCGTTGTTTCTCATGCCCAGGGCCATTCCGATCTATGGGAGCCTGGCGATTCTCATTTTCGTTTACACGATTAGCCGCATCAGTTTTGCCACGCGCATCATCAACAACTCGCTGGCGCAGATTCATCCCGAGTTGGAAGAGGCGGCGTTTGTCGGCGGTCTGCCGCTGCTGCAAGTGATGCGCAAGATTCTGTTGCCGCTGCTCAAGCCGGCGCTCGTCTACGCTTGGCTGTGGATGGCGCTGTTGTGCTTTCGCGAGCTGACCATGGCTTCGGTGCTGGTCACGAGCCAAGGCAACGTCACGCTGCCGATGATTGTCTGGGGCCTGTGGCTCGGCGGTAGTCTCAATCAAGCGGCGGCGGCGAACCTGGTCGTGCTGGCGTTGATGGTGCCGTTCGTCGTGCTCTATTTGATCTTTGGCCGGCGCAGTCGGTTTTCGGAGGCGGCGTGATCTCGATTCGAAAGCTCGTCAAGCAATTTGCCACCGGCGAGCAAACCGTCGCAGCCCTTCAAGGCGTCGACCTCGAGGTGAGCAAGGGCGAGTTTTTCGTGCTGCTCGGACCGAGCGGCTCGGGCAAAACCACGCTGCTGCGCAGCGTCGCCGGTTTGGAAAAGCCCGATAGCGGTGAAATCAGCCTCAACGGCAAGACGGTGTTTTCCGGTAGCCGCAAGATCGCCGCGCTGCCCGAGGAGCGCGAGATCGGCATGGTGTTTCAGTCCTACGCGATCTGGCCACATTTGACGGTCGCCGAAAATATCGGTCTGGTGTTGACCCACGGCCGGTCGCGCCTATCGAAAAGCGCGGCGCAGGAGCGCATTCGCCATGCGCTCAGCCTGGTGCAGCTCGACGATTATGGCAGCCGGCCGTCGCGCCTATTGAGCGGCGGCCAGCAGCAGCGCGTGGCGTTGGCGCGGGCGTTGGCGGTGAATCCGGCGCTGTTGTTGATGGACGAGCCGCTCAGCAATCTCGACGCGCGGCTGCGCGAAGAGGTGCGCACCAGCATCAAGAAAGTCGCCATGCAATTGGGCATCACGGTGCTCTATGTCACCCACGATCAAGTCGAAGCGATGGTGCTGGCCGACCGCATCGCGGTCATGTCGCATGGGCAGATTCTGCAAATCGGCAATCCCTTCGAGCTGTACCGCGCGCCGGCCAATGCGCTGGTGGCCGAGTTCTTCGGCTCGATCAATTGGCTGCGCGGGAAAATCGCGGGCAACGGCACGGTCGAAAGTGAAGTCGGCACGCTTGTCATCGAAAACCAACGACAGTATGAAGGAGACGTGGTGGTTGGCGTGCGGCCGGAGGACGTCCGGCTCGCTGCGAACAGCGACAGCGGTGAAAATATTCTCACCGGCGGGATCGTTGGCTCAGTATTTTTAGGCGACCAGATTACTGCTGAAGTGAAGATTAAAGACAAAGTGTTGATCGCCAAAGCAAGCCCCGAGCGGGAATACCCAGTGGGCAATATTTCAGTGCGATTACCCAAAGAACGTTTGGTGATTTTTCCCGATACTACGGCTAAATAATAGAAGGAGAATGATTATGGCAAAAGGCGATGTGCGACACTTGGATCATTTCGTCGTCGCGGTGATGGAACCCGATCGAGCGGAAAAGTTTTTCACCGAAGTCATGGGCGCGCGGACCCTCAAATCCGAGAACGAGCCCAACATGACGCGCATTTTCATGAAGCTGGGCGAAAATCACATCGGGCTTTTCTCTCAGGGCAAGAACAAGCTGCCCAATCGGCAGAGTGCCAACTCCTACCCGCGCCATTCGTTTCAGGTGCCCGCCGGAGAATATGACGCGATGGCGGCGAAGATTCGCAAGGCTAGTCCCTTCGTCAAAGACATCAGCGGCGATCTGGGTTGCTGCTGGAACGAAGGTCTGGTGTTTCAAGATTCAGAAGGCAACTTCTGGGAAATCGCTGAGACGCCCGGCATTGCCAAGACCCGGCTGCATCACTTGCACTTCGACGCCACCGATGTTGGTGCAAGCGTGGACTTCTACAAGAAATTTTTGAACTGCACGGTGAAGGCGCAGAACGTGACCATGGCCGAGGTCGTTGCACCTTCGGGACAAAGCGTCGTGCTGAACAAGGTCGATGAGCTGAGTGAGGTGACCAAGGCGACCTGGCGCGGACGCCATTTCGCGTTCTACGTGCAAGACGATGATTTTCACGCCATCGTCGACAAACTGCACGCTAGCGGCATCGAAGAGCGCGACGATCACGGCGAGCGCGCCGGCAGAAAGCCGGGGCAATTGGGGACTTATTTCAGGGAGCCGAGTGGATTCCGCCTGCAGATTACCAACGAAGACTCAGCGACGTTCGCGGCGCATGCGAACGATTAATCGGATGATTTAACCGCAAAGCCTATCCTGAGCCACGTCGAAGCGGACGCAGAGTACGCAAAAATTCGGAACGATATTTTCCCCTTTGCGTTCTCTGCGTTCTTCGCGGTTGATCCTTCCGAATCCGAACTTTGCGTCCTTCGCGCCTTTGCGCGAGATCAAATCTTATCGAGAAATCCGCGCCACTCCTTCGCGACTTTTTCTTTTAGCTCTCTACTTGCGCCGCTCGATTTGGGGAATTTATCGCGCCATTCATAGGGGCGCGTCGCGTCGATGATGGCGCGCGAGCTGAAGCCTTTGTCCTGGACCGGGATGCGCGGGTCGAGCGGACCGCTCCAGCAGCGGCGCAGGATTTCGATCGACTCCACCGGATCGGAGCGCGAGCTGATCGCCCAGATCACTTCTTCGGAATTGGTAATATCGATGTCGTCGTCGACGACAATCACATAGCGGCCGAGATAGGCGCCGGAGCGGCACTGACTGGCGATCATCGCCGCTTGGCGCGCGTGCCCGGGGTAGCGCTGCTTGATCGAGAGCACGGTCATGAACCTGCCGCCCGAAGGATGCGACCAAACCGCCGATACGTCGGGGACACCGGCTTCGTCGAGGGCGTTCCAGATCAACGCCGAGCGCATCAATGAGAAATGCAAGTTGTCACCGCTCGAAGGTTTCAATAACGGAAAGCCGCACATGATCGGGTCGTTGCGGTAATAAACGGCTTTGACGCGAATCACCGGCACGGCCGTTTGATTGCTGGCATAATAACCTGTCCACTCACCGAAGGGTCCTTCGGGCATGAAGTCGTTGGGCACGACTTCGCCTTCGATGGCGATTTCGGAATCTGCGGGAATCGGCAAACCGGTGAGCGGACCGTCGACGACGTCGAGCGGCTTACCGGTGATGCCGCCGGCGTAGGCATATTCGTTGACGCGATTGGGCACGTCGGTGGATGCAACAAGAAAATTGATCGGATGATGACCGAAGGAAACCGCGATCGGCAAGGCCCTGCCGGCGGCATGCTCTTTGTCACGATGGACGCGGCCATGCTTGCCCGGCGACATGTGCAGGCCCATGTGATCGCGGCCGTGAATCATGATCCGATAGGTGCCGACGTTGACCCAGCCCTCTTCAGGATCGCGCGTTACGCACAGATCGTCGGTGCCGATGTAGCGGCCGCCGTCGAGCTCGTGCCAACGCGGCACCGGGAATTTGAGTAAATCGATGTCGCTGCCCTTCTGCACGTTCTCGAACAGCGGCGCGGTTTTCACTTTGCGCGGCTCGATGGGCTGAATCGATTTCACCTGCTGGCGCCATTTCTGGACGAAGTCGAACTCGCCGATCTTCGGGTCCATGCCCATGGTGAGCGCCAGCCGCTGCACGGAAGAGAGCAGGTTGACCGCCATGCGGTAGCCCTTGGGGTATTCTTTGATGTTGTCAAAGACAATCGCCGGGCGTGTCTTCGAGCGCTCGTTGATGATCTCCGTCAGCGTCGATAACTCGAGATCCCAATGGGCATCGTTGACGGTCATTAGTTGACCGAACTTGTCGACATCCGCTAACCAAGAACGCAGGTCTGACATAATTTCCTTTATTGCTTTGTTGGTGCCGGCACCGCGGGCACCGCCATCGATCGAAACGTGTTTTCCGGCTCTTCGCGATAGTGTCCGAACGCGCTGACGATCGGCGTGTCGTTTACCGAAAACAAAATCGCGTCCTGGGTCTTCGAGCGATTGACATGCTCATGCCATGCCCAGTTGGGGACGACGAAGGAATCGTGGGTGGTCCAATCCATCGCCTTGTCGCCGACATTCGTTGTGCCTGCGCCGCCGGCGACGAAGTAGACCGCGCTCGACGTGTGGCGATGTTTCTTGGCGTGCTCTCCTGGGCGGAGCAGCTGAATCCAGCAGCTGAGCGTCGGCAGCGTCGGCCCGCCCTTCCGCTTCCATCCTTCATACTTCTCTCAGAATCCGCGCAAACTAACTCCCAACCCTTCGCCCTCGGGCACGGCGATGGTTCCTTTCTCCACCGAAAGTCCAAAGAACGGATCGCCGGTAATCACCTCGAATTCGCCCAGCTCGCAGAGCGGCGAAATACCGGGGGTCGCAGCGGCCAAATGCACCGCGGCGGCGTCACCGACCATGCTGCCGGCGGTGTTCGACAGCGCGCAGCGGATGCCGTTTTGCTCGCACAGCTCGGCGATGCGGCGCACTTCGTTGAGGCTGCCGACTTTCGGGATGCCGGTGTTGATCGAATCGACCATGCGGTTCTTGATCAGTATCTGCGCATCGGCGAAGTTACGGCAGGACTGATCGGCTTCGATTTTGATCGGCGCGTGCTGTTTCACTTCCCACAAAGCATCGAACTGATCGCGCGGCACCGGCTGCTCGAAGACTCCCACGCCCAAATCGGCCAAACCTTTTGCCAGGCGAATGGCATCTTTCGCATTGTAAGCTTCGTTAGCGTCGATCTTGATGAACACGTCGTCGCCCACGGCCTTGCGCACCGCGGCGACGCGCGGCAAATCTTTACGAATATCGCCGCTGACTTTGAGCTTCAGCGCCAATCCGCCGGCGGCAAGCTCCTTGGCTTCCTGGGCCATGGCGTCGGGAGCGCCGACGCTGACCATTTTTATGACTTGGATCTCACTGCGACATTTGCCGCCGAGCATCACCGACAGCGGAATATGATAGGCGCGCGCCAAAGCATCGATCATCGCGCCTTCTAGGGCGGACTTCGCGCGCGGGTGGCCGGTCAGCGTACGATCCATTTCGGCGCGAATTTTCGCCAGGTCTTCAAGCTCTTTGCCAATGACCTTCGGCGTGAGAATCGCATCGATGACATGGCGCGCGGTCTCGGGCGTTTCACCGGCGCGCGGAAAAAGATCGGCATAGCCGTAGCCCTCGATGCCTTGCAGCGTCACGACGCTCACCAACACGCCGCGCGCCACGGTAAAATTATTGGTCGCCGTCACCAGCGGCTTGGTATACGGCATTTCCAGCGTGCGGGTTTCGACTTTTTCGATTTTCATGGCAGCTCCTCGGTTCGTAAACTGACGAGGTCTTTAGGACTGTTTAATATCGCCGGCCGAACATTACAACCGTTTCCGCCCGGTGGTTAGGTTGCTATAAAAGAACCATGCGGGTTTTGCTGATCCAACCGCCGGTGCATGACTTCTATGACACCGACGTGCGGCTCCAGCCCATCGGGCTGGCTTATATCAAGGCCGCAGTGCGCGCGCATTCGCCGCAGGTCGAAGTCATCGTCAAAGATTTCCACGGCGGTCACGGCCGGCGCACAGTGGCCATCCCAAAAGAGCTGCGCTACCTGGCCGAATACTATCCCGTCGCCGACAAGTCGCCGTTCTCGACGTTCCATCAGTACTATCACTTTGGCAAATCCTTCGATGACATCGAAACCGAGATCACCGACCTGCAACCCGACGTGGTCGGCATCTCATCGCTGTTTACACCGTATTACCGCGAAGCGTTGGAAGTCGCCGCCCGCACCAAGAGAAGCACTGATGCCATCGTCGTCATGGGCGGATCGCACGCCTCCGCCGTTCCTGAGTCGCTGCTGCTCTCGCCGCATGTCGACTACGTGATTCGCGGCGAGGGCGAACGCCCGATGGTCGAACTGCTGCGCGCGCTCGAACGCGGCGAGGCCGTCGATCGAGTGCCCAATCTTGCCTACAAACGGGCCGGCGCGCTTGTCTACAATCCTATCGAAGACAACTTTCCCATCGATGCACTGCCGGCTCCCGACCTAAACGACTGCCGAGCAACATCGTACAACCTGGCCGGCAAACCGATGACGTTTATGATCACATCGCGGAGCTGCCCGCACAAATGCTCCTTTTGCTCGGTGCACACGACCTTCGGCACCGAATATCGGCGGCGTTCGTTGGACAGCGTGTTGGCGGAGATTGAGCTGCGTTACCACCAGGGCTTCCGTGTTATCGATTTCGAAGACGACAACCTGACTTATTACAAGCACACCTTCAAAGAACTCTGCGGCCACTTGATCGCGCGCTTTCCGCGGCGCGAAATGCAATTCGTCGCCATGAACGGCATCAGCTACCTGAGCCTCGACGACGAATTGCTGGAACTGATGCAGCGGGCCGGCTTTACGCACCTGAATCTTGCGCTGGTATCATCCGACAAAACCGTACGCGAGACCACCAAGCGGCCGCATACACTGGACGCCTATGTGAAAGTTGTCGACAAAGCGCACGCGCTCGGCTTTAAGATCGTTTCCTATCAAATCCTCGGCCTGCCGAATGAAAGCCTCGACAGCATGATTCAAACCTTGGCATTTAACGCGCGCCTGCCCGTGTTGCTCGGCGCCTCGCCGTTCTATCAGACGCCCAAGGCTCCCATTGCCCGTGGATTGGACTTGTGCGAAGCGGATTTCGTCAGGGCGAGACTGACCGCCCTGGGCATCGGAGCGCCTGGCTTTGACCGTGACGACGTTTACACGTTGTTTGTGACCACGAGGATTCTCAACTTTTTGAAAGGCATCGAGCTCGACAAGCCAGCGAGCCTGGAAGAACTAATGCGCTTCCGTTGGTCGGAGCAACGCACACAGATTGGCTTTGATCTGCTCGGGCGGTTGCTGGAAAACCGAGCTCTCTATTTTCACACGCAAGCGGGTTTGATCGAAAACCGGCGCTTCAAGAGTGAAATTTTCCAGCGAGTACTTCGAGAGGCAAAGAAACTATCTTGTCTAAACGGGCGGGCGATTGCTCTATAGCCCGGATTGTTCACATAGGGGAGAGCGATCCAGATGCCCGCTTCGACGGCGGCAAAGCGCAGACCGACTACGAGTCGCAAATAGCTGATCACGAGGGTCAGCGACACCACCGAGCAGATGACAAAGGCGAGATGGATGGCGATGTGATCGACGGTGTAGGCGAACAATAGATGAAACGCAAAGAACGCACAGGCCAGGAAAAAATAGTTCATCGGATGGAGCTCGATGCCGCGCCGCGTGGTGATGATCAACATTAAAAAGAAGAAGAACAGCAGCGACACCGGCGCGAAAAAACTGATCCGCCCGGCGAGTGGCCCCGGTTGCAGCTTCTCGGGCAGGATCATGCCGATTTGAAAGCCGGAGAGCAGGTTCTTCGATTCCCAGACGAGCTCCCAACCTTTTTGCGTTGGTTTTTTGTGGGCCGGCGCTAAAGTATTCTCAGGAAAATCGATGTCCTTGAAATTGGTTGTCATCCGCAGTTGAAAGTTGCGCACCTGGGTGACATCCTCGCCAAAGTGGTAGCGCCAGCTATCCAAGCCCTGGGAGCGATAGCTGACTTTGAGCACCGCGCTCTTGCCGCGCGCCAGCGTGATCGGCGCGAGTAGCGATGACCGTTCGTTGGTAAACGTCAATGGTTCGCCATCTAGGGTAAAGACGAGATCATCGTAAATCGCCTGGGCGGTGGGGAAGTGCAGCGTGAGCGTCACCTTCTCATCCTCGGTGGTGTTCTTAAAGGTGTATTCACCGGCGAAGGCGACTTTGTAGGTGCTGTACCACAGCAGACCCTTTTGCCGGTGCTCGAGGTCGAGATCGACGGCCACCTGACTCGCTTCCAGTGACAGCGGTGTGACAATATTTTCTTTCACGGTGCGGACGACGTTGACGCCGTTCTCCTGCGCTGCGACCTTCTGGAAGACTTCTTTGGAGATCGTCGCCGAGAGAGAGCGCTGGGTATGCGGCGCGCCCCAGATCGACGCGACCCTTTCCTTCAAACTGGAATCGTAAGAATAAGTCCTGGTAAAAATCGTCGTGCCTAGCACCGCCCAGGCGATGCTCGTGCAGATGAAGATAAAAATGAGCGCCTTGATTTGCTGGTACATAGACATAGTTTCCTCCTCAATTGTGATGGGAGCGATTCTAAGCAGCGCCTGTGCAGCGCCGATGAGCCGGATGCGGCTTTGTTGCGGCGATTTGGTGCAGATTTGGTGCAGCGACGGGGTTTTGCTCAGGCGCCCGTTGCGGTAGAAGAATTTCATGGCACTTTTGGAAGGCGTGCGGGTGCTCGACCTGACCAATGTTCTTGCTGGGCCATTTTGCTGTTATCAGCTAGCCCAGTTGGGCGCGGAGGTGCTCAAGGTTGAGGTGCCCGGTAGCGGCGATCTCGCGCGGCAGCTGGGCGCCGATCCCGAGTTAAATAGCAAATTGATGGGGGCGTCGTTCTTGGCCCAGAACGCCGGCAAGCGCTCGATCACCGTCAATTTGAAACATGCCGATGGCAAAGCGATTTTTCGCAAGCTGGTGACAACCGCCGACGTCGTCGTCGAGAATTTTCGCCCGCGTGTGATGGAACGTTTGGGCCTGGGATACAAAGAACTTCAGACGAGTAAAGGCGATCTGATCTACTGTGCCATCTCCGGCTTCGGTCAGGATGGACCTCTCAAAGACAACCCCGCCTACGATCAAATCGTCCAGGGCTTGTCCGGCGTCATGAGCATAACCGGCGACCGGCATTCGGCGCCGCTTCGGGTGGGTTATCCGATTGCTGACACCATCGGCGGCGTTACCGCCGCCTTCGCCATCGCTGCGGCTCTGTTTCGCCGCGCGCGCAGCGGTGCGGGTGAGTTTATCGATGTGTCGATGCTCGAAGCGACGATCGCTAGCATGGGTTGGGCCGTGTCGAATTGGTTGATAGCCGGCATGGCGCCGCAGCCGATGGGTAACGAAAACATGACTGCCAGCCCGTCTGGAACGTTCTCGACGAGAGACGGCTTGCTCAATATCGCCGCCAACGAGCAAAACCAGTTCGTTACGCTCTGCGGGTTGACTGGGCGGCAGGACTTGATCGCCGACCCGCGCTTTGCCCAGCGCGAGGAGCGCAAACATTACCGTCAAGAGCTGAAGAGGGAAATCGAAAAGGCCCTGGCGGCAAAATCGGCGCGCGAGTGGTCGGACATCTTCAATCGAAACGGCGTCCCAGCCGGCGAAGTGCTATCGATTCCCGAAGTTCTGAAACACCGCCAAGTCGTCGAACGCGGCTTGGTTAAGCGCTTCCCTGCAGCCACCGGCGCCGACCGGGAGCTTGCGATGGTGCGCTCAGGGTTTCGACTCGCGAGCGGCGATCCCGCGCCGGCCGCGCCGCCGCCTACCCTGGGTGCCGACACGGAAGCCATTTTGCTCGAGCTAGGCTATGACAGGGAAAGCATCGCGCAGCTGAGAAGTTCACAGGTGATATGAAACGACCCAGACCAGCAAAGACCGCAGCCCTTCGTCCAGAACAGTCTGTCGAAGACTGGTGGCCGACCTCGATCATCGAGATGCACCCGGGCGAGATCCGCTACCGCGGCTATGCTATCGAAGATTTGATTGGTCGCGTCGGCTTCGCCGAAATGATTTGGCTCTTGACGCGCGGCGATCTGCCGAACCGGTGGCAGGCCGGACTGCTCGAAGCTGCGCTGGTTGCGGCTGTCGATCATGGCCCACAGGCGCCCTCCATTGCCATCGCGCGCATGGCGATCACCTGCGGTGTCGGCATCAACAACGCCATGGCCTCGGCGATCAACGCGCTCGGCGATGTCCACGGCGGCGCCGGTGAACAGTGCGTTGAGCTTTACCAGGCCATTGCCAGGCGGCTCGATGGCCGGAAACCTCTCAGCCGTAGCGCTATTCAAGCCGCCGTCAGCGAAGAGATCCGCTCCTCCGCGACAGAGGCATAGCGCTGCTGCCCGGTTTCGGTCACCGCTTCCACCCTGTCGATCCGCGCGCACCTAGATTATTGCGCCTGATCGACACTGCCGCCCGCGCCGGCCAAGTGACGGGACGCTTCGCGATCATTGGCCGCGCTGTCGAATCGGTCCTTGCGAAGCAAAAAGGCCGCAAGATTCCGATGAACATCGACGGCGCCACAGCGGTGGTTTTCGCCGAGCTGGGCTTCGCGCCGCCGCTCTGCCGCGGCTTGTTCGTGATCTCGCGGTCCGTCGGCGCGTTGGCCCATGCTTGGGAGGAAAGCCAATCCGGCCAACGCAACAAAGGGCCGCTGCCGCGCCACTTACTTTGGCGCTACACTGGGAGCGAGCCACGGGTGCTCCGCAAGAAGCCGCTGAAAGGGCGTTAGAGAGCCCACGATCGGTCTCCCGTGAATAGCCCGAACAAAGGGCGCAAAGTCGTGCCTCGCGAGGCGGATTTGGTGCAGCGACTTGAAGCTTGTCAATTCTCGCGTCGTCTACTATACATCCTACATCCTACATCCGTAGCCCGGAGTGGGACTCAAAATACCAAGGAGGCACTATGCGCAAGTGGTTTTCTCGCCTGTGGGTCGTTTTAGCGATCACCGGCATGGCGGCTTTGGCTCAGGCCCAGCCCAGTTTTAAGATGATGATTCCGGCGAACCCGGGCGGCGGCTGGGATCAGACGGGACGCAACCTCGCCCAAGCCTTGATTAGCTCGAAGCAAGCTGTCGCCGTGCAATTTGAAAATCGTGGCGGCGCCGGCGGCACCATCGGCTTGGCGCAGTTCGTCAACGCCTCCAAAGGCGACCCCGCGGCGCTCCTAATCGGCGGCATGGTCATGGTCGGCGCGATTCATCTCGAAGGTTCGCCGGTTAATCTGAATATGGTGACGCCGCTGGCGCGCTTGACCGGCGAATACGAAATCATCGTCGTGCCGGCAAACTCTCCACATAAGACCATGGCCGATCTGATCAAAGCCTTTAAGGCCAACCCCGGTAGTGTATCGTGGGGCGGCGGCTCGGCCGGCGGCACTGACCACATTCTCGCCGGCTTGATCGCCAAGGCCAACGGCGTCGACGCGGCGAAAGTCAATTATGTCCCGTACAAGGGCGGCGGCGAAGCGATCGCGGCGATCGTCGGCGGCCATGTCACCGTCGGCATTTCCGGCGTCGGCGAGTTTGCCGAACAGATCAAAGGCGGCCGCATGCGCGCCCTGGCGGTGTCGAGCCCGAAACGCATCGACAACTACCCGACGCTGAAAGAGCAAGGCAACGATATCGAACTTGCCAACTGGCGCGGCGTCTTCGGGGCGCCGGGCATCACCACGGCGCAGCGCGACGGCTTGATCAAAAGCCTGGTTGCCGCGACAACGTCGAAGCCGTGGAAAGACACTTTGGAGAAGCTCGGCTGGTCGCCGATCTTCTTGAGCGGCGATGCCTATAAGAAATTCATCGACGAAGATACCAAGAGAATCGCCGGCATCATCGACTCGCTCGGCATCAAGCCGAACAAGTAAGTCGGCAAACAACTGTTCACCACAAAGGCACGAGGAGCACGAAGACTTTTTTCCGAGCTTCGCGTCCTTCGTGCCTTCGCGGTGAAGAATCCCAGCCGGCAAGCTCAATCGTCGAAACCAACCGTCGCATCGCCTATGAAAGCCAAGCCAGCGGAGGTGATTCTGTCCATCGCCACTCTCGGCCTGGGTATCGCCACCGCGATCGGCACGGCGCAGCTCCCCAGCGCCGGCGGCTACGCGAAAATCGGCCCCAACGTCGCGCCGGCAGTCATCGCCGGCGGACTTATCCTGCTCGGTTGCTGGTTATTGTACGAGGCTCTCTACGGCGGCTGGCGCAACGCCGTCGCCGACGATCCGGCAGTGCGCGGCGAGCACGCTTTTCAAGCCAGCGCCTTTCTTTGGGTAACCGCCGGCATCGTCTTGCAGATCGTTTTGATCCACAGCGCGGGATTCTTGCTCGCTCAAGCCGCGCTCTTCGCCTGTGTTGCCCGTGGTTTTGGCAGCAAGAAGCTACCGCGCGATTTTGCCATCGGCCTGGTTTTGGGTTTGGCGGTATTCTTGTTCTTCGTAAAATTCTTGAACGTCAACTTGCCGGCTGGCTGGCTTAAACCCATCCTCGGTGGCGCGGGGATTTAGGTTCCGATGACGGAGACCTTTGGTTTGCTCATGCACGGCTTCAGCATCGCGCTGACGCCGATCAATTTGCTCTGGGGGTTCTTGGGGACCATTCTCGGCACTTTCATTGGTGTTCTACCTGGTGTCGGCCCGGCGCTCACGGTTGCCATGCTGATGCCGCTGACGGTCAAGCTCGATCCCACCGGCGCGCTCATTATGTTCGCGGGTATCTACTACGGCGCCATGTACGGCGGCTCGACGACGACGATCTTGCTCAACACGCCGGGTGAATCGGCTTCCATCGCCACCGCCCTCGAAGGCAACATGATGGCAAAGAACGGCCGGGCCGGACCGGCGCTGGCCACTTGCGCCATCGGCTCGTTTGTCGCCGGCACGATTGCGACGGTTCTCGTTACCTTGCTTGCGCCGTTGGTCGTTGAAGTGGCGCTTAAATTTGGCCCAGCAGAATACTTCGCCTTGATGGTTTTCGCTTTTACGACAGTGTCGGCCGTGATTGGCAGCTCCACTGTGCGCGGTTTGACCAGTTTGTTTCTCGGCTTGCTCTTGGGCGTAGTTGGCATCGACAGTCAGACTGGGAAATCGCGCTTTGCCTTCGGCGTGCCAGAGTTGCTAGACGGCATCGACGTGGTTGTCCTTGCCGTCGGCTTGTTCGCCGTGGGTGAGGCTCTTTATGTTGGCGCCTATGCGAGCCGTCTCGATGAAAAAATCGAACAGCTCAAGGGCTCGCTCTGGATGTCGAAACAAGATTGGCAGCGCTCCTGGCCTGCCTGGCTGCGCGCCACGGCCATCGGTTTTCCGTTCGGCTCGATTCCCGCCGGCGGCGCCGAGATTCCAACGTTTCTGGCCTACGCCACCGAGAAAAAGTTGACGAAGCATCCCGAAGAGTTTGGCAAGGGCGCCATCGAAGGCGTCGCCGGGCCGGAAGCCGCGAATAACGCGTCGGTCACCGGCGCGCTGGTGCCGCTGTTAACCCTCGGCATCCCCACCTCTGCGACAGCCGCGGTGCTCCTGAGCGCTTTTCAGAATTATGGCATTTCGCCCGGGCCGCTGTTGTTTCAGATGCAAGCGGACTTGGTCTGGGGTTTATTGGCGAGCTTGTATGTCGGTAATGTCTTGCTGCTGATTTTGAACCTGCCCCTGGTGGGCATATGGGTCAAAGTGCTGACGATTCCGCAGCCGCTGCTCTACGCCGGCATCTTGGTGTTCGCGACCCTGGGCGCGTACAGCCTGCACCAATCGGTGGTCGATCTGATCATGCTCTATATTTTCGGCTTGTTGGGATTTGTCATGCGCCGCTGGGATATTCCGGTAGCACCCGCTGTGATCGGCCTGATCTTGGGACCGCTCGCCGAAACCCAAGCGCGTCGCGCCCTGGCCATCAGCCAGGGTGATCCGTCGGTGTTCATTACTCATCCAATCTCCGCGAGCATCTTGGCCTTGTCGGCGGTTCTACTGTGCTTGCCGCTGATCATCAAGTTAATGCGCCGCTAAGGATGCTCCATTCCAATAGAAAACATCCGCTCCAGATCGTGGCGCGAATAGACGCGAAAGGCGATCAGTGTCTCCGAAGCGGTAATCCCCGGCACGCCGCGAATCTTTTCGGTCACGACTCGGGCCAGTTGATCGTTGTCGCTGGCGCGCACAATGGCGGCCAAATCGTAGCGCCCGGCAACCGAATAGACCTCAGTAACGCCGTCCAAATCGGCGAGCATCTCGGCAACTTTGTTGGTTTTGTCCCGCTCGGTCGTCAAAAGCACAATGGCAGAAAGCATAGAAAAATTTCTCCTGACTTTGAGAGTAACCGACCGAGCGCACTAAAATCAACGCTATCTTGACCGTGACAACCCGCTTCAATACTATGCGACGCGAAACGGAGGACCGATGACGAAGGCATATTCGTTTTTGCTTTTTGCGGCTTTGGCGTTTTTTGCGGCCATTGCGAGTCTTTCTGCCCAGGAAAAACTCACGGTCTCTTACAGCTCCGTCGACGCCCCGAGCGCCAACTGGTACATCGCCCAGGACAAGGGCCTGTACAAAAAATACGGCCTCGACGTTGAATCGATCTTCATCCCAGCGTCATCGACCAATGTCGCCGTGCTGGTCGCCGGCCAGCTAAAATTCGGCAACGGCACCGGCGGCACCATCGCCAGCGCCGCCGTCGGCGGTGCCAGCCTGGTGGCGGTGGCCTGCTTCATGAACACGCTGCCCTACGAGCTGGTTGTGCAGGAGTCGATCAAGACCAAAGAACAGTTGAAGGGCAAGAGCCTCGGCATCAGCCGCATCGGCAGCTCGTCGGACGTCGTCGCGCGGGTGTTCCTGCGCAACTTGGGATTGGAGCCCGACAAGGACGTCGCGATCATTCAGGTCGGCGGCGCCGGTGAGCGCGCCGCAGCCTTTCGCACCGGCCGGATCGCCGCCTTTCCCGCGCCTCCCGGCGTGCTCCATCTGACCAAAGGCATGGCGCAGCGCGTGCTGATCAGCACGGCCGATTTTCAAAAGCCGTATTTGTTCCCTTATATTTGCGGCACGACGACCAAAGCGTATTTGGCCAACAATCGCCCCACGGTGAAACGCTTGGTGATGGCGCTGAGCGAAGGTTCGCAATTTTTCAAAACGCGCAAGGAAGAGAGCAAACAGATTCTCGCCAAGTATTCACGCCAGAGCGACGCTGCTTATTTGGAAGCCGCCTGGGCGGTCAACGCCAAACTATTCGAGCGCGTGCCCTACGTCACCCGCGAAGGCATGGACATCCAGCTAAAAGATGCCCTGTCCAAAAAGCCAGGGTCGACCGTGAAAGTCGAAGACATCGTCGACGACTCGATCGTCGCGGAATTGGAAAAGGAAGGGTTCTTCGAAAAATTTCACAAATGATGGCGCGTCCCTCGATACGCGCTACGTACTACTGCCCTCGATACATGACCTCAGAAGATCATTACTCGGGACTCACGGGGAACAGCCGACAATACATCGGTTTTCCCGAGTAGCGGCCAAGGGGCGCGTATCGAGGGATGAACCTTAAGCCGGTCGGTTAACGCCACAACTGCTCGAAAAACCCCGACCTTTTCACTTCATCGACGTAGCGATTGTCATAATAGGCGGTGACCGGCGTTGCGGCGGCGGCTTTGGCATCGATCAAATTGCTCTGCACCATCTGCTTGGTCATCGAGCGCAGCGCGCCTTCCGGCGTGAAGCCTTCTTTGGCGTAGTTTTCCGTGGCGAAGCGATAGAGATCTTCCAAGATGTCGGCGTCCTTCAGCGGCATCCATTTAGTAATGATCTTCCTAGTCCCCTCGCGATTGGTCTGAATGTACTTGATCGATTCCGCCGTCAGCTTGATCACCCGATGGACCATGTCGCGATCCTTTTCGGCCACCGAGCGGCGCGCCACGATGCCGTTGGTGATGAACTCGGTGAGCTTTGCCAAGTCGTTGGGCGAAAACAGCTCGTTGTAGCCTTGCTTCTTCAGTTGGAAATTGTACGGCGGCGAAAACACCGCGCCATCCACCGAACCACGGATCAAACCGGTCATCGCTTCCGGCTGCCCGCCCATTTGCAGGATCGTGACATTCTTCACGCCGTGGCCATCGATGGCGGTTTGCAGCGCGAAATGGGTCACGGTACCGAGGCGGCTGACACCGATCTTTCGACCAGCCATGTCCTCGGGCCGCTTGATCTCAGGCTTCACCATGATCGATTGGGTGAAGCGCGGCACCATCGAAGTGATGTGGATGATATCGCCGCCGCGCAGCACGTTGGAAATCACCGCCGGGCCACCGGAACCGGAGAAGTCGGCGGCGCCGGAGAGCATCGACTGAAACAGCGCCGAGGATGCGCCGATGAAGACCGGGTCGAAGTCGATGCCGTACTTCTCGGCGATCTTTGCCTCCTTGGCGACGAACCAAGGGAGGCAGTTGACGCCGATAGGCGAGAACGGAAACGGGACTTTCTTGAGGGCTTGGCCCCAGACCGACGTTGGGGCGATGATGAAAAACAAGACCGCGGACACTGCGGCGAACGTGCGGCGCTGTTTTGCAGACAGAAAACCGACCGAGGATCTCATAATCGAACCCCCTTTGCTTTTGTACAGTGCCGCTCTATTACAGTTGGGTGGCTAATGTCAATGCGATGGTCATTCTCACCAGGAAGGCGCGCAGGACTGTGGTCGCCCCTCCGGAGGGCAGACACTGGGGTCTGCCCCTACACCGGAACCGGATGGTGCCGCCAACCCACAGGCTGATTTCATGTTCCGTGGGCGAGCGTAAGATCATGAATCACTTCGTGGTGAGTGAACGCGCCTGTGAGTTTGACTCTTTCCACGATTGGCAGTAGGTCGGGAATGTACTCAGCGAAAATTCGGAGGCAGCATGTTCTATCCCGATCTGACCCGCTTCGGCGTCGACAACGAACGATTGAAACGCGAACGGCTGGCGCGCTTGCAAAAAGTCATGAAGCAGCACGAGCTCGGCGCGCTCTTGCTCACCGACTGGCTCAACATTCGCTACGCCACCAACACCGTCATGATGCTCGGCCTGCGCACCTATGCGATTCAGCGCTTTGCGTTGATTCCCGCAGAGGGCGAGCCGTTGATCTGCCAGCGCGAGCTGTCGCGCAAACCGCAGTACAAGAGCCTGCGCTTCGATGCTTTCATGTTCGGTATGCGGCCGGCAGTGGCGACGGAGGATTTTGTCAAGCAAGCGGTCGCAGGGCTAAAGGAGCTCGCAGTGAGTGGCGAGCGCGTCGGCGTCGATGCGTTGAATCTCGAAGCAGCCGATGCGCTGCGCGGCGCCGGCGTCAAGCTGGTCGACGGCAACCGGGCGATCAACCAGTCGCGCGCGGTGAAAACCACCGATGAAGTGCAGCTGATTCGCTGGACCAGCAAGGCCAAAGAACGGGGCTACGATCTGGTGCGCAAAGAATTGCGCGAACCGGATATTGCCGAAGAGCAGTTGAGCCGCATCATGCTCGACGTGCTGTTGGATCAAGGATTCGAGGCGGGCAGCGAGTTCATCTCAATTTACGATTCGTCGATGGCCGACAGCCGGCCGCACAATGAGCCGATGGGCAGCGACTTGGTGGTGGTCGAAGGGGATTTGGTGATTACCGATGCGACGGTGGCAGGGCCAGGCGGCTACTACAGCGACTTCTGCCGGACGTTTAGCCGCGGCAAGCCAACTCAGCAGAGCCGCGACCGCTACAAAGAAGCCTTCGAGAGCATGCAAAAAGCCCTGCCGCTGGTAAAACCGGGCCCGCTCACCGAAGCGCACCAACACTTCGGCAAAGGCGCGACCAAAAGACTGCCCGGTTTCGACGGTTTCCACGGCGTCGGCATGTGTATCTACGAAGCGCCCTGGCTGCGCGGCGGCGACCCGGCAGAATACATGGTCAGTCTCGAAGCGAACATGATCGTCGCGTTGGAGATCAACCACTATCCGGTGAAGCTGGAAAACTTACTCCGAGTAACGGCGAACGGCTACGAGATCTTGTCGGAATATCCGATGGATCCCGAGCTCGTGCCGGCGTAATTTACGCGACGATGCCCAACGCATTGGCCGCGCGGAAATTCGGGAACACGCGGCTCATTTCTTTTACGCCCAAATGGCGCGCGACCGCTTCGCTGCAGACGGCGCGAAAGTCGGTGGTCAGCGCGAGGTCGCGGCCTTCGTGCAGCACCTCCTGTGCTAGCCCCGGCCAGCGGCCGTAGACTTTGCCGCCGCGGACTTTGCCGCCCATGGCGAACATGACATTGGCGTGGCCGTGGTCGGTGCCGCGGTTGCCGTTTTCTTTGGCGGTGCGGCCGAACTCGGACATGGTAACCACGAGGACGTCGTCCATGCGATCGCCCAGGTCTTGATAGAACGCTGCCAAACCGGCGCCGAACTCTTTCAGGCGATTGGCCAGCTGGCCGGTGGCGCCGCCTTGACCGACATGGGTGTCCCAGCCGCCGATCTCGGTGAAAGCGATCTCCACGCCCAAATCGGCTTTGATCATTCGGGCGATTTGCTTGAGTCCATTGCCGAAAGCGCCGCCGGGGTATGCCGCTGCGCTGGCGGGAATCTTCGACTCGACGGCTTTCAACTGAGACATCGCCTCGAACAGGCTGTTGCCGCCTTGGCGGAACAACGGATCGCTCGAGTTGGCATAAAGCTTCTGCAGCGTCGCGCTCATCGCCGGGTTGCGCAGGCGAAACTCTTCGATGGATGACAGGGTCAGCACCGGTTTCAAGCCGGCGAGCATGCGCGGGGTTTGCGCCGTCATGGCGACGCCGCGAAACGGAGCCTCACTCTTAACTTCGACAAGCGAGCGGTTGAGCCATCCATCGGGAGTGCTCTTGAGGCCTGGCGTGCCGATCTCCATGTAGTCTTGGGCGTCGAAATGGGAGCGCGTCGGATCGGGCGATCCCGAAGCATGCACGATGGCCAAGTGGCCTTTGAGATAAATGTTGTGCAGCGGCGTCAGCGCCGGGTGCAGGCCGTAAAATCCGTCGAGATCGATGGCGCGATCTTCGCCGCCAGCTGGCTCCGCCACTGCGATACTCGGCCGCAGCTGATAGTAGGCCGGGTCCTTGAAAGGAATGACGACATTCAAGCCGTCCATGCCGCCGCGCTGAAAGACGACCACGAGGGTTTTGCCGCGGCCTTTCTGCTGGGCGCCGGCGGCGCGCACGAGAAAACCCGGCGGCATGCCGAAAGCGAGAAAGCCGAGACCGGCGGATTTGAGAAACGAGCGGCGTGAGCTATTCATGCTTACCTCCTCTGAAATTCGGGGGCGGCCATCAGCAAAGCGATGGCATCTTTGCCTTCGGTTTCGCCAAGGGCTGCGCGAGTCGCGGGTGCCAAGGAATCCGGCGCGATCAAGCGGACGAACGCATCGCTATCGCTCAGCAACTCCGGGCGAACCCGCGAGCCGTCAAGGCGATTGCCGACCAGATCGCTTGCAAAATTCATCCGAGTCAAAAGCATGTCTGGGCTGATCCAAGACGCGCCGCGATCGGGAAAGCCGGTGGGCGGCTGCGCCAAAAAGAGCGGCTCGCCCATGCGCGCCAGGTAGCGCACCAACTGGTGGGGGACCTTGGTCTCCGCTCCGGTGGCGCGCAGCGCGCTGGCGACGTATTCCACCGGTTTTTTTACCTTGGCGCGGTAAGATTCCTCCGAAAAAAATTCCGGCGAATCGATGATGGTGCGCAGCACGGCGCGGATGTCGCCGTCGGTTTCACGGAAAGTAGCGGCAGCTTTGCTGACGATCGCTACCGGCGGGTCGTCGGAAACCAAGCGCCGCGCCAATTTGGTGGCGATAAACTTGGCCGTCGACGGATGGCGCGCCAAGAGGTCCAAGACTTTCAACCCTTCATCGACGCCGGTCGCGGGGATGCGCGTGCCAAGGACGATCTTCTCGCCCTCGTCGTGCATGCGCGGATTGAATGTGAACTCGCCCTGTTTTTGCGGCTCGCGAATGGTCCAGCCGGTGAAGCAGCGGGCGACTTCGTGAACGTCCTTCTGAGTGTAGCCGCCGTCGACACCCAGGGTGTGCAGCTCCATCAGCTCGCGGGCGTAGTTTTCGTTCAAGCCGCGCCGGCGATTGTTGGCCGCGGCCACCCGCGATGCCGGTGAATCGGGCCCGGTGCTAAGCCAGTTGTCGAGGTAAAAAAGCATCGCCGGACTCTCGGCGGTGGCGCGCAAAAGCGTGCCGAAGCGGCCGAGCGCGTGGGGGCGAATGGTGTCGCGGTCGTAGGCGGTGGTCAACCAGCGGTCGGCGCCCTTGCCGGCGAAAATATTGAAATGGTTGCTCCAGAAATCGACGACGATCTCATAGAGTTGCCGCCGGCTATAGATCGAGCGCAAGAGGCGCGCCAGCTGCAATTCCAAAATCACCTGGCGCGGTCCCTGCATCTCCATTGGCAGCATCGACATTTGCTGCTGGGCTTGCTGCTGTTTGGCTTGTTGCTGGGCCTGGCGCGGCAGCGGGTAGAGCTCGATCAACTCGCGGCTGCTGAGCCGCATGGTCTTCAAGCCGGCGAGTTTTTCCTCGACGTAGGGATCGGCGATCCTGTCGGGCTCGAGCTGCTCGTCCAAGTAGGCGCGAAAGCCGAGACGGTCGACGCGCGCGGCTTCCTCGCGCGTCGGTCCGAAGCTGATGCGGTTGAGCAGGTGAGTGATTTTTTGTTCGCGAGTCAGTGGTGTGCTCATGGGTATTTCCTCCATGCGAACAGATTTATTTACCACGAAGGCATGAAGGACACGAAGTTCGGAGAAGGATAGTTACAAGAATTACTTTTCTTCACTTCGTGCTCTTCGTGTCTTCGTGGTGAGTCGTTTCTCCTCTAACTCGCTTGCCCGCCGCGCCGCCCGCGTTGCCGTCCCATGCCGTCTTTAAACTGCGCTTTGCGCTGAGCGCGTTGCTCCTGCCATTTGGCGCGCTGTTCTGGCGTTAGCACGGTCGAGATGCGGTTCATCATGGCGGCGCGGTGGACCATCATCTCGCTTTGCAGCTTGGCGAGCTCTTGGGCTTGTGAGCGCACGCCAGCTTCGTCGAAGGGCTGCCGTTGCCCAGCCTCGTTGAGCCGTTGGCGCTGCTCGCGCAGCCGCTGCATCAAGGGCCGCATGCTTTCGCGGTTCGATGCCATCATATCACCGATGGTTTTTTTTTGGCTATCGGTCAGGTTCAAGTTCTCGAACATTCTGCCGTGGTGCATGCCGCGGCCACGTCCTGGACCCACCTGCGCCTCGACCTGGGCGGCGGCGAGAATGCCGCTTAGCAGGAGCGCGCCGACAATAACTTTATTCGACTTTTTCATATTGTTCCTCCGGTGATTCGTTAAACCCGAGACTTTAGTGTGCGTTTAAGCGATCTTTCTATTGCGCATCTTTTAGACGCTTCTCGGCGCGTTCCCTTAGCCGCTCACGTATCTTCTCTCTCCTTTCCTCAAGCTCGATCTGTTTTTGTTCGCGCAGCGCCTTTTGTTCGAGCGGCTGGCGCTCGCGCGCTTCGCGCTTTTCTTCGAGCTCTTGTCTGCGTGCACGCGCCTTTTCGCGGGCCTCGGCCTTTTCTTCCGCCGACATGCCACGATAGGTTTCAAGCCTGCGCCGCAGGGCTTCGCGTTTTTCTTCCGGCATGTCGCGGAAGCGCTGCCAGCGTTCGTGTAGGGCTTGACGCTCGCTGTTCTTGAGTTTTTGCCAGGTCTCGAAATTTTTGCGCATCAGCGCTTTTTCTTCCGGTTTGGCCTTGCGCCAGGCATCCATACTGCGCTGCATATCGGCTTTGTCTTCGGGGTTGAGATTTTTCCAGTTTTGAAATTTCTCGCGCAGCTCCTGCTTCTCGCTCTCTTTCATGCCGCGCCATTTCTCCAACAATTCGCTGTCGCTGGCCGCCGGGTCGGCGAACGAGCCGGTTTGACTGAGGGCTGCAACGGGGACGCACAGCAGGCCGAGCAAGAGAAGCCACCCGGTCAAGCGAACGACCGTCTTCATTTCACGCTCTCCTTGGGCTTCGGCGCCGGCGATTTCCGGACAGTCGGTTCGGTGGGTTTGCCGTCGCTGCGAACCTGCTGCATCTCTTTGAGCATCTCCATATTCTTGAACATCTCCCAATCCTTCAGAAACTCCAGCATGCGCAGCAGCTCCGGGTCGGGTTTGTCACCGACTTTTTCCGCGGCCATGCTCGGGCTGCCGCTGGCAAACCAGGTCACTGCGCCGATCATGATGAGTCGCCGCACCCCTCTAAGCTCCGCGTTTCTCCGGGCTCATGGCTTCGAGCACTTCGAGCGCATCGAGGATTTCCAGGTTCTTCAACAGGTCTAAATCTTGACTCGATGACATGATCGCGACGACTTCATCATCGAGCAACGCCTGGGGTTTTGCCCAATATTTTTTGCCGACCGTGAAGGTCATGGCGAGCAGCACCACAGCGCCGGTGGCGAACGCGGTCAGTGGCAGCGGTCGGAGCCACGCGGTCAACCAATTCCACAACGAGGTCTGATCGGCAACGGCGTCGATCTTGTGGCGCAGCTCGCGGCTGTAGGTCATCCAGAAAGCCGGCGGCGGCTCGTCGCGAGCGATGGTCAGCGGCATGAGCCTTTGCATTTCTTCGAGAGAGCCGCAGCAACCCGCGCAGGCGCGCAAATGAGCTTCGACATTGGCGCGCGCCGCCGCATCCGTTTCGCCGTAATGATACAAAACCAGATCCTCTTCGAAGTTGGCGCATGCCATGGTATTCTCCGGGGTGGCCATAAACGCTCCTAGGCGAATTCCGCGAGACTTTGCCGCAAGCTGATGACGGCGCGGTGCAGGTGAACTTTCACGGTGCCCTCCGCCGTGTCCATCATCGCGGCGATTTCTTTGATCGATAGACCCTGGTGATTCTTCAAAATAAACGCCGTGCGCTGCCGCGCCGGCAGGGCTTCCAATGCGATGCTGACCTTGTGCGAGATCTGCCCCGCGATCACTTGCTGGTAGGGCGATGGTGCGTGGCTGCTTTGATGGCTTGCTTCGATGCGTTGTTCGGTAGTTTCGTCGAACTCTTCGGTCGCCTTGCGCTGTTTGCTGCGTCTGTAATCGAGACAGACATTGACGAGAATCCGATAAAACCAGGTATAAAAACTCGAGCGGCCGTCGAAGTTCTTCAAGCTGGTAAAGGCTTTTAGAAACGCGTCCTGCGACAAGTCCTTGGCTTCCTCGCGGTTGCGGGCGAAGTCATAGGCGATGTGATAGGCCTTCTGCTTGTGTCGTTCCACCAGTTCCTCAAACGCGCGCCGGTCGCCTTTGCGGGCCAGGTCCACCAGCCGCTCGTCTCCTCCGTTCACCCATGAGCTCCAGTCGTCCAGTAAAGTCGCGGCGAGAGAGCGAGCACCGGTAGCCAAGACGGAAGCTTGCAGATTGACGATCGTGCTGCCGCCCAAGTCTTCCGTAGGCTACGCTCCATCTTTAAGGTCGTTGATTCTTTGCCGCGGCAGTGATCTTACCCAAGGCAGCAAATCCCGCAACTGCCGCGAAAACTAACCTTTTTCGCTAACCCTGTTGCCGGAAAGGTCATTCTTGTCGAGCGCGGGTCATTTCTCTTCGGCCCCTCCGGCCGGGCTGTAGAGTTAGACGATGGAAGGCTATGGGGGTTTACCAGGGGCGCTGGATTATCCAAGCCATGGAGCCTGCAGATAGGATCGGGTCGTAGGCGAAGTGGGCCAGTCCCGTCATATGGCTGCGGCCATCGAAAAGCCGTTTAAAACTCCTGTCCACTTCAATGTTCGTAGCCGGTAAAGCCGTGCGGAACTGCCTAGGATGGCTGCTAGACGACGGCGAGTCGGAACTGACAACTGCGGCCCAAGCAAATAGAAGCCAGTATAGAGGACCCCCATGGGTTTAGTGATTTCGATAGAAAAACCGGTTCGCTTGAACCGCGCTTTCCAAGCAAAATTTGCGAACGCAACCATTTCGCTTAGAAACGTCGCGTGGCCACTGGAGGTTAACCTCAGTCCAGAACGAAAATGGTAGAACGCCACCAGAGCGAAAGCGATGAATTGGTGAAGAAATGCCGGAATGTTTCTGGCACGGGCACCCAATTTAGGCGGACAGCAGATCGCATCGCGAAAAATTGCCGGAATGCAGGCGAGCGTCGACCATAGCCGCTACGAAGGCGTCGGCAAAGTATGAATACAATAGCCTCCCGGTTTCAGAACACGCCGAATATCCGTTTGCAGTTCATCAAAATTGCCGATCTGCACCATGACCTGGGAACTCAGAACAACATCCACACTGCCATTTGGGAGCGGTATATTTACGCCATCGTAGTCGAGAACCTCGCCCACCCTTTGGCGCGCCCATACCGAGGTGGAGATATCGAGCGCCGTTACAGTATAACCCTTCGATCTCAGGAGGTTGGAAAACGAGCCGTCTCCGGCACCTAGTTCGAGAATGTGGCTAGAACCGGCAGGGAGCAGCCGAATGATTTCAGCGAACTCTGTCGCCCGCACCTGGTTTAAGGCCCTGAGTTGAAGACGTGCTGCCTTGGAAAGTGACTTCATTTCGGACTCCCTGATCAGAGGCCAGATACGATTCCCCACCCCAAACCTGAATAGTATTCTTATTCGCTATTCGCAGGCTGTGATCAACACCGAATGTAAAAAAACTCGTCTCGTATGTGGTGATCTATCCCGACAGGGTGCCCTATAAGGGGCAAGAAGCGCCTCCGTTGACACTGTCCAAGGTCATACGGTAGGCTTTTGGCGTGTTTCCTTCGACGAACAAAAGCCGCGGAGGATGGCGCACGGTTCTGGGAGCGGCGCTTGTGCTATTTGTGTTTTGCCTGCCTTTGCACGTCCACGGCCTTTCGGAAGAAGACGAGTTAAGTTACGGATGCAGCTGTGTCCTCGGGCGCAGCGCCAAGTTGGCCTTGGCGCCAGCGCCGGCCGAGGTTGCGCCGAGGCTCGTGGGCATGTTTCGACCGCCGGTCCGCAATACCGTGGTTTCCCAAGATGACGATTTCTCCCAGGCCTGTCGCGCACCCCCGCTTCTTTCCATGTCAGCAGGCATCTCCGTATTTGCCGATATTTAGTGATAGCTCACGGATTTCCCCGAGAGCTCAGGAACGGGCGATTGATTGCCCTGGGGATTTTGGCGATCATGGTTCAAGAGACGACATTGACCCCCGCAGCCTGGTTAGATCGAGCGGGCACCACGGTTTCCATTGCTTGCGCGATGCAACGCGGCCAAACTAAAAGGAGGGTGGGAAGATGAAATTTTGGATAAGGATGGCGCCGGCCTGTTTGATCTTGCTGGCCGTAGGCGCACCCGGCATGCATGTTTGCCGAATTGCCGCGCCGACGAATTTGACTTTTGCGCCGCAACCGGCCAACGCCGCCGAGCCGACGCCCATGCTGACTTGGGAACAGTTGCGCGGTCTGGATTATCAGACCGGTAAGATGCCCGCCGACCTGAAGAAACTCGATGGCACCGTGGTGCGCGTGCCGGGCTTCGTCATTCCGCTGGAAGACAGCGATCGGACGGTTTCCGAGTTCTTGTTGGTGCCGTTCCCGATGGCCTGTATCCATGTGCCGGCGCCGCCGCCCAATCAAATCGTTCACGTCAAGATGGACAAGGGAAGAAAGATTCCGTTCGACTTCTACGGACCGGTTTGGCTGCAAGGGCGTCTAAAGATCCAGCGCACCGAGAACATGTACACCGAGTCGTCATATTTTATGACCGGGCTTTTGGCCGAGCCCTATAGAGAAAGGTAGGAGGATATCATGCAGCTGACAGGAGCGGCCGTATCGGTCGGCTTAATCTATTGCCTCGCCGGCTTTTTGAATCCTGCCGCCGGCGCGGAAAAACGGCATTCCCATGCCCACGTGCATGGAGCTGCCGAAGTCAACATCGCGGTGGAAGGAAAGAAAGTGACGATCGAGCTGCGCACGGCGTCCGAAGGCGTGATGGGCTTCGAGCACGAAGCCAAGAGCGATGCCGACAAGAAAAAAAGAGACGCGGCGCTCAAACGCGTGGAAGAGAAGTTTGGCGAGATGATCGTGCTCGACAAGAAACTTGGCTGCAAGTCACAGGGCGGCAACGTGACGCTGGTGCAGACCGATGAGAAGGGCGGCAAGGACGCCAAATCCGGCGCCAAGAGCGGCGAGCACCGCGAAGTGCGCGCCCGTTATCAATACGAATGCGATAAAGCTCCGGCCGGCAGCCGGGTCAAGTTCGGCATCACAAAGGTTTTTCCAGCCATCCGCGATGTGAAGGTCCAGGTGCTCGCCGATGCCAAGCAGTCGGGCGCGACGATCAAGAAAGACCGCGGCGACGTCGGCCTCTAGCGCGCATGCAAGACGCCGTCGAGATCACCGACCTGACATTTTCCTACCGTCCGCCCAAGGCGGTGCTCGACGTGGCTCAGTTGAACGTCGCTCGCGGCGAGAAAGTGTTTCTGCACGGGCCGAGCGGCTGCGGCAAGACCACGCTGCTCGGCATTCTGGCCGGTGTGCTCCAGGCTAAGAGCGGCAGCGTCAAGATTCTCGGCCACGACCTGGCGCGCCTCTCCGGGCCGGCGCGCGACCGGGTGCGCGGCGCGCACATCGGCTACATCTTCCAGATGTTCAATTTGATCCCCTACCTGAGCGTTTTAGACAACATCACGCTGCCCTGCCGGATCAGCGGTGGCCGCAGCAAGCGGCTCAACGGCAAATCCGCCGTCGACGAGGCGCGGGCGCTGGCCGGCGCGCTGGGCATCGATAACTTGATTGCCGAGAGCGTGGTGGATTTGAGTGTCGGGCAGCAGCAGCGGGTGGCGGCGGCGCGGGCGCTGATCGGCGCGCCGGAGCTGATCATCGCCGATGAGCCGACTTCGGCCTTGGACGAAGATCATCGCGAGAACTTTTTGACTCTTTTGTTCAAGCAATGCGCTGCGATTAAATCCACGCTCGTCTTCGTCAGCCACGACCGGCGCATGATGCCGCTGTTCGATCGCGCCGTGTCGCTGCGCGAGGTCAATCGAGCCTAGGACGCGAATCCGCCATGCTGCTCCTTTCGCTCGCCTATCGCTCGCTCAAGAATCGCAAGCTGACATCGATCGTCACACTCATTTCCCTAGCGCTGAGCGTCAGCCTGTGGGTGGGCATCGAGCATATTCGCGGCGGCGCGCGGGAAAGTTTTTCCAATACGATTAGCCAGACCGATCTGATCGTCGGCGCGCGCGGCGGCGCGCTGCAGCTTTTGCTCTACACGGTGTTTCACATCGGCTCGCCGACCGCCAACGTCACCTACGAGTCCTACGAGAAGATCAAAAATCACAAAGCGGTGGCTTGGACGATTCCCATCTCACTGGGCGACAGCCACCGCGGCTACCGCGTGGTCGGCACCAATGAAGATTTCTATCGGCACTACCGCTTTCGCCAGGACCGGCAAATCGAGTTCGCCCAGGGGAAGGCGGCTTCGGAGATTTTCGATGTAGTTTTGGGCAGTGAAGTGGCCGAGCGGCTCGGCTATCAGCTGGGCAGACGCATCGTGGTCACCCACGGCATCACCGGCGCCACCGGCATTATGGACCACGATGACAAGCCGTTCACCGTGGTTGGCATTCTCAAACCGACGCGCACGCCCATCGACCGATCGCTCTACGTGACGCTCGAAGGCATCGAGGCGATGCACATCGACTGGAAGCAAGGCGCGCCGCCGATCAAAGGGCAGGAAACGCCGGCCGAGAAAATCACCAAAGAAAATATCAAGATCGAAAGTATCACGGCATTTTTCTTGCGCACCAAAATGCGCGTGCAGACCCTGGCGCTGCAGCGCGAGGTGGTCAACTTCCCTGAAGAACCGCTCATGGCGGTGGTGCCGGGCGTGGCCTTGAGCGAGCTCTGGAGCACGCTGGGCGTCGTCGAAGAGGTGCTCAAGGTCGTGGCTCTATTCGTCGTGTTGGTTGGCCTGCTCGGCATGCTGATGGCGCTTTACACGTCGCTCAACGAGCGGCGCCGCGAGATCGCCATACTGCGTGCCTTGGGTGTCGGACCGTGGAAGGTGACCGGACTTCTGGTAATGGAGTCGGGCTTGTTGACCTTTATTGGCGCGCTGCTTGGGGTTGGCGTTGTCTATAGTTCCGTGCTGCTGCTCCAGCCGGTGATCGAGCAATTCTACGGCTTGCATATTCCGCTCAAGCCGTTTACCGCGACAGAATATCGTTATCTTTTGGCGGTGATTTGCGCCGGCCTGATTGTCGGGCTAATTCCAGCCTGGAAGGCCTATCGCAACGCGCTCTCCGATGGACTGAGCGTGCGGCTCTAAGCGCGATTAATGCACCCCCTCGCTGCATGGAGCGCGCAAACCCCACGTCTAAATATCGGAGACGCCGAGCTTGCGGCCATCTTCACGGCAGCGGGAAAAAGCGCCCTTTGGTTTGCCTCCTTTGGGTGCTCCCGCCGCCGGTTTTTTTGCCCCATGATATGCCTTAGGCAGGTTTTGATCGCCATCTGGCTTGGCCTGACTCCGGCCATGGCCGCGCAAGTCTGCCATATCCATCCACCCGGCACAGAGCTGAAAGAACCGGAAATAAAAGACGCGCAGTTTTACAATTCCCTGGAGGATTGCGAATCCGCCAATTCCAAAGTTTTTGGCGGCAGCGGCCGCTGTCACTGCTTCCCGGACGGCTTTGGGCGCAGCCGCGAGTTCGACTTTCGACGGCGTCCGGTTGACCCGTTCGGCAGCCCCGAAAAGCTTCCTCCGCCGTGATGGCTGCGCTTCAAGCGTATTTCAGATGCGCATTCCCTTCCTTGGCGTGCAGCTCTTCGCTCGATATTTGCCGGACTGGTGTTAAACGTTTTCCGCTTCGGGATCGTAGCCGATCAGCCGGGCCGAATTGAAGATTACCAGCAGGGTGCTCAGATTGTGCAGCGCGGCGGCGATGAATGGATTGATCGCTCCCAGCGCGCCGACGACGATGCCGCCGGCGTTGACCGCCAGGGCGGCGCCGTAGTTCTGGCGGATGACTCGGATGGTGCGCCGGCTCAGGCGCATGGTCGCCGCCACGCCGGTGAGATTGTCGGAGGCGAGCGCAATATCGGCCGCTTCGATGGCGACATCGGAGCCGGAGGTGCCCATGGCGATGCCGACGTTGGCCAATGCCAGCGCCGGCGCGTCGTTGATGCCGTCGCCGACCATGGCGACTCTATGTCCTTCGGCCTTGAGCCGGTGAATCACTTGATGTTTTTCTTCCGGGGTGAGCTGGGCGCGCCAGTCGTGGAGGCCGACGGACTGAGCCACCGCGCGGGCGGCTTCTTCTTCGTCGCCGGTGAGCATCATCAAATGCTTCACTCCCAAACCGCGCAGCGCCGCCAGCGCGGCGTCGCACTCCGGCCGCAGCCGGGTGTGCACGCCGATCATACCGATCAGCTTTCTTTGGTGCGCGACATACATAATGGTTTCGCCGCGCGCGGCATGCTCGTTGTAGGCGTGCTGCGGGTCGGCAGCGATAGCAACGTCGAAGCTTGTCAGCAGGGCCTTGCTGCCGACGAGTATCTCGTTGCCCTGCCAGTCGGCGCGCATGCCGCGGCCGACGAAGATTTCGCACTCGTCGTGCAGCGGGATTTCGATTTCGCGGTCGCGGGCGTGGCGCACGATGGCGAGAGCCAGGGGATGCTGCGAATGGAGTTCGCCGTTGGCGGCGAGCGAGAGAACCTGGTCGGCGCTGTAATCGTCGTCGAACGATTTGACCATATCCACGCTGGGAATGCCCGCCGTCAAAGTGCCGGTCTTGTCGAAAACCACGGCGTCAAGCTCAGCCGCGGCTTCGAGATGGGTGCCGCCTTTGATTAAGATACCGCGGCGCGCGCCGTTGCCGATCGCCGCGCTGACGGCTGTCGGAGTCGCCATGCCGGCGGCGCACGGACAGGCGATCAACAACATCGTCAGCGCGCGATTCAAGTCGCGGGTTGCGGCAAACACGCCGATCGAGAGCAAGAAAGAAAAAGGCACGAAGCGCGCGGCGAAGCGCTCGCCGATGGTTTCCATGGGCGCGCGCAGCTCCTGCGCCTCTTCAACGCGGTGGATCAAACGGCCGACGACCGTATCGGCGCCGACTCGTTGGGCGCGCACCCGGATCTCGCCGGCGAGGAGCACCGTGCCGGCAAATATCCTGTCGCCGGGGTTTTTTAGCACCGGCATGCTCTCGCCGGTGATCGGCGCTTCGTTGATGGTGGCGACGCCGGCCTCAATATCGCCGTCGACGGGAATCCGCTGCCCGGCATAGACAGCTATGAGGTCGCCGGCGCGCACGCTTGCCAGCGGCTGCTCGACTTCGGTCGTGCCGACCACGAGCCAGACTTTTTCGTCGTCCAGGCTGAGCAGCGCGCTAATCGCGTGGCGCGTGCGGCGCAGCACCAGTGCCTGCAGGTACTCGCCCAGGTTGATCAGCCAGATCACCACCAACGCCGTCACGCTCTCGCGCATGACAATGCTGGCAACGGTGGCGGAGCTGACAAGCGTGTCGGTGGTCAATTTGCCGCGCGATGCCGAGCGCAGCGCGTCGCGCAGAAACGGGTAGCCGGAGAGGATGGTCGCCGCGGCGCTGATGCCGAATAAGACCGGGCTTGCCGCCAGCGGCCCAGGGCCGCTGATCAACCGTTTGATGAAGAAGCCGAGCAACACCGAACCGCCCAACACGAGATTTCGCATGCCGCCGGCGAGATCGGCATCGCCCTGATCGCGGCTGTGCTCGTGGTCGTGACCGTGGTGCCCGTGCTCCGGGCCGTGCGCCGGATTATGCTTGGTCTCCAGGCGCGTCCGATAGGTTGCGACGTCGAGAGGCGGCCGCGCCAGCGCGGCGATAACGATATCAGTGAGGGTCGCGGCGGTCTGCGGTTTTTTGTAGTGAACCAGCAGGCGGCCGGTGCTGGGCGTCGCTTCGACCGAGACGATGCCCGGGTGCCGCTCGATTGCCATTTCAACCGCAGCAGCGTAGCGCGGCCGCTGGCGCAGCTGCGGAACATCCCAACGGATGCGACCGGCAATCGCAGAGCGAATACGCATTCTAGGTAAAGTGGAACTCACTGCAGTGGAGGGGCTGCGTCGGTGCGAGCGAGAAATTCAATGCCGGCGCAATCGCATCCCGATTAGCTAGCGGTTTTCCTGCTGCGCGGTTTGCGCTGGCGCGGCTCGGCTTCATCGCCGTCCTTTTCCCGCTCGGCGATTTCGGCCTTGGCTTCAGCGGTGATGTCTTCGATATCCTGCCAGGTTTCTTGAGCCGCAGTCGAGATTTGCTTCTGCAGCACCAAGCCGCCTTTGATCACATCTTTCACGACTGGGCGCACGGTGCGACCCACCGCCGGTCCGAACAGTTTCCAAGCTGCGGCCGATGCCGCGCCCAACGCGAACAGCGCCGGCTTCGAGGTCAAAAGTTTTAGCATTACCATGGCGGCCCTCCCATGAACTAGCGTAACCCCTTTTTGGACGAGTAAACCACAATCGTCACGCCAATGTAAAGCGCTTTTCCATGTCCAACCGCTCCGGATAAAATTGTTGTTGCAAACAACTTGCAATTTTGACACATACAACGGATATGCTTTCGTTCGCTTTGTTTCTCGGTGTGCTCACCACTATTGCCAACGTCGTTGGAAGCGCCTTGGCTTTACTGCAACGTCAACCGTCGCGCCGCTTTACCGCCAGCGCTCTGGGCTTTAGCGGCGGGTTCATTCTCGCCGCCGCTTTGATGGAGATGATTCCGGCGACCATTGAGCGCGGCCACGATATGGCGCTGTATGTGGCGATCGGTTATCTGCTGGTGTTTCTCGTCGAGCAGTTTTTTAACGTGCATCTCCACAGTCTGCCCGACGAGAGCCATCCCGTTGTCATACCCGCCGCCGCTGGGATTGCGTCGCTGGTTGCCTTCAACGTGCATGACTTTGTCGATGGCCTTGCCATGGGCGCCGGAATGATTGCCGGCTCCGAGTTGGGCATTTTGGTTTTCGTCGCGGTGCTTTTGCACGAGCTGCCCGCGGGATTTGTCATCACCGCGATCATGCGCGGTGCCGGCTGGAGCCGCTGGGCTGCATTTGCCGCCGGCGGCAGCATCGGCATCATCACCCTGGTCGGTATCGTCCTGCCGTTTTGGGTGCACCACTTCAATCCGGAGATTGCCAATATGCTGCTGGCGCTGGCGAGCGGCACGTTCATTTATCTCGGCGCGACGCTGCTCGTGCCGCTCTCCGAAGCCGGCAAGTCGCGGGCGATTACACTGCTCGTGCTGTTGGGCGTCGTGGCCTTCTACATTTCCAAGGAGCTGGTTCACAGCCACTAGGCTGGGCGCGCGCTGCTGGCGGCGCGCCTGCAAGGGCCGCCGCAGCCAGTGAAGGCGTGAACTATTTTCTTGCCCTCCGGTTGCCCAATGGCGGGACGTCGACATTGGGCCGGCTTGACAGTCTTATTGCGATTTGATTATCAATAGTCCGCCGGCCGGCAAGCCGGCGCACAGCTATGACTCAGCGGTCCAGGCGCACGAGAAAGGGAATGTGCGGCTGCACCCAGATGGCGAACTCGTCGATGTGGCTGGGCGGCTGTGCCGAGGGCGCGCAAGGGGGGGCGCAGTTTGGTCGGGCGCTGCACGGCGAACCGGTTGGCGGCGCAATCGGGCGTATAAGACATGATTCGGCTCCTCATGGGGGAGACTATCGATATTAAAATATCAATATCGTGTCAACCCCGGCCGGGCTGGGCAGTGCAAGTCGCGCCGGCCTGAAGCGCCGGGCTGTACCGGCGCGAAGAGCTCAATGCTGGCGGGCCGCGCGCCGCGTAGACTTGACCGAGGCGGGACAAATGGGACAGCGGCCATAGATTACGAGATCGTGGTGCTCGGCGTGAAAACCGTTGGGCAAGTGCTTGTCGAAATCGAATACGCAGCCTTCCAACTCAAAGACCTTCTGGCACTGACGGCAGCGGAAGTGATGGTGATGGGTCTTGCCCGCGGGTTCGTAGTACGGGTTCTCTCCGGGAATTTGCACCGGGGTGAGCCACTTTTCGTCGACCATTCCTTTGATTGCCCGATAAACCGTGGCGATGCCGAGGGCCGGTAAGATTTTCTGGCCGGCTTCAAGAACGTCTTGCACGCTCAAAGGCCGGTCAGCGGCTTTGAAAACCAATTCAATGGCGTGGCGTTGGCGGGTGTTGCGATCCATCTCATCATTATACGGAAGCGGGATAATTTGAAAACCCATCGCGGTTTTCGCGCGCGGCAGATTCGACTGTCCGCAAAAATTAAAAATTGGTGCTTGACAGAAATCCCGGTGTTTGATAATTGCGAATTGTTTGCAATTACATGCGTGCGGTCCGATGCTGGGCGCGCATGATGCCCAATGGTTTTACGATGTGGAGAACCGAGCCATAGCGGTTCTTCATGGGCGGCGGGGTAAGCGCTGTGAACGCTTTGCCTCCTCGTGGCGACCCCGCCGCCGTTTCCTTGTCAGCACAATACCTAACTGAGGCTTGCTTAGGCCGTGGCGGCTGGCCTGGCAGCGGCCTAGCAGATTTTTCGGGTTCGAAGCGGAGCGAAGATAAGCAAGATGGAGATTTGGATTTTTACTTTGGCGAGTGCGGCACTGGTCAGCGCGGTGTCGCTGGTCGGCGGAGTCGGTCTGCTCCTGCGCGAAGAGTTTTTGCGCAAGATCGTGACCGTGCTCGTCGGCCTGGCCGTCGGCGTGCTGCTGGGCGATGTGTTTATTCATCTTTTGCCCGAGTCGCTGAGCGAGATTCAGTCGCCGCGTTTGGTGTCCGCTCTGATTTTGCTCGGCATCTTCTTATTTTTCGCGCTGGAAAAATTCGTCAAGTGGCAGCATCACCATGTGGTCAGTCAGCAAGACTGCGATCTGGGCGCGCGATCGTGCGCGCACATGTGCCTGGTGGGCGACGCGGTGCACAACTTCACCGATGGCATGATCATCGCGTCGAGCTTCCTGGTGAGTCCGGTGGTCGGCTTGACCACGACCGTGGCCGTCATCGCCCATGAGATTCCCCAGGAGCTCAGCGACGTCGGTGTGCTGTTTTACGGCGGCTACTCGACGCGGCGCGCGGTCTGGCTCAATTATCTTTGTTCGTTGACCGTCATCCCCGGAGCGTTGCTGACGCTGCTGTTGAGCGGCTGGATCGATGGCGTTGCGGTCTATCTTCTGCCAATCGCTGCCGGTGGCTTTATCTACATCGCCGCTTCGGATCTGATTCCGCAGCTGCAGCACAAATCGCCGCTGCGCATCGAGTTTGCCCAGACGGCCACCATGGCGGTCGGTGTTTTGTTGATGGCCGGCGTGATTCTGCTCGAAGAGCGGCTGGAGCAACACGCGAAGCTGGCCGATGAAGCGGTTCTTGCGGCACCCCGAGGACCGCAGGTCACCGGGGCCATGGACGACGCTGCGTGGGCGAGCGGATCTGCCGCTAGGAACGACAATGGGATTTGAAATTTTGCAGTCGCGCGGGCTGGCCAATCCGGCGCACACTCAGCGCATTAAACAATGGGTCATTGAAACCTTCGAGTTAGGCGAAGATGTTTCGGTGTTGGTCACCGAGCTGCAATGCAGCGAGCCCGGCTGCCCGCCGCTGGAAACTGTCATCGCGATCATGGGCGCGGACAAGACCAAGAAACAGCACAAGCTGCATAAACCGCTGGCCGAGGTTACGCCAGCGGACATCGCCGAGCTCAAAGACGGCAAGCCGCTGCATTGATTTTTACACATAAGGGGATCGTGGGTGGACACATTCTTGGAGACGATAAAGTCATTTCTCGCCGCGCCGGATAAACCCTTCGCCGATGTCGGCAAATGGATAGGCGCTCTATTGACCGCGTGGATGCCGGCGATGCCCGTCGAGCTTTGGGGCGTGACTTTCGACATCAAGGCTATTACAGCCTATTGGATCTACGATGCTTTCAAGATCGTCGCCTTAGTCGCGTTCACCAGCTACTTCATGTCCGTGCTGCGCCAGTCGATGCCGCGGGCGCTGCTCGATCGTTGGATGAAAGCGGATGGCCTCGGCGGCGCCGTGGCGGGCGGTCTGTTCGGGGTGGTGACACCGGTTTGCTCGTGCACCATCGTGCCGCTGTACCAGGGCTTGCTCCGTTCCGGCGCCTCGACGCGCGCCAGCGCGGCGTATCTAATCACTGGCTGCGGTGTCAACGAGTTCGCCATTTATGTTCTCTTGATTGTCGGTGGTTTGAAAGCCACGGCGATCTACGTTGGCTTCGGGTTCGCTTCCGCAATCGCATTTTCCTGGTATGCCGGGCGCATGGGCTTCGATGCCGAACGCATTCGCGCCGCTTCCTGCAGCGGCAGCCTGCGCCTCGATAGGCAGCTGGGCAACCGTTTCGTGGTCGCCTTCGATGAGTCGCTCAGCGTCCTGCGGCGCATGTGGCTGCCGCTCGTGATCGCCGGCCTGCTTGCCGCTGTGCTCGTGCCGCTAAACAAAACCCCGGTGGGCATTCTGATTGCCAACGCTGCCACCGACTGGTGGTGGCTTGGCCCCATACTCGCCGCTTTGCTCGCCATCCCTCTCGATATGAACGCGGCGATCATGCAGCCCTTCATGATCCCGCTAATGCGCGCGGTGCCGATGGGGACGGCCTTGACTTTCATGGCGGGCGCGACGTTTAGCAGCATTCCCGAGATTGCGCTGCTCAAGACCCTCGCTGGCGCGCGCACGACGGCGGTTTTTGTCACCGTGCTTTTCGTTTATCTCAGCACAATCGGGATGGTGGTGAATCTGGTGCAGCCATAGGCGAGGCAGGCATGGCGAAAAAGAACACAACCACGGGCAAGAGCCGGGCGACGAAGAAGCGCAAGCCGAGCGCCACGAAGCCGCGCACGCCGGTGTACGTGCTGACCGGGTTTCTCGGCTCTGGCAAGACCACTCTGCTCAATCATTTTCTGGCGCAGACCCGGCACTTGAAAATCGCCGTGCTGGAAAACGAATTCGGCGCCGTCAGCATCGATACCGAGCTGATCATCGGCGCAAAAGAAGAGATCATGGAGATCAAGAACGGCTGCATGTGCTGCACGGTGCGGCGCGACCTGATCCGGGTCTTGCGCCGTTTGATCAAGCAAGGCCGCCCCTATGACGCCATTGTGCTGGAAACCACCGGCATCGCCAATCCGAGTCCCATCGCGCAGACTTTCATGGCGCTAAAAGATCTGTGGACGAACTACGACCTCAAAGGCATCGTCACCGTGGTCGATGCCAAACATGTGCGCGCCCAGGTAAAATCCGAAACCATCGCGCAGGACCAGATCGCTTTTGCCGACCTGCTGGTGCTGAACAAAGCCGACCTGGTGAGCGCGCAGGAGTTGGCTGAGGTGACCGAGTTGCTGCGCCGCGTCAATAGCGACGCGGTCATTCGCCCGACGACCATGGCCCAGCTCGACGCTGAAGAGCTATTGGCGCTCCACGCTTTCAAGCCAGCGCGTGGCTTGAAAGCGGATGCTGGGTTCAATCAGCCCGACTATCCGTTCAAGTGGGTCGGCGCCTATCGTTTCGAGCCCGGGAGCTATCGCGTCGAATGGCATGCCAGCGGCGCGCCGCACAGCAATGAGCTGGTCTGGCTGATGCCGATGGTCGAGCCAACCGACAGCGACGTGCAGAAGAGTCTGCCCTTGGCGGTAAAAACCTTTTTCGAACCGGAAGTGAATTTCGCTTGCGGCGAAACCATCGAGGTCGATCGCTTCGTGTGGAACACGCCCCTTGAGGAAAATCGCAGCGAGTTTGGCATTCATATTTTGCAGCCCGGTTACTACGCGGTTTTTACCCAGCATCCGCCACGGTCCGTGTCGGTGACCGGATCGCAGGGCGTAATCGAGCCGGTTTACCAGCGCGCCTGGGAGTCGCGCTACGCCGAAGACGAGTCGCTGACATCGGTCGCGATTTCGCTGGGCGGCACGTTAAGCCAAGAGAAAGTTAGAGAGTACTTCACTTGGGCGCTCTACGGCGACGAAGAGCATCGCACAGTGCTTAGAATGAAGGGCATTTTGAGCATCGCTGGGCGCGACGAGAAGTTCGTCTTTCAGCAAGTTAACACGGTTTCTAACTCCGGGTTCATCAATGAGACCTGGGGTGAGCGGCCGCGCGTCAATCATTTCGTCTTGATCGGCCGCGGTCTCGACCGCGGCGAGCTGACCAAGAGATTCGCCGAATGTTTGATCGGCGATTGGGCGACGTCGCGTCCCACGCAGGAAGAGGAATTGCGAGAGGGCGTCCAAGCCGGGGCGTGACGATGAAAGATCATGACGGAGGACAAGATGGCAGTTGAATTCGAAACACCGCAGCGCGTGCCGGTCACGGTGTTGACCGGGTTTCTTGGCTCGGGCAAGACGACGCTACTAAACCGAATTCTCACCGAGAATCATGGCAAGCGGATTGCCGTGATCGAAAATGAGTTCGGCGAAGTCGGCGTCGACCAGGAGTTGGTGATTGGCGCCGAAGAAGAAATCTTCGAGATGAACAACGGCTGCATCTGCTGCACGGTGCGCGGCGATCTGATCCGGATTCTCGGCAACTTGATGAAGCGGCGCGAACGCTTCGACTACATCATGGTCGAAACGACCGGGTTGGCCGACCCGGGCCCGGTGGCGCAGACCTTTTTTGTCGATGATGAAATGCAGGCCAAGTTGATGCTCGATGGCGTTGTCACGCTGATCGACGCCAAGCACATCGCGCAGCACATTGACGACAGCTCGGAGGCGCGGGAACAGATCGCCTTTGCCGACGTGATTCTCTTGAACAAGACCGATCTGGTTTCGCCCGACGTGCTCGACAAGCTCGAAGCGCGGATTCGCGGCATGAACTCTGCGGCCAAGGTTTATCGGACCAAGGATGCGATCGTCGACATGAACAAAGTGCTCAACGTCGGCGGCTTCAACCTCGATCGCGCCCTCGAGGTGGACCCCAAGTTCATGGAGCCGGAGTATCCGTTCGAGTGGGGCGGCATCTTTACACTAGAAGCGGGGAACTATGAGCTGCTCCTCAAAGAAGGGCCCGATCCGGCGATAAACGTTGTTCTTCTACCGGCAGCGGAAGCCAACGGCGAAGCGTTGAAAGAGCGCGAGATGGACGCGGTGTTGTTGTTTTCGGATCAAGAGACCGTGCTTGAGTCCGGCGCGATGCTGCAGCCCGAAAAGAAACTATTTCAGCTCAAGCTCGCGCCGAGAGAAAGCCGCTATACGATCAAAATCGAGCAGCGCGGTCACTACGCGCTATTTACCCAGCACATGCCCAGCGAGTTTCAGATGGAGCTGCGCGCGCCGGAGCTGATTGTGCAGCCGGTGCTCGGCCGTGAGTACAAACCTGATCATGTGCACAACGAAGAGATTACCTCGGTGGGTATCGAAGCGCCGGGCGATCTCGACGGCAAAAAATTCAACGACTGGATGCGCGGCATCTTGACGGAGCAGGGGACGGACATTTTCCGGATGAAAGGCGTGCTGAGCATCAGGGGCGAAGCCAATCGGTTCGTATTTCAGGGCGTGCACATGCTGTTTGACGCCAAGCAGGAGCGGCCCTGGGGCGCTGCGGCGCGGCGCAACTCCCTGATCTTCATCGGTCGCAAGCTCAACCGCCAGCAATTAAACGAGGGGTTCCGTGCCTGCCTTGCTTAAGAGCAAAGTCAATGTGCTGGCGCCGTCGTGGCAGCACAAAATGGACGATCACGTCGTTTCGGTGGCCTGGTCGCCGGACAGCCAATGGCTTGCGGCCGCCTGCGTCTCCGGGCCGATTCAGATTTTTTATGTCAAGGACGGCTCCAAGGTGTGCCGTTTGCCTGGCCATGCCTTTGGCACGACCATGATCGGCTGGAGTCCCAACGGCAAGCAGTTCGCTAGCGCCGGGCAGGACGGCACGATCAAATACTGGGATATGCTGCAGTGTTCGGAGAGTCATTCCATGGACGCCGGCGCGGCGTGGGTCGAAGCGATCGCCTGGGGAGCGGCCAATGGCAGCGGCCCGGTGCTCGCCAGCGCGGCGGGAAAAAAATTACGGCTATGGACCATGGATGGACAGTTGTTGCGCGAATATCCGGACCATCCGAGCACGATCAGCGACGTTAAGTGGAGGCCGCTGCGCGAGGGAGCGAAGGAAGAGCGACTTGCTTCGGCGGCCTACGGCCAGCTGGCGTTTTGGCGCGCGCAATCGAACGAGCCGGTTACCAAACTCGAATGGAAGGGGTCTCTCTTGACCATCGCCTGGAGTCCCGATGGAGCGTTTGTTGCCACCGGCAACCAGGACTCGACCGTGCACTTCTGGTTCGTCAAGAGCGGTGAAGATCTGCAAATGTCCGGCTATCCAACCAAGGTCCGAGAGCTGTCATGGGACTTCAACAGCCGCTATCTCGCCACCGGCGGCGGCGACCAGATCACCATCTGGGATTGCAGCGGCAAGGGGCCGGCGGACACACAACCGATCGTCCTCAAGGGCCACCAAGGCGTGCTGCATTGCTTGGCCTATCAGCCCTACGGGGTTTTGTTGGCGTCGGGCGGCGACGATGGGATGGTAGGGTTGTGGAATCCGAAAAAAGACAAGAAGCCCGTCGGCGTTCATGCGCTCGAGGACGCGGTGTCCGAGGTGGTTTGGTCGCCGGACAGCCGGAGCTTGGCGGTCGCAGGGCACAACGGCGAGGTGAGACTGATACGAGTCGCAAAGGGCGGGGAATAAAGCATCGACATCGGTTTGAAAATCGCCGGCGAGCGGAGTATTTCAGGGGTCGTGAGCAAGGCTTCGGAAATAATACAGAAGACGCTCGTTGCGGAGGGTTACAGCCAGACCGAGCCGCGGCGCCAAGTGCTGGAGGTTTTTCTCGACGACGACAAACCGCTGACGCCGGCGGCGGTGCACAAAAAGTTGCACGACCGCAATATCAACCTGGCTTCGGTCTACCGCGCCATCGAGTTGTTCTGCCGGCTCGGCGTTTTGACGGAGGTCGATCATGTGGCCGAGGGGCAGCGTTTTGAGCTGTCGGACGAGTATCGCGGCCACCATCATCACTTGATCTGCGGCGGCTGCGGCAAGACCGAAGATATCGAAGATTGCGGCATGGAGGATTTTGAAAAACTGATCAGCCAGCGATTTCGTTTTAAGATTACGCGCCACGAGCTGCGGTTTATCGGTTTGTGCCAGCGCTGCCAGCGCTAAAATTTTTTGCTGGCGTAGTGCGAACGATTTGCATTTATCAATAATGGCTTTCTCGGGTCCTCAGTAAGGCTCGGGTCGCTAGCGTCATCAGAGCCGGGAGTTCGTGTGTGCCGGTACTGCAAATGATTCGCAATTTGCAAGAAGAGTTTACAAGTGATGAAAGCAAAGAAGTGACCCCGTTAGGGGCGAAACAGCCTGGAGGAGATCATGTTAATTTCCCACGCCCTTGTCGCGAAGCGCGTTTTTTCACTGATGAGCGCGGTTCTCGTCGTTGCGCTATGGACCCATTTGGCGCTGGCGCTGAACTACAACGTCACCGACCTGGGCACGCTCGGCGGAACTTTCGGTTTCGCCAACGGCATCAATAACCACGGCCAGGTGGTCGGTGAAGCGAGCCGGGGCGACGGCGTGGTGCGGCCGGTGCTTTGGCAAAACGGCCAGATCGTTGACCTGGGCACGCTCGGTGGCAACGACGGCAAGGCCTTCGACATTAATGAGAGCGGCGTGATTGTCGGCCGCGCGGCCAACGCCGCGGGCAGGCTGCGGCCCTTCATCATGGACTACGCCAATGGCGGACCGATGCGCGAGATTCCACCGCACGCCGGCGCCGTGCCGGCTGCCAACACCACCGATGGCACCGCCTATGGAATAAACTCCAGCGGCGTAGCCGCGGGGCACGGACGCAACGGCGCGGCGCTGTTTCAAGCCTTTACTTCCAACGGCACTTCGACGACGACAGTACCGACGCCAGGCGGTTCCAACGGCCGCGCTTGGGATATCAACGACGCCGGACAGATCGCCGGCTGGGGACGCGACGCCAGCAATGCCATCGTCGGCTATCGGTGGGACCCGATTGCCGGGCTAGTGATCGTCGGCAACCTCGTGCCCGGTGCCGACGTCTTTGGCGTTGGCATCAACAACAGCGGGCACGTCAGCGGCGCGATCCAAAAAGACTTCGGCCATCAGACACCGGGCCGCACAGCGATCTCGCGGTCGTTTCTATGGAACGGCTCGACAATCATCGACATCGGCTTGGTCCCCGGCTTCGACGGCTCGGCAGCAAATCTGATCAACGATCATGGCCAGATCGTCGGCTTAGCCTTCAACTTCGATGTGAACGGCAACGCCATCAACTCGACCGCGTTCCTCCATGAAAACGGCGTCAACCACAATCTCAACACACTCATCCCCGCCAGCTCCGGTTGGTACCTCACCAATGCCTACGACATCAACGAGCGTGGCCAAATTGTCGGACAGGGTGTGTTTCAAGGGCAGACGAGAGCGTTTCTACTAACCCCGCTGAGTGTGCCGGAACCGGCGAATGTGGTTTTGCTCGGCATGGGGCTGATCGCTTGTGCGTGGCTCGTCAAACGCACCGGCAAACGGCGCCGGGAAATTCTGTAAAAGTGGCTGCCCAAATCGCCATAGCCGTGCCCGGCGCCGAGCGCCTGCCGCCTGCGGCGCTGCTCGGGCCGCCACCAGAGGCCGAGCCTCCGCAGGCGCTTTGGCTGGCGCCGGACGTGCGGTTGTGCGGCAAATTACTTTTCGACCAGCAGATCTGGTGCTGGGGCTGCGACGTGGAAAACCCGCACGGCAATCTACTTTTGCGCTACGGCTTCAAGCGGCGCCGGCCGCCCAAAGGACGCGACGGGTGCAGTCAGTATTCGCTGGCGCTCGAGCGCGGCGAGATCCGGCTTTGGGGTTGGGGCGTCTTGTGCCGCTTGGGCGGACGCGGAATTTTTTTGCGCCGCTATCGCTTTTTCCCCCAACTGCGTCCACCGGCGCGCCTGCGAGCCATGGTTTTTCTGCCGAACCAAGTGGCGCCGCTGTGTGACCCTGTGAGCGAGCCAGAGCAGAAGGCGGCGCGCGCCCGGCTTGCCGAGCTTTGCTGGTGGATCGCCGGCTACGAACGTTGGATCGCCAGGAACTGCGGCAGTGATTATCGCAAAACCGCTCTCGACAAGTGGCACAAACCGCTCGGTGCCTATGCCCATGAGATGGCGCAGACCTGGCAGGTGATCGCGGCGCGGTGTCAGCCGCCGACGCCCGGGCGACGCGCCGGCGCTTTATTAAGTATGCAGAGGAGAACATTCGGATGAAGCAAAGCTCTATAGGTTTACATACGCTCATGTGGGCGGTTTTCTTGGCCATCCTGTTGGTGGTTTTCAAACTGGCCGAGGCGCAAACCAAGTACAAAGTTAGCGACCTCGGAACCCTGGGCGGCAACCAGAGCTTTGCGCTCGACGTCAACAACTCGCGCCAGGTGACCGGCAACTCACGGACGACCAACAGCACGCTGCCGCGAGCACCGCGAGGTGCATGCGTCGTTCTCGTATGACTGCGAGCGTTCGCCGGCCGGGAGCCGGGTGAGTTTCGGTGTGACCAAAATGTTCCCGGAGATCCACGAGCTCAAAGTGCAAGTGCTGAGCGACGCCAAGCAGAGCGGCGCGACGATCAAGAAAGATAGGGGGGATGTCGGCCTATGAATGCCTTACAAACCCAAACACTAGTTTCGCCCGTTTACGTTATCGGCGGCTTTCTCGGCAGCGGCAAGACGACGCTGTTGAAGCGGCTGCTCAAGCGCGCGATCGAGCGCGGCGTCAAGCCGGGCGTTTTGATGAACGAGTTCGGCGAAGCCGACGTCGACGGCGCGTCCCTGTGCGACGGCGATCGCGACGACGATATCGAGCTCAAAGCGATTCTCAACGGCTGCATGTGCTGTGATTTATCCGGCACCGTCGATCAAACGCTGCGCCATTTGCTGGAGGAAGTTAAAGGCGCGCCGGTGTTCATCGAGACCACCGGCCTTGCCTCCACCGGCCAGGTGCTCGACAGCGTGCGCGAGTCGCTCGCCAAGTCCGAGCCGGGAAAAGCGAAAGGACGCTTGGCGTCCTCGGTGGTGGTCGTCGACACGCCGCGCTTCGAGGCGGTTGCCACCGCCTGGTCGGAAGGCATCAATCACCTGCGCCATGTCGATACAGTGATCCTTAACAAGATGGACGGCGCGGACGGCCAAACAGCCGAGCAGGTCGAGCGGCGTGTGCGGCAGGCGAATCCCGATGCCAATATAGTCCGCGCAACCTTCGCTGACATCGCGCCAGAAGCAATTACGGAAAGCATCGCGCGCGCCGCGCAGACGACGGCGCCGGGCGAGGCGACGGCCGACTCAACGGCGGGCTTTCGCAGTTTGACCGTCCGCATTCTCTACCCCATCGATGTCGAGAAACTGAAGGATCTGCTGGGCCGCTACCGCGCGTCGATCGTGCGCGCCAAGGGCTTTGTGCGCACGACCACGGAGCGGGGCATCCAAGAAATCCAATGGGTGCCCGGCGCGTTGACCGTTACGCCTTATCGCACTGAAAAGCGCGTCACCGCCCATCTTGTCGTCATCGGCAGGCGCGTGCCGTGGAATCGCTTTTTCGAGCAGCTCGACAAAGCGGTGCCGACGCCGAAAAAACAACGCAGCAAGTCAGCCAGGCCAAAAAAGAAGCGATGAAGCAAAGGACAACAATGAAACCGATCGTTTTGTTATCGGGGGTTTTTTTTGCCGTCGTCAATGACCTCGGCCACGTTGTGGGCTATGACGGTGCCGGCGCAGGCTTCCTGCGGATCAACGACAAGTTCTCTCCCTTCACTGTCCCCGGCGGGGTCGTCACCTTCCCCACGAGCATCAACAATGCTGGGCAAATCGCTGGCTTCGTCTCCTTGGACGGCGTGACGTCGCGGGCATTCCTGGCGACGCCAGTCCCCGAGCCGGCGTCGGTAGGCCTCATGAGTTTCGGGATTATTGGGCTGGCCGCTTGGCGTTATAGGAAACGCAGGAGCATTAGTTCATGGGTTTAGCACCCGCTGAAATGCCTGCGGGCGGATTTCATCGCCCTCGAGCTGATACTGCACCGGTGCAGCAGTCTTCCACGAGGCGGCACCTCCCACAGTGGAAGAGCTTGCGCGAGATCGGGAAGCGTACCCGAACTATGGCGCGGGTCGGGTCGCTCTATGTATCGATTGAGACATCTTGTCATCCGTTGACACCCAGCAGCACCTTGGATAGGTTCAGAGCCGTGCATAAACAGAACAGTAAAGAGACGCGCAATTGGGCAGGCGCATTGGTTTGTGTTGCCCTGCTGTTGTTTCTTTTCGTTCTGCCGCTGCACGAGCATGCCGCGGAAACGGGCACGCAAAGCAACGAATGCGCCTGCGTGCACGGGCAGCGAATACAGCTCGGTTTGCCCGCGGCCACTGTCAGTTTTGCGCTGGTGGCGCGGTTCTCTGCGGTTGCCGCAGTGCCGGCGTGCCGGCAAGTTTCCCGCAGTCTATTCTCCCAGGGCGTGCGCGCGCCGCCCGCTGTGCTCGCCGCATAGTTCAGCTCTGTTTTTCTACCATTTTTTGGCGTCTTCCCTTTTTCACGGAAAGAGGAAGGCTATCTATGTTCGTTTGTGGGAGGTTCTCAATGATGATTTCATTTTCCGCAGCGCTGCGCCGCGCGGTGCTGCCAGCTTTGTTTGTTTGCACCGTGACAACGCCGGTAACCTATGGAGCGACTTCGGAGCTCGATGCATTGCGCTCTTCGTTTAAGGGCATGCAGGAACAGCTGCAAAAAGCTTTACAGCGCATCGAACAGTTAGAAAAAGAAAAGACCGCGACCAGCTCGCGCGTCGAGCGGGTTGAGAAATCGGTAAAGTCGAGCGCCGGGGCGGCGAGCGCGCTCAATCCGGCCATCGGTGTCGTGATCGACACCACTGCCGAGCACCGCAGCACAGTGGGCGGCACGTTTAACTTCCGCGCCGCGGAACTCGGTCTGGCTGCGTCCATCGATCCCTACGCGCGTGGTTATGCAATCATCACCGGCAGCCGCGAAGGTGTCGAAGTCGAAGAAGCGGCGATGGTCACGACCTCTTTGCCGTGGAATCTGCAAGCGCGTGGCGGGCGTTTCTTCGCGGACTTTGGCCGCTTGGCCAAGTTTCATCCTCATGAATACGCTTTCGTCAACTCACCGCTATCGTTGGAACGTATCGTTGGCGGCGAATCGAAAGCTGATGGCGTCGAGTTGAGTTACTTATTCTCGACGCCGTTTTTTCTGCGCGCCACGCTCGGCGGCTACAACAAGATCGGCGCCGAAAACGAGCGCCTAGACGACAGCAAGTCGCGCTCGTGGAGCCGCTTTACTTACCTGGCGCGCTTGAATACCTATGCCGATTTGACCGACAACCACAATCTGGAGCTCGGCACGAGCATGGCTTACACGCCGTCGGTGCGGCTGGTGGACATCGGTGGCAGCACGCGCAACTTGGTGGGGCTCGACCTCACTTACCGTTATCAGCCGCTGGGTCGGACGACGGATCAGAGTGTGACCTGGGGCAACGAGCTTTTCGTCAATAGCGAGCGGCGCGCGAAAACTTACGACGATGGACGTGTTGTCGGTCGGCGCCGCAATGCCTTTGGCGGCTACAGCTACGCCGAATGGCAGTTTAACCGGAACTGGGCCACGGGTTTTCTCTTCGACTATGCACCGAGCATCGACAGCCCAGGAAAAAAGACCAAGGGCTACTCGCCCTTCTTAACCTGGAGCCCGAGCGAGTTTAACCGCCTGCGCTTCCAGTTCACGCATCTCAGTGACATGGTTCGCGAGGAGAAAGCCGAGCGCGGCAATCAAGTATTTCTGCAATGGACGACCGTGCTCGGAAGCCATACGCATGGTTTCCGGACCCGTTGAGGGCTCGTCCCGGGAGAATATAGCAATGAAAGTGAAACGACGAAACTTTATAGTCCTGGCGATGCTGGCGCTCTTGGGCGCCGGCTCGTACGGGAACGCGACGGCCCAGTCGATCCGGGTGATCGCCACGGTGCCGGACTTGGCGGACATCGCCAAGCAAATCGGCAAAGAGCTGGTCGTCGTGGAGAGCTTGACTAAGGGCGTCGAGTTCATGCACTCGGTGCCGGTGAAGCCAAGCTTCGTGCCGAAGCTAAATCGCGCTAACATTCTGATCGAAATGGGCCTCGCTTTGGAGCATTCTTGGCTACCGGCCCTGTTGGAGGTAGCCAATAATCCGCGCATCCTGGAGGGGCAGCCGGGCAACATCGATTGCTCGAACGGCGTGACGGTGTTGGAGGTGCCGACGAAGATCGATCGCGCCGAAGGCGATGTCCATCCAAAAGGCAACCCGCACTACAACTTGGATCCGCTCAACGGCAAGATCATCGCGCGCAACATCGCCGACGGATTGTCGCGCAACTTCCCGCAGCACAAGGCGACGTTCGAAAAGAACTTGGCCGCTTACCTGGGCGAGCTCGACAAAGCGATTGCCCGCTGGCAGGGGAGCGCCGGGCCGTTGAAGGGAGTGAAGTTTGTCAGCTACCACGGCGACTGGACCTATTTCGCCAATCGCTACGGTTTGCAGCAGGTGGGCACCATCGAAGTAAAGCCCGGCATCGAGCCGACGCCGAACCATCTAGTGTCGTTGGTGCAGCGCATGCAGCAGGAAAAAGCCCAGGTGATTATCTACGGGCCGCAGAGCGACCGCTACCCGCGCCAGCTGGCGGGCCAGACCGGCGCCAGTATCGTGCGCCTGCAAACCAACGCCGGCGCGACGGCGGAAACCGACAGCTACATCAAGTTCATCGACTCTAACCTCAGGAGTTTGCTCTCGGCGCTGAAAAAGGGCTAAAGAGTTGAGCTGTGATGGGCGAATCTCCGTTTTCCCAGAGCGGGCGTCTCGATGGTTGAGACGCCCGCTCTGGTTAGTTTCAGCGATGCCAGCCTCGGTTACCAAGACGCTGTCATCTTGCAGCAGGTTTCACTGCAGATCCATGCCGGCGATCTGATCGCCATGGCCGGACCGAACGGCTCCGGCAAGACCACGCTATTTCGCACACTGCTTGGTTTCTTACCCGTTCTCGGCGGTTCGCTTACACGGCGATGCCAGCTGGGGGAATTTGGCTATGTGCCGCAGAGCGCCGCGCTGGACGCGAGCTTTCCGATCTCGGTGCGTGAGCTGGTTGAGATGGGCAGCTACGGTCGTTTGAAACCGCATGAACGGCTGCCGCGCCACGAAAAAGCGCGCGTGCGGGAGGTCCTGCGGCAGGTCGGCCTTGAAGCGCTCGCGGAGCGCTTATTTTTTTCTCTTTCGGGCGGCCAGAAGCAGCGCATATTGATTGCCCGGGCGCTGATGGTGCAGCCGAAGATTTTGGTCTTGGACGAGCCGCTCGCAGGCGTCGATGTCGAGTCGCGCGAAGCGATCACGGAGCTGCTGTTGAAGATCAATCGCGACGAGCACAGGGCGATCTTTTTCTCGAGTCACGATCTACGCATGGTGCGCGCCGTGACCAAGCGAGTTCTGCGCATCGACCGCGGCCGCGCGTGCTGGGAAGAGGGAGCGACGTCCGATCAGCCATGGTAGGGTTCTTCGAGATCTTCAGTCCATCCTTTTTGCTATTTCCGGCGCTGCTGGGCAGCGTCATTTTGGCCTTTGTTTGCCCTTTGGTCGGCGCCCACTTGATGTTGCGCCGCCGCGTATTTCTCGGTTTGACCTTGCCGCAAATCGCCGCCTGTGGCGTGGCGTTTACGTTCTGGATCTATCACAGCATGGGGTACGCGCACGGCAGCGGCGGCGAGCGCTTGTTGGCGATGGCCGGCTCGCTGGCCCTCACACTGGTCGGCATGGGAATGCTTGCGTATCTCGATCGCCATGCAAGCGGCACCCCCGAAGGCCGCCTTGCGGCCGCGTACGCGCTGGCATCCGCGCTGACGATTCTCTTCATCGTTTTCAATCCGCAGGGCGAATTGGAAATTCTCAACTTGCTCAAAGGCGAAGTGATTACGCTATCGAGCGGGGAACTGAAATTGCTCGCGCTGATCTATGGCATCGTTTATCTCTGTTTGGTGCTGTTCCGGCGCGAGTTTTTGCTCAATTCGTTCGATCGCGATCTGTCGTTCTTGCTAACCGGCGGCAGCACGCAATGGAACTTTTGGCTTTACGTGCTGTGCGGCTTTTGCATTGCCATTGGCGTGATCATGGCCGGGCCGATGTTGATTTTTGGCTTTATGGTGCTGCCGCCGCTGGCAGCGCGCGCCCTGGCGCGCGGCATGAATCGTTTTTTCACCCTATCTTGTCTGATCGGCGTGTTTGTGGCCGTGGTCGGGTTTTACCTGTCGGTGCGGCTCGATCTCCCGTTGGGCCCGACCAACGTGGCCTTCGGCTGTGTGCTGATTTTTGTGATTTATGGAGTGCAAGTCATGATACGTAAATTTCGCGGTGGCGTCGTGTCGCTGCTGTTTGGGTTCGTTTTCGTTGGCGGTTGCGCGACGCAGTCGTCGCAGCATTCGTTAGATTGGCAGAGCCTGCGGCAAAGCCCGGTTTGGCTAGCATCGGTGCGCAACGCGACGCCGAGCGATCTGCGTTTGCCGAGCACCAATCCTTTGCGGTCGATCGCCGAGTGGGCGGGCAAAGTCTCGCCGGACTATCGCCCAACGGTGCCGGATATTCTGCGCGGCACGCTGCGCAAGGAGTTGGAGCAGCGTAAGGTCACCGTCTCCTTGCCCGAGGAGCGGGACATGCGCATGCAGTCTTTTCCCTTTGACGCTTCCAGCGCCGCGGCCAACGCGCGCAGCACGGACTTGAGCGGCTGGCTCTTGCTTTCCGAGATTCGCCGCTGGCAAACCGATGGCCGCAGCCCGCTGCGGGCACTGGTCGAATTCAAGCTTGTGCGCATCGACAACGGTGCGGTGGCTTGGGAACGGCAAGTCAGCAAGACGGTGCCCATCGCCGGGTCGGGACGGCTCGACGAAGTAACGACCGATGGCGTGCGGGAAATTCTGCGCGATGTCCTTGGCGGCTCTTGATGGGCCGGAAGACTCACCACAGAGGGCCAGCGCGGCACAGCCGCAACCAAAGAAAAGAATAGCCGCAAAAAACGCCAAAGGCGCAAAAAGAATTTCAAAGTAGGGCGGGTTTTAAACCCGCCCTACGAGATTCGGAGGGTGCGCCGTGCGCACCGGGAAATTCACGCGCAGCGCTTTTTGTGCCCCTTGTGACGCTGTGTTGCGCTGCCATTGAACACGCGCGAAGCGCACTGATATAGTCCGCGCAAGGTTGAAACTATGACATCTATTCTTATCAAAAACATTGGCACGCTGGTTACCGGCAAGTTGGAAGCGCCGCTGCGGCAGGCGGACTCGATTTTTATCAAAGATGGCGTGGTTCAGGCGATCGGTAAGGGCTTGAATCAAGCCGCCGATCAAACCATCGATGCCCACGGCATCACGGCGATTCCGGGCTTGATCGACTCGCATTCCCATCCATCGATTGGCGAGTACACGCCGGCGCAAAATTCGCTGTCGTGGATTACTAACTACATGCACGGCGGGGTGACGGCGCTGATCTCCGCCGGTGAGCTGCACCTGCCGGGTTTGCCGCTGCCGCCCGACGCGCGCACGGCGTTGTCCGTCGCCATCGTCACTAAGAAGTGCTACGACAATTTGCGCCCATCCGGCGTCAAAGTTCACGCCGGCACGCTGCTCTTGGTTCCTGGGCTTACGGAAAAAGATTTCGATGAGATTCAGTCGCTTGGCATCAAGCTGGTCAAGTTTATTTTCTACGATTACAGCTTGCTGCCCAACGGCGAGGCCAGTCGCTACGTCGATTGGGCGCACGCGCGCGGTATCAAAGTCAAAATTCATTCCGGCGGCGTGTCGCGTTCGGGGGTGAGCCAAGTGGCGGGCTTCGAGATGGTGCAGAAGATCCGCCCGGATATTATCGGTCACATCACCGGCGGGCCGATTCCCATGCCCGAAGAAGACATGATCCGCATCGCCAACGAGACCGAGTGTTTCATGGAGATCTGCACATCGGGCAATTATCGCTTGGCTTTGAGCTTGGCGCGGACGATCAAAGTGAATGGCCGATACGATCGCGTGCTGATCGGCACCGACACTCCGGGCGGCACTGGTATCGTGCCGCGCGGTATCCTGCGCGAGATCGCTTTTATTTCTTCGGTCGGTGAGATTGCGCCGGAGAAAACTATCTGCATGGCGACGGGCAATGTCGGCCGCGCCCATGATTTGAATTTGGGCATTCTCGAAGAGGGGCGGCCCGCTGACATCGTGTTGCTGCACAAGATCACCGGCTCGGTGTCGAAGGATGCGCTCGACTCGTTTTCAAAGGGCGATTTGCCGGGGATTTCCTACGTGATCATCGACGGCGTTGTCCAAGTTGCCGGTCGCAGCCAGCAGACGCCGCCACCGGAAGTGGTTGCCAACCAGTCTTGTTGTTGAAGGAGTTACCGTGAGTAGTTTCGATTTCGGCGTCGGTTTATTTCCGACCGAGCCATTACAAAAAATGATTCACCTGGCCAAGGTGACTGAAGAAGTTGGCTTTAGCCACATTTGGGTGGGTGATTCCCATCTGATCTGGCGCGAAGCTTACGTCAACATGACCGCGATGATGCTCAACACGAGCAAGGTCAAATTCGGCACCGGCGTGACCAATCCGCTGACACGCCATCCATCCGTGGTCGCCAGCGGTTACGCGACGTTGGAAGAATACGCGCCGGGAAGAATGATCGTTGGCATCGGCTTGGGTGATAGCTCAGTAGAGACCATGGGCATGAAGCCGTCGACGCTGGCGAATTTCGAAAAATCGCTGGCGATGATGCGGTCGATACTCGACGGCAAAGAGGCCGAGCTGCCAACAGGGAAAATTCACTTGCTCCATCCGACCAAGAGCCGCGTGCCAATCTACATCGCCGCCAGCGGGCCGAAGATGCTTGAGCTCTCCGGCCGCATCGCTGATGGCATCATTGTTCTCGTCGGCGTTGCCGACGATTACATTGCGCACGCGAAAGAGAAGATTGCCGCGGGCGCGAAAGCGGCCGAAAGGAAGCTAGAAGATATCAATCTAGTCTTATGGGTGCCTTGCGCGGTGTCCGACACGGCCAATGCCAAAGATGCCGTGAAAGCCCACGTTGCGCGCGTGGTGGCTCATCCGCTGCCCTACGTGCTCGACCCCAACGAGCAAAACGTGTTGGAAGAAATTCGCAAAACCTACGACTACTACCATCACATGGACCAGCAGGCGAACCACGCCGAAGTAATCCCCGATTGGCTGGTCGACAAATTCGCCATCGCCGGCACCGTGGCCGAGTGTAAAAAACAGATTGAGCGAATCAAGAAAACCGGCATCCAGCAAATTGCGATCATCCCCTACAGCCCGCCGGGCTGCAGCCGAGAGGAGACGATTCGCGGGTTTGCCAAGGCGATGAGTTAGTGTTCGCTCTCAGCTTCGTTGGTTGCCCATCACAATGAATGTTACTATGATTTTCTCGTGGCGCCGAGTGTGATAATTCGATTAGCCGGGATGGTATCGCCGAAGCTGTTCGACTCGCTACACGTTCGTTCTCCGAGAAAAGCGCGGTGCGTCAAGCAACTTAGTCACTGGCCACTGGACTAAGCGATCGAAAGGGACCTACTCTATGAAAATCGTCCACACCATGATCCGAGTCAATCATCTTGACGAGAGCTTAAAGTTTTACTGTGACGGCTTGGGCATGAAGCTCCTCAGTAAGAAAGACTACGAATCCGGCCGTTTCACCAACGCCTTTGTCGGTTATGGTTCCGTAGAAAAAGATGCGGTGATCGAGCTGACCTATAACTGGGACACGCACTCCTACGACGTCGGCAATGGCTTCGGCCACATCGCTCTGGGTGTGCCGGATGTTTACAAGACCTGCGAAGAGCTGCGCGCCAAGGGCATCAAGATCACCCGCGAGCCGGGGCCGATGAAGCATGGCACCGGCACCAACGCGATTGCGTTTATCGAAGATCCCAACGGCTATAAGATCGAGCTGACCACCCGGCGCGAGTAGCGCGGGCAGGGAGCACGGAGCAGGGAAGCTGCGCCGATCAGTATTGCTCGAGATCGACTTGTTTGATGGCGATCGGCTCCCGCCGCTTCAAGGGCGATGGGCCGCTTATCTTCGCTAGAAGAATCGTGCGATTGCGAAAATGCCGATCATGGCGAAAGCCAGGGCCAACTTTACCGCGACTCCGAGGGCCAAACCGAGCGCTGCGCCAAAACCGGCGCGCGCGGCTTGCTGTAAGCCGCGTTGTGCTGACAGCTCACCGATGACCGCGCCAATGAAGGGACCGAAAATGACGCCGGGGATTCCAAAGAAGATGCCGACGACGGCGCCGATCATGGCGCCGATCAGCGCGCGCTTGGAGGCGCCGAATTTTCTTGCGCCGAACATGGTTGCCCAGAAATCAGCGGCGTAAGTCATGACGGCCATCAGCGCGAGAATGACGATTGCGAGAAGACCGACGTAGTTGAAGCTCTCGGCCCAGGCGGCCAGCAGCAAACCGCCAAACAGCAGCGGTGCGCCGGGGAGCGCCGGCAAAACGAGGCCCACGACGCCGAGTGCTACCAAGGCTGTGGCAAGGACTAGCAAAGGGAGTGCGGCGTCCATCGTTAGCGGCGAGCGTTGGCTTTGCGACGGTGCGGCAAGCGACGAGGGCGTTGGTGCTGCGCGGGCCGCGATGCCGCCAGGGCATCTTGCGCCAGACGTTGGGCGATGATCGTGTAGACGTCAGGAGAAAATCCGAAGCCCAGGTGAGTCGTGCGGACCTCGACATGCTCGACGTTTGACGCCTCAGCGTCGATGCAGGCGCGCCAGGCGACAATATGATCGGCGCGCGAATAGATCGCCGTGACGGGAATGAGCAGTGAAATCCGGTTGCGGGCGTCGACTTCCGCCGCAATTGCGTCCACGTCCACGCCGCGGCGCCGATAGCTGTGCGCGACGACGGTATACTTTGGGCCACCGATAACCGGCGTGCCCAGCGTGATCACGCGACTTACGAGGTCAGGCCGCTCGCGCGCCAGTTCGCGCGCCAGATAGCCGCCCATGCTCCAACCGACCAGGGTGACGTGGCCATTGTTTCTGCGCGCCAGCGAGGCGAGTCGTTTGAGCAGACGCGGAAACAATCCCGGCACGTTTCCAGAGTTGCGTCCCATGCGCCAGCCATGCGCGCTGTAGCCCATCATGCGTAGATAGCTTTTGAGTAGTACCGTGGAACCGTCTCCCGCGCCGTAACCCGGCAGGACCAAGACTGCTTGGCCGTTGCCGCGTGGCTGACGGGCGAGGCTGGGGAAGCGGAGCAAGAGGCGAGGCAACTCGATCAAACCGCGTGCTTCGCGAATTACGCCGGATGAGTTTGGAGGTTGTAGTAAATTGTCTGAGTCGGTAGCCAGTGACGGTTCAAGCATGGCTTCAGCGGCAATCGAGTCCGTATAAATCATAAACCTCTCACCGCCAAAATCATAGCCCAAAGTTCGACACCAGTGCTTGTGTATTTACGTCGGTGTCTTCTGCGGAAACGGGCACAAATCTTTGATGGTGCACTGCGGGCACTTGGGCTTCTTGGCGAAGCAAACGCGCCGGCCGTGGTACTGCAGCAAATGGCAAAAGCGCACGCGGCGTTTCTCCGGCACGATGGCGGTCAAGTCGGCTTCGATCTTGTCGGGATCGGTCCGGGTCGTGAATCCGAGTCTTTGAGAAAGACGCATGACGTGAGTGTCGACGCCGATGGCTTGCTTGCCGAAGGCGTTGCCGAGGACGATGTTGCCGGTTTTCCTGCCGACGCCGGGGAGCGAAACAAGATCGTCTAGGATGTCTGGCACTTTGCCGCCGAAGCGCTCGACTAATGCCGCGCAGCAGTTGTGAATCAACTTGGCTTTGTTGCGGTAGAAATTGATCCTGCGGATTCGTTCTTCGAGCTCGGGCAAGGGTGCCTCCGCGTAGGCTTTGGCGCTGCGATATTTCTTAAATAGCGGCAGGGTGACTTCGCAGACTAGCTCATCGCGCGCCTGGGCGGCTAAGATCAGCGCAATCACCAATTCCAGCGGATTGGTGAAATTAAGATCGAGCTTGGCATCGGGGTGAACCTTTTCCAGCCGGTCAATTAGTTTTGTGATGTTTTGAGCTGCCATTTTGGTTTCGCCGGGAAATATGTTACCAAAAAGCCTATTGCAAGGGGAGGAGTTTGAAATGGAGCTGACTGAAATCAAGCAGAGCATCCGCCAGTTGAAAAAGCAAAAGGCGGAGATTCTGACCACGACCAAAGAAAAGAAAAAGATCAAACGCATTCAACGTAAGGTGAAGCTGCTCAAGCGCGAAAGCCGCGTTTTGGCAAAGGCCAAGAAAGAAGCGGTTGCGCAGGCTGCTGCCGAAGCTGCTTCGAGGGAAGCTGCGGAGAAAGCAGCCGCGGCGGCCAAATCCGCTTAGCAAAGAACTAAACGTCTATGGAACCGTCGCGTCCGTTGCGCGGCCGCGGCTCGGCGACCAATCCCAAAAATCGTTTTGAGTCGGTCGAGCGCGTCCCGGAGCCAACGGACGACGACGAGATCTCCTCTCCCCGCACCCAGTTTTTCCCCGATCATTCTAAATCGCTGATCGCCTACAACGACAGCCCCGACGTCGGTTTCGACGCCAGCATCAATCCCTATCGGGGATGCGAACATGGTTGCGTCTATTGTTACGCTCGGCCGACCCATGAGTATTTAGGTTTTTCTTCCGGCCTCGACTTTGAGACCAAGGTCATGGTCAAGGACGACGCACCGGAGTTGTTGCGCAAAGAGCTTTCCAGCCCCAAGTGGAAGCCGCAACTGGTGGCGCTCAGCGGCAATACCGATTGTTATCAACCCGTCGAAAAGAAGAAGCAGTTGACCCGCCGCTGTTTGGAAGTGTTTTTGGAATTTCGCAATCCGGTGGCGATCGTTACCAAGAATCATCTGGTGACGCGCGATATCGATATTCTCGTCGAGCTGGCGAAATACCAGTGCATCGGCGTGACGATTTCTCTGTCGACGTTGGATCACGACCTGTCGTCCAAAATGGAGCCGCGCGCGTCACGCCCGCTGCACCGACTGGCGGCGATCAAGATGTTGGCCGAAGCCGGCGTGCCAGTCGGTTATCTACAAGCGCCGATGATTCCCGGCTTGACCGATGCAGAAGCGCCGGCCATTGCGATGGCAGCCGCGCAAGCCGGCGCGACTTTTTCTGGCTATGTCGCGCTGCGGCTGCCGCACTCAGTCAAAGAACTGTTTGAAAATTGGCTTAAACAGCACTATCCCGACAAGAAAGAAAAAATCTTACATCGCGTCATGGAAATTCGCGGCGGCAAACTGAACGATCCGAATTTCAAAACGAGGATGCGCGGAGAAGGTGTTTCTGCCGAACAGATGGCCGAGCTGTTTGCGCTGGCACGCAAGAAATCGGGCATCACCGAGAGATGGCCAAAATTCTCAGTGGAGCATTTCCGCCGCGCCGAACGCGGGCAGTTGAGTTTGTTTTGATTGAGAGCAATCGGATTGGGAAATTAACCGCAAAAAGTGCAAAGGGCGCAAAATCGGAGTCGGATAATTGTCTCGCGCAAAGGCGCAGAGGACGCAAAGTTCGGAAAAAAATTTCTTTGTGCCTTTGCGCGAGATTCTTTTTACTATTTTAGTCGCAGTAATACTCGAGCTGATAGCCGTTGGGGTCGGTGATGTAGAAAGCGCTTTTGCCGCGCCGGCCGTCGATCTTGATGCCGTGCTCTTTGATTCTTTTTTCTGTTTGCTTCAATCCGGCTGTAGTTACTTTGAAACCGATGTGCTCTAATCCCTGATTGCCGGATAATTTCTGGTTGCTCTTCACAAAGTTGAGCAGATCGTTGCTGCCCGGCGTGCTTAGAAAAATCATGCTGGGCGGGTGGCGAAACGCAACCTTTAAACCCAAGACCTCGGTGTAGAACGCCTCGGTTTGTTTCAAGTCGCCCACCTTCAGCGCTACGTGGGTGAGACCTTTGCTTGCCATTGGGACGATCCTCCAGCGGTTCGAAACTTGCGCTTGTTATAGCTCCGCCCGAGCTCCGGAATCAAATAGATCGGCGCGAACCTTCCACGGGGTCGATAATCTTGCTAGTTTGGAAAAGCGTTGGCTGCCGCGGTTCCGTCTTGAGTCTTTATCCCCAACATAAACCGAAAATTTTCTACGGCTGGTATATTGTCGCCGTTGGTTTTCTTTCTCACGTTACCTGCGCGTTTCACATGTCGAGCACGCTTAGCGTGTTTCTCAAACCGTTAACCGAAGACCTAAACGTCTCGCGCGGACTGTTCTCGATCTTGCGTTCCGGCGAAATCTTGATCGGTGCCGCCATGGCACCGCTGGTGGGCCCGTTGGTCGACCGCTACGGCGGCCGCTGGTTGATGGCCGGCGGCGCGCTGGTGGCGGGCACCGGATTGTTGCTGCTCGGCCAAGTCAGTTCGTTTTGGCAGTTCTTAGTGCTGCGTTGGCTGCTGGTCGCCATCGGCGGCGTCTTCATGTGTCATATGGTTGTGAGCGTTACCATCTCACGCTGGTTTGTCCGCAAGCGCGGCCGCGCCATTGCGATTGCCAGCTTGGGGCAAGGTTCATCGAAGGTGCTGATCCCGGTCGTCACCGCGACGTTGTTCGCTTGGTTGGGTTGGCGCGGCACCTGGGCGGTGTTTGGCTTGATTACCCTGGTGCTGGTCGTAGTGCCGGCGCTGATCTTCATGCAGCGCAGCCCGGAAGAGCGTGGCTTGAGGCCCGATGGTCTCGATGAGCCGATCGAATCGTCATCTACGAAACCGACTCCGCAGGCGCGCCGCCGCATGGAAGTCGACGAAACCGTCTGGACATGGCAAGAGGTGATTCGCACGCGCACCTTTTGGATTATCTGTTTCATCTACGGCATGGCCAACGTTGGCATCGCCGGGCTCAATTTGCACGTCTTTGCCTACGTTACCGACATCGGCTTTTCGACGCTAGTGGCCGCCACGGTGCTGAGCATCATTGCGTCGACGCAGCTGGGCTCGACTTTGGTCTGGGGACTTGTCAGCGAACGGGTGGAAATTCGTCGCACCAACGCATTGATGTTTTTGATTCAAGCGATTGGTCTGGGCACCGCCATTGCCGGCAGCGGCGTGGCGCCGGTGTACGCGGGATTTTTTCTCTACGGTATCGGTCTTGGCGGCGGTTGGGTTTTGCAAGAGCTGATCTGGGCAACCTACTATGGCCGGGTTTCGCTCGGCATGGTGCGCGGCTTGGGGACGTTGGTGACGCACGCGTTTGGCGCCGCCGGCGCACCGTTTTTCGGTTTCGTCCACGACGCCACTGGCAGCTATCGGTCATCGTTTATTTCGTTCGTCATTGCGTTGGTGGCTTCGGCGCTCTTGTGTTTCATTTTGACCGCGCCGCGCAAGCGAGCCGCTGCGAGCGCGGGTTGACCCAGCAAAGTGACTGCGCATAATAGTTAGATTCGAACCCATGGCATCGACAACCACAACGACGGCCACGCTGCGCAGCGATGGCCTGCGCGACGGCGTGCTGCGGCTTGCCATCGAAGGCCGGCTCGACGCCAATAGCACGGGCGCCATTTGGCGCCAAGCCGACGCCAGCGTGACGAAAGCCAAAGCCAACACCGCCGTGCTCGATGCTTCGCAGGTCGACTACTGTGACGGCTCGGGCATCGCTCTACTGATCCACCTGCGCCAGCAGCAGGAAAAGCTGCGCGGCAGTTTGCGCATCGAAGGGCTGCGGCCGGAGTTTCAAGAACTGCTCGATGATTGGTCGCCCGGTTCTGTCGAACTCGAAACGAAAAAGCCGAAACCATCGGTGCGCTTGGCGGAAGAGATCGGCCAAGGCGCCGTGGAAGTTTGGCGTGACATTCACACGCTGGTTTCCTTTGTCGGGGAGTTGGGCGCGGCGCTCTTCAAAGCCGCACTCCAGCCGCGCACGATCCGCTGGAATGAGACCCTGAGGGCCGCTGAAGAAGTCGGCGTCAACGCCTTGCCCATTGTTGCCATGCTGAGTTTTCTGGTCGGCATCATCATGGCGTTCCAAGCCGCCGTGCCGCTGCGCCAATTTGGCGCCGAGATTTTTGTCGCCAACATGATCGGCCTTTCCGTGCTGCGTGAGATGGGGCCGCTGATGACGGCGATTATTCTCGCCGGCCGTTCCGGCTCCGCCTTTGCCGCCGAAATCGGCACAATGAAGGTGCGCGAAGAGATCGACGCGCTGAAAACCATGGGGCTTGAACCGGTGCGCTTTTTAGTCGTGCCGCGGGTCATCGCCGCCGTCGTGATGACGCCGGTGTTGACGGTCTTTGCCGACCTTTTGGGCATCATGGGCGGCTCGGTCGTCATGCTCTCGCTCGGCTTTCCGTTGGTCACTTTTTTCAATCAGCTTCAGTCGGCGGTCAGTTATGGTTCGCTGGTGGGCGGTTTGGTGAAGGCGTTGGCGTTTGGCATTCTCATCGCTGCCATCGGCTGCCTGCGCGGTCTCCAGACGCAAACCGGCGCCAGCGCCGTCGGACTTTCGACCACCCATGCGGTGGTGAGCGGGATCGTGTTGATCGTCATCACCGACGGAATTTTCTCCGTCATTTACTATTATCTTTGGGTTTGAAGCTGTGGCGGACAATATCATCATTCGTGTCGAGGATTTCACTGCCGCCTACAACGGCCATGTGATTCTCAATCGGCTTAATTTTGAAGTCTTTCGCGGCGAGGTATTCGTCATCTTGGGCGGCTCGGGCTGCGGCAAGAGCACGCTGCTCAAGCATATGATCGGTCTCTATCCGCTGGCGTCCGGCAAGATACTCATCGACGGCCAAAACATTGCGACGGCCGAAGGCGAGACGCGCCTGGAAATATTGCGCAAGTTTGGCGTCATGTATCAGAGCGGCGCGCTGTTCGGGTCGATGACCGTGCTCAACAACGTTGCCCTGCCGCTGCAGGAATTTACGGATCTACCGGCCGAAGCCATTCGGATGATTGCGACGATGAAATTGCAGCGGGTCGGCCTGGGCGGCTTCGGCGAGCATATGCCGTCGGAGTTGAGCGGCGGCATGCAAAAACGCGCGGCGATCGCGCGCGCCATGGCGCTCGATCCGCAAGTGATCTTTCTCGATGAGCCGTCGGCGGGCTTGGACCCGATCACTTCGGCGGAGTTGGACGAATTGATCTTGAGCCTGGCGCGCAGCCTGAAGATAACTTTCGTCATCGTTACGCATGAGCTGGCGAGCATCTATGCGATTGCGGATCGGGTGATTATGTTGGATAAACGAGTCAAAGGGATCGTTGCCACTGGCAAGCCGCAAGAGCTGCGCGATCACAGCGACAATCCTTGGGTGCGCCAGTTTTTTTCACGCCAAGCCACCGACGACAGCCAGCGCAACCATCAATTCGTGAAATAGACTCCCAATCGTAACAAGATGGAAAAAGCGAGTTATTTCAAAATCGGGTTGTTCATTATCGTCGGCACGATTATCGCGGTGATTGGCATTGTTGCCCTCGGTGTCGGCACCATCTTCGAGAAGAAAGTTTGGATCGAAACCTACGTCGACGAATCGGTGCAAGGCCTCGACATCGGTTCGGCGGTGAAATTTCGCGGCGTGTCGGTCGGTAAAGTCGAACAGATCAGCCTGACCAGCGCCGAATACAACACCCAGCGACGCTACATAATGTTGCGCATTGGCTTGACGAGTCAGATGTTTCAGTTCCCACTGGCGGACGCCGGCGGTCCGGCTTTCAAGAGCGAAGTCGATAAAGGATTGCGCGTGCGCCTGGCATCGGCCGGTTTGACAGGCGGAGCATATATCGAAGCCGACTACCAAGATCCGGCGCGCAATCCGCCCCTCGAAATCGATTGGCAGCCGCGGTACCCCTATATCCCCTCAGCGCGCAGCAAGATCACGCAGCTGGCCGACTCCATGGATCGTATCTTGTCGAATATAGAAAAAATCGATGCCGCTCGCTTAGTGGAAGGCGTCGAGAAATCGCTGGCGACGATTACCAAAGTAGCCGAAGGCGCCAACTTCGACGCCTTGGGCAAACAGGCCAACGCTTTCTTGGCCGAGATTCGCGACAGCAACCGGCAGTTCCGTGATTTGATTGCTAGTGGTGACATCAAAAGCGCTGTGGCCGATGCAGCCGCCGCCGCGAAGTCGACGCGTGAGATCATGAGCGGCGCCGAGAAGCCGATCAAACAAGTACTTGCCGATCTGCCTCAGGCTTCTGAAAAGATCAGTGAGTTGATGAAACGGCTCGACACGATTTCCGCTGACCTGCCGGACTCCAGTAACCAGTTGCAACAAACTCTACGGCGGCTTAATCGACTCCTGGCGGGCCAGCAGCAGGAAATTCGCACGACGTTGGATAACCTTCGGGTCATCACTGAAAACCTCAAAGAGCTTTCCGAAGACTCAAAGAAATATCCGTCGCAAGTTATCTTCGGCGCGCCGCCGCCGCCCTCGGGAGTGATGAGCCGATGAAATCGAGGATTGTGTTGAGTGTAGTTGCGTTGGCAACGTTGCTCTCGGGCTGCGTCAGCGTTGAGAAAAGCTATCCGGACAAGCGCTTCTTCGTGTTAGAGATCCCGCGCCGCGAAGCGCAAGCTAGCGCGCCTAGCAGCGGCGTGTTGATGGTGGCGCCGCTGCGCGTCTCACCGCGCTACGAAGGACGGAGCTTCGTTTATCGACGCAGCGAAGCGAGTTTCGAATCGGACTTCTACAATCAGTTTTTGGTTTCACCCGGCCCACTGCTCACCGAAGAAGTTCGCCGCGAACTGAGCCAAGCACAAGTGGCGCAATATGTTGTCAGTGCATCGAGCCAAGCCGAACCAACGCTGGTCCTCGAAGGAACAATCGACGCGCTCTACGGGGACTTCAGAGACATCAACGCCCCGAAAGCAGTTTTGGAAATGGAATTTTTTCTCGCCAAAGAATCGCCCGCCAAAGCGGACATTGTTCTGCGCCGGCGCTACACGAAATCCATCGCGGTCAGCGGGCGCACGCCGGAAGCGTTGGTTAGAGGCTGGAACGACGCGCTGAGTGAGATTGTCGTCGGGCTGGCCGCCGATTTGAAACCAACGAAATAAACCGTTCCAGCGCCAATCAGCTCAAAAAGGCGCTGAAGGACGAACTCGGCCGTGCCAAATTGTCGGTTCGGGTGATTGCCGATGCGTTGAAAAATTCTCCTGCCCAAGTAGTTCGCTTATTGGAAGAGAACAAAGCCTCAAAGCAACTACTCCAATTGTGTCGCTTAGCTGAACTGGCTGGGTACGAGATTCAGTTCAACCTCAAAAAGAAAAAGCGGCATAGCGTCGTCCGGCTTTTCAGCTGTCTTATGCTGCGGAGCGTACTCGACATAAATACGACCGATGCGGCAGCGAGCCACTGACTGGGTCGGCATATTCGGTGCCGATCAAGGTCGCCGGGTTTGCGCCGTATCGTTCGAACGCATCGTAACCAGGCAGTTCCAACTCTCTGCACGCTTGCCACCAACCGTGCTGCACGCAGACGACGCCGTTTACGATATTCGTGGTCACGCGCGCTTTAACTTTGATCGCACCCTTCGGCGTTTCCACAACCATCCATTCTTTGTTTTTGACGCCATATTTTAATGCGGTTTCTGGGTGAATATCCGCCGTTGGCTCGGGCAACGACTTGCGCAGGCTGGTCAGGGAGCGGTGTTGGCTGTGGACGTAGGTTGTGTTTTTCGCGTTGGTTAAGACCAGTGGGAAATCCGCGGCGACTTCGGGGTTGCTTACCGGGCTCAGCGCTGGCTCAACGTATTCGGGCATGGCTGGATAGCCGGCGGCGGCGAACTTGTGACAGTAAAGCTCGACTCGTTTGGTTGGCGTGCCGACGCCGCTGAGATTTCCGTCCTTGTTTAACCTGCTGTGCTTTTCGTAGGTGGGTTGCCGCGTGCGCGAGATCCCTCCCGGCGTGTTCTTCAATTGCTCTAGCGTGATTCCGCTAGGCTCCAGTTCATAGGCATAGCCGGCTTCGATGTCGCCGTGCCAAAAGTGTTCGTCCATGCCCATGCGCTTGGCAAGCTCGAAAAGAATCCACGTATCGGAACGGCGCTCGTGCAGCGGCTCTACCACTGCCGGGCGATATTGGAAGTGCGTCTTGCCTGATGGGCGATGCTCGAACGCGGTGGTGATCGCGGACATTTCCAAGAAACTCGTTGCTGGCAACACGTAATCGCAAAACCCCGCCGTTGGTGTCATGAAGAGATCAATGGCGACGCCGAATTCCAATTTGCGCAGCGCCTCGCGGGCGCGCTGCGAGTCAGCATTGGACATCACTGGGTTACAGCCGAAAGCCAGGAACGCTTTAATCGGATAGGGCTTCTCTTCGATGATCGCGTTGAAGATGTCGTAGGAAGCACAGTTGCCCGGCGCCGCCGGCGGGCCGAGCGGCTTTTGCTCACGGCCGATGCGCAGCGCGGCGGCTTCTTTCGGCAAAAATTCTTTGCCGTCGACGTTGTTGGTCGGCAATTTGGGAAAAGCGACGTTGCCGCCCTGTTTGTCGAAGTCACCGAGCAGGGCGTAGAGCGACGAAATCGCTCGGCTGGTTTGCGTCGCATTGGTATGCTGGCCTAGGCCGTTCCACATGTACAGGCTCACCGGCCGGTTGTGCGCCAGCATCAGCGCGGTCTTCCAGACTTGTTCTGCCGGAACCCAGGTGATCTTTTCCGATTTTTCCGGCGCGAACTCAGCCGCGATTTCGCCGAGGCGTTCGAAGACGGGTTTGCAAATTAACTCGCTGCCTTCTTTGTTTTTGAGAGTGCGGGCACCAAAGAGGGCAGGGCGTACGCCGTCGCGAGAATATTGGCCGCACTCGGGATCGTAGATGACAGCTTCATTCTTAGTTTCGTCCCAAACGAGGTAGCGGTTGGCGCTGCCGTCCTTGCTGATATCCGCTTCGGTAATGACCACGCCTGTGGCTGCGTTGAGCAGGAATACTCCGTTGGTCCATTGGCGGACGAAGTCGACGTCGTACCAGCTCTCTTCGATCAAACAGTGAATCATCGCCAGCGCCAGCGCGCCGTCGGTGCCGGGGCGCACTTGCAGCAGCATGTCGGCGTTGGCGCCGATGCCAACGCGGCGCGGATCGATGACGACGGTTTTCATGCCGCGTTTGCGCGCCTCGACGATGTCGTGGGCGAGGATCAACGACGTCGAGCTTGGGTTGTGGCCCCAAAGCAAAAAAGTTTTGCTGTGCGCCAGGTCCGGTGTCTGAATCGTCGTGCCGAACGTGAAACTAAATCCGGTGTCCTTGTGCCAGTTGCAGACGTGAGTGGTCGAGACCCAATTCGGGCTGCCGTAAAGATATAAGAACCGGCCGAGCCAGCGCTCGACGTCGTCCACCGAGGTGCCGCTCTTGGTGCCTTTGCCGAGCGCCATCGCTTTGGCGCCATGCTGCTCGCGGATCGCGAGAAGTTTTCTCGCGATGTCGTCGAGCGCTTCCTCCCAACTGACACGCTGCCAGCCGGGATCGGTCTCAGTCTTTGGCCGCGTGCGCTTGAGCGGGTAATTCAAACGATCGGGGTTGTAGACCAGCTCCGGCGCAGCCTTGCCTTTGATGCACATGACGCCGCCGTTGGGATGATCGTGGTCTGGGTCGAGCGAAATGACGCGGCCGTTCTGGACTGTTGCGATCGTGGCGCAGTGCGCAGTGCACAAGGCGCAGTAGCCACGAATTTTCTCTTGCGAATTTGGGGATTGCGCGGCTTTGGACATGGGCTCTCCGTTGTTGTCTCGGTTTTTATACTACGCAAATAAGAAAAATGCTTCTAACCACGAAACACACGAAAATCACGAAAAACGGCTACGCGCAGTCAATCTTTTCGTGTCTTTCGTGGTTTTGGTCTTTCTAGATTTCAATCCAGCTCGGGTCGATTCGGTTTGCCGACAAATCCCGGGCCGAATCCTGCTTCGTGCGCGGCCCAGGCTCCGGCGACTCGGCCGCTGAAAATCGACGGCCCCAGCATGGTTCCTTCAAGGCCGTGTTTGCCGTTGATATGGCCGCCCGCGCACCCGGCGACTTCGCCGGCGGCGTAGAGGCCGGGGATGGGTTCGAAGTATTTGTTCAACGCGCGGCAATGCAAATCGGTTTTGACGCCGCCGAAATTTTTTCTTGCGAGCGGAAAAATCTGAATCGCGTAGTAGGGCGGCGTATCGAACTTCTTCGAGCCTTTGAGCGGCTTACCAAATCTTTTTTCCTTGTCGAGATCGGTATCGAAGCAATTGTTGTACTCTTCAATCTCCGCAAGAAAGTTCTTGACGTCTTCGAAGCCGCAATTCTGCGCCAACTCTACGAGCGTGTGGCCTTTCTTGATGAACGACGAGTTGTTCAACATCTCTTCAATCTTGCCTCGATCAATGACTTCGCCGTGTCTGTAATATGGGTCGGCTACGTCCATTTTGGCCAGCATCGGCGTGTCTGCAACTGCCCAGGCGTGCGGCGGATTCTGCCGAAGCACAGCGGGCGTTGCCGAGGCGCCGCCGGTGACTGCTTCGTTATGAAAGCGTCTGCCTTGCTGATTGAACCAGAGATAGCCCGGCACTTGGCGAAACGCGACACCGCGGCGCTGCTGCGGATCGCGATAATCGGGTGTGGCGAAGACATAAAACCAGATGTCGCCCATGTGGGTGAGGTATCCGCCAAGTGCTTCGATCATCTTGTGGCCTTCGCCTTTGGCGTTGGCGCCTGAGCCTTCCATGACTCTGAATTTTTTGAATTCCGGGCGGTGCTCCAAGACCATGTCCAAATTCGAGTTGAATCCCCCGGTGGTAACAATCGTAGTCTTGCTGCGGACTTCGATGGTTTCATGGCCCTTGGTTGCCATCGCGCCACAGACGCGGCCTTGTTGGGTCAGGAGCTTGGTGACGGAGACATCGGTCAAAACCGTGATGTTCGGCATGGTCTCCGCAGTTTTGATGATTGCGGTCATGAGGCCCAAGCCGTTATTCGATGGCTGATGCCAGCGCGGCACGCGATTGCCTTCCTGGTGTTTCAAGTCAATCCACTTGACGCCGCAACTTTCGCCCCAGTGGTAGAGATCGTGCAGGGAATGCTCGATGTAATAACGTGCCCAGACTTCGTCGGCCGCACCGCCGCCGAACTTGATCCAATCCGCGAGCGCGACGTCGGGCGTGTCTTCGATGCCTTTCGATTTTTGCAGCGGCGTGCCGACGATGCAGCAACCGCCGCCAGAGATGGCCGCGGTGCCGCCGCATTCGCCGGCTTTTTCCAAGACGACGCATTTGCCGCCGGCTCTAGCGACTTCGATGGCGGCTGGTATGCCTGCGCCGCCGCCGCCGATGATCGCTACGTCGGTTTGGATGGGATTGGCGATGACAAACTCCTCATCTAGTGTAATGTCTCACTAATAGACGTGCTTGTTGTTGTGACACGCTCGCATGTTTTTCACCACGAAGATCACGAAGGGACACGAAGTTCGGAAAAGAATTTACTGTTTCTTCTCTTAGCTTCGCGTCCTTCGTGGTGAAAATCCCCCTTTTGGGCTCCAGCCACAAATTTGGCATAATGCACAATCAGCGTGCTGCCGCAAAAACCATTCGGAGTCCTTCGACAGGCTCAGGAGGAACGGATCGGAGGTCAAAATCGTTCGTGAAAATTCCGTTCATGCTGAACCCGTCGAAGTATTCCAGGGTTTTGCGGCTCATCTCTCTGAGCGACGCTCTATCATGAACGGGTTTGCCTGGAAACCCCACCTAGACTGTTCTTGCCAAGCTCCCGCTTCAAGGTAAGCGGAGGTTGTGTTCTCTTGTTTGCTATTCTGCTGGCAAATAGCCAACCCGATTGATTACAATAAGACGAGGCCAAGTTTCGAATAGGAATCTTTCTTTGCGGCCTTTGCGCGAGATATCCCGAGTTGCAAATTCATGGCTGAAATCTTTCTAAGCTACGCCAACGAAGATCGCGAAACCGCCGGCAGAGTCGCTAAGCTTTTGGAATCGGCGGGTTGGACCGTGTGGTGGGATCGGCGCATTCCGGCGGGGCGCACTTGGCGTTCGGTGATCGAAGACGCGCTGACCGAGATGCGCTGCATGGTGGTGCTCTGGTCGAGCAACTCCATCGATAGTCATTGGGTGAAGGAAGAGGCCGAAGAGGCGCGGGCGCTCAATAAATTGATTCCGGTGTTGATCGAACCCGTCAATCCACCGGTGGGGTTTCGTTCGATTCAAGCGGCCGACCTCACCGACTATGACGGATCGAAAGACACCGAAGGGTCGCGTCAGCTGATTGCGGATCTACAGTCGCTGCTCGGCAAGGCGGCACCAAAATCAACCGAACCGAAGATCGGTGCGGAACCGCCGGAGAATCGCCGGGCCGAAGGCTCAAGCCAGCCGCGCGACAAGCCAGCTGAACCCGAGCGGCAAGCTGTTATTGGTGAGAAGGTCAGGCATCCCGCCTCTTTGCCGCGCAGTCTTTTAAACACGAACTGGCAAGCGATCGGTGCGGGCGGCGCCGCGCTGGCGCTCGCATTGGGTGCGTGGTGGTTTTGGCCCAAGGGACAAACACCAGTGACGACATCAGAGCCGCCGCAGCAAAAGATTGTTGCTGAAGCTCCGCCGCCGGCGCGGCTGGTGAGATTGGGGGTAAAAAGCAGCGCCACTCAGTTTAAACCCGGCGAAACCAGACCGCTACTTCTTGAAGCTGAATACTCCGATGGCGCGTTGAAAGAGATCAAGGAGTCGGTCACGTGGACTAGCAGTGATACCAAAATTGCCCAAGTCGACGTTAATGGTAATGTCAAAGCGCTCGCGCCTGGAAGGGCCAGCATTACCGCGCGACACGGTGAAGTTGTCAGCGGTGATTGGGCGTTGACGGTGGAAGCACCGCCACCGCAGGTTGTCGAGGTGCCGCCGGTCGCGAAGAAGGCCGAGCCCGCGGTGGCCAAAGCGCCTGAGCTGCCCGTGCAGGCGCCGGAACCGGTGAAGTTGACGACCTTATCGATCGGCACCGCGCGCCGAGAGATGCGGCCCGGGGAAAAGTTGCCATTGCGGGTGAGAGCGAGATTTTCCGACGGCAGCGAAAAGTATGCGCTGAGCAATGTTGAATGGCAGACGAGCGATGGCCGAGTCGCAGCGATCAATAGCCGTGGCGAGCTGGAAGCGCTGAGCGTGGGCCGCGTCGAGATTCGTGCCCGCGCTGAAGGTGTCGCGAGCGCCCCGGTTTCGATAAGAGTTGCCGAAGCGCCAAAGCCGCTGGAGCCGATCCAACCAAAGCTTCCCGAGATGACTTTACGGCCGAAGGAGCCGCAGCAATATCTTGATTTAGAATCGTTGCGCGCGCGTGTCGCGCCCTATCTGAGCCGCGCGAAAAGCTACCGCGCGCAAGGCAACTACGCCGGCGCCCTAGGTGAATTGGAACGCGCCCGCGCGCTCGACCCGTCGAACGCAGAAGTTCGCCAAGAAATCGATCAAACGCGCAAGGCCTGCAACGCCGAGCGCAGTCTAGGGTATAACGTGAATTGTGGGTGAAGGTTTGATCTGCAAGCGTGCCGCACAAGTGGATGGATATGGCGCAAAAAAGCAGATGCTTCGCTTCGCTCAGCATGACACCTGGTTAGCAGTTCCTGAAACACCGCCGGAGTAGTTCTGACGGATTCCCCCCTTTGACAAAGGGGGGCAGGGGGGATTTTCCAAAGAGGGGAGACGCAGAGCCAAAGAGCGCAGCGACAAAACTAACGCCGGCCGCGCTGCTCGTCGCGTTGGGCGCGCTCGGGCTCTTCGGTCATCTGGTAACCGACGGTTTCAGCGGTGGCGACGATGGCGTCCCAGTTTAACTGACGGGCGCCTAAGAGCGATTGGCTTTCCTGGATTTTGCCGCGAATGTCCCCGCCGGGATCCCAGAAGCGGCCCTGTATCGAATTGGCCCGTATATAGTTCAAGAACTCGCTCAGGCCCGTAAGGGCGCTGCGCAATTCCTTGGCAGCTTGGTTAAGCTGATCGTCGCTAGCTCGGTTGCGCCGGTTTAGTTCAACGCGGATTTTTCTGATCTCGTCGAGCAGCGCGCCATCGGCGCCAAGGTTTCTTAGCTGAGTCTCGGTTTCACGGCTCAAGTCAAAAGCGACGCCACGGTCGCGCGCCAAAGTGGCAACACGCCTGGGGTCGACGCCTTCTTTGAGCGCGAAGGTGACTTCTTGTAGCGAGAACGGGTTGCGCGTTGCCGGCGGCGGCACGCTTGAACCGGGCGCGCGGACGAGCGTCAAGCCGCGATAGAGCCGCGCCACATGCTCGTCGTTAAATTGCAGCAACGGACGATCGAAAGCGGCACGCGCCTCGGCGTATCGTCCCGAGTTGTAGTGGGCCCGGCCAACATAAGTCCAAACGCTTTCGCGCAGCGGCCCAGAGTAGGTCGAGTAGCCGCTATCGACGGCGGTAACTCGATTGAAATAGGTTAACGCGTTCTCTGGCTCAGCGCGCGATAGGGCTTGGCGTCCAAGTTGAAAGTCGCCCTGATTGCCAAGCGAAGTGCAGCCGGCGAAAAACAGGAAACCGATCAGTAAACGCAGGTGCTTCACGAGATCTATCGGGGCTAATACTTGCCCAGCGCTTGGATTAATTTCTGCGCGCCCGCCGTCGGTTTAACATCGCCGGCAAGTATGTCTCTGGCGAAAACGCGCTTGCCGTAGTATTGCTCGTTGGCGTCGTTGCGTGTGCCGATGACGGTGCCTTCCAATGAAAGACCGGCGAACAAGCCTTGGCTGCGGCTGTAGGTGTAAACGGCCGCGTTGATTGTGAGTCCCGCTTCCGCAGAACGGCCGACTGGTCCGGCCGCAGCGCTTAAGTTGCCGCCGAGGGTCACGTTACTATCGTAGGAAAAGGCTTTGACGGCCTCGTGGGTGTTGAGCACCAGGACAAATTCGGTGACTTGTGCTCCTGCTTGAAAGCCAAAACCGATACCGCCGGTGCCGATGGCCGAGGGTGCGCTCCAGCCTTTTTCCGCGCGCGCGATTACGAGACCCGTGCCGCCGCGCACGCTGCCGATGAATCCCGCTTTGGTCACCGTGAGAATCGCCAATCCTTTGGCTTCGCGCAGAACCGCGCGTGGGATGGCTTGTTCGGGAATTTCTTGGAAGCGCTGAATGATCGTGACGGCTTGATCGATGTCGTCCTGCAAAGTGGCTTGCGCGGAAGAGGCGATGAGACACACTAGGCATGAAGCCACGATCCATGAAAAAACTTGCTTTCTCATAGTGGTCCTCCGTTGTTGTGATGCGAGTGCCGGGCGGAAAGGATTCACACCTAAAGACGATAACTCGCAGCGGTGAGTGAAGCAAACAAGTGAGCCGCCATACGGCTACCACCGGCCGTGCCAGTGGCCTATTGGCTAAACGCTGTCAGAGTACTCGTTAAGAAGCGCGGGCACGAGCGACCGAGAAAGACGGTTAACGATTTCGTCGCGAAAGGGCGTTATCCAATCCCATACAAGCGCGCCGGATTTTTCTCCAAGATACTCACCTTCGCCGATTCACTAATATCCGTGCGCTTCTGCAAAATCCCCGCGGCGCAGCGGTCTCTGTCGCCGTGCGGCATGTCGCTGCCGAAGATCACCTGGCCTTCGCCGACGAGATTGAGCACGTGGGGCAGGATTTCGTCTTCGACCTCGGTGCTGAAAAAAATATTTCCCTGTTTGATGTATTCCATCACGGGCAGTTTTTGGATCGGCGTGGTTTGGGGCAGGAATTTTCTCAGCGTCGAGCCCTGGTTCTTAAAGCGGTGATGGATTCTTTCCAACATAAACGGCACCCACTGGCAGCCGGCTTCCAAAAACACCACGCGTAGATTGGGAAAACGGTCGAGCACGCCGCCGCTGACCAGCGCCGTGATGGCCATGAGCAGCGGGACATGAAAGGCGATGACGCCGGACGGATAGATGTGCGAGTAGAGATTATTTACCGAAGGGCAAGACCAGCCGACATGAACGCCGAGCGCTAAGTTGTTTTCACAAAGCGCGGCATAGAACGGATCGAGCCGCGGGTGATCGAGCATGTCGTCGCCGGCGGTGCCGAGCACCATGACGGAGACGGCGCCGAGCTTTTTTGCCTCGTGCACCTGCTTGACCGCGCCGGCGACGTCGTCGAGGTTGACCACGGCGGCCCATTTGATGCGCCGCTCGCCGGAGAGGCGCTCGCCCATCCAGCGGTTGTAAGAAGATGTGATGGCGGTGGCCAGCGGCACGTTCTTGGTTAACGGATAGGCGAGAAACAAGGTCGTGTAGATCACCTGAATGGCGATGCCCTCTTCGTCCATCAACATTAACCGCGCCGGGACATCGTCCAGCTCCATGTTGGCGATGCTTTCTTTCTTGCCGAGGCTGTGAGCAGCGAGCTGGCCGTTCACATTAGTCGGCGTGCCAAGATTGTTGCAGCCCGGCCCGACCCGGCGCGGGTAGAGCTGCTCGTCGATGACCCAGTAGGCCATACCGTCGACACCTGTCACCCGCGGCCGCAGGTCGCGAAACGCTGGGTCTAAATATTTATCGCTGAATGTGTTGACGTTCTCTTCGACGTGGCCGTCGGCATCGATGACGCGCATGGTTTGGTCCTCCCGATTGGCTTACAGCTATGCCTCGCTTGGCCGTCTTGTCAAGGTTGCTGCGATAAGTGCAGGCGAGCTGCCTCAGTGGGAGATTTAGCGTTGCAGCTCAGGGTTGTTTGAAATATCTAGGTAGGGACGAGGAGGAGAGCCGATACCATGAGACACCTATCTTCTCTCTATTTCGGGGCGATGGTTTGGATAGTGATTCTTGCACCTGCATATTCACAGCTGCCAACAAAACCCCCGGAGTTTCAACCGGTGCAGCCAATCCAGCCACCGAAGTTGCCGCCAAATGCGGTCCCGCAGATCCCCGTGAGGTTGGGCGCTGATCTTGTCGTGGAAACGATAGAAATCCTCGTGTCCAATCCTGGAGATAATCCTGCGTTCGCGACCGGGCGGCCGATATATACTCACAGCAGTGTGAATATAAGACCGATTTTCAAAAACATTGGAACGACCACAGCAAACATTGAAGACGTCTCTTGGGCGCTCACCGGTGGTCCGACGATACCTCAGGGAACCCTTTACGGAAGGACCTTTGGTGGTCGCTTGAGGGGCGCCCTTGCGCCGAACGCAACCACGACCGGTTCGTTGGGATATTTCGGCCCAGGCCAGGTGGCTGCTGGCACATACACTATCAATGTCACTGTCGACTCTGCCAATCGGGTGGTCGAGCTGTCGGAGATCAATAATGTGACGAGTGTATCTCTAACGGTGTTGCCCTCGAATCTCTACACTGGCCAGGCTGATCTGCGGTTTGGGACAGTCTCTGTGACCGAAGACACATCGAATCCATATTCGTTGAAGCGTAACTACGTCGTTGACGCAACTGTGATTAACGCAGGAACATTTCCCGCCTACCTTCATGGCAATGGCGTGATTCGGGCAGAAAAAAATCTAACAACAAGTCATAGTGAGGGCTACTTTGTTTCACTCTTTCCTAACCAGACCAAAACGATTCGTTTCAGCGCGTCCGTGGACTACGGAGCGACGCTCACTGAAACGCTCACCACGGATTCCATGCAATTAGTCGCGGAAAGCGACGAGACCAACAATAGCTACACACTGACCATTGCTGCACCGCCGCGGCCGATAAGCGCAATCGGCGATTTGGTGATCACGGACGCCTATTTCGAATACTTTCCTAACCCTAATCGTTTCTACTTTTTGAAAGTAACCCTACGAAATCACGGTCCTGGCACGGTGACCATTTGCGACCACTACTCTTGGGTCACAAAGAATGCTCCCGAAGGACTAGGCTGGGTTGCGAACGCACCGCAACATCCCGTGCAGCTCGGGCCGGGTCAGAGCTATACACCGTCTACCAGCGCTCGACAGAGTTTGTCTCAGGGTGCATTTTCTCTAACCCTCGAAGCCAACCCTAATCGGACCATTCCAGAGAGGCACTACACTAATAACAGCTACACTTTTACGGTAAGGATTCCGGAAGACGTGAGAACCAGCCCATGATTTGTCATGTGCACCAGGATTTGCCAACCATAGCCTTCCAAGAGAGAGACCGATGAAGATCCGCAAACATCCGTTCTTTTATCGATGCGGTGTTGGGCTCGCGACCGTGAGCGCGGCGGTGGTATTGGCAATGGCCGCCAGTGCCGCGAGCATAGCGAGAGCACAGACACCGGCGGTGGGCGGCGGCCAACTTGAGATTTCAGTTACCGACACTGGCGCACTAGTTCCCGGTGCTACGGTGTGTGTTGGGATTAACCAGGATCTCAACTTGTATGCTCAGGGCGGAACCGACGCGCAGGGACGGTTGAGAATTAGCCCGATGCCGCCACTGCCATTTGTCATCACGGCGCATCAAGGGGAGCGCGCGGTGCAGGTGTGGCGCAGCGAATCGGCGCCGGAGGTTTCTTTCTTGCCCCTGGCGGCCCCGCTCGGCACCTCGACGGCGCGCTGCCCGAAGACCATTGCAGCAGGCCCGAATCGCAAGCTCGGCGGCGACATCAAATTTGAGGGTGGCGTAGGCTTTCCGACGGCCGGTGTGAGCAATCCGTTCAGACGCCCCGAGTTTTGCTTCGGTGCAGCCGGCGTGGCCTGCGGCCAAGTGCCGCCAGGTATTCCTGTCACCGCGGCATGCGCGGCCGGCCGGTGCACGGTCAACGGCGGCAGTTGGGACCACGATACTTGCTGTCATGCCAACCCCGGAGGCTATGCGTGCGATGGCGCCGGTTCCTTTGGCGCCAGCTCAACTTGCCGTGCGTCGTGGGACAAGGCGGTGCGGCTTACCACCAAGGGCCTGAGCTGGATTCGCTCCGTGGATTTCTCACGCGCAAACTCCAGCGGCACGGTGGAACACGACAAGTACTGCGCACCAAGGGATGCCCTGGTCCCGCCGGGGGATGCGCCAAAGTGCTGCTCGCGAAGCACGCGCGCCCTGACGCTGGTGGAGCAGGGGATCGCTACGGCAAAAGGGGAAACGTTGCTGGCCTGCCGGTGAGCGACTTCACCGCTAGAACTCCCAAGGACGCTAAAACCAAATATCGCTTTGGCGATCCACGATTGCGCCGAATCTATTGCGCCACCAGCGCCTGACAAGGCGCATAGCGGCGTTCCACTTCATAATTCACTTGGATGGAGAGCTGATTCGACCCCGGTGCCACCGTCCACTGTGGCATGGTCGACGGCGCGACTCGTGTTCCTGGCGTGACGGCGCGGGCAAGTTTGGCGCGACCGGAGGGCTCAGTGAAAGTCAGGCCGCGCCAGACCAGATAGTTGCCACCGCAGGACGGCGCCGCTTCGCCCATGTAGTCGTTGGTGCTGGGCGTGCCGGTGATGACAGCAGCCTGCGTGGCAATGGACGCGGGCAGCGTCACCGTTTGATTTTCACTGAGCACGGCGGACGGGAAGGTGACGTTGAGATCGACCGTACCGCTGGCACCGTAGGGATTGAACAAACGCACCCGGATGACGCCGGAGCCTTCGAGATTCAAAACTTTGACTCCACATTGTGTTGCGCTGGGGCAGTGATCGTTGGTGCTACCTAGTTGCCCATTGGATCGGAGGCCGTCGAGACACAACACTCTTAGCCCGCTCGGGTAGGTGCATTCAGCGCGGGTTTCGCGGGTGAGGGACGGACTGAGGTTGTCGCGAGTATCGAAGTTTGTCGCTTGCAACGTATATGTCTGGGCCGAAACCAAAGTATTGGGTGTTGTGGTACTTGTTGCTTGACTTACTTGTGTAAGACTGGGTGCCTTGCAGGCTCTGGTTCCACGCAATTGAAAGTTGATGCCCCGTTTTCCCGCTGAGGCGTCGCTCGCGAACACCGATACGTCGGCAAAAAGGAAACCCAGATCGTAACTGCGGTTCCATTGGGACAATACTACTCTCAACAGTCTCGAGGATGAGCCGGCCGGGTTGAGAGTAGACGGAGGAGGCGGCGGTGGCGGGTTGGGTTGGCCGTTGAGGTCCACAAGCTCCAACGCGAGCCCCGTTGCCGATCCGGTGTAGTTCCAGGCAATTGGCGCATAGCCGCCCTTGGAGTCGAAACGAAGCGATTGCACTCCACAGGTTTGCACATCCGGAAGGTAGAACGGTCCGCTGCCCGACGGCTGCATGGTTACACTAAGTGGTTCGGCGAATAATTTGGGTGGGTTAATGGGTGGCACTTTGAGATCCGGCATCGTTAGTCCTGTCGGCGTCGGTATGCCGGGAGCTTTTTGGCCGGGATCTGGGCGGTGGCTGCTGCTGGAATGATCATCGCCAAACAGGCTGCGGCGATAAGTTCCACCAATCTTATCGGTCGCCAAAGAGCCGAGGTAATTTTGCCCACGGGAGCCATTCTAAGTGCAAGAACGGGACGCGAAGAAGTTGTTCATTATTGCCTCACCGGATGAGATGCGTTTGGACCGACTGTTGGCGTGACAAGTGCCGTACGGAGTATCTTACCGACAGCGCTCTTGGGCAGAGTATCGACGAATTCTATTTTATGCGGCATTTTGTACGGCGCGATCTGACCGAGCAGCATGGCACGAATTCTTTCGACTAATTCGTTGGACTGACTTTGACCCTCGGCCAGCACTACCACAGCGCGAATCTTGTTGCCAATTTCTGCGTCGGGTTCGGCAACCACGGCGGCCTCAATAATCGCCGGATGTTTCTGTAGCGCATTTTCGATTTCTGTCGGCGAGATAAAAATGCCCCGGCTTTTGAAGCAGTCGTCGCGCCGGCCGGCGATCAAGAAATAGCCTTCAATGTCTTGATAGGCGAGATCGCCGGTGAAGTACCAGCCGTTGCGCACGACGGCGTCCGTGCGCTCCTGGTCTTTGTAGTAGCCAAGGAACAAGCCTGGGTCTTGTGTCGAAATGGCGAATTGGCCTAGCTCGCCCTTTGGAACCGGATTGAAATCGTCGTCGAGAATGGCGACGCCGACTCCGGGCAAGGGTTTGCCTACCGACCCCGGTTTCACTGGATCACGAACGCCATTCCCTATGACGAGTTGATACTCCGACACGCCGTAGTGCTCGTAGAGCTCGCTGCCGACGCGCTGATTCCATTCCGTATAAGTCGCTGCACGCAGCGCTTCGCCGGTGGAGTGAGCGCAGCGCAGGCTGGTGAGGTCGTGTTGTTTCTCGAAATCCGGCGTCGCCAGCAGGCGGCGATAAACCGTTGCGACTGAGTGAAGCACGGTGATCCGATGTTTTGCGATGGCGGCGAGAATATTTTCCGGCGTCGCACGGTCGGAAAGAATCGCACCGGTGACGCCGTTGCGTAGTGGAAAAAGTAAATTGTGACCCAGCGCGCTGATGAAACTCCACTCGCCAGTGGCGAGCACAACGTCATTGTCTTGCGGCGGCAAACGGTAACGATTGAGATCGCCAAGGGCGACGATCCAACGATGGGCGTGGACGATGCCCTTGGGTTTGCCGGTGGTGCCGGAGGTGTAGACGATGAACGCGGGCTCGTCCGACGCGGTCTCGGCGCTTGGCGGCGTGCTCGCATTATTCTTCGCCAACGAGTGGAACGCGATCTCATCCGCCAAGCTTTCACCGGCACAAACGACCTGGTTGAATAACTTTGCGGCGCGCAGCTCGCGAACGGCGCCAGCGCGCGACGCTTCGGTGAAAACTAGCTTAGGCTGAGTTTGCTCCAGCACGCTGTGCAATTCGCTGGCCGTGAGCAGGGAGTTTACCAGCACGGGAATAACCCCGAGCCGTACCGAGGCGAGAAACGCCACGGCGAATTCGATCGAGTTGCCCATCTTGATCAGCGCCAGATCGCCCTGGCGCAAGCCGAGATCGATTAAGCTCGCCGACAGAGCTTTGACTTGGTGGTGCAAAGATTCGTAGGTTGTCGTGCCCTGCTCGCCGATCAGCGCGGCGCGCCCGCCGCACCCACGGGCAATCGATGCGTCGAGCACTTCGCGCGCTATATTGAGTTTGGCCGGCGCGCTGCGGTAGCCCGGCCAGGGTGGGGTCGGTTCGCTCATTTCTTTGTTTGCTTTGTGCCGGGAGTAGACGGAAATGGCCAGTTCTCACCGTAGGGGTCGGTGTAGTGTGGCGTTCGCTTCTCGACGAAGGCGCGCATGCCTTCCTGACAATCTTTGGTGCGTGTGATCTCCAGCACCGCTTCGAGCTCCTGCTGGTAGCCTTCGTCGGTGCGGTTGAAGTTCCAATACATTTTCACCAAGCGCTTGGCGTGGCGCACGGAGAGATAAGGGTTGGCGGCAATTTTGCCCGCGAGCTTGAAGGCCGTGTTCATCAGCTCGTCATGGGGAACGACCTCTTCGACGAGGCCGATGCGTTCGGCTTCTTTCGCGTCGATGATTTCACCCATGAGAATCAGCCGCATGGCGCGGCCGATGCCGACCAACTTAGGCAGATTGCGCGAGCCGCCGCTCTCGGGCACGAAGCCGGCGGGCACGGCGACCTCCCCGAAACGGGCGCGCTCGGAAGCGATGCGCATGTCGCACAGCGTGCACATCTCCAGGCCGACACCGACGGCGGCGCCGTTGACGGCGGCAATTGTCACCTGGGGCAAGTCTTCGAGCTTGCGCATGGCGCTTTGCAAGACTTTATGGCGCAGGTCGTTGAAGAAATATTCCGCCAGCTCTTTGTAGGGACCGGTGATACCCATGGAGCCTTCGAAGGCGCCGAGCACGTCGCCTTCCGATTTCAAATCGCCGCCGGCGCAAAAGCCGCGCCCCTCGCCGGTTAGAATCACGACTTTGACGATCGAGTTGCGCGCGATCTCGTTGCACAGCGCGTCCAACTCCAGGCGCATAAGCGGGTCCACCGCGTTCATCCGCTCGGGGCGGTTGAGGGTGATGACACCAATCGACGGCTCACCGGGCTTCTGCGGGTTGTCGTGGGTCGTCCATTTGAGGGCTTTGTAGTCCATGAGGGCTCCTAAGAGACTATCTCACCACGAAGTGACACGAAGAGCGCGAAGGTAGGACAAGGAAAAGTATCACCAATCTTTTCCGAACTTCGTGTCTTCGTGGTGAATCGTTACTTCTCTTTTTGCTGGCCGTAATACGAAGTATTCACCGCCACTTCGTCCGTGCTTTTGCGCTCGCGGGCGATTTTCTCACCCGTCTTCCAAAATTCGCCGATCACCGCGAGCTTGGCTTCTTCGTCGAGCTCCGGGTTCCAGTCGCCGAGCGAGTAGCCGTGCCAGGGGGCTTCCGGTTCGAGCTTGGGCAACTCCAGCCGCTCCCACAGTTTTCGGGCGCGTTCCATGTATTCTTTCTTGGGCAAAGAGATCGGCGGGAAGGTTTCGCGCAGCGTCGCGTTCCACAGCAGGCAGGAATCGTCCGCTCCACCGCGCTCGTCATGGCGCGGCGCATGGCCGATATCCGTTCCGCGGATAATCTGCACGTCACGGTGCGGCTGCGAGCGATAGCCCAGCGCCCAGAAAACCGCGTCGAGGTTGTCCGGGTCGATATCCTCGTCGACGCCGATGACGATCTTCGACATCGACGGCCGAAAGGTCACCGCCCCCATGAGCGCGCGCCAGACCTCGGCTTGGGTCGGCTTGCGCATTTGAATGATCGTCAATTTCTGCGTCGCCGTGAGCGGCTCGTGCAGTAATACGCGCGTGACGCACTTGATGCCGAGCACGTTTCTCAAGTGATCGAGGTATAGCGGCTCGTAGGCCATTTTCTTGATCACGCTCGACTCCGACGGCGTCACCTGGCTGATGATCGAGCAGAGTATCGCTTTTTTGCGCCGCGTGATCGCGGTCACTTCCATGTAGGGATTGTATTCTTTGGGATTGACATGGCCGTGGGATTCGCCGAAGGGCGCTTCGGGTTCGAGAAACTCCGTCGACACGTAGCCTTCAATTATTATTTCTGCGTCCGCCGGCACCATCAGCGGCACGGTCTTGGCTTTGACGACGCGGATCGGCGCTTTGACCAAACCGCCGGCGACGGCGAATTCGTCGACGTCGTAATTCAATTTTTGCGCGGCGACGTAGGAGATCGCCGGCACACCGCCGATGCAGAGCGCCGCTGGCATCTTTTCTTTGCGCGCACGATATTTTTCCCAATGCACGTAGATGCCCTGGCCCAATTCCAACGATGGATTGCAGCCAACCCGGTCGCGTGCCTTGATCATGGCGCGGTAGGTGCCGATGTTGTGGATGCCGTTCTCCGGGTCCTTGGTAATGTAGTGCGCCGCGCTGATATAAGGCGCGTTGTCCCAACCGGGCGTAGAGATTGGCACCGGGATGGCGTCGAGTCCCTGCCCGGGCAGCTGCAACTGTTCTCCTGCATGGACGATCTCATGCACCGGCGCCGCTTCGGACGCTATTTCCACCGGCGCGATCGGATTGGCTTTCGCCTCGGCCCACAGTTGATTGACCTTGGCCGGATCGGTGCCAAGGCCGATGCCGTAGATGCGCCGGTTGGCGGCGAGAATGCCGATGGCGACCGGGATGTCGTAGGACTTGCCCTGCGCGTCAACTGGTTTTTCGAAGAGAAATGCCCTGCGGTCCTGCTCTTTGATGCCGCCGCGAAATTGCCAGCGCACCAGCGGATGCATCTCCTGATCTTTGCACACCGGGTCTTGGATGCGGATTAGCAAGCCCTCGCGCTCGAGGGCAGCTAGATGATCGTGTAGGTCCGGGTACTCTCGGCGTGGGATCGCCAGATCTTTCGTGGCCATGTGGCGTTTCCTTGAGATAATGATTCACCACGAAGACACGAAGGTCGGAAAAGAAAAATTTTCTTTCGGTCCCTTTGCGCTCTTGGTGTCTGCGTTGTGTGATGCCTATACGAGCCCGATCTTATAACACCCACGCCGGCGCGGTAAAGACGATCCGCGGCGACCTTTGCTTGTGGATCACCGGCAGCTCTGTTACAGACAAGGGATTCTCGTCATGCGCTTTTCTCCCACACCCTGGCTCATCGCGGCAATTGCTTTCGTAGTTCTCGGATTTTCCCGTGGATTGCATTCGGCTTTTGGCGTTTTCAACGTTGCGCTGCTTGACACCTTCGGCTGGAGCCGCGGCGCCACGGCGGGGATTTTTTCCGTGGTTTTGGCGGTGGACGCTCTGCTATCGCCGGTGGCGGGCCATCTGCTCGATCGCTTTGGCGTCAAGCGCATCACCATCGCCGGTTGCCTGACGTTGGTTATCGGCCTTTATCTTAGCAGCCATGTGACGGCGTTGTGGCAGCTCTACATCTGCTTTGGGATTATTCTTTCGATCGGCTTCACCTTTACCGGCATGGTGCCGCATGTGTTTCTAATCTCCGAATGGTTTTCGACGAAGCGCGCATCGGCCATTGGCGTGGTCTATGCCGGCAGCGGCGTGGGCATCATGATTCTGGCGCCGCTCAGTGAATGGCTGATCGCTAACTATGGCTGGGCACGAACTTTTGAGACTTACGCCGTCGTCGTGCTGATCGCGCTGGTGCCGGTGGTGTGGTTTTCCTATCGGAGCGGTCCGCACAGCCATCGTGGCGCGCATGCGGCCAAATACGCTGACGGCGGCAAACAATGGACCGCCAAGTTGGCGCTCCAGAGCTTGCAGTTTTGGCTGCTGTTCATCGCGCGCATCGGCGCCGCGTCGGGCACGACCGTGATCGTCACCCATCAGGTCGCGCACGTGGCCGATGTTGGCTTTAGTAAATTTGTCGCCGCGTCGGTTTTCGGACTGGCTGGTATCACCAGCAGTTTTGGCCGGGTCATCTTTGGTTTCATCGCCGATCGCTTGACCAAGCAGGCAGCGTACACGCTCAACATCGCCATGACGGTGGTCGGCGTCGGCGCGCTGATGATCTTGAGCAACCCCAGCCAGGTCTGGCTGCTTTACGTCTATGTAATTTTCTTCGGCATCGGCTTCGGCTCGCGCGCGGTGATCTTTTCTTCATTGACCGCCGATATTTTCTCCGGCAAAGGCTTCGGCTCGATTCTCGGCTACTCGACAGTGGCGGTGGGCGTCGGCGGCGCGTTGGGCTCTTATTTCGGCGGCGTGTTTCACGACTGGACCGGCAGCTACACGATGTCGTTTACCCTGTCGACGCTGCTGCTGGCGATTTCCGACGTGTGCATCTGGCTCGCCGCCGTGCCGGCCGTTTCGGCCTACGACAAGCGGTTGTGGGGCGAGGCGCGCTGACACGCTTTCGAGAAAAGGCGAGGATAGAGCATTATAGAGGATGGCTAAGAGGGGGAACGCGGTTGTCCATCTTCCCTTCTTTCCTTGAGCCCTTTCGGCAAACTTGCTACTTTTTTACATTCACGTATGGATGCTCGGCTGCGAGAGGGCATTGCTCTGTTCAATGCCCAGAAATTTTTTGAGTGCCACGAGGTTTTGGAGACGTTTTACCAAGAAACCGAGGTGGCACAGAAGCCGTTTCTCGAAGGGTTGGTGCAACTCGCCGCGGCGTTTAGGATGTTTGTCGATTTCGGTGAGGTCAAAGGGCCGGTGCGCATGGTGCGCCAGGCGCTGATCCGCTTCGAGGAATACCAGCCGAATTTTCTCCAAGTGAAAGTCAAAGAGTTGAGCGAGTCATTGAATCTGTGGGCGCAAGCCGTGGAAAAGGGCGGCGCGGCTGAGATTCCGAAGATTGCGCTGCAGCGTTTTAGTTTCTTCTCATGAGCGAGACTGTTAGCAGCAAACTCGAAAAGTTTTTGGCTGGCAATTGGACCGGCGCCAAGCGCATCCAAGGCGTTCAGGGCGGTGCGCGCGCCTATCTGCTGTCGCTGGCCGCAGCGCAAGCGCGCCGCCCTGTCGTTGTCGTTGCCGCTTCAGCGCAGACAGCGGAAAATCTCTACGGCGACCTGGGGTTTTTCCTCGGCGAAGAGCGCAGCGCGCCGCTGCAAAAACGGCTGCACCTGTTTCCGTCCTGGGAAGTTTTGCCATTCGAAAATCTCTCGCCGCACCCGGAAAATCTCGCCGGCCGTTTAGAAGGTCTCTACAAGCTGGTCGAAGAGCCGGCACCGATCATTGTCGCCACACCGGCGGCGCTGATGCAGAAAGTCGTGCCCAAAGAGGCGCTGAAAAAAGCCTATCTCTATCTTGTTGCAGGTCAGGAGCTCGGACGGGAGAGCCTGCTCGAACATCTCGTGCAATGGGGTTTTCAAAATGTGCCGCTGGTGGAGGAGCGCGGCGATTTCAGCGTGCGCGGCGGTATCGTCGATATTTTCTCGCCGGGCTACGGCCGGCCGCTGCGCTTGGAGTTTAACGGCGATGTGCTCGAATCTATCCGTCAGTTCAACCCGTCCAATCAGCGCTCCGAGCAACCGCAGGAAGATGCACTGCTTCTGCCGATCAAAGAGTTCTCGCTGAAGCGCGCAGGCGTTGAAAACGTCATTCGCACCCTCGATCAGCGCGCCAACGAGCTTGATATCGAGCGCAAAGAAAAGAATAGCCTGCTCGATTCTCTGCGCGAGGGGATTCCGTTTCCCGGTGTGGAGTTTTTGGTGCCTTATTTTTATGAGTCACTGGTGCCGGTCTTCAGTTACTTCCCGGCCGACACATTGATCTGGCTCGACAGCGCGGATCGCGTCGAAGCGGAAGTCGAGCGCTTTGGCCAGCTTGCCTGGGCGCGGCAAAAGAGCGCCAAAGAAGAGCGGCGCTTAGTGGCGCCGGTGGAAGCGCTTTATTTGAACGAACATGAATGGCGCGACGCTTTGGCGCCGTTTTCCATTGTTCAGGGCGAAGCTCTGACGATTTTGGCGGCGAGCGAGCAGGCGTTGGCGACCACTCTCACGGTCGAATCGTTTCTCACCGCCGACATCCGCCACGAGACGGCGCTGCAGGGAAAAGACCCGACCCTGGCGCCGCTGCTGGAGCGGCTCAAGGGGTGGCAGAACGAGCGGGTTTTCTTTGTGGCGCCGACCAAGGGCGATGCCACACGGTTGCGCGAGCTATTGGCCAGTTACGATTTGCAACTGTCGATTGCTGAAAATGGCGTGGCCGGACTGCTCAGTGAGTCTGGGCCGGCGCGGGCGATCGTGCGCGGTTATTTGAATCAAGGTTTTCGCCTGCCCGAAGCACAGCTGGTCTTACTCACCTTCGATGAGATTTTCGGCACGCGCAAACGACAGCCGACGCAGACGAAATCGCAGCCGAGCCATTTTCTCACGACGCTGAGCGAACTGAAGCAGGACGACTACGTCGTGCATCTCGACCACGGCATCGGCGTCTACCGCGGCTTGAAATTCATGACCGTAGCCGGCATCGCCGGTGAGTTTTTGCACCTGGAATATGACGGCGGCGACCGGCTTTATTTGCCGGTCGACCGCATCAACATGGTGCAGAAATACATCGGCGGCGACGGCGCTCAGCCAGCTTTGGACAAGCTCGGCGGCACGAGTTGGGAAAAAGTCAAAGCCAAGGCGCGCAAATCAATTTTTGCGATGGCGGAAGAATTGGTCCAGCTCTACGCCGTGCGCGAAGCACGCGCCGGCAACGGCTTCTCTCCGCCCGATAACATGTACAAAGAATTCGAAGCCGCGTTCGAGTACGAGGAAACGCCGGACCAGCAGCGCGCCATCGACGAGACGCTCGCCGACATGCAGCGTAAGAAACCGATGGACCGGCTGGTCTGCGGCGACGTCGGCTATGGCAAAACCGAAGTGGCCATGCGCGCGGCGTTTCTCGCCGTCGAGGGCGGCAAGCAAGTCGCCGTGTTGGCGCCGACGACGATCTTGGCGCAGCAGCACTTGCAAACCTTTCGGCAACGCTTTCGCAACCATCCGATCCGCGTCGAGATGGTCAGCCGGTTTCTGACGACCAAAGAGATTCAACAGGTGCTCGCCGATGTCACCAAGGGCGCGGTCGATGTGGCGATCGGCACGCATAGACTGCTGCAGAAAGATGTCGAGTTTAAAGATTTGGGGTTGGTGATCGTCGACGAAGAGCACCGCTTTGGCGTGGTGCACAAAGAGCGGCTGAAAAAGATGCGCGAGTTGGTGGATGTCGTGAGCCTGACGGCGACGCCGATCCCGCGCACGTTGCATATGTCGCTGATCGGCATTCGCGATTTGAGCATCATCGAAACCCCGCCGGTGGACCGGCTGGCGATCCAGACCTACGTGACACGCTACGACGAGCGGGTGATTCGCGACGCCATCCTGCGCGAGCTGCAACGCGGCGGCCAAGTGTTTTTTCTGCATAACCGGGTTGAGACCATCGACCGCTTGGCGCTCAAACTTGCGGAGCTGATTCCCGAGGGCAAAATGGCGGTGGCGCACGGCCAGATGCGGCCCAAGGAATTAGAGAAAGTCATGCTTGATTTTCTCGAGAACAAGACCCAGGTGCTGGTCTGCTCGGCAATTATCGAATCTGGTCTCGATTTCGCCAACGCCAACACGATCATCATCAACCGCGCCGACCGTTTTGGTTTGGCGCAGCTCTACCAGCTGCGCGGCCGAGTCGGCCGGTCGCATCGGCACGCCTTTGCGTATCTGCTGATCCCCGGCGAGCACGCAATCACGCCCGACGCCGAACGGCGCTTGCGCGCGCTCCAAGAAGTGGACGGCCTGGGCGGCGGCTTCAAGTTGGCGATGCACGATTTGGAAATCCGCGGCGCCGGCAACTTGCTCGGCGATCAACAGTCGGGCCAGATCACAGCGGTGGGTTTCGAGCTCTACACTGAGATGATGGAGAAGGCGGTGGCGGAGTTGAAGGGCGAAAACGTCGCGCCGGAAGTCGACCCGGAGATCAAGCTGGGCATCTCTGCCTATTTTCCCGATCAATACATTCCCGACGCCAATCAACGGTTGATCTTTTATAAACGCTTGGCGAGCGTAAGCGGCGCCGACGAGCTTGACGAGCTGAAAGAAGAAATCCAAGACCGCTTCGGCCCCTACGGCGAGCCGGTGGAGAATTTATTTCTCGTCATGAATCTGCGCCGGATTCTCAAAGATTACTTGGTCCAACAGATCAGTGTCTCCGACGGCAAGGTGTTTTTGCAATTTCACCCAGAGTCGCCGGTCAAGGTCGAGAAGCTTTTGGACTTGATGAAAAAGAACAAAGACAAGTACCGCCTGGTGCCCGACGGCCGTTTGGCGTTAACACCGCGATCGACCGATTGGCTTGCGGTGATCGATGAGGTGGGTGCGCTGCTGCGGGCGATCCAAGAGTTGCCGCAGGCGACTGCGGCGCCGGCGAGCCAACCATAGACGCCGGACGGCGTGCATGTCTAGCCCGCGGACTGTTCACGGTGTGGCGTCGATCGAGGTGAAACCCTTCCGGAGCAAAGGCAACAGGGCATCGGCTTGACGCCGCGATGTCGGGGCGACCGGCGGTCGCCCTCTTTTGCGCCTGACGGTGCGGGGGTCGAAGATGAATTGAATTGGCGGCGAACAAGACGAAAGTTTTGCGCCGACGCCTTCGATCCTCCAGGGTTCCACCTCGATCGCCAGGATCGTTGGTTGCCCAGAGACCTGCTAACCGATGTCGGAGAAATTGCGAAGAAAAAAGGCCCGCCGGCGTCTAACTGGAGATTAGCGGTATCTTTGCGAAGTGGTTGGTTTTTCTGGGCCTCTGTGCTAGCTCTAATTCACATTCAGCGGAAGGTTGAGAACTCTTTTCTATGCTGAAGCGCACTATTCATCGGGCTCGGTTCCTCCTGGTTTTGTTCCTTTTTTGGGGCTGGTCGGTTAACGCGCCGGCGGCGGTGATCGAACAGATCATCGCGGTCATTAACGGCGAGCCCTACACACTTTCCAACATTACTAATTTCGCCAAGACCAAAGTCGGGCGGTCCTTTCCAAGCGGCGATCTCAATCGGATCAACGACGCCGATCGCGATGTGCTCGAACAGTTTATCACCGATAAATTGTTGGAAGCCGAAACGCGCGAGGCCGGTATCAAGATTTCCGAAGAAGAGATCAATCAATATATCGAGCAGGTCAAGCGCAATAATCGGTTGTCGGAAGACGACTTCAAGACCGTGCTGAGTCGCGAAGGGCAGACACTGGCGGCCTATAAGCTTTCGGTCAAAAGCGAAATGGAAAAGAGCGAGCTGATCAATCGCCAAGTCAAGTCCAAGGTCAACATCACCAACGAGGACGTCGAACGTTACTACAAACTGAACTCGAAGAATTACCGCTCCGGCGATCGGGCGCGCATCCGCCATATTTTGTTCTCCGTGTCGGAGAAGGCTTCGGCGGACCAGGTGGCGGCAGCGAGCGCGCGCAGCAATGAAATTCTCCAGCGCATCCGAGGCGGCGAAGATTTCGGTCAATTGGCGCGCCAATATTCGGAGGGTGCGGGGCGCGCCGATGGCGGCGATATCGGTTGGGTAAACCGCGGCACGTTGCTGCCGGGACTCGAAGAAGTCGCGTTTCAAAAACTCGCGGTCGGGCAGGTGAGCGAACCGTTTCGCACCAGCATGGGGCTGCACATCGTCAAGCTGGAAGCTCGCGAGGCTGGGGCGACTTTGCCGCTGTCGACGGTGGCGCCCAAGATCAAAGACGATCTTTACGCCAAAGCTCTGGAAGAGCGTTTTGCTAAGTGGATGAAGAGCGACCTGCGCCGGCGGCACCGCGTCGATGTCAAATTGGCGGGGGTCGTGTTTCGGCCGGAAGAATCGAAGGAAGGCACCGTCGATTCGTTGATGACCAGAACGACGCGCACCGCGCCGCGGCGTGAGGATCGGTCCTTTTTTAGTTACCTCAATCCGATGACGTATATCTCGAAAGAAATTCCCTTCGAAGAAACCGATCCAAAGAGCCCGCTCTACGGCAAAAGCATCGTCACCTTATTTGGCATGCCGCTCTTTACCAAGGATAGCCACGATGATGTGCCGGACATTCTGAGCACGCCTACTGGCCGCAGCGGCGGCGCGGGGCTGGATCTGCCTGCTGGCAACGCGCCGGCAGGGCCGGCGACTTCGTCGTCGTCAAGCGGCGGCTTTTTCTCCGGACTGGTTGATTCGCTGAACCCGTTCTCATCGAAAAAGCCTTAGCGCTTGCCTCCACGTTCCCAAGCGTGGATAATTTCTCTGCGCAGTCTTTTTCTAAAATTCACCAGGAGCTTATTTTGCGAAAACCGATCGTTGCCATCACGATGGGCGACCCGGCCGGTATCGGTCCGGAAATCGTTTTGAAAGCCCTCGCTAATCCGGCGATCAAGAAAAACTGTTTGCCCTTGGTATTGGGCGACTGGGGTGTGTTACAGCGGACTAAAGTGCAAGCCAAATTGTTGACGAAGCTGCGGCACTGGCAAAAGGGCGACGCGCTTCTGCCGATGCTGAACAATAGTAGCGGTGTCGTCATGCCGCTGTCCGAGCTCAAGGCAGCGGAGTCGCGTCCCGCCAAACCGACCAAGGCGGCGGGCCATGCAGCGTACCGATATATTTACGAAGCGGCGCAGATGGTGCTGATGCGCTCGGCGGATGCGATGGCGACGGCGCCGATCAGCAAGCATAGTTTGATCGACGCGGGCTACGACTATCCGGGTCATACGGAGCTCTTAGCGGAGCTCGGCGGCACGCCCGAGTGCCGCATGATGCTGATCGGCGCTAAACTGCGGGTGGTGCCGGTGACCGGCCACATCGCGATGAGCGAGGTGCCACAGCAGCTCAATCGCGACGGAATTTTGACGACGTTGGAATTGACGCAGCGCAACTTAAAGAACGCTTTCGCCATCAAAAAGCCGCGTATCGCGGTGGCGGCGTTGAACCCGCACGCCGGCGAAAAAGGCATCTTTGGCGACGAGGAGATAAAAATCATCGCGCCGGCGGTGCAAGCGGCGAAGCGCAAAGGGATCGAAGCCCATGGCCCGCTGCCGGCGGATACTTTGTTTCACCACGCGGCGCGCGGCAAATATGACGCGGTCGTCTGCATGTATCACGACCAGGGGTTGATTCCGCTGAAGCTGCACCATTTCTACGGCGGTGTCGCCTATACGTTGGGACCGCCGTTTATTCGCACCTCGGTGGATCACGGCACGGCGTACGATATCGCCGGCAAGAACCGCGCCGACGAAACCAGCATGATCGAAGCGATTTTATTGGCGGCGCGTCTGGCGCGGCTCAGAATCAAGCGGAGGCAGTAGTGAAAGTTACAGCGGCGATTTTTCGCGAATACGACATCCGCGGTTTGGCGGAAAAAGAGTTCGACAAAGAGTTTGCCTTACAGCTCGGCAAAGTCCACGGCACGGCGATCGCCGCTAGAGGCGGCACGCGGGTTCCCGTGGGGCGCGATTGCCGCGCCACCTCCGATCCCTACGCCGAAGCGGTGATCGCCGGCTTGATGTCCGCGGGGTTGCACGTCTACGACATCGGTGTTTGCCCGACGCCGCTCATGTACTTTTCGCTGTTTCATCTCGACGTCGACGGCGGCATTCAGGTGACCGCCAGCCATAATCCGTCAGAGTACAACGGTTTCAAGATCTGCCTGGGCAAAGACACGCTCTATGGCGACGCTATCCAAGACATTCGCGCGCGCATGGAGCGCGACGAATTTAGCGCCAAGCCGGGCGGCAAGGTCGAGCGCTACGAGATTATTCCGCCCTACGAAAAGCACGTGTTGGCGGACATTCCCAAACTGGCGCGGCCGCTGAAAGTCGTCGTCGATGCCGGCAGCGGTGTCGGCGGGCCGGTGGCGCCGCCGATCTTTCGCAAGCTTGGATGCCAGGTTTGGGAGATCGCCTGCGACATGGACGGGCGCTTTCCGATTCATCATCCCGATCCGACGGTGCCGGAAAATTTGGAAATGCTGATTGAAAAAGTCCGCCATGAAAAAGCCGACCTCGGCATCGCCTACGACGGCGACGCCGATCGCATTGGCGCGGTGGACGAAAACGGCAACATTCTTTGGGGCGATGAGTTGTTGGTGTTGTTTTCGCGCGACGTGCTCAAACGCAATCCCAAAGCGGTGATCATCTCCGAAGTGAAATGCTCGCAGCGCTTGTACGACGACATCGCCAAGAACAACGGCGTGCCGATCATGTGGAAGGCGGGCCATTCGCTGCTCAAAGCCAAAATGAAAGAGACCCACGCGCTTTTGGCCGGCGAGATGAGCGGCCACATGTTTTTCAAAGAGCGCTATTTCGGCTACGACGACGCGGTCTATGCGTCGATGCGCTTATTGGAAATACTTGCCAACTCGGGCAAGCCGTTGTCGGCGCTGCTGGCGGATTTGCCGAAGGCCGTCAATACCCCTGAGCTGCGCGTCGACTGTCCCGACGATAAGAAATTCGCCATCGCCGCCAAGGCCACCGAATATTTTCGCCAACACTACGAAGTCGTCGACGTCGACGGCGTGCGCATGAAGTTTCCTGACGGTTGGGGGCTGATCCGCGCGTCCAATACCCAGCCGGCGTTGGTATTGCGCTTCGAAGCGAGCTCGCAGGCGAAGCTCAACGAATATCGCGCGCTGGTCGAGAATAAGTTGAAAGAGTTTAAGGCATAGAATTGGCGCAGGACTGCGGACGTCGATCGAGGCAAAACCCTTCCGGAGCGAAAGCGAAACGGCATCGCCTTGAAGCCGTTTGCGAAGGGGCGACCGAACGGTCGCCTCTGCCGCGCGTTAGGCACCGCAAACGTCAAACAATATCGTAAAGCGTAAAACCACTCCGCGAAATTTGCGCTGACGCCTTCGCTCCTACAGGGTTTCGCCTCGATCGACTCAAAGCGTTGAATCGAGGTAGGTTTGTGTCCTTATGTCCTCTAAGATCGTTATCCGCGGCGCACGGGTTCACAATCTCAAAAACATCGACCTGGAAATTCCCCGCGATCAGTTGGTAGTCATCACCGGCGTTTCGGGGTCGGGCAAGTCTTCTCTAGCTTTCGATACGCTCTACGCCGAGGGGCAGCGGCGCTATCTCGAAGCGCTCGCCGTCGATGCGCGGCAGTTTATCCATCAAATCGAGAGGCCGGATGTCGATACGATAGACGGCCTGTCGCCGGCCATCGCCATCGAGCAGAAAGCCGGCCGCTACTCGCCCCGTTCGACGGTCGGCACGATGAGCGAAATCTACGACTACCTGCGGTTGTTATTTGCGCGCGTCGGCCAGCCGAATTGCGTGCAGTGCGGTTGCGCTATCAAAGCCTATACAACCCAGCAGATCGTCGACGAGCTGATGTCATTGCCGGCGCAGACGCGACTGCAGCTTATGGCGCCGATTGCCATCGCCTCTGCAGGCGCGCGCCAAAAGATTTTGCGCGAGCTCGCGCGCAACGGTTTTGCCCGCGTGCGCATCGGCGCGCACGTGCATGAGCTGTCCGACGCGATGGAAGACGATGCCGGCGCCGATGCGCCGATGGACTTAATCGTCGACCGCATCGTGGTGCGCGAGGGCGTGGAGAAACGGCTGGCCGATTCCATCGAAGTCGCAGCCCGGGCCGGCGCGCAGATCGTCAAAGTTTCGGCGCAGTCGGCAAGCGGCGCAGAGCCGGCAAGCGATCTCGTTTTCAGCCAGAAATTCGCCTGCGTCGAATGCGGCAGCGCGTTGCCCGAGATTACGCCGACGCTGTTTTCTTTTAATAGCCCGAGCGGTGCTTGTTCCGGCTGCAGTGGCAGCGGCGTGAAGAGCAAAGCAGCGGGACGCAAAAATCCAGAGGCTGAAGCGACCTCGAACAGCCAACCCTGCACGGAATGTGAGGGCCGCCGTCTTAGAAAGGAAAGTCTCGCGATTAAAATGAGCGGGCGGAACATCGCCGAGGTGAGCGCTCTGCCGGTGGTCGAAGCGTTGGAATTTTTTCGGAATCTCCAGTGGGACGAGCGTGAGCGCGCCGTTGGCAAAAAAATTCTCGATGAGATTACCAGCCGGTTGCGCTACCTGATGCAGGTCGGAGTCGACTATTTGAGCCTCGATCGCGCCGCGACGACGCTTTCCGGCGGCGAGGCGCAGCGGGTGCGATTGGCAACCCAGATTGGCGCGGCTCTGGCCGGTGTGCTCTACATTCTTGATGAACCAAGTATCGGTCTGCATCAAAAGGACAACGCCCGCTTGTTGGCGCTGTTGCAGCGACTGCGCGAGAGCGGCAATTCGGTGATTCTAGTCGAGCACGATCCGGACGCGATGCGCGCCGCGGATTATCTGATCGACATGGGTCCCGGCGCCGGCGAACAAGGCGGCTCGGTCGTCGCCTGTGGCACGCCGAAAGAATTGATGCGCGCCGCGGCGTCGCGCACGGGACAGTATCTGTCCGGGCAACTGCAAATTTCTCCACCGGCGCAGCGGCGCAAAGGCAGCGGCGTTTTTTTAACCATCAAAGGCGCGCGGGAGCACAACCTGAAAAACCTCACCGTGCAGTTTCCCATTGGCGCATTAACCTGCGTCACGGGCGTGTCGGGCTCCGGCAAGAGCAGCTTGGTGATGGACATTCTTTACAACGAGATGGCGCGCCGGCTGCACAAGGCGCAGGCGCCGGCCGGCAGCTTCGATGAAATAAGCGGCGCGGAAAATTTCGACCGGGTGATCGGCGTCGATCAAAGCCCGATCGGGCGCACGCCGCGCTCCAACCCGGCGACCTATACCGGCATCCACGATCACTTGCGCGAATTATTCGCGCAGCTCCCCGAAGCTCGGCTGCGCGGCTACAAGGCCGAGCGCTTTTCTTTTAACGCGAAGGGCGGGCGCTGCGAAGCTTGCGGCGGCGATGGCGTGACGCAGGTCGACATGTATTTTCTCGCCGATGTGTTCGTCACCTGCGAGGTGTGCAAGGGCAGGCGCTACAACCGCGAGACTCTGGACATCAAATACAAAGGCTTGAGCATCGCCGACGTGCTCGATCTCACCGTGGCGCAGGCTGCCGAATTGCTAGCGAGCATTCCAGCGATCTTCGAGCGGCTGCGCACCCTGCGTGACGTGGGCCTGGGCTATTTGCGCTTGGGCCAGAGTGCGGCGACGCTTTCGGGCGGCGAAGCGCAGCGGGTCAAGCTGGCGCGCGAATTGGCGCGCCGCTCGACGGGCAATTCGCTTTACATCCTCGACGAGCCCACCAGCGGTTTGCACTTCGACGACATCCGGCAACTCTTGGATGTGCTCAATCGTCTAATCGACGCGGGCAATACCATGGTCATCATCGAGCACAATCTCGATGTCATCAAATGCGCCGATTATGTGATCGATCTCGGCCCCCAGGGCGGGAGGCACGGGGGTGAGGTGGTCGCGGCGGGAGCTCCGGAAGAAGTCTGCCAGAAACCTGTTTCTCTGACCGGCCAATATTTGCGGCCTTTGCTGGTTGCCTGATGGAGCCCTGCCTTAGATCGAAACCCTTTGTTTCCAATGGCTTAGGTGCTTATAATTTCGTTGACTCAGCCTTGGCCATTGATTATCTTATATATCAGACTGAATCAGTAGGATATGCCGAGCATCATGAAAACGCCGATTTATTTGGATAATCACGCCACCACGCCGGTGGATCCGCGGGTGCTGGAAGCGATGCTGCCCTATTTCGGCGACAAATTTGGCAACGCGGCGAGTAAGAGCCATGCGTTTGGTTGGGAGGCGGACTCTGCGGTCGATACGGCACGCGAGCAGGTGGCTAAGTTGATTCATGCGGCGTCGCCGCGCGAGATCGTTTTCACCAGCGGCGCAACGGAGTCGGATAATCTGGCGATTAAGGGCGTCGCCGAGGCGTACAAAGAAAAAGGCAATCATATCGTCACCTGCGTGACCGAGCACAAGGCGGTGCTCGATAGCTGCAAAATATTGCAGAAGCATGGCTTCGAGGTGACCTCTCTGCCGGTGCGGCCGGATGGGTTGATCGATCTGCAAAGATTGCGCAGCGCGCTGACTGACAAGACGATCTTGGTTTCGATCATGGCGGCCAACAATGAGATCGGCACGATCCACCCGGTGAAAGAGATCGGCCGCATGACGCGCGAGCGCGGGATCTTTTTTCACACCGACGCTACTCAGGCGGTGGGTAAAGTACCGATCGACGTCGATGATCTGTGCATCGACCTACTGTCGATCACGGCGCACAAAATGTATGGCCCCAAGGGTGTCGGCGCTTTGTATGTGCGCTCAAAAAATCCGCGGGTAAAACTGACGCAGCAAATCGATGGCGGCGGTCACGAGCAGGGAATGCGCTCGGGGACGTTGAACGTGCCGGGAATCGTCGGGTTGGGCGCCGCCTGCGCGCTGGCGCAGAAAGAGATGGCCGCCGAAGGCGAGCGCATGATCGCACTGCGCGAGCGGCTGCGCCAGGGCATCATGAGCCAGCTCGACGACGTGCGGATCAACGGTCACGCGACCGAGCGGCTGCCGGGTAACCTCAATATGAGCTTTGCCTACGTCGAAGGGGAATCGTTATTGATGGGGCTCAAAGAAATCGCCGTGTCCACTGGCTCCGCGTGCACCTCGGCCAATCTGGAGCCGTCCCACGTGTTGAAAGCGATCGGGCTTGAAGACGAGCTGGCACACACGTCAATTCGTTTCGGCTTGGGCCGGTTCAATACTGAGGAAGAGGTCGATTACACGATCGGTCGAGTTGTCGAAGAAGTGCGCCGGCTGCGCGAGATTTCGCCCCTGTACAAGGCGCGCAAAGCCAAACTGGCCAAACAGCAATCTGGGGCGGAACCAATTTCTTAACCGATTGGTTTTAAGGAGACGGACATGGCGATGGGAGTCACACTGACGGAACGGGCGGCCGCGCGGATCAAAGAGTTGATTGCCGCGGAGAATCGCGACGGCCAAGGGCTGCGCGTCAAAGTCATCGGCGGCGGCTGTTCAGGCTTGCAGTATAAAGTCGATCTCGATGCGCCCAAGGGCACCGACAAGATCTTCGAGAAAGACGGCGCCAAGGTGCTGGTCGATATGAAGAGCCTACTCTATTTGGGCGGCACCGAGTTGGATTACAAAGATGAATTGATGCAATCGGGATTTGTTTTTCAAAATCCCAACGTGAAAAAAGCCTGCGGCTGTGGCGCGTCGTTCGCAGTGTCGTAATGCGAGTGCGCCGAATCAGAGAACCATTTTCACCACGATGGACACGAAGATCACGAAGGAAAGCCAAAGAAACAAATTTCCGAACTTCGGCTCCTTCGAGCGCTTCGTGGTGAGTAATTCTTGAAGGAAGTGAGCAATGTCTACCGTAGAAGAGCTGGCGCAGCAGGAATACAAATGGGGTTTTGTCACCGACATCGCCGCCGACACGGTGCCCCCAGGGCTAAACGAAGATGTCGTTCAGCTGATTTCGGCCAAGAAAAACGAGCCGGCGTTCATGCTCGAGTGGCGGCTTAAGGCCTATCGCCATTGGGCCAAGCTGGAGAAGAGCCAAGCCGAACCGAAATGGGCGAAGGTTCATTATCCAGCGATCGACTATCAAGCGATCAGCTACTATTCGGCGCCCAAGGCAAAAGCCGACGGGCCGAAGAGTTTAGAAGAAGTCGACCCTGAGCTGCTCAAGACCTACGAGAAATTGGGCATTCCGCTCAAAGAGCAGGAACGCTTGAGCGGCATCGCCGTCGATGCGGTGTTCGATAGCGTCTCGGTGGCGACAACTTTCAAAGGCAAATTGGCCGAGATGGGGGTGATTTTTTGCTCGTTCTCGGAGGCGGTGCAGAATCATCCTGACCTGGTGCAGAAATATTTAGGCTCAGTGGTGCCTTATACTGACAACTTTTTCGCGGCCTTGAATTCGGCGGTCTTTAGCGACGGTTCTTTTTGCTACATCCCGAAAGATGTCCGCTGCCCGATGGAGCTGTCGACCTATTTTCGCATTAACGCCGCGGAGACCGGGCAGTTCGAGCGCACGCTGATCGTCGCCGACGAGCGTGCCTATGTCAGCTATCTCGAAGGCTGCACCGCGCCGATGCGCGATAAAAATCAGCTCCATGCCGCGGTGGTCGAGCTGGTGGCCCATGACGACGCGCAGATCAAGTATTCCACCGTGCAGAACTGGTACCCGGGCGACAAAGAGGGCAAGGGCGGCATTTATAACTTCGTCACCAAGCGCGGCAAATGCCTGGGCAAGCGCTCGAAGATTTCCTGGACCCAGGTGGAGACCGGCTCGGCGATTACCTGGAAGTATCCCAGTTGTATCCTGCAGGGCGACGATTCGGCGGGTGAGTTCTACTCGGTGGCGCTGACGAATAATTATCAACAGGCCGACACCGGCACCAAGATGATTCACATGGGCAAGAACACCAAGAGCACGATTATTTCGAAGGGCATCTCCGCCGGCCATGGACAGAACACCTATCGCGGTTTGGTCAAGGTGCTGAAGGGCGCCAGCGGCGCGCGCAACTACTCGCAGTGCGATTCCTTGCTGCTGGGCGACAAGTGCGGCGCGCATACTTTCCCTTACCTGGAAGTGGCCAACAGCGGCGCGCAGGTGGAGCATGAGGCATCGACTTCGAAGATCGGCGAAGACCAGTTGTTTTATTGCCGGCAGCGCGGCATCTCCAATGAAGACGCCGTCAATATGATCGTCAACGGTTTTTGCAAGCAGGTTTTCAAAGAGCTGCCGATGGAGTTCGCGGTGGAAGCGCAGAAGCTATTGGGTGTCAGCCTCGAGGGCAGCGTCGGATGATTAAAGAAGTCTACTTTGACAACAACGCGACGACGCGGGTGATTCCTGAAGTCATCGATGCGATGGTGCCATTTCTCGGTGAATACTATGGCAACCCGTCGAGTATTCATCGCTTCGGCAGCGGCGTCGGCCAAAAGCTCGCTGAGGCGCGGCCGCAGGTCGCCAAGCTGATCGGCGCCGCCGATCCCGTGGAAATTATTTTCACCAGCTGCGGCACCGAAGGCGACAACGCGGCGATTCGCGGCATGCTCGAGGCGCGGCCGGACAAACGCCATATCGTCACGACGCAGGTGGAGCATCCCGCGGTGCTACAGCTATGCCAGCACCTGGAGAAAAAAGGCTGGCGGGTGACCTGGCTGGGGGTCGACGAAAATGGCGCACTCGATTTGGACGAGCTGCGCGCTGCCTTGAGCGACGACACGGCGCTGGTTTCGGTCATGCACGCCAACAATGAAACCGGCGTGATTTTTCCGATCGACAAAATTGCCGAGATTGTCCGGGCCAAGGGCATCCCGTTCCACGTCGATGCGGTGCAAACCGCCGGAAAAATTCCCATCGACGTCCGGGCCAGCGGCGTCGATTTGCTCACGATATCCGGCCACAAATTTCACGGTCCCAAGGGGATTGGGGCGCTTTATGTGCGGCGCGGCATTACCTTCCCGCCCTTTTTGATCGGCGGACATCAAGAGAGAAACCGCCGTGCCGGCACCGAAAACGTCGCGGGCATTATCGGCATGGGTAAAGCTGCGGAGCTGGCATTTACGCGCCTGGGCGATTATGGCAGCCAAGTTCGGGCGCTGCGGGACCAGTTGGAACAGTCGTTATCGGCATCTGGATTGGAGATTCGTATCAACGGACAGTCGCAGGAGCGCTTGCCGAACACTTCCAACGTGAGTTTTCGTTATTTGGAGGGGGAGTCCATCCTGGTTTTGCTCGATCAGCAGGGCATTTGTGCCTCGACGGGTTCGGCGTGCACGGCGGGGTCGTCCGAGCCGTCGCATGTGCTGCGCGCGATGAAAGTGCCGACGGACTGGCTCCAAGGCGCGGTGCGATTTAGCCTGAGTCGACTAAATAGCGCCGATGAAGTCGATTACGTGAACGAAAAGTTGCCGCCAATCGTCCAAAGACTAAAGGGGTTTTCCGCATTGGGCCGTTTGGGGGAGCGCTCGGCAACGGTTGCCTCCAATCTCGGAGCAAGGGGGTAGCCGATGAGCCTGATGCAGATACCGCGGCGAGTGGATTACGGCCTTAGAGCGGTGATTTATCTTGCCAGCCAGAGTTCGGAGAAGTGCTGCTCGATTGCGGAAATTGCCCAGGAACAGGGAGTGCCGAAGAAGTTTTTGGAGAAGATCATTCAAGATCTCATGCGCAAGGGTTTGATCAAGTCCAAGCGCGGCGCCAATGGCGGCTACGTGCTGGCGCGGCCCGCGGAGACGATCTCCTTCTACGATGTCATTGAGGCCATTGAAGGGCCTATTGCAGTCAATGCTTGCATGGACTCCCATGTGTCCTGCGACCAAATGCCGCGCTGCACCATGATCGGTGTCTGGAGCGAAGTGCAGAAAAAAATCACGGAGGTTTTTACCCGGACAACAATTGCCGATTTACGACAAACACCTTGCCGGGATTTGTTGACTTCTTCTCTTTCGAGTGCGGCATGACACGGATCGAATATTGCTTTGTTGGTCGTGACTTCAGGCCGTACCCAATAGGGAGGTGGCGTTTATGAGTTATGAAACAGGATTGAGCATGGAAGAGCGGGTTACGTCGCTCTTTCAGCCCGACACTTTGCTGCCGGAGCAGTTCCTCGATACTTTCCGGCGCAAACTGCATTTAGAGCCGGAAAAGAAGCTTATGCTTGCGGTGCTCGAGGACGCCGTGGCGTGCTATCAGAAATATCTGTTTGCGCGCGATGGCAAAGGCAAGACGCTGTTCCGCGAGACCGAAGAGTGGGTGATAGACGATCACGGCGATTGGCTGTTTTCGTTTGCCAACGTGTGCGACTTGTTGGGCTTCGAAGCCGACTATCTTCGCCAAGGTTTGTTGAAATGGAAGGAACGCCGGCTGGCAGAACATACGCAGGCGAAAGTCTACACGTTAACGACGGAGCGGCCGAAGAACCGGCGCGGCGGCGCAGTGGCGCACCCCGCTCGGCGGCGGTTGCGGCGGGCCGCCAGCCGGTAAGTAAGAACAATTCCTGACCAAAGGCGGCGGATGATAATTTCATCACGCCGCCTTTGTTTTTCTGCTGCCCTGTTGCTTGAAAAGGCCGGCAAACAACTTCATAAATTAAGGATGGCTCAAGGTTTCGCCCAGCACTTCGACAACCTACGCTATCGTTTGGGCGAATATTCCCTGCGCGCTTTTGTCGCCTGCCTGCCAGCGATTCCGCAATGGATTCCTAACGCTTTCCTGGCCGTCATGGGGCGGCTGACGTTTGCGCTGCTGTGGAATTACCGCAGCCGCATGGAGGCCAACGTGACGCTCGCCCTGGGCCATGAAATCAAGGATGACTCTCAGCGCAGAGCGCTGATTTGGCGCGCCTGGCAGAACTTTGCCCGCGGGGTTTACGACACCAGCGCGGTTATGCATTACTCCAAAGAACAGTTTATCAAACGGATCGCGCTCTACGGCGAAGAACATTTGCAGCGCGCCTTGGCCCAGGGCAAAGGCGTGCTGGCACTGAGCGCCCACTTGGGCGGCTTCACGTTGATCGGCGGCCGGCTGGCCGCCGCCGGCTACAAATTCAGTGTCGTCGTCAAACACCCGAGCAATCAGCGCTTCGCCCGGCTGCTCGACCAATACCGCGCGCAGCTCGGTATTCAGACCATTTCTGCCAAGCCGCGCCGCGAAGCGGTGCGCGGCATTATCAAAGCGTTGCGGCAAAATCACATCGTTTTGGTGATCGCCGATGAATTCAAATCGGGCGAAGTGATGATCGATTTTTTCGGCCAGTCCTGCGCGGCGCCGCGCGGTCCGGCCGCGTTGGCGTTGCGCACCGGCGCGGTCACGCTGCCGATGTTTGCGGTGCGCCAGCCCGACAACTCATTCGTCCTGACAATCGATCCGGAGATTCCACCGGTCCAAAAAGAAAACCTTGACGACAGCGTAGCTGCCACCACGGTGGTTTATTCGCAGCGCCTAGAAGAAGAGATTCGCCGCCACCCCGATCAATGGAACTGGCTGGGCTTTCCGCACAGCGACGGGCGCATCTCGCGCGCTGAGTACGCGCGCAGGGCTGGACTGCGGCGGCCGATGCGCAAGCCGCCAGTAGATCCCGGCGCCGAGCAGACGCCGGTTGCCGAAGCGGTTGTCAAACCTGCCACGAGCCAATCGACTGGCCAGGTGGTGGAAAAGATCTAGCTACAGTTTTGAATCGAAACCGGGATTCAAGATCCGCTTCTTTTCCGATTCCTCGAGATAGCGCATAAAGCGATATTTGTTTTCGATCTCGTCGAGTTTCAATGCCGGCAGGTCCTGCGGCTGTCCCGGGTCGACTTTGACGGCGATCAGCGTCAGCTGATTTTTCTTCCATGCCTCGATGAACGCAGCGCGGAACTCCTCCGGGGTTTTGACCCACAGGGCGTTTTTATAGCCGGCGCCGCGGGCGAGCGTGACGGCATCGACGATTGACGACGCCGTGGTGGTGCCGCCCGAGGCTTCGTAGATCTCGTTGTCGAACAGCAGATGAATAAAATTGCCCGGGCTCTGCCGGGCAATCGTCGGCAGGCCGCAAAGGTTCATGAGAAAGGCGCCGTCGCCGTCGATGGCAACGACTTTGCGGTGCGGCAGCGCGATGGCGAGGCCGGCGGACACCGAGGAGACCAGTCCTAAGGTGCGAGTCTTCAAGTTGCCTTCGCTGGGCCGCACCGCCCACCATTCGCGCGACGCCCAACCGGTGGAAACCACCAACGCGTCGGCGCAATCGTTGGCGATGACCTTTAGATAATCGTAGCGCTGCATTATTTCACTCCTAACACCGACTTGGTCAGCAACACCGCCACCGGTTTTTTCGAGTCGTCGGCAAGCACCTGGGCGCCGCTGAGAATATCGTCGATCTCTTCGGTGCGGCGCAGCACGTAGTTGCGGATGCCCATGGCGTTTAACACCGGCTCGGTCACTGCGCCCAGCGTGGTAAAGCCGCGATCGCCGCGGTCGCCGGCATAGTAGATCAGCAGCAGCACGGGAATTTGCAGCTGCATCGACGTGGTGGTGAGGGCGTTGCAGCTATTTAAGAATCCGGCGTTCTGCATGATCAACGCGGTTTTCTTGCCGGCGAGATAGGCGCCGGCACAGATGCCGATGCCTTCTTCTTCGCGGCAAAGCGGCACATGCTTGAGCTCTTTATCGCTTTCCACCGTGCGGATCACTTCGAGCATTTTTTCGTCGGGTAAGGTCGCCACGAAATCGATGCCGGCTTTTTTTAAGCCGGCGACGATCAGCGCGGCGCATTGGTTTGGGTTCATACGGTTTCCTTTTTCTCGCGCACTGCTTGAGGCTGTGAGTCAGTGCATACTGAAGGCGCTGCAAGATTTCAAGACAAGCGTTTGGCAGTCAATTCCAGTCTTGACACCGATTGGTCACTTCCTATAGTGAGCAAAGTAAAAGGACGCCATGGAAAAAGAAGTAAAAGTGAGTCAGCAGCATGTTTGGGTCGGCATCGAAGGCCAACATGTCTACTTGGGTCTGACCAATTTCATTCAAGGCGAGCTGGGCAAGATGATTTCTGTGGAGCTGCCCGATGTTGGCGATCGCATCGAGGAAGGCGAAATCTTCGCCGAGCTGGAATCGGTTTCGACGGTGCACGAGTTGATTTCACCGATCACCGGCACCGTGCTTGCGGTCAATCCCCACCTGGAAGATCAACCGACAATCATCAATGAAGACCCCTATAACGACGGCTGGCTGATCGAGGTTCGGCTCAAGGACGAGTCGGAGCTGGATTCATTGATGGATATGGACGAGTACTACCACTTCGTTTTCAAAGACAAGAAGTAGGAGACAGAGCCGCTCTAACGTTTCTTGTGCGCCGGCGCGCTTGAGTCGCTGAGGGTTTCGGCGGGCGCGCGGCGTGCGTTGTTGGGGTCCGAGGAGGGGAAGCGATAGATGACTTCACCCCGGCGCACCAGATTCAACTCCTCGCGCGCGAGTTTTTCCAAATAATGATTGTTGTTGCGCAGCTGACGGATGCGCTGCGCCAGGACTTCGTTTTCTCTCTGTAAACGAAAGTTCTGTTCGTCTAGTTTCGCCTTCTCGCCGCGCAGACGCCAGAGGTGAACCGCGCCGCGGTCGCCGGTAAGCGTGTAGATGGCTACTAAAACGATCAGCCCGGCGAGCGTGTAAAGCAGCCAATTGGGCGGTAGTTGGAAGCGGAGCTTGAACGCCATAGCGCAGTAGCAATATAGCATATTTTATGATTTTGTCTTGCTGATTATCTGACGGGGAGGTTTTTGCGATGAAAATCGGTCGGGTGCATGCGCGGGAGGTGTTGGATTCCAGGGGCCAGCCGACGGTGGAGGTGGAGGTGGCCCTGAAAAACGGCGTGGTTGGGCGCGCCACGGTGCCCTCCGGCGCCTCGACTGGTATTCATGAGGCGGTGGAGCTCCGCGACGGCGGCAAGCGATTTTTGGGGAAGGGGGTATCCAAGGCGGTAGCGCATGTCAACGGCAAACTCGCTCCCCGCCTGCGCGGCAAGGAAGCCCGTAACCAGGCCGAACTGGACCAAATCATGCTGAAGCTCGACGGCTCGCCTAACAAGGGCAAGCTGGGCGCCAATGCCATCCTGGGAGTTTCCCTGGCGGTGGCGCAGGCGCAAGCCAAGGCCCAGGGGTTGTCTCTGTACCGTTACTTGGGCGGGCAAGAGGCGCGTACCCTGCCGGTGCCCATGCTCAATGTGCTCAACGGCGGCGCCCACGCCGACAACAACGTCGATGTTCAGGAATTCATGATTGTGCCCTTCGGCATGAAGAGCTTCAAAGAGGCCCTGCGCGGCGCGGCGGAGATATTTCAGACCTTGAAAAAAGTGCTGCACGATCGCGGTCTGTCGACCAGCGTCGGCGACGAGGGCGGTTTTGCGCCCCGGGTGGCGAGCAATGCCGAGGCGATCGAGCTTTTGCTCGAAGCGATCACCCAGGCAGGCTACAAACCGGGCACCCAGGTGGGCTTGGCGTTGGACGTGGCGTCCAGCGAGTTTTATGGCGAAGGGATTTACATTTTCAAGAAATCCGACGGTCGCCGGCGCAACCGCGACGAGATGGTGCGCCTCTATGAGGACTGGGTGCGGCAGTATCCGATTCTTTCCATCGAAGATGCCTTCGCCGAAGACGACTGGGATGGCTGGCGCATGATGACCAACGCGCTGGGCAAAAAGATTCAGCTCGTCGGCGACGATCTATTTGTCACCAACAAGGTTCGCCTCAAGCAGGGTATCGACTCCAGCGTCGCCAACTCGATTCTGGTCAAAGTGAACCAGATCGGCTCCCTAAGCGAGACCTTGGAAACCATGGCGCTGGCCAAATCGGCAGGCTACACGACCGTGATGTCGCACCGCTCCGGTGAAACCGAAGATGTCACCATCGCCGATCTGGCGGTGGCCACCAACGCCGGCCAGGTCAAAACCGGCGCCCCCTGCCGCGGCGAGCGCACGGCCAAGTACAACCAGCTCCTGCGCATCGAAGAAGAGTTGGGCAAGCGTGCCATCTATCCGGGCAAGAAAGCGTTTCGCGTCGCCAAGGGGAACTGAGTTGAAACAGGAAACTGTTTCGACCAAGCAACCCCAGCCGCCAAAAAAAAGGCGCGAAACCCTTCAAGAAAAAAGCGCGCGGGCGCTGGCCATCGCCGGCGCGCTTGGGCGCTCATACGCGGACCTCGAGTGTCTGCTGACCCATCGAAATCATTTCGAGCTGCTCGCCGCGGTGATTCTTTCGGCGCAATGCACCGACGCCGCGGTCAATAAAGTCACCCCGGAGCTCTTCCGCCGCTTTCCCGATCCGCCCGCCATGGCGCGGGCCTCCACCGACGAGATCGCCGCGATCATCCGCACCCTCGGCCTGTTTCGCGCCAAAGCCAAATCGCTGCAACGATGCGCGCGCCAGCTGGTCGAAGACTTTAGCGGCGAAGTGCCGTCAGCCATGGAGGACTTAACCAAGCTCACCGGTGTCGGCAGAAAGACCGCCAACGTCATCCGCGGTCATGCCTTTGTCATGCCCGGCATCGCCGTCGACACCCACTGCGGACGATTGGCGCGGCGCTTGGGATTGACGCGCCAACAAGATCCGGTCAAAGTCGAACACGACCTGAGTAAGATTCTGCCGGCGCAAGAGTGGACCGACTTCTCACACCGGCTCATTCTCCACGGACGACAGGTTTGCTACGCCAGAAAACCCGCCTGCGAGCGGTGCGTGTTGAGCGACCTGTGTCCGTCGAGCGGCGCCAGCGACCGCTAACCATTGCCATGAATGTTCAACCAACCGCTGCCCAGCGGCTCGCCCAATTTATTTGCCAGCTCAAGTATGGCGAGATTCCGGCTGCGGCGGTGTCGCGCTGCAAAGACCTTTTGTTGGATCAGCTCGGCTGTCAGTTAATCGGCTCGCTCATGCCGTGGAATCAGCCGGTCTATCGGTTTGTCAAAGCGAACAAATCGGGCGGGCCAGCGCGGATTGTGAAAACCGGCGAGCCGGTGCCGCTCGACGACGCCGTGTTGGTCAACGGCACCTACGCGCAGGGTTGTGAGCTTGACGACTACTACGATCAGGGCGGCGGCCATCCTGGGGCGGCGTCGGTGCCGGTGATTCTTGCTTTGGCGGAGCAGCAGCCGGTGAGCGGTCAAGAACTGGTCACAGCGCTGGTCGCCGGCTGCGAAGTCGGCTGGCGCGTCGGCCGCGCGCTCTTGCCGGAGCTGATGCGGCGCGGCTATCACGCGCAAAGCGCTGTGGGTGTTTTCATTGCCGCTGCTGCGGCGGGAAAAATTCTTCGGCTCGATGCCGAGCAGATGACCCATGCGCTGGCCATTGCCGGCAGTCACGCCGGCGGGACGATGGAATATGATCAGAGCGGCGGTGAGGTCAAGCGCGTGCACAACGGCATGGCCTGCTGCGGCGGGCTGCGCTCGGCCATGTTGGCGCAGGTCGGGCTGACTGGGCCGCCGACGATTTTCGAAGGGGAGCGCGGCATTCTCAAAGTGATGTCCGGCGCGTGCAACGTTGAGCCGCTCGTCAAGGATTTGGCCGTGGGCGATCATCTGGGCATCTACCACGCGGCGATGAAACGCTTTCCGGTAAATGCGAGCCAGCACGCGCCCATCGAGCTGCTCGACAAGATAATCCGCGCCAATGGAATCGCTGCCAAACAAGTCGTCAAGATTACGGCCGGCGTCAACGAAGGGATCTTGCTGCACGGCGGCACGATTTACGAACCGCAGGAAGTCATCGAAGCGCAGTTCAGCTTGCGCTTTTCGCTCGCCTTAAGACTGTTGAAGGGCAACAACGATTTGCAGAATTATCTCGATGAAAAGCTCTGGCACGATGCCGCGATGTTGGATATTGGCAGAAAGATTGATTTAATCGCCGACCCGAACGCAGTCGGGCCGCGGCGCTTTGCCTGCGCGATGACAATCGATCTGAACGATGGACGACAAGTGAGCGACCAATTGGCCGCGCCAAAAGGCAACTATCGAAATCCGTTGACGAGGGAAGAGCTGGTGGACAAGTTTAATCGGCTCGGACGCGGGGCGCTGGGCCAAGACCGGCTCACCGGCATCGTAGAAAGCGTCGCTGTCATCGAGAACGCGCCCAACGTTGCTAGTCTTTGCGGAAGCATGGTTGCGGCTTGAGAGCCGGTGCAAGGGAGAGAAGGAAAATGGCAGGAACAACTTACGACGTGATTGTAGTCGGTGCCGGCAATGCCGGCTTGACCGCGGCGCTGGCGGCGCGTCAAGGCGGCGCACATGTGCTGCTCTTGGATAAATGTCCCAAAGAAGTACGCGGCGGCAATACGCGGTTTTCCGGCGGCGGCTTTCGCTTTACCTACAGCAGCATGGACGACATCCGGCCGATGGTGCCGCAGGTGACCGACGAAGAAGCCTCGCACATGGAGACGGGTACCTATTCGACGGCGGATTTTTTTGATGACGTCATGCAGGTGACCGAATATGCGGCGGACAAAAAGCTGACCAATATTTTGGTGGAAAATTCTTATGCTACCGCCCGTTGGCTGACTGACATGAACGTCAAATGGATTCTCGCGACGAGCACGCACGCGGTCAAGACTGGCGGCAGGATCAAGTTTCCGTCCGGCCGCGTGATCTCCGTCAACGACGGCGGCCTTGGTTTGGTGGAGATGTTGTTCCCCACAGCGGAGAAAAACGGTGTGGAGATTGTCTACGGTGCCAATGCCAATGGCTTTATCGCCGATGGCAAAGGCGCGCTCGCCGGTGTGCATGTGCGCAGGCGTGAAGGCATAGTCGATTTCAAAAGCAAGGCAGTGGTCCTCGCCGCGGGCGGCTTTGAGGCCAATCCCGAGATGCGCGCGCGCTACCTCGGCACCGGCTGGGATTTGGTCAAGGTGCGCGGCTCGCGTTACAACACCGGCGAAGCGTTGAATATGGCGCTGGGCCACGGCGCCCAGCCGGTCGGTCATTGGAGCGGCTGCCACGCCGTGTTGGTCGATGCCGAAGCGCCCGACGTCGAGTGCGCCTACGAGCACCGCTATTCGTACCCCTACGGCATCATGGTCGACATCAACGGCAAACGATTCGTCGACGAAGGCGAAGATTTTTTCAGCTACACTTATGCCAAGTGCGGGCGCGAAGTTCTTCGTTTGCCCTGGCGCACGGCGTATCAGATCTTCGATAGTAAAACTCGCCCGCTGCTCCGCTCGGAATACAATCGCGGTTTTCACGTTTCGGCTGACAGCATTGAAGCCCTGGCGAAGAAATTGCCAGGATTGGACTGGGAGAATGTCGTGAAATCGGTGAGCGCGTTCAACGATGCTGTCAGCGATGCGCCCTTCGATCCAGCCAAGCATGACGGCAAATGCACGAAGGGGATCACGCCGGTGAAATCGAACTGGGCGCAGCGTTTGGACACGCCGCCGTATTATTTGTTTCCCGTGACCTGCGGGATTACGTTTACTTTCGGCGGCATCGGCATCACCGAGAAGGGCGAAGTCAAAGATACGAGCGGCAACGTGATCAGCGGGTTGTTTGCCGCGGGCGAAATCACCGGCGGTTCGTTTTTTAACAATTATCCTGGCGGCTCAGGCTTAATGAAAGGCGCGGTGTTTGGACGATTGGCGGGAACCAGCGCGGCAGAATATGCCAAGGCGAAGAGAGTTTGATGCATTGATTCCGAGCCTCCTCTCCCTCTGGGAGAGGCTAGAGGTGAGGGTGCGTTGCTGAACGCAAGCGCGCGAAAAGCAGATCCTTCGCTTGCGCTCAGGATGACAAAACCGGCGATTTAAGCGTTGCGACACAGTTTCACAGGGCGAGGGAATAACTACGGAGTGATAGAAGGGGTTAGCGTGAATCAGCCAACAGCATCTTTGGTTTCTACGGTGATCATCGCGTTCGCGATTTTCCTGGCAGGCCGGCTCTCCGCCCAAGACCGCGACGCAATCATCGCCAAGGCTAGGCAGGAAAAAGAGCTGGTTTACTACAGCACCGCCGATATCCGCGATGGCACGGCGCTGGTGCACGCGTTTCAGAAGAAGTATCCCTTCGTCGAGCCGAAGTTGCTACGGCTCGGCAGTACTCAAGTGGTCACCAAGGTCTTGCAGGAGCACCGTGGCGGCGCACGCTTGTTCGACGTGATCTCGGCAACCAGTTTTCAATTCTACGAGATTCACAAGGAAGATCTGTTTCAGAAACACGAGTCGCCGGAGCGGCGTGCCTTTCACGATGACTTCAAAGATAAAGAAGGTTACTGGGTCAGTGCTTATCACAACGCCAGCGTGGTGGCCTACAACACCCACCTAGTCAAGCCGGTGGAATTGCCGAAAAGCCTAGACGACCTGCTCGATCCCAAGTGGAAGGGCAAGATGTTGATGGACAGCCGTGAGACCGAATGGTACGCCAGCATGATTCAAATTTTGGGGCGAGAAAAGGCGCTGCGCTTGATGCGCGGTTTGGCGAAACAAGATTTGAGTTTTCGCCCGGGCCGGACTTTGATCACTCAAGTGCTGGCCTCGGGGGAAGCGCCGCTGGCGGTGAACAATTACGATCACTTGGTCCAGGCGGCTAAGAAGCGCGGCGCGCCGGTGGAGTCGCTGCCCTTGACGCCGGTGGTGAGCCGGGTGACGCCGATCGCATTGGGCCGCTACGCGCCCCATCCGAACGTGGGCCGATTGTTCATCGATTTTTCGCTCTCCGAAGAAGGGCAAAAGATTCTCCGCGGCTTCGGGCGCAGCTCGGCGCGCCGGGGCATCGAGCCCGACGACTTGCAGCGCAAGGGCATTAAGCTCTACGTCAGCGACATCGCGCTGGCGAAGGACTACGCGCGTTACGACAAAGAGTTCAAAGAGATCTTTGGGCTGAGATAGGCAAGAGGAAACGCAGATGGAAACTGGCATCACGGCAAGGTTGGCACAGCATACTTCACACGTTCGCTACGAAGATATTCCGCCCGAGGCGATCGAAAGAGCCAAGGACTGCATCCTCGATCAGGTCGGTGTCGAGCTGATCGGCTCCACTCTCGACTGGAACAAGATCGCCTATCGCTATGTCACCGACATGGGCGGGCGCGGCGAAAGCACCGTAGTCAATTATGGCACCAAGGTGCTGGCGCAGGACGCCGCCTTCGTCAACGCGACCTTCGGTCAAGGCTGCGAGCTCGACGATGTCGGTTTCGCTGCCGGCGGTCATCTCGGCGCCGCCACCGTGCCGGCAGCGCTGGCGGTGGGCGAAAAGCAGCACTGCAGCGGCAAGGATTTTCTCGCCGCCGTGGTGGTGGGCTGCGATGTGATGTATCGCCTGCTGCGCGCGGTGCGGCCGTCGTCGGGCAAGCGCGGCTTTCATAGCCACGGCATCGGCTCGCCCTTTGGCGCGGTGGCAACCGCAGCGAGATTGCTGCGCTTAAGCGATGACCAAATGCTCCACGCATATGGCATCGCCGGCATGCATTCGAGCGGCACCATGGAATACGACCAGACCGGCGGCGAAGTAAAACGCGTGATCGCCGGCATCGGCGCGCGCGGCGGCGTGCAATCGGCCATGCTGGCCCAACTTGGCCTTACCGGGCCGCCGACGATCATCGAAGGCAAGCGCGGTTTCTTGAGGGTGTTTGCCGATGAGATCGAACCCGAGGAAATCACCAACGACCTTGGCAGCCATTTCAAGATCATGCGCGTCTGGTTCAAGCTCTACCCCTGCGTCGCCACGGTGCAGGGTGTTATTTACACGCTGACCAAGATGGCCGACGAGCACAAGTTTCGCGCCGAGGATATCGAAGAAATCCGCGTCGGTATTTCCGAGACCTCACTGTCTCACGGCGGCGCCATTTACGAACCGCACGATACGGCCAGCGCGCAGTTCAGCCTGCCGTTCTCGCTGGCGATCCGTTTGCTGAAAGGGGACAACGACCTGAGCTATTACATGGACTCGAAATTGTGGACCGATCCGAAAGTATTGGCGCTGGCGAAGAAAGTGAAAAGCTACGCCGATCCCAATGCCAAGAAAGATCAGAACTACAACACGACAATGGAAGTGAAGCTCACTAACGGCAAAAGCTACAAAGCCTTCGAAGCCTACCCGCCCGGCTCGCCGCTCAACATGGTGAGCCGCGACGTGCTGCGCGCCAAGTTCCGCAAGATGGCGCGCGCGGTGCTGCCAGATGAGCGCATCGACAAATTGATTGAAGCGGTCGACCGGCTCGAAAAAATAAAAGATGCCGCGCAGTTGTTGCCTTTGTTGGTGCGATAATTTGTTTTTAGCACGGAGCACCTAGCGCGGCATAGCCGCAACCGAACCAGGCAAGAAATTTTAACACAAAGAGCACAAGGGAGCACAAAGGCTGCTGCGCGCCGGATTCGGAATCGGACTCAAAGAATTTAACCGCAGAGAACGCAAAGGACGCAAAACTTCGGAGAGGAAATATTCACCACTCTAAGCGAGCTATTTCGAAGGAGGCCACGAAGGTAAGAAGCGAAATAAATGTTTTCTTCGAACTTCGCGCTCTTCGTAGCAATATCGGCGCAGTGAACTTCATGCAGGCTCTTCGACCAATGTCGCTCGTTCTTTGCCTTCTTCGCGGATCGCCAGGACCACCAGGTTGGCGACGAATACCGTGCCGGCGAGAAAATAGAAGGCGGTGAGAATCCCCCAACGGTCGGCGATGAAGCCGCAGAGCAGCGGCGCGATCGAGCTTAGCAAAGATTGAGCGCCGGAGAAGAAGCTCACGGTGCTGCCGCCCACTTCCTTTGGGCTCAGGTCGAGCACCCAAGCCCAGATCACCGGACGAACGGCGTAGAGGAAGAAGCCCATGACCGCGAGGCCCGTGATGAACAACCAATTCAAGCGAAAATAGGCGAGCACAATCAGGGCCAGGCTCGTGGAAATCAGTCCGGCGGAAAGGACACGCTTGCGACCGCTGCGATCGGAAATGCTGCCGGCAATGGGCGTGCCGACGAGTCCGGCGGTCTGAATCACGGATAGATAGAGCCCTGCCATGGCGCTGGAGAGTCCCAAATCATTGGTCAGATAGAGCGGAATAAACGTGTGCAGCCCTTGCTGCGTCATCGAGCGCATGCCTGCGACCAGGACCAGCATAAGAATGCTCGGGTTCTGCGCCAGCTTCTTCATTCCCGATAAGTATTCTTTGGCGGAGAGACCTTTTTTCGACTGGGCGCGGCTTTCGAGCTTGCCGAAAAGGAACTTCCACAGGACCAAGGCGATGACAATGCCAGGGATCAAATTGATAAACAGCACGTTGCGCCAAGATAGGTAGAGCAGCAGCACCCCGACAAAAAGCGGCGCCAGGCTTTCGCCGACGTTGGGCCCCATGGCATGGATCGCGATGGCGAAACCGCGCTTGTCGGGATACTTTTCCGAAAGCGTCGAGATGGCCGCCGGATGCCAAAGATAGTTGCCGACGCCGACAAAGGCCATGAAGAGGGCGATCCAAAAAAAGTTCTGGCTGACGCCGACGAGAAAATAGGGCACGCCGGTGGCGACGAGCGCGAGCGCCATGAGCAGCGCTTTTTTGCCGATCAAGTCGACGAGCATGCCTGCAGGGATGTTGATCAGCAGGTTGGCGGCGGCGCGGATGGTGACGAGAAAGCCGGCTTGGCTGTAGCTGAGCCCCATCTCTTTGACCAAAAACGGCAGCAGTAGATAGAAAGTCGCCGGGCACCAGTGTGTGAACGTATGGCCCAGGGCGATCATCCATAGAACCGAATCGGTTCGGCGCAGCTCGCGAACCTGATCTGAAAACTTTTGCGTGAGTGACATGGGAATGAGTTCTTGAATTCCAAGATTGATTTCCAGTCATAGTCCCGCCTGGTGACTTTTACAACTGGAAATAGCCACGCTACCAAAGGGCTTTGTCTTCGTGCTAAAAAAGATCGATGTTGCTGCTCTCCGAAAAAGAAGTTGCCAGCCTGATCGACGTTGACGAACTGATCGCCGCTCTCGAGCAAGCGCACGTGCAGTACTCCACCGGCAAGGCGGTGATGCCGGTGCGTTTGGTGGTGCCGCTGGCGCAGATTCAGGGGCGCATCACGAGCATGCCCGGCTACTTGAACGAGGACAAAGCGCTCGGCATGAAAGTCGTCACTTATTTTCAGGACAATCCCAAGCGGGGGCTGCCGGCGATACTTGCGACCATCATGTTGTTTAGCAGCGAGACCGGCAAAATGATCGCGGCGATGGATGGGACTTACATCACGACCATTCGCACCGCTTGCGCATCGGCGATGGCGACCAAGGTTTTGGCGAATGCCCAGGCGCCAGAGCTTGGAATTCTTGGCGCCGGTGTGCAGGCGCGTGCGCATATCGAAGCGCTGGCGCGCGTGCGGAAACTTGAACGGATCAAAATATACAGCCCATCTGGAACTAGCGCCGCAAAGATCAAGAGCGAAATGGAGCGTCAGGTCGGTGTTCCCATCGAGGTTGCCGCGAGCGCTGAAGCGGCGGTGCGTGAGGTTGATTTGCTCGTGACCGTGACAACGGCCAAAGAGCCGATCGTCAAAGCGGAATGGTTAAAGCCCGGCGTGCATATCAACGCGGTGGGATCGCACCGGCCTGATTTGCGTGAGTTGGACGGCGCGACGTTGGCGCAGTCGAAAGTCGTCGTCGATTCGCGTGAAGCGATCATGGGGGAGTGCGGCGATATATTGCTGGCGCTGAAAGAAAAATCGGTTGGCGAGAATGTCATCCACGGTGAAATTGGCGAGGTGCTGGCGGGTGCCAAGGCGGCCCGTGCCAAGGCGAGCGAGATCACGATCTACAAGTCGGTGGGCATCGCGATCCAAGACGTTGCTACGGCGCAGTTGGTTTATCGTAAGGCTTTGGAAAGCAAGACTGGTACAAATGTGGAGATATAACGGCGCCGAGGGTTTAGCGTCTCGCGTCTTGGGTTAATCCGAATCAACGCCAAACGTTAGACGCTAGACGCAGAACAAAATGACTTGGGATTTAACTACCTACTTTCCTGAATTTAATGGTCCGGCGATGCAGCAATTTAAAGCTGCGGTGCAGAGTGATGTGGATGCCTTGAAGCGCCAGGCAGCTACGTTGGGAGTCCTGCGAGCGGACAACGCGGATGCGTGGGAAGATGTTCTTTTACGCACCGAAGATGTGGCGCGCCGCTTGTCGCATCTGGGTTCTTACATCGGTTGTCTGGCTTCGTCCGATGCGCGCAACGAAGCCTATCAGCAGGAAGAAGCGGCGTTGGTTCGTTTGCGCGCCGAAGCGGGCAAGCTGCGCGTCGAGCTGTTGCGTGCCTTCAAAGAGAGCGACGAGCAGCTCTTCGGCTCGTTCATCGCGAGGCCGGCGCTCGACGGCGCGCAGCATTATCTCAAGCGGCTGCGCGAGGACGCGCGCCGTTCGATGTCGACGGAGAAAGAAATTCTCGCGACGGAATTGGGCATCGACGGCATTCAAGCCTGGGGCCGGCTTTACGACACGGTCTCGGCAAAGCTCGAGTTCGATATGGTGTTTCCCGACGGCAAGTCGGTGCGCACGCCGATGGCGCAGCGCCGCTCGCTGACGGAAAAACCCGATCGGCGTGTGCGTAAAGCGGCGTTCGAAGGCGGCAATGCGGCGTGGCAAACGGTCGAAGACACCGCCGCCAGCGCGCTCAATGCCATTGCCGGCGCGCGGCTGACGCTTAACCGGCATCGTGGCGTCGAGCATTTTCTCGATATCGCGTTGTTTCAGGCGTCGATCACGCGCAAAACGCTCGACGCCATGTTCGAAGCGCTGTTTGCCAACTTGGATATTCCGCGGCGTATTCTGAAACTCAAAGCGAAAGCGATGGGACGCGAAAACATCGCCTGGTATGACCTTGGGGCGCCGCTCGATTTGCCGAATCAAGAAAGACTCTCGTGGGGCAAAGCCAAGGCGACCGTGAGTGAATCGTTCGGTCGCGCCTACGCCGCCCTGGGAAAATTTTTCTCGGAGCAAGTGATTGGCAAGAATTGGGTCGATTGGGAGCCACGCCCCGGCAAACGGCCGGGAGCTTATTGCACCGGCTCCATGCTCAGCAAAGAGTCGCGGGTGTTCATGACCTTCAACGACTCTCTGGGGGACATGCTGACGCTGGCGCACGAGTCCGGCCACGCCTTTCACGGCGCCGTGATGCGCGAGCTGCGCCCCTATGCGCGCGCCTATCCGATGACGCTGGCGGAGACCGCGTCGACCTTCGGGGGAAATGTATTAATGAACGGCATACTCGACGACCCGACTGTGAGTGACGCGCAGAAGGCGATGATCCTCGACATCGAAGCCGGCCACGGCGCGGTCTATTTGTTGGATATTCCCGTGCGCTATGAGTTCGAAAAAGCTTTTTATGAAGAACGCAAAGCCGGGCCGCTGATTGTTTCGCGCTTGAAGGAGCTGATGGCACAGACGCAACGAAAAATTCTCGGCGACGTCCTCGAAGTCGGCGGCGAAGACCCGTACTTCTGGGCTTCGAAGCTGCATTTCTACATCACTGGAATTACTTTCTACAATTTTCCGTACACGTTTGGCTATCTGCTAAGTCGGGGACTGTACGCGATGTTCAAAGAGCAAGGCGCGAGCTTCCTACCGAAATACGAAGAGTTTTTGCGTCTAGCGGGTAGCGATACGGCCGAGAATGTCGTGAAGCGAACAGTTGGAAGTGATATCGAGAAGACAGCATTTTGGAGTGAAGCGATTCACAGCTTGCAGGAGCCAACGCGGCGGTTGGAGGAGTTGCTGCCTAAGGTGTTGCCTCAATAGTTTCGTTGTCGTTGTCGCGCCTGCAACAATTCTGCTGCGGGAGGCTTTATGTTGTCTCGACTGGCTCTGGTCGGTGTGGTCGCCACTCTGCTTGCGGGTTGTGTTCTCAATTGACCGAGCGGCCCAAACTTTTCACCGCACTCCGTCTCCGGCGCCGACATGGCGCTGGTCTATTTCTATAGACCGAGGGGCGAATCGTTTGGCTACGATCGAACCTACTTTCTCGGAGTCAACGGGCAAATTGTTACAGATCTTTTGCACGGTGGTTACTTTCCTTACGAGACGGCCTTGCGCAGCCTATCTCTCGTCTCGGACCTGAACCGATCCGTGAGAACCTATGTCGCCGGCACCTTGTTCGCGCTGCCGACCACCCCCGAAGCGGCCCGCCTCGAATTCCAACTCGAAGCTGGGAAAACCTACTATGTGCGCATGCGTCCTCAGGCAGGCGCACTGAATTTCACGCCACATTTGACCCTGGTACCGAAAGAGGTCGCCGAAAAAGAAATCGCAGATTGCAAATTGCTTGCGAGTAGAATGTGATCCCGCACGCTAGCCCCATATGCCCTAACCCGTCGGGGTCAGGCTTTTAAACACGACAATTTTCAAGATTGTCAATAAACCAAAGTCTGACCCCCTAGCGTGCCGAGTTGCTGAGATATTCCGACGGGACTACTTCATCCCTTCCAACAAAGCGGTTCTAAGCAAATCAATGGCATTCAGCGTCATACGTGAGCGGTCGTAGGCACCGCGGCCAGCGCTGATGCTTTCCCGGCGCAGAAAGTTGGTTCCATCAGTCAGCGAAACGTAGGTTTGGCCGCGCGCGAGATTCTGAATGCCGCTGCTCGCGGGGTCGGGGATGGCATGCAACGCGAGACCGAAGTCGCTGCCCGATTGTTTTCGGACCGCGAAGGCGAGTTCGTCGGTGAGCTCCACGGGATTCTTCAACAACGCGTCGGTGTTTTGTGGGGCGCGGCTGTTGGCGAGCAGGGCGCGCAGAGATTTCTCGCCGTTGGCGATGAAGCCGGCGCCGAAGTGATCCGTGCTCGCGGTTTGCATTCTCTCTGCCAATTGGCCGCAGGTCATGTCTTCGTAGACGGCAACGGTTTTATTTTTTTCGCGCAGCAATTTGCCGGTGACATGTTCCATGGTTTCTTCGTCGGCGGCGAAGATCGCGTTGCCGAGCAAGCCGCGCACTTCGGCTTCCACCGGGGCGATCATTTTGTTGGCTTCGTCTTTGTTGGCGGCTTTGGCGGCGATGCGCACGTCGACTTGGCCGGGTAGGGCGAGCACACCGACGGTGGGGTTGCTTGAGTTGGCGATCAGGTGGCCGACTTTGTCGTCCACTGCGCTTTCACCGATGCCGATGATTTTGAGCACGCGATAGTGGATGACTTCAGCGAGGTTGTATTTTTTGCGCAGGTAGGGCTCGACTTCGTTCTCAAACAGCCACTTCATTTCCACCGGTACGCCGGGCAGTGAAAAAATAATGCCGCGCTGATCTTCGACCACGAAGGACGGCGCGGTGCCGTTGGGGTTTTTCACCGGCGTGGCGCCTTCGGGCATGTAGGACTGGCGAATATTGTTCGGCGTCATCGGCCGGCCGCGGCGGCGGAAGTGCGCTTCCACTTGTTCCAACATGCCGGGGTCCTGGATCAGTTTCCGCCCCATGACTTCGGCGACGATCTCGCGCGTCAGGTCATCTTGGGTCGGGCCGATGCCGCCGCTGGTGATAACGATGTCGGCGCGCTCGTGGGCGCGCTGGATGACCTCTTTCATGCGCCCCGGGTTGTCGCCGACGACGGATTTAAAATAAAGATTCACGCCGAGCGCCGTCAGCCGCTGCGCCATCCACGCTGAATTGGTGTCGACGATCTGGCCGAGCAAAAGTTCCGAGCCGATAGCGACGATTTCCGCGTTTGCCATGAGTAACTCTCCTTGCGAGCAAGTGAAATTTATACCGCAGCTCGCGGCTCAGCCGCAACCAGGGAACTCGCTAGGCCTTACCGCGTGGTTTCGGCAAATCCTTCCTCGGATCGAAATTTTCGCCATAGAACTTGCGAATCAGCAAACGCAGATTGAAGTCTGTGTTCCGCGGGTTGGTATAGTACGCTCGCGCGGTTGCGTGCCGTCGAAGTAAAGTTGTTCTGCTGATTTTTTCGCCCCTTATCTTCGACATCGACCTGCTGAAATCTCGACAACTTGGAAATTGCCAAGTCCAACGGCGATAGCCGGTACACTCTGATTTGCGGCGGGAAGGAAAGTTCGCGCACATACTTACACGTGCGGCGATAATCCGGATGAAGGCAAAGAAACGAGTCGGCAACTGGCTGAATGGGAAACTTCAGTGCCCCAGCTCTCTGGAGACTCGCAAAGGTATTGGCCGAGGCTAGAATATCGAAATCTTGAGTGATCCGTTCGAACGCGTGGCTCAACAGTGCGGCGGCGCCGCCAATCAAGATTAATTCAAAAGGCTGTTCGACCTTCTGACGCGCATCCTGCAAAAGCTGGCGCAGAGATTCAAGCGGCTCGTCTAAAAGCTGCACCGAAGCGCTCCAAGCTATAGGCGCCGTAGACTCGCCATTTTTTCCCAAGCGCCGGCGTCTTTTTTAACGCCCATTCGCGCAACTCAGAATCCTGAGGAGCGGGGCCTTGGTAAGCCGCGTTTCGATGGGTTTGGGCTTTTCGCGGCCCTGCAGGGGGAGCAAGCCCTTCGCTTGTCGGCACTAAACAACTTTGTCACAATGCGCCAATGATCCTGTTGCTTTCCAACGACGACGGCATTCAATCCGAGGGGTTGATCGCGCTGGAGCGAAGCCTGGCCGCGCTTGGAGACATCTACACCGTCGCCCCCGATCGGGCGCAGAGCTCGATGAGCCACGCCTTGACGCTGCATCGGCCGCTGCGCGCGTTCGATGCCGGGCCGCGCCGGCTGGCGGTGGACGGCACGCCGGTGGATTGTGTCAAGCTGGCGCTCACCGGTTTGTTGCCGGTGAAGCCCGATCTGGTTGTCTCTGGCATCAACAAGGGGCCCAATCTCGGCGACGATATCCTTTATTCCGGCACCGTGTCGGCGGCGATCGAGGGGACGCTGCTCGGCATTCCGGCCATCGCCGTGTCGCTGGCAACGTTTGAGAACTTTGACTTTCGCGCCGCCGCCGAGTTTATGGCCGAGCTGGTGGCGCACATAGTGCGGCCGAAGATTCCGCCCGGAACCTTGCTTAACGTGAATGTTCCGCCATTGCCCAAAGATCAGTTGAAAGGCTGGAAGCTCACGCGCATGGGCAAGCGCCACTACAGCGAGAATATCGTCGAGCGCATTGACCCGCGCGGCGGGAAATATTATTGGATCGGCGGCGACGATCTTGGCTTCGACCACGACGACGGCACCGACTGCGTTGCGGTGCATGAAGGATTCGTTTCGGTGACGCCGCTGCAGGTCGATCTCACCAATTACAAACTTTTGCATGAGAGTCCGTTGGCAAGTTTCAACTGGCCGTGATTGTTATGAGTGACCACGAAAACGACGAAGAGATCCGCCTCGACAAATGGCTCTGGGCGGCGCGCTTTTTTAAGACGCGCTCTCTGGCGGCCGAAGCCATTGGCGGCGGCAAAGTTGAAATCAATGGCGATCGCGCCAAGCCAAGCCGCATTGTGCGCGCCGGCGACACGCTCAGCGTGCGGCGCGGTTCCTACGAGTGGACGGTGATTGTCAAAGAGGTTGCTCGGCTACGCGGTCCGGCGCCACAAGCGCAGCTGCTCTACGATGAAACCGAAGAAAGCGTGCGTAAGCGCGAAGCCGCCGCGGCGCAGATGAAGCTCGAACGGCCAGCCGAGTTCGACTCCTATGGCCGTCCAACCAAGAAAGACCGGCGCGACATCGCGCGCTTTAAAAGAGGCTGGTAATGATCGAAGACAAAATGGTCACCACAGTGCAGGAGCTGCCAGGCTATCGGGTCAAGACCAATCTTGGTGTGGTGCGCGGCATTGTCGTACGCTCGCGCAGCATCGTCGGCAACATCGGCGCCAGCATCCAAACCTTGTTCGGCGGCAACATCACGCTTTACACCGAGCTTTGCGAAAAAGCCCGCGCCGACGCGCACAAGCTGATGATCGACCACGCAACGCAGCTCGCCGCCAACGCCATCATCGGCGTGCGCTACGACGCCAACGAGATTGCGCCCGGTGTGACCGAAGTGCTCGCCTACGGCACGGCGGTCTATATGGAGCCCTATAGAGGTTAGGGTTCTCAGCGTTTCAATTCCCACAACCGCACTCTGCGACTTTCTGGCTAGCTTCTTGACTCCCAATCGGGGAACCGTTAGTGGGTTACGCACTCCCATATCGGTATAGGAAGGTGTAATGATCCTCAGACTGTTCTTTCTCTCCCTGTTCGCTGCGGTTCTCCTGGGGCCGGCGCAGCCTCGGCCGGCGAGTGCGCAATCGACGCCTTACTTTCAGGGCAAGACCATAATGTTGATCCAGGGTCGCGAGCCCGGCGGCACGGGAGCTTTGCGCGTCCAAGCGGCCATTCCATTCTTGAAGAAGTATCTGCCCGGCGAACCTATTATTGTCACCCAGTTCATGGCCGGCGGCGGCGGGCGCAAGGCGACCAACTTCGTCGCCCGCAACGCCAAACCGGATGGTTTAACCATTGGCAACGTCGGCTCGGGGCTGGTCGCCAACGCGATTCTCGGCTCCATCGGCGTCGAATACGACCTCGACAAACTCATCTATCTTGGGGCCTCCAACAGTACGGCACAATATGTTTTCGCCACAAGCGCCAAGTTGGGTTTGGATAATATCGACAAATTGCGCGTCCGGCCGGGGATTCGTGTCGGCGCCCAGACCGTCGGCCACGATATCTATATTAACGGTCGTTTGTTCTCTTGGATCCTCGGTCTCAAAGAGCCGCGCTTTGTCACTGGTTTCTCCGGTCCCGAGCTTGATCTTGCCATCGACCGCAACGAGCTCGACGCCCGCGCCAACATCCCCGACACTGTCTTACAGCGCAATGCCGATATGATTGAAAAACGGGCGCTCAATTTTCACGCGATCATCCAGATCCCCAAGGAGGATCGCCACCCCCATCCGCTGTTCAATAAACTCCCCGAGCTGGAAACGTTCGCCAAAAGCGATCGCGAGAAAAAGATCCTCACCATGTTTCGCACCTTCCGGATGGTCGGCTCACCCTACATTTTGCCGCCGGGCACTCCGCCGGAAGCGGTGCAGCACTGGCGCGAAGCGATGCGCAAAACCTTTCGCGACCCGGCGTTCCTGAAAGAGTTCAAACGATTGTCGGCTGACGACGCGACGCCGCTGACGCCCGAGGCACAGGAGAAGGCGATCAAAGAGATACCGCGTGATGCCGAAGCCATCGCGACATTCAACAAGATCGCCGGCGGCGATCCGTTACCGGCGCGGTAGGAAAATGAACGCGTTCAAACCGTTCCAGCCCTCTTTCGGAGGTTCACGGCTGGAACCAAAACAGGAGGGTTGGCATGAATCTACTCTTTAGCGTGCTCGCGACGTTGGCATTGTTCCTGTCACTGCCGCAATCGGTGGTTGCCCAGACGCCGTTTTACCAAGGCAAGACGATCACCATCGTTCAAGGCCGCGACCCGGGCGGCACCGGCGATCTGCGCGTGCGCGCGCTGGTGCCGTTTCTGCAAAATACATTCCGGGCAATCCGCAGATCATCATGGAGTTCATGCCCGGCGGCGGCAGCCGCAAGGCGGCCAATCATGTCTATCGAAGCGCCAAGCCGGACGGATTAACGATCGGCAACTTAAGCTCGGGGATGGTTTCGCTCGCCGTACTCGGTGAATCGGGCGTGTTATACGATATCGACAAATTCCATTATTTGGGCTCGCCCTATAGTACCTACCATTCGGTGTTCTTTACCCGCCGCGACGCTGGCTGGAACAGCCTGGGAAAACTACGCGCCGCCACCGGTGTCAAGATTGGCGGCCAGTCGCTGGGTTTTTCCACCTACAATGAAGGCCGGCTTTTTGGCTATATGCTGGGACTCAAAGATCCGCTGTTCATCGCTGCCTTCGGCGGCGCCGAGCTCGATCCGGCGGTTATGCGCGGCGAGATCGACGGTCGGGCGAGCGGTCCCGATACGGTGTTGCAGCGTAACCGTGATTTTATTGACAAGGGATTGGTTGATTTTCACGCCATCATGGAAACTCCCAAAGGCGACCGGCATCCGCATCCCTTCTTCGCCAAGCTCCCGGAGATCGAGACCTTTGCCAAGAACGACAAGGAACGCAAAATGCTCGCCCTGCAGCGCGGCTTTCGCGTCACTGGCACGCCGTTCATTTTACCTCCCGGGACGCCGAAGGACCGTTTCGACATCTTGAAAGACGCCTTCCGCAAGACTTATTTAGACCCCGAGTTCGCCAAGTCTTATCACAAAACCACCGGTGACGATCCGTCGCCGCTTTTGCCGGAAAACCACGAGAAGGCGATCCGGGAAATACCGCGGGATGCGGAGGCCATCGAGTTGTTTAAAATCATCGCGGGGCCGAAGAAGCTGCCGCCACGGTAGTTGGAAAAGGGGTTCAAACCGTTCAATCCGTTCAACCGCTGCCGCTCCGTTCAAGCCGTTGTCGGAGCGGCGGAGCGAAACCGATTGAACGAGTTACAGTCGCAATGGAGGCTCTATGATGAAAGCACTCGTGCTTGTCGGTTGCGTCCTCTTACTATTGATCGCACCCGCGCCGGCTCAATCCCAGGCCAACTTCTACGAAGGCAAGACTGTCACGCTGATCGCCACCACCGCCCCCGGCGGCAGCGGCGATCTGCGCATCAAGGCGATGGTCCCCTTCCTGCGCAAACATATCGCCGGCAATCCCAACGTCGTCATGGAGTACGTCGACGGCGGCGGCGGGCGCAAAGGCGCCAACCAGCTCTACAACAGCGCCAAACCCGACGGCCTCACCATTGGAGCGGCCAGTGGCGGCATCGTCGCCCTGGGCATCATGCGTGAGCAAGGGGTCAGCTACGACGTCGACAAGTTCACCTACCTGGGCACACCTGAGAATGAGAACCACGCGATCCTCTACACCCGAGCCGACCTCGGCCTCGACACCCTGGAAAAATTACGCGCTAAAGCCGGCATCCGCATCGGCGGCCAAACCGTCGGCCACACCTCTTACGTCGCGGGGCGCTTGTTTGCCCACTTGATGGACTTGAAGGATCCCAAATTCGTCGTTGGCTACACTTCCCCCGAAGTGGACGTGGCGCTGATGAGCGGCGAGGTCGACGCCCGGGCCAATTCCGCAGTCTCGGCGCTGCGCCGCAACCCGGAGTGGCTCGACAAAAAGATCATGCACTTCCACGCCATCATGGAAATCCCCAAAGGGTTAAAGTTCCCCAAGCTCGCCCACCTGCCCGAGATTGAAAGCTTCGCCAAGAACGACCGCGAGAGAAAAGTGCTCGCCGTCTGGCGCGCCTTTCGCGGCGTCGGCTCGCCCTATATCCTGCCGCCGGGCGTGCCTAAGGATCGCGTCGCCATCCTCGAAGAGGCGATGGGCAAGATTTTCAAAGACCCGGAGTTTCCGAAATATTTTCGCAAGCTCGTGGAGGACGAGCCATCGCCGATGGGCGGAGCGGAATTGACCCGGCTCGTGCGCGAGATGCCGCGTGACGCGGAGGTGCAGGATCTGCTGAGAAAACTATCCGGCGCCGGACCGTTGCCACCGCGCTAGCGCGCCGCGATCGAACCAGCACATAGGGTCGAACGCCCAGACAGGGCCGCGAGGAGGAGTTGTGCTGCGAAGATCACTCGCTGTTTTTTTCTTGTTGCTGGGAGTAGCGTCGGCACCGGCGCAAACCAGCTTCTACAAGGACAAGACCATCACGCTGGTGGCGGGAACAACCCCCGGCAGCCAGTACGACGCCCACGCCCGGCTGATCGCCCAGCATTGGGGCAAACATATCCCCGGTCATCCCAACATCATCGTGCAAAACATGCCGGGTGCCGGCTCGCTCATCGCCGCCAACCATCTCTACAACATGGCCAAGCCCGACGGTTTGACGGTCACGTCGATTGTGCCGAGCATCTATTTCAACCAACTGGCCGCGCGTCCGGAAGTGCGCTTCGATTTTGCCAAGTATAACTGGATCGGCAGCGTCGATCGCTCGGATGTCCTGATTTACGTGCGCTCCGACACGCCGTTCAAAACTATTTACGACGTGCGCCAACTGACGCCGCCGCCCAAATGCACCGCCACCGGCAGCGGCACCGTGGGCCATTACGTGCCCAAGCTTGTGAACGAAGCCATCGGCACCAAATTCGATCAGATCGTCGGCTATCCGGGCGGACCGGAAATGGATCTCGCCTTCGAAAAAAATGAAGCCCAGTGCCGCGCCAACACGCTGGCGGCGTGGTTCAGCGGCGAGCCCTATCGCGGCTGGCATGCCAAAGGCTTCGCCCATGTGCTGATTCAGACCGGTCGCAAGCGGGATGAACGCCTGGCGCAGGTGCCGACCTTGGGCGAGCTGATGGACGAGTTTAAGACTGACCAGATCACCCGCCGCTTCGCCAATGTTGCGCTCGCCTCCGGGGAGCTTGGCCGGCCTTATTTGCTGCCGCCTGGGATTCCCGCCGAGCGACTGCGAACGCTGCGCGAGTCCTTCGTGAAACTCATGGATGATCCGGCCTTTCGCGGCGATGTGAAGAAGCGCGGCCTCGAAGTCGAGCCCACAAGGGGTGAAGAGTTGGAGAAGCTCGCGCGCCAAGTGATGAGCCAACCGGCGGAAGTCATCGAGCGAGTGAAAGTGCTTATGGCGAAATAGAGCGTGCAGCGACGTTAGAAATAGTTTCACAGTCCTTCGGAGGTCGATCATGCATCGGCACAGGATGGTGGCAGTAATGTTGTCGGCGGCAACGATGTGCTTCGCGGCTGCCGCCTATGGCCAAGGCAATTTCTTCGAGGGCAAAACGGTGCGCTTTCTCGTCGGTTTTACGCCCGGCGGCTCCTACGATTTATGGGCCCGGGTGATCGCCACTCAGATGGGCAAGTACATTCCTGGCAACCCTACTTTCGTGGTGCAAAACATGAGCGGCGGTGGCTCGATGGTGGCGGCCAATTATGTCCACAACGTGGCCAAGGCCGATGGCTTGACCTTCGCAACCGTGACTCCCGGCCTCTACACCGAGCAGCTGCTCGGGCGCAAAGAGGTTCAGTACGATTGGTTCAAGCTGTCCTATTTGGGCTCGCCGGAGCGCACCGCGCGGATTTTTTACATCCGCGCGGATACACCCTACAAGACCATCGAAGATTTGCGCACAGCCGCTGAGCCGGCAAAGTGCGGCGTTACCGGCCTGGGCACCGCGAGCTACTATTGGCCCAAGTTGTTGGGCGAGATCGTCGGTTTCAAGCTCAATTTAATCACCGGCTATCAGGGCTCCAGCGATGTCAATTTGGCGCTCGAGCGCGGCGAGGTGCATTGCTGGGGCGGCACCGTGCAAGCGAGTTTCGGCAGTGAGCCGGGCCGCACTTGGATGAAAAACGGCTTTGTCCGAGTCCTCGCCCAGGGCGGCCCCAAGCGCGATCCTCGGCTGCCCGATGTGCCGACGATCTGGGAGCTCTTGGACAAACACAATAAGAATCAAGCCCTGCGCGGACTCACCCGAGTCTTGCTCGCGCCAGATGACATGGGCCGGCCGTTTTTCGGACCGCCCCGCATTGCGGTGGAGCGCATGAAAATTCTGCGCTCGGCGTTTACAAAAGTTTTGAGCGACCCCGACGTCCTGGCCGACGCCCGCAAGAAGGGCCTCGAAGCCGCGACCGTGAGCGGCGATGAAATGGACGCGCTGGTAAAAGAACTGGTTCAACCTGCGGAAGCGATTCAGCGGATGAGAGCGTTTTTGCAGAACTAACCAAGGAGGCTGTTATGACAGGGCGCACAATCGTTGTCGGATTATTGGTCGCCACGTGGGCGGCATGCAGCGTCGCGTGCGGCAGATTTGTAGCTCCGGTTTACGCCCAGGCCGATTTCTACAAAGGCAAGACCATCACGCTGGTGCACGGCCGATCCACCGGCGGCTCGGGCGACTTTCGCGCCCGCGCGGTGGTGCCGTTCCTGCAAAAGTATATTCCGGGTAACCCGAACATTGTGCAGGAGTACATGGACGGCGCCGGCGGGCGCAAGGCGGCCAACTATATTTACAACACGGCGAAGCCCGATGGTCTGACCATCGGCAGCGTTGGCGGCGGGGTGGTGGCGAGCGCCCTGCTTGGTGAGACCGGTGTGCAGTACGATCTCGACAAGCTGCACTTCGTCGGCACGCCGTATAGCGCCAGCCACTATGTGCTGATCACGCGGCGCGAATCCGGCTTAACGACGCTCGACAAGCTGCGTCAAGCGACCGGCCTGCGGATCGGCTCCCAAGCGGTCGGCCACAGCAATTACACCATCGGCCGCATCATGACTTGGCTCTTGGGCCTCAAAGACACCAAGGAAGTGATCGGCTTTACCAACCCGGAGCGGCGCGCCGCTTTGATCAACGGCGAGATCGATGGCTACGCGGTCTCCGATAGCGGCGTGCTGCCGGAGTGGCTGGAGAAGCGCTTGGTCGATGTCCAGGTCATCCTCGCGGTGCCGCGTGACTTGAAGCATCCGACTTTTCACAACGTGCCGGAGCTCGACGGATTCGCCAAAAACGAGCGCGAGCGCAGGATCGTCACCATGTACCGCAACTTCAGTTTGACCGGCGCGCCGTTTATTCTGCCGCCGGCCATGCCCAAGGAGCGCATCGAAATTATCAAGGAAGCGCTGCGCAAAGCTTTCAAAGATCCGGCCTTTGTCCAGGAGTATCGCAAGCTGGTGGGCGATGACCCGAGTCCGCTCATGCCGGAGGAAAACGAAAAATCGATCCGCGAATTGCCGAGGGATAAAGAGACCGTCGAGCTTTACAAAAAGTTCGCCGGGGCAGGTTCTATTCCACCGCGTTGAAACAACGTGGAAATTCCGGTATTAGCTTGCGACATTTATGATCGTCTAATGATCGTGACCCCATAACTCATCACAAGGAGCACTCGATGAATCCAAAGAGACTGACGTTGTTCCTGGGCCTGGCAATCGCCATGGCTTCCCTACCCCAGGAAGGGCTTACCCAAGCGCCATTTTATAAAGACAAGGCGCTGACCATCGTGCATGGCCGGGCCGCCGGCGGCTCGGGCGACTTGCGCGTGCGAGCGGTGGCGCCGTTTCTGAAAAAATATCTGCCCGGCAATCCGGCCATCGTGCACGATTTCATGGATGGCGGCGGCGGGCGCAAGGCGGCCAATTACATTTATAACAACGCCAAGCCGGATGGGCTGACCATCGGCAACGTCGGCGGCGGTGTCATCGCCAACGCGGCGCTGGGCGAATCGGGCGTGCAGTACGATCTGGGCAAGATGCCGTTTATCGGCTCGCCCTACAGCGCCACCCACTATGTCTTGATTTCTCGGCGCCAGGCGGGCTGGAATACCCTCGATAAGTTGCGCGACGCCGGCAGCGTCCGCTTCGGCTCGCAGAACGTCGGCCACACCAACTATAATATCGCTCGCATCGTCAGTTGGCTCATCGGCACGAAAAACCACAAGGACGTGACCGGTTTCTCGATTCCTGAGCGCGACGTGGCGTTGATGCAAGGGGAGATCGATGCGGTGGTGTCATCCGATGATTTGCTGGCGCGCAACAAAGAATGGCTCGACAAAAAGCTCGTCGACTTGCACGTGATCGTGGCGATACCGCGCGAGGTGAAGCACCCGCAATTTTCCTACTTGCCGGAGATCGACGGTTTCATAAAGAACGAGCGGGAGCGCAAGCTCCTGACCATGTTCCGCACTTTTCGCCTCGCCGGCTCGCCGTTTATCCTGCCTCCGGGGACGCCGCCCGAGCGCATCGCGATGCTCAAAACTGCATTGGTCAGAACCTTCAACGACAAAGAATTTTACAAAGAGTATAACAAAGTGGTCGGCGAAGATCCGACGCCGTTGATGCCGGACGCCAACGAAAAGGCGGTCCGCGAACTGCCGCGCGATCCGGAAACGATCGAGTTGTTCAAGAAATTTGCTGGGGCGGGGCCGTTGCCGCCGCGCTAACGGCTGGAAATTTGCGCTAAGGTAGAAGAGGAAACATGTTCCGGCTACTTGTTATCAGTGCGGTGCTATTGTTCTCGAACAGTTCCGTCGTTGCCCAGCAGCCTTTTTACCAAGGCAAGACCATCACCATGATCGCCAGCACGGCGCCGGGCGGTACCGGCGATTTGCGTGTCAAAGCTCTGGTGCCCACGCTGAAGAAACATATCCCCGGCAACCCGACGATCATTATGGAATACATAGACGGTGGCGGCGGGCGCAAGGGAGCGAACTATCTCTACCGCAACGCCAAGCCGGACGGTTTGACGATAGGCGCGCTGAGCGGCGGCATCGTTGGCCTGCAGGTGATGGGCGAGAGCGGCGTCCTGTATGACATCGACAAGTTCATTCAACTGGGCTCACCGGAGAGCACCAATCACTACACGATCTATAGCCGTAAAGAGTTGGGCGCGACCAGCGTCGAGAATCTGCGCGCGATCAGCGGCATCCGCATCGGCGCGCAGTCGGTGGGCCATGTTTCTTATATTGCCGGGAGGTTATTCGCGTATCTGTTCGGTTTGAAGCAGCCGCAGTTCATCGCCGGGTATACGGCGCCGGAGGTCGACGCGGCGCTGATGCGCGGCGAGCTCGACGCACGCTCTAATAACGCTTCGTCGGTGCTGCGGCGCAATCCGGATTGGCTCGACAAAGGCGTGATGAATTTTCATTCGATCCTGGAAGTGCCCAAAGGAGTGAAGCATGACAAGCTCGGCCACTTGCCGGAGATCGAAACCTTCGCGAGAAACGCCAAGGAGCGCAAGCTGGTCAACATGTGGCGCGTCTTTCGGCTGGTCGGCTCGCCCTACATGCTGCCGCCGGGCACGCCGAAGGATCGCGTCGATATTTTGCAGGAGGCGTTCCGCAAGACCTACAAGGACCCGGAGTTTCATAAAGAATTCTTGAAACTGGTCGGCGATGACGCCGAACCGCTGATGCCCGAGGATTTGGCGAAGGCGATCAAGGACATGCCGCGCGATCCGGAAGTGGTTGCTTTGTTAAAAGACCTCGCGGGGGCGCGGCCATTACCGTCGCGCTAGCGCGCGACGGGGTTCAAATAGTTCAAACCGTTCAATCGCTTCGCGCCGTTCAAGCCCCCCTACCACTGCGTCGCGGGTGAAGAGACAAAGAGCGTTGATTTTAAATCCGAAGTACCTGATGCATCTTCCCGCCGGATTTGATATGGGAGATGAGCCGCGAAACGGCCAGGTGGCCGCCGCACAATTGTAAAGGACAACTCCCATGGAAGCTTCGTTATTCGACGCCGCTATCAAAGGCTTCATGAACATCCTGCAGTTGAAGGTGTTCCTGGCCATGATGATTGGCGTCAGCATCGGCACCTTCACCGCCGTCGCGCCTCAGGGCTTGGGTATACCGCTAGTCTACGCCATTCTTCTACCTGTAGTGATCAAATGGGAGCCGCTCACCGGCATCGCGCTGTTGATCGGCGCCAGCTCGGTGAGCGCGATCTGCGCGGCCTATTTGCCGATCCTATTTGGCATCCCCGGCGGCTCCGGCTCGCAGGCCACCGTGCTCGACGGTTATCCGATGGGCAAGCGCGGCGAAGCGCGGCGCGCCTTGGGCGCATCGTTCATGGCCGGCGGCCTTGGTTGTCTGATCGGCACGGCGACACTCATCGTCGCTGTCCCGGCGGCAAAGCCGTTGATCTACCTCATGGGCTCGCCGGAGCTGTTCGTCATCATGCTCTGGGGCTTGAGCATGGTCGCCGTGCTCGCCGGCAAGCGGCCGCTGAAGGGATTAATCGCTACGGCGTTGGGCTTGCTGCTCGCCACGGTCGGCCAACAGGCGCAAAGCGGCGTCATGCGTTTTGTCTACGATCAGCCTTACCTGCTCGACGGCATGTCGATCAGCATCATGGCACTGGCGCTCTTCGGCGTTCCTTCCGCGCTCGATCTCGCCTTGACCAAATTGGGCGTCGAACAGCAGCCGGCCCCGCTCAAGGGCAGCTTGTTTGACGGCGTCAAAGACACAATTAAAGAATGGTGGCTCGTGGTACGTTGTAGTTTCGTTGGTGTCTGGGTGGGCATCGTGCCTGGCTTGGGCTCGCAGGTGGTCGATTGGCTCGCCTACGGCCATGCGGCGCAGAGCTGCAAAGGCGGGCGGCAGACTTTTGGCACCGGTGACGTGCGCGGCGTCATCGCCCCGGAAAGCGCCAACGACGCCAAGGACGGCGGCGATCTTGTGACGACGCTGCTGCTCGGATTCCCCCAGGGCGTGAGCACCGCGCTATTCATCGTCGCCCTGCTCGCCTGGGGCTTTGTGCCAGGTCCCGAGATGATCAAGAAAAATCCCGAAGTCATCTATAGCGTGATCTGGATCCAGGGCATCGCCGGCATCGCCGGCACCCTCGTCGGGTTCTGCTTGGCCGCCCAACTCGCCAAGCTTGCCGAGGTCCGTTACAGCTTCATGGTGCCGATCATGTTCCTGTTCATCTTGATGGGTGCCTATAGTGTTAACCGCGACCCCTTGGATCTGCTGGTGGTCGTCGGCTTCGGCTTTTTGGGCTATTTCATGCGCCGCGCCGGTTATCCGCGTCCGGCGATGATTCTGGGTTTGGTGCTTGGCGACCTGATGGAAAAATATCTCTACCGCTCGGTGGCGAGCTACGGCTTTACCTGGCTCGCCCGGCCGGGCGTCATCGTGATCTTCATCATCGCCGCGGTGTCGCTGTTCTTCACACTGCGCGGCAAGATGCGAGCGAGCGAAAAAGACTCGGAAGCAACTTTTAGCGGTGCGGTGGGGAGGTCGGGCGATGAGAACTAATTTTGCGCTATTTCTCTTGGCGATTTTCGCCATTGCGACGGTGAGCGGCTGGGACTGGCCGAACATCGCCAAGATCATGCCGGTCTACGTTGCGGCGATACCTGGGTTGATCATGGTGATCGTTCAGCTCTACCGCGAGTTTACTGGATATGAGCGAAGGGTCGCTACTTCCGGCGTTGAAATGGACGATACCGGCAGCGCCGATCTGGACGAAGCTACCGAGCGGCAGCGCACCATCGCCTACTTTGCCTGGTTCATCGGCGGCGCGATTGGTATCTGGCTCATCGGTATTGTCTACGCATTGCCGTTGTTAGTATTTCTCTACGCCCTCATCGAAGGTGGCGAAAAATGGTACACCTCGCTGATCCTCGGTGTCTGCGCCTACGCCATGCTCTGGGGGTTGTTTGAGTATATGCTCGAGACGCGCTGGCCGGCGGGAATCCTCTTTGGATAAGACAATTTTGGATTTTCGATTTTGGATTGTCGGATTACTGATCTCCCCTTTATGTCTCACACTCCCTAGTTGAGTCGATCTTGACTGGCCCCTTCCGACAATCCAAAATCCAAAATAGAAAAGGCGCTTGCATGGTCCCACTGACGCATCAACTCAAACTAGTCACATTCACATTACTCCTTGTCACTTTTCCAATCCCCGCCTTTTCCCAAACGCCCTACTTCCAAGGCAAGACCATCAAGATCATTCGCGGCGGTGAGCCGGGCGGCACCGGCGACATGCAGGCGCGGGCGCTGATTCCCTATTTGAAAAAACATATTCCCGGCAACCCGACGATCATCGTGGAGAACATGCCGGGTGCCGCTGGGCGCAAAGCGGCCAACTATATCTATTTGACAGCGAAGCCCGATGGCTTGTCGATCGGCGCCGTGGGCGCGGGCCTGGTCGCTGGCCATATTCTCGAGTTGGCCGGCACGCAATACGACATCGATAAATTGGTGTACTTAGGCTCCACCGAAAGCGGCGACCCCTACGTGTTTGTCAGCCGCAACAAGGGTGGCTTTCAAACTATCGACAAATTGCGCGCTGCCACCGGTGTGCGCATCGGTGCCCAGGCGGTGGGCCATCCGATTTACGTGAGCGGGCGGCTGTTCGCCTATGTGCTGGGTTTGAGAGAACCGCGCATGGTCTTGGGCTACGGCGGGATTGAGCTGGATGCCGCGTTGGCCAACGGCGAAGTCGATGTGCGCGCTAACGGCGCGGACACGATCCTATCGCGCAGCCGCGGTGACATGGACAAGGGCGAGCTGCAGTCTCATGCCTCCATCAGCATCCCCAAAGGCCGCTATGCGCAGGGGTTACCGAAAGCGCCGGAGCTCGACACCTTCGCCAAGAGCGACAAGGAGCGCCAGTTGATCGACTTGTTTCGCACCTTTCTCTACCCACGCTGGCCTTACCTTTTGCCGCCGGCGACGCCGAAAGACATCGTTGCGACGCTGCGCGGGGCGATGGCCAACGCGTTGAAAGATCCGGAGTTTCATAAGGAGTTCAAAAAGCTGATGTCCACGGATGCTACGCCGTTAACCGGAGAGCAATTGGATAAGGCGATCCGTAGCCTGCCGCGTAATCCGGAAACCGTGGAGCTCTACAAGAAATTAGCGGATCAGGGACCATTACCGCCGCGCTAAAAATCGTGCTCGTTGTTCGTGCTCGTTTCTCGTTATCGGAGTTTGGGCGATCGCGGGTCACGAACACGAGCCTGGGCCTGGGCGCCAAGGAGGTTTTATGTTGTTGAGACTGCCTCTCGTGCTCATTGTTCTCTGCTCGGTCAGTTCGGCACTGGGCCAGACTCCTTTCTACAAAGACAAAACCATTACCATCGTGCAGGGCACCGAGCCCGGCGGCAGCTCGGACGTGATGACCCGGGCGCTGATGCCGTTCATGAAAAAGTACATGCCGGGCGAGCCCAACATAATTTCCGAATACATGCCGGGCGGCGGCGGCATGAAAGCAGCCAATCATATTTACAGAAACGCCAAACCCGATGGTCTAACCATAGGACGGATCGGCGGCGGCCTGGTCGCCAATGCCCTGCTGGGCGAAAAAGGCGCGCAGTACGATTTAGGCAAGTTCATCTATCTCGGCTCGCCACACAGCACCTATCACTGGGTTTTCATCACCCGCAAAGATGCCGGCTTCAAGAACATCGAAGCGCTGCGTTCGGCCACCGGCGTGCGGATCGGCGCGCAGACCGTCGGCCACTCCAACTATTTCGTCGGCCGGTTATTCGCCATGCTCATGGGCTTTAAAGATCCGAAAATGGTGGTCGGCTACTCGGGTACCGAGCTCGACCTGGCGCTTGAGCGCGGTGAGATCGACGGCCGTATCAACAATCCCGACACGCTGGTGATCCGAAACGCCGAATGGCTCGCCAAGGGATTGATCAACATTCACGCCATCATGGAAGTGCCGCGCGGTTTGAAACAGCCGGGGTTCGACAAGCTCCCTGAGATCGAAGAGTTCGCCAAAAACGAGCGCGAGAAGCGACTGCTGGCGATGGTGCGCGCCTTTCGCCAGGTGGGAACGCCGTCGCTGCTGCCGCCTGGAACCCCGGCCGAGCAGGTGAAAACCCTCCGTGAAGCCACGGCGCGCATGTACAAAGATCCGGAGTTTCAAAAAGAGTACAAGAAAATGGTCGGCGAAGAACCTTCGCCCATTCTCGGCGAGGACATGGAACGGACAATTAGAGAGCTGCCGCGAGATCCGGAAATCGTCGAGCTGTTCAAGAAGCTAAACGCCGCCGGCCCGGTGCCGGCGCGGTAGCAATAAATGGTCTAAGCCGTGCCAATGATTCGTCCCGCGGTGTCCTGCGCACAGCGGGCTAAACCCCATCCCCATCTTGATACTCCCCCACCACGCGAGGTAGGAAATTAGTAATGGCAGAAGTTCAAACCTCCGGTTCCGGCAGAGCCAGGCGGTTGAATTGAACGGAGCGCCAGGGTTGAACGGTTTGATCCCCCAGGAAGGACCCATGACAAAAATTGTGTTGCTGCTGTCCGCTGCTATTTCCCTCTATGCGGCGCCTGGCTTTGCCCAAGCCAATTTTTACCAGGGCAAGCATCTCCTGTTGATCGTCGGCTCCGGCCCTGGCGGCATGGGTGATCTGCGGGCACGGGCGCTGGCCCTTGGGCTGACCCGCCATATCCCTGGCAATCCGCCCGTTGTGTTTCAGTACATGGGCGGCGGCGGCGGGCGGCGCGCGGTCAATCACATTTACAACAACGTCAAACCCGATGGACTGACATTGTTGCGCGTTAGCAGCAGCATCATCCCCTATGCGGTCCTGGGCGAGACCGGGGTGCAGTACGACATCGATAAGTTGAATTACTTGGGCGCCACCGAGCATCAGCTTTTTTATATGTTTGTGACCCGAAAAGGCGCGGGTATTAATAGCTTGGCCAAGCTGCGCAGCACCCCTGGCATTCGCATCGGCAGCAACCCGGTGGGCCACACCGGCTATTTGCAGAGCCGGATGGCCGCCTACTTTCTCGACATGAAGGATCCCCGGATCGTTCCTGGCTTCGAAGGCAAAGACCTCGACGTGGCCATGGCGGCGGGTGAGGTCGATGCGCGCATCGCCTCCACCGGGACGGTGACACAAAACGACTTGCTATCGAAGAACCTCGCCGACTTTCACTTCACCATCGAGATTCCGCGGGGCAGGAAAGACCCGCGGTTCACGCATCTGAAGCTGCCCGAGCTGTCGACTTTTGCCAAGTCGGATCGCGAGCGAAAAATCATCGCCATGGCCGAGGGCTTTCGCGTTGTCGGGACTATCTTGATGGCACCGCCAGGGACGCCTAAAGACCGGCTCGATATATTGCGTGACGCAGTGCGCAAGACTAATGACGACCCGCAATTTGCCGCCGACTACAAGCGGCTCACCGGCGGCGACGATCCAACTCCGCTCGATCCCGAAGAGCAGGGAAAGTTCGTGCGCAACATCCCGCGCGACCCGGAGATCATCGAGTTTTTCAAGAAATTTGCCGCGACGGCGCCGCTGCCGCCGCGCTGAGAACGACCGCCGACCGGGCGGATTCCAGTTCAACCACAAGCAAGAGGCGATTTATCAATCGCCCCTTGCTTGTGGTTTATCGAATACTCGCTACAATGCGTTCATTTCTCATTTAGGAGAGATCGAACCCTATGGCTACTGCCTTTTCGGTGGTGATACTCGCGGTTTGCTTCGCGCTGCCGGCGTCCGTCACGGCACAAACGGACAGAGCTGCGCCTGAGGACGTCCGTATCTTGGAGGTGGTGGATCGGCTGCGGGAAATCATCCAGCAGGCGGAGCGCAACCGCAGCACCGATCGGGCGACCCTGGGCGCGCTCAGAGACGTGGTCAACACCTACGATTGGCCTTGGCGAAGGAAGCTGTTGTTCGACGACTTCGGCGACGGCAATTTCACGGCCAACCCGGCTTGGACGGTGAGTCGCGGCGACTTTCGGGTCGTGCGCGGTTTGGGGCTGCAAACCTCCGGCAGAGGCGATGCCGTTGTGAGTCCTGGCCCAGCCGATGGCGGCACTGGTCCTGGGTCTGGCGGTCCCTCCGTCATTGAAGGAATTCTCGGCGGTATTTTAAAGGGCGTGTTCGAGCGCGGCCCGTCAACTCAATTCCGAGCCAACACCGTAGCCGCTGAGATTTTCACGCCGGTGGCCATCGGCAACGCGTTCGCCGTGCGCGTGCGCATGGCAAGCCGCGAGCTCAATCCGAGCGGCTCGCGCATCGAGTTTGGACCCTTTCGAGGTACAGACAGGGATTGGGGTTATCGTCTGGCGCACAATCCCGGACAGCGACCAGGCTGGGAATTGATACGGCTCTCGCCTGGCCGCTCGGCCATCGTCGAAAAGTTTAACGGCGCCGCCGGCATGGGTGACGGCAAAGCACGTAACGTCGAATGGCGCCGCGACCGCGACGGCAACATGCAGGTGCTAGTCGATGGCACTGAAATTTTTCGCACCGTGGATCGCGGCAACGACGTGTTCGATGGCTTTGCCATCGTCAACAGCGGCGGACAGTATAACTTCGAGCGGATCGAGGTCTTCGGCGCCGAGCGTTGAATTAATTAACCGCAAAGAACGCAAAAAAATCGCATGTAGGGTTGCGATTAATCGCGCCCGCCTGTGCCGGCCCGGATTATTCATCGCTGCGGCGCGATCGAAGTGAAACTCTTCCGGAGCGAAGGCAACAGATATCCGCTTCGACGCCGCCTTGTAGGGGCGACCGGCGGTCGCCCTGCTCTGCGAATCGCAGTGAAAAGGTCGAAGAGATGCCCAGCATCGGCGAATCAAACCGAACGATTTGCGCTGATGCCTGCGCTCCTCCAGAGTTCCACTTCGATCGACACAGTGTCACGGGTTTTCCCCGTCGCATGAATAATTCGGGCTAGTGATCGACCTTGCCAGTGCCAATGACGCGCTCTAGCGCGTTGGCGCTAATTTCACCTTCGCGAATCATCTTGATGTGGTCCGCCGCAACTTCGATGACGGTGGAGCCGCGCTGGGAGGTCAGCGTGCCGCCGTCGACGAAAACGTCTACTGTGGCGCTGAAATATTGCTTTGCTTCGCTTAACGTTCGCGCGGGTTCTTTGCCTGAGGGGTTGGCGCTGGTGGCGGTGAGCGGGTGGCCGAGCAATCTGACTAGCGCTCCGGCGATGGGCTGGCTGGAGATGCGCACGCCAATGCCGCCGGTGCGGCTCACCAGCGGGCGGGGGATGTCTTGGCGCGCTGGTAAGACGATCGTCAACGGACCGGGCCAGAAGTAGTCCATGAGCCGTTGGGCCAACGGCGGCACGCTGGCCACCAACCGGTCGAGCATGGCGATATCACCGACGAGCACTGGGAAAGGGTTGTTTAAGTCGCGGCCTTTGAGTTGAAACACCTTCTCGACCGCCGCAGGGTTCAGTGCGTCGGCGCCCAAGCCGTAGAGGGTTTCAGTGGGGAAAACGATGACATCGCCGCGCTTCAGTGCGGCGATGGTATTGGTGAGTTCGTTACTTCTGTCGTTCACTTTGCAGCTTGCGGTCCGGTTCCTCAATGCAGGGTTTAAACGCCAGACGCTAGACTCGAAACGCTAGACGCTCTGTAACGCCCTTTTCGCGATATCTTTCCGATAGTGCATGCCGTCCCAAGAAATTTGGCCAACGGCGCGATAGGCCTCCTCTACGGCGGCGGCGACGGTGGCGCCGCGCGCGGTGACGCCCAAGACGCGGCCGCCGTTGGTCTGCCAGGAGTCATTTTGTTTTGCCGTGCCAGCGTGGAAGACAAAGCCGCGCTGCCAATCTTTTAACTGAGCCAAGCCGCTGATGGTTTTGCCTTTGTCGTAGCTGCCGGGATAGCCCTGGGCACAGAGGACGATGCAGACCGCCGGCTCGTCGTGCCATTCGGCGTTTACTCGGTCGAGCTTGCCATCGATGGTGGCTTCGAGCAGCGGCACGATGTCGCTTTTTAAGCGCATCACGATCGGCTGACACTCGGGGTCGCCGAAGCGGGCGTTGAATTCCAAAACCTTGGGGCCGGTTTTGGTGATCATCAAGCCGGCATAGATCACGCCTCGATAGTCAATGTTTTGCTTTTTCAAACCGCCGAGCAGCGGCTTTAAGACTTCGGCGATGATGCGCTGATGCATCGCCGCCGTGATCACCGGCGCCGGCGAGTAGGCGCCCATGCCGCCGGTGTTGGGGCCCTGATCGTTGTCGAAAACACGCTTGTGGTCCTGCGACGAGGCGAGCGGCAATATGTGCGCGCCGTCGGTCAAGACCATAAATGATGCCTCTTCACCGTCGAGAAATTCTTCAATGACCAGTTTGTTACCGGCGTCGCCAAAGGATTTTTTGACGAGGATCTCGTCGATGGCCGCTTCGGCTTCATGCCGGTTTGCGCAGATGAGCACGCCCTTGCCAGCGGCGAGGCCGTCGGCTTTGACGACATAGGGCGGCTTTTGTTGGGCGAGATAGGCTTTCGCGCTGGCCGCATCGGTAAATGTGCCGAAGGCCGCGGTGGGGATACCGTTGTCGTCGAGGATCGCTTTGGCGAAGGCTTTGCTGCCTTCCAGCTGCGCGGCGGCTTTGTTCGGGCCGAAGATTCGCAGACCGCGTGATCCGAACCAGTCGCTGATTCCCAACGTCAGTGGAACCTCGGGACCGACGACCGTGAGGTCGATTTTTTCTTTGACGGCAAAATCGGCAAGCTTGTCGATTTGCTCCACGGCTATTGCAACGTTTTCGGCGATTTCGCCGATGCCGGCGCTCCCCGGCGCGCAATAGATCTTGCTCACGCGTGGGCTCTGGCTGATTTTCCAGACCAGGGCGTGTTCGCGGCCGCCGGAACCAACAACCAAAATTCGCATAATTAAAAGTTCAAAATTAAAAATTAAAAAAGCCGACACCGGAGCGCTTGGAGCTGATATCGAATGCTCGTTGAGCCCCTCCGTTTTCTTACTTTTTAATTTTGAATTTCTTCCTAGTGTCGAAAGTGCCTCATTCCAGTAAAAACCATCGCGACGCCGTGTTCATTGGCCGCGGCGATCACTTCTTCGTCTTTGATCGAGCCGCCGGGTTGGATGACTGCTTTAGCACCGGCGTTGGCGGCTTCATCCAAACCATCGCGGAAGGGGTAGAAAGCGTCCGATGCCACGGCCGAGCCTTTGAGGTCGAGGCCGTGGGTGGCGGCGCGCAGCACAGCGATCTTGGTCGAATCGATGCGGCTCATTTGCCCGGCGCCGACGCCTAAGACTTGATCGGGCGAGGCGAAGACGATGGTGTTCGATTTTACGTGACGGCAAACCCGCCAGGCGAAATCCAAAGCTTGGTACTCCGCTTCGGTCGGCACTCGTTTGGTTACGACCTTGCACTTGCGCACGTCCACGGTGCCGGTGTCCCAGTCTTGCAAAAGCACGCCGCCGCGCACGCGGCGGACGTCGTAGCCGCCGCCTTGGGGTTGGCTCATGTCGAGTTCTAGGAGCCGAATGTTGAGCAAGCGCTTTTGCGAGGAGAGGACAGCCTTGGCTTCGGGCGTATAGCTCGGCGCGATGACGATTTCGAGGAAAATATCTTTCAGCTCCTTGGCCAGCTCTTCGTCGACAGGGCGGTTGAACGCGAGCACACCGCCAAAGATCGAGACCGGGTCGCAAGCTTTGGCTTTGCGGAAAGAGTCGACGAGCGAGGTTTTCGAGAGCGCCACGCCGCACGGGTTGTTGTGCTTAATCGCTACCGTGGCGATGTCGGCAAATTCCATCACCGTGCTCAGCGCCGCGTCGGCGTCGAGAATATTATTAAAGGAGAGTTCTTTACCCTGGAACTGCTTGGCTTTGGCAATGGCCGGGCCGGTGTCGCCGCTGGTGCCGTAGAAGGCGGCGCTTTGGTGCGGGTTCTCGCCGTAGCGCATGTCTTGAAGTTTGTTGACTTGAATATTGACGGTGCTGCCCCAGCGCTGCGGCTGCATTGCATCGTCCAATGACGAGAAGTAGTTGGAGATCGCGCCGTCGTAGCGCGCGGTATGCTGAAACGCTTTACAGAAGAGCCGGAAGTGGGTTTCGGGCGCCAGCGAGCCGTTGTTGGCTTTTAGTTCGTTCAGGATCGGCTCGTAATCGGCCGGGTCGACGACGATGCCGACATGTTGATGATTTTTCGCCGCCGCGCGCACCATGCTCGGGCCGCCGATGTCGATGTTCTCGACGATCTCTTCAAAGCTCGCGCCGCGCGCCACGGTGGCTTCGAAGGGGTAGAGATTGACGACGACGAGATCGATGGGCGCGATGCCGTGCTCTTTCATCTTGGCAACATGTTCAGGATTGTCTCGGAGGGCGAGAATGCCGCCATGGATTTTTGGATGGAGCGTCTTGACCCGGCCGTCCATCATTTCCGGAAAGCCAGTCAACTCAGAAACGTCTTTGACGGGAATCTTGTTCTCGCGCAGCAGCGAAGCGGTGCCGCCGGTGGAAACCAATTCGATGCCGAGCTGGGAGAGCGCGCGGGAAAACTCGACGATGCCTTGTTTGTCTGAAACGCTAATGAGGGCGCGTTCAATCCTGCCCACAGTAGGAATCCTCCTAAGTATTGATGTGAATACGGGGAACGCGAGCGCCGACGAAAGTGAAGACCTCGTATGAAATTGTGCCGGTCCATGCGGCCATCTCGTCGGCAGTGATTTCCCCGCCGCCTTGACGACCGAGAAGCACAACTTCATCTCCCGATTGCACGTTGGCTATATCGGTAACATCCAGCATAGTCAAATCCATGCAGACGCGCCCAGCAACTCTGGCGCGTTGGCCGCGCACCAGCGCTTCGCCGCGATTGGAAAGCAGGCGCGAATAGCCATCGGCGTAGCCGATGGGCAGCGTGGCGATCAGACTCTCTCGCTCGGTAACGAAGGTTTGGCCGTAGCTAATGCTCGATCCGGGCGGGACTTTCTTGAGCTGCAGAATGCGTGTTTTCCACGCCATCACCGGTTTTAGAGTAACCTGTGCGGCCATCTCGCGCGACGGATAGCCGCCGTAGAGCATGATACCGGGGCGAACCATATCGAAATAGGCCGCCGGCTGCGTGATCGTCGCCGCGCTGTTAGCCAGGTGACAGTATTGCGGCGCGATGCCTTGTGCGCGCAGCTGTGCCACCAAATCAGCGAAGACCGCCAGTTGTTTTTTGGTATAAACGCCTTCGACGCTCTCCGCCGTGGAAAAATGGGAAAAGAGGCCTGCGATTTTAAGTGCGTTGAGTTTTTTGAGCTTGGGCAGCCAGTGAGCAACGTCACCGGCCGGCAGGCCGATGCGGCCCATGCCGGTGTCGACTTTTAGATGGACATGCAACGTTGTGCCACGCCGCTGGATCTCGACGTCGAGGCGCTTCATCGCATCGACGTCATGGACGACGGGTGTGAGTTTGTTGGCGAGAAGCTGATCGACTTGCTCAAGATAAACGCCGGCGAGAACGAGAATCGGCGCCGCGATATTGGCGCGACGCAGCTCGGTACCTTCTTCGAGCGTGGCGACGCCAAAGGCGTCACTACCAGCGCTCGCTAAGGTCTGCGCGACGGCCACGGCGTCATGGCCATAGCCGTTGGCTTTGACCATCGAGAGAATTTTTACTTTGTCGCCGACTTTGTCGCGGACTTGGCGTAGGTTCCAGCGCAGCGCATCGTGATCGATGAAACAAAGCGTCGGGCGTCCTGGCGGTGTGTGGGTCATGCAGGCTGACAACTATTTTACTTGAGAACCTGAGTTAGCGGGCTTGTCGGGGGTTAGCAGAATCACTTGTTCGCCGCTCGACGCCGCCAGCAGCATGCCTTGGCTTTCCAGGCCGCGCAGTTTGGCGGTTTCCAGATTGGCCACGACCACGATTTGTTTGCCGACCAGCTCTTGCGGTGTGTAGTGGCTGCGAATGCCGGCGCAGATTTGCCGCTGTTCATCGCCCAGATCGATCTGCAAAACCATCAGCTTGTCGGCGTTGGGATGGGGCTCGGCCGACTTCACGGTCGCGACCTTGAGCTCAACTTTGCGGAAATCTTCGATCGAGATCATTCACGTTCCTTCCAGGGCAGTTCTTGAAAGCTATCAGAATCATCTAGGCAAGAAAAGCAAAGCGCGGCGTGTCTTGACAAGCGCGAGAGCGATTTCGTATTAACAGTAACAGTTACTAATACAAAGGGAGGAGTTTTTATGGCAAAGCCATTAAATGGAACCAAGAGTCACGACAACCTCAAGGGCGCTTTCGCCGGCGAGTCGCAGGCGAACCGGCGTTACCTGTACTTTGCACGGGTGGCGGACATTGAAGGTTATCCCGATGTCGGCGGTCTGTTCCGCGACACCTCGGAGGCGGAAACCGGCCACGCCTTCGGTCATTTGGATTTCTTGAAGGAAGTCGGCGACCCCTGCACCGGCGTGCCGATCGGCACCACGGCGAAGAACCTGAAATCGGCCGTCGAAGGCGAGACCTACGAGTACACTGAAATGTACCCGGGCTTTGCCAAGACCGCGCGCGACGAGGGCTTGCCGGAATTGGCCGAGTGGTTTGAGACTCTCGCCAAGGCCGAAAAATCCCACGCTGGCCGCTTCCAAAAAGGGCTCGACACCCTGGGCTAAGCGGATTGTCCTGTGGAGCCCGGCATCGACGCGTGGGGGTACTCATACGTCGATGCTGGGAACCACCTTGGTCGAACGTTCCTCTCATACCTGCACTGTTCGAACGCGAACTGATTTCACTATGGCGGTCAGAACTTAAAATGAAACCTGTGGGGCTCGACGATATCCTGGGCTTTAGCGCTTACGAGAAAGTGCGCCAGGAGTTTCGCCAAAAGATTATCGAACTCAAGCAGAAGCGGCGGGTTTCGGTGGGGGATAAGGTCTCACTCGTGTTTGAAAACCGTGACACGGTGATCTTTCAAATCCAAGAAATGCTGCGCGCCGAGCGGATTACCGATTTGGACAAGATTCGCGAAGAGATCTCGGTTTACAATCAATTCCTGCCGGTGGGATCCGAGCTCAGCGCGACGTTATTTCTCGAAATCGAGGACCAATCCCATTTGCGCGACGATCTGCTCAAGTTCCAGGGCATCGATGAAGCGGTTTATTTGAAAATCGGCGCGCACAAGATACCGGCGCAGTTCGAAGAAGGCCGGAGCAAGGAAGACAAGATCAGCGCCGTCCAATATGTGCGTTTCCCGTTTAGCGCCGAGGAACGCAAGGCCTTTCTCGAAGGACAACCGAGCGAGTTGTCGGTGGACCATCCCAACTACAAGGCGGCGATCTTGCTCAAGCCCGAAGTGCAAAAGGCTTTGGCGGCCGACCTGATGGAGCCATAAGATGGCGCACGTGAGCAAGCAGGCAAGAAACACCAAGCAACTGGAAGTCATCTGGGCTGCCCTCCGGCATGACAAGTCGCACCCGACCGCCGACCAGGTCTACCAGAAGGTGCGGCGCAAGCTGCCGAACATCAGTCTCGGCACGGTCTATCGCAATTTGCAGAAGTTGGTGGCTGAGAACCGGCTGCAAGTGTTGATCTTGGGGCGCAGCCAGCATTTCGATCCGCTGGTGGAGCGCCATCAACATTTTATCTGCGAACGATGCGAACAGGTTTACGATGTGCTGGTCGATCACCAAAAAGAAATCAAGCCCGCCAAACTGCCCCACGAAGGTTTCAAAGTCACGTCCCACCAACTGGCTTTCTACGGCACCTGCAAAGAGTGCTCGCGCTAGACCGGCTGTTAGCAGCGAACTTTAATCTTGAACCGAACCCGGCGCCGCGATAAGTTCGGGCTTCGAGGCGCGCTATGACCGAGGTTTACCTACCTGCCGAGTCGCAAAAGCGTTTGCTTGAGATTGCTCGCATGACGCTCTGCCGATTCGTTTGCCACCAGCCGCTCGACATCGAGAGCCCCGACGATCTTTATCTCACCAGCGACGACTACGGCGCCTTTGTCAGCCTGTTCAAAGGCGAGGAGCTGCGCGGCTGCGTGGGCACGTGCACGCCGCATCACCCGCTCTACGAAACCGTGATCGACATGACCCAAGCGGCGGCGTCGCGCGATAGTCGCATGGCGCCGATTGGCGCGCAGGAGCTCGGCGAGATTCAACTGGACATCACGGTGATCTCCCGGTTGGTCAAAGCCGAAGCGCCGCTCAAGCTTGTGGTGGGCAAGCATGGACTGCACGTCGCCAGTGGCCGGTCGCGCGGCGTGTTATTGCCGCAGGTGGCCAGTGAACGGGGCTGGGACATGGAGACTTTTCTCGCGCAGACTTGCGTGAAGGCGGGTTTGAAAAGAGAAGCTTGGCTTAGTCCCGACACGGAAGTTTCGTCATTTACGGCATTGATCATCGAGGAGCATGTATGAAGCGGCGCAATTTTGTCGGCCTGTTGGCGGGCGGTCTATTGCTGCATCTGCGCGATGCCGCCCAGGCGTTTTGCAATCCATCGTTGGTGCAGCTGATTGGCCAGGGGCGTAAGCTGGTGCAAGCTCGTCCCGGCGCCAAGGGGCTTTCGCTCGGCAACTATTTCATTCAATGGTTCGGCCATTCGAGTTTTCTGATTCACTCCGGTAGCCAAACCAAGGTGGTGGCCGATCCCAATTTCGACGTCACGCCCGGCATTCAGGCCGACGCCATCACCATTAGCAACGACCATTTTACGCATAACAACACCGGCGCCGTGACCGGCGATCCGGTGATTCTGCGCGGAATTACGTTTAAGCAAGCCTGGCAGCCGATCCGCACCAGCATCAAAGACATCACCATCGTCAATATCCCGAGCCAGCGCAGCGCCAACTGGGGAGCGATCGCTAACTCGATCTTCATTTGCGAAATGGGCAGCCTGTGCATCGCCCATCTCGGCAACATCGGCCACTTGCTGACGCCGGAGCAGGAAAAAGTCATGCAGCGGGTCGACGTCATGATGGTGCCGATCGATGCCATGACCAATCTAGGCTTCGAAGACATTCTAAAAGTCATCGATCAGGTCAAGCCACCGATCGTCATTCCCATGCATTATGATATTGCCCGCCAGGGCGAGCTGTTCGCCGCGTTTGCCAAAGAGCACTACCCGATTCGCAAGCTCGATGACTCCCAGTTGACGCTTAATCGGTCGATGCTGCCGAAGAACACGGAAGTGTTTGTGCTGAAACATCCGCGGCCGTCGCGGTTTGCGGATTGAGGGCGACCAGCCCATCGCCCTGACCGCGCACGATTGCAAACCGCTGCGGTTTACCGGCGACAGTTTGACGCCGGCGGTAGTTGCCTTTTTGCTTGTCCCTCCTATAATACTTCTTTACTTCTCGAGACGACATAACTCGCGCGAGGGGCATGTGAACCAAAACGAAGTCGAATATTTTCGCAGCTTGCTGACTCAACGGATCATGGAGCTGCGCTCGGAAGCGGGCAAGACCGTCGAAGATATGGACGGCGAGACAAATTTCCCCGATCCGACCGACCGAGCGGCGCTGGAGTCGAATAGGAACTCGGTGCTGCGCATCCGCGACCGCGAGCGCAAACTGATTATCAAAATGCAGGAGGCGTTGCAGCGGTTGGAAAACGGCGAGTACGGCGTTTGCGAAGAATGCGGCGAGATGATTGGCGTGGAGCGGTTGAAAGCGCGTCCCGTGACGACGTTGTGCATCGAATGCAAATCCAACCAGGAAATCGAGGAGAAAAAGGCTAAACGAGCCGTTTAACCCCGTTCCTGTTGACCATTTCCCTATGAAAGTTCGAAAAGCAGTTATCCCGGTGGCCGGCCTGGGCACACGCTTTTTGCCGGCGACCAAAACCGTTCCCAAAGAATTGTTGCCGATCGTCGACATTCCGTCGATCCAATACGTCGTGCAAGAAGCGGTGGACTCGGGCATTCAGGAAATTATTTTTGTCACCGGCCGCGGTAAGGACGGCATCGAAGATCATTTCGATGAAGCCCCGGAACTGGAGCAGGTGCTGCAAGAGCGCGGTCAAACCGGCATGGTGGCGATGCTGCGCAAAATTGCCGAGATGACCGAAGTCGTCTCGGTGCGGCAGAAGCGGGCGTTGGGCTTGGGTCACGCCGTGTTGTGCGCGCGCGATCTGGTCGGCAACGAGCCGTTTGCGGTGTTGTTGGCCGACGACCTGATCGACAGCCGCACGCCCGGCGTGCGCCAGCTGCTCGATGTCTTCGAACAGAAAAATGAATCGGTGATTGCGCTCATGAAGGTTGCGCCGAGCGAAGTGTCGGCCTACGGCATCATCCGCGGCAAGGAGATCTCCAATCGGTTGTATTCGGTGCAGGCCACGGTCGAGAAGCCGGCGCCCGCCGATGCGCCGTCGCACATGGCGATCATCGGCCGTTACGTTTTGCGGCCGGAGATATTTACGATTCTCGAAAGACAGACACCTGGCCGGGGTGGCGAGATTCAACTCACCGACGGGCTCAACCAGTTGGCGCAAAGGCGCAATATGTTCGGTTGCCAATTCCGCGGCGAGCGTTACGATATCGGCGACAAGTTCGGTTTTGTCCGCGCGACCATTGCGTACGCATTGAAAAGGCCCGATTTGGAGGATAAGGTTAGGCACTACATGCGATCGCTGGTCGCGAAATCATAGACATATGGGGCTGTAGCTCAGTTGGGAGAGCGCCTCGTTCGCAACGAGGAGGCCGTGGGTTCGACTCCCATCAGCTCCACCAATTTTGCAAAGGCGGGTCAGTGACCCGCCTTTTTTTGTTGGAGGCATTGACAACGGCTGTCACGGTGCCGAACATTGAATAAATTTCGGCTGCGAACCGTCTTTGAGCTAATCGGAGGTTTTGCGCGATGGCGATTAATCCTAGCATCGTAATCAGAAATTTGGGCTGGCGCGGCTTCTTCCAGCTGCTGACCCATCTCCCCAGTTTCGTAAAATTGTTTGCGCGGCTGGTGAAAGATCCGCGGGTGACGGCGCTGCCCAAGCTCGTTGTGCTTGGGATACTGGCCTATCTGGTGCTGCCGACGGATTTGGTGCCGGATTTCATTCCTGGCCTGGGCCAGGCCGATGACCTGGCGGTGATTGTGGCGGGGTTAAAGCTCTTTTTGCGCCTGTGTCCGGCGGACGTGGTGCAGGAACACTTGAAAAGAATTTCTGCGGGAAAGTAAGCGGAAAATCGACCGGCTCGGGCGCTAATGTTTGGCGCCGGCTTTTTCTTCTTTGATGTTTTCGTGGATCATGCGCGGCACTCCGCCGCAGCTAAAGCAGCGCGGCGGCTCGTGCTTGGTCTCGCCTTCGGGGTAGCGCATGAACCGTTTGTAGAAGGGCTTTTCGGTGCCGACGTAGTCGTCGTAGTAAAAAGCCAGCTTGCCGCACTCACTGCACTGTAAGTATTTTGCCATTGCGTCCCCGTTCCCGCCTGTCGAGCACTCGTCGGCCAGAATACGCGTGAAGCCGGTGCAGGTCAATAATCGCGCCGCTTGTTGCATGGCAACGCAAAGTTCCATTATATTCGGACCCGTCCCGAAAAGCATTGCATTCACAATAGGAGGAGCTCATGGCGATCAAGCTTTATCAATCTCAAACCTCGATGTTCTGCGAAAAAGTCCGCATCGTTTTCGCACTCAAGAAAGTTCCCTACGAAGTGGTCGACGTGCGCAAGGACGAGCGCAAATCGTTGGTCGAGTACACCGGCCAGCGCAAAGTCCCCTCGACCAATTACAACGGCGAGATGGTCATCGATTCGACCGTGATCTCGGCGCGGCTGGAGAAAGATAATCCGGCGCCGAGCATCTACCCGGACAAAGCGGCAGACAAAGGGCTGTGTTTGGCGCTGGAAGATTGGTCGGATGAAATCTTGATCCACGCCAACCATGCGATGCGCCGTGCCGACACGCCGGAGGCGAAGCAGAAAGCCGAAGCCGAGTTAGGGGTTCATCTAAACACCCTCGAGCAAATCTACTCGGGCAAGAAGTTTGTCTTCGATCGCATGACCATCGCTGACATCTCGATCTTTTCCCAGCTCCACTATCTCTACACCACCGTCAAGTACGACATCCCGGCGCAGTACAAGAACGTCAACGCGTTTATGGAAAACATGAAGCAAACGCTCAAGTTGAAGTCTTTGGCGGATAGCTTCGACGCCGCTTCGCTCTAGGCTGCCGCCGCTCATGAACAAAGAAGTGATTGTGCCCCGTCTGGGCTCGAGTGACGAAAGCGACGAAGTCAAAGTGCTGCGTTGGTTGAAACAGCCCGGCGCGGCGGTGAGAAAGGGCGAAGGGTTGCTCGAAGTCGAGACCGACAAAGTCAACGTCGAAATCGAATCGCCCGGCGACGGCGTGCTGAAAGAGATTAAAGCCCAAGAAGGCGACACGGTGAAGTTCAGCGCCGTGGTGGCGATCATTGAAGGTTAGGTCGGAATGTCTCCCGCAAAGGCGCAAAGCCGCAGAGTTTCGGAGAGGAAATATTCACCACGAAGACCACGAAGCTCACGAAGGTAAGAAAAGAAAATAAAAATTTCTTTCCGAACTTCGTGAGCTTCGTGAGCTTCGTGGTGAAAGAATCCCGATGGAGGCGCACTTCTCGGGGCTTTTGTTTCGCACCAGCCTGGTGGGTGTTTTGCTTGGCTTGGTGGCGACGGTTTATCTGTTCTTTGGTCTTGCCGGTTTCGTTGCTCATCCACTCTTTAACAGTTTAGTTGCGGCGTCCCTTGGTGCTGCCGCACTGTTTTTTCTTTATGTTTTTGTTTCTTCTTGGCGCACCGCCCACTGGGTCGGGCGGCTGATCTGGCTGGCGCTCCTACTGATTCTTTTCGGCGAAACGCTCCTCGGGCTGACGCCGCCGACGGCGCGCGACGAGCTCACTCATCACCTAGCGATTCCCAAGCTCTACGCGCGTGCCGGGCGCATCGTCGAAGTGCCGATCGCCTACTACGCCTACTACCCGATGCTCCTCGACATGCTCTACACGCCCTGGCTGGTTTGGGGTTGGGACTTTGTCCCGAAGCTGATTCACGCGCTCTACGGCTACTTGACCGGCCTGTTGCTCTACGCCTATTTGGCGCGCCGGATGAACGGCATCTACGGGCTTTTGGGATTTTTCTTTTTCATTGCGACGCCGGTGGTGCTGCGCTTGAGCCACTGGGGCTATGTCGATCTTGGCGTGACGTTTTATACGACCGCCGCTTTGCTTTGCTTGCTCTCCTGGCGCGAGGAAAAGACCCGGCGCGGTTGGCTGGTGTTGGCGGCGCTGTCGCTCGGCTTGGCGATGGCGACCAAACCGAACGGCTATCTCGTGGCGGTGCTCGTGTCTGGGTTTTTTTTGTTCATAGCAGCGGGCGAGCCAGGGCGCGGCGCACGCAAGGTCGTCACCGATATGGTTTGTTTTGGTCTGCTCACGGCGCTGCCGCTGCTGCCCTGGCTGGGTAAGAACTGGCTGCAAACCGGCAATCCGTTTTACCCGCTCATGGGGCGCTACTTTCACTCCAGCGTGCCGAGCCCAGGCGGTGCTGCCGAGAGTTTTGTCGAGTTCGGTGTGTTCGCCAAGCGCGCCTTGCTCTACGGCGAGAGCGGCTGGCAAATCGCCGCGCTGCCCTTGCGGTTGTTTTTTTTCGGCCAGGACGACAACCCGCAGTATTTCGACGGAGCATTAAGCCCGCTGCTGATTTTGCTTCTGCCCTGGGCGTTTAAAGGCAAGTGGCGTGAAGAAAAGCAATTGCTCTTTGGCTTCGCCGCGCTGCTACTCGCTTTTGCCGTTGTCATGGTCGACATGCGGGCGCGCTATGTCTTGATGATCGTGCCGCCGCTGGTGATTTTGCTGGCCTACGCTGTGTTCAATATCTACCTGAGCATCAAACGGCCGGGTTACCTGTATGCGATTTTGATCGCTTTCGCGGCGTGGCAGGGGAGCTACCTGTGGGGCTACTTTCGCGAAGTCGCGCCGTGGCCCTATGTCATGGGTCGGGAGGGTCGAGTCAACTTCTTGACGCGCTCGCTGGCGGAATTTCCAGTGTTCCAGTACGTCAACCGGGAACTGCCGGCGGACGCGAAAGTGTACCTGATCTTTGTCGGGCGGCGCGTTTATTACTGCGAGCGGGACTATTTTCACGACCCCGGTGAATTACCTGGATTCTTGTTAACTACTCTGCGCGGTGCGCAAAAGCCGGACGATGTTGCCCAAGCGTTACAGCGAATGGGCATTAACCACCTAATGGCCCATGTCGACCTGCTGGGCCGTTATTTGCAAAATAATTTGACGCCGCCCCAAGGACTGCTTTGGAATGACTTCGTGGCACGACACCTGCATTTGAGCTTCCAGGATCGTGGCTACGCACTCTACAGAATCAGCCGCTGACCGCTATCACGTTTCGATCATCATCCCGGTTTTCAACGAAGCGGAAAATCTCGGCCCATTGCTCGACAAGATCGCTGCGCTTAGCTTGCCGAGCCACGAGATTATCGTTGTCGACGATGGCTCCACCGATGGCAGTGGCGCAGTAGCGGAGCAGGCCGGCGTCAAGATCGTGCGCCACCCGTACAACATCGGCAACGGCGCCGCCGTCAAAAGCGGCATACGCGCTGCTAGCGGCCGCTGGCTGGTATTGATGGATGGCGACGGCCAACACCAGCCGGAAGACATCGAAAAGCTGCTTGCCGAAACCGACAAATATCACATGATCGTTGGCGCCCGCGCCAAGGGCTCCAAGCTGCGCTTCCATCGCTATGTCGCCAATCAGTTTTATAATCTTTTTGCTTGCTACGTGACGCGCTTTCGCATCAAAGATCTAACCTCCGGCTTCCGCGTGCTGCCGCGGCGCGAGGCGCTGCGCTATATCGATCTCTTGCCCAACACGTTTTCCTATCCGACGACTATCACGATGGCTTTTTTGCGTTCGGGACTAACCGTGAAGTATGTGCCGATTCAAACGCTGTACCGCGCCGGCCACTCGAAGATCAAGTTGGTCAAAGACGGTGTGCGCTTTTTGTTGATCATCGCCAAGATCGCCACCCTGTTCGCGCCTTTTCGCGTTTTCATGCCGGTGAGCTTGGGGTTTTTCTTCACCGGCTTAGGCTACTATGGCTACACTTTTTTTCACTACGGCCGTTTCACCAACATGTCGGTGCTGCTGTTCGTGACTTCAGTGATTATTTTCATGCTCGGTCTGATTTCCGAGCAGATCGCCGCACTGCGCATGGAACGGCACTGGAGTAGGCCGGAGCCGATTTCCGTTCGAACAAATGAAGTCGTATTCGAAGAACAGCCTTTCGTGGTGGGCGATGTGGCCGGGGTGCTGCAGCGCAATCCGGAATTTGTCGAGCAAGAGATGCTGGCGCGCTAGGTTGCGAAACGGAGAGGCTGCTGATGGCACGCACGGCGCTAAAGCTCGACGAATCCAGCCAGGAAACTCTGCGGCGGTTCTACGATGAAGTTTATCACCGTGATGCAGGCACCGTTGCGCAGCCTTCGCGCCATCTGTGTGCCCTGGCGCGGCGGGTGGGATCGCTCTGGGAGCGTAAGCTGCTTGACGTCGCCTGTGGCAGGGGCGATTGGTTGATGGCCGCCGCTGCCTGCGGCGCCGTGACCGCCGGTCTCGATCTCTCGCCGATTGCCCTGGATGCCTGCCGTCAAGCGCTGCCGAGCGCTGATCTCAAGCAAGGTTCGGCCGAGGAGTTGCCGTTTGCGGACGGGCAATTCGACGTTGTCTCTTGCCTGGGCGCGCTGGAACATTTTCTCGATCCGCTGCGCGCTTTGCGGGAGATGAAGCGCGTGGCCAAAGCCGATGCCAAGTTTTTGCTCTTGGTGCCCAACGCCGATTTCTTGCCGCGCCGTTTAGGTTTGTACGGCGGCACTGAGCAAACCGCCGCGCGCGAAGAAGTGCTAACGTTGTCGCAATGGCGCAGCCTGTTCGAGAGTGCCGGTCTAGAAGTGGAGCAGCGCTGGCGTGATTTGCACGTTCTATCGGCGGATTGGATCTTTCGCGGCGCGCTCCATGCCTGGCTGCTGCGCGCTGCCCAAGCTTTGGCGCTGCCGCTCTGGCCGTTGTCTTGGCAGTATCAAGTTTATCATCTGTGCAGGGTGCGAGGTTGATCGACGTGGACATTCTCGTACTTACTTGGAACTATCCGCCGCGCCGCGGTGGGATTGAAAATGTCATGGCTCATCTGTGCGCCGGGCTAGCACACAATCATGCTGTGTCCGTTATCACTGCGCATACGATGGATCGCTCGGCGGATGAGAAAAACGTCTATCGCGGGCCGTTGGCTGGGCTGCTGCCCTTTGCGCTCTACGCACTCATGCGCGGCGCGCTGCAGCTGGTACGTAACCGGAGCCCGATCATCTTCGGCGGCAGCGCCTTGGTAACTCCCTTGGTGTTGCTGCTTGCACGGCTATTCGGCCGCAAAGCAGTTGTGCTCGTCCACGGGCTCGATGTGATTTACCCGAGCCCGCTCTACCAGCATCTCTGCGTGCGCTGGCTGCGCTTTTGTGACCAAGTTATCGCCAACAGCTCTTACACCGCAATGCTCGCGCGAGAAAAGGGTGTCGTTCCAAACTCGATCACCGTGATTGCTCCGGGTGTCGACAGCGACCGGTTTGCGGGCGCGGCCAACGATGAAACGACCGAAATGCTTGGGCTTGCCGGTAAGCGAGTTATTCTCTTTGTCGGCCGCTTGGCCAAGCGCAAGGGCGTGCGCGAATTTATTGCTCATGCGTTGCCGCGCATTGTCGAGAAAATTCCCAACGCCTGCTTCGCCGTCGTGGGCGCCAATCCCCATGCATCGCTGGCGCACCGCAATGACACGTTAGGGGAGATACGCGCCGAAATTGCCCGCCAGGGATTGCGTGATCATGTGCGGCTATTGGGCGCGCTGTCGGACGAAGCGCTGGTGCAGCTCTATCACGCCAGCGAATTGGTCGTCTTGCCAGTGCTCGCCGGCGGCGACGATGTCGAAGGCTTTGGCATCGTGCTCTTGGAAGCAGGCGCCGCGGGTAAGCCCGCAGTGGCCACTCGGGTTGGCGGTATTTCCGATGCCATTGACGACGGTCGAAGCGGTGTGCTGGTCGAGGCGGAAGATCATGACTCAATGGCGGATGCAGTCATCGCATTGTTGCAGGACGACGCCAGGCGACGCAGCATGGGGAACATTGCCCGCCGCCGCGCCCAGACGGCTTTTAGTTGGGCGCAAATCGTGCCGCGCTATGAAAAATTATTCCAATCTTTGCTCGCCGCGAGCGTGAGCGAAACCGCCATCGAGCAAAGCGCGCGATCTTAAGCGCATGAGCCTGCCCACTTCACCACGCCACGACGAGATCGTCACCGTCTATAGCGCGGCATCGCAGCTGCGCCAGCCGCTCCAGCTGGTGCGGACGATGATGCAGGATGCGTTCGCGGCGCGCTGGCTTGCTTGGCGCTTGCTGGTGCGCAATCTAAGCGCCCGCTACCGGCAAGCCTTGTTGGGTCACGCCTGGGGCCTCTTGCCGCCGCTGTTAACCACATTGGTTTTTGTTTTCCTGCAGGACGCCGGTTACTTCTCGGTGGAAAAAACCCCGGTGCCCTACGGCATCTTTGTCTTGACCGGCATGACGTTTTGGCAGGTGTTTGCCGATGCGCTGCAAGCGCCCATGCGGCAGGTGTCGCAGTGTCAGACGATGTTAACCAAAGTACAGTTTCCGCGCGAAGCGTTGATCATCGCCGGTGCCGGCGAGGTCCTCTATTCGTTCGCGATTCGTTTGCTGCTTTTGTTTGTTGTGGTGCTTTGGTTCGACGTGCCGTTGGCGAGCTCCCTTGTATATGTGCCCCTTGGCGTCTGCGCTTTGCTCGCTTTAGGACTAGCGCTGGGACTTTGGTTAACGCCGATTTCGATTCTCTACCAGGATGTGAATCACGGCTTGCCGTTCTTGGTTTCGCTTTGGATGTTTGCCACTCCGGTGCTTTATCCCGCACAGGCTAGCAGGGGAGGGTCTTTCTTCGTCAGGATCAATCCGGTGACTGCTTTGCTCGACACCACGCGCAGCTGGATGCTCGGCGGCGCGTCGCCATGGAGTCCTAATTTCTTTTGGATCTTTGGGCTCGTCATCTTGGCGCTGCTTTGCGGCTGGCTGCTTTACCGGTTGGCGTTGCCGGTCTTGATCGAGCGCATGAGCGGATAGACCGATGACTGGCCCAGCCGCATTGCAGGTCGAGCATGTCTCGAAGAAATTTTGCCGCAGCCTGAAGCGCTCGCTTTGGTACGGCCTGCAAGATTTGCTCGCCGAAGTGGCGGCGCAGGACGGCAGCCGTGGCTTGCATTTGCGCCCTGCAGAGTTTTTGGCCCTCGACGATGTGTCGTTTCAGCTCCAGCGCGGTGAATGTCTAGGACTGCTGGGCGCCAACGGCGCCGGCAAGAGCACGCTCTTGAAAATGCTCAACGGGCTGGTGCGGCCCGATGCTGGGCGCGTGGAAATTCACGGGCGGATTCGCGCGCTGATCGAGCTTGGCACCGGCTTTAGTCCGGTGCTGACCGGCCGGGAAAATATCTATATCAACGGCGCGATCCTTGGCTTTTCAAAAAAGGAGATCGAGAGCAAGTTCGATGAGATCGTAGAGTTCGCCGAGCTCGCCGATTTCATCGATACGCCGGTGCAAAGCTACAGCACCGGCATGCAGGTGCGTCTCGCCATGGCCGTGGCGGCGCATATGCAGGCTGAGTTCTTGTTGGTCGATGAAGTCTTGGCCGTCGGCGATATCGCTTTTCGCATGAAGTGCTTTCAGCACTTTCTCGATCTCAAAAACGCCGGCAAGACAATCGTGGTCGTGTCGCACAACATGGTCGACATCCATCGCGTCTGCGACCGCGTGATCGTCTTGGACCGCGGTAAGAAAATCTACGATGGCGCGGTCGCGAGCGGCATCGCGGCTTACGAGGAGCTGCTCTCCAAACGCGGCAGCTTGACCGATCAACGCAGCGCCGATGCGCCGGCGTCGATCGAGCGGGTCGAGCTGTTCGACGAGGACGGCAAGCCGTGCAGCGACTTTAACACCGGTGAAAATCTGACCGCAGCGGTGACGATCAGGTCTCAGCGCAAGATCGCCAACGCGCGCTTGATCGTTCACGTGCTCACCCCATCCTTGGGTCTGCTCGGTGCCTTTGCTTCGCCGCACAAGGGGTTTCGTTTCGATGTCGAGCCAGGGACGACGGTGGTGCATTTTTCCATACGCAAGCTGCCGTTGCTCGTTGGCAGCTACAGTCTGCGGCTCTATCTATACGGGCCTGACATCAAAGACTTTTATCACGAGGTCAGCCAGGCCGCGCTTTTCAAAATCGTTGGCCCGCCTGTGGATGCCTTCGGTTACGGTGTCTGTCACACGATTCACTTCGACCACAAGTGGGAAATCGCGGAACCAAGCCCAGGGCGGGAAAGCGCACTGACGCAGGGCCACTACAACGGGCTCTGAGCTGCGGCCGGCCTCCTTTCATCGAGCAGCAGGCCGAAGAAGCGCTCAAGCTCTCCAGCCATTGCCTGCCAGGTCGGCACGGCCCCATCGGGGATGCGATGGTGCGTTAATTGAAAAGAAACCGCGCGGGCCAGATCTATAGGATTTTTCGGCTCGAACAGACACTGCGGCAGTTCTCGCATCACTTCTCGCGCGCACCCAACGGCCGCCGCGACCAGCGGTGTGCGGCAGGCCAGCATTTCATAGAGTTTTTGTGGGAAGCTGAAACGCCCTTGCGGTGAGTTCTTGTAGCTGACGACTCCGACATCGAGGCTGCCCATGAGTAGCGGCACTTTATCGTGCGGCAGTTGCTGCAAGTCATGGATGCGCGGGCCGCTCGGAATGCGCAGCCCTTTTTCGCGTGGTCCCGCAAGCGCCAGATGCAAGTCTTCATCGGTTTGCGCCAGCATGGCGTAGGCGTGAAAGAGACTTTCGATATCGCGGCTGCGATGCAGCGCACCGGCGGTGCCGATGATTCTTGAGCCCACAGGCAGCCCGAGCTGTTGGCGGCACCAGGCGCGATCGCGCGGGTAAAATAACTGCGGGTCGAAGCCGGACTCAATCACCGTCGTGGCTTTATCGCGAGGGTAGCTGCTAACGACATAGTCGGCGAGTGGTTGGCTAAAACAGCTGACACCATCGGCCTGCCTGACGGCATGACGAAAGCTTTGTCGCAGCCCGGGAATGTTCGTGACACCAAACGCTTCAAAGTTATCGTAGAGGTCGATCACACACTTGGTCCGGTACGCCGCGGCCAACCGATAACCGAAGATGGCGTGCAACGCATCGGAGCAGGCCCAAATCACATCGGGTTGAAAATTGTTGAGCAAAGACCGCGCTTGCGCGAGATAGCTGAACAAGCCGGGTCGAAGGCCGCGCACCAGGGCACGTTACAAGGCGCGTATTCCCACCTTCCATATAGACTAGTACAAGACTATTGGCGTATGGTCAGTCCTTAAGCGACCGAGTAAACGGAACGGTAAGATAAGTTTACAACTCCGGAGCAAGATGGTACACTTCGCTAACTAAAGATAAATTTCGTTTGCGTGAATGGGTCAGTGGCGCATTTTTTGCTTTCGCTCACCCAAGGTTTTTGCTTTCGCAACGTGGCAGGGGGTCGTATGGCAGACAAGAAAAACCATTATGGTCGTCGACGATAATCCAGACATTATCACGATCGTCAAGACCATATTGGAGGGCAAAGGATACACCGTTTGGAGCGCCTCGAGCGGTCTGGAGCTGCTCAACCATTTGAAAAGTCAGAAACCCGATCTAATCATTCTCGATATTATGATGCCCGAGATGGATGGACTCGAAGTGTTGGGACGATTGAAGGGGGCGCCGGATTGGGCGACTATTCCAGTCATTCTATTGACAGCCAAAGTGCAGTACGAAGACGTGCTGGGCGGTTATAAGCTCGGCGCCGACTATTACATCACCAAACCCTTTACTAGCACCCAACTGGTGAACGGCATCAATCTGCTGCTCGGTGAAGCGAAAGTTTCGTAGCCCAATCAAATGCCGCAAGCAGGCCCCCTCCTTTAGATAGATCTTGACGAATCCTGCCCGCCGTTGTGGCGGGTTTCGATTTGCGTCGCACCTTTCGCTCATGTCATCGTGTTTTGAATGGTTCGTTTTATCACCTTCGAAGGCGGCGACGGTTCCGGCAAGACCACGCAGCTCAAACGGCTCGAAGCTTGGCTGAAGTCTCAAGGCCGTCGCTGTGTTGTCACACGTGAGCCCGGCGGCACCGCGCTTGGGCAAACGCTGCGCAAAGTCTTGCTGGAAGTCGGTGAAACGCCCGTGGTGCCGGCGGCTGAATTGTTGCTTTACCTTGCTGACCGCGCGCAACATGTTCAGGAGGTGATCAGGCCCGCGTTGCTGCGCGGCGACGTCGTGCTGTGCGATCGCTACACGGACTCGACGCTGGCCTATCAAGGCTACGGCCGGGGCATCGATCTGGCGGTTTTGCGCCAACAGAACGCGATTGCCAACGGCGGGCTGGCGCCGGATCTCACTTTGTTGTTTGACTGTCCCGTCGAAGTAGGGCTGGGGCGAACAGTACGACGCCAAACTGAAGCGGGCGCAGCGGCAAACGCCGAGGATCGCTTCGAGCGCGAGCACAAACAGTTTCACGAAAAGCTGCGCGCCGGATTTCTTGAAATGGCCAAGGCAGAGCCAAAGCGATTTCGCGTTATCGACGCGACCCAGTCGATTGAAGCGATTGCCGAGCAAGTCAGAACCATCGTCGAACGGGAACTGACCCCATGAGTTTTGCTGAAATTATCGGCCAGCCAAAGCCGTTGGCAATTCTCCGCAGCGCTTTGGCCAATGGCAGGCTGCATCACGCCTACTTATTTCTCGGTCCCGAGGGTGTGGGCAAGCGAGCGATTGCGTTGGCTTTGGCCAAGGCGATTCACTGCGCCGGCGCCAACGGTGACTTCTGCGGGCAGTGCGTCAATTGCAAGCGCATCGGCGATGGCAACCATCCCGATGTGCGCCTGGTCGAACCTCTGGCAGGCAGGAAAGAGATTGCGATTCAGCAGATTCGCGACATTGAAAAGGAGCTCAACTACCAGTCGTTTACCGGCGGGCGCAAGATCGTCATCTTCGATCGCGCAACCTTGATGAATCTCTCGTCGCAAAACGCGCTGCTCAAGACGCTAGAGGAGCCGCCGGCCGATTCGCTGCTGATTCTCATCGCCGCCAACGGCGGCGCGCTGCTGCCGACGCTGCGCTCGCGCTGTTTGAAAGTAAGTTTCGGCCCGTTGCACCGACCGGCGGTGGCTCAATACTTGGAACGCAACAAGCAGGTCAAAACCGAAGAGGCGCAATTCCTAGCCGCGCTCTCCATGGGAAGCCTTGGGCTGGCGCTCAAATTAAATGACCGCAAGCTGTTCGAAAAACGGCGCGAGTGGGCGGCGCTGCTCGGTTCTTTAGGCAAAGGCGATTACCGCAGCGGCAGTGACGCGGCGGAGAAGCTCGCCGGCAACAAGGACGATGCGCTCAAGTTTCTCGAATGGGCGGAGACGTTTTATCGCGATCTGCTGGTCTTCGCCGCGGTGCACAGCGGCGATGAATTGATCAATCTCGACTTGCTGAAACAGACTCAGCAGCTGGCTGGCGCGGTCACAGTTGAGAAATGGCTCGCGCTCTTCGAGCAAGCCGTCGGCGCTGGGGCGCGCATTCAGCGCAATTTGAACCGGCGCATGGTGCTCGAAGATCTGTTATTCAATGTTGTGGGAGCACGCTGATGGACCCGGTCTACATCACCACGCCGCTTTATTATGTGAATGGCGAGCCGCATCTGGGCAGCGCCTACACGATGATTATCACCGATACTCTGACGCGCTACTACCGGCAGAGCGGCCGCGAGACTTTCTATCTGACCGGCACCGACGAGCACGGCGACAAGATCGCTCAGGCGGCGGCGCAGGCCGGCAAGACGCCCAAGAAATTCACCGATCAGATCAGCGCGACTTTTCAGGCGGCGTGGGATAGCTGCGGTTTTGCCTACGATCATTTTATTCGCACCACGGATCAAGCGCATATCGATTTCGTCAAAGGGCTGCTGCAGCGCGTGCATGACGCCGGCGACATCTACTTTGACCGCTACGGCGGCCTCTACTGCGTTGGCTGCGAGCGGTTTCTGACTGAGAAAGAGTTGGTCGACGGCAAGTGTCCGGATCATCGCACCGAGCCCCAGCGCATCGAAGAAGAAAACTACTTTTTTCGCATGGGGAAGTATCAAGAACGGCTGCTGCAGCATATCGAGAGCCATGCGGATTTTATCCGCCCCGAAGGTTTTAAAAACGAAGTCATCGCCATGCTGCGCGAGCCGATTGGCGATTTGTGCATTTCGCGGCCGAAGAGCCGTTTGACCTGGGGCATCGAGTTGCCCTTTGACGCCAATTACGTGACCTACGTGTGGTTCGACGCATTGATTAACTACGTCAGCGCGCTCAAAGGCAAAGGCGATGCATTCTTCGAGAAGTTCTGGCCACAGGCGCAGCACTTCATCGGCAAGGACATCGTCAAACCGCACGGAGTTTTCTGGCCGACGATGTTGATGGCAGCAGGCTTGCCGCTCTACAAACATCTCAATGTCCACGGCTTTTGGACCAGTGAAGGGCAGAAGATGTCAAAGAGCTTGGGCAATGTCGTGGCGCCGTTGGAGCTAAAGGAAAAGTTCGGCATGGATGCGTTTCGCTATTTCGTGCTGCGCGAAAGTGTCTTTGGCCAGGATGCGGACTTCCGGCAAGATAATTTGATCGGCCGCTTTAACTCCGACCTGGCCAATAATCTTGGCAACTTTGTCAGCCGTGCGCTGGCGATGCAGCAGAAATACTTCGCCGGAATTATCCAGCCCCTGAGTGGCAATTGGCCAGACGAAGATCGCGAGCTGCAGAGCAAGTTCGCCCAGGTCGAAGCCGAACAGGAAAAGTTCATGGCGGAGTTGCAATTCCACCGGGCGCTGGAGGCGATCTGGGCGGCGCTCGATCATGCCAATCGCTACGTCGTCCAGACGGCGCCGTTTACGCTATACAAAGACGAAGACAAACGGCCGCGCGTGGGGGCGATCTTGCACCAATTAATGGAGGTCATTCGCTCGCTCGCGCGTTTGTTGGCGCCGTTTATGCCGGATACGGCCAAAGAGCTGGGAGTTTTGCTCGATCTCTCCGCTGCTACAGCGCGGCCGCAAGCCGCTTGGGGAAAATGTTTTACCGACGGCCATGCCGTAAAGACCACCAAGGGGTTATTCCCGCGCATCGAGACGGATAAAAAGAAGTAGGGGCGACCGGCCGGTCGCCTTCTTTCTATCATGCTGATCGACAGCCACTGCCATATTCAAGGCAAAGAGTACATCGGCGAGGCTGACGCGGTGATCGCGCGGGCACAAAACGCCGGCATTACCAACCTGGTCGTTGTTGGCGGCGCCGGCGATATGTCGAGCAACAGTGCAGCAGTAGCTTTGGCTCAGCGCTGCGATAATGTTTATGCCACGGTGGGCATGCATCCGCACGACGCCAAGGACGTCGGCACGGATGAATTGCAAACACTGCGCGAGTTGGCCGCCCAGCCGAAAGTCGTTGCCATTGGCGAAACCGGCCTGGACTACTACTACAATCACTCGCCGCACGAAGTGCAGCGCCGCGTCTTTGCCCAGTTCATCGGCATGGCGCGTGAAACCAAGCTGCCGATTGTGGTCCACGAGCGGGATGCGGCCAAAGAAGCCGCCGACTTATTGAGCACAGAAGGGCAGGGCGCGCTGCGCGGCGTGATTCATTGCTTCACAGGCGATTACGCCGCGGCGTGTGCCTACCTGGACCTGGGTTTCTATCTTTCCTTTACCGGAGTCATCACATTCAAAAACGCCGAAGCGCTGCGCGACGTGGTGCGCCGCGTGCCGCTGGAACGTATGTTCGTCGAGACCGATTCGCCCTATCTCACACCCGTGCCGCACCGCGGCAAACGCAACGAGCCGGCGTTCGTGCGTTTCGTTGCCGAGACCATGGCACAGATCAAAGGCGTTTCGCTCGACGAAGTGGCGCGCGTGACCACGGAAAACGTGCGCGCGTTGTTCGGCATCAAATAGGAGCCAGGGTTCTCGCAAACTACGGGAGGAGTCCAAAGTGCGCAAAGTTGCAATCTTTGTTGGAACTTTTTTTGTCTTGCTGCATTGGCACGAATCGATTTGCTTGGCCCAAGAGCGCGTGCGCATTGGCTGGGCGGCGATGACGGCGTCGCATACGCTGCTGTGGGTGGCGCAGGAGAAAGGGCTGTTCACTAAGCACGGGCTAATCCCTGAATCGATTTTTTTCGGCGCCGGGCCGCCGGCCATGCAGGCGCTGGTCGCTGGCGATCTCGATGCCGCCGATCCACGGTCGTTTGTCGACGGGAGCTTTGTCCAGGAGATGGAGAGTTCGGGTTTTATCAAGCAGCTAAAGCGGTAGCGAAACGCCGCGTGATGTCTAAACTCGCACCGTTTGCAGATTAGGAAGCAGTCGACTGAGGACCGATAGAAGGGTGTAGTCGACACACGCGTCGAGGATTCCTAAGACGTCGTCCAGGTTTTTAGTTTCTGACTGTCGTGACGACACAATCTGGAGCTCATTCAATGAAAGTAAACCGCCTCGCCGGTTTGTTGTTGTTGCTTTCGATCATCATTCCGTCTTTTGAAATCCACTCCCAATCATCCCCGGCAATTGAATTGTTCTCGCCGGAGAATACCGTCAAAGATGTCCGCCAGGTTTCTGTTAGATTCACTGAGCCGATGGTGCCGTTTGGTGCGCCCAATGTCGCAACGGAAATCTTCGACATTTCCTGTTCCGAGAAGGGCGCGGCGCGCTGGGCGGACGAACGAAATTGGATTTACGATTTCGATCGCGATCTGCCCGCCGGGGTGCGCTGCGAGTTTCGGCTCAAGCGCGGCATCAAAGCGCTGTCTGGCCGTGAGTTGGGTGGAACGCAGAACTATGCGTTTTCTACTGGCGGACCGGCCGTTCGCCAATCGTTTCCCTACGAAGGCGATAACACCATCGACGAAGAGCAAATCTTTGTCCTCCAGCTCGACGCCGAAGCGACCGACGATTCGATAGCCAACAGCGTCACGTTTTCCGTCGAAGGTCTAGTCGAGCGCGTCGGCGCGCGGGTTATCACTGGCCGGCAGCGCGCCGACCTGCTCAAAGCCAAATATCCGCGCGGGCTGCCCGCCGATACACCGATCGTTCTTGTCCAAGCTCGGCAGCGTTTTCCCGCCGATAGCAAAATCAGTCTAGTTTGGGGCAAAGGCGTGCGCTCGAAGAGCGGTGTGGCCACCGACAGCGAACAAATCTTGCCGTTCAAAACGCGCCCGGCGTTTAATGTGACCTTTCGCTGCCAGCGGGAGAATCCACAAGCCAATTGTATTCCGCTCTTGCCGATGACGTTGGGCTACGGCGCGCCGGTGGCGCGCGCCCGGGCGCTGCAAGCAGTCTTGCGCAGCGGCAATCGCAGTTGGCGCGCCGAGACCGGCAGCGCAGATAGTAAGGACGAGTTTCTCCAGTCGATCACTTTCAAAGGCCCGTTTCCCGAGAAGGCGAGCTTCTCGGTCGAAATTCCCAAAGATCTCGTCGACGACGCCGGACGGCGGCCGATCAACCTCGACAAATTTCCTCTGGCCGTGCGCACCGACGAGTATCCGCCGCTGGCGAAATTTGCCGCGCGCTTTGGCATCATTGAACTGAACGCCGAGCCGGCACTGCCGGTGACGCTGCGCAATATCGAAGCGCCGGCAAACGCGACAATGCTCCAGCCCGGGCGTCCGATACAGGAAAATTTGGCTGGCCAGACTCTCAAAGTTTCTTCGACCCATCTGGGTGAAGTCATCGCCTGGCTGCGCCGGGTCGAATTGGCCAAGCGAGAGAATTCGATCTTCAGCGCCAAGCCGAAGGAGATCAAAGAGTTTAAGATTCCCAAATTGCGCGACAGCAAATCTTTTGAAGTCGTCGGTATTCCGCTCAAAGAGCCGGGGTTTTACGTCGTGGAAATCGCCAGCGAGCTGCTCGGCGGCGCGCTTATCGGCAAAGGCTCGACCCTGTACGTGCCGGCGGCGGCGTTGGTGACAAACCTATCCGTCCACTTCAAATGGGGCCATGAATCTTCGCTGGTTTGGGTGACCTCGCTCGATCGCGCCCGGCCGGTGGCCAATGCGCAGATTCAAATTACCAACTGCTCGGGCAACGTGATCTGGAGCGGCACGTCCGACGCCAACGGCATCGCGCGGGTCAGCAAGATCCCCACGCCAGGCAACGCACCGAATTGCGGTGCGGTGCGCTACGGCCACGGGCTTTTTGTTTTCGCCAGCGCTGGCAACGATCTGAGCTTCATTCACTCGAGTTGGGACGACGGCATCGAGCCGTGGCGCTTTCAGCTGCCGACCGAATATCAGCCGTCGCCAATGAGCGCGCATACGATTCTCGACCGCGCTTTGTTCCGCGTCGGCGAAACCGTGCGCATGAAACATCTGATCCGCAACCGTGTGATGGCTGGCTTTGCTGCGACGGCGGCGAACCAACGCCCCACGTCTTTAACCATTGAGCACGTCGGCAGCGATCAGAAATATCAGGCACCGCTCAAATGGGATCAACGCGGCAACGCGGAATCGAGCTGGGCGATTCCCAAAGATGCCAAGCTCGGCACTTATCAGATGCGGCTCGCCAGCGGCACGAGCCAGCTTTTCACCGGCGAATTTCGCGTCGAAGAGTTTCGCCTGCCGGCGATGAAGGCGACGATTCAGACGCCAAATCAGCCCTTAGTCGCGCCGGCGCAGGTGCCGTTCGATTTGACCGTGCGCTACCTGGCCGGCGGCGGCGCGGCGCATCAATCGGTCAAGGTGCGCAGCCGCCTCGAAGAGAAGAAAATCACTTTATTCGACGACTATGACGGTTTTGTCTTTGCCAACGGTGTAGTCAAAGAAGGCGTCGCGCGCCGCAGCGGCGACGAAGAATTCTATCCCGGCGAAGGCTTCAGCGACGCGGCTCAAGGCGACGACAAAAGCAATGTGGATAAGGCGCGCATCCACGTGGTCGACTTGAAGCTCGACAAGTCGGGCACCGCGCGCACGGCGATCGGCAAGCTGCCGGCGATCACCAAACCGATGGAGATGCTGGCTGAGCTGGAGTTCAATGATCCGAGCGGTCAAGTTCAGACCGTGTCGACACGGGTGCCGCTGTGGCCCACCGATCGCATGGCCGGAATTAAGCCAGATTCGTGGGCGCTCTCGAAAGAGCGCCTGAAGTTTCAAGTCGTCGTTCTCGACCTGAATGGCAAAGCCGCGGCGGGCGCACCGGTGCGCGTCGAGCTTTTCGAGAGGCAAACCTACGCCCATCGCAAACGCTTGGTCGGCGGCCTCTACGCTTACGAGCAAGTCGAAGAAATCAAAAAGCATAGGCAAATCTGCAGCGGCAAAAGCGACGGGCGAGGTTTGGTGATTTGTGAAACCAAATCGCCGGTGGCCGGCAACGTGATCCTGCAGGCTTACGCGACCGACACGCAAGGGCGCGACGCGACGGCTAACAATGACGTGTGGGTTGGCGGTAGCGATCAATGGTGGTTCGCCCAGGGCGATCACGATCGCATGGATTTGCTCCCCGAGCGCAAGCGCTATCAGCCCAATGAGACGGCGCGCTTGCAAGTGCGCATGCCGTTCAAACAAGCGACCGCGCTCGTCACCATCGAGCGCGAAGGTGTGATCGACGCGATCGTGAAAGAGTTGTCGGGCAATGAGCCGGTGATCGAGCTGCCGCTCAAAGGCAGCTACGCGCTCAATGTTTTCGTCTCGGTATTGGCGGTGCGCGGCCGCAGCGGCGAAGTGCAGCCGACGGCGACCATTGATCTCGGCCGGCCGGCCTACAAGCTCGGCATCGCCGAGATCAACGTCAACTGGCGCGCCCATGAATTGAAAGTCACCGTCACACCGGAGCGGCAAGTCTTCAAAGTGCGCGACAAAGCGCGCGTGAAGATCGTCGCCGCGCGCGCCGACGGCGGCAAACCGCCGGCGGGCAGCGAAGTCGCAGTGGCTGCGGTCGACGAAGCCTTGCTGGAGCTCATGCCCAACAAGAGCTGGGACCTGTTGACGGCGATGATGGGGCGGCGCAGTTACGGCGTCTTTACCTCGACGGCGCAGATGCAGGTGATCGGCCGGCGCCACTTCGGTTTGAAAGCCCTGCCGGCTGGCGGTGGTGGCGGTAAGATGATTACGCGTGAGTTGTTCGACACGCTGCTCTTCTGGCGCGCCGGGGTGGAGCTCGACGCCAACGGCGAAGCGACGGTGGAAATTCCGCTCAACGATTCACTGAGCAGTTTTCGCATCGCCGCGGTGGCGAGCGGGGGCGTCGACATGTTCGGCAGTGGCATGGCAAGCATCCGCACGATGCAGGAGCTGATGCTGTTCTCCGGCATTGCGCCGCTGGTGCGCGAGGGTGACAAGCTGCGCTCGGAATTCACCGTGCGCAACGCCAGCGAGCGCGACATGCAGGTGCAAACCGAAGCCCGCGTGCGCGGCCTCGACAGCAAACCGAAGGTGGTGAATCTCAAGCTCGCGCCCGGCGAAGCCAAGGAAATCGGTTGGGACGTGCAGGTGCCGGTGGGCGCCAATTCGCTCACCTATGAAGTAGCGGCCAACGAGGCGGGAGGCGCAGGCGACCGCTTGCGTGTGCAACAGAAAGCCGTCGCCGCGGTGCCGCTGCGAACTTATCAGGCGACGGTCAAGCAGTTGGACAAAGATTTCGCCCTGACGGTGGAGCGACCCAAAGAAGCTGTCGTCGGACGGGGCGGTGTCAATGTCCTATTTCGCCCCAAGATCGCCGACAGCTTGGCCGGCGTCACCGACTATATGAGCCGCTATCCCTATAGCTGCATGGAGCAGCGCACGTCCATCGCCGTGGCGCTGCGCGATGAGAAATCTTGGCGCGCCAACATGGAGGCGTTGCCGTCTTACCTGGACAGCGACGGCATGGTGAAGTTTTTCCCGCTGATGGAACAGGGCAGCGAGGTGTTGACGAGTTATCTCCTCGCGATCGCCCATGAAGCGAGCTGGGAGATTGCGGCGCCCGAGAAGACGCGCATGGAAAATGCTTTGGCGCAGTTCGTCCAGGGAAAATTGATTCGCCGTGGCGCGCTGCCGACGGCAGACTTGGCGATTCGCAAAATGCAGGCGCTAGATGCGCTGTCGCGTTGGGGCAAGGCGGACAAACAATGGCTTACAGCGATGAGCGTCGATGCGAACCTTTGGCCGACCTCCGGTGTGATCGATTGGTATAACGTTTTGCAACGCATGAAAGATATTCCCAACCGCGAGCAACGGTTGAAACAAGCCGAGCAGGTGCTACGCTCACGATTAAACTTTCAAGGCACGGCGCTGAATTTTTCCACCGAAAAAACCGATGGGCTCTGGTGGCTTTTGGCCAGCGGCGATCAAAACGCCACGCGGTTGATACTGACGTTTCTGGCCGCGGAAAATTGGCAGGCCGACATGCCGCGCCTGGCCCAAGGCGCGTTGTTGCGTCAGAGGCGCGGTGCTTGGGATACGACCCTGGCCAATGCTTGGGGCGTGCTCGCTTTCGAAAAGTTTTCCCAGCGCTTCGAACGCGTTGCGGTTTCCGGCAATAGCGCAACTCAGCTCGGTGCGCGCAACGAGAAGTTTGACTGGAGCACGGAACCAAAAGGCAAAATGGTTTCGCTCCCATGGCCAAACGGCAAAGATACGGTCAGCGTCAACCACAACGGTGCGGGCAAACCATGGATTACGGTGCAGAGCACCGCGGCGATTCCGCTCAAGCAGCCGCTATCGAGCGGATTCAAAATCAGCAAGCGCTGGGCGCCGGTGGAGCGCAAACAGGCCGGCCGCTTTAGCAAGGGAGACATCCTCCGCGTCACGCTCGATCTCGAAGCGCAGAACGACATGACTTGGGTGGCGGTCGACGATGCGATTCCCGCCGGCGCGACGATTCTCGGCAGCGGGTTGGGCGGCGATTCCGTACTGGCTCAGCGGGGTGAGAAGCAAAAGGGCTGGGTCTGGATCGCGTTTCAGGAGCGCTCTTTTGAAGGGCTGCGGACCTACTATCAGTACGTGCCGAAGGGAAAGTGGACTTTGGAATACACCGTGCGGCTAAATCAGACCGGAACGTTTCAACTGCCGACGACGCGTGTCGAGGCGATGTACGCGCCGGAGATGTTCGGCGAGCTGCCGCAGGCGGCAATGACGGTGTACCCGTAGGGTGACAGCTGGCAAACTCCACGATGAGAAGCAGAGTCTACAGAAGCGGGCGCCCAACTTCCCCCTTTGAAAAAGGGGGGTTCGCGAAATCCGTTTTTCTCCTGGTAGGGTTTGTCTTGCTCACCATGGTTGCGCAGGGGGACATGACCCACGCCGCCATCCCCACCTTTGCCAAAGTCAAAGCGGAGCGGACGAGCTCCAAGGCCACCCTGCTGGATCGCCACGGCGAAGTCATCCAGGAGCTGCGCGTCGACCCCTTTGGGCGCCGACTCGAATGGAAAACTCTGCGCGAAATATCGCCGGCGCTGCAGGACGCGGTGATTCAATCTGAAGACCGTCGCTTTTACGATCACGGCGGTGTCGATTGGCGCGCCTTGGGTTACGCATTCGCGACCAACTGGATGTCAGCGCGCCAGCGCGGCGCCAGCACCATCACCATGCAACTGGCGTCGCTGGTAGAAGAGTGGCGCAGCGGCCGGGCGCGGCGCGGCTGGCGCGAGAAATGGCAGCAAATCCAAAAAGCGCGCGAGATCGAACAAAGCTGGAGCAAGGCGCAAATTCTCGAAGCCTATCTCAACTTGGTGAGCTTTCGCGGTGAGCTGCAAGGCGTGGCTGCCGCGGCCCGCGGATTGTTTGAGAAGGAGCCACACGGCCTGACCGACCATGACGCATGGATTTTGGCGGTGCTGATCCGGTCTCCGAATGCACCATTAGAAAAAGTCGCCGAGCGCGCCTGTAGTCTAGGCCATTCGCTAAAATACTTTGAGAGCTGCGAAGGCGTTAACGCGAGCACGCAGGCGGCGTTGGCGTTGCGCTTTGCGATCAAGCCCAGCGAAAATCTCGCGCCCCACGTCGCCGAGCAACTTCTTAAGCCGATGCGTCGTTCGCCCGAGCAAAAGATTACCTCGGTCAACTCGACACTGGACGGACAGTTGCAGCGTTTCACGATCGATGTGTTGCGCGAGCATTTGCTCGCTCTGAAAGCGCAGAACGTCAAAGACGGCGCGGTGCTGGTAGCCGATAACAAAACCGGTGAGGTGTTGGCTTACGTTGGCAACAGCGGCGTCGATTCGAGCGCCCGCTTTGTCGACGGCGTGCGCGCGCCGCGTCAGGCGGGTTCGACGCTAAAGCCGTTCCTCTATGCGCTGGCCTTCGAGCGCAGGCTTTGACGCCGGCGTCGCAATTGGATGACAGCGCCATGGACATCACCGATGCGCGCGGCATTTACCGGCCAAAAAATTATGACGAACGCTATCATGGCCTGGTTTCCGTAAGACTGGCACTGGCATCGTCACTCAACATTCCCGCTGTCAGAACGCTTGGGCTGGTTGGCAATGAAAATTTCCTGCGCAAACTACGCGAGCTAGGGTTTGGCGGTCTCAAAGAAGACGGCGAGTTTTACGGTCCTTCGCTGGCGTTGGGATCAGCCGAGGTGAGTCTGTGGAATCTGGTGAATGCCTATCGCGCTCTCGCCAACGGCGGGGTCTGGAGCGACAGCGGTTTTGCGCAGGCGCAGAAGCACAACGCGCGCTTAGCGTTTTCACCGGAGAGCGCATTTCTCATCGGTAGCATTCTTTCCGATCGCGAAAGTCGCAGCCTTACGTTTGGGTTTGAAGGACCGCTAGCCACGCGTTTCTGGACTGCCGTGAAAACTGGCACGAGCAAGGACATGCACGACAACTGGTGCATTGGTTTTTCGAGCCGCTACACGGTCGGAGTCTGGGTGGGCAATTTCTCCGGCGCGCCGATGTGGAACGTCAGCGGCATGAGCGGCGCGGCGCCCATCTGGCTGGAAGTGATGAATTGGCTGCACCGTAGCGAGCCGAGTGAAGCGCCAATGCCACCCAAGGGTGTGCGCAGTCTGAACGTGGTTGCGGAAAACGGCAAACAATCGCGCATCGAATGGTTTATCGATGGTACGGAACCTTCCATCGCCACGACAACCGCCCAAGCGCGGCAGCTCCATCCGAAAATCGTCTATCCCGTCGATGGCACTGCCATGGCGCTCGACCCCGATATTCCCAGCGAACGGCAGAAAATATTCTTCGATGCCAAGCCTGCCGACCCGCGCCTGCGCTGGATGCTCAACGGCAAGACGATCGGCAATGCCGGCAAACCTATCTCTTGGCAGGCGCAACCCGGCGGCTACTCCCTCGCTCTGGTTGATCCAGAGGATCGCGTCGTCGACCGTGTCACCTTCTCTGTGAAAGGGCGCCGCGAAGACGGTGTTTTTTTTACGCCGGCTTTTCCCTAAGATACAGAATCGTTGCTTGACAACTTTTTCGTTCCTTGAAAGGATCGCGAAATTGCCGGGCGCAATTTCGCCCCAAAGCTGCGGACATGGCTAACAATCAAGCGAACATTGATCCCATCACGCTCGAAGTCATCCGTCATGGCATCATCTCGATCTGCGATCAGATCGACGCCAACATGACGCGCACGGCGTTTAGTCCGTATATCTACGAGTACAAAGATTACGCCGTCGGCTTCGTCGGCGCGAACGGTGAATTACTGGCGCAGTCCACCGGCGGCATGCCAGTGTTTGTCGCGGATTCGGTTGGCGCGGCGGTGAAAGATGGGTTGGAAATCTACGGTCGGAAAAATATCCACAAAGGCGATGTCATCGTCTGCAATCACGCCGCGGTACAGGGCCAGCACCTAAACAACACCGTCATGTACACGCCGGTGTTCGCCGGGCCCAGCGGCAGCGACCTGATCGGCTTTTTTTCCATCAACTGCCACTGGATCGACATCGGCGGCTCGGCGATCGGCTCCGTGTCTTATTCCTCCACCGATATTTTCATGGAGGGCTTGCAGCTGCGCTCGATCAAGATCTGGTCCAAGGGCGAGCCCATCGAAGAAGTCTATCGGATCATCGAAAACAACACGCGCTTTCCGCTGGAATTGCTCGGTGACATCGAAGCGCAGCTTGGCGGCTGCCTGTTGGGCCGCGACCTGACGCAAGTGATGGCCGACAAGTACAGCCCGGAGATTTTTCTTAGCGCGCTGGCGATCATCCTCGATCAATGCGAGGCGGCGACCCGGGAGAAAATCCGCGCCATTCCCGACGGCGTCTATCAGCACGAAGCCTTTCTCGACAACGACGGCGTGCGCGACGAGAAAATTCCCATCCGCGTCAAAGTCATCGTCGCCGGCGATGAGCTGACGGTTGATTTCTCAGAAATGTCCCCGCAGGTGAAGGGCTGCGTGAACTCCGGTTTCTTTGGCGGCGGCCGCACCTGCGTGCGCGTGGCGTTTAAGTATTTGATTGCCACCGATGAGCCCGCCAATGAAGGAACCTTTCGTCCCGTAAAAATGATTTTGCCCGAAGGCAAACTGATCAGCGCCGAGGCGACCGCGGCGATGGGGTTGTATAGCATTCCATTTCCGACGGTGATCGATTGCATCATCAAAGCGCTGGAGCCGGCGCTGCCCGAGCGCGTCACCGGCGCGCACTTCGGCACGTTTTCGTCCCTGAGTTTTGGCGGGCGCCGCACCGACACGGGAGCCTATTTCAAAGCCAACGACAGCGGCCACGGCGGTTGGGGCGCCTGCGCGACCCACGACGGCGCGGGGCCGTTTCGCACCATGGCTCATGGCGACACCAGATTGATTCCGATTGAATTGCAGGAGTCGATGTATCCGTTTCGTGTCGAGGAATTTCGCCTGCGCCAGGACTCCGGCGGCGCGGGTCTTTGGCGCGGCGGGTTGGGATTCGACAAACAATATGTGCTGCTTGCGGCGGCTGAACTATGGGCCAACTTCGACCGCATCGGCTGCCCACCCTGGGGCGTGCAAGGCGGCAAGGCAGGAAAATCAGGCCAGGTGTTAGTCTACAAAAACGGCAACTCAGAACCCGAGCTGCTTTACAAAACCGAGAACTGCCCGCTTCAAGCTGGCGACCGCGTGCGCATGTCCACCGGCGGTGGCGGCGGCTACGGCGATCCGCGCAAGCGGCCAACCGAGCTCGTCGCCCGCGACGTGACGCGCGGCTTTGTCTCCCGCGAAAGCGCTGAGAAAGATTACGGCGTCAGCTGCGATACCAACGGGAGTGCGCGCCGTCTCTAACGTTTCGAGTTTCGCGTCTCGCGTTTCGGGTTGAACACGAAACCCGTAACACGAGACCCGAAACAGGAGTTCTTCTTAAGTGTCTTACGCCATCGCCGTCGACATCGGCGGCACTTTTACTGACCTGGTCGCCTTCGACCACGCGACCCAAAAAGTTCTTTACTCGAAGAGTCCGACCACCTACGACAATCTCGTCGACGGCATTCTCGACTGTTTTAACAAAGCCAAAATCAAACCGGCAGAAGCGTCGTTGGTCAATCACGGCACGACGCTGGTCATCAATTCGCTGATCCAGCGCAAAGGCGCGAAGACCGCGCTGGTTACGACCCAAGGCTTTCGCGATATCTTGGAAATCGCCCGTGGCAATCGGCCCGATCCCTTCGATCTTCATTATATCCGAGACGAGCCGCTGATTGCTCGCGAGCTGCGCCTCGAAGTTCCCGAGCGCATGGGCAGCAAAGGCGATGTCGTCACGCCGCTCGATCTAAAAGCGCTGGAAAAACTCGCGCAGGAAATTAAGAAACTCGGCGTCGAGTCAGTGGCGATTTTTTTCATGAACTCCTACATCAACCCGGCGCATGAAGAAGCGGCTGCCGCGGCGCTAAAGGAGTTGCTCTCGGGAATTTACGTCACGTTCAGCACCGACCTCACGCGCGAGTGGTACGAATACGAGCGCTGCTCGACGGTAGCGGCCAACGCTTACGTCGGACCGCAAGTCAGCACTTATATTCGCCGCCTCGACGACGATCTCAAGAAACAAGATTTCCCTGGCACGCTCTTCATGATGGGCTCCAACGGCGGTTTGCTCTCCGCCGAGCGCACCTGCCGCCAGCCCATCGGCCTGGTCGAGTCCGGCCCCATCGGCGGCTGCATCGGCGCCGGCGCCTATGCGGAAAAACTTGGTTTCAAAAACGTCGTCGCCTTCGACATGGGCGGCACGACGGCGAAATGTGCCCTGGTCGAAAACGGCCGCTACACGGTCAACTCGCTTTACTACGCCAACGGCTACGTCAAAGGCTTTCCGATCAAATCGGCGGTCATCGACATCGTCGAGGTCGGCTCCGGCGGCGGATCCATCGCCTGGCTAGATTCACAGAAGCGTTTGCACGTCGGCCCGCAGAGCGCCGGCTCGACGCCAGGCCCCGTCTGCTACGGCCGCGGCGGCACGGAGCCGACGGTGACCGACGCCAATCTGGTGCTCGGTAGATTGAATCCTGCTAATTTTCTCGGCGGTGAAATGCCGCTCGATATCGCGGCGGCCAGACGAGCGGTGAGCGAACGCGTCGCCGCGCCGCTCGGCTACACGGGCGATGACGGCATGATCAAGATGGCCGACGGCATTATCTCGATTGCCACGGTGATCATGGCCGGCGCGATTAGAAAGATCTCCGTCGAGCATGGCCTTGACCCGCGCGATTTTATTCTCTTCAGCTACGGCGGCGGCGGACCGCTGCACTCCTGCGCGCTGGCCCACGAGCTGTCGATCCCGACAGTCGTGATTCCCCCTGAGCCGGGAAATTTTTCCGCCATCGGCATGCTGATCGCCGACGCGCGCATCGACACGTCGAAGACCTTCACGGGAATATTGAACGATAAGACCGTGCCGGAGATGGCGCAGATGTACAGCGCCATGGAGCAGGAAGCTGCCAAAGATCTAGCGAAAGAATTTGGCACCAGCGAAGTTTTCTTCGAGCACTACGCCGAGATGCGCTACCGCGGCCAGCGTCACAATATCAAAGTGCCGGTCACAGGATTGAAAACCGCCGAGGAAATCCGCACCGCTTTCGAGCGCGACTACAAACGGCGCTATGGCCACGCCGACGCCAAAGCGCCGGCAGAGTTCCAGGCGCTGCACCTGTCGGCGTTTGCCAAACTAAAGCAACCGGAAATCGCGCGGCTGCCGCGCGCTGCGGTGAAAGCGCAAGCAGCGCAGACACGGAAAATCTATATCGGCAACGCCGGCGGCTGGATCGATGCAGAGATTTATCATCGCGACGCGTTGGAGCCGGGGTTCAAAGCCGCCGGCCCGGCGGTGATAGAAGAATGCGGTTCCACGACGGTGGTGTGGCCGGGAGATAGGTTTGAAATCGGCGCGCTGCACGAGATCAAAATCAACTGCAGCGCGATTTGAATGTTTCCAATTTCTTCCCCCGCCTCGCGGGAAGATTGAGATGGGGGCGCTAGATCCATGAAATCCTTCTGCTCGATATTCTAACTTCCGTCACCTGAAATAGTATCTAAGGGGCCACGTCGCCACAACTCCAGGGACGAAAGTTCTTCGGGATGAGTTATGATTTAACCAGTTCTTCAAACGTCGGCTCCGGCATGCCCTTCTGCCAGGTCTTATCGCGAATCTCCAGGCGGTTGCCGCTGGGATCGTGAATGTAAAGCTCGCGACCCGTGAAGTGGCCTTTGGCGCGGTACTCCAGTTCAACGACTGGCACCTTCTTTTCATGAAAAGTTTTACATGCCGCGACAAAACCATCCGGGCTGACGTTGAACGAGTGGTGCACGCGCTCCTCGACAATCGTCTTGTCTTGTGGTTTTTGCCGTTCGCAGAGAAGAATGTTGTGATCGCCGACGTTGAAGCAGGTCATCACGCCGTTGCTCAGCCGGCCCAACAATTTGAGGCCGAGCACCTCACCGTAAAATTCTTCGGATTCTTTGAGGTTGTTGACCGGGATCGACCAGTGGGTCACGCCTTCGATTTGGAAATTGCCCATAGAGCCTCCTCGTATTGGTTCGATATAGGAATTCTTACATCAATGTTGACTGATTGCGCAAATCTCACGGTGCGCACGGCGCACCCTACGAAGGGATTCGGAGGGCGGGTCTCAGACCCGCCCCTACAAATTGATTAAACTCTGCGGCCTCAGCGCCTCTGCGCGAGATATTCCGGGTCCGAATCCGCCGCTAACGCCCAACTCCACCCTCGCGGATGATTTCATCCAAAATCGACTCATCGATGAACTGCGCGGCGTTGATCGGTCGCTCGATTTTTTGCGTTGCGCGGGCGAAGTCGACAAGCAATTGATAACCTTCGGCGCGATTCTTGCCCTCGGTGCTCAGCAAATCGAGCAGTAATTTGTAGGACAGAGCCGCAACATCCTGATCCATACCGAACTCACGCGCGATCATGTTGGTGGTATCTACTCGGTTGTCGCGGATGTAGTTCATGGCGCGCAGCGACGCGCGCAAAAAGCGTTTGATCATTTGCGGTTGCTTCTTGATCTTGTCGGCGTGGACGACGAAAGCGGTGCCGGGGACATCGACGTAGTCGCGCGTCACGGCGATACGCGTGAATCCCTCTTTCTCGGCGCGCAGGCTGTGCGGCGCGCTCAGCATCGATGCGGCCAAGCTTCCCGACTTTAGAGCTGCATAGCGTTCTGGAGTGCCGCCCATGTTGAGGATGATGAAGTCTTTCTCCGGTGAGAATCCTTCTTTGGTAATGACGCGGCGCAGGAGCGTGTCGACCAAGCCACCGGGATTGAGCGAGCCGATGGAAAGTCCTTTGAGCTGGGCAAGATTGCGATACTTGGGCTGGGCGTAAAGCGCCTGGTCGACGAACGCGTTCATGCTCATCACCACGCGCAGCGGCGCGCCGGCGACAAAGGCGGTGACCGCGGTGGTGCTGCCGGTGCCGAAATCGGCGTCGCCAGTGATCAGCGCTTTGATGTCGATGCCGCCGCGCATATACACAGGATTCACATTGAGGTTTTCTTTTTGATAAAAGCCGCGCCGCACGCCGGTTTCGATGATCGGGAAGTTGGTGATCGATTTGCTGGGATAGCTGATGACGACTTTGTCTGGGGCGGATTGCGCGTTAGCGCAAACATTTACAAGGAGCAGGAATGCAAGCAGCATCAAGGGTCGCATCAGTGACTTTGACATCGGGAGCCCTCCTCTCGCGATCCGGTATAGGAGGCAACGATAGAAAAGAAAAGGGCCATGGTGTTGCCACGGCCCTCACTCTCCGCCCGTTCCTATTATTGCCTATGGCCTCTTTGAGTGAATCAACTTCCACAATTTCGGCGCGGTGTAGGGCATGTCGACGTGATCGATGCCCAGGGGCGCCAGCGCATCGGCCAGCGCGTTGGCCACTGACGGCGGGGCGCCGTTGCAGCCGCACTCGCCGACGCCTTTAACACCGAGCGGGTTGAAGGGATTAGGCGTCACCGTCTCACCTAACGTCATGGGCGGCATGTCAACTGCGCGCATGATCGCGTAGTTCATGAACGTGCCAGTCTGTACTTCTCCATTATTGCCGTAGAGCATCTGCTCGCGTGTCGCTTCGCCCAAGCCCTGGGCAACGCCGCCGTGAATCTGGCCTTCGACGATCATTGGATTGATGATCACACCGCAGTCGTCGACCATGATCAATTTCTCGATGGTGAACTTACCGGTGTCGCGATCGATGCTGACGAGGGCGATGTGTGTGCCGAAGCCCCACGCTTCGCGCTTGGGATCGAAGAAGGCGGTTTCTTGCAAACCGGTCTCCATACCCTTGGGCACGCGACCGCTGTAGGCCGCCGCGGCGATTTGCCGCCAAGTGACTTTCTTATCCGGCACACCTTTGACGGCGAAACCGCCGTCGGCTTGCACCATGTCTTCGGGCGCCGCTTCGACCAGATTGGCCGCGATTTTTTTCGCTTTGTCGATGACTCGCTGGGCAGCCGTGGCTAACGCACCGCCGCCGGTAACCGCACTGCGGCTGCCGAACGTGCCGGTGCCCTGTTGGCTGACATGCGTATCGCCGTGGAGCACGGTGATGTGGTCCATGCTGGTTTTGAGCAACTCGGCGGCGATCTGCGCCCAGGCGGTTTCGTGACCTTGGCCATGGGAGCTGGAACCTGTGAGCACCGTGATTTCGCCGGTGCGCTCTATGCGTACCGCGCCACTCTCGAAACCGGCGCCGCCGCTGGGCTCGACGAAAGTCGAGAAGCCGACGCCGACCAGCTCGCCCTTCTTGCGCCGCTCGTCGCGCTGACGGAGCAGCTCGTTGTAGTTGGACATCTTGACGGCTTCGTCGAGGGGTTTTTCGTAGTCGCCTGAATCGTATTCGACGCCAGTGCCAGTCGTATAGGGAAACTGGTTGGGTTGGATGAAATTTTTGCGGCGAATTTCTAAACGGTCCATGCCCAGCACCGCGGCGGCTTTGTCGAGCAGCCGTTCGATATTCAACACTGACTCGGGCCGGCCGGCGCCGCGATACGGGCCAGTGGGACAGGTATTGGTGAAGACCGAAACGATTTCGACGCGGCAGTCTTTGATCTGATAGCTGCCGCAGGCCATGCCCATCATGCGCTGCGGCGGACCCGCCGTGCTCGAATGCAAATAGGCACCGAGATTGGCAACGACTTTGACTTTCAGACCGAGAATCTTGCCGTCTTTTCTGAGCGCCATCTCGGAGGTCATCGCCTGGTCGCGCCCTTGGATCGTCGTGATGAAGTCTTCGCTGCGCGTGGCGATCCACTTGATCGGCCGTTTGAGTTTTAAAGCCAAATGGCAAGTAAGCACGTCTTCGCGGTACACTGGCCCTTTGCTGCCGAAGCCGCCGCCGACGTCGGGGGCGATCAAGTGAATTTTATTTTCTGGAAAATCGAGCACACCGGCGATCTCCGCGCGGGCGCGGTGCGGTCCTTGGGTTGACAACCAAACGTTCAAGGTTTTTCCGAGGGGGTCAGGGCTCGCGACGATGCCGCGTGGTTCCATCGCTAGGGCGACTTGGCGCGGGCTCGCAATGTGCATGGTGAAAATATGATCCGCGCCAGCGAACGCCCTGTCGACGTCGCCGCCGTTCTTGGTCATCGTATAGCAAATATTGCTGTCGAGCCCTTCCTGGGCCAGCGGTGCGCCGGGTTTCAGGGCTTCCTCGGCGTTCGAGATACCGGGCAGTTCTTGATACTCGACTTCGACGGCGTTGGCCGCATCCTGCGCCTGGGCGCGGGTTTGCGCGACCACGGCGGCCACTGGCACGCCGACGCAATGCACCGCTCCGCGAGCGAGCAGCGGATGGGGCGGGATCTTCATGCCCGGCAGAACCTGCGACGGCGCAAGATTTAACTTTTCGCTCAAATCATTGCCGGTGACGACTAACATCACGCCCGGCATCGCCTGCGCCTTGCTCGTGTCGATGGAAAGGATTTTTGCGTGCGGATAAGGACTGCGCTGCACGGCAAGATGCAGCATGCCGGGCAAATTGATGTCGTCGACGTAGCAGCCTTTGCCGGTGATCAGCGGCGGATCTTCGACGCGCTTGATCGACGCGCCGATGAGGCCGGTTGGGTTGTGTTCGGTCATGGTTTACCTCGTTAGAAATTCGTCTGGCGTCTAGCGTTTTGCGTCTAGCGTTTTCGGATGACGCCAAACGCCAGACGCTAGACGTTAACCCGTCCTACCGCCGCTTCGATCGCCTTACGTGCATAGACTGCTGCGACAGCGCGTTTGTACTCCGCGTCGGCGTAGCTGTCTTCCACTGGATCGGTTTCCTCGGCCGCTTTCGCGGCAGCCGCGGCGATTAATTGCGGCGTCAACGGTTTTCCTTGCAGCTCCATTTCTGTCGCCACGGCGCGCACCGGGCCGCTACCGAGACCGCCGACAAAAACGCGCGCCGATGTGCAGGCTCCCGATGCCTGGCGCGTGATCAACGCCCCGGCGCTGACGACCACATAACCTGATGCAGGATGCGGCAACTTGGCGTAGGCCGTACCGCTGCCCGAGCCGGGCAGCGGGATGCGCACTTCGGTCAATACTTCGTTCTCTTTCATCGCCGTCGTGTAGAAGTCGGTGAAAAATTCATCGGCCTTGATTGCTCGCGTGCCAGACGCAGACTGGATGGTGAAAGAAGCATTCAAAGCAGCGAGAATGACCGGCATATCCGCTGCAGGGTCTGCATGCGCGCAACTGCCGCCAATAGTCCCGCGGTTGCGCACCTGCACGTCGCCGATGACGTGAGCGGCTTCGGACAATCCAGGAACATGTTTGCGAAGTAAATCGGACGACGCCACGTCCGCGTGCACCGTAAGTGCACCAATGACCAAGTTATTTCCGTCGAGCTTGATGCCGTGCAAGGCCGGCACCGTGCCGAGGTCGATCAAAGTCTTTGGCGATGTTAAGCGCAGCTTCATCGCCGGTATCAGACTATGGCCGCCGGCAAGCAGCTTGCCGTCTTCGCCGTGCTTGGCCATTAATTGGATAGCTTCTTCGATGGAGCGAGCCGCCACGTAGCCGAAATTAGCGGGAAACATTTTTGCCTCCCATCTTCTGCGCTGCCCATTTGATCGACTCGACGATGTTCACGTAACCGGTGCAGCGGCAAAGGTTGCCCTCAAGAGCGTGCTTGATTTCGTCGTCGCTAGGATTGGGATTGGTTTCCAGTAGGTGCACCGCGGTCATGATCATCCCGGGGGTGCAGTACCCACACTGTAAGCCGTGCTTTTCTTGAAAGCCTTGCTGCACCGGGTGAAATTGCTCGCCATTGGCGAGACCTTCGATGGTTTTCACGGTGGCGCCGTTAGCTTGCACTGCGAGGATCGTGCAGGATTTCACCGCACGGCCATCGAGATGCACCGTGCAAGCGCCGCACTGGCTGGTGTCACAGCCGACGTGCGTTCCGGTAAGATTCAAATGTTCGCGTAAAAAGTAAACCAGCAGCGTGCGCGGTTCGACCGTGGCGTTGTATTGAACACCGTTGACGGTAATGCTTACCGGCACTGCGGTGTACTGTGCCTCAGCAGCCATTTCGCTATCCTCCGTTTGTGAAGCTTTGTGTTGAGTTTGCAGCCGGACTCTTCTGCGGAGCGCAGACGCCTTTGAAACAGTCAACTCGACAGTCATATAACGAGTCGGGCATCGGTCTCAAGAGACCTGCCGGGCTTGGCTTTGCCCTCGCTTGCGCTTTTCGAACTATCCAATAAAATTGGCGGCCATATGTCGAGTCACAAATCCATCATCCCACTGCACCGAATTGACCGCTCAATCCTGATGATGCGCGGGCAAAAAGTTATGTTAGACGTCGACCTCGCTAGTCTTTATGGTGTGACAACCAAGCGACTTAACCAGCAGGTAAAACGCAATCGTGCGCGCTTTCCGAGCGACTTCATGTTTCAACTGACCGCGAAAGAAAAGACTATTGATGAACAGTCGGAGAATTTTTGATGACACAAGCATTGACGGTGGCGCTGACTGGGTTATTTGTCTGGTTGTACAGCGTTGCGTGCTATGCGCAGTCGCCGCTACAAAAAATCACCCTGAGCTATTCCAGCAGCGGCATGCCTACGGTGGATTGGCTGATCGCCAAAGAGCGGCAGTTTTTCCGCGAAGAGGGCTTGGAACCATTGCTCGTGCAAATGTCAGCGAACATGGCTGTGACCGCTGGCACCACCGGCGATTTGAATGGCTTGGGCTCCATCGGCAGCGCGATCCGCGCGATTCAGCGCGGCGTGCCGCTGAGAGTTGTCTCGGTCAGTTTGCGCCGGCCGATTTTTTGGCTGGTGACGCGGCCGGAGATCCGCTCGGTCAAAGACCTCAAAGGCAAGCTGATCGGCACGGCGACGATCAACGGCAGCCAGCACATGGCGGCGCGCAGGATGCTCAGCATCGGCGGCCTCGACCCCGACAAGGACGTGACGACCATGGCCGGTGGCGACGAAGCGCGCCATTTGCAATCGATTGTCAGCAACACGCTGCAAGGCGCAGCCATCAGCCCGCCCTGGGTTTTTCTTGGGCGGGAAAAATTCAAGCTCAACGTGCTCGACACTTCCATCGATAAATACGCCAGCATTCAAAACGGCTTGGCCGTTAACACCAAGTTTCTTCAAGAACGCCCCGATCTGGTGAAAAAGATGCTGCGCGCGAAAACCAAAGCGTCGCGCTTTATCGAGCAGCATGAGCGCGAGACTGCCGAAGTGCTCGCCAAACTCTGGAACAGCGACGTTGCCATTGCCGTCGAATCGCTGCGCGCCACCAAGGCGGCGTTTACAACCACTGGAATTCCGACCGACGACGAGATCAAAGAATACCTCGCGCTCGACGCGCAAGTCCTGAAGCTACCGGAACCGGTGGCAGCCGCGCGAGTCTTTGACTTCGCCCTACAACGAGAAGTGAACAAAGAGCTGGGCATCAAATAAGTTCGCATCGCTGAATATTTCACCAAGCCTGCGCGCGATGGATAGGGCTTGCGGCCGGCGGCGCCAAGGAGCATCAAGTGGTTTCATCGATCGTACGTTTGCGGCGGCAGGAGTAGTGAGTATTGCGGAAAGGAGTCTGGTTATGAAAGCGGCAGGGGTGCTTTTACTATTGCTTTCCTTCGCTTCGGCTCACGCGCAGCAAAAAGGTTGGGAAAAGGAGTGGAACGAGGCTCTCGAAGCCGGCAAGAAGGAAGGTAAGGTCGTTGTCGCCACTTCGGCGGACCCGGTGATGCGTGAGATCGCGGCTAAGTTTAAAGCGCGCTATGGCATCACCGTGGAGCATCTTGCCGGCAGTTCCAGTCAACTTGCCGCGCGCCTGGGCACCGAGCGGCAGGCGGGTATCAACAGCGTCGATGTTTTTCTCGGCGGCGTGCAGACGGTCGCCAACGTTCTCCACGCCGAGAAAATGCTCGACCCGCTACGTCCAGCGTTGATTCTCCCCGACGTTACCGACGGGAAAAAATGGAAGCGCGGCAAGCTCTGGTTCGCCGATCCCGAGGAGCGCTACGTGCTGCGCGTCTTCAGCACGATCACGAGTTTGTTGCACATCAACACGGACCAGGTAAAGCCCGGCGAGCTCACCAAGGCAGCAGATCTATTGGCGCCGAAATGGCGCGGCAAGATCGCCAGCGAAGATATCACCGTGGCCGGCAGCGGCAGTAATACCGCGGCGCGGGTTTATCTTCAGACCAGCGAAGATTACGCCAAACGATTGTATGTCGGCCAGAACGTTCGAAGCACCCGCGAGCGGCGGCAACTCACCGATTGGTTGGCGCGCGGCACCTACCCGATCGTGTTTGGCGCGCAGAGCTCGGACGTCGATAGGATGACCAAAGAAGGGTTTTCACTCAAAGAAGTCTTAGGCTTTAGCGACATGCCGTCGGCATTGACGGGCTCGCCCTGGATGCTGACGCTGATGCAGAAAGCGCCGCATCCAGCAGCCGCGAAAATTTTTTTGAACTGGATCATTTCCAAAGAAGCGTTGGAAATCTACGCGCGCGCCGAGGGGCGGGCGACGCTGAGAACCGATATGGATGAATCTTTCGTGACCGCCGAGGAATTGCCCAAGCCCGGTGTGAACTACTTCGACACCTACGATTGGCAGTTCACCGTTAGCGAAAAGGAGAAGATTCGTCTGCGTCTCAAAGAGATTTTGGGACGCTGAGCGAGGCCGGCAATGACGATCAAGGTCCTGCTGCTTAAACCGGATAGCCAAGATCCTTCTCCGGTCGATCAATCGCTGGGCGCGCGCTTGGCCAGCGCTCATGCCGCTGAGTGCTCCGGAGTTGCCGTCGAAGAAGCGGCGTTCCGTCATGGCGATCTCGCCGATCTGGAAAAGGTTCTTTCGCGCTATCGGGGCAAAGTCTCGGCGGTGCTCGGCGCTACCAGTGTGCCGGAGTCCGCGCGCCTGGGCGAGCTTGCCGAGGCCATGGGTTTGCTTTGCTTTGTGGCAAACAATAATCCGGTCGTGTGGCAGCGCCGAAGCCAGGTTTTTCATATCGGGCTGCCGTCGTCGCAGACCGCTACGGCGGTGGCGGGACATTTACAGCGGCGCGGCTGCCGGCGCATCGCCTTGATCCACGATCAGACAGACTTCCAGCGCCGCGTTGCCGCGAACATGGAGCGCGCCATCCAGGCGCATGGCGCCGCCGCGCGGTGCTACCAAGAGCTGACCGATGCTACGTTGGCAGCCTTATCCTTAGATGGCGCCGACCTTGTGTACGTCGTTTATTCCAGCGAGGCAAAAGCACTGCCGGTGGCGCGCCGAGTTCGTTCCCGTGGCATGACCGCGCCGCTGCTGTTCGGCCGCTCGCTGATGCGCCCGAGTTTCTTGTCTAACCTCGGCGCAAATGCGGGGGAGATGTGGTTCGTCGACATGTTTTCGCGGGTCGCGCCGGACGGCGCGGCGGTGCCGCGCTTTTTCGAGACGCTCGGCCAAGCTGGCATTGCGGTGCCGACTGCCAATCATGCCTTCGGCTGGGATGGGATGGTCTTTTGTAGCGGCGCTATGGTAGCGGCCCAAGGCGACCCAGCAAAAGCCATTGCCTATTTAGAATCGGGTGTGCAGTTAAACGGCGTGACTGGCGCCTGCTCGTTCTCCGCTGAGAATCACAATGGCCGTACCGGCGCCGGTCCGACGGTTATCACCCGATGGCACGACGGCCGGTTTGAAGATGTCTGACTTTTACGACTTCGCACTCGACTGCAGGGCGTCGAGCGCTTTCTGGACTAATTTTCGTCTCAGTTCTTTTTCATCTTCCGGCGGCAACTTCGCATCGCCGGTCACGTGGACAATGCCCGTTCCTAAAACCACCCGGTTCGAGCCGACCATTTTTGCGATCGGCAACGCCGAGGTGATTTGAACCACTGGAATACCCGCTTTCTCTAGTTCCGTCGTGATCGCAGCGCCGCTGCGAGTGCTGGTTCCTCACGTCGAGGTAAGGATGACGCAGTCGACGCCCTCCTGTTTCACCTTTGCCGCCATCTCGCGGCCCAAGCGCCGCGTGTTCGATAGCGGATTGGACCGACCGCATGTCGACAGAAATTCATCGTGTAATTTGCCGATCACGCCGCTCTTTTCCATTTCACGGAGCGCGTCCAGCGGCACTAACCGATCAGGGTCCTCCTGAACGAAGCGGGTGTCGTAGCCGCCGTGGGAGACCTCATAGTCTTCGCCTTTGAGATCGTCGCGGCCGGCAACGCTGTAGGCGCCGAAATTGGTCGCCGCGGTGCCCTGGATCTTGTCCGGGTTTCCCTTCGGCACCAGTCCCCCGTCGGTGATCACCATGACTTTGGCTTTCGAGATATCCTTGACTGCCGCCGGCATCGGCACGGGCGCGAAAGAGATCGGCGACATTTCCGATTCAAACTTTTCGCCCCTCATCTTGGACAGCAGCATGTCGACCATGCGCGTGCTGGCGCGCTTCTCGACCAACTGGTCGCGCAGAAGTCCGCGCGGCAAATAACCTTCCCCCGCAGGCAGTCCAATTGGATCTTTGCCGACGAGCTTTCTGCCGATTGCTGCCATTTTGACCAGCACATCACGGGTCTTTCCCGCGTTGGTGCCGGAGTCGACGATATAAAGCCCCTCGCGATAGAGATCAACGCCCGGATTTTCCCCGCTCATCGCCGTGATCGCAGGGATCTTCAACTGGTCTTGCACTGCGGCGCAAAGCGCGCCGGCCACCATGCCGTACCTGCCCGCATCGAAACAGGGTCCGGCGGCGAAGAGGTCGGCGCCCGTGTCTTTGATCTTCAGCAAAACAGCGGCGGTGACCTCTTCCTGATGTTCAACGGCATAGTTGTCGCCACAAACAATCGTCATGACCACTTGTGCGCCATCGCCCAACAACTGTTCCATCAACTTCGCCGGTCCAACGGCACCGTCGCGGAATTCCAGCCCCACGCCGGCTTGCTCTTCCGCACCTATGCCGCCGAAAAATTGATTGAGATAGTGAATGACTTTCATTTTAACTCCGGAGGCAGAAGGCCGGAGGCAAAAGGCAATAGTAAGAAATCCAAATTCCCTGTCCGGCTATTGCCTATTGCCTATTGCCTATTGCCTATTGCCCAATGCCTATTGCCCAATGCCTATTGCCCAATG
>Ga0194132_10000019_pt1 | contig 244086 bp, 247 predicted proteins | sample TA2KigOf80mmetaG_FD_148612 | JGI IMG/M metagenome (GOLD analysis project Ga0194132, IMG submission 148612) | Freshwater microbial communities from Lake Tanganyika, Tanzania - TA2015054 Kigoma Offshore 80m | ecosystem: Environmental > Aquatic > Freshwater > Lake | place: Tanzania: Lake...
AGCCACTCCTGCAAGAGCGCACGCTGCACGGCATTGACGTCCTGGAACTCGTCGACGGTGAACCAGCGGTACTGCGCTCGGACCTCGCGAGCCATTCCGGTGTTCTCACGCAGGGCGCCGAGGAGCACGAGCAGGATGTCTTCGAAGTCGAGCAGACCGCGGTCCCCCTTGATCGACTCGTAGTCACGCAGCAGTGAGGCCATCTGGCGGGGCTCGAGACTCCAGGAACGTGCCTGGTCGCCTTCGCCGATGCGCGAGGGCTGGACGAAGTTGACCTTGGCCCACTCGAGATCCGCGGCAACATCGCGCAGCAGGGCCGGATCGGCCGTCACGGCCTGCATCCCCAGGGCCTCGGCGACCAGCGCGATCTTGCTCGACACGATCCCCGGGAAAGCGCGCTCCGACAGCCGCGGCCAGAAATAACGGAGTTGGCGCAATGCGGCGGAGTGGAAGGTGCGAGCCTGCACCCCGTCGATCCCGAGGCCACGCAATCGCGTGCGCATCTCCCCTGCTGCCTTGGTGGTGAAGGTGACGGCGAGCGTGGCCGAGGCATCGTGGGCACCTGTAGCGACTGCGTAGGCGATGCGGTGCGTGATGGCCCGGGTCTTCCCCGTTCCCGCGCCGGCGAGGATCATGACCGGGCCGTCGACCGCCTCGGCCGCGGCCCGCTGCTCGTCATCGAGCCCCTCGAGCAGGGTCGCGGGATCGGTCACGGGCCGATCGTGGCATGGGGGTGCGACCGGTGGGCACCCCAGTGTCTACGGTGTGCATATGTCGAGTGAGCCCCAGGTCACGATGTACAGCACCGTGTGGTGCGGCTACTGCCAACGCCTCAAGGCGCAGATGACTCGCGAAGGGCTGACCTACCGCGAGGTGGACATCGAGGTGGACCCGGAGGCCGCGGCCTTCGTGGAGACCGCCAATGGCGGCAACCAAACCGTGCCGACCCTGCTGTTCTCCGACGGGACCACTATGACGAATCCACCGATCCGCGACGTCGTGACGAAGGTGGCCGAACTGGCCGGCTAGTTCCGGCCCCACTCGCTGGGGATCGGCTCACCGAACCATCGCTCGATCAACATGCGTGCAATGGAGATCCGTGGCGGGAGCCTGACCTCGCCCGACTGGCACGCGCTGCGGAGTTCATCGCGACTGAGCCAGCGCACTTCCGCGATCTCCTCCCCGTCCGGATCCGTCGAGGGATCATCCGTCCACGCGTGGTACCCCAGCATGAGCGACGACGGAAACGGCCACGGCTGGCTGCCCAGGTAGTGGACGGAATCGGGCGTGATGTGCACACCGGACTCCTCACGGACCTCGCGCACGACGGCTGCCTCGGCCGTCTCGCCCGCTTCGACGAATCCCGCGAGAGTGGAGAACCACCCCTCGGCCCACTGCGCCTGACGACCGAGCAGGGCGCGGTCGTCACCGTCGCGCACGAGGACGATCACCGCGGGGTCCGTGCGCGGGAAGTGCAAGTGATCGCACTCGGGACATCTCCGTGCCCAGCCCGCGTCTGCATCCCAGGTCTGTGTGCCGCATCGCCCGCAGTGGGCGTGACTGCGCCGCCAGTTGTCCAGGGCCACCGCACTCACCATGAGCCCGACGTCGCGGGCCTCCAGTCGGGATCCGATCTGGCGCAGGTCGCGCCACCCGTCTGGTTCCTCACTCGCAACGTGGTGGCAGGCGAAGAAGGCCGTGTCACCCTCGACTCCGAGGAAGGTCACCGCGTTGTCGGGGCACGGGATGGTCTCCCAAACCAGTGCGGCCCCATCGATGCGCGCACCCTGTGGTCCCACGTGCACGAAGAGTCGGTCGGTGAGTCCTGCTAGCGCCTCGGGGTCTTCGCGCAGGTGGCCCGCACGCTGGGTCGTCGACTGGGCGAGCACGAGATCCTGCAGCAGACGGCGATCCTCCGACATGCCAACCCCTCCGGTGAGTGCCGCGAGCCTAGGGTGTCAGCGTGAACGTGTTCATCCGGCAGTTGACCGGGATCCGTCTCGTTGCCGCGGCATGGGTGTTGCTCTACCACCTTCAGGGGCCACTCGCCGTCATCGGAGTGCTCTCGCTCCCGGTTCTCCCCGAGGTGTTGCGTGTAGGTCGACTCGGCGTCGATCTCTTCTTCGCTCTCTCCGGATTCATTCTCGCCCACACCTACCTGACGCGGCTGGGCCCGGCGCTACGTGCCCGCGGCACACTGCATTTCTGGTGGCTGCGCCTCGCCCGCATCTACCCGGTCCACCTCGTCATGTTGCTCGTCGCGGGTGTCGCGGTGGTAGCGCAGGCACGCGTCTCCGGCGAAGCCCTCGACCGGGACTGGCTCACCCCCTGGGACTTCATCAAGAACCTGCTGTTGATCCAGGAATGGGGCTCGGATCCGCAACGCGGGTGGAACTTCGTCGCATGGTCCCTGTCGATGGAGTGGCTGGCCTACCTTCTCTTTCCCCTTCTCGTGCTGGTGCTGTTCTGGATGCACCGAAGGCTGCCGACCTGGCTTCTCGTCGTCGCTTGGATCGTGGTGATGGCACCACTGGTCGGCTACGGCCTGTCGACGTCGGATGCGTACTACACGGATAACTGGGGTTCGACCTACCGCGTACTCACGGAGTTCACCGCAGGTGCGCTCACGTATCTGATCGTCCGACGCTTCTTCGACGGGGAGTCCCCGTCCGCATCGACCGTGCGCATTGCCAACATCGCGTCGTACGTCCTGCCACTCCTCGTCATCGCGGGTGCGGTGTTCCTCGGCACCTGGGGTCCTGCGCAACCGGGCGGACCTGTGATCGACGGAGACCGCGAGCCACTCCCCCCGTACTTCCACCTCACACTCGTGCCACTGCTGATCCTGTGGATCGGAGCGCTGGCGCTCGCCCAGGGCGGGATGGCCCGCGCACTGGCCACCCGCATCGCCATCCTCGGCGGCTTCGTGTCCTACTCGCTCTACATGACCCACCTGGTGGTGTTCGGTCTCTGGCGTGCTGGTCTGCGCGCATTCGGTATCGAGTCCGGGTTGCTCTACACGTTGTCGGTGATCGCTCTGGTCGCCGGGTGCTTCCTGCTCGCCTACGCCATGTGGCGATGGATCGAGGAGCCGGCACGCAAGTGGATGCGCGGACTCGTGGGTACGCGGCGCGAGCCGACCGAGGAGGCTGGCGAGGCCGAGATCGTGGAATCCGGTGCGCGCGGGCCGATCCTGCCCGTGGACGTCCCGGAATCGGATCAGAGGCGCGCGGACTGACCCAGCAGGGCGATCACCTGCGGATCGGTGTCGGGGCGCAGCACTTCGCCACTCGCAACCAGAACGAAGGCCGAGTCGACCTGATGCCACGGCACTCCCATGGCGTCTGCCCAGGCGAGTCGATAGATCGCGAGTTGGCCCGGGTCGAGGTGCTCACGACCCCCCGTCTTCCAATCCACGACCTCGTATCCGGTTTCGGTGGCGAAGACCGCATCGATGCGCCCGTGGATCACGCGACCGTGCAGGACAAGGGAGAAGGGCAACTCGACGGCGACGGGATCACGACCCGCGTAGGGGGTGCGCTCGAAGGCCTGACGCAATTCCTCGAGTTTCTCATCGCTGTCGATCTCGTCATCCGCCGCTCCCGGGAGTTCCCACGGATCGATGAGGGATTGCTGGCCGAAGCGCGATTCGACCCAGGCATGCCATGCGGTTCCCCGACGAGCGGCGCGCGATGGCGCGATCGGCATGGGACGTGCGATGTCCAGGGCAACCGCCTCCGGGTCGCGCAGAGCGCGCAGGAAGGTCGTTGCACCCACGGAATCACCCAGACGCACCTCGCGCACGGGGGCGTGGATCCGATGCGACTCCTCCGTCAGTGCGGCGAAGACCGTGGACCAGCGCTCGCGCCGATCCGCCCCCAGCGGGAGTTCCGTTTGCCCCGCAGCGGCACGGACACTCGCGACGGCATCGGCGAGGCGCTGGGAGTACGTGGGATCGATGGGGATCGGCCACGGGTACTCGTCCACGAGTGCCGAGCGAATCGGATTCACCGCACCCTTCGGTGGTTCCGGTGCCCAGTGCACCACGCGCACGTGGGCTGTTTCGGCGTGCAGCAGGTCCATTACTCGGTGCACACCACGCGGACTCATGCGCTGGGCATCCCACCAGTGACCCGTGACGGCGAGGGTGTCCCTCGCGCGGGTCAACGCGACGTACGCGAGCCGATCGGCCTCCACCTCGTCCATCTCCGCCAGGAGCTCCTTGTACGCCGTGAGCTCCTTGGCCTTCGGGAAATGGGTGCGCGGCGGGTACGCGCGCAGCGCAGGGGGTGCGTCTTCGCGAAGCGGCATCGGAACTACGTCCGCTGACGTGGGCCACCGCCCGTTCTTCTCTCCCCCGGGAAAGTCTTTGTCGGAGACCTCCGGGATCACCACGTGGGTGAACTCCAAGCCCTTGGCCTTGTGAATCGTCATGAGTTGCACCGCGCCCGCGCGCATACGGGTGTCCATGCGTGTGGAGTAGTTGAAGCGATCTGCGTCGGCGAGACGCGCGAGGAAGGCGCCGAGCGAGGCTCCCCCTTCCAGGTCGGTGAACTCCGCAGCGAGGTCATAGAACGCCATGAGCGCTTCGTACTGCGTGGAGTCCGAACGAGCAACCAGCGACTCGACGGTGATGCCGGTGACCGAGGCCACCCGGTGCACGAAGTCCCCGAGCGGTTCACCGGTGTGGGAACGCAGGTCCCGCAGGACTGCCGCGAATTCGGCAAGGCGTGTGAACGCTTCGGGTGAGTACACATCGGGTGACCCCGGGTCGAGTACGGCGTCGGTGAGCGAAGTCAATTCGACGACATCGCCTCCAACGACCGCGTCAGCCAAGGCTGCACGTATCTCTGCCGCGGTGCTTCGGCTTCCACCTCCGGATAGTGATCGAGCCCGCGCACCGAGTGCAGCGAGGTCACGCGGCCCCAATCGCCACCGCGGGCCCGCGGCCAGGCGAATGAAGGCCGGGTTGGCCGTGGGCTCATGCACCACCTGCAACCAGGCACGCAGGTCCAGGACCGCGGGTTGGTCCATCAATAAGGACGCACCGTGGACCTGAGTCGGGATGCCTCGGGCACGCAACGCCGCGTCGAAGCGCACCAACGTGCCCCCGGTGGCCGCGAGGACGGCGATGGTTTCGCCCTCGATACCGCGAAGCGCAGTGATCCGTTCGACGACCCAGGCAATCTCCTCGGGTGCGGTCTCGAACATCGCGATGTCGACGCTCCCGGCGTCACGCGTGGCGCGTAGCTCCGCGACCCCCGCATGGCGGGCTCGAAGGGAAGCCGAGGCACTGTTGGCCACGTGCACGATGCTCTCCCTCGAGCGCCGGTTGTCTCGCAGCGAATACGAATTGGTGCCATCACCGCCGAAATGCTCGAGGAATCGGTCGATGTTCTCCACGGATGCCCCGCGCCAGCCGTAGATCCCTTGACAGGGATCCCCGACAGCGGTCATCGGGAACTCCTGGCCGAACGCGGCTTGCAGCATGCGGCGCTGCGCGATGGAGGTGTCCTGGTACTCATCGAGCAGGACCACATCGAATCGGGAACGCAGCTGCTCACCGATGCTCGGAAACATGGTCACGAGAAGGCCCGCGAGTCGGATCTGGTCGGAGTAGTCCACCAGTCCGCGGGCTACCTTCTCCGCACGCCACTGCGGAATCAGGCGCGCGACAGCGCGTCGCCTGATGGACGTCTCCACGATGTCCCGCCCTGCCTTCTGCGGTGCTTCATCGGCTTCGAGGAATCGGATGAGGTCGGTGTCGAAGGCGATGAGTTCGTCGGGTTCGATGGCCAGTTCGGTGAGCTGGGAATCGAGTTCCACCATGGCGCGTGTCACCCACTCGGGTGAGCGGGCGATGTCAACATCCGGGGCGGAGCACACGACGCGATAGGCCAACTGCCACCGCGCCGCGTCAGTGAGGACCGGTGAGTGCGGTTCCAGGCCGAGACGCACACCGTGCTCGCTCACGATCCGGGCACCGAATGCGTTATAGGTCATGACCTCCGGCTCGCCGGGCATATCGGCTGTCGCCGCGCGCACGGCGCGGAGAAGTTGGGCCGTGGCCTTCTTGGTGAAGGTAAGTCCCAGGATCCGCTCCGGGGGAACGGCCCCGGATGCGACGAGGTAGGCCACACGCGCGGCCATCGTTGTGGTCTTCCCCGTTCCCGCACCGGCAATGATGACGCCCGGTGTGAGCGGCGCGGAGGCGGCCTGCCACTGCTCCTCACTGAGCGGGAAGCCCATGATCGAATCCACTGTGGCCCGCACATCAGCTGTCATGGACGCTCCTGGGGTAGGAGGTCATCGGACACCGGCTTGGTGGGACAGCTGGCCGTGAAGGCGCAGTACGTGCACTGCGAGCCCTCGCGCGGGGTGAATGCCTCGCGGCGGAGAATCGAGACGGCCTCACCGAGCCGATCGATGATCCACGTGGGATCGTCGGCGATGGGTCCCTGAAACTGCACCTTTGGAAATCCATCTACGGTGCCTCCGCGGAGTTGCACGAGGGCGGCGCCGCCACTGACGGCCGCGCCCTCTGATGCCGGCGGGTCGCGTTCGACGAGGAGTTGGTAGACCCCGAGTTGGCCGTGCTCGGGGACCTTGGAGTCGGGCGGAGGATTCTTCATGTTCTTCAAGTCGATGGGAACCAGTCGCCCCTGGTCATCACGTTCTATGCGATCGGCGAATCCGGACAGACGCACGGTGTCGGTTCCATCGACGGTGGTGACCTCGACATCAGCGCGCATATTGCATTCCGTCGCCACCAACTCGCGTTCGGCAGCGGAGTGATAGGTAAGGAAACGAGTGAGTGCCTCATGCGCAGCACGGCGCTCGGAATCCGACTGCCAGCCCGCCAGGAAGGGCACCCGGCCCCACACACGATCCACCAGGGTTTCGATTTCCTCGGGGTTCGCCTCGCCCTTGGCGACGTACTCGGCGACGGCGTGGATGATCGAGCCGAACTGGGTGGCCGATCCGCGCGGAGTCTCGGCACGCGCATCCTGCTCGAGGAACCACTTGAGCGGGCACGCGATGAGATCGTCGAGTCTGCTCCCGGACATGGCGATCGGCTGATCCTCAGCGCGTACCGGGCGACCTCCGACACTGATCGATGCATCGCCCCACCAGGTGGACGGACGTGCACGGGGAACCAAGGGCGCGCCCGCGGGATCGGTGAGGCTCGCCGCAGCAGCGACGAGTTCCGCCGCGGACGCGCGATCATCATCGGTGGTATTCGGATCCATGAGAGCGATCCGCAACTCGGCAATGAGGCCATCCCAGGTCGTGATTGATTCCGGATGCCCGGTGACGCGTTCATCCGGGGCACCGCCCGCGAGGAGATCGTCGATGAAGCGGCTCGGTTCATCCGATCCCTCATCGCCCGCGTCCACTACGCAGACGGTCACCTGCTCGCGCGCGCGAGTGCAGGCGACATAGAACAGGTTGCGCTCCTCGATGTCGATGCGTGTGGGCGAGATGGATCCGGGCTCGGCGAACTCGGCGAGGGCGGAGAGATTCAGGGCGCTTCCCCGCTCGCGGAGGTCCGGCCACACGCCCTCCTGCGCACCCACCACCCAGACGCGCTCGAACTCCAGGCCCTTGGCTCGATGCGCGGTGAGCAAGCGCACGGCGTCTCCCCGAGCCGCGCGTTCGGCCACCGGCTCCGCCGGGATCTCCTGACTATCCAGGGAGGACAGAAAGGACGTGACTCCCACGACGCCGCGGTACCGCTCCGATGCTCGCTCGGCAGCGTCGAAGAGCGCGATGACGGAGTCGATGTCGTGGTGGGCACTCGACGAACCCGCGAGCGCCGCCGCCCTCAACCGTCTGGGCCACCCGTGGCCGGGGTCACCGCCTGTCCAGACCTGCCAGAGCACTTCGTCGATGGGTGCCTGACTACGGATCATCGCGCGCACGCGCGAGACCAGGGCACGAAGCGCCCGGGCCCGCGCGATGGCGGTCTCATCGGCACCCGAGAGCGCACCGTCGAAATCGTCGAGGACCGATTCCCGATCCAGGATCGCGGCACGGATCGCGTCGCGCGACGTTGTGACAGGAGCATCAATCTCCAGCTGAAGCCGACGCAGCAGGCGACCCAGACTGCGCACACCCCCGGCATCGCAGCCGCCGATCGGTCCAGCGAGCACGTCCACGACTCCGGTGGAGGTGGCGCGCTGTGGGTGGGCAGCGAGACGGAGGACCTCAAGGATTCGTGCTACCGCGGGTTCGGAACGCAATGGAATCTCATCAGCGGACACCGCCACCGGGACTCCGAGCCGTTGGAGGGAACGTTCGACTCCGACGAGTTGAGCTCCATTGCGAACGAGCACACCCAGGTCACTCCACGGGACTCCATCGAGAACGTGCGCGCGACGCACGGCCTCCGCGACGTGCTCGGCGCACGCGGAGTCGGAGTCGAAGCGCTGCACCCGAATCTCGTCACGTCCCGAGCCCAGGGTTGTCGGAGTCCGGTGCCGAACAGTCACATCGATTCCGAAGGAGGCGTAGAGAGGGGGTGGCAGGACCGCGCTCACCGCGGCGCGGATACGAGGACCGAATCGCCTCGTACTGCCCAGCACAACGATGGGGGCTGGCGCTCCCGTGACGGTGCGGAACCGGTCGGGGAAGTCCACGATCCCGCGAAGGTCGGCGCCCCGGAATGCATAGATCGCTTGATCCGGATCGCCGACCGCGACGAGGGTCGACGCCGGCGTGACGAGGTGGGAGAGCAACCTCGTCTGCAGCGGATCGGTGTCCTGGTACTCATCTACGTAGACAGCGCGATAGCGCTCGACCAACCGATCGCGGACGGACGCCTGCCCCGCGATCTCCACCGCACGGCGCATCAACTCGGTGTAGTCCTGCACATTCTCCAGAGCCATGATCTCAAGATCGGCTTCCGCGATGGCAGCGACTGCGGCCCACGCCGGCCGACCGGTGTCCGCGGCGATGCGGCGCAGACGCTGCGGACTGATCCCCCACTCGCGCATCCGCGCGATCATCGATCGAACCTCGTTGGCGAATCCGAGTGTTCCCAGTGCGCCGGCGAGGTCCTCGGGCCAGGGTGCGCTGCCATCCGCTGCAGCGCCGAGCAGCAACTCTCGGATGCGCACGTCCTCCTCGGCACCGGAGAGGAGGCGGGGTGGGTCCAGGTACTCACCGTCCAGAGCGAACTCGCGCACCAGGGAGTAGGCGAAGGAATGGAAGGTGGAGACGTGCGGCTGTGGACCGCCGCCCAGCCGCCCAGCGATCCGATCGCGCACTTCGCGCGCGGCCCGGCGCCCGAAGGTGAGTACCAGGATCTGGGCCGCGGCGATATCGGGAATCCGGGCAGCGACGGATTCCACGATCGTGGTGGTCTTCCCCGTGCCGGGTCCGGCGAGCACGAGCAGGGGGCCACCGGTGTGATCCACCACCGCCCGCTGGTCGACGTCAAGGACCGGGGCGGGCGCGGGGGGCGGAACCGTGAGGTCGAGCCGCCATTCCATGGGCCCATGGATAGCAGGTGGCTGTGACACGATCACCCGGTGAGCAGGGAACAGGACAACGTGGCCTTCACCCTCGCCGGTCCGGTCCCCCTGATCCCCGCCCTCGCCGATCCCCCGCCTCCGGCCCCGCCGGAAGCGTCGACCCTCATCATCGAGGCGGGCGTCATCCCGCGCCGGGTGCGCCGACCCCTCGACCTCGCGCGCTTCGCCCTCGCGGTCGCGATCACGGGGGGCACCGTGTTCCTCGCCTGGTTCGCGACGGGCACGACCACGGGACTTGAGCAGGACCTCGACTCCAGCGTCGCACTCCTCCCACCCGCCGCCGTTCTCATCCTCAACATCGTGGGCGGCATCGGCACGCTCGGGCTCCCCGTCGCAGTGGCGATCTCCCTCCTGGTGCGCTCCCGGGTGCGGCAACTCTTCGACGCGCTCGTCGCCCTGCTGCTGGCGGTCTCGGCGCTGACCGCGATCGGGTACGCGGTGTCGCTGTTGAGCGATCCCCGCCTGTTGATCGCCCTCGCCGGCTCCACGAACCCGCAAAGCGGCGCCACGGCACCGGTGCTCGGTGGCCTGCTCGCTTTCCTCACCGTGTCGCGCGTCATGGGACGGCGCCCGTGGAATGTGCTGAGCGTGATCGTCATCGGCTCACTGGTCATCGTGACGATCCTCAGCGGTGGCATCGCCATCGCTGGTGTCGGAGTGTCACTGGCGCTGGGCTGGGCCGTCGGGCTCATCACCCGGTACGCAGTGGGAACGCCGACGACGCGACCGACAGGGATGCAGATTGCCCAGTCACTCGATGCCGGAGGCTTCCCCATCACCGAACTGCGCGCACAGGAATCCACAGCACGCGGACGTCGCTACATGGCACGGACGCGGTCCGGCGATCGACTCAACGTCACCGTCCTCGACCGTGACCTTGAAGGTGCGGGGCTCGCAAGTGCGCTCTGGACCTCTCTTCGCCTTCGTGATGACAGCAATGCAGGCGCTTTCAACATGCGGAAGTCCCTGGATCACGCCGCGCTCATGGCGTACGCATCGGAAGCCGCCGGCGCACCAGAGCCACGCCTCCTCCTCGCCAGCGAAATCGGACCTGACTCCTGTCTGCTCGCCTACCACCACATCGACGGCGAAACTTTCGATCGCGTTGCAGATCTCACCGACTCTGAACTCGAGTCGGCATGGCGTGCTGTGCGCACCCTGCACGAGCACCAGATCGCCCACCGGTCACTGGATGCCGAGCACCTGCTCCGGGCAGACGATGGATCGGTATGGCTCCTCGGCGGACGGTCCGGCGCTGTTGCAGCGAGCGATGTCGCTCAACGTATCGACCTCGCGATGTTGCTGTGCACCCTCGCCATGCTCACTAACGTCGAACGCGCGGTGGCGAGCGGAATCAAGGTGATGAGCCTGGACGGACTCGCGCGCGCACTCCCCACACTGCAACCGGTGGCATTGGGCGGACCCACCCGCCGCGCGCTTCGGAAGCACAAGGGGCTCATCGTTCAACTGCGTGACGCCCTCGTCGAAATGCGTCCCGGCGCCGACGTCGAGCAAATCCAGCTCGAGCGGGTCCGCCCTCGAACCGTGATCATGATCGTCCTCGGCAGCATCGCCGGCTACGTGCTGCTCTCGCAATTGGCACAGGTGGACCTCGCCGCGCTCGTGGCGAATGCCCAATGGTCGTGGCTCGGATTTGGACTCCTGCTCAGTCTCGTGACGTATGTGGGCGCTGCGTGGTCGCTCTCCGGGTTCGTGCCGGAACGGCTGAAGTTGAGCCGTACCATCCAGGCCCAGGTCGCCGGCGACTTCGCCACCCTGGTGTCACCGCCGACCCTCGGTGCGATCGCGATCAACGTGAGGTACCTGCAGAAGTCGGGCCTGCACCCGGCTCTCGCTGCTGCGAGTGTGGGCGTGTCGCAGGTGATGGCCTTCGTCGTGCACATCGTCCTTCTCCTGGGTTTCGGGGTCGCTGCGGGGACCCAGGCGGACTTCACCTTCGACCCACCGCGCGCAGCGGTGATCGGGGTGGCAGCCGTCGCGGTCCTGGCACTTGCTCTCCTCGCCGTCCCCGCGGTGCGCCGCCTGATCACCTCCCGCGTGGGTCCGTTACTGCGCGAGGTCGGACCGCGTCTCGTCACCGTCGCCCAGCGCCCCTTCAAACTGATCGAGGGTGTCGGAGGAATGCTGCTCCTCAATGTCGCCTACATCGGCGTGCTCTTCGCCTGCGTCGAAGCGTTCGGTGGCTCAATGAACGTCGCCGTCGTTGCCGTTGTCTATCTCGCCGGCGCGACCATCGGCCAGGCAGCCCCCACACCGGGCGGTCTCGGTGCGGTGGAGGCTGCTCTCGCCGCCGGCCTCACCGCCGCCGGCCTCGACGCCGGAATCGCCGTCTCCTCAGTCCTGCTCTACCGCTTGATCACCTTCTGGTTGCCTACACTCCCTGGGTACTGGGCCTTCACGAATTTCACCCGCAAGGGCCTGCTCTAACCCCACTGTGCGGTCAGGCGGGGCGCACGGCAGGCTTCCCCCCATGAGCGACAACGTCACGATCACCCCACTGCCCGATGGTCCGCTGGAGGTCAGCGGACCCACCACGGTCCAAGACCCTGACGGCACCGTCCTGAAGGAAGGCGACAAGACCTACCTCTGTCGCTGCGGCTTCAGCGCGAACAAGCCGTTCTGCGATGGCAGCCACAAGCGGAACAACTGGACGAGTGGCTGACTTTTTCCGCGAATCGGTTGATGGGCCCTTGCCCGGCGGACTAGCGTCGCTCGTGAGCAGAGGAGTCTCATGAGCGACACCGTCAACCAGCACAAGTACGTCCTGTCCGAGGACCAGATGCCGACGGCCTGGTACAACATCCTGGCCGACCTTCCGGTACCGCCCCCGCCGCCGCTCCACCCGGGACGCATGGACCCGGTGGGCCCCGACGACCTCATGCCACTCTTCCCGATCGACTTGATCATGCAAGAGGTGTCGACAGAGCGATACATCGACATTCCCGGTGGCGTGCTCGATGTCTACCGACAGTGGCGTCCCTCGCCGCTCTTCCGCGCCCACCGGTTGGAGCAGGCACTCGGCACACCCGCGCGCATCTACTACAAGTACGAAGGGGTGTCGCCCGCTGGATCCCACAAGCCGAACACCTCCGTGCCCCAGGCCTACTACAACAAGAAGGCCGGCACGACAAAGCTCACGACGGAGACCGGTGCAGGACAGTGGGGTACCGCCCTCGCATTCGCGTGCGCGCTCTACGGACTCGACTGCGAGGTCTGGCAGGTCGGTGCGTCCTATGACACCAAGCCCTATCGCCGCCTGATGATCGAGACCTTCGGCGCCACCATCCACCGGTCACCGTCGAACGTCACCGACATCGGCACGATCCTCGGCGCCGACCCGAAGAATCACAGCGGGTCCCTTGGTATCGCCATCTCCGAGGCTGTCGAGGTCGCGGCGAAGGATCCGAACACGCGCTACGCCCTCGGCTCCGTGCTCAACCACGTTCTGCTCCACCAGACGATCATCGGTCAGGAGGCCCTCCTCCAACTCGAGATGGCGGGTGACACACCCACCCTCATCGTCGGCTGCACAGGCGGAGGATCGAACTTCGCAGGCCTGTCCTTCCCCTTCATCCGGGAGAAGATGGCCGGGAAGATCAACCCGCGCATCCTTGCGGCCGAGCCTGCTTCGTGCCCGTCACTGACCAAGGGTGTGTACGCCTACGACTTCGGCGACACCGCGGGGATGACGCCGTTGATGAAGATGCACACCCTCGGGCACGACTTCATCCCGGATCCGATCCACGCCGGTGGTCTGCGCTACCACGGCATGGCGCCGCTCATCTCGCACCTCTACGAGCTCGGCATCATGGACGCGGAATCGGTCCCACAGACCGAATGCTTCGCCGCGGCAATGCAATTCGCCCGAACGGAGGGGATCGTTCCGGCTCCGGAGCCCACCCATGCGATCGCGCTCGCGATCCGGGAGGCTCTCAAAGCGAAGGAGACTGGTGAGGAGACGGTGATCCTGACCGCGCTCTGCGGCCACGGACACTTCGACCTCGCCGCCTACGAGTCCTTCCTGAACGGCACCATGGTGGATGAGGACTTCACCGAGGAGCGCCTCCAGGCGGCACTGGCGACTCTTCCCGAGGTTCAACTCGCCTGACGGGCGCAGGACGAGGTCGTGGGCTAGCGTTCCGTCATGGCTCGCTACACATGTCCTGCATGCACTATGTCCGTGAACACCACCTGTGGTGCGTGTGAGGCGGCTCTCGTCGATGACGTACTCGTCAAGGACGACGGCGCCCGCATCGGCATCTCGGTCTGCCCCAACGGCCACGGCAAGATCAAGTCGCCGATGTGCTGCGGGTCGGACATGGCCTGCGCCGTGTGAGACATCCCCCTTTGGGATCGTCTCTCCACTCACTACACGAGAAGTCGCCGCCGATCACGTTGACGTAGGAGACGGCGCGAGTTGCTCTGCCGTTCGCAGAAGTTCAATCGCGGACGATGCTGGCAATGACGTCGCCCTCTATATCCGGCATTGGAGCGTCGAAATCATCAGCTATCCAGATCCTGCCGTGGGCGGAGCCACGACCCGCTCGTGGCTGCGGGTTGCTGTCGGAATTCCCTGTGATCGAATGGTCTTTGCTCATCCGCGAAGGATCCACCGTCGTCTCACGGCAGTCAAGTCGGACCCGCTAGTAGTTGGGCTTCTCCGGCTCGATCTGGCTGACCCAGGCGTTGATGCCGCCGCCCACATGGACCGCATCGGCGAAGCCCGCCCCCTTGAGGACGGCCAGCGCCTCGGCCGAGCGACCACCGACCTTGCAGTGCAGCACGATCTGCTTGTCTGTCGGCAGCTTCTCGAGTGCTGATCCATCCAGGAACGCGCCCTTGGGAATCAACTCGGCGCCGTCGATGGTGACGATCTCCCACTCGATCGGCTCGCGGACATCGATCAACACGAAGTCCCGCTCCCCCGCTGCCCGCTCATCCAGCATGCGCTTGAGGTCGTGCACGGAGATAGTCGAATCACGCGCTGCTTCGGCCGCCGCGTCGGAGATAACCCCACAGAATGCGTCGTAGTCGATCAGTTCAGTGACGGTCGGATTGACACCACAGACCGCGCAGTTGGGATCCTTGCGGATTTTGACCTGTCGGTAGTTCATCTCGAGAGCGTCATAGACCATGAGTCGCCCGAGCAGCGAATCGCCGATCCCGGTGATCAACTTGATCGCTTCGGTGACCTGGATCGAACCGATCGATGCGCAGAGCACGCCCAGAACACCACCCTCGGCGCATGACGGCACCATTCCCGGTGGCGGGGGTTCGGGATAGAGGCAGCGGTAGCACGGTCCGTACTCGGCCCAGAAGACTGACGCCTGACCGTCGAACCGGTAGATCGAGCCCCAGACATAGGGCTTACCGAGCAGGACGCACGCATCGTTGACGAGGTACCGCGTCGCGAAGTTGTCCGTGCCATCCACGATGAGGTCGTACTGGGCAAACAGGTCCATCACGTTGGAGGAGTCCAGTCGCTCGGGATGGATCACCACCTCCACGAAGGGATTGATCTCCGTGATGGAATCCCGGGCGCTCTCGGCCTTCGACCGTCCGACGTCACTTTGGCCGTGGATGATCTGCCGCTGAAGATTCGACTCGTCAACCACGTCGAATTCGACGATGCCCAGGGTTCCTACTCCTGCAGCAGCCAGATACATCAGCGCGGGCGATCCGAGCCCACCAGCACCCACGCACAGCACGCGTGCCCTCTTCAGTCGCTTCTGTCCGGTCATGCCGACGTCGGGGATGATCAGATGGCGGCTATATCGGCGCACCTCGTCGATACTCAACTCCCCGGCAGGCTCGACGAGCGCGGGCGCACCCATGACATCTCCCGATTGCATAGTGAACGGTAAGGCTAACCTCGCTCACTCGAACACGGACACCCAGCCTGACCACCTGCAAACGCATTGCAACAGGCCTTCGTCGTGATGGGCCCATAATCAACTGTGCTGATTTTCGACGGAGAGTGCGGCTTCTGTCGTCGCTCCGCCGAATGGGGTCGGCGGCACGTGGACCCAAGCATGCCCATGCAGGCGTGGCAGGAGTCGGATCTCGAGGCACTGGGACTCACCCCTGAGCAGTGCAGCGAAGCCGTGCAATGGGTCGAGGCCCCGGGGCGGTACCACTCCGGCGGGGCAGCGATCTGTGCAGCACTGCGGACCGGTGGCTGGCATTGGCGCACGGTCGGCGTGATCGGCGATGCACCCGGGATTCGGGGCCTCACCGAGTCGATCTACCGCTGGGTGGCGAGAAACCGCCACCGGTTCTGATCAGCCGGTGACGTCCCCCTGGGCGACGAGGTTGCGCAGGACACGCAGGCACACGGACAGCGTTGCGAGATCCGGATTCTCGACCGCCGCAATTTCCTGGAGGGTGGTGCGGGCGCGGGAGACACCCTCGGCGTGGACTGCTTCCCACGTCTCGACGCGCTCGAGGGCGGGAGTGGCAGGGTCTGTTGCCTTGATCACGCGCGCCGTGAGAGCCGCGATGACTTGGTAGAGGTCGGTTCGCAATGCCTGCCGCGCCAAGGCAGTCCAGCGATCTCCGCGCGGAAGGTCCGTGATGCGGATGAGCGTTTGGTCCACGTCGTAGCGATCAGACAGGGTGAAGTAGAGGGGGATGACCGTCGCAGCGCCCTCCCCGGTGCGGCTACATACATCGGTGATGTCGAGCAGGGAGAAGACATCGAGTGCACCCGCCGCTTCGCGCGCCAGGCCTTCGGGTGCCCCGGCTTCAGTAAATCGACGGAGGCGACGCTGGAAGCGTTCGGCTTCCTGACCCTCGAGGACATCGGGAACTTCCTGGGCGTAATCGGAGACATTCGCGCGAAATGTCGCTACTTCTGAGGCGATATCGAGTTCCCCACCACGGAATTGCAGGAACCAGCGCGTGGCACGATCGAGCAGGCGCCGGGTCTCCAGTTGCAGCGTGGTTTGGGCCGTCGTGGGGACCGTGTTGTCGAGACTATTGATCCAGTCCCAGGTCTCACGAATTCCGAAGACACCCATGGCGGCGGTCGCCGCCCGCACCACCTGGGGCACGGTGGCCCCGGTTTCCTCAATGACGCGGTAGACGAAGGTGATTCCCCCGACGTTGATCAGCGAGTTGGCAAGCGACGTATTGATGATCTGGGGCCGGAGTGGATGCGAGGCGATCTCATCGGGGAAGCGTTCCCGCAGGGCCGCAGGGAAGTACTCCATCAGCGTGGCATGGAACCAGGGATCGGCACTCAGCGTTGACTTGTTCAGATTAGAGGTCAGCCAGTTCTTGCTATAGGCGAGCAGAACCGCAAGTTCGGGTGAGGTGAGCTCGGATTCAGCGGCGATTAGTGTCGCGAACTCCTCATCGTCTGGCAGCGACTCCAGGCTTCGATCGAGGATGCCGCGTCGCTCCATTTCTTTGATCATCCGTTGGTGCACGGTGATCAGAGCGGACGCTCCACGACGGGCATTTCCCAGCACGACGTTCTGGTCATAGTTGTCCCGGAGGACCGCCGCCGCAACATCGTCCGTCATGTAGGCGAGGAGGGCATTGCGGTCTTCCAGCGTCATCTTCCCCGCGCGAACCACCCCGTCCAGGAGGATCTTGATGTTGACCTCGTGGTCTGAGGTATCGACCCCGGCGGAGTTATCGATTGCATCGGTGTTCAGTTTCACGCCGTGCCGGGCCGCCTCGATGCGCCCCTTCTGGGTGAGACCCAGGTTTCCACCCTCGCCGACCACTCGGACGCGGAGATGGTGTCCATTGATCCGAATCGCGTCGTTGGATTTGTCACCGACATCGGCGGGTGATTCGTTCTGTGCTTTCACATAGGTACCGATACCGCCGTTCCACAGCAGATCCACGGGTGCCTTGAGGATGGCGGAGATCAGTTCATCGGGTGTCAGGTGATCGATATCGGGTTCGAGGCCGAGGGCTTCCTGGATCTGGTTGGTCAGCGTGACCGACTTGGCAGATCGCGGGAACACTCCCCCGCCCGGTGAAATGAGCTCGGGGTTGTAGTCAGCCCAACGTGATCGCGGTAACCCGAGGAGTCGTGCGCGCTCCATGAGTGAGGTCCGGGCATCAGGGTGTGGATCGATGAATATGTCACGGTGATCGAATGCGGCGACGAGGCGGATGTGGTCACTGAGGAGCATTCCGTTTCCGAATACGTCGCCACTCATGTCGCCGATGCCGACCACGGTGAAGTCCTGGGTCTGGGTATCGATGCCCAACTCTCGGAAGTGCTTCTTCACCGACTCCCACGCACCGCGCGCCGTGATTCCCATCGCCTTGTGGTCGTACCCGGCCGACCCGCCCGATGCGAAGGCGTCCCCGAGCCAAAAATGGAAGTCTGCTGAGATCGAGTTAGCGAGGTCGGAGAACGTTGCCGTGCCCTTATCGGCCGCCACCACCAGGTACGGATCATCGGAGTCGTGACGCACCACGCGCGGGGGCGGCACGATGACGCCATCGACCAGGTTGTCGGTCACGGTGAGCAGCGCCGTCACGAACTCCGCGTATGCGGCCTTGCCCGCGATGAGCCACGCGTCGCGATCGATGCTGGGATCGGGCAGTTGCTTCGGATAGAACCCACCCTTGGCGCCGACCGGCACGATCACGGCATTCTTGACGTCCTGCGCCTTGACCAGCCCGAGGATCTCCGTGCGGAAGTCCTCGCGCCGGTCACTCCACCGCAGGCCGCCACGAGCCACATCTCCGAAGCGCAGGTGAACTCCCTCCACGCTCGGGGAGTACACCCAGATTTCATGGACCGGTCGCGGCAGAGGCATGTCGGGAATTCGCCGCGGTTCTAGCTTGAGTGCCACGGTGGTGGAGATAGGCATCTGGAAGTAGGAGGTGCGCACGGTTGCCTGGATCAGCATGTCGAAGGACCGGAGGATGCGATCCTGGTCGAGGCTGGCCACGTCGATGAGTTGCCGCTCGATGCGCTCTTCCAGCGTGGCGATCCGCCCCTCGCGGTCATCCTGCGTATCCGGGTCGAAACGTGCCTGGAAGAGGTCCATCAGGGAACGAGCGACGGTCGGGTTACTCAGGACGGATTGCTCGATATACCCCTGACTGAATGTCGACCCGATCTGGCGCAGGTATCGCGCGTAGGCGCGCATCACCGAACACTCACGCCACGTGAACCCTGCCGCCATCACCAAACTCAAGAATGTGTCGATCTCGCATGAACCACTCCACGAGGCGAGGAACGCGTCTTCCGCGCGCCGCATGTCCTCGTTCGAGGCGGGGCCGGCGCCCGGCGGGGCGGTCATCCCGAAGCTCAGGATCGAGGTCGCAGGCAGCCCGGCGCCCGTGATCTCGTAGGGGTGCTCATCCAGCACGTCGAATCCGAGGTTCTGCAGGATAGGAAGCACCCGGGCTAGCGGAAGGGCACGACCGTGCCGCGTGATCGTGAAACGCAGTGCCCCTGCAACGCCGGCGTGGTCCATGCGGACCGCAAGCTCTCCGGGAGCCAGGCCTTGGATGACCTGCACCGCCTGGACGCCATCTTCTGGACTGAAGTCCTCCTTGTACGCCTCCGGAAATGCATCCTCAAAGATTCGTACGACATTGCGTCCTCGGTCCTCACCGAGTGCACCCACAGCGGCATCCCCGAAGTCATCCATCCAACTGCGGGTGGCCGCCGCGACGCGTGCCTCGAGATCGACGGGGTCCACGTCTCGAAGGTGGCCGCCTGCGGGAGCTCGAACGATGAAGAGCAATCGAGCGAGCACGGACTCGGACACCAATACCGTGAAGTCGACGCTTTCCCCTCCGAAACTGTCCTGCAGAAGCTCGCTGATGGCAGTGCGGACTGCAGTGGTGTATCGATCCCGTGGCAGGTAGACGAGTGCCGACACCGACCTGCCGTAGGCGTCCACACGCAGGAAGAGACGGGTTTGCCTTCGTTCCTGCATGTGCAGCACGGCCGAGGCTGTGTTGTTTAGTTCCGGCTGCTCGATTTGGAAGAGTTCATCGCGCGGATACGTCTCGAGGAACTGTTGAAGATCGTGGGCGCTGTGGGAGTTCGGAAGGAACTCCAGGGACGCCATCGCATGTTCGAACTTGCGCCGGAGAATGGGGATTTCAAGGACGCTCGCTGTATACGCGGGTGTAGCGAAGACTCCAAGGATGCGGAACTCGCCGACCACATGTCCCTGTTCATCGAAACGCTTGATGCCGATGTAGTCAAGGTGACCCGGTCGGTGAACCGTGGAGCGAGCGTTGGCCTTGGTAAGCACCAACAACTCCGGCTCCCGTGCCTTGGCCCGAACCAGAGCGGGAAGCACCGCCAGACTCTGCGAGTCCCTATCGTGGTCTTGGTCGTTGCGGAGAATTCCGAGTCCACTTCCGGAGACGGGTCGTAGCGCGTCACCTCCGCCGAGGTCGACGAGGTCGTACTCGCGATAACCGAGCAGGGTGAGATTTCCGTGGACGATCCAGCGCAGGAAAGCGATCGCCTCGAGGACGTCGCCCGGAGGGACACCGAGGGGCGGGTTCCGTTCCAGACCCTGGATGATCGCGGCGATGGCCCATTCCATCGCGGGCCAATCCGTGACGGCGCGGCGCACGTCACCGAGCACCCTCCGCACGCCAGAACACAGCGCCTCGAGGTCGATGTCGCGATACCCGCGCTCGAGGTCGATGAGCATCCACGACTCGGGCACTGCATGGTCACCTTGGGCCCGATCCGACTCCCGGACATGAACGAGCTGGCCGGCACCATTCCGGTCCACAACGAATTGCGGATGAAGCAGCAACGAGATGTCGAGTCCTTGGCGGACGATTTCATTCGTGACTGAGTCCACGAGGAAGGGCATGTCATCGGTCACGATCTCGATAACGACGCCACCTTCTACCTCCCGCGCGCGCACGAGTGATGCGCCGTGGTGCCGGACGGCAGCCCAGGATGCCATCGCTGGGACTTCAGCAAGGAGATGTCCGTGGGTGCGGCGTTCCTCGGGCGACATCTGACGCGAGAAACGCGCAGACAGCACGTCGAGGTCGGGAACCGAGTCCACCCCAGGAACAGTCACGCTTATCGCCTCTTCGCACGCTGGGCCTACCGCTACCGTAGCCGCAACCTGGCCCCCATGAGGACGTGTCCGCGATGGCCATCGGATGTTCGCCTCGTGTCTATGCGACGATCACCCGATGAGTACTCCCCTTGATGTCGTCCAGGCCTTCGCCGCCGATGCGTTCAGAACATTCGGTGTGCTCACGAACCGGGAGTACATCGAGGCCAAATGCTCCGCGACGGGGTCGCTGCGCACAACGATCGACATATCCGGGGATGCGTCCTCAGCCATCACGGTGCGCACCGAACGCCTCCTACCCGCGAATGTGCCGGCCGTCGCACAATCGTTCGTCGGGGAGACCATCGACGTCACTGAGGTCCAGGAGTGGTCCGCGCCGGATCACGACGGCTCGCGATCGGCCATTGTGACGGTGAAGTTCTCCGGTCCCCTGCGCTTCGAGGGCACCGCAGACTTGCGGCCTACATCCCAGGGGTGCTCCATTCACACCCTGGGGCGGTTGACGGCGAAGGTGCCCTTCGTCGGAGGAACCATCGAACAGGAGGCGGCTCGCCAAACGGAGAAGTACCTCCGGGTCGAGGAATCCCTCGCAGCCGAGTGGTTAGGACGCGCGTAACTCCAGGGAGCGCGCCCAGCCAGAGGGTGATGTGCGCATCGACGTCTCGAGAACGAGACGTCGACGGGACGCATCCATCAGGTTCGCGCCCATTGCGGTGAGGTCTTCTGGCCCGGGTCCGAGGATGAACACCCGCGTTCCCTGCGCCCGCACCGTCTCCGCCTCGTCGAGACACGACTTCGTGACCTCACCACGCCACCGGCGCTCGAGGCGCGCCGCCAGGCTGGTCGGATGGTCTGTGGCAAAGGAGACCATCGGTGCGATGACGTAGACCTCGTCTAGCCCCATGTGCTCGAGCACGTCGACAGACGTGGCCGAGACCGCACCGCCATCGACATAGGTGCGGCCGTTGATCGCAACGGGGGCGAACCAGCCGGGGATTGAACAGGACGCCACCACCGCATCGGAAAGTGGTGCAACGGGTGCACCCGATCGACCGAACACCACGCGGTGTCCGTCGACGAAATCCATCGCGACCACCCACAGTCGGTGCGGCCATGTACCAGCGGGATTCGCGGCGTCAATGAGTTGCGAAACCTGATCGAGGGAACGAGAGCCGGGCGGAAGGAGGGCAGACAGCACGGCGGTGACCGGCAACTTCCCCGGGTGACGCATGCTTGAGGCGATCAGCGCCGGTGAACCCGGTGCGAGGAGACGTGGAACCCCGGGTCGATGACCGCCGGTCGCGCGGTCGGGATCGAAGGCGTAGTGGGCGAGCGGGCCGGTCCCGACGTCGTCGCCGGCGTAGTGGCCGCGCATCTCCTCGAGCGAGACGCCGAGAGCCACGAGTGCACCCAGAACGGATCCGGCCGAGGTTCCCACGATGATGTCGAAGTCCTCGACGTCGATTCCGAAGGACCGGAGTGCATCGAGTGCCCCGACGGACCAGGTTCCCCCCAGGACGCCACCGCCTCCGAGAACCAACCCCCGACGTGGAGTGAGCACATCCGCCTCCTTGCCACCCATCCTGGCACGCGCCACACCACGATGGTGCGCCCTGGGCGCCCGTAACCGCCCTACCCTGGTGAGGTGCACTTCCCCCGTCACGCACATTCTCCCCTGGCCACCATGCGAGATCGCCTGCGCAGATACGGTGGCGGCATGCTGGGGTTCGCGCGCAGGTTTCCACGACGCACCCTGGCTGCCCTCCTCTCGGCGAGCCTCGCCGCAGGTGTCGGTGTCGGGATGCTGATTCCCACGGCCTCTGCCTCAGACTCCACCCCTTCGCCCACCCCCACTGCCGCCACGGTGCCCAGCGTGACGCCCACGCCCACTTCCGCGCCCACTTCAGCGCCCACCCCGACCCCCGCATCGACCACATCCCCCGCGATCGACGCCTCCGTCCTTGGCGCGGAGGGGCCTCGCCCCGCGAAATACAAGAAGCCCAAGCCTGCGACCCGATCCAAGAAGGCGCGCAATGTCCCCCTACGGCCGTTGGATGACGGGGATGGTCGACGAATCGTTTACGACAAGGCCCTCATGCACGTGTGGCTCATGGATGAGAACGACACTGTGGTCAAGCGCTTCCCGGTCGTCGGCAGGTGGGACCGACCCGTAAAGGGCACATACACGATCTACTCCCAGTCCGAACGAAGCGGGAATCCGAACTCAGGCGTGACGTTCGACCACATGACGCGTTTCGCCTACGGCCTTGATGGCAAGACTCCCATCGGCTTTCACAGCATCCCGATCTACTACGACGGCCGCATGATGCACGACACCGATCAACTCGGTCTCCCCGTTGCAACCGGAGGGTGCATCCGCATGGCCGCAGAGGATGCGGAGTTCCTCTACAACTGGGCGAAAAAGGGCGACACCGTTGTGGTGCTTCCCTCTCCCTAGGCAGCAACAAGTCGCCGGGCCAGATCCCGCATGCTCGACTGCGCTTTGGATCGCGAACGAATCTCACTGAGCAGGCTCCCTCGGGCAGCGGCCTTCGTCACCGTCGAGTCCTCCGAAACACCGTCGACATTTGCGACGAACCCGGTTCGCGACAGCACGTGATGGACTTCCCTGACCTGCCAAGCCCGCTCAACACGATTCACGAGCACATGAGGACGCCGTTCTCCGGCAACCTCCCCCAGGATGGCTAGTGACCGAACAAGGCGGGCCACACCCACGGGATCGGGGCGCGAGACCAGGACGACGTGATCGGCGTTGCCAAGCGTGGCGCGTGAAATTCCGTTCCGCTCCCCGCGCATTCCCGTAATCGGATCAGACGTCGATTCGAGACAGGAGTGAATGTCCACGACCGTGACATCGGCAACGGCCCTACTCACGTGGAGGACGCGCGCGAACGCTTGGCCTCGAAATTCAGCCCATCGGGTCGAATCATCGAGACCTGTCAGAACATCGAGCCCCGGCTTGATGCCTCGCATCGCACGCTCCAACGCATCTTCATCGAGTGAACCTTGCTCGGCATGCTTACACGCCAAGAGAACTCCGCTCGCCTGCTCGGTGATCCCCAGTGAGGGTGCGATCGACGGACCATGAGTATCGCCGTCGACCATCAACGTCCGCAATCCGAGTCGCGCACAGGCCTCCGAGAGAGCGATCGCGATGGTCGTGCGCCCCGGAGCCCCGGACGTACCCCACACTGCGATCACCGCACCACGAGCTTCGGGCTCCGCGCGAGCAGGCTCCTCCACGTGAGGGGAACGGACAAACCGAAGCGCATCGAGCAGCGCCTCGGGCTCCGGCTCGATGGGTGAGCCCACGTCATGCACGTGCGAGCGCGGGATACCCGACTCACCAAAACCCCGAACAATGATGACCTGCGCAGCACGCGCGCACAGCTCTTCCCACAGAGCAACATCAACCCGTTGGATCGCGGTGGAAACCACCGCGACGGACCCCGGCTCGATGCTCACCGCCGCGAGGACATCCGCAGCATCGATACATTCCCGAGAAATACTCCAACCAGCGGCTCGCACCGCCTCCAGGAGCAACTGCTCGTGGGTGACCCCCGGGGCACACCAGACGATTCGATTCAGGTCAGGAGAGGGCATCTGCAGCCTCGACCAGAGACCCGTCGCGAGGGCGCTGGCTCGACAGGGGAACGGACACCAGATCGAGACCCCCACCGCGCGAGGCAGCCACAACCTCGGCGACATCGGCCTCGGCCACTGTCAGGACGACGGCGATCTGTCCTCCGATGCCCACAGTGTCCTCGGAGATGGATGCGACGGTCACCCCGGGGACGATGAGTTGGGGAACGAGAAGGGCCTCGGCACGCTCGCTCGGCGTAGCCCAGACATCGACCCGGTCACCGGGCATGAGGTCCGGGGGTAGCCGAAGCGGATCGACCGGCATGGTGACGAGACGTGCACCCGCAAGGTCGCCGGCGACAACCGCTCGACGCGGGATCAACTCCCCGGCAGAGACCGGCCAGAGCATCCGTCCGGTGACGACGTCATTCGCCGCGAGATAGTCATCACCGGCATCTCCCAGGCTGACGGTCACCGGACGCAGGTCTGCGATCACCGCCCCCTCGGGCAAGTCGCGAGTTGCCTGCCAGACGGTGACATCGTCGCCGTCGGACGACAGTAGGTGTGCTCCAGCGAACATCGCACCCACAACGAGTGCCAGACCCAACCAGAGACGGAAATCCGTCCATCGGGGCGTTGAGACGCGCATTGCGCGACGCTGTGCCATGTCGACCTCCTGATTCCTTGACGCAGCATGCGCTATTCCGGGATCCGGTGATGTCGGTTATCCACAGCCGCATGTGCCGGATCGGGCGGAATTTGGCACGATGCCACCATGGCCCGCTTCCTGACCCTCGCCGACGTCGCAGAGACCTTGAGCATCTCTGCCTCGCAGGCCTACGCCCTCGTGCGCAGTGGGGATCTGCCGGCAATCAAGGTGGGCGGTCGCGGACAGTGGCGGATCGAAACCAGCGCACTCGAGGACTACATCGCTCGGATGTACGCGCACACGCGTGCTCTGGTGGAATCGGAGTCTTTGAACCAGGAGGGAACGGACTAACTCCGCCTGTGCACGGCGATCACGGCCGGCCACGGGATCACTGTGGTTCGCGCAATTTCGAGATGGTCCGAGGCGACCACGAGTTGACCGCGGAAGCGTCCACTCCGAGTCCACACCTCCACGTCATCCCCGGTCCACATGTCGAGAATTGCCCGAATAGACATGGACTCCGCCCGCTCGATGCGGAGAGCCCGCGGTAACCCGGTGACGGCGTCGACGGCACTCACTCGAACCGCCCAGGAGTCGGCCCCCTCCTCGAGGATCACTAGCTCGTCGCTCCAGATCCGGACTGTGCCACGGATGACCTCACCGGCGACGCGCACCATCACACGCACACTGCGCGCACCCCGATCCACAAGCCGCATGAGGGCCAACTCTGCGGCCGCGATGCCTAGGACGTCCTCACGCGACTCCAGCTCCACCGACGAGGTGGCAAGCGCCGTGCGCACGGCATCCCACACTTCGTCATCGTCTGCGCCGCTGGTCACGGTGGAGAGGTGTGTCGCACGCCTGCCCCGCGAAACATGTTTCGACCGCCGTCCCGAGAGCCACCTCCCTGTATGAGGCCGGGGTTATCCACGGGAATCCCCTCCCCCCTTGACACGACCAGGGCCTCGACCGATGCTGGGGCAGCAAACAGCATCAAATGAAGGCAAACGGCTATAAAGACAAGCGTACGTGTCCAGGAGGGGCCATGAGCATCACCACAACCCAGAGTTCCCCGATCTCACCTATCGTCAAGGAGGAGGTAGCGCGCCCCCACCTCTCGCTCATCGAAGGTGGCCGTGGCTCGGAACCCCGCCAGCTTCCCCTCCCGCTGACCTGGCAGGTCGCCCCCGGCGTGCCAGCCCACCCGACAGCACCGGTCGCGTCGGTCCCCGTCACCGATGCCATGCCCGATCCCGCCACGTGGGCTCCTCAGATTGCGCGCGCCATCGTCGAGGTCGCCCATGGCGAGCGGCCTTCAGCACAGTTGTCGAAATGGGTAATCAAGTCGCAACTCTCCGCACTCGCGGCCCGCGGGCGGAGTTTCGCCCGACATCCCGCGACACGCGCCCAGGGTTCGACCTCGCGGCTGCGACGCATTCGCGGTGTGCGGTGTTGTCATGTCGGCCCCGGGATAGTCGAGGCGAGCGCGGTCATCGTCGGGGCGCAGCGCTCCTCGGCCATCGCATTCCGTTTGCAGGCCTACCGAGGTCGCTGGGTGGTGACCGCGGTCGAGATGCGCTAGCGGCGTCGCTTGCGGTTGGCCCGCTCAGCTCGCCTGCGCTCGGCACGTGAGGCGTTTTCGTCGACCTCGATCGGCTCCTCGCCGTCCTCGTCGATGTATCCCCGCTCGACGCCGCCATCCTCGGTGGGTGCCGAGTACTCCATGTGCTGCGGACGACTCGGCCCCAGACCCTTGGCCGCGATCTGCGGATGATGCTCCTCGGCCGCGGCAGGAATCGCTTCCGGCGCTTCGCTGACTGCAACATCGCTGGCCGGGGGCTCCTCCGCGTTGACCTGGACCTCAACGTGGAAGAGATAGCCGCCCGTCTCCTCCTTGATCGCATCCATCATTGCCACGAAGAGGTCGTAGCCCTCACGCTGGTACTCCACAAGCGGATCACGCTGAGCCATGGCGCGGAGTCCGATCCCGTCGCGCAGGTAGTCCATCTCGTACAGGTGCTCGCGCCACTTCCGGTCCAGGACGGAGAGGATCACGCGACGCTCCAGTTCGCGCGTGACCTCGTCACCGAGCTCGGCCTCGCGGCGGTCATAGGCCGCCTCAGCATCTGCGACCATGACCTCGACGAGGAACTCACTGCTCAGCCCGTCACGTCCGGCACCGGACTCCCGTTCGACGTCCTCAATGGTCAGGGACACGGGATAGAGCTGGTTGAGAGCGGTCCAGAGGGTTTCCAGATCCCAGTCCTCGGGATACCCGTCCGCGGTGGCAGAGCGAACGTACCCGGCCACAGTGTCGCGGATGAAGGAGCGCACCTGGTCGGCGATGCTCTCGCCTTCCAGCACGCGGCGGCGTTCGCCGTAGATCACGAGACGTTGGTTATTGAGGACGTCGTCGTACTTCAGCACGTCCTTGCGGATCTCGAAGTTCTGCGCCTCGACCTGGGTCTGGGCGGACCGGATCGCATTAGTGACCATCTTCGCTTCGATGGGGACGTCGTCGGGCACGTTGAAGCGCCTGAGGAATGCATCGACCATGTCCGCCTTGAACAGGCGCATGAGGTCGTCCTCGAGGGACAGGTAGAACTGCGACTCCCCCGGGTCGCCCTGGCGACCGGAGCGACCGCGGAGCTGGTTGTCGATGCGTCGCGACTCATGACGCTCTGTGGCCAAGACGTAGAGACCCCCGAGGGCGACGACCTCGTCGTGCTCGGCCTCGACCGCCGCTTTCGCGTCCGCCAGAGCCTGGGGCCATGCGGCCTCGTATGCCTCGGGATCCTCGACCGGCGACAGGCCTCGCTGAGCCAGCACCGAGGCCGCCATGAATTCGGGATTCCCGCCCAGCATGATGTCGGTTCCGCGACCGGCCATGTTCGTCGCGACAGTCACGGCACCCTTATGGCCCGCCTGAGCGATGATCGAGGCCTCACGCTCATGCTGCTTGGCGTTCAAGACCTCGTGCCGAACGCCGTTCTTCTTAAGCATCCCCGACAGCAATTCGGACTTCTCCACGCTCGTCGTACCGATCAGAATCGGCTGGCCAGTCGCGTGACGTTCGGCGATATCCTCGATGACGGCCGCGTACTTCGCCTCCTCTGTCCGGTACACGAGATCCGAGAGGTCCACGCGGACCATGGGTCGATTGGTGGGAATTGGGACCACGCCGAGGTTGTAGATCTGATTGAACTCCGCAGCCTCTGTCATCGCCGTGCCCGTCATTCCGCCGAGCTTGTCGTAGAGACGGAAGAAGTTCTGCAGAGTCACTGTGGCAAGAGTCTGATTCTCCGCCTTGATCTCCACACCCTCCTTGGCCTCGATCGATTGATGAAGCCCCTCGTTATAGCGACGCCCCTTGAGAATGCGACCCGTGTGCTCATCGACGATGATGACTTCGCCATCAATGACGACGTAGTCACGATCCTTCTTGAATAACTCCTTCGCCTTGATGGCGTTGTTCAGGAATCCGACGAGCGGCGTGTTTACGGTGTCGTAAAGATTGTCGATACCGAGCTGATCCTCGACTCGATCGATAGCGCTCTCATGAACACCGATGGTGCGCTTCTTCTCATCGACTTCGTAATCCTCGTCACGACGGAGGATGCGGGCGATGCGGGCGAATTCCGAGTACCAATGAGTTGCCTGATCAGCGGGACCGCTGATGATCAATGGGGTCCTGGCCTCATCGATCAGGATCGAATCCACCTCGTCGACGATGGCGAAGTTGTGCCCGCGCTGCACCATCTCGGCTTTGCTCCACGCCATGTTGTCCCGGAGGTAGTCGAAGCCGAACTCGTTGTTGGTGCCGTAGGTGATGTCGGCCGCGTATGCCTCCCGGCGCTGGGCGGCTGGCATCTGGGCGAGGATCACCCCGACCTCGAGGCCGAGGAACCTGTGGACGCGACCCATCCACTCCGAGTCACGCTCGGCGAGGTAATCGTTGACGGTGACCACGTGGACGCCCTTGCCGGCTAGTGCGTTGAGGTAGGCCGGCAACGTCGAGACGAGGGTCTTGCCCTCACCCGTCCGCATCTCCGCGATGTTGCCCAGATGCAGAGCGGCCCCGCCCATGATCTGGACGTCGTAATGGCGCTGTCCCAGGGTCCGGCGGGCCGCCTCGCGGACGGTGGCGAATGCTTCGGGCAGAAGGTCGTCGAGGGACTCGCCCTGGCTAAAGCGCTCCTTGAACTCCCCTGTCAGAGCCCGCAACTCCTCGTCCGTCAGCGATACGAAGTCGTCTTCGATGGCATTGACGGCGCGAGCGATGTTATCGAGCTTGCGCAGGGTGCGCCCCTCGCCGGCCCGGAGGACCTTGTCCAGCACACCCACAGCACACAGACCCTTCTGGCGGGAACGGAGGAACCCTCATCGTAGGCGGTTGTCCCCAGGGGGTGGCGTCCGCCGGTGGGCGGTCCGGGGCCATGCGCTCCCACCAGGACCATGGCCTACTGACCCCATGGGGTGGCTCACGTCACTGGGTACCGCAGCCGCGGATCTCACACTCGGCCGATGCTGCGCGGGCTGCGACCGACCCGGAGTGCACCTGTGTCCCGAATGCCGGGATGAACTGGAGCCTCACGTCCGCTTCCACACCCGGGTACACCTCGACGAGGTCGCCCCCGGTGTCGGCCTACCCGTCTTCGCTTCATTGCAATACACGGGAGTACGTCGCCATGTGCTCTATCGATTCAAGGACCATGGGGATTTCTCCATGACGCCCTTCCTCGTGAGCGCTCTCCGCGCCGTTCTCGACGAGGTCACGACGCATACCGACGTGAGTCCCCGCGTCGCGGTGCCAATCCCGAGTCGGCGCGCCGCGCATGCGCGGCGTGGGTTCTCACCCACCGTTCACCTCCTCCAACGCGCCTTACCGCGGACGAGACCACGACTGCGCATCGCGTCCCTCCTCGTCGACGAGCGCACCGGACGCGGGGACAAGGGCCTTGGGGGCGCAGATCGACGCGCATCGGTCGCGGGGGCCTTCCGATTGCGGGGTCATGGCAGTGGTGATCCCGTGATCCTCGTGGACGACATAGTGACGACAGGGGCGACGATGCGGGAAGCCGCGCTGACCCTGATGCATGCGGGCGTTCACGTCGTGGCAGGTGCGGCGGTGGCGGGAACTCAGTTGGGATAGGCCGGGGAAGCGGCGTTCGCTCGTCCCCGCCATCCGGTACCCGAGTTGTCATAGACGACGCCATCGGCAGCGGCCACCAGGGTGGGTTGTCCAGGCGCAGCCGCCAGCGATACCGGCGCTTCCGGCGCTCCACGGGGAGCGATTGATCCACGTCCGATGGATACGTCGTACACCTGCAGGCCGCCAGCACTCTCGCTCCCGAGTACGGCCAGGGAATCGGCCGTCGACCAGGAAACGTCCACGGCCTCGGCGAGCCAACTCTCGACCCGGATGGGCGCGTCGATGGACACCGGTGCTCCGGCCGCAGCTCCGGTCCGCACGATCCGGGCCAGAAACAGACTGGTGCGTTGGGGCTCGCGCACGATGAGCGCTGCGCGGGTGCGATCGCGGGAGGGGACCGCCGCGAGGAGTCGGGCATTGCGGGGCAGTCCCTCAACTGCAACCGGGCGGTCCTCGCTCCCGATGATGACGAGCGAGTTGCCCGAGTCCACCAGCCACAGCACCGTTGTGCCGTCGAAGGCGAGGCTGGTCGCACCCGGGTACTCGCCACGCTGGACGAGTTGCGATTCAGGCACGAGACGTGTCGTGTACAGGACCCCGTCGATATCGAATCCGGCGACCTGGCTGCTGTCGGACGAAACGGCGATGTCGCCGATCACCGGGGTGTCGCGCCCTGCAGCTCCCGGGACGGGGACCGTTCCCTGCGACATCAGAGCGCGCACCCCCACGGATGTTGCGACATAGCCACGCGCACCTGTCGGCATGGCGTTGGGGTCGACCGCGCTCCACGCGTCACGCGACTGTGGATTGGTGATCCCCGGCACGACGAACAACTGACCCGCCGCGGTGATGGACACCGCCTGAACTTCAGGCACCTGACGCAGCGTCCACACCAATTGCTGGGACAGGGCAACGCGCGTGGGACCGTCTGCCGAAAGTGCACTCGCGGTGAGGTCGATGCGAGCGACTCCACCCTCGATGGGGACGGCTTCGATGTTGAGGTCCACTCCGGCCGGGAAGCCGGTGCGCACAGCGGGCTGCAACCAGGGATTCGGGCCGTCGATGAGGCGTCGCACGAGAGTTGTCGCGAGTCCCGGACCGATCACGGGAACCATGCGCACATCGGGCACCAGCGTGGTGAAACCCGGATTGAAGAAGTACAGGGAGTGACTGCGGAAAGCGCGATCCACGTCCGCCTGGGAGAGGAGGAGACCATCGGGTACCGCGGCGATCCGCCACTCGCCGTTGACCCGAGACAACCCGAAGCGCACGCGCATTTCGCTACCCGCTGCAGCAACTTCGTAGCGTCCGTCGGCTGCAATGCGGCCCACTTCGCTCCCGATCATCCGCACGGTGGATCCCGACTCCGTGAGCGGCGGAGTCCCTTCGTAGACCCGCACCCCGAGACCGGGATTCCAGTCCTGACTCGCCTGCGGTGTGAGGTACTGACGGGCCACGGCGTGGTTGCCGTCGAAGGACGCGGAGGATTCCAGGAAGCCCTGCACCACCTGCAGTTGCGTCATACCGGGAGTCGGTGAACTCGCGATGACCCGGATGAACTGGTTAGTATCCGTGCTCGCGATTTGATCTCCCTGTTCGATCGGCCCGCTCGTGGGCACTTGGGCGGACAGGGCCTGAGTGATTCCGATGTCGCTCACACTCGAACAGCCCGCCATTCCGATGCTCGCGCTCACGAGGAGAGTCACGATTGCCTTCATGCGTCCGACCCCTGACGCGCATCCACTGTCAGCGATTCCTCGTCGGGATCGCCCACGTTCTCCTCGCTCAAGGGGAGCGTGGCGTGATCCACCACCCCGCCTGCGACCCGCGGCAGCGTGAGTCGGAAACACGCACCCTGCCCGAGAACTCCGTCGGCTTCGAGCCACCCACCGTGGAGCCTGGCGTCCTCGAGCGCAATGGACAAACCCAGACCGGTACCGCCGGTTGTTCGGGCGCGAGCCGGATCGGCTCGCCAGAACCGATGGAACACCTGCTCAATCTCCTCAGCCCGAAGTCCCACCCCGAAGTCGCGCACCGTGATGGTTGCGACGTCTGAGTCGGCGGCGAGTTCGACCACCACACCTGAGTCATCCGCGTGCTCGATGGCATTGTCCAGAAGGTTGCGCAGGATTCGATCGATGCGACGTGAGTCGCACTGCACCCCACATGGTCGGGAGTAGGCGGCGAAGGAGACTCGAACACCCGATCTCTGCGCCAGGGGTTCACAAGCGGTGATCGCGCGCTGCGTGAGGAGGGCAAGGTCCACGTGCTCGACATCTAGGACAGCGGCACCCGCATCGAAGCGGGAGATCTCCAAGAGATCGGCGAGAAGGGCCTCGAATCGATCGAGCTGGTTCTGAAGCAACTCGACACTGCGCGCAGTGTCCGCGTCGAATGTGCGGCGCTCCTGGTACATGATGTCGGCCGCCATTCGGATCGTCGTCAGCGGAGTGCGCAACTCGTGGGAGACATCAGACACGAATCGCTGCTGCAAACGGGAGAGTTCCTCGAGCTGACCGATCTGGGTGTCGATGCTCTCAGCCATCTCATTGAAGGAGCGGGCAAGCTGGGCGAGATCGTCGTCCTTGCGAACAGGGAGCCGCTCTTCGAGGTGGCCGGACGAGAGCCGGCGGGCCGTGCGGGCGGCGGCACGAACCGGGAGCACCACCTGTCGGGTAACGATCGAGACGATCAACCCGATGCTGAGAACCAGGATGACGCCGAAGCCGATCAAGGATCCACGGACGAGGTCCAGAGTCTGCTGCTCCCCCGTGAGCGGGAACAGGTAATACAACTCATAGGGCCCGACGTTCGGGATGGTCAATGGGGCACCCACCGCCAGCCCGGGGAGCGCGCGACCGTCGAGGAAGCGGATCTCGGTATACGTCCAGGACTGTCGATTGCTCGATGTCACCGCATCGCGGAGCGCCTGCGGGATGCTCGAGACCGCGACGAGATTGGTGCCGCGCTCCGGGGCGTCTACCAACGGATCCGAGGAGAGAAGGAGCACGTCGAAGGTCGCCGGTGAGCCTGCACGTGTTGCCAGAGTGGTGACGACGCTGTCCACGAGACGCGCTGGTGGTGGCGCAACGGGGCCGGTGTCCGCGGCGGTGAGAAGGCGCTGGGCCTCACCCAACCCGGCCGATGCTTCGCTCACCGACACGCGCTCCTTCGCGTCCAACAACCCGGTCGTAATGCGCGAGAGCAGAAGCAGACCCAAGATTGCGGTTGCGAGGAGGGAAAGGATCAGAGCGGTGACAGTGACGCGAATGAGCAGGGATTTCCGCCATGTTCGTCGCACCGATCGGGGAAGCCATAGAAGTGCGCGCAGCATCGCTAGGAGGGACCCGCCTTGTATCCCACACCGCGCACGGTCAACACGATGTCGGGGCGCTCGGGATCCAGCTCGATCTTCGCGCGCAGCCGTTGCACGTGGACATTCACCAGTCGCGTATCCGCCGCGTGCCGGTACCCCCACACCTCCTGCAGGAGCGCTTCACGGGAGAACACCTGACCCGGCTTGCGGGCTAGGCACACGAGGAGGTCGAATTCGAGTGGTGTCAGGGCCACCAACTCCGTACCGCGGCGCACTGCGTGGCCCGCCACGTCGATGTGGAGGTCTCCGATGGTCAGCGCCTGCGGAGTCACGTCATCTCGCCTGCGCACACGTGCCCGAATGCGGGCCACAAGTTCCTTGGGCTTGAACGGCTTGACCACATAGTCATCGGCGCCCGACTCGAGCCCGACCACGACGTCGACCGTGTCGGTCTTCGCGGTGAGCATCACGATCGGCGTTCCAGACTCCGCGCGGATCGCACGGCAGACGTCGATGCCATCCCGTCCTGGGAGCATGACGTCGAGCAGCACCACATCGGGCTGGGTCTGCCTGAAGATGTCGAGGGCGCTCAACCCGTCACCACAGAAAACCGGTTCAAATCCCTCGCCGCGCAGAACGATCCCCAACATCTCGGCAAGGGCGGAGTCGTCATCGACGACCAGAACCACACCGCGGGTCATTCCTGGCGGGCTCGACATGCCCCTATGGTGTCACTTCCGGCAGCCCCAGGAGAAGGACTACCGCAGCCGGCCCGTTATTGACCATATGGGCGATGATCGGCGCCCCCAGGGCGCCGGTCTTCCAACGCAGCCACCCGTAGAGCACCCCGATCGGCAGCAGAATAAAGAACCGCACCGGCTCGAGGTGGAAGGCCGCGAACACCAGGGCGGTCACCGCGATGGTCCACACCGCGCTGAGGCCACGTTTTCGCAGCGAGTTGAAGACCATGCCGCGGAATGTGATCTCCTCAACGATCGGGGCACCGACCATCGCGGCGACCGCGAAGGCGAACATCGCCAGGGTGCCCTCATCCTGCAGTTCGACGGCGATCTCCCCCGCGGCAGAGTTGAAGTCACCAACCACTCCCTGGGTGAGCAACGCGATTACCCCCGCAAGGACCAGCCCTAAGAGGCCGACGGCGGCGCCGAGACCCACATCGGACCAGGTCAGTCGCAGTCCCAGGTCGATCCGAGGCCCGTTCCCGCGCAGCCGCGTGGCGAGCAGAGGCCAGCCAAGGAGTCCAATCCATGGGGTGACGATGCCCGCGATCACTGCGATCCCGAGGGGTAGATCAAGTGTCAGCGCCACCACGCCAGCGAGGACGGCGAGGACGACCGAGAGACCGATCGTGATGAGTGCGTCTGGGATTCCCCACCGCGGCGAGATGAGCGGGATACCTGCAGCCTCGGCAGCGCACACCGTTTCAGGGCACCCGGGGTAATCCGCGGGAGCACGCGTGGCCATGCAGCGAACCTATTCGTCGGGTACGACGTCTGAAGCGGGGTGCTTGCGCATGACGCGCACAAGTGCGACGACGGCGATCAAGCCCCAGATGGCATTGAGCGCAACGGAGGCCCATGCGAAGAGCAGGAACCCGTAAACGGTGAGGAGTGCGGCTCCGACGAAGTTCATGCCTTGGAATCCGAGGGAGGCCGACTTAGGCGCCCATTCGACACGAGGAAGTACGCGACGAGAACGAGGGCGGTTCCGATTCCGCCGATGACATGGACCATGGGCGGAGAGTACGTGGGGGCCACGCAGATACGTGGCCCCCACGCGCGTTAGTAGCGGTAGTGCTCCGGCTTGTACGGGCCAGCAACGTCGACACCCAGGTACTCCGCCTGGGGCTTGCTCAGCTCGGTGAGATGAACCCCGAGTGCATCGAGGTGCAGCCGTGCAACCTTCTCATCGAGGTGCTTGGGCAGCGTGTAGACGCCGAGCGGATACTGATCGAGCTTGGTGAACAACTCGATCTGCGCGAGCACCTGGTTGGTGAAGGAGTTGCTCATCACGAATGACGGGTGGCCGGTGGCGTTACCGAGGTTCAGCAGTCGACCCTCACTCAGCATGATGATGGAGTGGCCGTCAGGGAAGATCCACTCGTCCACCTGCGGCTTGATGGTCTTGCGCTTGATTCCGGGCACCTGCGCAAGGCCGGCCATGTCGATCTCATTGTCGAAGTGGCCGATGTTGCCGACGATCGCCTGATGCTTCATCTTCGCCATGTCATCGACCGTGATGACGTCGTAGCAGCCGGTGGCGGTGATGAAGATGTCAGCGGAATCGATGACATCCTCGAGTCGGGCAACCTGGTAGCCGTCCATCGCCGCCTGCATGGCGCAAATCGGGTCGATCTCCGTGATGATCACGCGTGCACCCTGGCCGCGCAGTGAATCCGCCGAGCCCTTGCCGACATCGCCGAAGCCACACACGACGGCGACCTTGCCACCGATCATGGTGTCGGTGGCACGGTTGATGCCGTCGACGAGCGAGTGACGGCAGCCGTACTTGTTGTCGAACTTGCTCTTGGTCACCGAGTCATTGACGTTGATCGCCGGGAAGAGGAGCGATCCCTCACGCAACATCTCGTAGAGACGGTGCACACCTGTGGTGGTTTCCTCCGTCACACCCTTGATTCCTGCACCGATGGTGGTCCACCGCACGGGATCCTCGGTCAGACTGCGACGCAGGGTCTCCAGAACGACGGCGTACTCCTCGGACGTCGACTCATCCGGCTGCGGAACAACGCCGGCCGCCTCAAACTCGGTGCCCTTGTGGACGAGAAGCGTCGCGTCGCCACCGTCGTCGAGGATCATGTTCGGGCCCTTGCCGTCCGGCCACATCAGAATCTGCTCGGTGCACCACCAGTACTCCGGCAGTGTCTCGCCCTTCCAGGCGAAGACCGGGACACCCTGCGGGTTATCTGGGGTTCCGTTCGGTCCGACGACCACAGCAGCAGCAGCATGGTCCTGCGTCGAGAAGATGTTGCAGGACGCCCAGCGGACATCGGCTCCGAGTTCCACCAGGGTCTCGATCAACACGGCGGTCTGGATCGTCATATGCAGGGAGCCGGTGATGCGCGCACCGGTGAGCGGCTTGCTCTTCCCGTACTCCGCACGCATGGCCATGAGGCCGGGCATCTCGTGCTCGGCGAGACGAATCTCGTCGCGGCCGAACTCGGCGAGACCGAGGTCGGCCACCTTGTAATCGGGGGTGCCATCAGGCTTGGTCAACGACATAACAACTCCTCATCGGCGCCAACGGCGCGGTTCATGGGAGCGAACGGCACGAGGCTTCGATGGTTCGCGGACCAGCGGGAACCAGGGCTCCGGACCGCTGAGGCCTCAAGTCTGCCAGATTGGGAGCCAGACGCACGCCGACGCGTCAGGCTGTGGCGCGCACCACAGCAGCGCGCCCGGAAGCGCGTACCCGCACCGCGGGGTCCGTGGCGGTGAGCGCCAGGGCCTCGCCCACTGCTACGTCGACTTCCCACTCCGGGAACTCGACGGTCAGTGGGCCGTCGATGCCGAGGAGCAGCCGGTAGTCGCCCGACGCGACCGTGGCCTCCCGCACGAGATCCACCGAGAAGGGGGCTCCCGCCGGGGCGATGTGGTCACTCCCCCGGATCACCACCGGGGCCGCACTCCAGTCCAGGCAGCGGATCGCCTCCTCGCGGTGGACGGGCTTACCCGTCAATCCCATCCGAAGCACGTTGTCCGACGACGTCATCACTTCCAGTCCGATTCCCCGGATGTAACTGTGCGGGATCCCAGCCGGGACATAGACCGCATCGCCGACGTCGAGGGAGATCCGGTCCAGCATTACCGTGACCGGAATTCCCGGATCCTCAGGGAACTCGTCCACAACCGTGCGATACGCCGCAACGTCAGCCTCGTTCCATCGGGCGCGTTCCACCGCCGACGGGAGTTCGGCGTTCCAGGCACGGATGTCGCAGGTGGACGCGAGTTCCAGAAGTGCGCGGAGCGCCGCCTCACGATCACCTGACTCGAGCGCACGTACAGCCTCGTCGGTATTCGACAACTCGGAAAGGACACGCGCTGCCGTCCCCATGTCGCGCCACCCGCAGAATGCCTCGAAGGGTTCCAGCGCCACGAGCAACTCGGTCTTCTCCTGGTCGTCGCTATACATCGCGGTATCACCCTGGTGCGCGTATCCGCGCGCAGCCTGCTCCGCATTCGGATGCACCTGGATGGAGAGCGGATGGGCCGCGGCGAGGAGTTTCACCAGGATCGGGACCTCCCCGACCGCACATGCATCGGCGAGGGTCGTCTCGGTGCCGACCACCGGGGACGGCCCGGTCGGGTGCACCCCGAACCACAGTTCGGCTTGCGGACGACCATCCGAGCGACCACTCCACGCTGCAAGACCGTCCGGGATACCCCAGTCGTATTCCTTGAGCGCTCCGGTGATCCGGTGCACTAGCCCTCGACCGCCGGGGGGAACAGGGCTTCGTCGAGGAGCATCACCGGCACTCCATCGCGCACCGGGAACCGGCGCTGACACACCGTGCACACGATCATCTGATCCTGCTCGTCCGCGACGACCGCATCATGCGCATCGCATGGACAGGCGAGCACCTCCCACAGATTCTCGGAGAGACCCAAGGGACCGGCCATCACGCACCCTCCCGCATCAGAGATAACACGTCGTCGCGTAGTCGCACCATCTCATCACAGTCCCGTGCCTCGGCATTGAGCCGGAGCAGCGGTTCGGTGTTGCTCGGGCGGACGTTGAACCACCAGTCGGCCCCGTCGATGGTGAGCCCATCGAGTTCGTCGACGCTGACGTCGGGACGAGTGGCGTAGCGGGCCTTGATCCTGGCCGTAGCAGCGGCCTGATCACTCACCTCCGTGTTGATCTCCCCGCTGGCGGCGTAACGCTGGAAGGGAGCCATGAGCGACGACAGGGTGGTGCCTGGGCCGGCCGTGCCCAGTGCCGCAAGCGCGTGCATCGCAGCGAGCATCCCGGAGTCAGCGCGCCAGAAGTCCTGGAAGTAGAAGTGCCCCGAGTGCTCCCCGCCGAAGACGGCCCCGGTCTCCGCCATGGTCGCCTTGATGAAGGAGTGTCCAACGCGCGTGCGTACGGCAACTCCGTTGTTCTCAGCGATCACCTCGGGGACTGTCTTCGACGTGATCAGGTTATGGATGATGGTCGCCCCCGGATGCCGAGCGAGTTCCCGTTGCGCGATCAGAGCGGTCAACGCGGAGGGACTCACGATCTCCCCGCGCTCATCCACCACGAAGCAGCGGTCCGCGTCCCCGTCGAAGGCGAGACCGATGTCCGCCTTCTCCTGAAGGACTCGACGCTGGAGATCACGCATGTTCTCCGGCTCAATCGGGTTGGCTTCGTGATTCGGGAAGGTGCCGTCCAACTCGAAATACATGGGAATGATCGTGAGCGGAAGGCGCGGGAGTCCGGCGTCCTCGGAGAGGACCGCCGGAACGGTGAAGCCGCCCATGCCATTGCCGGCGTCGACGACCACGCGCAGCGGCCGGATCGACCCCAGGTCGACGAGGGACCGCAGGAACCCTGCGTAGTCGGCGAGAAGGTCCCGCTGCGTCACGTCGCCGATGCGGCCCGCACCGGCCGGGATCCCGGATTCGATCAAGGCGCGTATCTCGCGCAACCCCGAGTCCTGACCCACGGGAGCCGCCCCGGCACGACACAACTTGATGCCGTTGTATTTCGCCGGGTTGTGGCTCGCCGTGAACATCGCTCCGGGAAGGCCGAGCGCACCCGAGGCGTAGTAGAGGCCGTCGGTGCTTGCGAGTCCGATGAGTACGACATCGCATCCCTGCTCGCGCACACCCTCCGCGAAGGAGGCGACGAGGTCCGGTCCGGACGGCCGCATGTCGTGTCCGATCACCACCGCGCCCTCGGCATCCGCGATTCCGCAGACGCGCACGAAGGCAGCTCCCACATCGTGGGCGAGCTGCTCGTCGAGTTGATCCGGATAGACGCCTCGGACGTCGTAGGCCTTGATGATCGCGCCCAGATCCCTCACATGATCAGGGTAGTGGCGCGGGACTCACCACGAGTCGTCAGTGTCCAGCCGTTGCTGATACCCGACATCCCCCGCCTGCTCCGACTCATCAACGGAGCGCAGCACACGGAGATGACCGCGCCGCGCGACCTCCACCGATCCCGGGGTGTACATGGGCTCCGGGTCGGCCGCGTCGAAGCGGGGGCGCGCAGCCTCGCGCACCGCATTGGCGAGGGCCTCAAGGTCGTCGACGGTGGGCTTGAGTGCATCGGGATCCGGCGAGATTCGGACGATCTCCCAGCCGATCGGGGCGGTCATCCGCTCACTGTGCATCTGACAGAGGTCGTAGCAGTGGGGCTCGGCATACGTGGCCAGAGGTCCGAGGACCGCGGTGGAATCGGCGTATACATAGGTGAGAGTGGACACGGCAGGTTGGGAACACGACGGTTTCGAGCAACGACGTCGGTTCACCCGAGCGACGGTAGTGGTCGGTGCGCGCTTTCGGCCTCCGGCACGCCGTCAGTTCGCCGCCACCGCGATGTCCTGGGTGGCCACCGGAACCACCACGTCGGTGCGGAGCGGACGCCAGGAGTAGCCGGTGATCAGATCGCCGAATCGCGACTTCTCCCGCACGCGATGTGCCACGAGGACCGGGCCCGAGTCCGGGGCCGGCGTGACGATCGCGGTGTACCAGTCCACATCCGTGGGGGGTTCGAGCTTGACCCAGCGGAGCTGACCGGCCTCGACCTGCACCCGCGTGGGTGACGTCGGAACGGAAACCTCCCGCCCTCCCCGGAAGGGCAGGAGGGTGATGTCCACGGCGGCGGGCGACTCCGGTGCGGTGATGGATAGGCGTACGTCGGTCGCCGCACGCACCGGGAGCCCCGTGACCGCCGCCGGGCCAATGAACGGCTGCGACCCGCCTACGAAGCTGGTGTCATCCTGGACGCGACGCCCGCCGAAGAACTGACGCATGCCGGCGACGATCAGCGTGTCACTCGTCAGCTCCACGGTTGCCGGGAGCACACCGTCCGGCGTCTGCGGAAGTATGGGCGCCAGGTCGAGGGTGGCCACGGATTGAGCCGGCACCTGGATGGTCCCGCGATCCGCGGGCGCATAGGCACCCTCCTGCGCGAGAATCCGCACCTTCACGATCGCGTCGTCTTCGCCGACCGCCGCGACGGATAGGACGCGCGCTCCATCACCGTTGATGACCCCGGGGACGTAGACGCGCGTCGCCGGCGCAGCCGCCTGCGGGATCCAGTCCGTTCCGATCGAGGCGAGACCCGTGCGTTGTTCGTCATCGACCGAAGCTCCGACCCGTCCTGCACGCACGATGACGTGGATGGCCGTGCCGTTGACGCCGGGCGCCACCACATCCAAGGGCAGCACGAGACGCTCACGACCCTTCACCACGAGTCCGCGGCTCGCCGGCGAGTCGATGACGCCATCGGGGCCGTGGATGATCACGTCAACGATGGCTGCGGTCTCATCCGGGTTGACCATGACGACCCGGGTGCGGCGCCCGGCGACGGCACCTCCCCCGACGAACCAGAAGTCCGACGCGGCGGGCGCGCACGCGGTGCTTGCCATCCCGCGACCCTTGCCCGAAGGATCGCGGCCCCACTGGTCCGCGACGAGTCCCGGTGCGAGCGAGCCTTCGCCGAAGGCCACGACCGGCGGAAGCGAGGTGCCGAACGCCTCGATCTGGCCCTGCTCCCCCGCCTGTCGAATCGGGGTGGACGCGGAACCCGTGCCCGGAAGTGTCACCAATCCCGCGCTCCCCGGACCCTCACCCGGCTGGCCGGGGACGACTGCACCGGTCACCCGGACTCCGAGATCACCACCCGCACCCGGCTCCGGGCACAACAGGACCTGGGATGCGATCGGCTCGCGGGTCACAGCCGGTTCGGCAACGGGTTCGCCGATCCATCGATGGGCAATCTCCCCGAGCAGGGATACGACCAGGACCGCGACGATTGCGATTAGCGTCCATCGCAGGGTGAGGTCCGGTCTGCGCACGAGGCTCATTCCGCCACCTCGGCATCAGGGTCGGGATCGAAGGTCCGACGCGATGGCAGGGAAAGGATCACCAGGGCGGCGACGATGACCACCTGCGCCCACAACCACCAGGGTCGCGCACCCGAGTCGAACCACACCCGGATCGGCTGCGCGCCCTCGGGTGCGAGGAATGCGGACGACCACGCGAGCGGGTCCGGTGCGATGACCGGAGTCAACTCCGCAGAACCCGAGGTGGCGCGCCAGCCGGCATCCTGGCTGGCGCCCACGACGACGACGCGTTGCCCGGACCCCTCGGGAAGGGATTGATCGATGTAGGGATCGACCCCCACCGTCTCCGGGCTCGTCAAGCCCAGCGGTGACGCGTCGGCGTCCACCACCACGCGCGCGCGCGAGGTCACCCCGGCAACACGCCAGAGCACGGCCCCATCCGCACTCGAGAGTCTGCGCAGACCAGGCTCGGAGTCGAGGGTTTGCACGAGATCGGCCGTGGTGCCGCGATCGAGGACCACGTAGCGGACTCCGTATCCGGCGATCGCGGGGACCTCGGGACCCCCGCGCCCGGACGCCATCCACGCCACGTAGTGATCGAGTCCCACCCAGACGTCGGCGGGGGGAAGTGTCTCCGCGTCACCCAGCATCTCGCCCGCGCCGTTCACCAGGGAATAGGTGACGGCACCGGCGCGCGAACTGGCGATCACGAGCGATCGTGGAGCTTGGGGGCTTGCAGCTTCAGCGACGACGAAGGCCGGGAGCGGTGACATGGGTGCGCGCGACACTGCGAGATCTCGCGCAGGGATCCACCAGATCGCACTGATGATCGGAGCGGCCACCGCGCCGATCACGGCGACCACGGCGATCGGCTGCCAGATGGTGAAGTTGGAGCGGACGAAGCGTTCACGGAGTCCGCGCACCGCGACACCCGAGGCGCTGATGAGGGCCAACCCCCACAGTAGGGTCGCCGGCCCCGGCCACGGGGACAGCGCCTCCGAATACCCGGGCGGTGTGACGCGGATCAGGGACTGGACGATCCCGACGACCGCCGCGAGTCCACCGATGATCCACCAGGCACCCACGAGCCGCAGGGTGTCGCGCCGCAACAGCGCGAGGACTCCGCCGAGCAGGATGCCACCGGTCACCCACAGGGGCGTCATGCCTGGGCCGCCCGGGTGCAGGGCGAGTACGTCGAGGGGGGCGAGGTCGGGGTCGATCAACGACGCGCGTTGCAGGCCCGGCTCGAGCAGGAATAGGACTGGATGGGTGATCAGATACCCGGTCCAGGGAATCAGCACGGCTAAGGGAACGACAAGGGCGAGCGTCAGTCGCAGCGCGACCTGTCGAGTCACCCGGCGCACGGTGAGAATCACCGTGGCAAGCACGAGCACGATCCACATGGCCGGGACGGTCGCCAGCACGATGCTCATCAGGATCGCGGTCCCAGCGGCACGTCGCAACGATCCTCGCGGCGTCGTCAATCTCCACAGGGATCGGATGGCAAACGGGAGTGCGATCGACGCGATCGTCGTTCCGATCCGACCGGAGGCGATCGCACCCGTCATCGCCGGGAGGAGTGCGTAGGCACCTGCCATCCATGCCCGCGTGATTTTCGACGGGATCATGTCGCGCGATGCGATGTAGGCGGACCATCCAGCGATCGGGATCACCAACATCAGGACCACGGCGATCGCCCAGGCAGATTTTCCAAGAAGCACCGTGGCAAGTGCCGCGAGGACCATGAGGTACGGCGCTGACGGCGTCGTGGAGCCGGGGCCGACGTCGTGCCAGGCCTCGATGTAGGACTGCCAGAGGTCGGACGCTCCCGTCGATGCCGGTAGCAGGGCTCCGCCCTGAACCACGCCCTCCCCCCACCACAGGGATCGCGTTGCAACGACAGCGATGAGAAGAAGAACCACAGTGAGGAGAACGCTCGGTTTCGTCAGGATGCGCCGCACGCGGCTGTATGACTCATCCGGCAGATATGCCACCGAGTCATCGATGGTGTCCAGGGCACTCACACTCGGACTGAGTGCGGAGCTACTCGTCGTCACATAGCCGCCGATCGCCTCGGCGACATCACGTACCTGATCCCATGTGGTGGGTCGCAGATGACGCACGACGGAAGCGGACTCCGTGACGCCCTCCGAGGCCAGGACACGCGAGGCGTGCAGACGCCCGGGGTGGGAGGCGACGCGGGCGACAGCGATCACCTCATCACGTGCAGACCGGACGTCCTTGCCAAGCAAGTAGACGACCGACCGGATCGCACTTCCGAGAAGGAGGCGGAGGGCTACGAACGGGGCGAGGATGGGGTTGGCGTGCGCGAGGAGGAGGTGCGCGGCCGCTTCACGGTCATCGCGGTGGGGGCGGTCGGCTCCACGCCGACGCGCGTGGGCCGATGCCTCACGATGGTGGAGGACGGCATCCGTGGCGATCATCACCCGCTCCCCGCGTCGCCACGCCCGCCAGCACAGTTCGACGTCATCGCGATAGAGGGGCAGGTAGGGGTCGAATCCATGGAGTGCGTCGAACACATCGCGTCGGATGAGCATCCCGGCAGTGCTGACGGCTAGCACTTCCCGGGTTCCGTCATGCTGACCCTGGTCGTGTTCGCGGCGCTCCAACCCGGTGACGCGACGCCCATCCGAGTCCACACTGATCCCGACTTCCAGGAGAAGCCGCCGGTCGTGCCAGCCGAGGATTTTCGGACCGAAGATCGACGTGGTCGGACACATGTCCGCGGCCACCAAGAGTTGGTCCAGGCAATCGGGATCCGGTGCGCTGTCATCGTGGAGGAGCCAGATCCATTCGACGACATCCTCCGGAAGATCCCAGTCGCCGATGAGTCGAAGTCCCTCCTCGACGGCGCCTCCGAATCCGGCATTGATCCCCGTCTCGACAACCCGGGCAGATGTCAACGACTCGCGGAGGAGTCGGGCGCTGTCATCGGTGGACGCGTTGTCGACGCCGACGATCGCATCGGGGGGGCGGGTTTGGCCGGCAATCGTGGTCAGGGCTGCCGGCAACCAGGTCGCCCCGTCGTGGGCCACGATCACCGCGTTGACCCAGTGGCGTCTGCGAGGGATGACGGGCTCGTCGACGTCGTCGAATTCGAAGTCCTCGTCCGCGACGAACCACTCGAGCGACTCGGTCACCCGCCCACTGTACGGTCCGGAAAACTCTCCGCAGACTAGGAGATGGAGCGCTTCTTGAGTCTGCGACGCTCACGCTCGGACAGCCCACCCCAGATGCCGAAACGCTCGTCATTCTCGAGTGCGTATTCGAGGCATTCGACGCGGACCTCGCAGGAGAGACACACCCTCTTGGCCTCACGGGTACTGCCGCCCTTTTCCGGGAAGAAGGCTTCCGGGTCGGTCTGGGCGCAGAGGGCCCGCTCCTGCCAGGAGAGTTCCTCGACATCGGACAACGGCAGAAACGCCAAGTTGTCGCTCACGCGATGGACCTCCTCGACCCAGCAAACGTACGAGTCCAGGGAGTATTACAACGATGTGATTCCCCTACGTCAAGTGAAAATCCGCCAAATCGGACAGATTTACGCCGAAAGTCGGACATTCCGGGGAGATCTGGGACACATTCGAGCGTCCGACGCGTGACAGGATGACGCGATGACGCAACGGATCACCATCCTCGCGGGCGGGATGGGTGGTGCGCGATTCTGCCTCGGTGTCCGCCACCTGCTGATGGGATCCGACACCGAGATCACCGTCGTCGGCAACACCGGAGACGACATCTGGGTCCATGGATTGCGCGTCTGCCCGGACCTTGATTCGATCATGTACACCCTCGGTGGAGGGATCAGTTCGGAGCGCGGTTGGGGCCGGGAAGCTGAGACGTTCCATGCCAAGGAGGAACTCGCGGCCTATGGGGTCGAACCGACGTGGTTCGGGCTCGGCGACCGCGATATCGCCACTCATCTCGTCCGCACCACGTCCCTCAACGCCGGCTATTCCCTGAGCGACGTGACCGAGGCCCTTTGCCACCGTTGGCAGCCGGGAGTTCGACTCATTCCCATGTCCGACGACCGCGCGGAGACGCACGTGATCGTCGACGATCCCGATGCGGGAGACGCGGAACAACCGCTGCGCGTCGCGATCCACTTCCAGGAGTGGTGGATCCGGCACCGCGCGTCTCTGCCCGCTCACGGGTTCAGCATCGTGGGCATCGAGGACGCCCGGCCGGCCCCCGGAGTGATCGACGCGATCGCGGGCGCAGACACCGTGATCCTCTCTCCGAGCAATCCGGTGGTGTCGATCGGCACGATCCTGGCGGTGCCCGGGATCCGAGACGCACTTCACGCGACCACCGCGCCGATTGTTGGACTGTCCCCCATCATCGGGGGGGCGCCCGTGCGGGGAATGGCCGATGCGTGTCTCGCGGCCATCGGAGTGCCCACCACCGCGGCTGGAGTGGCGGAGCACTACGGAGCGCGTAGTGCCGGCGGCATACTCGACGCCTGGCTCGTCGACACCGTCGATGCATCGGCCACTGCGGAGATAGAGGGTCTCGGGATCGCGTGTGCCGCCGTGCCGCTCCTCATGACATCCCCCGACGCCACCGCCCGCATGGCAGCCGAGGCCCTACGACTGGCCGGCCCACGTGTTCGCTGACCGTGTCGACGTCGTCGCTCTCCCCATCGATCACGCCTTCGCACACGGTGACGACCTCGTAGATCTGATCGCTCCAGCCGTCGAGTCGGCCACGTGGACCGACGGGTCGAGCGGTCTTCGGGACGGCGACATCGTGGTCGTCACCAGCAAGATCGTGGCCAAGTGCGAAGGACGCGTGGTGGCAGCTGCCAGCCGGGACGAGTGGATCGATCGGGAGTCGGTTCGCACCGTGGCGGAGTGGCATACCCCCCGCGGGAGAACGCGCGTGGTGCAGACTCACCATGGCCTCGTCCTGGCCGCCGCAGGTATCGATGCGAGCAACACCGAGGATGGCACCGTCGTACTCCTTCCGGAGGATCCGGACCATTCCGCGCGGGATATCGCCACGCGCCTGCGTGCCACGTTCGGAGCAGAGGTCGGCGTCATCGTCTCCGACACGATGGGCAGACCATGGCGACTCGGGGTCACCGATGTGGCGATCGGCGCAGCCGGACTCACACCACTCGACGATCACACCGGACGAGTCGATCCCTTCGGTCGGACGTTGGAGATGACCGTTGTAGCCATCGCGGATGAGATCGCAGCCGCCGCGGATCTGGCCACGGGCAAGACTCGTTCGGCCCCGGTCGCGATCGTGCGCGGACTCGGCGCATATGTGACGCGCGACCTGCATACTCCCGCGTCGGTCATCGTGCGATCACCGAACGAGGACATGTTCTCCCTCGGCGTTCGTGAGGCACGTCGCACGGCGGTCCAACAACGTCGAACTGTCCGGCATTTCCGGCATGAGGAGGTACCTGACAAGTCGATTGACGAGGCCCTCGATGCCGCCGTGACCGCGCCAGCCCCCCACCACAGTCACCCATGGAGATTCCGCGTGCAACGTCTGGGAGAGGAGAGAACACGACTCCTTGATGCCCTCGCCGACGCGTGGCGCGCCGACTTGCACGCGACACTAGGAATCGCCGACGTCGAGGCGCGCATTCGACGCGGGGACATCCTGCGCACCGCACCCGTCGTTATCTGGCCCTTCGTCGACCTCGCGGGCGCCGCCCATGACTATCCCGACGACCGACGTCGTGCAGCCGAGCGCGACATGTTCCTCGTCGCAGGCGGTGCGGCCGTGCAAAACCTGATGGTCTCCCTCGCCACGCAGGGGCTGGGATCGGCGTGGATCGGCTCATCGATCTTTGCGCCCGCCGTCGTTCGATCTGTGCTCGGACTTGCCGACTCCCTGGAACCGCTCGGAGCGATTGCCGTGGGCTATCCAGCGGAGCCACCGACACCACGCGATGTCGAACAGGGCAGTGATTTTCGGATCTAGCTATCCGAGGAGAAACGCACGGTCCCATCGGCGAGATGAGCTCGCGGCCAGATCCGCACACCGTCGAGGAGCTCGTTCCCGGATCCGATGTGCGCCCCATCACCGATGACCGCTCCCGCGACCACACTTCCCTCGCCGATCACCGCTCCCGCTCCGATGATCGAGTCCCGGATTCGCGCCCCAGAGTGGACGTGAGCATCGTCGAACACGACGCTTCCCTCGATCACGGCACCCGACTCGACGTGCGCCCGGCGACCGATCGTCGTTCCCCCCGACAGCACCGCATCGCGGGCCACGACGGCACCCTCCAACACGAGGGACTCGCCGATCTGCGGCACCGCCGGCGAGGGGGCGAGACCCAGGACGAGATCACGGCTGCCCTGCGCGAATGCGAGCGGAGTCCCGAGGTCGAGCCAATAGCCGTGATCTACGACGCCGGACACACGTGCATCGTCGGCCAAGAGTTGCGGGAAAGTCTCCCGCTCCACGGACACGGGGCGACCGGTCGGAATGGCGGAGATGACCGAGGAACGGAAGACGTAGCACCCGGCGTTGATCTGGTTCGTGACGATCTCCTCAGGCGTCTGCGGCTTCTCGAGGAAGGCGGTCACGCGACCCGTCGCGTCCGTGGGAACGAGACCGTAGGCGCGAGGGTCGGGGACGGGTGTCAGGTAGAGAGTGACATCACTCGCGCTGTTCACGTGATGACGGATGAGACCCGCGATGTCGACCCCGGTCAACACATCGCCGTTGAAGACGACCACGGGGTCGTCTCCCGAACTATTCAAATAGGGAAGAGCGTGACGAATTGCCCCGCCGGTTCCCAGGGGCTCGTCCTCGGTGGCGATCACGATCTCGACACCGTGGTCGGCATCGTCGAGGAACTCTCGGAATACATCGGATCGATAACTGGTGGCGAGGACGATGCGCGTGATACCCGCATCGCGCGCCCGGGTGATCTGGTGGACTGTGAAGGGGACGCCCGCGACGGGGAGCATCGGCTTGGGTGTGCTCACGGTCAAGGGTCGAAGGCGAGTCCCCTGACCTCCGACGAGCAACACCGCCTCCGTCACGTCAGCAGCCTGCCATACCTAGCATGATCGCCATGTCGGATGTCTGGTCACTCCTGACCCGCCGACGTGATCCGTCAGCGCCGCTCATCACGTGGATCGACGGGCCGAATCGGGTCGAGTTGTCGGCGACCACAGTCCTCAATGGCATCGCCAAGGTGGCGAATGCCCTCGCCCTCGATCTCGATGCAGGCCCACGGGTCCGCCTCGACCTTCCGTGGAATTGGCAACTGCCGATCTGGCAAGGGGGGATCTGGGCGTCCGACCGCCGTATCGCCGAGCCTGCAGACGTCATCGTGGTGAGCGAGACGAGTGACACGGCCCCACCCGGCAGTTGGGCGGTTTCACTCGATCCGTGGGGACGCGCGATCACTACTCAGCTTCCGGCAGGCGTCGAGGACGTGACAGACATCGTCCGCATGCAACCCGACACGTTGCTCTTCCCACCCACGCGCAACACCGCGCCGCTGGAGGACGCCCGCGCACTGGCTGACGCCCTCGGCATCACTCCCGGGGATCGCATCCTGGCCCTGCCAGGAGACCCCCTGCTTCCACTCCTCGTGCCCCTTGTCGCCGACACCAGCGTGATACTCGCGCAGCGACTCGATGAGGTCGCCGTCGCGCGTGAGCGAGTCACGCACGTGTGCGAGCACACGCTCTAGCCTTCAGCGGACGGTGACGACGATCTCGGGACTGGCGCCAGCGGCCTGCCGGCGCTCAATCGCCACGAGGCGATACGTATAGGTCGCCCCCGCTGGCTTTGCCTTCTTGATCACGAATCTAACCCGGCCCTTCGCATTCGTGCGCGCACGATCCACCGTCACCCATTGGTCGCCGCTCAGGGCCTGTCGGACCACAACGATCCCCTTGCTGCGCGGTCGGATCCGCGCCGCGATGGTGACGGGCTTGCCCGCGCGCACCTCGATCGCAGTCGGCGTCTTCAGGACGACGGTGCGCGGTGCGACGCTCGGGACAACTGTCACGGCCATCTGATCGCTGACCCCGATCGGCTGGCCCTTGCGCACAACGAGTAGCCGTTCCGCGGTGACCTGACCGGGAGGCCATGGCTTCTTGGTGGCAAACGTGACCCGTCCCTTGCGGTCCGTGCGGGCTTTGTCGATCGTGATCCACTCCTCCCCCACCTGCTGCTGCCGCCACACCATCCGGCCCTTCTCACCGGGCAGAACGCGCGCGGTGATTTCGAAGTTCTCCAGTGCCGGCGCATTGACGGTGACGCCCGCGGCCAACTCGACAGTCGTCTCGTACACGGGGGCCGGTGGTGCTTCCGGCGCGGGTGCGGGAACAGCACCCGGTGGCGCGGGCGCACCGGGACTGGCGAACGGTGTACCGATCTGGCCATCAATCGATTGGATGTATGGCGAGCGCAGTCGCAGGGCGCGTTGCAAGGCGCCACCACTGCGCGCGGCCTGGGATCCGTCGGGCATCGTCGCGATGACGGCCTTCGGCACACCAGAGGGATAGCGCTCCCCGATCGTCAACGCCCGCACCTCACCGACACCGAAGGCGGCGGCGATGCGCTGTTGGGGCACCGTGACCGTCCACGTTCGGTTGGGGTTGTCCTCGGTGAGCGACCATGGATCCGCGACCACCTGTGCATACGGGCGTTCACCACCCCAGGCGTCCCGGCTCGCATGGGTGAAACCCCCGCTCGACGAGGAATAGAACGCGGTGATTGGTTGGCCGTTGAAGAGGATCGCGTTCCCCGCGTTGGGCGGTACGTGCGTCGCGTTGACCGCTGCAACCCAGCGGTCCCCCGCCGTGCTCGACTCCTTGGCGAATCCGGCGAACACCTGATCGGTGTAGGGCCCGGATCCGTCATCGACGTGGCAGTTGCAGGCCTTGCGCACCCCCGCGATGAGTTTCGCCAGCGCGTAGGTGCGCGCCGCGAGTACCTGCACCTGAAGTGCGGCATCGGGCCAGGAATTCGACACTTCCGCTATTCCGTACAGGTATTCATCGCGCATGCGCACCACATTCACGGCGTTGAGGCCCCCGTTCGTGGGTGTGATCTCCACGAATCCGTAGCGGTACCGATGGCCGGGTGAGGCGAAGTTCCGGGCAGGACCGACCACGTTGAGCACCGTCGGTCCGCCCACCGCTTGGCCCTGGTCACGGGTCCCGGCCCACCTGATGACGACGTTGGGGGCCACCCCGAGATCCGCGATCGCCTCCCCCGTCACGCGCAGGACGCGCACGTTTCCGCCTTCGTTCGCGAATCGGAACACGTCCGCGGGATTTCCCACCGTGATGGCGCCGCCGACGTTCACTTCGATCGGCCCACCCGCAGGGTCGAGTGGCTCGCTGCGGACGCTGATCTCGGGCTTGCGGTAGTCGATGTTGACCCGGATGTCCATGTCGTCCTGGACGGGAGAAATCGTGGTGCCCGGGTAGTAATAGGTGGCGATGGAGGCCGCGTCGAACCCGGCCTTCGCCATCGCCAGGGCCCCGTACTGGGACAGCCCGACTCCGTGTCCGAACCCCGAGCCCTGGAGGGTGAACGAGCCGGGCGCAATGGGCGCCACCTCGGAGGCCACCGCGACAGGCGGCGCGCCCAGGAGGGCGACCATCACGACCACCAACAACCGACGCACGTTCACCGCCCTCGTGGAAGCCCGTCGACCACGGTGCCACGGCCGAGGGCCAAAACCAAGCCACACACGGCCCTTGCGCCACACCTGAAACTGTGGTGTTCCTCGCAGGAACCTCCCCGGACGGGGGTGCGTCCTACCGGGGCGTCCCTCACGGGGCACTTACCATGGCATCTCCCCGATGTGGGGGAACGGCCCTAGGGAGCGGTGTGAGCGCACGGCGTCTGCCGCGAGTGATCGCGGGGGTGCTCGCGGGCCTCGTCCTCGTGGTCACCGTCGTCGGCGCCGGTGTGACGACCCTGATGGGCCAACTCAGCGACAACATCACGCCCCTCGACGTCTCCGAACAGACGGGCACCGTGGTCGATGAGACCGAATCCCTCGTCGTGGACGAAGAGACCGGCGTGCAAGAACCGTTTACCGTGCTGGTCCTGGGCAGCGACTCACGCGTCGGCAAAGACAACCGGGGGTACGGAAGCGCGAAGACGTACGGAGACGTCGAACGCTCGGACACCACGATCCTGCTGCACGTCAATGCCGATCGAACGCGCGCGATCGGGGTGAGCATCCCCCGAGACACGTGGATCACGTTGCCCCGATGCACCAAGGACGGCAAGACCGTGGGCGGATACCAAGGACGCTTCAACGAGGCGATGGTGATCGGTGGTCCAGGGTGCGTCATCAAGGCTGTCGAGGAGCTCAGCGGCCTGACCGTCGAGAACTTCATCGTGGTGGACTTCGGCGCGTTCAAGCGGATCACCGAAGCCATCGGCGGGGTCGAGATCTGCCTGACCGAGGCCGTCAACGACAGACAGAGCAAGCTCAATCTCCCTGCCGGCAAGCACGTGGTCTCCGGTGAGGAGGCGCTTGCCTTCGTCCGTGCCCGGCATGGGCTCGGCGACGGGTCGGACACGTCACGTATTCGCCGGCAGCAGGCCTTCTTGTCCTCGATGGCCCGCAAGATCCTCAGCAGCGAAGTGCTCCTCAACCCCGCATCGCTGATCAGCGTCTTGAATGCGGCCACCAAGTCACTGACGACCGACCCCCAACTCGCGAACGTCGACAACGTCGCCGAACTCGCAGTGAGCATGCAGAGCCTGCGTCCCGGCGACATCGTCTTCGCGACACTTCCCTGGCGCTCGTCAGGTGATGGTGCGACCGTCCTGGCCAACAAGAAGAAGGCGAAGGCGCTCTGGGACGCCATCCAGAACGACACGCAGTGGCCTCCCAAGGCCTCCGCCGATCAACCACTCCTGAAAGCCGCCCCAGAAACGCTCCGCGTGGAAATCATCAACGCCACGGGAACCAAGGGTGCCGGTAAAGCGGCAAAGCGATTGCTCACGACAGCCGGCTACAACGTGGTGAACGTCAAGAACGACAAGAGCGGCGAGTACAGCTCGACCACCGTGTTGTACGACCCTCGGTGGGATGTCTCGGCGAAGACCCTCATCTACGCCGCAAACGCGAAGGGCGTGGAGACAGCGGGCAATGGACAGACCATGCGCCTGGTGATCGGACCCGACTTCACCACCGTCAAGGACGTGCAGGTGAGTGAGGCGGCCAGCGACTACACCACCAACGTCAACTCCGCCGACGAATCGTTCTGCGCGGAGTAGTCCTAGATCACCGGAGGACGCCCTGCGCGGGTGAGGGCCCACACCGTGGACCAGCGCATCGGACGCCGCCCTGCGGGCGCGACCCGCATCCCTTCGCCCAGACCCGCGAACCACGCGCGGAGAGCATCCCGCTCGCGCACACGTGCAACCGTCAGCCCCACCCACGTACCGACGTAGAGCGGCTCGAGCACCACGGGCAGATTGCGTCGGGCCAGCCACACTCGATTGCGTGCGTTCATTCGATAGAACTCCGCGTGCCGGAGCGGATCGATGACCGGGTGGTGCACGACGAGATCCCCCGCGTACCAGGCGACGTAGCCCGCATCCCAGACCCGCCACACCAGGTCGATGCCCTCGTGCGCGTAGAAGAACTCATCCGGCCACCCGCCAGCTCTGTCGAACACGGAGCGACGGATGACGGTCGCTCCCTCCCACAACGCGGTAGCAGGACCGGGTTGACCGGGATCCCCCACCCGCAACCGAGGGACCCACCGACCCGGGGAGGTGGCGCCGGTGGGGTCGACCACGCGCGGCTGGATCAACCCGAGTCGGGGATCCCGCGCGAACCTGTCGCGCACCGTCGAGAGAAAGTGCGGATCTGGCAGCCAGGCATCATCGTCTAGGAAGAAGAGCAGGTCACCCGAAACGACGGCCGCCCCGGCATTACGGCCCGCCGGAATCCCGCGGTTCTCGGCGAGACCGAGGGCGCGCACCCCCGGGGGGAGTCCTTGGGGGTCCCAGCCGTTCCCGACGACGACAACGTCGAGGTCGACATCAACCTGGGCGAGAACCGACTCGAGTGCCCGGGACAACTCCTGCGAACGGGTCCCCATGGTGAGGACGACGACCCCGATGGTCATGGTCGCAGCTTGCGCGAGGACAGGATCGCCAGCAGGTGACCCACCACGGTGACGAGTGCCAGCACCACGAGTGCCGCAAGGAGGGCGCGCGTGGCAGCAAGGTCACCGAGGAATACGTCCACGACCGCCGCGATGAAAATCAGGATCGTCAGTTCCACCGAGTGGTACGCACGATAGAAGGGAACTGCCCTCACCACGAATCTGAGTCGACGTAGCAGCGCACCCTGGGGCACACCAACACCCGCGCTGTCTTCCAACCTGTCGAGGCTTGCGTATGCCCGGGCCACATGGACCATGTCGTTCAAAGCCTTGTTGTAGAGGATCAGGACGGCGAGGAGGGCACCCAGGAGTGGCCAGGGAGGATCGAGCCACCCCTCATCGGGAAATCCCGCGGCACGGAGGCCGAGAGTGATCGGGATGAGCCCCTCCGTCGTGTAATGCCCGACACGGTCAATAAAGACGCCCAGCGGACTCGTGGTGCCACGCCAGCGAGCGACCTCCCCATCCGAGCAGTCCCAGAGCATCTGGAGCTGGCCGAGGATCAACGCCGCACCTGCGCCGGGCAATCCAGGGATCAGGATCACGAGTGCCGCGGAGACTCCGGTGCCCACCATCAACCAGGTGACCTGGTTCGCCGTGATGGATGTGCGCAGGAGGACCGACGTCAGGTAGGGCGAGAGCCTGCGGAGGTACACGTCTGCGACCCAGTGCTCGGAGTTCCGCCGACCACGCACAGATGGGGGCTGACACACGGTGCGAATTTGCGCGATCGTCGGATGATCCGCCATCAGGACATCCTCCTCACGGATCGCAGCCACTGGACAGAGGCCAGGATGACGCACACTGGCAGGAGCCAGATCGACGCCGCGCGGAGTTCTAGGTCCAGAACACCGATCCCGACAGCGACGAGCACGAGGATCGTGCGTCCCTCCCAGCCGAAAGCGAGCCAGTCCAACCACCGGGGGGGTCGCGATCCCTGAAGCGCGCGGTAGAGGGTGTCGTAGTGGTGATAGGCGACGATGAACAGATATCCGAACGCCAGCGGGAGGAGTTCGTACGCGGAGCCGAGGACAATCGCGGCGACCAGACCCAACTCAATGAGGCAGATCAGGGACGGCCAAATCCAGACCCAGCGCCCGGCGGGCAGCCGCAGTCGTAGGAGCGCCGCAACTGCGGCTCCCACCGGACCATCATCGAGTTGCGATCTCACCAGCGTGACGCCCGCGGTGGGGGTTAACCCACTCCAGGTGAACGTGCGCGCGATGCGTCCGAGTGCCGTGTACAAGAACGCGATCGCGACGAGCACGAGCAGCGCAAGCAACGCAACGTAGCCGTTGAAGAACATCGCACCGATGCTGAGCACCAGCCAGCGTTCACCGATCGGCATGTGCACGACCTTCTTGACCCAGCGCACGGCCGCACGCCGATTCATCCGAGTCGATACCTCCACGAACCCGCCGGTATGCGAGGTGCCGTCGTCAAGATCCGTCAGTGGCCGGGGTGCCACATGCGCCTCGCGGAGGCGCTGAATGCGCGAGAAGGTGTAGTCGCCCATATGGCGCACCGTCTGCAGGACGACGAGGACGACGGCAACCCACCAGGCGGGGAGCCCCCCGATCACCGCCCCTGTCGCCAGTCCCGCGTAGGCGGCATATTCCTTCACTCGATCCGTTGACGCATCGAGCCACGCGCCGAGAGCACTGAACCGGCGAGTCGCGCGAGCTACCTCACCATCGACGCAGTCCACGACGAGAGAGAGCTGGAGAGCGATCGCTCCCGCCACCAGCCAGGCGCGAGTCCCTTGCGCGAAGGCGAGCGCAGCGAGAACACCGAAGATGAAGGAGATCACCGTGATGGTGTTCGGCGCGAGTCCGATACGGAGTGCTAGACGGGTGGCCGGCTTCGACACGCGGCGAACAAGGAATGTCGAATAGAAGCCATCGTCCACACGGTTGGCCTGGAGTTGAGCGATGCGTTGGTTACCCACCGTTGCCACTTCGCGCTGAGCCGCTTCACGATCCGTCGGACCACGGAACCACGGAACGTCTACGAGTTCGATCGCCTGGACGCCGATGCCGGCGCGAACGAGGGCGACGACACACAGTTCAAGCAACTCGTCTTCCTCGACTGCAAGCGCACCGTGAGACAGAAGTGCATCGAGATCCATCAGGGCAGATACCGCTGCGCTCGCATCGGTCGTGCTAATCACCAGGGCACCGACACCCACGTGCGTGGGGGCGCTCACCCGGTGAACGCTGCTGCCCGCAGAGACCACGCGATGGTGGCGCACCCGCAGATTGCCTCGAGGATCGTGGCGGACCAGGATTGAGGTGGATACGAAGGGGTCAGACGCCAGAGGCGCGAGGGCCGCCTCTGCGATCACGAGGTCCGCTGCCACGAGGACCACCGGATCGGCAGGATCGCGGAGTCGGTCCAGGATCGCAGTGAGCCCCCGACCGCGGACGCGGATCACTCCGAATTCTCCCGCAGCAGACTGCGCCAGCCTTGGCGTCGGATTTCACGCAGAAGACGTCCCGCGAGTTGGCGGCTGGTCGGTTGTTCGTGCATTGCCTCCACCGTCGCGGCTAAGGCGGCGACGGCTGCATCTATCGGAATGTCATTGATCGGCGACAAGGATTCATCCGGAAGTCGCACGGTCAAAGCCGCTAGGTCTCCAATCACCCGCACCCGGCTCGAGGCGATCATGGCGGCGGCTGCAGTGCCTTCGGTTGCCGCCGCATCGAGTGCCCACGGCGGGGTCGCCAATCGCGCCTCGTTCACTCCCGGTTCTCGGCTCTCAACCATGCCCCTGGCTACACCACGTCGGACGACGGTCACGTACTCGGTCCAGTCCATCGATTTCTTGACACGAGCATTCAGTCGAACGAGCAGTTCCGCCTCGGCAGCCGTCATGGAGCGATTGCTCGTGAGATCCATCCGGGACACGAGGATCTGCGGATCGATGCCCAAAAGTTGCGCGAACGTCGTGAACATTGCCGACCGATCAACATCCTCGAGCACGAGCACTGTGAGTCGGTCCGGTCCGGCCGCTGCCGTCCACCGTTCGACCACGGCGCCATGCGCCTGGCGCTTCCAGAAGGTGGGTGACACGCGGGAGGTGCCGGGGGTTGCGAACACGTCCTGCAGCCAGGGTTCGTAGTCGGTGGTCAGTCCATACTTCAAGTACTGCTGCCATGAGGAAGGCAGGAGCCTGCCCAGATTCCGCAGGGTTACGACCACGTGCACACGACGTCCGCCTAAACGTTCGACGACTTCACGGGCTACATCTTCGGGGGCTTCGCAGAAAAACTCGCTGCTAATGACGACGCGACCCGGATACTCGGACACGCGCCTACTCAGTCGATCGAAATGTGCTCGATCGAGTACCGCACCGCCCTTGTTCTTCCAACCCCAGGGGCGCCCGAGGACGGCCAGTGCCGCGCGGTGCTGGGCCTGGAGCTTGCCGGGGTAGCGCACACCCGACTCAGCGAGTTCTCCGCGCGCGTCGGCCAGGGCCGCTTGGATCGCAGTTGTGCCCGTCTTGTGAACGCCGATGTGCACGAGGACTGCATCCTCGGGAAGGGAGTCCACGGGGGGAAGGGAGCCACCCATGACCACGAGCCTAGTTGTCGTCCTCGGAATCCTGCGGATCCTCGTCCGACCTGAGCGCTCGCCGTGCGGCGCGCATGCGCTCGATTCCCCCATCGACGTCGAGCGCATGAATCCGAGACTCATCATCGATGTACAGGGATCGATCGAAGTGCGCGTCGAGTTGGCGTGGGGCCTCGCTGGCAACGAGGAATGTGACGCCGCGGGAGCGGAGTTCGGCGATATGGGCGAAGCATTGCGCGCGAAACGCGGGCTCACCCACCGCGAGCACCTCGTCGATGGCGAACGCCTGCGCATTCGTTGCCATGGCAGTAGTCCAGGCCAATTTCTGTCGAACGGACGCTGGAGCTTGACCCAGGTGCCGATCGAGCTTCGAAGCAAGTCCGGCGCTGTCTGCGATGTCCGCGACAAACTCAGCAACCTGGTCAGGCGTCATGCCCAACAGTCCACCAAGGAGGTAGATGTTGTGGCGCACGGTGAACCCACGACCCAGGGTGCGAGCGAGGTCGATCATCGGGACCCACAGGAAGCGACGTTCGACAGTTCCGGAGTCGGGCAAGACCGTTCCCGCTGCGAGTCGCAGAAGCGCCCGTCGGTGCGCAGAGCGCGCACCCAGGACGAGTACCGACTCCCCCGGGTGAACGGTGAACGACGCATCGGTGACCGCGGCGAACTCCTCCCGTCGAGTTTCTCCCGCAAGGCGACGGAGACGTTGCCTACGGCCCCCACCCTGACGCCGCTTTCTCTTGGGCAGCGCAAGGGACACATGCCGAAAATCGACGGCCGACTCGAGGTTCGGTTCGATACGGATGCGCGCCATCTCATGCCTCCTTGAGCACGCGCGGCTCGAGGCGATGGAAGACGATGACGCCGATCACCACGATCACGAGCGTGCTGGCAACGGAGACAACGAGGGCCGAAGGTGGGATGGCTTCGTCAGGCCACCAGCCAATTCGGTAGAGGCCGAACACGCCCACGAGCGGATTGATGGCCGCGACGTTCTGAAGCACCTCGGGAATTCGACCGAGGGTGTAAAGGATCGGAGTGAAGTAGAACAGAGATCGCAGGACGATGCGCACCGTGCGTCCGAGGTCAGGAGTGAGCGCAACCGCCGGCGCGATGATGAGAGCGAGCCCATACATGGCGATGAACTGCATGACCATCGCGACCGGAAACAACACGATCAGCGGACCGGGGATCGACTGGGTGATAGCCATGGCGATGATCAGGATCGGAAGCGAGAGGACGAACTCGATTCCAGACGAGATGATCACGCGAAGGATCCAAATCTGCGTCGGCAGAAGGCTGAAAATTAATTCACCCCGAGCCCGGCGAAACACCTTGGTGCTGGCACGCATCCCCTTCAGGAACCACCACCATGGCAGGACACCGAGCACGATGAACAGGAGATAGGGACTCAAGCCGAAGCTACGGGCGCCGAGAAGCACCGAGAACACGAACCAGAGCACCGCAGCCATGCCCAGTGGTTCGAGTAGCGTCCACAGGTACCCGAGTCGGAAGGTTGTGTACTGACGCTGCAGGTCGCGGCGCACCAGCATGCGGAGCACTTGCCGGTGCTCCCAGATGGTTCGCACGGCGATTACGATAGGGCAGTCCGATGCGAGCCCCCGCCTGACACAGGCATCCACGAGGAGCACCTCCACACGTGAGTCGCACCACGTCGTCATGGACGTCCCTGAGTCGCAAGGCTGCGCGTGCGCTCAGTAATCGACTGCGGGAGTACGGTCGAGGTGGATCAGACGGATTCACCCTCGCCAATATTCCGCGCGCCGATATCGCGCTGCATTTCTCGGATCCGCCGAGCAAGCTCTATCAGCTCCAGCAGTGGTTGCCGATCTTCGAAGCGGGTCCACGCCCCACGATCGTCGTGACGCGCACCATCGAGACATACGACGCACTGGCCGGTGCAACGTCCCTGCCAGTGCTCCTCGTACCCACCTTCGAGGATCTGATGGCGCTGTACGACACAGCCAACTTCCGCTGCGTGGTGTACGTCAACAACGGATGGAGCAACTTCCAGTCATTGGCCTACCAGGAAGCCGTGCACATTCACGTCAACCATGGTGAGAGCGACAAGATCTGCATGGTGAGCAACCAGGCCAAGGCCTACGACCGAGTCTTCGTCGCAGGTCGCGCCGCCGTTGAGCGCCACCGTGCCGCGCTCGCCTGGTTCGACGAGTCACGCCTGGTGCCGGTGGGGCGCCCTCAACTCGATCTGGAGATCACGCCCCCGGTTTTCCCGCATTCCGGTCCGACGATCACCTACGCGCCCACGTGGGAGGGGGAAGACGAGGCGAACAACTACACGTCGATAGATCGATATGGAATGGCACTTATCGCGGCAGCGCTCGCCCAGCCGGGTGCACGCGTCCTCTACAAGCCCCATCCACGCATCGTCACAAGCACCACACCGGCTATCCGCCAAGCCCATGAGCGCATCACGGAGGCGATCCACCAGGCGGGTGCGCCCCATGCGTCGCTCCCCCGGGCGGACATGCTCGGCGTGATCCAGGTGACGGACCTACTCATCTCCGATGTGTCCAGCGTCTCCCTGGACCACCTCTACCTTCGACCGGAATCGCCTATCCTCCTCTGCGATCGACGCTCCGATCACACGCGCCTCGTCGACGACACACCCGTGGCGCGGTCGGCGACGACGATCGATGCGACGACGATCGACAATGCTCGAGCCATCATCGGCTCCACTCTCGCCGAGGACAGACTGAGGGATGCGAGGACCGAGATGCGCCAGTACTACTTCGGCGATCCCAGCCCAGGTGACAGCACACACCGCTTTTGGAGCGCGATCGATCGTGCGATCGACGATCACGACGCGGCCGTACGTAACCTTCAGCGCACTCGCGTGACCGGGGAGGTCTCATGACCCTGCAAGCGGTGATCCTGGCGGCCGGAATGGGAACACGCCTGGGACGGCCGTGGCCCAAGCCCCTCACCCCGCTCTCCGACGGCCGCACGATCATGCAGCAGCAGATGGACAACCTGCATACGGTCTTCGCGGAGGACATTCGGATTACAACGGTGGTCGGATTCAAGTTGGAGCTGATCCTCGAGGCCTTCCCCGATGTCTCCTATATCTACAACGAGGCGTACGACCAGACGAACACCAATCGCAGCCTCCTGAAGGCACTTAAGCTGTCCGGCCCTGGCGGAGTGCTGTGGATGAACGGCGACGTGGTCTTCGATCCCTCTCTGCTCACCCGATGCCGCGAGGCGATCGACTCTGACACCTCGTTCATCTGTGTCAACACGTCCGCGGTGGGTGAAGAGGAGGTGAAGTACACAATCGATGAGCATGGTCGAGTAGCGCTTCTCTCCAAGCAGGTCTCGAATGCACTTGGCGAGGCGGTGGGCATCAACTACGTGAGCGGGGTCGACAAGGGTGTGCTCATCACCCGCCTGGCCGAATGCGTGGACGGCGACTACTTCGAGCGCGGGATCGAACTCGCCATCGACAAGGACGGAATGGCGGTCACCCCCATCGACATTTCCGATCTATTCGCCGTAGAGGTGGACTTCGAAGAGGACCTTTCTCGAGCCAACGCGCACCTCTAGCGCGTCAGGTTGGCGAACAACACCTCCCAGCGCGCCAGAATCGCGTCGGCGCGGTACTGCTCCATCGCAGCACGGCCGCGAATACCCAGCTCGCGACGGAGAGCCGAATGCCACATCAACGATGCCAGTCCAGTAGCCAATTCCCCAGGTTGCACCAGAACGCCCTGACAGAGAAAGCGAACTCCCGACGAGCAGTCGGTGGCGACGCAGGGAATCCCGTTGGCCTGCGCCTCCGCGAGTGCCACGGGTAAGCCTTCTGTCCGTGAAGGGAGCACACCCACACCGACCCCCTTCCAGAACGAATGGGGATCGGTGACGGTGGGAACCACGTCGACGCGCGGGAGGGTCGCCGCGCGTCTCGTGATCTCGTCACGCAGGGGCCCCTCACCGGCGATACGCAGGGACCATGCGGGGAAGTCGTGGGCGAGAGGTGCCCACGCATCAAGCAGGAGATCAGGCCCCTTCTCGGGCGAGAGGCGCCCCAAGTAGCCGACGACGTGATGCACGGGGTCGACGGCCTCGGGCCACGTACCGATTGGATTGGGCATCACCCGCACGTTGTTCAGCCCACACCTCTCGAACGCGTGGGCGTCCTCCTCGGTCAGCGCGAGGAACGCGTCGGCATCACGGTAGGACGTGAGTACGCGCGTGAGGTCTCGTCCCGACGCCGCCGCGGCAAAGGATCCGTGGTACTGGCCGACAATGATCCACCCGTCGTGTCCCGCATCGGCGAGCAACTCCATCGCCCACACCTGCGCGACGATGATCACCCCGGGCTGACCCTGCGCGAGTATCGAACGCAACTGCGCAACGGCCGATGCGCGCAGGTCTCGCCGCGTCAACCTATTCGCGTCGGTGGCCGGGGTCGGCCACACGTGGCCCATGAGTCGATGTTCGGTGTATCCGTCGGCATGACCGTATGCGTGGGGCGAGACATGGGGAGTCACCCCCACGAGGTCGACCTCGTGGGTCCCGGCGAACCCCTCTGCCAAAGTTCGCACCACTCTCTGCGCTCCGCCGACTTCGTCGATGTTGTTGGCGAGGATCACGACGCGCATTAGCAACCACCCAAGTGAGCGTCGATGACGTCGAAGAGCGTCTCCTGGTCGCTCACGGCAGACTGCACTGCCGGCAGCAGATACCGGGTGGCCCCACGATCGGGCCGATACGCGATCGCATCGGGGTGGACTGCGATGAGGAGGGGATCGTCCGTGACCACGATGCTGCTCGCGGTGATCACGCGGTCCACCGGCATCCGACGCACATCCCACGCCCAGCCACGCATGCGGAACGGGACGGCAGGCATGTGCTCGCCACCGAGGAGCAGCACGGCTCGTGCCCCGAACCGGTCGTTCCACGCGTCGAGGTCGAATGGGAACTGACGCCAGGGGTCGGGGAGATCCGACAGAGGCAGGTAGGCGATAAGAACGCGATTCGCAATGCCGGGTACGCCGGGATTCGGAGGCGGGATGGTCCTCGTGAGTAGGCGGCGCACCAACGGAGCGAACCCACGTGCCTCCCCCGTGGCCATCCAGGCCAACTCGGCGCGTTCCCGACGTTCTTCGCGCACCCCGGCTGCGCCGGGCGCACGGGCCAAAGAGCCGAGATCGAAACTCGACGGTGCGCACTGGGTCCGCACCGGGGATGCGTTACTTCGCTGACCGTCAGCGAGCACCACGCGCAGGGTCCCCCGATCGCCTCGACTGACAATCCGACACGGCGCCAACTCGAGCCGGCCTTTCCCGCTCCACACGAGCGTGTCTCCGTCGTGACGACGTAGTTCGAGCGGCAGAAACAGGACCGCGAAACCTCGTCCGTCACACCAGGCGAGCGAGGCACTGACTCCAGCAAGGTCCCCCCACTGGTCCCGGGTTCGCACGGTGACCGTCACGTCCTTACCGTCGCGCTCGTAGACATCGAGCGTGTGCAGGTACCGGCGCATCTCGAAGGGCAGATCGATCAGCCTCAGCTCGGTGATGTCGAGCCAGTCACGGGAGGAACGTCCCAAAATTTCGATCCCGGGGTCATGGTCGAAGAGCACCCGATCCTCGTCGACGACGAGACGACCATCGATCACTGCACCCCACCGCTCGAAGAGCATCGCGCGACGCACTCCCTCGAGGTCTCCGCTGAGGAGATGGAAGAACGCTACGCGAAGCATCGGCCGCACGAGCCAGTAGGCATCCACAGGAATGCTGCGCAGATAGGAGTTGAACTCCGCCGCGATCGCCAGCGCTGACTCGTCGGCAGCCTCGAGCAGGGTCGACAAATAGAGGTAACCCTCATGCCGGAGGAACTTGACGGCCTTGGCCCACTGCCAGTCTGGGCGATCGATCAGCATGGCATCAATCAGCCGGTTGACGGCAATCCGATCCCGCGCGTTTCTGGTTTGCGCCCGCCCCTGGGTGATCGAGCCCTCCTCCGCACCCTTGTCGACGTACCACCGGTAGACAACCGGGGCGATGGCCGCAACCCGGTCCGCGGCGAGCAGGCAGGCGACCGTGAAGGGCTGGTCCTCGAAGAGCACACCCTCCGGGAATCGGATCGAATTCCCAATCAGGAAGTCACGCCGGAAGATCTTGTTGGGCACGATCGTGTCGTAGAGGAGTCGAGGATCGAACGCGGTGAACACCGTGGTCTCTTCGTGCAGGTCGGGCCGCCACCGGGTGGCCTCACCTGAGTGCACGTCGATCCGTTCTGCTGTGCCGCACACGACGTCCGCCGAGAGTTCTTCGGCGGTGTCAAGCAAGTTCGCGCATGCGTGCATCTCGAGCTCATCATCGGAGTCGCAGAACATGACCCACGGCGCACGGGCCAACGCGAGTCCCACATTGCGCGGAACGCCGCAGCCACCCGAATTGATCGGAAGCCGCTCGTAGCGGATACGCGGGTCGGCGGCCATGGCGGCTCGAATCACGCTCTCGGTGCCGTCCGTCGATGCATCGTTCACGACGATGATCTCGAGTGACCTCAAAGTCTGACCCTGGATCGATGCCAACGCTCGGCCGATCCGTGCTTCGTCCTGGTACCCGATGAGGATGACGGAGACGAGTGGCTCAGTCATCGACACCCCGAATCTCATTCACCCGTGAGAGCAGCACTTCGGCCCGATCTCGGAAACTGTGGTCACGTGCGATGCGCGCGGCCGCATCTCGCCGTTCGGTAGTTGTGGGAAGAACTCCGTCGGGCCCGAGGATTCGTCCGAGGTCGTCGGCATCCCGGTAGATCCGCACCGAACTGCCGAAGACATCCGCAAGGCCCGTGGCACCGTCGGAGACCACGGCCGCCCCCGCAGCCACCGCGTCGAATAATCGATTGGACAGGAACCCCTGCTCGGCCATGTCCCGCCAATGGTCGTTGAGCACCACGCGCGCGCTGGCGTAGGCCAGTGGTAGCTGGGCATGCGGGAGGAACTCACCCGCCCAGAGATGGTCCGGAATCAACCCCTGCCACCCCGACCCGTAGACCATCGGCTCCGCGCCCACGGCGACGGCGTCGCGCACGATCGGGCGGAACTCGCCCCGAGTGTTGCCGACGAAGAGCACGCGACCCGACCACGGCGTGCGCGGCTCCTTCGGATGGAAGGTGCGCGGATTGGTCGCCTGCAGCAGCGGTGTCACCGGGACGCGCGCGCTCCAGGATTCGGAAGCTGCGAAGACCGCGTCGAAGTCTCGCGGCTCATCGGCGTCGACGAGTTCCGGGTGTGAGATGACCCAGAGCAGCCAGGTCGCGTTCCCGCGCCGTGGGTGCACTCTGCGGAGCCCGCGCAGCACGAGGACCACGTCGTCGGTCTCGCGCGCCGCGGCTCCAGCACCCGCACGGGAGACGACGCTCACGTCCTGATTGAGTTCCCGTAGCGCTTCGGCGAGATCCTCGGCGAAATAGGTGTCCCCCCACGCGCGACCCGGCTCACCCTTCGGCGCAGACGTCACGATGGACCAGGTCCATCGCGGCTTTCGCCGCCACCACCGGGGCACGGCGTCAGCCTGCCACGCCACCACGCAGGAACCCGATGCCCCATGCACCGTGCATGGTGGCGAACACACCCGGGAGGCGAATCAGGGCTCGCCAGTCATGGGTACCGGACGTCACACTCGCGATGACAGTGCCGAGGGCGTACACCGCAATCGGAGCGAGTCCAGCTGCAACGAGTGCGCCTCGTCCCGTTGCGGCCCCCGTGATCGCGACGACACCCCCGATCCCGATCGCCGCGACCGTCACCGGCGCCGCCAGGTAACGCACCGACACGGTTTCCGGATGACGCCGCACGACCTCCCGACGCCAACGTCCATAAGCGAAGTACTGACGTGCAAGTGCTCGCAGGGTGGAACGCGGTCGATACGCCACGGCAAGTTCCGGGGTGAACCAGACAATGCCCCCCGTCTCCCGGATCCGCAGGTTCATCTCCCAGTCCTGGGCGCGCACCATCGACTCGTCGTATCCACCGACACGTGCCAGCGCACTGCGCCGAAAGCACCCGAGGTAGACAGTGAGCGCGGGTCCCTCCTCGCCCCCGACGTGGAAGGACGCATCCCCCACCCCGAATCGAGAGCGCATGGCTGTTGCCACCGCACGCTCGGTGTCCGTCTCGCCTTCCGCAGCCATGATCCCGCCGACGTTGTCCGCACCGGTGCGCACCAGAGTCTCGACCCCGATCCGCACGTAATCGCGCGGGACCATCGCATGTCCATCCACCCGCACCACCACATCGGAGTCCACGGCTGCAATGGCCCGGTTCAGTCCAGCCGGGGTGCGTCCGGTCGGGTTGTCCACGACGTGCACTCGCTCGTCTTCGCGCGCCAACTCATCGGCAACCTCGCGTGTGCGATCACGTGAGGGTCCCACCGCGAGCACCACGTCGATTCGCCCCGAGTAGTCCTGATCGAGGGCGCGAGCGACCGAGCTGCGGAGGTGGCGCTCCTCATTGACCACCGGCATCACGACCACGACGGTAGGCGTATCACGCATGGGTTGCCGCCGTGCCCAGTGCGTGATGTCGCAGTAACCCTGGGAACTGCGCCGCGGTCTTGGTGAGGAAGTGTTCGTCGCGCACCTGCGCGGTGTTGCCGTGCGTATGCCGCACGTACACGTAGCCGAGCCCATGGGTGCGATACACCAGTCCACCGGATGCGAGCACCTGATCGAGGAGCGCGCGGTCGACCGATCTCGGCACCGGACGCCACCCACCCACCTGTGCAAGATCACCGCGCGAGATCAACAGGGTCCCGCCCGCGACGAAGTCGGCGTACTTCTCGGCGCGGTAGGTGGGTCGAAACACCGTCGTGTCCTGCGCCGCCAGGTAAATGAAGTCCAGGGCCTTACCAACCACCTGCGCGCCTGAGTACATGCGCGCAAGTACCAGGTCCCAGATGTGCTCCTCGCCGTAGAAGTCATCGTGATCCATCTTTGCGATCAGTGCGCCGTCCGCCCGTGCCGAGCCGACCGCGAGGGCCTCCCCCAGGGTGACCTCACCCGGTACGTCGACCATCACCCACTCGCCCGTCCATCCATCAAGGTGCTCGGCAATCTCCAACCCGGGCACCCCGTGGTTCACGAGCACAAGGTGTAGGTGCGGATATGTCTGTCGACGCACCATGGCCATGGCCTGGGCGAGGTGATCGGGGCGATGGATGGACATCACGATGCTGACAGAGGGCCAGCCGCCGATGACCGGTGAGTTGTCACGGAGTGACTCCCTGCGGGCGGTGACGGAGGCGACCTGCCAGTCGAGGAGGTCCTCCCCTGGTTGCCCATCGACCAGCACCCCGCACGCGGCGACCTGTGCGCGCTGACGAGCGGTGAGACCCTCCGGCGCGGTGATCACGGAGACGTCACGCAAGTTACGGACATCGCTCCATGTCAGGTCGCCGGTGAAACCCAGCCCCGCAGCATCGACTGAGCGACCCATGACATCCGAGCGCCGCCCCACCGGACGGTGCACCATGGGGTCAACCGCCGCAGTGACATCGACGCGTGAGACGTGCTCGACGTGCATGGCACTCGAACCAACAACGAGCCAATCGGCCCGGCGCACATGCGCATCGCGCTCATCCGTGCTGACATCGCGCAGGTTCTCCGCAAGCAGGCCACCCGTGTCCGCACCGGGCTCCCACGTGAGTGCCGGGGTCCCCGTCACCGCGGGTGCCAGGACTCGAAGCACCGCGCTGAGCGCCACGCCCGCGTCACGAGGCTCAAGGAAACCAAGTCGCACGTGTGCGCCCCGGCCGTCCGAGGCGTACTCGAGCTCACGCACACCCGCGATCGTCGGCGCGCCCCACCATCCGGATATGGGTGCCTTCCACGTCTCGATGCGCAAATCGACCCCGGTGATCCGGTCCGCCCCCACGGAGGCGGTCACCAGGCGTCGAAGCGCTCCGATGTCATCTACGCGCACCTGCCAGGTGTCGCGACGGGCCCGAACACGGGCCCCGGTGACGCTGGACACGGTCAGCACTGTAGGGGCGACGCCTCCGGCTACCCTGACGGCATGGCGCACCGTCTCTCCGTCATCGGCACCGGCTACCTGGGTGCAACCCATGCGGCGTGCATGGCGGAGTTGGGCTTCGAGGTCATCGGCGTCGACGTCGATCCCGCCAAGGTGGAGATGTTGTCCACCGGTCGAGTGCCGTTTTTTGAGCCCGATCTCGAGGAGGTCCTGGCGCGCAATATCGCCTCTGGTCGCCTCACCTTCACTACGTCCTTCGCCGACGCCGGTGAGTTCGCCGACGTCCACTTCATCTGCGTCGGCACACCCCAGCAGGCAGGTGCGAACGCCGCAGACATGACCCAGGTATTCGGTGCAGTCGATGCCCTCGCCTCGCATCTGGGACCTGATGACCTGGTGGTGGGCAAGTCCACCGTTCCCGTGGGAACGGCCGACGCGATCGCCGCTCGGATCACCACCGAAGTCGCCTGGAACCCGGAATTCCTCCGCGAGGGTTTCGCCGTCTCCGACACGCTCTCCCCCGACCGACTCGTGATCGGTGTGCGCAGCGAGCGCGCCGAGACGATTCTGCGCGAGGTTTACGCACCGATCACCGCAACCGGTGTCCCGCTGCTGGTCACGGACTTCCCCACGGCCGAGTTAGTCAAGGTCGCAGCCAACTCCTTCCTCGCGACGAAGATCTCCTTCATCAATGCGATGGCCGAAGTGTGCGAGGCCGCCAGCGCCGACGTCGTGAAGCTTGCCGAGGCGATCGGTTATGACCCTCGCATCGGGAATCGGTTCCTCGCGGCAGGGCTGGGCTTCGGAGGTGGGTGCCTTCCCAAGGACATCCGCGCCTTCATGGCCCGCGCGGGTGAACTCGGCGCCGAGGAGGCGTTGACTTTCCTCCGCGAGGTGGATCAGATAAATCTTCGCCGTCGCAGTCACACCGTGGATCTGGCGCGCAAGATGCTCGGTGGCGCTCTGCGCGGGAAGACAATCTGCATGCTCGGAGCCTCGTTCAAACCCGACAGTGACGACGTTCGGGACTCGCCCGCCCTGGATGTCGCAGTCGCCCTCGCGAACGCGGGTGCCACCGTCGTGGTCACCGACCCGAAGGGCCTGGCGAATGCGGAACGGGTCTATCCAACGCTGACTTACGTCGACGACATCGTCAAGGCGGTGACGGACACGGATCTGGTGATCCTCGGCACCGAATGGCGAGAGTTCCGCGAACTCGATCCCCTCGCACTTGCCGAGGTCACGGCTACACCCCGGATCATCGACGGGCGCAATGCCCTGGACCCCGATGCGTGGCGCGCTGCGGGCTGGACGTACCGGGGACTCGGGCGCCCCGTCCGGTGACATTCCTCCCACCGGAGGACCAGGTAGTCCGGGACATCCTCACGAATAGCAGGCTGTGGTTCGTGGTCGGTCTGGGAAACTCGCCCCACCGCGCGGCCTATCGCGTGGCGCGCTTCTTGCAGTCCATCGGCAAGACGGTGGTGCCCATCCATCCGCGTGCGGAGGTCGTGCACGGCGCTCAGGGGTATCGATCCATCGCCGATGCGGTCACCGTGCACGGGAAGCCCGACGTCGTCGATGTCTTCGTGCGCAGCGACCGCGCAGGTGAATTCGCCGACCAGGCGATCGCGGCGGGGGCGCCTGTCGTGTGGTTTCAACTCGACGTGATCGATGACGCCGCCGCGGAGCGCGTCGTGGACGCCGGCCATGTGATGGTGATGGATCGGTGCCCGGCCATCGAGTATCCGCGGCTCAGCGCTTAATGCGCTCTCCCTTGGCGCGCGCCTGCTGATTCAGGTCGGACTGGTACGTCTCCATGGCATCCAGAAGATCCGGCGAGCCGAGCCCGAGCATTCGCACCGCGAGCAGCCCAGCATTGCGGGAGTTGCCGATGCCCACCGTCGCCACGGGCACACCGGCGGGCATCTGCACGATCGACAACAACGCGTCCATCCCGTCGAGACTGCCCACGGGGACGGGCACACCGATCACCGGCAGCGACGTCACGGACGCCAGCATTCCCGGCAGATGTGCCGCCCCACCTGCGCCGGCGATGATGATTCGGATTCCATCGGCTCGTGCCGCGGACCCGAACTCGACCATCTCGTGCGGCATCCGATGCGCGGACACGACGTCAACCCGGTGCGGAACCCCGAACTCGTCCAGAACCTGGGACGCACCCTCCATGGTGGGCCAATCGGAATCACTTCCCATGCAGACCGCCACCAGCGCAAGGTCACTCATCGATGACCCCCATGAAGTAGTCGGCGGCGTGTCGGGCGCGGTCGAGGAGTGCAGGAAGGTCCGTTCCCACTGCCGTCACGTGGCCGACTTTACGTCCCGGCCGCACCTCCTTGCCGTACAGATGCACGTGCAGCCTGGGGTCCCGGGCCATCACGTGACGGAAGGCCGAGTAGAGGTTCGGTACATCCCCGCCGAGGATGTTCACCATCACCGAGTAGGGCGCGATTGGAGTCGGCGCACCCAGCGGGAGATCGAGCACGGCGCGTAGGTGGTTCTCGAACTGGCTGGTCACGGCACCCTCGATCGACCAATGCCCGGAGTTATGGGGCCGCATGGCGAGCTCGTTGACGAGAATCTCGGATCCGGTGTCGAACATCTCGACCGCGAGCATCCCGGTGACACCCAGGCTCGCAGCGATATCGAGGGCGAGGCGCTGCGCCTCGACCGCCCGGTCGTCGGCAAGGTCGCCAGCCGGAGCGATCACCTCGGCGCAGATCCCATTGATCTGCGTGGTCTGGACAACCGGGTAGGCCACGGATTGACCCGAAGGTGAGCGTGCGACCTGCGCAGCGAGTTCCCGGACGAACGACACACACTCCTCGACCAGCCACTCCGCGCCGAGAGGCAGGGGCACGGACATTGCGGCCGCAAGATCAGCCGCCGATTCGATCCGCCAGACGCCGCGCCCGTCGTAACCGCCGCGTGAGGTCTTCAGGATGATCGGGTAGCCGACGTCATGAGCAAAGTCGATCGCATCCTGGACACCCGTGACCACATCCCACCGGGGTGCCGGGAAACCGGAGAGCGCTCGACGCATGTGTGCCTTGTCCTGGGCATGAAAGAGGGCGGACGGTCCAGGTCTCACCGCGACGCCGAGGGCCTCCACCTGCTCCAGGATCGCCGGCGGAACGTGTTCGTGATCGAAGGTGATCACATCGCACCCGCGAGCGAACTCGATCACATCGGACGGATCGTCGTGGCGACCGATTCGGGTGTCAGCCACCACCTGCGCGGCAGACTCGTCGGGCGACGCCGCGAGGACTCGGAAGTCGATACCGAGCGCAGCTGCCGGGGCAGCGGACATCCGGGCGAGTTGACCGCCGCCCACCATGCCGACCCGAGGGGCGCCGATATCCCGGGTCACACACGGAATCTAGCGACTCCGAGCTACTCGTTTCCGCGCCGACGCTTCTCGTCCGCCTCGATGTACTCGTAGATGCTTCGCTGAATCTGCTCCACATCGGGGACGTCGGTCACGGTGAGACCGTCGTTCTCCCCTGCAGACTGAATCAGCAATGCCCCGTAGTTCAGGACCCGACCCATCGGTGGCACTTCGAAGGAGACGTTATTCACCTTGGACAACGGAATGTCTTTACCGCGACGGGAGATGATCCCGGAGCGAACGATGATCCGGCGATCAGTGAACACGTAGTCGGTGGTGATCCAGCGCAGGAAGGGGAGGAGTGCCCAGAGGATGATGATGAAGAGACCGCCGGCGATGAACAGCCACCGGAGCCACTCCCATCCGGGCAGGTTGGAGGCGAACCATGACAACAGCACGACGAGGCCGATCACCGTGGCCAGGAAGACGATCCCTGGAACGAACAGCGCACGCCAGTGCGGTCGGGTTTCGAACTTGATCACTTCGCCGGGGGCGAGGAGCTTGGCCGGGTATCCCATGGCGTGATCGTCGCATGGATGACATCCCCCGCGCTCACAGACACGGGAGTTCCCCGGTCCTGGACGATCAGGTGTCCCCGGTCGTCGATGTCGGAAGCGATGCCCGTCAGGGTCCCACCCCCCGGAAGGTGCACGGTGACCTCCCGCCCGAGGGTGACGCAGGCCTCGCGGAAGCCCATGACAAGGTCGCTGCCGCCCTCCCGCCATACAGGCAGGAGTCCCTCGAGCAGAACAAGTACGTGCGCGAGTAATTCCGCCCGGTCGGTTCGTCCGCCCTCGACCAGCACGGAGGTTGCCTCCGGTGTCGGAAGTTGTCCGGCGGGCCAGTCGACATTGATGCCGATGCCGACGACGGCGACCGGGCCGACCACCTCCGTCAGCAGGCCCCCGAGTTTGCGCGTGCCGACCACCAGGTCGTTGGGCCACTTGATCCGAGCCGGAACATCGCACGCTGCGACGAGGGCACGTTGGGCAGCCAATGCGGCAGCCATGGTGAGCAGCGGCCACCGCTCTGAAGGCACTTCCGCAAGCGCGACCCGCACGGACATCCACACGCCTGCACCGGCGTTGCTGGTCCACGTGCGGTCCATGCGACCGCGTCCGGCCGTCTGCTCGTCGGCTACGACACACACACCGTCCGAGTCACCCGGAAGATGCGCCAGCACGGCGTTGGTGGACTCAACGCTGTCCAGGACGACCGGCTCCGGCCACGACCCGCCCAGCGCTCGCATGCGCGCAACGACAAGAGAGGGGTCGAGAGCACTCACGTGGCTAAGGTACGCAGTCAGGGAGGCCGCATGAGCGCCGCAACGGATGAGTCCCACGGTTTGGACCCACGCACCAGCGCGGGCAAAGCCGAGATCCTGAAATCCCGACGCGCGGAGGCCGCGGCCCTGCGGTCGGAGGCGGTGGACAAGCAGCACGCCAAAGGCAAGATGACCGCCCTCGAACGCATCGAGGCACTGCTCGATCCGGGGAGCTTCCAGCCCATCGACGGCCTCGTGCGGCATCGCTCCCACAACTTCGGTCTTGAGAACAACCGCCCCTTCGGTGACGGCGTCATCACCGGCTACGGCACGATCGACGGTCGCCAGGTCTGCATCTTCGCGCAGGACTTCACCGTTTTCGGTGGATCACTCGGCGAGGTCTTCGGCGAGAAGATCACCAAGATCATGGATCTCGCGATGAAGACCGGCTGCCCCATGATCGGCCTCAACGACTCTGGCGGCGCACGTATCCAAGAAGGGGTCGTATCACTCGCTCTCTACGGAGAGATCTTCAAGCGCAATGTGCACGCCTCAGGAGTCATCCCGCAGATCTCGGTGATCATGGGTCCCTGCGCGGGCGGTGCGGTCTACTCACCCGCGATCACGGACTTCACCGTCATGGTGGATCAGACCTCGCACATGTTCATTACGGGACCCGACGTCATCAAGGCGGTGACCGGCGAAGACGTTGCCTTCGAGGACCTCGGCGGCGCGCGCACCCACAACGCCAAGTCAGGCGTCTCGCACTATATGGCTGACGATGAGAACGACGCCCTGGACTACGTGCGCGCCCTGCTGTCCTTTCTGCCGAGCAACAACCTGTCCGACCCACCGGTGTTCCCGACCGAGGTGCCGATGGAGTTCACGGAGGAGGACTACAGCCTCGACCGGATCATCCCGGACTCCCCCAACCAGCCCTACGACATGCATCGCATCATCGAGGCGGTCCTCGACGACGAGTTCCTCGAGACCCAGCCGCTCTTCGCGCCGAACATGATCACGGGGTTTGGCCGGATCGAGGGACACGCGATCGGGGTGGTGGCGAACCAGCCTATGCACCTCGCAGGCACCCTAGACATTGATGCTTCGGAGAAGGCTGCGCGCTTCGTGCGCACCTGCGATGCATTCAACGTCCCCGTGCTCACCTTCGTCGACGTCCCCGGGTTCCTCCCTGGGACCGATCAGGAGTGGGAGGGGATCATCCGGCGTGGCGCCAAGTTGATCTACGCCTACTCGGAGGCGACCGTTCCACTGCTCACCGTGGTCACACGGAAGGCGTACGGCGGCGCCTACCTGGTGATGGGTTCGAAGAACCTCGGCGCCGATATCAACCTTGCCTGGCCCACGGCGGAGATCGCGGTGGTCGGCGCGCAGGCTGCGGTCAACATTCTGTACCGCAAGGAGCTTGCCGTGGCGACCGATCCCGAGGCAGAGCGCGCCCGCTTCATCGACGAGTACCAGCAGGCCCTGGCCAACCCCTACATGGCAGCCGAGCGCGGCTATATGGATCGCGTGATCCTCCCGCATGAGACCCGCCTGCAGCTCACACGCGCGTTGCGTGCGGTGCGCAACAAGCGCGCGAGCCTTCCGCCGAAGAAGCACGGGAACATCCCCCTGTGAGTGACGCACCTGTGCTCCGTGTCATTTCCGGAGAGGCAACCGAAGAGGACGTCGCCGCGATCCTGGCCGCCTTCGCGCAGATTCCCGCGGAGGAAACAACAGCCGATGCGTGGACCGCTCGCTCACCCGGATTGCGCACGCCCCTCGAACACGGACCCCTCGCCTGGCGCATGTCCCTGCGGTGACGATGCGTCTCGTCCTCGCCTCCCAATCACCCGCCCGCCTCACTGTCCTCCGCAATGCAGGAGTCATTCCGATCGTGCAGGTGAGCTACGTCGATGAAGACGCTCTCACACACGAGAACCTGGAGGCCACTCCCGCGGAGATCTGTCTCCTGCTCGCCCGGGCGAAAGCGGAGGCGGTGGCGCCCCAGTTCGTCGGACAGGACGTCATGGTGCTCGGGTGCGACTCGGTGTTCGACGTCGATGGGATCGCGTATGGCAAGCCAGGAAGCGCGGAGCAAGCCAAGGCCCGCTGGAACGTGATGATGGGGCGCTCCGGGATCCTGCGCACGGGTCATTGGCTCATCGACCCCAATTCCGGCCGCGCCCAGGGGGACGTCGCCGATACGACGGTCCACATGGGGACCATCTCGGACGCCGAGATGGATGCCTACCTCGCGACCGGAGAGCCCTTCCAGGTCGCAGGGGGGTTCACCCTCGATGCACTCGGCGGAGCTTTCGTCGACGGCGTGGAAGGCGACCCGTCGAACGTGGTCGGACTGTCCCTTCCCACCCTGCGTCGATTGCTCGCGGACTTCGGGATCACCTGGACCGACCTCTGGGAACCCCGTCGCTAGAGTCACGCACGTGCGCACGGTGCTCATCGCGAATCGCGGGGAAATCGCGGTTCGCATCATCCGAGCATGTCGCGATGCGAGACTCACGTCGGTTGCGATCTACGCGGAGCCGGACCGTGATGCCCTCCACGTGCAACTCGCGGACGAGGCATACGCCCTCGGTGGATCGACGGCTACGGAGACTTACCTCGACATCGCGAAGGTGATCGATGTCGCCCGGAAATCCGGTGCCGACGCAGTGCACCCGGGCTACGGATTCCTGTCGGAGAACGCGGAATTCGCCCAGGCGGTGATCGATGCCGGACTGACGTGGATCGGACCCCCACCGCAGGCCATTCGCGACCTTGGCGACAAGGTCTCCGCGCGCCACATCGCGCAGCGCGCGGGTGCTCCCCAGGTTCCCGGGACCGCCGATCCCGTGAGCGACGCAAGCGAGGTGGTCGCCTTCGCGCAGGAGAACGGGCTGCCGGTCGCGATCAAGGCGGCGTTCGGTGGCGGTGGTCGCGGCTTGAAGGTGGCGCGCACGATCGAGGAGATTCCCGAGCTCTACGAGTCCGCCGTACGCGAGGCGATCGCGGCATTCGGTCGCGGAGAATGCTTCGTCGAGCGCTACCTCGACAAGCCTCGGCATGTCGAGACCCAATGTCTTGCAGATGCCAAGGGGAATGTGGTCGTGGTCTCCACACGCGACTGCTCGCTCCAGCGTCGCCATCAGAAGCTCGTGGAGGAAGCCCCCGCCCCGTTCCTCACGCCGGAACAGATCGAGCAGCTCTACGCATCATCGAAGGCGATCCTGCGTGAGGCCGGATATGTCAACGCAGGGACTTGCGAGTTCCTCGTGGGCGCGGACGGGACGATCTCGTTCCTCGAGGTCAACACCCGGCTGCAGGTGGAGCACCCGGTGTCGGAGGAGGTCACCGGCATAGACCTCGTGCGCGAGCAGTTCCGCATCGCCGACGGCGGAGTGATCGACTATCCGGATCCCGAGGTGCGCGGGCACTCGATCGAGTTCCGCATCAACGGCGAGGATCCCGGGCGCGGCTTCCTTCCTGCTCCGGGAACGCTGACCACGTTCACGGTGCCTAGCGGCCCTGGTGTGCGGGTCGACGCCGGATTCCAGGCGGGGGATGTCATCGGCGGGAACTTCGATTCCCTCCTCGCCAAGCTGATCGTGACGGGTCGGGACCGCACCGAGGCCATCGAGCGCTCGCGTCGCGCACTCGACGAACTGAAGGTTGAGGGGATCGCCACGGCGACTCCGTTCCATCGAGCCGTCGTGCGCGACACCGCCTTCGCGCCGCCCGACACAGACACACCCTTCAGCGTCCACACCCGATGGATCGAGACCGAGTTCGATAACCAGATCCCCGCGTACGGGTCGACCGTGGATTGTGAAGTACCCGAAACACGTCAGAGCGTCATCGTCGAGGTCGGGGGCAAACGACTCGAGGTCACCGTCCCAGCCGGTTTCACGCGTTCCGCCAACGGTGGCTCGCAGAAGCGCACCAAGCGGACCCGCAGCCGAGTGGAACATGTCGCGTCCGGTGACGCCGTCGTCGCACCCATGCAGGGGACGGTCGTGAAGGTCGAAGTGACCGAGGGCCAGTCGGTATCGAAGGGCGATCTCATCGTGGTGCTCGAAGCGATGAAGATGGAGCAGCCACTCACCGCACATAAGGACGGGACCGTCACCCGCCTTCAGGCCACCCCCGGAACAACGGTTCCCTCGGACACCGTGCTCTGCGAAATCGTGGACGCCTAGCCTTCCGTGATCCGGTTGCGGATCGCCGAGACGTAATCCGTCGGAGCACCCGCGGCCTCGGCAGCGCACGCGAGGTTCTCCAAGTAGTCCGCCGCAGGTAATCCACCCTCGTACGCGTCGAGGACGTACGCCCACGCGAGGACCTCAGCGTCCATGGTGTCGACACGCACGCGGATCTTGCGCCACATCCCGAGTTCGACGTCCTCCCAAATGTCCAAGGTCATCTCGTCGAGTCGGGTGACGTCGTAGAGCATCGTGAAGACTGACGAGCCCGGGTCCTCCACCATGGTGCACATCGCGCCGAACCCCACCAACTCGTCTCCCGCGAACGTCAGGCGCCAGCCCCGCACCCAGCCGATCCCCTGAGCGGGGGACGCGGGTGCCCGCTCGGCCATGCGGTGGGGGTCGAGGTTCATCCCGTAGGCCGCGTACAGGGTCACACGCCCAGAGTAGGTGTCTGCCGCCCGTAACGGAATATTCACCGCGGTAGGCAAGGATGACCGACGTGAGCCACGTCGCGATCATCGGAGCGGGCCCAGGCGGTTACGAGGCCGCACTCGTGGGACGCCAGTTGGGCGCCGAGGTCACGCTCATTCACCAGGGCGTGGGTGGATCCGCAGTCTTGACCGACTGCGTCCCGAGCAAAGCCCTTGTTGCCACGGCCGGAGCTGTGACCGAGGTAGCCGACTCGGGCGCCGTGGGCGTCCGCATCCACGGGGCAGCACCCTCAGCCGCGGGAATCTCGGTCGATCTCTCAGCCGTCAACGCCCGCATCCTGGACATGGCCCAGACCCAGAGCGCGGACATCGCCGCGCAACTCACCGCACGCGGGGTGCGCCTAATCGAGGGCTTCGCCCGCTTCACCGGGACCACTCAACTCGCGGTCGCCCACACACATGGTGCATCGGAGAGCATCGACGCGGACGTCATCCTGATCGCCACGGGAGCCAGGCCCCGAACGATGCCCGATGCGGAGCCAGATGGCGAGCGCATCCTCACCTGGGAGCAGCTCTACACCCTGCCGACATTGCCCGAGCACCTGATCGTGGTGGGCTCCGGCGTCACCGGTGCGGAATTTGCTTCCGCCTACCGAGCCCTGGGATCCGAGGTGACGTTGGTCTCCTCCCGCGACCGGGTGCTTCCCGGAGAGGACGCCGATGCCGCCCGCGTGATCGAGGACGTCTTCGCCCAGCGAGGGATCACCGTCCTTTCTCAGTCGCGCGCAGCAGCCGCACACCGCACATCCCACGGCGTCACCGTCACCCTGACGGACGGACGGGCCATCGATGGGAGTCACGTGCTCATGGCGGTGGGGTCACTCCCGAACAGCAATGACATCGGGCTTGACGTCGCAGGAGTCGAGATCGACGAACGCGGGTTCATCGTGACCGATCGGGTCTCGCGCACGAATGTCCGTGGTGTCTACGCAGCGGGTGACGTCACCGGTGTGCAGATGCTCGCGTCCGTCGCCGCGATGCAGGGACGTATCGCCATGTCGCACGCCCTGGGGGACGCCGTGAACCCGCTCGAGGTCGATCACGTATCGAGCACGGTCTTCACGGCGCCGGAGATCGCCACCGTGGGTCTATCCCAGGCACAACTCGACGCGGGTGATGCACGTGCCGACGTCTACATGATGCCCCTGGCCACCAACGCTCGAGCGAAGATGGAGGAGATCGAACACGGGTTCATCAAGATCATCTGCCGACGCACCTCACGGATCATCGCCGGTGCCGTCGTGGTCAGCCCGCACGCCAGTGAACTCATCCACCCCCTGACCATTGCCGTGGAGCAGCGGCTCACCGTGGATCAACTGGCGCAGACGTTCACGGTCTACCCCAGCCTGACCGGGTCGATCGCCGAAGCAGCCCGGCGTTTGCACCTCGCGGCGGAGTAGGTTGCCGGGGTGCCGTTCAACGCCGAGACCCAAGCCCTGCAGGACAAGGCCGCAGAGTCCGCGGCGACGCTGCGCGCACTCACGGGGGTCGAGACCCACGATGTGGCCGTCGTTCTCGGATCCGGCTGGGTCCCTGCCGCGGACCTCCTCGGCACGACGGTGGCTGAGTTCCCGAATACCGAACTCCCCCACTTCTCGGCTTCCGGGGTCGATGGGCATGCCGGGACCATTCGCAGCGTCGATGCCGATGGCACACGCGTACTCGTCTTCCTGGGTCGCACGCACTTGTACGAAGGCAAGGGTGTCGATGCGGTCACGCACGGTGTGCGCACCGCGCAACAGGCGGGCTGCCGCACCATCATGTTCACGAATGGCTGCGGTGGCCTCGATCCCGAGTGGAGCCCTGGGACACCCGTCCTCATCGCGGACCACATCAATTTGACGGGGGCCTCCCCACTGCACGGGGCGGACTTCGTCGACCTGACGAACCTCTACTCCCCGCGACTACGCGATATGTGCCGCGAGATCGATCCGACTCTCGTGGACGGCGTCTATGCGCAATTCCGCGGCCCGATGTACGAGACGCCGGCGGAAATCGGGATGGTGCGAGCGATCGGCGGCACGCTCGTGGGGATGAGTACCGCGCTCGAGGCAATCGTCGCGCGTTCGGTCGGGCTGGAGATCCTGGGCGTCTCCCTCGTGACGAACCTCGCGGCGGGAATGGCCGGGCCGCTCAATCATGAAGAGGTGCTGGCCGCAGGAAAGGCAGCCGCGACACGTATGGGTGGCTTGCTCGCCACCGTCATCCGAAAAATCCCATGACCCTGCGCGCGCGAGCCGAGGCCTGGCTCGCCGAGGACCCCGATCCGGACACCCGGGCACAACTCCAGGCGATCCTTGACGACGAGTCCCAACTGGCTGATTGCTTCGCGCAGCGACTCACCTTCGGCACTGCAGGCCTGCGCGGCGCACTCGGCCCCGGCCCGAACCGTATGAATCGCGTGGTCGTCACCCAGGCCGCGGCGGGGCTGGCCGCCTACCTCACGGCTTCACATCCCCACGGGTGTGCGGTGGTCATCGGTTACGACGCACGTCACAATTCCGAGGCCTTCGCCCGAGACACGGCAGAGGTCCTGACGGGTGCCGGAATCTCCGTGATGGTCTTCCCCACCCCCTGTCCCACACCCGTGTTGGCGTACGCGATCCGACGGCTGGGGTGCGCGGCCGGGGTGATGGTGACCGCCAGCCACAACCCGCCCCAGGACAACGGCTACAAGGTCTACCTCGGAGACGGGTGCCAGATCATCCCGCCCGCCGACGCGGAGATCGAGGCCGAGATCGCCCGCATTGCGCAACTCCCCCTCGCCGACATCCCGCGCGGAGAGGAGTGGGACACCCTCGGTGAGGGCATCACCGACGACTACATCCGGCGCGCCGCCTCACTGATCTCGCCGAAGGCGGCCCGAGACATCTCCATCATCTACACACCACTGCACGGAGTCGGAGGAGACGTTCTCACCAGGCTGTTCGCCACGGTCGGATTCGGACCGCTCACCACGGTGGCCGCGCAGTTCGACCCGGATCCGGACTTCCCCACGGTCACCTTCCCCAACCCGGAGGAACCGGGAGCCCTCGATCTCGCCCTCGCGCAGAGCTCCGGTGCCGACATCATCATCGCCAACGATCCCGACGCTGACCGCTGCGCACTCGCAGCACAGGATCGCACCGGAACCTGGCGAATGCTCCGCGGCGACGAACTCGGCTCCCTGCTCGCCTGGTGGATTACCCAGCGAGCGCAGCCAGCGGAGCGCCGCGTCCTCGCTCAATCGATCGTCTCGTGCTCATTGCTCGCCCGCATCGCCGAGGCCAACGGCTACGACTACGCGCGCACCCTCACCGGCTTCAAGTGGATCGGTCGCCTCCCCGGCCTCGCGTACGGGTACGAGGAAGCTCTGGGCTACTGCGTCGACCCGGAGGCCGTCGCCGACAAAGACGGAATCACCGCCGCGCTCCTGACCGCGGAGATGTGCGCGCACCTGAAGTTCCACGGGATGAACGTGGACGACGTCCTCGACGACCTCGCCCTCACCTACGGCCTCTACGCCACCGACCAGGTCTCCGTGCGCGTCAGCGACCGAGCACGCATCCCGGAAATCGTCGCCGCACTCCGATCGAACCCACCGCTCACCATCGCCGGTACGCGGGTCACGAGTTTCCTCGACCTCGAATCACCCGACTCCGACCTCCCGCCCACCGACGGCCTGCTCTTCGAACTCGAGGGAAACGCCCGAGTGATCATCCGCCCGAGTGGCACCGAACCCAAGGTCAAGTGCTACCTGCAGACCGTCGTGCACGTCACCGGCAGCCTGGAGGCCGCCCGCGCCCAGGCAGGCGAACAACTTCACGCTCTCGCCGAAGCCGTCCGCACCTGGCTCGACTAGGTGGTGTCCACGTATGCGAAACTCGCGCGATGGAGGTCGAAACGTGACCCAGCCGTTGAACGACGAGAGCGCGGAATCGCTTCCGCGATTCGCGGGCGACGTGAACCTCTTCACGGCACCCATGACGACTGTCGTCTTGGCAGAGGATCTCCTTGATGGATCACCCGAGGCTGTCCTCGTAGGGGCCCGCGTCGTCGTCGAGGACGACGAGGTCGCCTTCGCCGGCGAGGTCATCGATATCCGCGACCGGGTGTTTACGGTGAAACTCACCGACTGCGTCTCGGGCTGAAGCAGACGCGTGGCCTCCTGGCTACAGTGACGACGTGACCTCGACCGCGCTGGACTACTCCAACGCCGACCTCCGCGCCCTCCTGCTTGGGCTGCCCGGTGTCGATCAGATCGGCGCCGAGGGCCGGGTCGCAATGCTGGGAACACGGTCGATCAAGACGTCGTCGAAGGTGTTCGCACTCGATCTGGCGATCACAATGGTCGATCTGACCACCCTCGAGGGAATGGACACCCCCGGCAAGGTGACCGCCCTCTGCGCGAAGGCGGTGCACCCGGACCCCACGGATCCCACCTGCCCGTCGGTGGCGGCGGTCTGCGTCTACGGAGACCTCGTCGGGGTCGCGCGCAGCGCGGTGGGTGACCGCGTGCACGTCGCCGCAGTCGCCACCGCATTCCCCAGCGGTCGGGCCACGTTGCCCGTGAAGATCATGGACACGCACGACGCTGTCGCCGCCGGTGCGGACGAGATCGACATGGTGATCGACCGAGGAGCATTCCTCGCCGGGGACTACCTCAAGGTCTACTCGGAGATCGTGGAGATCAAGCAGGCCTGCGGTTCCGCGCACCTGAAGGTCATCCTGGAGACCGGTGAACTCAAGACCCTCGACAACGTGCGGCGGGCAAGTTGGCTTGCGATGCTCGCGGGCGCGGACTTCATCAAGACCAGCACAGGCAAGGTGACACCGGCGGCCACCCTCCCGGTGACGCTGGTGATGCTCGAAGCAGTGCGGGACTTCGCGGACTCCCACGGCAGGCGTGTCGGGGTAAAGGCCGCGGGCGGAATCCGCACGGCCAAGGATGCGATCAAGTACCTCGTACTGGTCAAGGAGACCGTCGGGGATGCCTGGCTAACCCCGGACCTGTTCCGGTTCGGCGCCTCGACACTGCTCAATGACCTGCTCCAGCAGCGCCAACGGATGACCACCGGCCACTATTCCGGCCCCGACTACGTCACAATCGACTGACCATGACCTTCGACTACGCACCCGCACCCGAGTCCCGGGCCGTCGTGGACATCGCCCCGCACTACGGCCTGTTCATCAACGGGAAGTTCGTCGAGCCTCGTTCGGGGAACTACTTCAAGACGATCAACCCGGCATCGGAGGAGGTGCTCTCCGAGGTCAGCGAGGCGGGCCAGGCCGACGTCGATGCAGCAGTGTCGGCAGCCCGCAAGGCCTTCGGCAAGGTGTGGGGGCCGATGGAGGGCCGCGACCGGGCGAAATACCTATTCCGTATTGCGCGGATCATTCAGGAGCGCTCGCGCGAGTTGGCGGTCCTGGAGTCCCTCGATAACGGGAAGCCGATTCGTGAGTCACGTGATGTCGACGTTCCCTTGGCTGCGGCTCACTTCTTCTACCACGCGGGGTGGGCGGACAAACTCGCGTTCGCCGGGTTCGGTGACAACCCGCAGTCCCTCGGTGTAGCCGCGCAGGTCATCCCGTGGAACTTCCCGCTTCTCATGCTCGCCTGGAAGATCGCACCCGCGCTCGCGTGCGGAAACACGGTCGTCCTCAAGCCCGCTGAGACGACCCCCCTCACTGCGCTGGCCTTCGCCGACATCTGCCAACAAGCCGACCTCCCACCCGGCGTGGTCAACATCCTCACCGGGGCAGGCGAGACCGGCCGGATGCTCGTCGAACATCCTGACGTGGACAAGGTCGCGTTCACCGGTTCCACCGAGGTGGGCAAGGCCATCCAGCGCGCGGTTGCCGGCACCGGCAAGAAACTCACCCTCGAGCTCGGTGGGAAAGCGGCCAACATCATCTTTGATGACGCCCCCATCGACGAGGCGATCGAAGGCATCGTCAACGGCATCTACTTCAACCAGGGTCACGTCTGCTGCGCCGGAAGTCGACTGCTGGTCCAGGAATCCATCCAGGCGGACGTACTCGCCGCTCTCAAGCGCCGCCTCGGCACCTTGCGCCTCGGAGACCCCCTGGACAAGAACACCGATATCGGTGCGATCAACTCCCGCGACCAGTTGACGAAGATCGAGGAGCTGACCGAGTCCGGTGAGGCGGAAGGTGCGCAACGCTGGAGCCCGGCATGCGCGATCCCGGAGAAGGGATTCTGGTTCCCTCCGACGGTGTTCACGAACGTCACCCAGGCCCACCGCATCGCGCGCGAGGAGATCTTCGGACCCGTCCTGTCGGTCCTGACCTTCCGCACCCCCGACGAAGCGGTGGAGAAGGCGAACAACACCCCCTTCGGCCTCTCCGCGGGAATCTGGACGGAGAAGGGCAGCCGGATCCTCTGGATGGCCAACCGAGTCAAGGCCGGTGTGGTCTGGGCGAATACGTTCAACCGTTTCGATCCCACCAGCCCCTTCGGTGGCTACAAGGAGTCCGGGTTCGGGCGCGAAGGCGGAATCCAGGGATTGGGTGCGTATCTCGCGGTGGAGGACCCGTCATGACCGAGCGCGTCGAGGTGCGCAAGACGCACAAACTGTTCATCGGTGGCGCTTTTCCGCGCAGCGAGTCTGGGCGCACCTACGAGGTCACGGATAGCAGCGGCACGTTCCTCGCCAACGTCGCGCAAGCCTCGCGCAAGGACGCCCGCGACGCAGTCCTTGCCGCACGAGCTGGAACCACTGCGTGGGCGAAGGCCACCGCCTACAACCGAGGCCAGGTGCTCTATCGCATCGCCGAGGTGATGGAAGGCCGTCGCGATCAGTTCATCGCAGACATCGAACAGGGTGAAGGCGTTTCATCGAAGAAGGCCGCAGCCCAACTCGATGCCGCCATCGACCGCTGGGTCTGGTACGCAGGGTGGGCGGACAAGTTCGCGCAGGTCGCGGGCAGCAGCAACCCCGTTGCGGGCCCCTACTTCGACTTCTCCCTTCCCGAGCCCACGGGCGTCGTTGCAGCAGTCGCCCCGCAGCAGCCGAGCCTGATCGGTCTGGTCAGCGTGATCGCCCCGATCATCGTCACCGGTAACGCCGTCATCGTGATGCCCAGTCCCGTGCATCCGATCCCGGCGATCACCCTCTCTGAGTGCCTCGCCACCTCGGACGTTCCCGCCGGTGTCGTCAACATCCTCACGGGAGCACCCGGAGAGGTGATGCCCTGGCTTGCCTCGCATGCAGACGTCAATGCGCTTGATCTCACCGGGATCGTGGATGCGGGCCTCGCCGCCGACCTCGAACGCGAGGCGGCGGGCACGGTCAAGCGCGTGCGCGGACCGAAGCCCGATGCGGACTGGTCCGCCACTCCGACGGTGTCGCGCATGCGCGCGTTCGTGGAGGTGAAGACCGTGTGGCACCCGATGGGTGTCTAGGACGCGAGCACCTCGCGCGGTGAGATCACCACGAGACCCGGGACATCGATGCGCGTGAAGCCCACGTCCCGAGTTAACAGTCGGTCCGCGGCGCGCACGGCACCTGCCGCGATCAAGTAGTCCGGGAGGATCCTGCTGCGGCCCTGGCCTCGACGTTGACCCCAGAGGGCACCCGCAGCACTCGCTTCCTCCCACACGATGGGAGTCAGTTCGATATCCAAGGCGTCCACCAGGGCTCGAACTCGCTGCTCACTGACGGAATGTGCGACGAGTTCGGCCACGACAACGGGGGAAACAACCAGTGAGCCCTCCTCCAAGCACGCGTCGATCGCCTTCTGCGATTCCTCGGCGAACTCGGAATCGTTGAGCCAGATGTCGAGAAAGATGTTCGTATCGACCGCCGTGATCACTCAACGTCCCAGGCTCGGATGGGGCGCAGCTCGCGCATGATCTCGTCAGTCGAGCGACCGTCCGCGAGAATCCCGCGGAACTGGGACCAGTCGACCTTCGTGCGCTTCTTGCGACCCACGAACTCGTTGCCCCGCACCTCGAACTCCAGTTGATCGCCCGGCTCGATGCCCAGCGCGTCGCGGACGCTCTTCGGGAGCGTCACTTGGCCCTTACTCGAGATCTTGTATTCCATGGGGCCAGAGTAAAGATTTCCCTGAGAGAAGTAAAGAATTCCATGCATTCATGGTGACTGACCCCACTCACGCCAGCAACCCTCACCCCACGACGCGGGACGACCCGTCAAGTGCCGATTTGCCTGTGGATGACGAGGTACGGGACTACCGTGCGCCCATGACGAAAGCCCGGGCATTCGCGATAGCGGCAGGTATCTCCTGGTTCGACATGGCGCTCTCCTTCATCCTGAACCTCTTCGACGTCTACCCGTCGACTGACGTGAAGCCCTTCAGCTATGGCGACAACGCGGCAGGAATCGCTGGTGCCCTCGGTCGAATGTTCGACTGGATCAGCTACTTCACGAACCTCAGCAACGTCCTCGTCGCCATCGTGCTCACCATGCTTGCGCGCAACCTCTACCGCACCGGCCTGATGTGGGGGACGCTGCGGATGGATTCCCTCCTCATGATCTCCGTCACTGGTTTGATCTTCGCCATCGTCCTGGCGCCGGACTCAAGTCCCGAAGGCCTCTACATCGTCACCAATGCCCTTAGTCACTACGTCATCCCGGTTCTGACCGTGTTGATGTTCTTGATCCTGGGGCCACGCCGCCAAATCACCTTCGCCACGGTCTTCACGGCTTTGATCATTCCGATCGGCTGGGCCGTCTACATCCTCGTTCGAGGTTCGATCATCAACGCCCACCCGTATGGCTTCCTCAACGCCGCCGAACTCGGCCTGAGCGCTGCCATCGTCAACATCTGCGGTGTCGCCGTGCTTGGGATCATCATCGGCGTGATCTTCTGGGCGCTCGATCGACTGTTGTCTCGCCGCACCGCCTAGGAACACACGCACGGCTGGCAGGCAACCTGAGCTCCACCGGCTCTTCCGTGGTCATGCTCGACTGACCTGCCCTCTCGGGGAGCGGAGGTCGCTAATCCCCGAGGACAGTCCGGGCAGCACGCCCAGCCGCGGCCGGGTACGAGCCACCGAAGAGGACCGCGTGGACGAGTAGCGGGTAGATCTGGTGAAGACCCAGCGACGAGCGCCACCCTGGCCAGAGCGGCCACACCTCCTCCGCCTCGCTTTCGTAGCCCTCGAAGATCTCCTCGAGCCAGGGTGCCCCGAACAGGGCGAGCATCGCAAGGTCCCCCAGTCGGTGACCACCATGCGCCGAGGGATCGATCACGACAGCATCTCGCTTGCGCCACAGCACGTTTCCGCTCCAGAGGTCCCCATGCACCCGCGCAACCCTCTCCCGCGGCCCCACACATGCACCCGATTCCGACTCCAGTACGTCGGCAAGACGCTCGAGATCAGCACGATCACCCGACGTCAGTCCCGCGTGATCGAGGAAGGGGCGGATCCGACCCTGCGCGTAGAAACTTCCGAAGGTCTCCCACTCACCCGCCGGCAGGTCGAGTGATGCGATGAAACCACGTTCGGACCCGGGAGGTAGCTCACCGAAGGAATCAGCTCCGAGGGCGTGCATGTGCACGAGGGATCGACCGAAATGCTTGGCGGCTGACGCAGTCGCCGGTGCGGTCAGGATGGTCTCGAGGACGAGTCGATCGTCCTCGACGTCCAGGATCCGCGGCACCCTCGGGCCGAATTCACCCTCCGACAACCAGCGCAGCCCGGCGGCCTCGAAACGGTAGGCCTCGGCTGGCAATCCCGGCCGGGACTTCAGATACGGGCTAGTCCTCATCTCCGGACCGCCTACGCAGCCACAGGACGACGCCGACGCCCACGGCGACGGCAATGAGGCCGATTGCCACGACCGGCATCGCACGCCGACCCTGCTCGATCACGTTCTCCGCGCGCTCGAGGGTCTCCTCCGCAGCACCGAGCACGGCATCGGTCTGGTCGAGGGCGTCCCGTACCCGACCCAAATGATTGCGCAACTCCTCGACTCGAACCTGCTGGTCCTGCAGCGCATCCACCAAAGCCATCTCAGCCCGCCATCTCCACCTTGAGCGCGGCATATCCCGGCTTGATGTGATTGTTGATGATGTCCAACCTCTCATCGAACGGAATGAAGGCGCTTTTCATGGCATTGACAGTCAACCATTGCAGGTCGTCCAAAGTCCACCCGAAAGCCTCACAACACAACTGCATTTCCCTGGTCATGGACGTTCCAGACATGAGGCGGTTGTCGGTGTTGATGGTGACCCGGAAACCCAGCTTGCGCAGCAAACCGATTGGGTGCTTCTCGATCGTTGGTGCCACGCCAGTCTGAATATTCGACGTGGGGCACAACTCCAGGGGAATTCGTCGATCGCGCACATACGCTGCGAGCTTGCCCAAATGAGCCTTACCGTCGGGATCAACGCTGATGTCATCGACGATCCGCACACCATGACCGAGACGATCGGCCCCGCACCACTGGATCGCCTCCCATATCGACGGCAACCCGAAGGCCTCCCCCGCGTGGATCGTGAAATGCGCATTCTCCCGACGCAAATACTCGAAGGCATCCAGGTGCCGGGTGGGCGGGAACCCTGCCTCTGCACCGGCGATGTCGAACCCCACCACTCCACGGTCCCGGTAGGACACCGCCAGCTCGGCGATTTCACGCGAGTGCGTTGCGGTCCGCATCGCGGTCAGCAGCACGCCAACCCGAATCCAGTGACCTGCTGAACGAGCCGACGCGACACCCTCCTCGATTCCGGCGAGTACCGCCTCGACCACCTCGTTAAGGGTTAAGCCCTTCTGAACGTGGAGCTCCGGCGCGTACCGCACCTCCGCATACACCACCCCGTCAGCGGCGAGATCCTCCGCGCACTCCCGCGCGACCCGCGCCAAAGCGGGCGCCGTCTGCGTCACGCCCACGGTGTGCTGGAAGGTATCCAGGTAACGCTCGAGCGAGCCCGAGTAGGCCGCCTCGGAGAACCAGCGGGAGAGTGTCTCCGCGTCCTGGGCGGGCAGCCCCGCATACCCGGATTCCTCCGCTAGGTCGATCACCGTCTGAGCTCGAAGTCCACCATCCAGATGGTCGTGCAGGAGCGCCTTGGGGGCCCTCCTGATCACATCGGGCGGGGGCACGGAGGCGGACATGTGGTCACGGTAGCGCCGCCGACGCGCGAAGGCCGACGTGGGCCGGGCAGACTCAGACGTGCAATAGGGCCCTGTCCCTGGGAGGTGCAGTGCACGCGACACCGGAGCAGAGCGCCTCATGGCTGAGGTACCGAATGGCGGAACTGGGGATCCATTCGCTCGACGAACTCGCCGAGGCCTGCGGATCGGACAAGGGCAATCTCTCGCGGATTTTCCGCCAACAGCAACGCCCACGCGTCGATGCACTGGAACCCCTGGCAGCCGGGCTCCAGGTGGGTGTCTACAAAATCCTAGTGCGTATCGGGGCAGTCGACCCCGACAATGACATCCCGCCCGTCGTCACTAAGGCCGGCCGCAAGGTGACGTTCAGTTGGCCGAAGGATCGCTCCCGGGTGAGCGCGGCAGCGTCATCGAGTTCCTCCAGGCGTTGAGGACCGTCTCCCCAAGGTTCGGGTCGAGATCCAGGCAGGCTGCCATTACGTTGGCCTCGGACAACTCGACGTGTGCCGTCACACTCACATGGCCGTCGTTCCGTTCGACACTGATTCGGGGTGGTCCATCCCAGGTCAGGGTGAGTCGAATAGGTGTTTCCCCCGCGAAATCCACGTGTCCCCTGGTGGCCATGCCCGGGTCATAGCCGCATAGCGACCCTGGCACCAGCGCCTAACCTTGGCAGACTACGTAGCGCCTTCACAACCATCGTTGCCGCACAGGGGACTGCAACGCAGGTACGTAACGTACGTACGCGCTGACTTCGTGCTGGTCGCGCCCGAGCACTGAGAGTGCGCGAACCCCCCGCGACCGCGCACTCGTGTCGAACGCGACCCACCACTACCGATGGCCGTCGCAACCACCATCCCGGAGACGACAGTTGCGTTTACGCATCTCATCCATTGTGTCGGAGCCAGCCCTCGTGTGCAGTGGATCGAGCACGTCGCCCTTCTACACCCCGGGCATACCCGGGGGGAGGCGAGACTGGTGAAGGGACTCCGGGTAGCCCTGACGACCCACGCCACCCCTCACTACAGTGGTGGCAAGGGGGTTTTGCCGTGTCCATGAGTGACGACCCGATACCGAAGCCGCAGTTCTCCCACTTCCTGGCGACCTTCCCGCACCCGATCACCGTGCCCCGGGCACTGGTGCGCGGGCCATTGTCGAATTTCTCCGCGGGGGGAGGTTTCCTGTCCTTTCCGACGGAGGAAGACACCCTCCGCACCATGGGCGCCTACGGGTACACCGACGAGGAAATGGACCGCTATGCCCTCGTGCCCCTGGGCCTCTCCTCCACTCTCACCGATTGCTTCAAGCAATCCGAGACCATCATCATGACCTTCGACGACATGATGGCCCGCTACAGCTATCCCGACATTGATCAAGACTTGTGGAGCGGGATTCGCGATCGCTTCGGCGGGGGCGATGTCGTGAACGCGCCGATCGTTGCTCAGGGCACGACCTTGGGGGTGCTCGGCTTCAACACGACCGAGCATCGACGCTGGTCCTCGCAGGAGATCGCGTACGTCGAAGGCACCTGCGCGGTGCTCGGGATCTGGGCTACGCATCCACTCAGTGGCGTCCAGACTCCGCAGATCTGGCGCCCCGTCGGCGAATCCACCCTGGTTCTCTCCGATCGCCAACAGGTGATCCTTCGCCTGGTGGAACTCGGGAAATCCAATGCCTCGATCGCCATGGCCCTGGGGTATTCCGCCAGCACGGTCAAGGCCGAGATGCAGAAGGCCCTGCGGGCCCTGAAAGTGAATGATCGAGTCGCAGCGGCCAAGCGGGCACGTGATCTCGGGCTGCTGGAGGACGAGGAGTCGGCGAGTTAGTCCGGATCGATGTCCTGGTCGTGTCGATGGGCACCCTCGAGGGTGAACGCGGGGACGCAGACGGCGATGTAGCGGGCGCCGTCCGGCGTGGAGTAGCGCACGGTTTCGCCCGCGCGCGTGATCACGGCTTGACCCGCGCTAACGATCATCGGTCCGTCGTCGGTCTCCACTGTCATCGAGCCCTCGAGGACGATTGTGAACTCGTCGAACTCGGGTGTCTGCGCGGGTTCCTCCCACCCGGCCGGGGCCACCATGTGCGCGATGGAGACGGAGTCGTCGCCCGTGGCGACCATGCCCACGAATTCCTCGATGGTCTTCCCGCCGGGAACGGGGATCACAACGGGGCCAGGCATGAGTTCAGGCATCGATGCGCTCCAGGATCAGTGGTAGTTGATGGATATCGGGTGTGGATCCGATCGTGAACGCCCCGACGAGGGCGTCGTCGGCGAAACCGAATCGGGAGTCGTCATCGGTGAACATGGTGAGGAGTTTCTGACCCTCTGTGATCGCATCCCCGGACTTGGCGTGCAGGAGGATCCCCGCACCCGGGCTGACGTTGTCCTCCTTGCGGGCTCGTCCGGCACCGAGGCGCCACGCGGCGATGCCCACACCGAGTGCGTCGAGGTGGGTGAGGTAGCCGCTGGCGTCCGCGGTGATCGCGAGTGAGTGGCGGGCTTGGGGGAGTGGTGCGTCCGGGTCACCGCCCTGCGCGGTCACCATGCGCCGCCATACGTCCATGGCGCGACCACTCGTGATCGCCTCGTGCGGATCGGCCTCCAGCCCGGCGAGGTCGAGCATCTCCCGGGCGAGCGCGAGGGTCAGGTCGATCACGTCCTGCGGTCCACCCCCGGCGAGCACCTCCACCGACTCCGCCACCTCGAGGGCGTTGCCGACGGCGTAGCCGAGCGGGACGTCCATCGCGGTGATCAACGCGCGGGTTCGGACACCCGCGTCATTGCCGATCGCGACCATGCTGCGGGCAAGCTCCTTCGCCCGATCAGGGTCGGACATGAACGCACCGGATCCCGTCTTTACATCGAGGACGAGGCCACCTGCTCCCTCGGCGATCTTCTTGCTCATGATGGAGCTCGCGATGAGCGGGATCGCCTCCACGGTGGCGGTGACATCGCGTAGGGCGTAGAGCTTGCGGTCGGCCGGGGCTAGCCCGGTGCCCGCCGCACAGATCACCCCACCCACATCGCGCAGGATGGCGAACATCTCCTCGTTCGTGAGATGCGCACGCCATCCGGGGATCGCCTCCATCTTGTCCAGGGTGCCTCCGGTGTGACCGAGGCCGCGGCCGGAGAGTTGAGGCACCGCGGCACCGCATGCCGCGACGATGGGCACGAGGGGCAGCGTGATCTTGTCCCCCACCCCACCCGTGGAGTGCTTGTCCACGGTGGGTCGGTCGAGGGAACCGAAGTCCATCCGCTCACCGGAGGCGATCATCGCCTCGGTCCAGCGGACCGTCTCGCGCGTGTTCATCCCGTTGAGCAGGATCGCCATCGCCAGGGCGCTCATCTGCTCGTCGGCGACGGCCCCGTGCGTGTACGCGTCGACGATCCAATCGATCTGGGCATCGGTGAGCTCGTGGTGATCACGCTTTGCCTTGATGATGTCGACCGCGGCGAAATCCATCGCTCAGCCCTGGAACGTTCGGTCCTCGGCGCGCTCGACGAGGTCGTCGGGGCCGAAGGCCTGGGGAAGGATGTCCCGGAGGGTGAGGATGCCCTCGGGGGTGCGGATCAACGTGGTCGGACGGCCGTTCTCCCAGAGCAACTGTCGGCACCGCCCGCAGGGCATGAGCGGCTGCGCATGCTGGTCCACGCAACTGACTGCTGCGAGCTTGCCGCCGCCCGTGGCATGGATGCTCGACACCATGCCGCACTCCGCGCACAGACCTACTCCATAGGCCGCGTTCTCGACATTGCAGCCCACGACGATGCGCCCGTCCTCCATCAACCCGGCCACGCCCACCTTGAAGCGGGAGTACGGGGCGAAGGCCTTGCGCATGATGTCGATGGCTGCGGTGTTCAGGGCATCCCAGTCGATGTCAGCACTCATGGGGTGATTGTGCCTACTGCTTCTCGTAGGGCTGGCCATCGGCTGCCGGTGGCCGCACCCGGCCGACGAGCCCGGCCACCACGATGATCGTGACCAGGTACGGCGCCATGGCCAGGAATTCGCCCGGGATCGGCGTCTCGATGATCGCGAGTTTCTGCTGCAGGGAATCCGAGAAACCGAAGATCAATGCCGCCGCGAATGCTCCGATCGGGTTCCAGGCACCGAAGATCATCGCCGCCAGGCCGATGAATCCACGCCCACCGGTCATTCCCTCGTCGAACCGACCCACCGTTCCCAGAGTGAACCAGGCACCCGCGAAGCCACCCACCATGCCGCCATAGATCACCGCGAGGTAGCGGGTCTTGTAGACACTGACACCGAGGCTGTCCGCGGCGCGCGGATTCTCACCGACCGCGCGGGTGCGCAGGCCCCAGCGGGTGCGGAAGAGGAACCAGGTGGTGAGCCCGATCAACACGTACATCGCGTAGACCATGATGGTCTGGTCGAAGAGGACCGGCCCGAGGATCGGGATGTCACCGAGGATCGGGATCTTGATCGCCGGGAAGATCGGGGCGTCGTTCCATTCGGGCTTCTCCACCAGCAACTGCGCGGTCAAGAAGGAGGTCAGACTCAGGATTAGCAGGTTGATCACCACGCCGATGATGATCTGATCAACCCGGAAGTTGATGGCGAGCACCGCAAGAAGCAGTGCCAGGATGCCACCGACGATGGTGGCAGCGAGAAGTCCCACCCATCCGCCGATGAGTGAACCGAAGACGACACCGGTGAACGCCCCACCGAGCAACATTCCCTCGATGCCGATGTTGACCACACCCGCGCGCTCGCACAGGATTCCGGAAAGCGCTCCCAGCGCAATGGGGGTCGACCTCGCGACCGTGGACACGAGCATGCTGGTGAGGTTGAACTGCTCCCCCGCAGTGGCCCAGATCATCACCGCGATTACGAAGACGCCGAACGAGATACCCAGAATGATCGTCGCCTTGCCCTGGAACCCCCGGAAGAACTGGGTGGCACCCAGGAAGGCCAGGACCATGGCGAGGATGTACAGCGCACCGGTGGATGGGATCGCCAGGGGCGCGAGCTGGACCTGCTCATCGGAAAGACTCAGGTCGAAGGTCGCCACACCCGTGGTGCCCGGAATGAGGAGGAGAACCACGGCCGCGGCCAGCACCAACATGACCACACCGAGGATCCGGGCACGTCGTACCTGGCCCTTGGTGAGTTCGCGGGTGCGCTTCTCGGAGTAGGCGTAGGACTCCTCGGGCATATCCGGGCCGGCGGGTGTGACGCGGGTGTCGCTCATGACCCCCACCCCTTGCTGATCTGGGTGGACGCCACGGGTGTCTTGAGCCGGAAGATGGCGGCAATCAGAGCGGGAGCGGCCACGAAGATGATGATCAGCGCCTGGATCACCCCGATCAGGTCGATGCCGACATTGGCACTGGCCTGCATCTGCTGGCCACCGGCACTCAGACCTCCAAAGAGCAGGGCGGCGAAAACGACCCCGATCGGGTTCGAGCGTCCGAGGAGCGCCACGGCGATTCCATCGAAGCCCAGACCCGCCGAGAAACCAGGGGTAGCGCGGTCTAGGACGCCAAGAACCTGCCCGGTGCCCGCGAGCCCGGCCAGAGCACCCGCGATCACCATCACCAGGATGTACGTGCGCCCCACCGACATGCCGGCGTACTTCGCCGCCGCCGGGTTCGCGCCCACGGCACGGAACTCGAATCCAGTGGTGGTGCGGAAAAGGAGCCAGTGGATGAACACGGCGGCCAGCAGCGCGACGATCAGACCCGCGTGCACGCGCAGGGCGGGGTCGATCGCCGTCAGCAGTCCGGGCAGGTTTGAAGAGGCTTCCACGTTCTTCGACACCGGGTCATTGCGACCCTCGCGCTGGAAGATTTCGGTCTTGAGGAAGAAGTCCACAAGGCGCAGGGCAATGTAGTTCAGCATGATCGTCACGATCACCTCGTGCGCACCCGTCTTCGCCTTCAGGAAGCCGGGGATGAATCCCCAGATCGCTCCACCCACGATGCCCGCCAGCAGTGCGAGCGGGAGGTGGATGAACCACGGAAGTCCGGTGATGGAGAAGCCCACGAAGACCGCGAACATCCCGCCGATGAGCAGCTGGCCCTCTCCACCGATGTTGAACAGGCCGGCGCGGAACGCCAAAGCCACGGATAGGCCGGTGAGGATCAGCGGGGTGGCCGCGGTGAGCGTCTCGGAGATAGCCCGCAGAGATCCGACACTTCCCTTCAACAGCGCAAGGTAGGCGTTCATCGCCTCGCTGAACGACGATCCCGTGGCCATGATGATGAGCACCCCAATGACGAGGGCCATGACAACGGCAAGGAACGGGATGAGAAGGGCGGTGCGCCAATCCGTCGCCGTGGTGAGCTGGGTGAAGAAGAGCCGACCCTTCGACGGAGGCGGGAGGTCGGGAGACTTCAGGGAATCGGGAGTCTGGGTACTCACGCCTGCCTCCCCGCCATGAAGAGACCGATCTCCGCGGGGGTTGTGTCGGAAGGTCGTCGTTCAGCCACGATCCGACCGTCGAACATGACCAGGATCCGATCCGAGAGCGCGAAGATCTCGTCGAGTTCGGTGGACACGATCAGGATCGCCTTACCTTCATCACGCTTACGGACGATCTGCTCGTGGATGTATTCGATCGATCCGACGTCGATCCCGCGAGTCGGTTGCGCGCAGACCACGAGGGGAACATCGCGGCTGAACTCCCGCGCCACGATCATCTTCTGGGCATTTCCACCCGAGAGTGCGCTGCCGGTGTTCTCGATGATGGGTGGCCGCACATCGAACTCCTCGACCAGGGTGCGCGCCGAGGTATCGATGGCCTCCGGGCGCAACCGGATGCCCTTCGAGTACGGCTGGCCGTAGTAGCTATCGAGGATCAGGTTCTCCGCGACCGTGAAGGTGCCGACCATGCCCACGTGGTTCCGGTCTTCGGGCACGTGCGCGATGCCCATCTCGTGCCGCTCACGGGGCGTTGTACGTGTGATGTCCGCGCCCTGGAACCGGATCGCACCCTCGGCAAGCTGCAGAAGTCCGGTGATCGCCTCGACGAGCTCGGTCTGGCCGTTTCCTTGAATTCCGGCGATACCGACGATCTCCCCCGCATCCACGTGCATGGTGATCGCGTCGAGAAGCGGGCGTCCGTAGTCATCGACCATGGTCACGCCGTCGAGTTCCAGCACGCGCGCTCCGGGGGCGCTGGCGGACTTGTCCACGGTGAGCGAGATATCGCGTCCGACCATCATCGATGCCAACTGCTCCGGGGTGGCAGTAGCGGGATTCGCGGTGCCCACGACCTTTCCCCCGCGTAGGACGACGATGTCGTCGGCGATGGCGAGTGCTTCCTTGAGTTTGTGGGTGATGAAGATGATGGTCGCGCCACGTCCCTGGAGCTCTCGGACGATGCCGAAGAATTCCTCGACCTCCTGCGGCGTAAGGACCGCCGTGGGCTCATCGAAGACCAGGATCTGAGCCCCGCGCAGCAGCACCTTGATGATCTCGACACGTTGCTGAATGCCCACCGGGAGGGTCTCAACCAGTGCATCCGGGTCGACAGCGAGGCCGTACTTCCGCGAGATGTCGCGCACCTCGGTGCGCGCCTTCTTTTGGTTGAGCACGGTGCCCAACACCGTCGGCTCGACGCCCAAAACGACGTTCTCCGCGACCGTGAAGACCGGGACCAGCATGAAGTGCTGGTGCACCATTCCGATCCCCGCAGCGATCGCATCGCCGGGATCCTTGAAGTGCTGGACCACCCCGTCGATGATGATTTCCCCGGAGTCCGCGGTGTAGAGACCGGACAGGATGTTCATCAGGGTGCTCTTGCCGGCACCATTCTCGCCGATGAGGGCGAGGACCTTTCCCGAGCGGGCGGTCAGGGAGATGTCGTCGTTGGCTACGACCCCCGGGAATCGCTTGGTGATTCCCCGCAGCTCGAGCTCCACGCTCCACTCCCCTTTCGGACCTTCCTACTCTGACAGAAAAGTACGGGGAGGGGTCCAGAATCGGACCCCTCCCCGCGATAACCAGCGACTAGCCCTTGACGGAAACCGAACCGTCGGTGATGCCAGCCTTGATCGCTTCGATCTGATCCTTCAGCTTCTGCGGAACGGCGCCATCGAAGGCGTGGTACGGGGCGAGCCCCACACCACCGTTCTTCAGGTCACCGATCGTGACGCCACCTTCGAAGGTGCCATCAACCACGGCCTGGATCGCATTGAATGTGGTGACGTCCATGTTCTTCAACACGGAGGTCAGGTACACATTCTGGTTGGCGGTGTCCGACTCGAACTGATCGGCATCCACGCCGATGATCATGAGCTTGTCGGTACCGAGCTCGCTGGCGAGCGCGGCGGAGCCGAGACCCACGGGACCGGCAACCGGCATCACGATGTCGGCGCCCTCATCCACGAGGTTCTGGGCGAAGGTGCGACCGTCGTCGAGGCTCTCGAAGTTCTCCGTAAAGAGACCCTTCTGATCCTTCGGGTTCCAGCCGAGCACCTTTACCTTGGTGCCGTTGTCGGCGTTGTACTTCTGAACGCCGTAGTAGAAGCCGTCCATGAAGATGGTCACCGGCGGGATGTTGATCCCACCGAAGGTGCCGACCTTTCCGGTCTTCGACATGCCCGCGGCAAGGTAACCGGCGAGGAAAGCAGCCTCATCCGTGTTGAAGATCTGGCCCAGCACGTTGTTGTTGGTGATGTCGCCCTCGGCGTAGGCGAAGTCGACGATCGTGAAGGGCAGATCGGGATTCGCATTCGCGGCTTCCTTGGTCGCATCACCGAGGAGGAAGCCGACCGTGACGATGATCCCGCAGCCCTGGTCCACAAAGGACTGGATGTTCGGGATGTAGTCCGTCTCAGCCTGCGACTCGAGAACAGCAGCCTCGACGCCGAGCTGGTCGGCGGCATCCTGCACGCCCTTGAACGCCTTCTGGTTGAAGCCCTTGTCGTCGACGCCACCCACGTCGGTGACCTGGCAGGCCTTGATGGCTGCCGCTGCTTCCTCGGTGGTCTCTGCCGGTGCTTCTGCAGTGGTCTCCGCTGCTGTCTCTGCTGCGGTGGTCTCCTCAGCGGTGGTACCGCTGTCCGAGCTACACGCGGCGAGACCCAGGGATGCGACGGCGATGACGGCCGCCGCGATCTTCATTCTGGTCTTCACACTGTCTCCTTGTTGTGGGTGTCGTTTGTACTGAGTGTCCATTTGTCGTGCGCGTCCATGTGGACGATGACGCGAGCCTTATTCCACTGGCCTCGGGGAAGACTTCCGGCCGGTGATTGCCACGCTATTAGGTGAGGGTTACCAGCCGGTCCATCAGCAGGGTCACGAAACGATCACGATCGATGCCGAGCCCGACGTGGCAGTTCGGTGTGCGTTCGGTCACACGCCATCGATCCACCACCGTGCGCCCCACGCACAACTCTGATCCCAACTCGATCTCGACATTGGCGAAGACCGTGGTCACCAGGGTGGGGTCGATCAGGTGCGCGATGGTCACCGCGTCGTGGATCGGGGCACCCTCCCAGCCGAACCGCTCCTGATGGAAGCCGACGAAGTGGTCGAGGAGTTCGGCCACGAACAGACCGCAATCCCCCTTTCCTCGCACGGCGTCGGCGTGCTTGTCGGTGAGCCAGGCCTGGTGGGTCACCTCCAGGCCGATCATGGTGAGGTCAAGACCGCTGCGCAGGACGACGTCCGCGGCCTCCGGGTCCACCCAGATGTTGAACTCCGCCGCCGGGGTCCAATTACCGAGGTTGACGGCACCGCCCATAAACACGATGCGTGCGATCCGATGGCGGAGGTGCGGAAGTGCCTCGATCGCCGCCGCGGCATTGGTCTGCGGGCCGGTGACCACCAGGGTGACGGGCTCGGATGCCTCGGTGAGCACCTGGCCGATGAGCTCGACCGCGGTGAGCGAACTAGGTCCGCGGCTGGGCTCGACCGGGAGCGGGCCCGCGAGACCACCCTCACCGTGCATCGAGGCGGCGGTGGAGAGTGCGCGGGCGCGGGGCCTGTCGGCACCTGCAGCCACCGGGATGTCCGGTCGTCCCACCATGTCGAGAACGCGCAGGGCATTCGTCGTGGTGTTCTCCAGAGTCACATTGCCCGCGACCGTGGTGACCGCGCGGAGGTCGATCGCGGGGTCCGCGACGGCGAGCATGATCGCGAGGGCATCGTCGTGGCCAGGATCGCAGTCGAGGATGACCGGGATCGACACGGTTAGAACACGTCCACAGGGGTATAGGTGCCCCATGCATCGCGAAGGGCATCGGAAACCTCGCCCACCGTTGCGCGTGCGCGAAGCGCATCCTTCATGGGATAGAGCAGGTTGCCATCGCCCGCGGCAGTGTCGCGGATCACCTGGAGCAACCTCGCGACCTCCGCGTTGTCGCGGCTCGCCCGCAACGTCGTCAGCCGCTGTGCCTGGGTGGCCTCGATGCTCGGATCCACCCGCAAGGGCTCGTAGTGCTCGTGATCATCGATCGCGAATTTGTTGACGCCCACGATTACCCGCTCGCCCGCATCGATCTCGTTGGTGACCGCGTAGGCCGAGCGCTCGATTTCGGCTTTCTGGAAGCCGGCTTCGATTGCGGCAACCGCACCACCCATGTCTTCGATCCGGTCGATGAGTGCCAGGGCCGCGGCCTCGATGTCGTCGGTCATGGATTCGATCACGTAGGACCCGGCGAAGGGATCGACCGTCTTCGTGACGTCGGTTTCGTACGCGAGGACCTGCTGGGTGCGCAGGGCCAGTCGAGCCGCCTTCTCCGTGGGCAACGCGATCGCCTCATCGAAGGAGTTCGTATGCAGGGACTGCGTGCCCCCAAGGACCGCGGCAAGACCCTGCACCGCGACGCGGACCAAGTTGACCTCCGGCTGCTGCGCGGTGAGCTGCACTCCCGCGGTCTGGGTGTGGAAGCGCAGCATCCAGGACTTCGGATCCTGGGCACCAAAGCGCTCCCGCATCACCTTCGCCCAGATGCGACGTGCCGCGCGGAACTTCGCCACTTCTTCGAGGATCGTCGTCCGCGCGACGAAGAAGAAGGCGAGACGGGGTGCGAATTCATCGACATCCTGTCCCGACACCACGGCAGCTCGCACATACTCGATGCCATCGGCGAGAGTGAAGGCGATCTCCTGCACGGGGGTGGCGCCAGCCTCCGCCATGTGGTAGCCGGAGATCGAGATCGTGTTCCACTTCGGGATCTCGGCGCGGCAGTAGGTGAAGATGTCGGTGATCAGTCGCAAGGACGGTGCCGGCGGATAGATGTAGGTACCGCGCGCAATGTATTCCTTGAGGACGTCGTTCTGGATCGTGCCATTGAGCGCTGTCGGATCGATCCCCTGCTCCTCGGCCACCAATTGATAGAGCAGTAGCAAGATCGCTGCAGGCGAGTTGATCGTCATCGAGCTGGAGACCTGGTCGAGGGGGATCCCGTCGAAGAGGGTGCGCATGTCCTCGATGGAGTCGATCGCCACACCCACCTTGCCCACCTCGCCATGCGCGAGCGGGTGGTCGGAGTCGTAGCCCATTTGGGTCGGCAGGTCGAAGGCGACCGAAAGTCCCGTGGTGCCCGCGGCGAGGAGTTGCTTGTACCGGGCGTTCGACTCCGCGGCGGTGCCGAATCCCGCGTACTGGCGCATGGTCCACGGGCGGCCGGTGTACATGGCGGGATACACCCCACGTGTGAAGGGGTACTCCCCCGGTGCGCCGAGCTGCTCCCGCGGCGACCAGCCCTCCAGGTTACCGGCGTCGTAGACCGCCGAGATCGGCAGGCCCGACTCCGACCGTGCGGAGTCGTCGCTAGTCGGCATCCTTCCGAACCTTGATCTTGCTGCCCAGCCAGAGCAGGGGGTCGTACTTGCGATCGGCGACCCGCTCCTTCAGGGGGATCAAGGCGTTATCGGTGATCTTGATGTGCTCCGGGCATACCTGCGTGCAGCACTTGGTGATGTTGCAGTAGCCGAGTCCCAGTTCCTCCTGGGCGAGTTCCTGACGGTCCAGGGTGTCCAGCGGGTGCATGTCGAGTTCGGTGACGCGCATGAGGACCCGCGGCCCGGCGAAGTACTTCTTGTTCTCCTCATGATCGCGCACCGCGTGACAGGTGTTCTGACAGAGAAAGCACTCGATGCACTTGCGGAATTCCTGGCTGCGCGAGACGTCCTCCTGGGTCATCCGGTACTCGCCCGGCTTGAGCCCCTCCGGCGGCCGAAACGCCGGCACCTCGCGTGCCTTGACGTAGTTGTAGGTCACGTCAGTGACCAGGTCGCGAATCACCGGGAAGGTGCGAAGGGGCGTGATGGTGACCGGTTCACCCTCGGGGAGGGAGTTCATCCGGGTCAGACACATCAGACGCGGCTTGCCGTTCACCTCGGCGCTGCAGGAGCCGCACTTGCCGGCCTTGCAGTTCCAGCGAATGGCGAGGTCGTTCTCCTGCTCCGCCTGGATCCGATGCAGGACGTCGAGGACAACCTCACCCTCATTGACCTGGGTGGAGTAGTCCTGGAGGGACCCTTCACCCTTGTCACCGCGCCAAATGCGGAATAACGCCGTGTAGCTCATTTCTGCCCCTGTCCCGCTGTGTCGAGTTCCGCCGCGGTCATGTACTTGCCCAGTTCGACTTCATCGAAGAGGGTCTGGAGATCATTCGTCATCGACACCAGCGACTTTTTCTCCACCACGAGTTCGCCGTCGTCGACCGTGCAAACCAAGTTCACCTTGCGCCAGTAGGGATCCATCATCGGGAAGTCATCGCGCGTGTGGCCACCGCGCGACTCCTGGCGGGTCAGCGCCGCGAGGGCGATGCACTTGGACACCAGCAGTTGCTTCGGGAGATCGAGTGCCAGGTTCCAGCCGGGGTTATACGAGCGCCCACCCGTGGTGTTCAGGAACGCGATCCGCATCGTGAGGTCCTCGATGCTCTTCAGCGCCAGGGTCATCTCGTGCTCGGTGCGGATGATCCCGACGAGATCGTTCATGACCTCCTGCAGCTCATGCTGGATGGTGTACGGGTTCTCGCCCCCGGTCATCGTGAACGGCTTGAGTGCCCACTCGAGGGCATCCGTGACATCGTTCTCGTTGATCGCTGGGCGCCAGCCCTTGGTGGCCGCTGCATCGACGTACTCGGCCGCGTAGATGCCCGCGCGGCGACCGAAGACGAGGAGGTCGGACAGCGAGTTGCCGCCGAGCCGGTTCGAACCATGCAGTCCGCCGGCTGCCTCACCCGCGCAGAACAGCCCGTTCACGCCGACGGCCGCCGTGGTGTCGGGGTCGACCTCCACACCGCCCATGACGTAGTGGCAGGTGGGACCGACCTCCATCGGCTCCTGCGTGATGTCGACGTCGGCGAGCTCCTTGAACTGGTGCCACATCGAGGGCAGCTTCGCCTTGATGACATCGGGGGCGAGGCGCTTGGACACATCGAGGTAGACACCGCCGTGGGGGGAGCCACGCCCGGCTTTGACCTCGGCATTGATCGCGCGCGCGACCTCATCGCGGGGAAGCAACTCCGGCGGACGCTTATTGTTGTCCGGATCGGTATACCAGCGGTCCGCCTCTTCCTCAGTGTCGGCGTACTGAGATTTGAAGACCTCGGGGATGTAGTCGAACATGAAGCGGCGACCCTCGGAGTTGGTCAGCACGCCGCCGTCACCGCGGACGGACTCGGTGACCAGGAGGCCGCGCACGCTCGGCGGCCACACCATGCCCGTGGGGTGGAATTGGACGAACTCCATGTTGATCAGCGAGCCACCGCACTCCAGGGCGAGGGCGTGTCCGTCGCCCGTGTACTCCCAGGAGTTGCTGGTGACCTTGAAGGACTTGCCGATTCCACCCGTGGCGATGACCACGGCCGAGGTCTCGATCACGATGAACTCACCGGTGGTGCGCCAGTAGGCCAGGACGCCGCTCACCCTGCGGTTGTCCCCCTCACCGGTCATGAAGATCTTGGTGACAGTGCATTCGGCGAACACGCGGATACCGGACTCGTAGTCGCCGGTGGCCTTGAAGTCCTGCTGCTGCAGGGCGACAACCTTCTGCTGAAGGGTGCGGATCATCTCCAGGCCGGTGCGGTCCCCCACATGCGCGAGGCGGGGGTACTCGTGGCCGCCGAAGTTGCGCTGGCTGATCCGACCGTCCTTGGTGCGATCGAAGAGCGCGCCCCAACTCTCCAACTCCCAGACGCAGTCAGGGGCCTCCTTCGCGTGGAGTTCGGCCATCCTGTAGTTGTTGAGGAACTTGCCTCCGCGCATGGTGTCGCGGAAATGCACCTGCCAGTTGTCCTTGGGGTTCACGTTCGCCATGGACGCCGCGATCCCGCCCTCCGCCATGACGGTATGTGCCTTACCGAAGAGGGACTTGCTCATCACGGCGACCGTCTTGCCGGCCTCACGGGCGCTGATGGCCGCGCGCAGTCCGGCTCCACCGGCGCCGATCACGACGACGTCGTACGAGAGCTTCACGTAATCACTCATGGCGTCTCCCTCGATCAGAAGAAGTAGAGGTTGGGGATGGTGTCGGTGGCAACGAGCAGGACATACACGTCGGCGAACGCAACGCCGAGGAGCGAATACCAGGCATAGCGCGGGTGATTGCCGTTCAGTCGCGAGACCCAGGTCCACATCTTGTACCGGACCGGGTGAGCGGAGAAGTGCTTGAGGCGTCCCCCGATGGCGTTGCGGCAGGAGTGGCAGGACAGTGAGTAGAGCCACAGCAGGGTTGAGCTGGTCAGCAACACGAGCGTGCCCACGCTCATGTGCCCCCACTCGTAGTTCTCATTGCGGAAGGCGATGACGGCATCGAAGGTGAGGATGGCGTTGAACACGAGACCGATGAAGAAGAAGTACCGGTGCGAGTTCTGCAGGATCAATGGGAAGCGCGTCTCCCCCGTGTACTTCTTGTGCGCATCGGGGACGGCGCACGCCGGCGGGGAGAGCCAGAACGACCGGTAGTAGGCCTTCCGGTAGTAGTAGCAGGTGAGCCGGAACCCGAGGGGGAAGGCCAGGATGATCAGCGCCGGGGACAGCACCCACCAGGACCCGAAAGGAGTCCCGAAGTCCGAGGAACCGGGAACGCAGTTGGTGGCGAGGCACGGTGAGTAGAACGGGGAGAGCAGGGGCGCCGCGTAGTAGTAGCTGTTCTGGAAGGCCCGGATGGTCGAGTAGATGATGAAGGCGATGAGGACACCCGCGGTGACGGCCGGCTCGACCCACCACTTGTCTGTGCGCAGGAAACGAGCGGAGATGCGGGCGCGCTCGCCGTTCGGTTGCCCGGACGACGCCTGTGGCGGTGTCGCCAGAGCCATGGGAGCCTCCTCAGCCTCGAATTCCGCCATAGTAGGGGCGCTCCCGAGGACCCGCAGCGGGAGATCGTGCGACGTCCATCACAGGTTCACCCGGTGAGCCGGGACGTCAGCCGCCGTTCACCGACGGATCGACCTCCACCAGGATCTTCGGCCTCACCCGGCGGCCGGTGAGAAGGGCATGCGCCGCCTGCGGGAAATCCGCGAAGGGGAACCGGCTATCGACGAGCTCCCCGGGACGGATCACACCGGCCGCCATGAGACGAAGCACCCGGTCGTACTGCTGAACCCCGTGCAACACGCCGCTGATTGTCACGTTCTTAAGTACCACGGGGGCGAGCGAGAACCCATTCACCGCTTCCGCGGAGACTCCCGCGAGAGCGATGCGGGCTCCGGCATCGGCCATGCAAAGGAGGGCATGGGTCGCCGCCGCATCACCCACGAAATCGATGATCACGTCGTAGGCATCTTCGGGTGCATCGGCGAGTGGACGCGCGCTGACGCCGAGGGCCGCCATCTGGCTCAACCCGTGCGGGGAAGATCCGAAGGCATCCACGCGTGCACCCATGCCGATGAGCACCTGCACGGCTACCTGGGCCAGCGTGCCCGTACCGATCACAGCCACGCGGTCCGACTCCGTGGCGCCTGCCACCGCGATGCCCTGCAGCGATGTCACCGAGGGTTCGCACAGTGCCGCATCCGCGAGCGAGACCGCATCCGGCACGGGCGTGAGGTTGGCCGCGGGAATGGTGATGAAGTTTTGCGCTGCGCCGGGGACCGTTCCCCACACACCAAGCTCACTTCTGTCCCGGCACTGATTGATCGAACCGGCACGACAGCGATCGCAGGTCCGGCACGGGATGAAGGGGTGCCCCACCACGCGTTCACCGACGTACCGACCTTTCACACCGTCGCCGAGGGACTCGATCACCCCTGACCATTCATGCCCGACAACGAACGGATGCTTTTGCTTACCCTGCAGAACGAAGGGGCTCGTGCCCGCGATGAGCGCGGCATCGGTGCCGCAGAATCCCACGTAGGCGATACGGACCACCACTTCATCGGATAGTGGCGGACGCACGGGCCACGGTTCCACCGCCACCTGGCCGGGTCCCCGAACGACGGCGGCGGAGTTCTCCACGCCCTGAGCCTTCACAGGTCGACGGCGAAGTACTGCGTCTCGAGGAATTCGTGGATTCCGGCGAACCCACCCTCGCGCCCGAGCCCGGACTCCTTCATTCCGCCGAAGGGCGCCGCCGGATCGGATGCGATTCCCCGGTTGATCGCCACCATCCCGGACTCGATACGCCGCGCTACGCGAATCCCCTCCCCTGCATCACGGGCATAGACATAGGAGATCAGCCCGTACTCGGTGTCATTGGCCATCCGGATCGCCTCGTCCTGATCCGTGAAGGTCACGATCGGGGCGATGGGCCCGAAGATCTCGTTGCAGGTCAACGTGGATCCGTGCTCGACGTCGCGCACGATGTGTGGCGCGATGAATGCGCCATGGGCGGGAGCCTCGGAGACAGCGATCGGCTCCGCGCCCTCGGCCGCGGCCTGACCGACCAGATCGAGGATCTTGTCGCGTTCCTTCACGCTGACCATCGCGCCCAGGTCGTTGCCCTGGTCGATTCCCGGGCCGATACGGAGCGCAGTCAGCGCGGCACTGAATCGCGTCGAGAAGGCCTCGACGAGGGACTCGTGGACGTAGAAGCGATTCGCTGCGGTGCAGGCGGAACCACCGTTGCGCATCTTGGCGATCATCGCCCCTTCGACCGCCTTGTCGACATCGGCGCCCTCGAGGACAAGGAATGGCGCGTTGCCGCCCAACTCCATGGACGAGGGAAGCACACGGCGTGCGGTCTGTTCGAGGAGCAACTTCCCGACGTAGGTGGATCCGGTGAACGAGAGCGTGGCCACGCGCGGGTCGGCCAGGATCGCTTCGGAGACCGGTCCCGATGTCGACGTGGTGATCACATTGAGCACCCCAGCGGGTAGTCCGGCGCGCTGCATCACATCAGCGACCCACAATGCAGTGAGCGGAGTCTCCCCCGCTGGCTTGAGCACCGCGGTGCACCCTGCGGCGAAGGCGGGCGCCAATTTGCGCGTCGCCATCGCGGCCGGAAAGTTCCACGGCGTGATCATGTAGGCGACGCCCATGGGCTGGTGGTCGACGATGATCGTCTTGTCGCGATTGGGTGCATAGCGGAAGTCACCCTGGACGCGCACCGCTTCCTCGGAGAACCAGCGGAAGAACTCGGCTGCGTAGACGGCCTCACCCATGGCATCCCGCCAGGCTTTGCCGTTCTCCAGGACGATCAGGCGGGCGCAGTCCTCCACCTCGGCGGTCATGATCTCGAAGCTGCGGCGCAGGATCTCGGCACGCTGGCGCGCCTGCGTCTGGCTCCAGGTGCGGAACGCGTCGTGGGCGGAGGCGACTGCTGCGAGGGCGTCGGAGACCGTGGCGTCGCCGATTTCCACCAAGGTGGCGAGCGTGGCCGGATTGCTCACCGGAAGACGCGCCGGGGACTGAACCCACTCGCCGCCGATGAGCAGGCCCGTCGGGGTGCGGGTCGGAAGGGTGTCCACGCTCATGGGCGTCCTCTCTCGTCGAGCCCAGTCTCGCAGCACCGCGGGGTGCGCGGCTGCATGGCCTCGAACCCGCTTACCATGACCGGGATGCGCCGGCTCCTGGTCATTCTGCTCGCCCTGGTGGTGCTCGCCCCGGGGGCTCAGGCCAACCCCACGACCAGTCCGTCCCCCAGTCCGTCGGTCAGTCCGTCGGCCAGCCCGAGTGCGTCACCCTCCCCCGCGAACCCCGAGAGTGGTATCCGCGTGAACCTGGGTCCCGGTGCGTCCCCACTTCCCGACGTCTGGGCCCGATCCTGGGTTCTCGCCGACGCCGCGACAGGGGCGATCCTCGCGGAGAAGAAGATGGACGCCCCACGACGTCCGGCGAGCACCCTGAAGGTGCTGACCGCACTCACCCTGCTCCCGCGCCTGGCCCCTGATCAGACCTACGTCGTGCGGAAGAAGGAGGCGGAGGCCTACGGGAGTCGGGCCGGAATCGTCCGTGGCAAGGCCTACACCGTCGATCAACTCATGTACGGACTCCTGCTCCCGAGTGGCAACGACGCCGCGATCGCTCTGGCCCGGGCGAACGGCGGTGTCCCCGCGACGGTCGCGCAGATGAACCAGGTGGCACGGGACCTGCAGGCGAACGACACCACCGCGCGCAATCCCAGCGGCCTCGACTCCCCTGGCCAATTCTCGACGGCTCACGACTTGACGGTGATCGCGCGAGCGGCGCTGGAGCGTGAGGACTTCCGCACCTACGTCCGCGCACTTCGCGCGACGATTCCGGCCAAAGGGAAGAAATCCCGCACCATCTACAACCAGAACAGACTGCTCACGGGTGGGTTCAAGGGTGCGATCGGAGTCAAGACCGGATTTACGAGCAAGGCCGGTCGCACATTCATCGGAGCCGCCGAGCGCAAGGGCGTCACGCTCATCGTCACGGTTCTGGGTTCCCGTGAGCCCAGCGCCGACGCGGCCGGGAAGCTGCTGAGCTGGGGTTTCTCGAACCTGAACAAGGTGACTCCCGTCGCCTCCCTTCCACCGCTGCCCCAGCCCGCGCTGGAGGTTCAGCCAGCCCAGGCCGTCGTCCCGGTGGTGGCGGAGGTTCAGACACCGTCCGCCGTAACCCCACCAAGTCCAGAGCCCACCGCGATGAGCAGCGTCCCCGTCGGCGTGTGGGGTTGGCCCCTTCTCGGACTGTTCCTCATCGGGTTCGCCCTGGTCAGTTGGCGCCAGGCGCGTCGACGACGCCCGGACTAGACCGGGATGAAGCCGACCTTCTCGTAGACATCGCGCAGGGTGATCGAGGCCGTGGCCCGCGCTCGATCCGCACCCAGCGCCATCAACCGGAGGAGCTCCGCGCGGTCCGCGAGAAGTTCCCGCGTGCGTGCACGAATGGGCGCGATTACATCCATGACGATGTCCGCGGTCTCCGACTTGAGGTCTCCATACCCGCGGCCCTCGTACGAGGCCACGATGTCTGCCATCCCGCGGCCCGTGAGTGCCTGCTGCATGGTCAGGAGATTCGCCACACCCGCCTTACCGACCGGGTCGAATCGGATCTCGCGCTCGGAGTCCGTTACGGCGGACTTGATCTTCTTCCTCGACACGGAGTCATCGTCAAGGAGGAACACACATCCGCCGGGGGCAGACTTGCTCATCTTGGCGCTCGGCTCCTGAAGGTCGACGACCTTGGCCGTCTCCTTGATGATCATCGGCTCCGGCACAGTGAAGGTCTGCCCGAAGGTGCCGTTGAACCGCTGCGCGAGATCACGTGTTAACTCGAGGTGCTGACGCTGGTCCTCGCCGACGGGCACGGCATTGGCCTGGTAGATGAGGATGTCCGCGGCCTGCAGGATGGGGTAGGTGAAGAGGCCGACACTGCTGCGCTCGGCGCCTCCCTTGACCGACTTGTCCTTGAACTGCGTCATGCGACTTGCTTCTCCGAAGCCGGTCTGACACTCGAGCACCCACGCGAGCTGACTGTGCTCGGGCACCTGGCTCTGTACGAATATCGTGCTGCGCTCCGGATCGAGTCCGACGGCCAGCAATTGGGCGAAGGATGTGAACGTGCGCTCGCGAAGGACCCCCGGGTCATGCTCGGTGGTGATCGCGTGTTGATCCACGACGCAGTAAAAGCAGTCGTGGGTCTCCTGCATGCGCACCCATTCCCGCAGGGCCCCGAGGTAGTTGCCGATGTGGAAGGAGTCGGCCGTGGGCTGGATCCCGGACAGGACACGGGGCCGCGCGGTCATGAGCTCATTCTGGCAGCCGCGTGACGTGCACCTTCGCGATGCGACGCCCATCCATCTCGGTGACTTCGAAGCGGAGCCCTGCGGCGTCGACGGCGTCGCCGGGTGAGGGTAACCGTGACAGGTGGAAGACCAAGAAGCCTGCAACGGTTTCGTAGGGGCCATCCGGCAAGGTGACGCCGCACTCGTCCGAGAAGTCCTCGATGTTCATCAGGCCGTCCACGGTGATCTCCCCGACGATGCGCGGGGCGCGCGGAGTCTCGGCGACGTCGTACTCGTCCTTGATGTCTCCGATGACCTCCTCGACCAGGTCCTCGAGGGTCACGATGCCGGCTGTTCCACCGTATTCGTCCTGCACGATCGCGATGTGCTGGCGGAGTCGGCGCATCTCGGTGAGGGTGCTGAGGATCACCTTCGTTCCGGGAAAAGAGGTCACGGACCGCGCCAATTCACCTAGATGCACTTGTCGCCCGGACATGGCCGGGTCAAGGAGGTCACGGATGTGCACGAATCCAACGACGTCGTCAGCGGAACCTCGGATTACCGGGTAACGCGAATGCGGTTTGTCCGCGATCACGGTGACAGCGTCGCCGAGGAGCAGACTCGTGTCCAGGAAATCGACCTCGGTCCGGGGAATCATCACCTCACGGAGTTCACGATCGCCCACTGCGAAGACATCGTCGATGAGTGCACGCTCCTCGACACTGAGGTCTTCATGAGCGGCGACGAGGTCGCGCAACTCCTCGCCGCTGATCTGCTCCTTGGCTTCACGTGGGTTGATGCCGAACATGCGCACGATCGCGTTCGTCGAGGCGGACAACGCCACGATGAACGGCCGGAATAACCGGGCGATAACCGTGATTGGGCCGGCGACGAACAGGGCGACCCTGTCGGCCCGCTGTAGGGCGATGCGCTTGGGCACGAGCTCGCCCAGCACCAGCGAGACGTAGGCGATGAGGATCGTGATCAGGATGAATGAGATGGCACCCGCCCATCCGGGGCTCCACCCCCAGGACTCGAAAACGGTGGCGAGGTCCGGGGCAATCTGTGCGGCACCGAAACCGGCGGACACAAACCCGGCGAGCGTGACTCCGACCTGGACGGCGGCGAGGAAACGACTCGGGTCGGACACGAGGCGCGCGAGTCGGGGCCCGCGTCTAGACGACTCCTCGAGTCGCTGCACCTGACTCTCACGCAAGGAGACGAGCGCGATCTCGGCCGCGGCGAAGAATCCGCCCAGCAGGACGAAGAACAGCACCACGACGACGTTGACCCAGAGGACTGACACGCGGACAACAATAGGATCTGCACGTGGTGCAAGGCGCTGGGGCTGGTAGCGAGAAATTCATTGACCGCTTGGCCCTCGAGCAGATCGATCGGGATATCTTCACGGGTCACTGTCACTCCGGGGCACCACTACGCGCCTACGGCGGTCAGATCGCTGCCCAGGCCTTGATGGCCGCGGGGCACACCGTCGAGCAGAAGGACCGGCACGTTCATTCCCTGCACTGCTATTTCCTCAGACCCGGTCGGACGAAGGACTCGATCACCTACCTGGTGGATCGCCCCCGCGATGGACGGTCCTTCTCGACCCGGATCGTCCGCGCAGTCCAACACGGCGAAACCATTTTCATGATGACGACGTCGTTCGCCACCATCGACGCGGGCCCTACCCACCAGTTCGACATGCCCAACGAGATACCGCCGTCCAAGCTCACCGAAGTGGATATTCCGGCCGAGATCCTCGGCCCGGGAGTTCCCCTCGAGGAGTGGGATTACCCAAGCGAGGTGTTGATCGAGCTGCATTCGGTCGACCCGACCGACGAATCACTGCCGAAGGTGGACGGCAGGTACGAGCGCAATCAATGGGTGCGGATCACCCAGGAACTACCGCACGACCCACTCGTTCAGGCGTGCGCGCTCACCTACCTGTCCGATATGAGCATGGTGCGCGTGGCCACCGCACCCCATCGCGACGAGCGCGACTCGCTTCAGCGCGCCTCCATCGACCACGCGGTGTGGTTCCACGGTCCCATCGATGTCAACCGATGGCTGCTGTTCACCCAGGACACCCCGGTGGCCGGAGGTGGCCATGGATTGGCGCGCGGACTCTTCTACGACACCGAGGGTCGACTCATCGCCTCCGTGGTGCAGGAGTCACTCATGCGCACCAAGCGTTAGCGCATCGCCTTCTGCAGGTTGGCGTCGATTGAGGCGAGGAAGTCCTGGGTCGTCTGCCACGGCTGATCGGGCCCGATCAACAGAGCGAGATCCTTGGTCATCTTCCCCTCTTCCACCGTCTCGATGCAGACGCGCTCGAGCGTCTGCGCGAATGCGGTGACATCAGGGGTTCCATCGAGCTTGCCGCGATGCTCCAGTCCCCGAGTCCACGCGAAGATCGACGCGATCGGGTTGGTCGACGTGGGCTTACCCTGCTGATGCATCCGATAGTGACGGGTGACGGTGCCATGCGCCGCCTCCGCTTCGACCGTTCGGCCGTCCGGCGTCATCAGAACCGAGGTCATCAGACCCAGCGAGCCAAAACCCTGCGCCACGGTGTCGGACTGCACATCGCCGTCGTAGTTCTTGCACGCCCAGATGTATCCACCCTCCCACTTCAGCGCGGAGGCGACCATGTCATCGATCAACCGGTGCTCGTACGTCAGCCCAGCCCTCTCGAACTCGGCTTTGAACTCCGCGTCGAAGACCTCCCGGAAGAGATCCTTGAAGCGGCCGTCGTAGGCCTTGAGGATGGTGTTCTTCGTGGACATGTACACCGGGAAGTTCCTCGCGAGTCCATAGCGGAACGATGCCCGAGCAAAATCACGGATCGAGTCGTCGAGGTTGTACATGCCCATGGCGACGCCACTCGAGGGGAAATCGAAGATCTGGAACTCCATGGGGGCGGACCCATCAGACGGAGTAAAGGTCATCGTGAGCGTCCCAGCGGTGGGGACCTTGAAATCAGTGGCGCGGTATTGGTCGCCGAAAGCGTGGCGACCCACGATGATCGGCTTCGTCCAGGTGGGCACGAGTCGCGGGATGTTCCCGATGATGATCGGCTCGCGGAAGATGACACCGCCGAGAATGTTCCGAATGGTTCCATTCGGCGACTTCCACATCTTCTTCAGACCGAATTCCTCGACACGCGCCTCGTCCGGGGTGATCGTGGCGCACTTGACCCCAACCCCGTACTCCAGGATGGCGTTCGCCGCGTCGATCGTCACCTGGTCGTCGGTGGCATCGCGGTACTTGATTCCCAGGTCGTAGTACTTCAGATCGACATCGAGGTACTTGAGGATCAGCTCGTCCTTGATGAATTGCCAGATGATGCGGGTCATCTCGTCGCCGTCGAGTTCGACGACCGGATTCACAACCTTGATCTTCACCATGTCAGAGGTCCTTCACGTCGGCTTGCTTGGCCTTGACCGCCTCGTAGGCGGTGACAAGAAGTGCCTTCTCGTCGTCCGTGAGGGGTGTCTCGACGATGCGACGAATGCCCGTGCGGCCGATCTCCGCCTCGACTCCGAGGTAGGCGCCGGAGAGTCCGTACTCACCCTGCACCCACGCGCACACCGGCATCACCGCCCCGGAGTCTTCATGCACCGCGCGCGCCATGCGCGCTGCGGCCGCCGACGGTGCGTAGTACGCGGATCCAGTCTTGAGCAAGCCCACGATTTCCGCGCCCCCGTTGCGCGTACGCTCCACGAGCGCGTCGATCCGCTCCTGGGAGACCATCTCGCCGAGGGGTTTGCCGTTCACGGTGCACACCGATGCAACGGGCACCATGGTGTCACCGTGGGAGCCGAGCGTGAGTGTCGTGACCGCGGACACCGGAACATCAAGGTCTTCGGCAACGAAGTGGGTGAATCGCGCGGTGTCCAGCATCCCGGCCTGACCGATCACCCGGTGGTGCGGGAAATCGGTGACGATCTGGGCGAGAGCCGTCATCTCGTCGAGTGGGTTGGCGACGTTGATCACGACGGCGTCCGGGGCGAACTTCTTCACGTTCTCGGCCACCTGACGCATGATCTTCGCGTTGGTCTCGATCAGGTCCATTCGACTCATGCCGGGCTTGCGCGGTAGACCGGCGGTGATCACGACGGTCTCCGACCCCGCGATGGCTTCGTACCCCTCCCCATTCGGGCCGGTGGTCTGCCCCACGACCATGGTCTCGAATCCCTCGATCCAACGCGATTGGTTGATATCAAGAGCCAGGCCTTCAGGCTTGCCCTCCAGGACGTCGGTGAGGACGACCGTCTCAAAGATGTCGTACTCGGCGAGTCTCAGCGCCGTCGTCGAACCGTAGAAGCCGGCCCCGATTACCGCGACCTTCCCACTGCGTGCCATGTCTGCCTTTCCTGGCGTCGGATGCGGAGGAGAATTCCGGGGGTCAAGATACTTGCAGTCGGGAACCTGATTCCGAGCGGCCTCGGACGTGTACGGTCGGTGAACATCAGTGGGGAGGCCGCATGACGTTCGATCTCAGGATCCAGCCCGATGTCGCAGAACTTGCGCTACGCGTGCGCGCCTTCATCGACACCGAGATCATCCCCCGTGAGGGCGAACTCGAGTCGGCCGATCACGGCCTCTCCCCGGAGTTCCGCCGGGAGTTGCAGGAGGCGGCGCGCGCGGCGGGCGTATTCGCCCCCACCGTGCCCGTTGCCCTCGGGGGGCACGGACTCGATCACCGTGCCATGGGGCCTGTACTCGAAGAGTGCGGGCGCAGCTTGCTCGGACCCGTGGCGATGAACTGTTCGGCACCTGACGAAGGGAACATGGCACTCCTTGAATTGATCGCCACGCCGGAGCAGCGTGAGCACTACCTAGAGCCGCTCTGCTCGGGAACGATCCGATCCTCCTTCTCGATGACCGAACCGGCGCCCGGCGCCGGATCCGACCCGCGACTTCTCGCCACCGAAGCGACCCGGAGAGGTGACGACTGGCTCATCAACGGGCGCAAATGGTTCATCACCGGCGCTGATGGCGCCGATTTCAGCATCGTGATGGCGCGCACGGAAGGTGGCGCCACCATGTTCCTGGTCGACGGCGACAACCCGGGCATGCGCGTCGAGAAGCGTCTCCCAACCATGGACAAAGCGTTCAGCGGTGGTCACTGCATCGTCGAGTTCACAAATTGTCACGTGACTGAGCCGAGCATCCTCGGGGAATTGGACAAGGGTTTCGAGTACGCCCAACTTCGGCTCGGGCCTGCACGGCTGACCCACTGCATGCGGTGGCTGGGTGCGGCGCGACGCGTGCACGAATTGGCGACCGCGTACGCGATCCAAAGACGCATGTTCGATGACCGGCTCGCGGACCTCGGCATGGCCCAACAGATGCTCGCGGATAACGAGATCGACATCGCAGCGTCGCGCCAGCTGATCTGGAACGCCGCAGGAGCACTCGATGCGGGACTGTCCGCACGAACGGAGACCTCGATCTGCAAGACGTTCGTGGCCGAGGCAGTGTTCCGTATCGCGGACCGCTCGATGCAACTCTGCGGTGGCTCGGGGACGTTGACCGACCATCCGATCGCACGGATCCTCATCGAGAGCCGAGCGTTCCGCATCTATGACGGCCCGTCCGAGGTGCATCGGATGTCCATCGCCAAGGGCGCGGTCCGCAGGTCGAGCAGAGGGGAACTCCCCGGAGACTGGCAATGAGTGCCCTTCCCCTCGATGCGCTCACCCCGTGGCTGCGCGACTCCCTCGACATACACGGTGAACTGACTGCGACGCTCCTCGCCGACGGACGTTCCAACCTCACCTACCGGGTGACCGATGCCGCCGGCCGATCCTGGGCCATCCGACGACCACCCCTGGGTCACGTGATGCCCAGCGCTCACGACCTCACCCGGGAGTTCACCGTGTTGAGCGGCCTCACCGGGAACTATCCAGTACCGCGACCCTGGGTGCTGTGTACGGATGAATCGATCCTGGGTGTCCCCTTTCTCGTGATGGATTTCATCGAGGGCACGGTGATCGCGGATCGGGAACGCGCCGACCAACTATCTGCGACACAGGCCGATCACATCTGCCGGTTGCTCGTCGATTTCCTCGCGGGATTGCACGCGGTAGACGCGCACGCCTGTGGACTCGGTTCCTTCGGCAAGCCGGAGGGGTACCTGGCGCGCCAGGTGCGCCGCTGGGGCGAGCAGTGGCAACTATCCAAGACCCGCGAACTCGAGTCGATGAACGTCATGGCGCGATGGCTCGAGGCGAGTCTTGCGGCGCTCCCCCCGCAACTGCCCTGGTCGATCGTCCACGGTGATTTCCGACTCGACAACATCATCCTCAGCCACGATACGTCCGGGGTGCGCGCAGTCGTCGACTGGGAGATGTCGACCTTGGGCGACCCCGTTGCGGATCTTGCGGTGACTCTCGTCTACTGGACGGAAGCAGGCGACGCTCTGCGCTCAGAGGTCGCCGTCGCTCAAGGACTCACGGCGGGATCGGGGTTCTGGACCCGCGAACAGATCGTCCAGCGATACGCCGAGGTCAGCGGCCGAGGAATGGAACAGCTCGGATTCTGTCTGGTCCTCGCCTGCTACAAGCTCGCGGTGATCATGGAATCGCTCACCTACCGCGCCCGGATGGGTATGCAATTGGGGCGCACGGTCGAGCAGGGCGAAGACACCCATCACGCGGTGGTGGCATTAGCGCGCCTCGGCGAGCGCCTCGTCGATCAGCCCACCGTGGAGACGTTGAGGAGCTGAACTAATCAGTTCGGCGCCGGCACGATGAACGCGAAGATCGTGATGGCAAGTCCCAGCACTCCGAGGATCGCGACGTCGATCCGGCGCGACCGAACCGCCAGCCATCCCGCCTGATCCTCAGGTAGCAGTAGCCGCAGGAACGCGGCGAGGAGAACGCTCGCGCCGAGCACCACCGCACCCCGACGGAAGGCGTCGAGTGCGACCAGGATCAGCGACGTCGCGACACCGATGAGAACGACGACGAGCGGCCACCAACGATCTCGTCGCAAGGGTGTCACACTCATGACCGCTCCGCGGCTTCCACAACATTCTGAAGGAGCATCGCCCGCGTCATCGGACCCGTACCACCGGGCATCGGCGCGAACCATCCGGCAACCTCGGCGACTCCAGGGTCTACATCGCCCACGAGGCCATCCGGCGTGCGCGTGATCCCGACGTCAAGAACGGCCGCTCCCGGCCTGACCATGTCCGGAGTGACGAGGTGCGCAACCCCCGCCGCCGCCACCACGATGTCAGCGCGGCCGATCTCCGCCGGGAGATCCCTGGTACCGGTGTGGCAGAGGGTGACGGTTGCATTCTCCGAGCGACGCGTGAGCAGTAGTCCGAGTGGCCGACCGACGGTCACACCTCGCCCGATCACCACCACATGCGCCCCCGCGATCGGCACGTCGTAGGCACGTAGTAGTTCGAGGATTCCCCGTGGCGTGCACGGCAACGCTGCCGGAATCCCAAGGACGAGACGACCCAGATTCATCGGGTGGAGGCCGTCGGCGTCCTTCTCGGGATCGATAGTTTCGAGAATCCGATTCGCATCGAGGTGCGCAGGCAACGGCAATTGGACGATGTAGCCGGTAACGGACGGATCTGCATTCAATTGGGCGATCTCGGCTGCGAGCTCGGCCTGACTCGTCTCCGCGGGCAGGTCCACTCGGATCGATGCGACACCGACCTCAGCGCAGTCGCGGTGTTTTCCGGTGACATAGGCGTGGGAACCGGGGTCGTCACCGACGAGGACGGTCGCCAACCCTGGCGTGATTCCACGGGCCTTGAGCGCGGCAACGCGCTGGGTCAGCGAAGCCTTCACGGCGGAGGCGGTCGCGTTGCCGTCGAGGATCACCGCGGTCATGGCGCAATCCTGTCAGGGACGGAGCGCCTACCCCCGGTGGAGATGACGACGGCGACGAAAGCGAGCACCACGCCGAGGACTAACCCAATATCGACGTAGTCGGTGAAGACCAGGTCGAGGACGATCGATCCCAGCAACTGGCCGGCAATCGCCAGCAGGGCCTGGCGGAGGACTCCCACACGGCCCACAACCCAGGCCGTCGTCGTCACGAAGATCACTCCGATCAGCCCACCGGTGTAGAGCCACGCATGCGAATCGGTCGGGATGTCGAGTCTCGTTAGACCCGTGGACGCCACGATAGCGACGGCGACGAGGAGGGCGCTCGTGCCGACGATGAAATTCATCCATGCCGCTACCAGGGGCTCGCCAGAGGCGGCGCTGACGCGTCCGTTGATGGCCGCCTGAACTCCCAGCGCGGCACCGGCCAAAAGTCCCAACACCACGAGCAAGAGTGAAAGCCCTGCACCGCCCCATCGTCCAACAACGGCGCACCCGACCGCTGCAATCGCGATGATTGCCGAGATCACCCGCGCACTCGACACCGGTTGACGACCGTAAGGGCCCAAGCCCATCCGATCCACGATCAACGACGCCGTGACTTGACCCGCGACTGTGGTGATGGCGAACAGCGCTACGCCTCCCACCGGGACCGACATGCTCTGCGTCACGACGAAAAACGCGCCCAGAAGCCCACCGAAGACCTGCCAACGGGGAATCGCTCCCGTGCGGGTGGCGGCGGAGAGAACGCGCATACCGACACGCATACGCGGTAATGCAAGACCCATCAGCGTGAGAAGGATCAGACCGACCCCGAACGAGATGAGGGCCGCCTCGAGACCGTTGCCGAGCACATCCGCGAGCGAGCCGTTTACCTGCGACTGGAGCGCAGCAAGGGCCCCCACGCTGACGGCCGCGGTCATGGGCCAGAACGTGCGATGCGGCGTCATGTCAGTGGAAGAAGTGCCGCGTGGCGGTGAAATACATCGTCACACCGCGCGCATCGGCCGCAGCGATGACCTCGGCGTCACGCACGGACCCGCCGGGTTGCACCACCGCAGCAACCCCCGCGTCGAGCAGCACCTCCAGGCCATCGGCGAAGGGGAAGAAGGCATCCGAGGCTGCGACCGATCCGGCGGCCCGATCACCAGCGCGCTCCACCGACAGGCGCGCCGCGTCGACACGGTTCACCTGTCCCATACCCACACCGACTGCCGCACCATCCTGCGCGAGCAGGATGGCATTGGACTTAACCGATCGACAGGCTCGCCAGGCGAACTCGAGATCGGCGAGGACTGAGGGATCCGCAGGACGACCGCTGACCAGTGTCCAGGCACCCGGGTCGTCACCCACCGCGTCGATGCTGTCCACCGTTTGGGCGAGCATTCCCCCGCTGACCGTACGGACTTCGACATGCCTTCCCGGATGCGGTCCTGGCACGCGCAGAATGCGGAGGTTCTTGCGCTGCCGGAGGAGTTCGAGCGCATCGGCGTCGAAGCCGGGGGCGACGATCACCTCGGTGAAGACGTCTCCGATTGACTCGGCCATCGCGTGGGTGACCGGGCGATTGGCAGCGATCACGCCACCGAAGGCAGAGACCGGATCGGTGGCATGCGCTTTCCGGTACGCGTCTGCGATATCGCTCCCCAGGGCGATTCCGCAGGGATTGGCGTGCTTGATGATCGCGACCGCCGGCTCGGTGAAGTCGAAGGCGGCACGACGAGCTGCGTCCGCATCCACCACGTTGTTGTAGGACATCGGCTTACCGTGAAGCTGCTCCGACGCTGCGATTCCAGGTTCGTGCTGTGCGGCGAGGTACAACGCCGCCGACTGGTGTGGGTTCTCGCCGTACCGAAGAACCTCGCCCCTGCTCCACGCCTGGGCCGTCCAACGCGGGAAGTTCTCGGGGTCGGCCTGACGCATCATCCAGCGACCCACCGCGATGTCATAGGTAGCAGTGTGTGCGAAAGCCTCAGCGGCAAGCTCCTGACGTTGCAGCAGATCGAAACCTCCTGCGCGCACCGCGTGGAGCACCTCCTGATACCGCGCAGGAGAGACGACAACCGCAACATTCGCATGATTCTTCGCCGAGGCGCGGATCATCGCGGGTCCGCCGATGTCGATCTGCTCGACACACTCCTCGACCGAGGCGCCCGACGCAACTGTCTGCGTGAACGGGTAAAGGTTCACGATGACGAGGGTGAATGGCTCGATCTCAAGATCAATGAGCTGCTGCTGATGGGACTCGAGTCGAAGGTCCGCCAGCAGGCCTGCGTGCACGCGCGGGTGGAGTGTCTTCACGCGACCGTCGAGGCATTCGGGGAAACCGGTGAGATCCTCGACTGGCGTGACCGGGATCCCCGCTGCTGCGATGATCGACGCCGTCGATCCGGTGGACACGATCGCGACACCCGCCTCATGGAGTCCAGCCGCTAACTCCGACACACCCTGCTTGTCGTAGACCGAGATCAGAGCGCGCGTGATGGGGATGCGATCAGCCATGGCGCACTCCAGCAGGTTCCGCAACCAATGATGCGACCACCTCGACGAGGAGCACTCGCTCGACCTCCTTGATGCGCTCGTGGAGGCTGCCCTCGTCATCTCCCTCACGCACCTCCACGGGCTGCTGGGCGAGGATCGGCCCGGAGTCCACCCCGTGATCGACGACGTGGACGGTGCATCCAGTCCACGTCACCCCGTAGGCCAACGCATCACGCACCGCGTGCGCCCCGGGGAACGCGGGCAGCAGGGCTGGATGCGAGTTGATGATGCGGCCCGCATACGCGTCAACAACTTCCGACCCAAGGACGCGCATAAAACCCGCGCACACGATGAGGTCTGGTTGATACCCCTCGATCATTGCGAGCAATTCACGATTCCAGGCATCGCGATCGCTTCCGAGGACCACCGCGAACGTCGGTATCTGCTTCGCTTGGGCCCGATCCAATGCCTGGCAGTCGGGTACGTCGGTACCCACGGCCACGATGTGCTCACCGATACGGGAGTCGAGGAGGGCTTGGAGAAGCGTGCCCGACCCGGATGCCAGGACGAGGACGCGAGCCACGCTCCGACCCTAACGGCACCGTGATTACAGAACGGTTTCCGAGTTCATCTGGCGATAAAGATTGGCGGTCACCAGGGCAACGAACGGAAGCGCGATGAGGGTGAGCAGGCCGAAGAGCATGGATCCGATCAGGAGGACCGTCAGGTTGAGTGCCATCGCCACGAACGCGGCACCGAAGTTGGCACGCACGATGCGGACACTGCCGGAGAAGGAGGCGCCGAGCCCCGTTCCGCGATCGACGGCGAAGTACGGGGCGAACTGTAGGAAGAGGATCACCAGGATGCCCGGCACGATCAAGAGGAGCACCCCGAGGCCCACCAACAACGAGTAGAGGATCTGGGTGACCAGGTAGACCGCCAGGTTCTGTCCACTGAGTAACGCGTCGAACGCCGGAGTCCGCCCCTGCGTCGACCAGAGGGCACCGCGGATGACACCGACCGTGGTGAGGTAGATCAGCACCTGCAAGAACAGCACGATGCCGATGGAGGTGAGTGCGGGACTCCCCAAGGCCGAGGTACAGGCCGCCTCCTGGCCCGGGGTCTGGGGGTCGACGCACTGCACCAGGAGTCCCTGCAGTGGCTCGAGGCTGATCACCTGGAGGAACTGGGCCGCCGTGACGACGGCCGCAAGCGACAGGAATGCGAGGAAGTTCCGCCGGAAGGTGTCCAGGGACCAGCGAAGTGCCTGACCGACGTCTACCGAGGAACCCACAACTCTCCGTCCACCCTTTCGAGTATGTCAGGTTCCGCCACTCTGAGCGTTGGACGTCGTGGGCGCCGCATAAGAAGTGCAGTGGGCACCATGCCCACCACGAGTCCGATCCACGCGAGTGATGCCGCGAACTCTGGCAGCGGGCCGAGGAACGACAGTCGCATCTCGCCGAGCGAGCCTGAAGCTGCCCAGGCCAGCGCGGCCATCATGAATGCGGCCCCCGTCGCAGCAAGGAGAGCGATCACCAGGCGCATCAAGGTCTGCTCACCTGCCGCCCGACGCGCGATGAAGTAACCGGTCAGTAATCCGGAGGCGACAGTGATGCACGGGTAAAGCCACGCGAGTGGGACCGCCGTCTCCGGGAACGCCGCGATGATTGGGATGAGGGGGACATCGGCGGGTGACGTCACGGCGAGGAACGGACTCACCAACGAGTCGGAGCCGAGACTGAAGCCCGCTCCCAGGATGTAGGAGGCCGCCCAGAGGAGGAGCGTCGGCAGGAATGCGAGCGTGATGAGCAGAAGCGACACCGCACCGACGAACCCTCCACCCACAAGGGTCTGCACTTGAAGCACATCGGAGAAGCGCGCGATGAGCCAACCGATCAGGAGCAGCGCACCCGCACCCACCAGCGACGCGATCGCCACGACTACGGCACGCACCACGATCATCACCCAGGCGGGGATATGCGTACGAATGTGGAGCGCGAGTCCGCTCGAGCGCCGCGCACCGATCCCACCGGCGACGAGTGCGATCAGCCCAGTGTGCAGCGCGACCCGCGGTAGTGACGCGGTCCACTCGGGTGAGCGGGTCAGGAGAAGGACACCGGCGGCGAGACCCGCGTAGGTGACCGCGAACGCTCCGATTCCCACCAGGTACTCGATCGAGTTGCTCACCCGGGACGTGCGCCCCCACCACGCTCCCGCTCCGTAGGTCAGGAACGCGACGCCGATGGTCAACCCCCAGGGCACCAACGTGTAGTGGACCGTCTGCACGGTCAGCATCACCCCGTGGACCGGCGCCGACCACAGGACACCGGCCAGCAAGATCCAGGCGAGGAAGCCGGACTGCTCCTCGGGTGCACTCATGGCCGTTACGGAGACCACTAGCGCCACCACGAGGTACCCGATCACCGCGGCGACCAGCGCTGCGAGCACCGCGAGCGCGACGCGCCCGACCCGGGGCGCCCAGACGCGCAGATGCTTCACACCCCCAGGGTGTCAGCCGCGTCCCCTAGGACTCGGGTTGCCACACCGATCACCCGTGTAACAGCAGCCACAGGGATGCCACGGCACTCAGCGCCAGGGCCACCCGGACGAAGACGGTCTGGTCCATGCGTCGGAACACCTTGACCCCGACGAACGCACCCACCGCCGTCAGCGGAGCGAAGAGCGCTCCAATCATCAGCGACTCCTGCGTCACTAAGCCCAGGCCCACCACAAACGGGACCTTGCTCAGATTCAGAATGAAGAAGAACCAGACCGACGTGCCCATGAAGACCAGCATCGGTACCCGCATCCTCACCAGATACAGGCTCATCGCGGCACCGCCCGCATTCGCCGCGAGGGTCGTCACCCCTGCGAGAACGCCGAAGAAAGACGCGATGACCCGGTCCTTGACGGTCACCGTGGATGACGGTTCCTGCAGGCCTCCCCGCATCCGAATCCATTCGAGGATCGCCGAGGTCAGGATCAACCCACCGACAACCCGGCCCACCGTCGTGATGTCCGCGTACACGAAGAGGGCGGCGGTCAACGCGAATCCGACGAGCAAGCCGGGAATGAGACGAAGCAGCAATCGCCACTGGACATGTTGGCGATAGATCGCGAGCGCGATCAGGTCACCGAAGATCAGAAGCGGTACCGAGAATCCCGCGGCCACCGTCGGAGTCAGGGCCAATGCCATCACCGGCCCGGTCAGCACACCGAGAACGGGCATCGCCGTCTTGGAAATGCCATAGAGGAATACGCAGAACCCCACCGTGATGATCAGGACCGGGGTCCAGACCTCAGGCAACGACTACGCCTGCCTCCGATGCAGCCCGAAGCAATTCGCGATCGAGCGTTACGAGGGGCCAGCCGCTCCTCAGCGCCACGTCAAGATAAGAAGCGTCGTAGGAGGTCAATCCGCGGTCGATCGCCAACTGCATGATGGTTGGCGTTGGAGATTCGTCAATCACTGCGACAGGTAACGAGAGGATCTCCGCAAGCATGGTCCGCGCGGAGTCGACCAAGAGTCCGCGAGAGCGAACATGCGTGGCGATGACGTTCGCAACCTCGAGTCTCCAAATCGCGGGGACAACCGGAACCAGCTCATCGAGTAGATCAATCTTCGCCCACGCGGGGCCCGAATCGGGCTTGGTCAGGAACCACGACAAGCACACGGAGGCGTCAAGAACAAAAGCATTCACAGGCGCCCTTCGCGCTTCATGTCAGAGATCTCCTCAAGTGACGCGGTGAGATCCCCGCCAGCAATCTGGGCCTGTATTCCTTCGATGCGAAGTCGAAGTTCGGCGGCCGAGGAGCGACGCACGGGTGGAACGAGTCGTGCCACGGGCTTCCCGTGTCGGGTGATGGTGATCACCTCACCAGCTTCGGCACGAGAGACGAGGTCCGACAGATGGGTCTTCGCCTCGAAGAGCCCCACGCTCACATCACTCTGGAGCTCCACAACGGTCATACCGGCATCGTATGCGATTCGGAACCCAACTTCAACTAGAAATCTAGTCTATTTTAGGGAGCCCATGATGTCGCGCATGACGCGTGCGGTAGCCGACGGCGTCTTGCCAACGCGCACACCCACTGCCTCCAGTGCCTCCTGCTTCGCCGTGGCCGTTCCCGCGGAGCCCGAGACGATCGCTCCCGCGTGCCCCATGGTCTTGCCCTCGGGAGCGGTGAAACCCGCGACGTAGCCGACCACGGGCTTCGTGACGTTGTCCTTGATGAACGCTGCGGCGCGCTCTTCGGCATCCCCGCCGATCTCGCCGATCATCACGATCGCGTCGGTGTCGGGGTCGTCTTGGAACGCAGCCAGCGCGTCGATGTGGGTGGTGCCGATGATCGGATCGCCGCCGATTCCGACGCACGTGGAGAAACCGATGTCGCGCAACTCGTACATCATCTGGTAGGTCAGCGTTCCAGACTTGGAGACCAGGCCGATGCGTCCGGGCTTGGTGATGTCGGACGGGATGATGCCGGCGTTGGACTGCCCCGGGCTGATGATGCCAGGGCAGTTGGGGCCGATCATCCGGGTTGCACCCGAATTCACCGCGTACTGAAAGAACTGCGCGGTGTCATGGACGGGAATCCCCTCGGTGATCACCACGCAGAGCGGAATGCGGGCGTCGACTGATTCCTCGACCGCACCCTTCGCGAAGCGCGGCGGCACGAAGACGACGGAGACATTGGCACCCGTTGCCGCCATCGCATCGCCGACGGAGTTGAACACCGGGATGCCATCGACGTCCTGACCCGCCTTGCCGGGGGTGACACCTGCCACCACCGCCGCGCCGCTTGCGACCATGCGCCGCGTGTGCTTGGTTCCCTCGGAACCGGTCATCCCCTGGACGAGGATCCGGCTGTCGCTATCGAGCCAGATGGCCATGTCCCCTACTTCCCCGCCTTGGCGGCTGCTGCGAGTTCGGCCACGCGACGTGCGGCGTCGTCCATGGTTTCCACGAGTTCGATGAGTGGGTGGTGCGCCTCGGTGAGGATGCGCCTGCCCTCCTCCGCATTGTTTCCGTCGATGCGACACACGATCGGCTTCGTCGATGCGACACCACGTTGCTCGAGGACCTGAAGGCCCTGCAGGATTCCGCTCGCCACGGCATCGCACGCGGTGATCCCGCCGAAGACGTTCACGAAGACGGCTTGGACATCGGGATCGTTCAGGACGATGTCGAGTCCGTTGGCCATGACGTCGGCAGAAGCGCCACCACCGATGTCCAGGAAGTTGGCGGGCCGGACCCCACCGAACTCTTCACCCGCGTAGGCCACGACGTCGAGGGTGCTCATGACGAGCCCCGCACCATTGCCGATGATGCCGACATCGCCGTCGAGCTTGACGTAGTTGAGATCGAGTTCCTGCGCACGCAACTCGATCGGGTCGGTCGCCTCGCGGTCGACCAGGTCCGCGTGGTGCGGATGGCGGTATCCCGCGTTGCCATCCAGGGTCACCTTGCCGTCGAGGGCAAGGACCTCACCCGTCGGAGTGAGAACGAGGGGATTCACCTCGACGAGAGTTGCGTCCTCACCCACCATCACATCCCAGAGGGACACGAGGATGTCGGCGACCGGGGCAGCGATCGCCTCGGGGAACTTCGCCGCGGTGACAATCTCCCGTGCCTTCGCGGGGCTGACCCCGTCAAGTGCATCGACGCGGATCTTGGCGAGTGCCTCGGGTTTCGTCGCTGCCACCTCTTCGATGTCCATACCTCCCTCGACACTCGCCATTGCGAGGAAGGAGCGGTTCGCGCGATCGAGGAGGAAGGAGACGTAGTACTCCTCGGCGATATCGGTTGCGGGCGTCACGAGGAGTCGCCGCACCACATGACCCTTGATATCAAGACCGAGGATCCCCTGGGCCTTGGCGAACGCGTCGTCTGGCGAATCGGCGAGCTTCACGCCTCCGGCCTTCCCGCGCCCACCGGTCTTGACCTGGGCCTTCACCACGACCGGGGCCGCGATCGCCTGAGCAGCCGAGCGCGCCTCCTCTGGAGTGACGCACACGTGACCGTCCGTCACGGGAACTCCGTGGGAACCGAAAAGTTGCTTTGCCTGGTACTCGTACAGGTCCAACGTCGCTCCTCGTGATGTTGTCGCGCGCCCGCGGTAAGCCTAGGAGGCGGCGGGAACTCGTTCGCGCACCCAGTCGACGACGTCGTGCGTGGGTGTCCCCGGCGTGAAAATCCTGGCTACGCCGAGCGCTTCGAGTTTCGGGATGTCGTCGTCGGGGATGATGCCGCCACCGAAAACGACGATGTCTGTGGCATCACGCGCAGCGAGCAACTCCATGACCTCAGCGAAGAGCGTCATGTGCGCACCCGACAGGATCGACATCCCGATGAAGTCCGCATCCTCTTGAATCGCTGCGTCGACGATCTGCGCGGGAGTCTGATGGAGCCCGGTGTAGACAACTTCGAACCCGGCATCTCGGAGCGCGCGGGCGATGACCTTCGCACCCCGGTCGTGTCCATCGAGACCGGGTTTCGCGACCACGATCCTCACCGGCGCACCCATCAAACCTCCTGACAACGAGCCTACCTTCCGGATGTGACCGGACTGTGGCGACCGTCGAAAGAACACTAGAGTGCACACGTGGGAGGCATCGGGGAGACCCCCGCCTGGACCTGGGTGCGCACGCCGCGGCGTGCGACGCTGCGCGATGAAGTAGCCGAGCACACCACCCCCCACGAAGTCACCCAACGCGCGGACCGACTCGACGGAACCGTCGGTGTCCTCGCCCTGCCCGAATCCCGCATGGTCTTCGTCCAATACGGGGGCCGTGTCGAGGTCGAGGCACCGCCTACCGGCGATCGGATCGTCGCCACCGTTCCCCTCGGACCCATGGGTGTGCGCTACACAGATGGTCGGCCCGAGACCCGCGATACGCAGACCGTTGTCCTCGGACAGGAATGCAGCACTCTGATGGACCCCGATCCGCACGCGGGCGCACTCGTGATCTCGAGTGATCCGATCCGGATCAAGGAACACGCGCAGACCGTGTGGGGCCCCGACGCGGGCCTCGATCCGGATCCGGAGGCGATCACCTCGCCGCGCGCGGTGGAACGCGCGTGCCGACAGATCTGGACCGTCACCTCCACCCTCCCCGCGAATACACCTGCCGCGGTCATTGCATCGCTCGCCCACGCCCTCGACGACATGCTGATGAGTGCCCTCGTCCTGGCGTGGTCACCCTCGCGTCACGTCCCGACGCCGCGTGGTCGGGTTGCGCACGTCCTCGACTGGCTGCGGTGCAATCACGGGATCTCGGTCACGGTGTCGGATATCGCGCGCGCGGCGGGTCTCAGCGTGCGCCAACTGCAACAGTCCGTCCACGACGAGTTGGGCATGACACCCATGAGACTTCTGCGGGACGTGCGCCTTATGGACGCACACCATCGACTGCGAGCCGCCGGGCCCCAGACCGCAACGGTGGCCTCCGTCGCACACGAGAGCGGTTTCGCCCACCTCGGGCGATTCTCGGTGATGTATCGCGAGCGATTCGGAGAGAGTCCGTCCGTGACCCTGATGCGAGATGTCGCCTCATGACGAACGTCGCGGTCATCTACTACTCCGCCACCGGCAACATCGCAGCCATGGCACACGCCCTGGGCGAGGGAGCACGCGAGACCGGAGCGGAGGTTCGCATTCACCGGGTTGCCGAGAATGCACCAGCAGAGGCAATCGATGCGAATCCGCGGTGGCGGGCCTTCCTCGATATGAATCAGGATGACCCGGCAACACTGGATGATCTCGCGTGGGCCGATGCGATCGCTCTCGGCTCCCCCACTCGCTTCGGTGCGGCAGCGGCGCAGTTGAAGTCCTTCCTCGACACCACCGGGGGGTTGTGGGCCACGGGAGTGTTGGCGGGGAAGGTGTGCACCGCGTTCACCAGTTCCTCAACGGCCCACGGGGGCCTTGAATCGACGATTCTGGCGATCAACAATCACTTCTACCACTGGGGATCCCTTGTGATGCCGCTCGGCTATCACGATCCACACGTGATGAAGCGGTCCGGTAATCCCTACGGCGCGTCCTTCGTCTCCCGTAGTGGCGCCGCACCGGACGACGAGGCACTCATGGCAGCCCAGATCCAAGGACGGCAACTGGCAATCGTGGCGTCTGAGTTGTCCCGGGGCCGCGACCAAGGAGGTTCGTGATGAACGAGATCCGAATCCTTGCCATCGGAGGGAGCACGCGCCCCAACTCCTCAAGCGAGAAGGCCCTGCGCATCGCGGCGGACGCCGCACGCGAGGCGGGCGCCACAGTGACCGTGATCACGAGCCGGGATCTGAATCTGCCGATCTACGATACGGAGTCCCAGGACCGAGATCCAAAAGCTGTTGCACTCATCGACGCGGTGCGATCCGCGCACGGGATCATCGTGTGCAGTCCGGGGTACCACGGCGGAATCAGCGGCATGATGAAGAACGCGCTCGACTACATCGAGGATCTGGGTCGAGAGGATCCGCCCTATCTCCACGGCCGCGCGGTCGGATGCATCGCGGTCGCCTACGGCTGGCAGGCGACCGTCTCGACACTCCACCAACTCCGTCAGGTCGCCCACGCACTGCGCGGGTGGCCTACGCCTTTGGGGGGAACCATCAACGCCTCGGTGACCGAATTCGCCGACGACGGTTCACTGTCCGACGAGTCTGCGCACGAGCAACTCCGCACCATTGGCACCCAGGTCGTCGAATTCGCCCGAATGCGAGCCGTGCACGATGCGGCCCAGTGATCAGGACCCTGGACTCCCATGAACGAGCGCGAGATCAGCGCCTTCGACGGGGAACCAGCAGACATCGCGGTGCGCGCGACACGTCCGCAGTCGCTCCTGATCACGGTGTACGGGGCCTACAGCCGATCCCTGGGTGGATGGTTCACCGTCAGCACCATCCTGCGGCTACTCGGCGACATGGGGATCGAGGATCCCGCCGTGCGCAGCGCTCTCTCCCGCTTCAAGCGGCGCGGAATCCTTGTTGCGGACAAGCGCGCGGGTGTGGCCGGATACGCACTCAGCCCCACCTCTCGACGGACCTTCGACGTCGGTGATGCCCGCGTCCTCGAACGTAGGGAACTCCCCCGCGACGAAGGCTGGGTGCTCGCCGCCTTCTCGATTCCCGAAAGTGCGCGCGATCTGCGGTATCGACTCCGATCGCGTTTGGCCAAGGTCGGGTTCGCGCAGGTCACCGGTGGCCTCTGGATCGCTCCCCGTGCGCTGGAAGCAGATGTACGCAACGTGGCCGAAGCGTTACGTGTTACCGACTTCGTCGATGTCTTCCGCGCCGAGCACGTAGCGTTCCGACCGACCCCCGAGGCAATCCGAGAGTGGTGGGACCTTGACGGCATCGCGCAGCATTACACGGAGTTCGTCCGGGAGTACTCGCCCCTTCGATCGGAATATTCAGGAGTCCGGGGGCGTGTGGATGGAACACGGGCCTTCGTGGACTACACGCGGGTTCTCACCTCGTGGCGCATGCTGCCCTACATCGACCCTGGCCTCCCCATGTCCTACCTCCCCCGGGACTGGGCGGGTCAGCCGGCGACCGAGTTGTTCTTCTGGTTCCACGATCACCTCGCCGAGGCGGCGCAGCAGCACGTCGTGGACCTCTGCGAAGAGCAGCATCCCGGGTGATCCTGATCACCTCGCGGACACTTTGCGATCGTCAGAGAAGGCGTAGGGTGCTCACGTGACCAGTCGACCCGGCTACAACAACATCATTCGGCTCACCGCCACGCCCGAGGCCCACGCGTCCGGCGCGATCGTGACCGCTGTCACCGGGACCGGAGCGGTGATCACCGCCCTCGACCTCGTCGACCCGGGTCACGAGACAGTGAAGCTCGACCTCAGTTGCATCGTGCGCGACTCCGACCACGTGCGCGACCTGCGTGACGTCCTCGAGGCCATCGATGGTGTGACCGTGGACAAGATCAGTGACTCCACCTTCTTGATCCATCTCGGCGGGAAGATTGGTGTCAGCCTCAAGGCTCCGTTGCGCAATCGAGCAGACCTCGCCCGTGCCTACACCCCGGGTGTTGCGCGGGTGTGCATGGCGATCCACGAGAACCCCGCCGACGCGCGCAACTTGACCATCAAGCGCAACAGCGTTGCGGTCGTCACGGACGGATCCGCGGTCCTGGGCCTGGGCAACATCGGGCCGGAGGCCGCGATGCCCGTCATGGAAGGCAAGGCCGCCCTGTTCAAGCGCTTCGCCGACGTCGACGCGTGGCCGATCTGCCTCGATACCCAGGATGTTGACGAGATCGTGCGCACCGTGGAGGTGATCGCCCCCGGCTTCGGTGGCATCAACCTCGAAGACATCGCTGCTCCCCGCTGCTTCGAGGTGGAGCGTCGCCTCCGCGAGAAGTTGAACATCCCGGTCTTCCACGACGACCAGCACGGCACCGCCGTGGTGGTGCTCGCGGCACTCGAGAACTCCTTGCGCCTAGTCCACAAGGAGATGTCCAACCTGCGCGTGGTCATGGTGGGTGCTGGTGCGGCCGGTGCCGCAGTGGCGCGACTCCTGCTCGGGGCGGGAATCAAGGACATCGTGATGTTCGACTCCCGCGGCGCGGTCCACACCGGCCGCGACGACCTCGACCCGGATCGCGCCCAACTCGCGCGGGACACCAATCCGCACGGTCACACCGGCTCGATATCCGACGCCATGGTCGGGGCGGATGTCTTCATCGGGCTTTCCCAGCCCAATGTCATCACCACCGAGGACGTGGCCGCAATGGCACCCGACGCCATCGTCTTCGCGCTGGCGAACCCGGATCCGGAAATCGATCCGGTCGAGGCGGCGCGGTACGCGAAGGTCGTCGCGACCGGACGTAGCGATTACCCGAACCAGATCAACAACGTGCTCGCATTCCCCGGGATCTTCCGCGGAATGCTCGATGCCAACGCGCACAAGATTACCGACGACATGCTCGTCGCGGCGGCGCGTGCGATCGCCTCAGTGGTCAGTGATGAGGCACTGTCCACCGTATACATCGTGCCAAGCGTGTTCGACCCGGCAGTGGCTCCCGCCGTCGCGGACGCGGTGGCACGCAACGTGCGCCGCGGCTAGAACGTGCCCGACGGCTTCCAGGTTCCGTACACGCCACGTAGCACATCCGCGATCTCCCCGACCGTCGCATAGGCACGGACAGCGTTGACGCACGCCGGCACGACGTTGTCTCCTCCCGTCGCCGCCTCACGCACTTCCTCGAGGCCTCGGTCCACCGCTGCCTGGTCCCGTGACGCCCGGACTCGCTCCACGTCGCGCACCTGGGAACGCTCGCTCTCCGGGTCGATCCCGAAAACCTCGAAGGAGACCGGATCAGTGACGAACCGGTTGACTCCCACCACGGGCTTGTCACCCGAGTCGACGGCCAATGCCTGTTCGTAGGCACTATCGGAAAGCGCGGTGGCGAAGTAACCGGACTCGATGCACGCGAGGGCCCCGCCCTTCTGCTCGATGCGATGCATCTCGTCGAGGATGTCCCGCTCGAGTTGGTCCGTGAGTGCCTCGAGCACGTAACTGCCTCCGAGCGGGTCCACGAGTCCCGTGACACCGGTTTCGAACGCCACGATCTGCTGCGTCCGCAGGGCGAGGGTCGCCGCGGACTCGGTGGGGACACCGAGCGCCTCGTCGAAGGCGCACACGTGCATGGTCTGCACGCCGCCCAAGGCTGCCGCCATGGCCTCGATCGAGGTGCGCACGACATTGTTCAGCGGCTGCTGCGCCGTCAAGGACGAGCCCGCCGTGAAGACGAAGATCCGTAGCTGCTCTGAACGCGGGTCCTTCGCCGCGTACGTGTCACGCATCAACCGTGCCCACACCCGGCGTGCAGCCCGGAACTTGGCTACCTCCGGCATGAAGTCCATGTTGCTCGACAGGAAGGTGAACAGGGTCGGTGCCACATCGTCGACGGTGAGGCCGCGGGCGATCGCTGCGTCGAGGTACGCCCGTGCGTTGGCGAACGTGAAGGCGATCTCCTGCACGGCACTGGATCCCGATTCCCGGATGTGGTATCCGCTCATCGCAAGGGACACCCACCTGGGGATGCGGCGCGCGACGTGCTCGATCACGTCCACCGAAAGAGTGAGGCCGGCGGGTGCGGGGAAGATCTGCGTCCCGCGGGCGAAGTACTCCTTGAGGACGTCGTTTTGGATGAACATGCCGAAGACGTTGGGGTCCACCCCGCGCTTCTCGGCCAGGGCTTCGAAGAGCGCGGCCCAGATGTAGCCGATCGAGTTCGCCGTGGTGCGCACCTGGGTGATGCGCTCCAACTCGATCCCGTCCATCAGCACCTCGATGTCGGCCAGACTGTCGATGGCTACACCGACTTTGCCGACTTCACCGCGGGCACGTGGATTGTCGGAGTCGAGTCCCATCTGGGTGGGGAGATCAAGGGCGACACTGAATCCGGTGAGGCCCTGGGCGAGGAGCGCCTTGAAGCGGGCGTTTGTCTCGGCCGCGGTACCGAATCCGGCGTACTGCCCCATCGTCCAGACACCCGGATCGGCGGAGATACCGCGGGTGTAGGGGAACTCCCCCGGTTGCTCGGTCATCCCTGTGCCTCCGCATTGAGTTGCTCGCGCAGGACCTTCTTAGCGATCTTGCCGGTGGAGTTCAGCGGGAACTCGTCCACGATCCGGATGTCCTTCGGCTTCTTGTAGGAGGCCATGGTGGCGCGGCAGTGCTCGAGCACATGCTCCGGGGTCACCGTTGCGCCGGGGAGAACGGTGAGGAGCGCCGTGACGTGCTGACCCCAATCGGGATCCTCGACACCCACCACCGCCACCTCGTGGACGCCAGGCACCGCTGCAATGCAGTCCTCGATCTCGCGCGGATAGATGTTGTACCCGCCCGAGATGATCATGTCGCCCTTGCGATCGACGAGGAACAACCGCTCATCGGCGTCCACCCGCCCCAGGTCACCCGTGTACAACCAACCGTCGCGCACAGCCTTCGTGACCGTGGGATCTTCGGCGGCCTGCCCGTAGTACCCGCGCATGACGTGGTCGCCCCGGGTGATGACCTCTCCGATCTCCCCGATGGGGACGTCGACGCCGTTCTCGTCGACGATGCGAATCTCCACGCCATTACACGGGATGCCGGCGCTGGTCAGGACGTGCTCATCGCCGGCGATACCGCGCGCGTGATCCTCGGGCCCCAGCACGGTCACCGGCGGAATAGCCTCCACTAAGCCGTAGTACTGCGCCATGTTCGACGTGATGCGCTCGAAGCACTGACGGATTTGCTCAGGCGGCATGGGGGCACCCGCGTAGCCCAGCATCTCCAGCCCTGCCATCCGCTCACGCGAGATGTCCGGAAGGGCCAACAGTCGCGCGACCATCGTGGGCACCATGGCCGTGCCCGTAGCACCACGGTTCTCCACAGCATCCACGACAGCCTCGGCATCGAAGGACGGATGCACAATCTGGGTGGAGCCGAAGGTGAAGCAGGGCAGGACGAACAAGCCGCTCGTGTGCGTGACGGGCCCCGCGTGCAACCAGCGCGTGCGCTCGTCGGGGAGTTTCCCGAAGAAATCGGTGATCATGTTGTGCAGGCTCGCCATGCGGTTCCGATGGGTGCGGATCGCCCCCTTGGGTCGACCGGTGGTGCCGCTCGAGTAGTTCAGGGAGACGAGGGCATCCGGGTCGACCGAGAGAAGCAACGGCTCCCCCGATTGCTCGGCGAGGAATCCCTCGTACGGAGTCGCGTCGGCGTCACCGTTGATCACGATCACGTGTTCCACCAACTCGCGAACCCCCGCAGCGTCATCCCAGAACTTGGCGCCGAGGATCAGCGCTCGTGGGGTGCAATCCGTGGCGATGCGCACCCAGTCCGTCGGGTGCAGGCGATAGTTCAGTGCGACACGACAGAGTCCCGCAGTGCTGATGCCGAGGTCGGTCTCAATGTAGGTGTTCTGGTTCGACTGCAGGTCGAGCACCCGGTCACCGGTCTCCAGACCGAGGTTGCGCAAGGCCCGGGCGAGCTGCATGACGCGTGCCCCGGTGCGCCCGAAGGTGCTCTCTCCCTCCGGTCCGATCAGGGCGATGCGATCGCGGTACCTCGTCATCGACCGCGATACCACACGTCCTACGTCCATGTCAGCCTTCCTCCTGCGGTGGGGCATACATCGCGTCCAGGATCCAGCAGCCATCCTCGACGACGGTCACTGGATTCAGATCCAGTTCGAAGCCAACCGGCCACGTGCGCACTCCGTCCGCGATACGGGCGATCACGTCGACGAGGGCGGCGCGGTCGGCGGGGGGCCGCCCCCGCACACCGGAGAGGAGTCGTCCGAGGACCGTGGCATCGAGTATCTCCTCGATGTCGACGTCAGTGACCGGGAGCAACCGCACGGCCGCATCCGAGACCACCTCGGTGAGGACACCACCGACGCCGACGGTGAGGACTGGACCCAGGGGGCTCGGCGCGACACCGACGATCGCCTCGATCCCGCCGGGGACGAATCGTTCGACGAGGACATCGCCACCGAGTGCGGAAAGTTGTGCGAACACCTCGTCGATCTGCGTCGCATCGACATCGAGGACCACTCCGCCGGCATCGCTCTTGTGGTGGAGACCGGGGACCACGGCCTTGAGTACCGCACGACCCCCGACATTGGTGAGGGCTGCACGCGCATGTTCTGCGGTGGAGACGAGAACGGACTCCGGGACGGGGAGTCCGTGCGCGGCGAGGATCTCCTTGACGTCCTTTTCCGACGCGTCGGCCGGCGGGACCGGAATCACCTCGTGACGCGCCTCCACCCGGAGTCGCGGTCCACCCGAGGTGACACGTAGTGCTGCCAACGCCGCGATGGCGCGCTCGGGTGTTGCGTAGACCGGGATACCGGCGTCGGTGAGAAGCCGTGCGCCCGCAGGTGCCAGCGCCGCCGATCCCGTCCGCACGGCGATCACGGGGATCTGCGCCGATGCGCGCACTGCGCCGAGTGCGCGGGCGATGCGCGCGACGTCGTCACCAACGAGGACCGCGAAACAGGCGACGATCGCATCGACGTGCGGGTCGCGGGCGAGGCGCTCCAGGCACTGTTCGAACAGTCCCGGCTCGGCCATGACCGCAGCGGTGACGTCGACCGGGTTGGTCGCATTGCCGTAGACGGGAACGATCTGCTCGAGGTCCCGTACGGTCGCGGAGTCGAGTTGGGCGAGCGACAAGCCCTCACGTTCGATCGCGTCGGCCGCGAGAATCCCACTGCCACCCGACGTGGTGATGACCGCGATGCGTGCATCGCGCAGGACGGCTCCCGTAGCCAGCAAGGCACCCGCATCGAGAAGTGCGTCGATGTCGCGCACCCGGGCGATTCCTGCGGATGCGAGTGCTGTGTCCACGATCGCGTCCGGTGCAGCGAGCGCACGCGTATGTGATGCGGCCGCCGAGGCGCCCGCAGCAGACCGTCCCGCCTTCACCATGGCGATCGGGACCCGGCCTGCAGCCGCACGCAGTGCATCGATGTCCGACAACGATTCGACGTACATGAGGAGAGCATCGACCGATTCATCCGCGGCTAGGGCCTCGGCGACGTCGGTCGCAGTCACATCCGCCTCGTTCCCCGTCGTGACCGCGATCCCGATCGGTACCCCACGCTCGAGCCCGAGAGACAGGGTGCCGAAACCCAGTGCACCTGACTGACTCACGAGTCCGAGGCGGCCGGCCGGGAGCGGGGTCGTAGGTGAGGAGAACACCGGGGAGAACGTGGCAAGGACACGCTTCTCGCCTCCCACCGCACCGATGCAGTTGGGGCCAACGAGGCGCATGCCCGCCGAGCGCGCGATCGCGACCAACTCATGCTGCGCAACCTCCCCCGCAGCTCCTGCCTCCGCGAACCCCGAACTCATCACCACGCAGACGGGGACACCGGCGGTGGCGCAATCGGTCACGGCGTCGCGCACGGCGCTGGCAGGAACCATGACGAGGGCGAGATCGATCGGTGCAGGAACCTCCGCGACTGATGCATACGCCGAGATGCCGAGAATGGTCCCACCCTTTGGGTTGACCGGGTAGATCGTCCCCGCGTAGCCGTACCGCTGCAGATACTCGATCGGCAGACGTCCAATGGCGCCCGGTCGTTCGGTGGCTCCGATGATCGCAATCGAGGATGCGGCCCATAGCGCCCGCACATCCGCCTGCTGGGCGTTCACGGCAGGATCGCGATCCCCTCGATCTCGACCAGCGCAGTGTCATCCCAGAGGCGGGTCACACCCACGAGGGTCATGGCCGGGTAGTCGCGGCCGACGAGACGCCGCCAGATCGCACCGAGTTCACGCGCATGTGCAAGGTAGTCGACCGGATCGACACTGAAGATCGTCACCTTCGCCAAATTTTCGCCGTGACCGCCGGCGGCGTGGAGCGCGGTCATCAGGTTCCCGAGCGCGACCTCGAACTGCTCGACGATTCCGGCTCCGACGATCACTCCATCGGCGTTGAGCGCAGTCTGACCCGCCAAGTAGACGGTGCGCCCCGATGCCCGGACGGCGTGCGAAAACCCGATGGGGGCTGCGAGTTCTCCCGGATTGATCCGCTCGACGGTCACGACTGAACGCTCCCACCGTCGATGACGATGCCCTGACCCGTGATGCCACCGGTATCGGCGACGAGCATGTCGACGACGGAGGCGACTTCGTCAGTGGTGATGAGTCGCTTGATCGGGTGGGTGTTCTCCAGGGTGGCGCGCGCGGCTGCCATGTCGATCCCCGTTTTGGCGACGATCGCCTCGAGGGCGCGATCGGTGAGGGGCGTGTCGACGTAGCCCGGGCAGACCGCATTGACCGTGACACCGGTGGTCGCGAGTTCCATTGCCGCAGAGCGCACGGCACCGAGCACACCGTGCTTGGCCGCCGAGTAGGCGGTGATGTAGGGGACACCCACCTTCGAGGCAATGCTCGCGATCACGATGATGCGACCGAAACCCGCCTGCTTCATCGGCGGAACCGCGGCGCGGATGAACCGGAAGGGCGCGGTGAGGTTGACGTCGAGCATCTGCTGCCACAACGCATCATCCGTGCGGTGGATGGGTGCGGAGATGGCCTCGCCGGCGTTCAGGACCGCGACGTCGATGCCACCCCACGCAGCGACAACGTCGGCGACGAGTCCATCAGGCGTGCCGGGGTCCGTCACATCGGCGGGCAACACGAGTGTGGGAACGTCGAGGGAGTCCGCTAGGGACTGGAGGTCTCCGACGGAGCGCGCGGTGATCGCAACCTGGTGCCCGGAGGCGGCGAGGTGCTCCACAATGGTGCGACCGATGCCACGACTCGCACCGGTCACGAGACATCGGAGGGGAGGACGCCGGGTCATCGAGCCGCCTTTCCGCCCCTGGGCGATAGTGCGCTTCCTTGTCGATCGGCAATAATACGCTACATGCCTCGTGCCGTCCTCGTCGAAGCCCGCAGGAGCGTCTTCGGCAAGAACCGGGGTGGACTCAGCCACATCCGCCCCGACGATCTCCTCGCGACGGTACTCGCCGATCTCGTCTCCGGGGTCCCGAACCTCGATCCCGCCCGCATCGACGACGTCGTCATGGGCGATGCGAACGGCGCCGGGGAGGACAACCGGAACGTGGCTCGCATGTCGGCTTTGCTCGCCGATCTCCCCGTGACCGTCCCCGGTGTCACCCTCAACCGCCTCTGCGGCTCCGGTGCCGAGGCGATCGTCCAGGCAGCCCGCGCCATCCGTGCCGGCGACGCGGACATCATGATCGCGGGTGGCGTGGAGAGTATGAGCCGCGCACCCTGGGTGGTGCAACGAACCGACGACCCCATCGGCCCGGACACGAAGCTCGAACAGACCACCGTCGGGTGGCGCATGGTGAACCCGCGATTTCCGGGACACTGGACGGACAGCCTCGGCGAATGCGCCCAACGCAGTGCCGAACTCCTGGGTATCACGCGCACGGAGCAGGACGAGTGGACACTGCGCTCCCACGAGCGTGCCGGAGCAGCCTGGGACTCCGGTCGATTCGACGGATACGCGATCCCGATGGAGGGGCTTACCCGCGACGAACCGATCCGCCCCGACACCAGCCTGGCGAAACTCGCCGAGTTGAAGCCGGCGTTCACCCCCGACGGATCGGTCACGGCGGGCAATTCCTCCCCCATCACCGATGGCGCGGTCGCGACACTCCTGATGTCCGAGCAGACCGCAGCCGACCTCGGACTCACCCCGATCGCCGCGATCACCGCTTCCGCGGTGGTCGCGGTCGATCCGGACCGATTCGCCAATGCCCCCGTGCCCGCGGTGCGCAAACTGCTCACACGCACCGGCCTCCGCGCCTCCGACATCGACCTCGTCGAGATCAATGAAGCCTTCGCCGCCATGGTCCTCACCGTCCTGCGCGAGGCCGAGGAGATCGACGTCGCCAAGGTCAATCCCCACGGAGGCGCGATCGCCATGGGCCATCCCGTGGGGGCATCGGCGGCCCGGGTGGTGGCCGATACGGCTCGGGAACTGCGTCGCCGTGGCGGGGGTCGCGGCATCGCAACCGCCTGCATCGGCGTAGGTTTGGGAATCGCGGTTCTCGTGGAGGCGACATGATCCGGATCGAAGACTTCACCGACATCACCTACGAGGTCGTTGATCACGTCGCTGTGATCACCATCAATCGACCCGATCGCTACAACGCGCTCCGGGGCCGCACCGTGGATGAGCTCATCTACGCATTCCGCTACGCATGGGTGGACACCAACGTCGGAGCGATCATCCTGACGGGTGCAGGAGACAAGGCCTTCTGCAGCGGCGGGGACCAGAAGGAGCGGGCCGCCACCGGCGGCTACGGGGAGACCGAGATGGGCATGTTCGAGATCGAACGCCTGCACCGACTCATTCGGGAAGTACCCAAGCCGGTCATCGCCGCGGTAAATGGCTTCGCCATCGGCGGTGGGCACGTCCTGCACGTGCTCTGCGACGTGTCACTGGCGTCCTCCACCGCGCGATTCGGCCAGGTCGGCCCCCGCGTCGGGAGTTTCGATGCGGGATTCGGAACCGCGTACCTCGCCCGCGTGGTCGGTGAGAAGCGAGCACGGGAGATCTGGTTCTTCTGCGATCAATACGACGCCGCCACCGCCGAGCGCTGGGGCCTGGTCAACCGCGTCGTCGAACCAGCCGAGCTCATGCCCCTCGCACTGGAATGGGCCAGCAAAGCCAGCGCGCTGTCCCCCACCGCACTCAAAACACTCAAGCACTCGTTCAACGCAGACACCGACCACATCGTCGGGATCCAATCCCTCGCCTTCGACGTCCTCGACCTCTACATCGAGACACCGGAGGCCCAGGAGGGTGGCGCCGCTTTCATCGAGAAGCGTCCCCCGGACTTCGGCGCGTTCCGCTAGCCGACCGCGGCCGCCACCAGGGCGCCCGAGCCGCCACCCACGCCTCCGCCAGGCCACGTCCCCGCACCGCATATATAGAGGTGATCGACCGGCGTGCGGTGGCGCCACCATCCGGGCACCGGACGCAGGAAGAAGAACTGGGCCGGGTGATGGCTTCCCCCCAGGGAATCCCCCAGGATCAGGTTCGCATTGGCCCGCTGCAGGTCTGCCGGGGTGAGCACCTTCCGGCCGAGGATCCGCGAGCGGAGCCCCGGTGCGTACTGCTCGATCTTGTCGATGACCCGATCGGCGTAGGCCTCGCCCATGACATCCCACGAACCCTCCCGCGGCTCGAGCGGGAGCACGCGCACCTGCACCCACAGGACGTGCGTGCCGTCCGGTGCGCGACTGGGATCCGACACCGTGGGTTGCCCGACGACGAGTGTCGGCGAATCGGGTAGCAGGCCAGCGGCGGCCTGGGTGTAGGTCATGGCCATGTCATCGAGGTACGGGCCGATGTGCACGTAGTTGAACTCGCGTGCGCCTGCGGCGGTCCAGGCCGGAAGATCATCCAGGGCAAGGTGGATCATCATCGTTGCTAAACCGGGGCGGAACTCTTCGGCGCGTGCGACATCCGGTCGCGTGCGCTGATCTTTCGGCAGCATCGCGGGAATCAATCTCGGATTCACATTCGCGATCACCGCACGGGACGCACGGTGCTCCATGCCGCTCGCCGTGCGAACCCCCACCGCACGACCACCCTCGACGATGATCTTGGTGACCTGTTCATTGCAGACCACGCGGCCACCGCTCTCCTCGATCACGCCGACGAGGGCATTGATCATCGAGTCGGCGCCACCCTGACCGATCACCATCCCGAACATCTGGCCACCGATGGTCTCGAGGAAGGAGAACAGCGCACCACCGGACAGGTCCGGGGCGAAGTCCAGGTGCATGCCCCACGAGGCCATGAGGGCACGCGTCTTCGGCGAGCGGAAGTTCTCCTCGGTGAACGCACGCGTGGACGCCAGAGCCAACTTCGCGATCTCGAGCACACCGGTGGTGCCGAACTTCTTTCGCGCCTTCCAGAGGGTCGTGGCCAGTGATCGCGAGGGCATCTCCGCACCCAGCACGCCGATCAGCGTCGGCGCAACCTCCCCCAGGTAGGACGTCAGGCGTTGCCAGGATTCGACGTCCTCGGGTGCGACGGCAGCGAGGTTCGCCACCGTGCGCTCCACATCGGCCTCAACACCGAGCATCGTTCCGTCGGGGAAAACCGAGCAGAACGGCTTCGCCGACGGCACGAGGGCGAAGCCGTGCGCGGCGAGGCGCTCGCCGAGCGCGGCGTTCACAGGTCCACCGGCAAAGAGGCCCAGGTTCATCGCGAAGAGGTCGTGACGGAAGCCGGGGAGAGTAACCTCCGCGGTCTGCACCGCACCGCCGGGGACCGGATTGGTCTCCAGCACGAGCACCTTCCGACCCTTGGCAGCGAGGAGCGCTGCGGCCGAGAGGCCGTTGACTCCGGCCCCGACCACGATCACATCCGGCTGCATTCCCGGATCATATGGAGAACTGACGACCGACACGCCCGCGATATACGGTGTGTCCGGAGGTAGGTATGGAGCAGCGCGATGCCGTGATCATCGGAACCGGGATCAACGCCCTGGTCGCCGGAGCGATGCTCGCCCGCAAGGGATGGGCCGTCACCCTCTGCGAACGCAACCCCCACCCGGGTGGTGCGATCTGGACATCGACCGAGCACGTCCCCGGCTTCACGATCGAACTGCTGTCGAGTTGGCATCCCCTCTTCGTCGGTGGGCCGGCCTACGCGGATCTGGCCGCGGATCTCGCTGCGCGAGGACTCGAGTACCGGAACACGGAACTCCCCACGGGCGTCGTATGCGCCGACGGCAGCGCGGTGCTCTCGACGAATCCGGAGATCACTGCAGCGCAGATGGCCGAACTCGGTGATCTCGATTCGTGGAATGCGCTCATGGCCGACTTCGGCAGTAAGGCAGATCTGGCATTCGGGCTCCTCGGTACGGATTTCTGGCGACGCTCAGCGTGGAAGTTCGGGTGGAAGGCGTACCGCCAACTCGGCCGTCAGGGCCTCGCGGCGAGCGGTGCAGACCTCCTCGAGCCTGCGGCTCCCTGGGCGGAGCGTTGCTTCCGTTCCCCGGTCACCCGTTCCTTGCTCGCTCCGTGGGCACTCCACAACGGGCTCGGTCCTGATGACTCCGGCAGCGCGTTCATCACGACCGTCATCGGCGCCGCGATCGCGATGGGGGGAATGCCGGTTCCCGTCGGTGGTGGGCGCAGCCTGGTGAACGCACTCGTCTCCCTCATCGAGGACCACGGGGGCACCGTGGTGTGCAATGCCGACGTCGTGAGGGTGACCGTGCAGGGCAATCGCGCCACGGGAGTGGTCCTTGCCGACGGAACATCGATCGGTGCTCGGCGTGCAGTACTCGCGTCGGTCACGCCGCCCGCGCTCTACGGGACGCTGGCCCCCGAGGGCGATGCGCAACGCCGCGCGGCCGCCGAGCGTTTCCGCTTCGGCCGTGCCGGGTTCCAGATCCACATCGCGCTGCGTGAGCCACCTCGCTGGGTGGGTGATCCCCGCATGGCGGACACCGCTCTCGTCCACATCCTCGACGGGATGGACTCGCTCTCCGAGTCCGTGAACGCCGCCAATCGCGGGTTCCTTCCGAAGCGACCGACGATCGTCGTGGGTCAACCCGCGACCGTGGATCCCACTCGAGTGCCCGAGGGCCACGGCCTGCTCTGGATTCAACTCCAGGAGAACCCGCGCCGCATCGTCGGCGATCTCGCCGGGCAGATCGATCCGGGTGATGGCAGGTGGACACCGCAGGTGCGCGACGCCTACGCGGATCGCGTGATCGGCATCCTGGAGCGACACATCACCAACATCCGCAGTGCCGCCATCGCGCAATTCACGATCGGCCCAGCGGACCTCGAGGCGATGAACGTGAACCTCGTGGGTGGAGACCCCTACGCGGGCGATTGCCGGGTGGACCAATACGCATTGTGGCGACCCTTGGCAACGGCCACCGGACACAGCACCGGGATCGACGGTCTGTGGCAGATCGGAGCATCGACGCACCCGGGTCCCGGCCTCGGTGGAGGCTCGGGCTACCAGGTGGCGTCGAGGCTGCTCGGCAACTAACCCGCGACGAGTGCGAGAACGCGGCAGGGGCTGCCCGATCCGTTCACGATCGGCAGCGGTGCAGCAATCACGACCGCACCGGTGGTGGGCACCTTATCGAGGTTACGCAGTTGGGTCAGGCCGTACTTGTTCGCGCCCATGAACATCGCGTGGCATGGGAACGGCGGATCGAAGGCGAAGGCGCCGCCGGCGTCCGTTCCCACCGTCTCCACACCCCAGCCGAGGATGTCGGTGTTCTCCGCGATGTACTTCGCCGCCTCGGGTGTCACACCCGGGGTGTGCGGGCCATTCTCATCGGCATTCGCGAACTTGGCCGGGTCGTCGCCGTACTGCGACCATCCCGTGCGGAACAGCACCCAGGCGCGCTTCGGCAGCGGCCCGTTGGCGGCCTCCCAGGCCTTGATGTCCTCCACGGTGAGGCAGTAGTCCGGATTCGCGGCGACCTCAGCGGTCTTATCGATCACCACTGCGGGTCCCACGAGACGCTGCGCCGGAACCTGGCTGACGTCGTCGAGGTCCTTGCCGGAGATCCAGTGGTTGGGGGCGTCGAAGTGTGTGCCCGTGTGCTCACCGGTGTGGAAGTTATTCCAGTACCACGCGGGGCCGCGGTCGTCGTAGCGGCTGATCTCCTCCAGGGTGAACACCGCGGTCTGACCCATCTCCGGGGGCAGGCCCAGGATCGGTGTACCCGAATGGAGCGGCGCTGTGAGGTCGATGACCGTCACCGAACCATCCACGATGCCTGCTGCGAGCTTCGCAAGATCGGACATGAGTCTTCCTTTCGTGATGCGGGCGTGCGCCCATTGTCGTGCCCTAGGCGGTGGGCCGCCAGCGCTTCGGTCGATTGATCAACTCTGCTTCAGGAACCAGAACCAGGCGGGGCTTGGGATCCTCGGAGCGTCCCGCCGGTGGCTTCCAACTTCCGCCCACATACGGGGTAGGCCACGGGACCTTCACACCCTGATCGGCGGCGGCATGGAGTGTCCACTGCGGGTCGTAGAGGTGAGGCCGGCCGATCGCGCACAGGTCGGAGCGACCGGCGGCGATGTTGGTGTTCACGTCGTCGTAGGAGCTGATCGCCCCCACCGCCATGGTGTCGATGCCCACCACGTTGCGGATGCGATCCGAAAAGGGAGTCTGGTACGAGCGGCCGTACTCGGGCTTGGCATCCGGAGTGGTCTGTCCCGAAGACACGTCGATGACGTCGACACCGTGGTCCTTGAACGCCCGGGCGATGTCCAGGATGTCGTCGAACGTGATGCCATCGGGCACCCAGTCGGATGCGGAGATGCGTACGAAGATCGGGCGATCCTCGGGCCACGCTGCGCGGACGGCGTCGAAGACCTCAAGCGGATAGTGGAGTCGATTCTCGATCGACCCGCCGTACTCGTCGGTGCGCTGATTGGACACGGGGGTCAGGAAACTCGACAGCAGGTAGCCGTGGGCGCAGTGCAACTCGAGGACGTCGAATCCTGCCCGTGCCGCGCGCTTCGTGGTCTCTACGAATTGCTCACGGACGAGATCCATGTCCGCGCGGGTCATCACGGCAGGCACCTGACTGTGCGGGAGATAGGGCAGCGGCGACGGCGCCATGATCGGCCAATTGTCGGAGTCGAGTGGTTGGTCGATGCCGTCCCACATCACCTTGGTGGAACCCTTTCGGCCGGAGTGGCCAATCTGAATTCCCATCGTGGCGAACGTGGTGTGTCCGAAATCCACGATGCGCTTCCATGCTGCTTCCTGAGCATCGTTCCACAGTCCGCCGCACCCGGGAGTGATCCGTCCCTCCGGCGACACGCACACCATTTCGGTCATCACCAGGCCGGCTCCCCCGAGGGCCTTGCTGCCGAGGTGAACGAGGTGGAAGTCACCAGGGACTCCGTCGACCGAGGAATACATGTCCATCGCGGAGACGGCGACCCGGTTGGGGAGGAGCACTCCGCGCACCTGGTACGGCAGGAACATCGGCGGCACGCTTGCGGTCCCCGTGGGGACCCGGCCACGCGCCACTTCATGCTTCACCAACCAGTCATCGACCTGCTGCACGAAGTCTGGATCACGCTCAAGGAGGTTTCCGTACGTGATGCGCCGACTGCGCGTCATGAGGTTGAACGCGAACTGCACGGGGTCCTGACCGGTGTACTGGGCGAGCTCCTCGAACCACTCCAGACTCGCCTGCGCCGAGCGCTGGGTGCTCTTGATGACCGGGACACGCTCTTGGTCGTAGGCCTTCAGGGCCGCCTCGACGGTGGGCTGCTCGCGCAGACATGCAGCCAGCGCGAGCGCGTCCTCCATCGCTAACTTGGTGCCGGAACCGATGCTGAAGTGCGCCGTGTGGGCCGAATCCCCCATGAGCACCAGGTTCTTGTGCACGAGGGTCTTGTTGCGAATCGTGCGGAAGGTCACCCACTTGCTGTTGTTCGCCACCAACGAGTAGCCGTCGAGGATGTCGGAGAAGATCTCCTTGACACGCGCGATGCTCGCCTCATCGCTCACACCTGGGGGCAATGACGCTGCGTCCACGGCGTCGAATCCGGCCTTCTGCCAGACGTCCTCGTGCATCTCGACGATGAACGTGCTCATGGTCGCATCCATCGGGTACGCGTGGATCTGCATGACGCCGTACGGGGTGTTCCGAATGAAGAACTCGAAGGCCTCGAAGACCAGATCCGTGCCAAGCCACATGTACTTGCAGATGCGGGGATCCAGGGTCGTCCCGAACTCATCCGCGAACTGCTCGCGCACCGCGCTGTTGATGCCGTCGCAGGCGATGACGAGGTCGTACTCGGCCATGAGCTGCTCGACTGGTGGCGCCTCGGTACGGAAGTGCACGGGAACTCCATGCTCACGGGCACGGTCCTGCAGGACGTGGAGCAACTCCTTGCGACTCATCGCGGCGAATCCGTTGCCCGCCACCGTGAACCGGACGCCGTCGATATCGACGTCGACGTCGTCCCAGTAGGCGAAGGACCGCCCCATGTCCTCGAACACCGACGGGTCCGATGCCTTGATCCCGCTGAGCGTCTGGTCACTGAACACGACCCCGAACCCGAAGGTGTCGTCCGGGGCATTCCGCTCCCAGACGGTGACGTCGGTGGTGGGGTCGAGCTGCTTGATCAAACTGGAGAAGTACAGACCGCCGGGTCCCCCGCCGATCACTGAGATCCGCATCGTGGCTCCTTCACACCCGTGCCCAAAGTCTTGCGTATTTGTGACTATCGACAATAGTACGGTATATCCCAGAGCGCAGTCTGTCTGCGCAATTGCGGGAGGATGACCCATGCGCTTCGCGGGGAAGGTCGCCCTGGTGACCGGTGGCGGTGGTGGGCTCGGCCTGTCCATCGCGGAATCGTTGGGTCGCGAGGGTGCCGCGATCGCGATCCTGGACGCCAATCCGGCGGGTGTCGAGGCCGGACTCACGACCCTGCACGGTGCAGGCGTCACCGCACGCGGGCAGGTGGTCGACGTCCGGGACTCGGCGGCCGTGCACACCGCGGTCGATGCGATTGCTGCCGATCTCGGTCGCATCGACATCCTGATCGCGGCCGCCGGTGGCTCACTGGGAACACCGCGCGACCTCGAGGACATCTCCCCCGCCGACCTGGACATGGTGATCGACGTCAACATCAAGGGCACCTACCACTGCTCCGCCGCGTGCGTGCCGCACATGCGCGCCGCCGGTGGAGGCTCCATCGTCACTTTCTCATCCATCGGAGGCCGGAGCACCAGCCCGGTCACCGGGATCCCCTACGCCGCGGCCAAGGCGGGGATCCTGGGGCTCACCCGTCGTCTCGCCCGTGAGGTGGGCCCGGACAACATCCGGGTGAATGCCATCGCCCCCGGCCTCTTCCTCACCGGTCGCCTCCAGGGCATGTTCGATGCCATGAGCGAGCACGATCGCACCGAGGTCCTCGATTCGATCCCACTCCGACGCATGCCGCAGATCTCGGAGTGTGTGGATCCGGTGTTGTTCCTCGCCAGCGATCAGTCGTCGTACATCACGGGTGCGGTGCTGGACGTCAACGGCGGCCGCTTCATGGCCGGTTGAGCGCGTCGAACTCCTCCAGGGTCACACGCGGGACCTCGATGATTTCTCCGAGTCGACTCCACTGACTCCCCCCGAGACGCGCGATCGGATCCAGACGCATCACATCAACGGTCGGGCCGTCGAAGAGGTCTTCCTGCACCGCGATATGGATCACCTCGCCCAAAACGAGGATCCCGTTACCGACATCGCGGATGTCGATACACCGGCACTCGAGTGCGTACGGGGATTCCGCCACCCGCGGAGGAGCCACACACGCGCTCGGCTCGCGGGTTACTCCGACGCGATCGAACTCGCTGACACCGTGGGGGAACTCCACCGAAGTCAGGTTGATCTCATCGATCATCGAGGCTGGTGAACCACAGACGACAAACTCGCCCGTGTCACGAATATTGCGCACCGTGTCCTTCTCACCCATCGAGGAGATCATGACGATCGGCGGTGCGGTGCTCACGATCTGAAAGAAGGAATGGGGTGCCAGGTTGTCCAGGCCTTCGGCCGACATGCTGGAGACCCATGCGATCGGACGCGGGGTGACCAACGCGCCGAGGAGCGGGTAGATCCCCTTCGCTTTCGACGGATGGATCTCACGGCGCTCAGACACCGACAATGTCTACCACTCAGCGTGGTAGTCGCACGCCCTTGGCTTCGAGTCGAGGCAGAACCTCCTGGGCGAAGTACGGCAGCTCCTCGGCGTAGTCCAGGAACGACAGAGTCATTCCCGAGAAACCCGCCTTGGCGAACCGCTCGATCTCATCGGCGACTTCGTCCGGAGTCCCGATGATCGGGCACGTGCCGTGGCCCGCTGCGAAACGCCCGCGGAACATCTCAAGCATCTCGGGCGTGAAGGACTGGGCATGCAAGCCCTGCAGCCGCATGAGGTTGTCCACGGCGTCCCAGTCGGCATTGTCATCGGCGTACCACTTCAGGAACTCCTCTGCCTCCTTGCGCGTGGGTCGCACGACACAGTGACCGAGGGTGAAGTAGCCCATGGTGCGCTGGAACTCGTCATTTGCCAGCTTCGTGTACTCGGTGACGACCCCGGCACCATCCTCTGGACCACCGACGATCGTGAAACCGAAGTTGGCATTGCGCGCCGCGTAGGCACGCCCCTGCACCGAAGACCCCGCATTCAGGATCGGCAGCGGGCCGTCATACGGCTTCGGGAGGCTCTCGACGTGCTTGAGGTGGAAGAACGTCCCATCCCAGTCGAACTGTCCCGGAGTAGTCCAGATCTTGAGGATCACGTCGAGCCACTCCTGGGCGAGGGCGTAGCGATCGTTGTGGTCCTGCGGCAGATCCATACCGAAGGTCTCGTACTCCGGCTGATTCCATCCGGCGACCACGTTGATACCCGCGCGACCATGGGAGATCTGATCGACCGTGGCCATCTGCTTCGCGACCACGATCGGGTGGTTGAACGCCGTGTGAACCGTCGCGAAGACGAAGATGCGCTTGGAGTTCGCCAGCAGACCCGCGGCCCAGGTGATCGGGTCGAGAACCCCCTCGTGGAAGTTGGTCTCCCCGCCGTAGCCGATCCACCGGGCGATGGGCAGGAGGAAGTCGATCCCGACCTCGTCTGCGATCTTCACCAGTCGCAGGTTGTCGTCCCAACTCCCGGTCCAACGGTCGGCGACCTTGGTGACCGCCATGCCCGAGGAACAGTTCGATGAGAACAGCCCGAGTTTGAAGTCCTTGCCGTCCAGGATCGCCTTTGTCATGTGCCCTCCCTCTCGCGGAACACGCCCACTATCGGACTCCAGAGCGCCTCGGTCTATCCATTTTGCGCGGTGAACTATCCCTTTCCGACGGCGACGACCGGGTTGCTCAGGGTTCCGATCCCCTCGATCGTGCACTCGACCACATCGCCGGGCTGAAGGAAGGTCGGCGGGTTCATAGCAGCGCCGACGCCCTGGGGGGACCCGGTGGCGATGACATCGCCCGGCTCCAGGGTCATCCCGGAGGTGATGTCGGCGATCAAGGTGGGGATTGTGAAGAGCATGTGTCGGGAGTTGCCGTTCTGCCGCTGATCCCCGTTGACGGTGAGCCGCAACTGGAGCGTGTGGGGGTCACCGATCTCATCGGCGGTCACGATCATCGGGCCGAAGGGTGCGTAGCTGTCCTGACCCTTCGAGAAGAACCACTGTCCCCCTCGGCGCTGGTCCCGGGCGCTGATGTCGTTGATGATGCTGTAGCCGAACACGTAATCGAGGGCGTCCGACTCCGAGACGCCGAGCGCTTCACGTCCGATGACGACGGCCAATTCGCATTCCCAGTCGAGTTGCGCGGTGAGCGAGGCGTTGTGTCGAATCGGCTGGCCGGGACCGACGATCGCGGTTGCCGGCTTACTGAAGAGCACCGGTCGATCGGGGAGCTCCTTGGCAGTGTCGAGGGAACGACTCGACTCCTCGACGTGCTCCACGTAGTTCAGACCTACGCCGATGACCTTGCCCGGGCGGAGGGGTGCGTGCAGCGTCACCGCGGCGAGGGAATGGGTGGTCCCGGCGGGCCATACCTCCGTGGAGGACAGTGCATCGCGCACGGAGGCATGAAGAGCGGGTCCGGCCAGAATGAAATCGATCATTCGCGACGGGACCTCCACGCGACCTGCCAGGGCCGGGACGAGTTCCACAACGGACTCGCCCACGATCGCACCGAGCCTTAGAGTCGAGTCACCTCCTACGGTGAAGGTGATCAGTTTCATCTCTACTCCTCGTGACGCGGGGTTTCGGTGATGGGTTCGAATTCTGCATCCTCGAATTCCACGGCGGCCTGGGGTCTGCGATTAAGGCGCAGGGAGAAGACGTCGAAACGGTTGTAGTGACCGATGATGTCGTGCATCTGCTTGGGTTGGATGCATCGATTGAGATCGATGTCCGCGTAGACGATTCCCTCCTCATCGATCAGCGCATCACTCATGAGGCGACCATCGGGTCCCACGATGCAGCTCACCGCAGAGTGTGGTCGCTCGAGCATCCTTCGGGAATCCGCATCGTGAGCGACTGCGTCGACGATCTCTGGCGTCAGCGCGGAACACGACACGATCGTGAAGACCTTGCCTTCAAAGGAATGGGCCATGGCCCGCACCTTGATCGCCTCGACCATGTCGTAGTCCTCGGGCGCCGTGGGAAGCGCGATGTAGTTGGCGGTGTGCACGTTCTCCCCTTGCGCCAGCAGAGCGAACCGCGCCAGGGTGTTGGTGTTCTCGCCGCAGGCGAGCCCCCCGAGTCGTCCGATCTCGGTGTCATAGACGCGGAGGGAACTCCCGTCACCCCCTGCCCAGGTGAGTTTCTCGGCCCAGGTGGGTACGAGTTTGCGGTGCGTGCCGAGGACCTCGCCCCTGTCGGAGATGAAGACCAGGGTGTTGTAGAGGGTGCCCATGGAATACGGGTCTCGCTCGTTGACACCCATCACGACGAATGCCCCGGCATCTCGGGCCGCAGCGCAGAGCCGGTCGATGTGCGGACCCGGGATATCCACCGCAGCCTTGAACAGGCGCTCGAACCACGGACTTCCGGCGATCGGGGTCATCGTCCAGTTCCAATACGGGTACCCCGGGACGAACACTTCGGGGAAGACCACGAGCCCTGCACCACCTGCGCCCGCTTCTGCGATCAGGGAGCAGGCCTTCGCGATCGTGGCATCGGTGTCGAGGAACACCGGGGCCGCCTGCACCGCGGCAGCGCGGAATCGGGGATAGTCCATAGCTCGCTTTCGACGGGCTCGGTTTGACAAACGGACCGTAGCACCAGCGAATCACCCGCAGTAGGCTGCCGATCAGAACGGTAGTGTGAATTGGAGGGCAGAGAGATGGCGATGGATGACTCCGCTCTCGGGCGGGCCCGGGTCGCGGATACACCGGAGTTGGAGGAGTACTACTCCCGGCTCGAAAAGGTGGGCACTGGCGCCCTGTGGTCCGTCGCGAATGAAATCGAGCCCTGGTACCCGCAACCGAAATCCGTCCCGATGCTGTGGCGTTACTCGGATATGCGCCCCCTGGTCGTCGAATCGGCCAGCCTCGTCACCGGCTCGGACGCGGGACGCCGCGTCGTCTACCTCGTCAACGACGAGCGCAAGGACGTGAAGGCGGCGGTCGGACTGCTCTACTCGGGGATCCAGATCATGAACCCGGGCGAATCGATGACCGCGCATCGGCATGCGGCATCCGCGCTTCGCTTCGTTATCGAGGGCAACGGCGCCTGGACGATCGTCGAGGGTGACCGACTCAAGGTCGGCCCCAACGACTTCGCGATCACTCCGAACAGCACCTGGCACGAACACGGCAATGAGGCCACCGACAACTTCGTCATCTGGCAGGACGGCCTCGACATCCCCCTGGTCAACGCACTCGATGCGAATTTCTACGAGGTGCATCCCGACCTGTACCAGGTGCCGGGCGAGGTCCCGAACACCTCGATCCTCATGCACGGCAGCGGCACCCTCAAGCCCGATCGTCGGACGTGGACCAAGCCGTACTCACCGCTTCTGGGCTATCCGTGGGAGCAGACCCGTGAGGCACTCGTGAACCTCGCCAAGGTCAGCGACGGAACCCCGTTTGACGGCGTGATCATGGAGTACGTGAATCCGGCCACCGGTGGTTCGGTGATGCCGACCATGGGCGCGCATATGCAGATGCTGCAGCCCGGTCAGGAGACGCTGGCCCATCGTCACACCGGATCGGTGATCTACCACGTCGCCGAGGGTCGGGGGCACTCGATCATCGGGGGGCGCCGGTTCGATTGGAAGGAGCACGACATCTTCTGTGTGCCGTCCTGGGCCTGGCACGAACACGCCAACGACGATCCGGAAAACCCGGCCTTCCTGTTCTCCTTCAACGACTTCCCCATGATCCGTTCGCTGGCGTTGGAGGCCGAGGAGGCCTACGACTCCAACGGCGGCCACCAGGGCTGAGTAGGCAAGGTCACATTGCACCCTGGCGGGCCCTGCCCCATCATGGGCCGATGAGGGGAGGTACCCATGGCTGAGCGTTCTTTCGCCCAGGAAGTCCAGGAACTTCGCCTCGGCGATGGTGACGAGTTCCGCGGCGAGGGCATCCTGGCCGTAACCAAGGCCCTCCTCCAGTCGGGTGTCGCCTACGTGGGTGGTTACCAGGGGGCGCCCATCTCTCACCTGATGGACGTCCTCGGTGATGCCCAGGACATCCTCGGCGAACTCGGCGTCTACTTCGAGAACAGCGCGTCCGAGGCCACCGCCGGAGCCATGCTCGCCGCATCGGTGCACTATCCCCTGCGCGGCGCGGTGACGTTCAAGTCCACCGTGGGGTTCAACGTCGCATCGGATGCACTGGCGAACCTCGCTTCCGGCGGGGTCGTCGGTGGGGCCATGGTGATCATCGGCGAGGACTACGGCGAGGGCGCGAGCATCATGCAGGAGCGCACGCACGCGTTCGCGATGAAGTCGCAGATGTGGCTCCTCGATCCTCGGCCGAACCTCACCGCCATCGTCGACATGGTCGAGAAGGGTTTCGAACTCTCCGAGGCCAGCAACACCCCGGTGATCCTTGAGTTGCGGCTGCGCTCCTGCCACCTGCACGGAACGTTCACCGCCAAGGACAACAAGCGCCCGACGATGACGGTCAGCGAGGCGGTCTCCAACCCGCGGCGCGATCTCAGCCGCATCGTGCTTCCGCCCGCCAGTTTCCTTCACGAGCAGGAGAAGGTCACCAAGCGTTGGCCTGCGGCCGTGAAGTTCATCACCGAGAACGGCTTAAACGAGTTCGTCAATGACGGGGCTCAGGACATCGGAATCATCCTGCAAGGTGGATTGTTCAACAACGTCAATCGCGCCCTGGAACTCTGCGGCGTCTCCGACGCATTCGGTAATTCCGAGATCCCGCTCTACGTCATGAACGTCACCTACCCCGTCATCGACGAGGAGGTCGTGCGATTCTGCGAGAGCAAGCGGGCAGTCCTCCTCGTGGAGGAGGGCCAGCCCGACTTCATCGAGCAGAACATCCAGGCCGTGCTTCGGCGCAACAACGCCACAGCAATCCTGCACGGCAAGGATCTCCTTCCCGTGGCGGGTGAGTACACCCCGGCGGCCGTGACCAAGGGCGTGCACGCCTTCCTGCACAAATACGTGCCCGCCATGGTGGAGGGAACCCCCGTGGTGACCCTGCCGCACGACGATCCGCGCAGCCCGTTCGCTCCCCGCATCGCATCGGACCTCGTGCAAGGACGCCCACCCGGCTTCTGCACCGGATGCCCGGAACGCCCCATCTTCGCCGCGCTCACCCTCGCCCAACGCGAGGTGGGAGAGCACTACGTCAGCGCTGACATCGGCTGCCACCTGTTTTCCATCAACGCCCCGTTCAATATCGGCGCCACCACGATGGGATACGGCCTGGGCTCCGCGGCAGCCTCAGCACTCAACGGGGCCCAGGCCGACAAGCGCGCCATCGCGTTCATGGGTGATGGCGGCTTCTGGCACAACGGTCTCACCAGCGGCGTCGGCAATGCCGTCTTTAACGAGAACAACCAACTCCTGGTGATCGTCGACAATGCCTACAGCGCCGCCACGGGCGGTCAGGATCTGCTGTCCTCCTCGGCAGACAATCCAACCCGGTCCACCAAACACCCGATCGAGAATGCGGTGCGCGGTGTCGGCGTGAAGTGGGCCCGCACGATGACCAACACCTTCAAGGTGGCGGAGATGCGCGACCTTTTCAAGGAGGCCCTCACCACCAAGGAGAAGGGCCCCAAGGTGATCGTCGCACAGAGCGAGTGCACCTTGAACCGGATGCGCCGAGAGAAGCCGGCGAAGGCGGCGGCCATCACGTCCGGTCAGCGGGTGGTCAACGAACGGTACGGAATTGACCCCGAGACCTGCACGGGTGACCATTCCTGCATCCGCATCTCCGGGTGTCCGTCCCTCACCATCACCGATAACCCGGACCCGATGCGCAAGGACCCCATCGCCACCACCCTGAGCAGCTGCGTCGGCTGCGGCCTCTGCGGGGAGAACGCGCACGCCGCCGCCCTATGTCCCTCGTTCTACCGAGCACAGGTCGTGATCAATCCCACGTGGTGGGATCGCTTCGCCACGGCCATCCGTAGTCGCTATATCCAGTTCCTCCAGCGTGGCGTCGAGCGTCGCCTGGCCGGTATCGAGCCCATCGGATGACGGCGCTGTCCGAGCGGCCCACCTCGGTCCGCATCCGGCCCATCACCATGGCCATCCTCGCGATGGGCGGCGAGGGTGGCGGTGTCCTCTCCGACTGGATCGTGGCACTCGCCGAAGACAACGACTGGTTCGCGCAAAGCACGTCCGTTCCTGGTGTAGCCCAGCGCACCGGCGCCACGGTGTACTACGTCGAGTTGTTCCCCAAGGTGCTCGACGGAACACGGCTGCCGGAGCCGATCCTGAGCACGATGCCGACCCCGGGCGAGGTGGACATCGTGGTCGCCTCGGAACTCATGGAGGCCGGACGCGCCGTGCAGCGCGGTTTCGCGACCCCGCAACGAACCACCCTGATCGCGTCCACTTCGCGCACATACTCGATGCCGGAGCGGACGGCGATGGGCGATGGGCGCGTGGACTCCGAGGGTTTGGTCGAGGCCTGCCTAGGATCTTCGAGGCGGTTCGTTCGCGGAGACTTCTCCCGGGTGGCGGAGGAGTCGCGCAGCGTGATCAGCGCAGTGCTCTTCGGTGCGATCTGCGGTGCCGAGGTGCTGCCGTTCAGTCGGGAGCAGTTCGAGGCGGCCGTCCGCGCCAGCGCGAAAGGCGTCGAGGAAAGCCTGAAGGCATTCGACGGTGGCTACCGCGCGGCCACCGCTCCCCCGCAGGTGGCCCTGACTATCGGCGTACGTCCCGCGGATGCCTCGGGCCCCGACAACGCCGAGGTAGAGCGTGCCATCACGGACCCCGTGTCCTGCGTCGGTCCGCGGCTCCGCGCCCAGACCGAGCGCATCAGGGACTTCCCCGCCCCGGCCCGGTACATGCTCGTCGAGGGGATCAAGCGCACCGCCGAATACCAGGACGTGCGCTACGCCGACGAGTACCTCGATCGGGTCGCGTCGATCGCTGCCCTCGAGCAGTACGGCGACGGATCGGCCCGACTCACCTCCGAGGCAGCCCGCTACACCGCGCTCTGGATGACCTACGAGGACACGATTCGTGTCGCATTCCACAAGACCAGGGGGCGCCGGATGCGTCGCGTGGGCGAGGAGGCGAACCTCTCCGACGGACAGGTGCTCGCCGTCCACGAATACCTCCATCCGCAGATGGAGGAGATCACCGACACCCTGCCTACACCGCTCGGGCGCTGGATGCTCCGCTCGAGATTCATGAACACGATCGTCTACAAGGTCACGCATAAGGGCATCAAGATCCAGACAACCTCCCTGTTCGGTTTCACAGTCCTCTACGTACTCGCTCGCCTGCGACCCCTCCGTCGTCGCTCCCTGCGCTTCGGTCTCGAGCAGAGGCGCATCGATGACTGGCTCGCCCAGGTGCGCACCTACGCACCACGAAACTACGACCTGGCGTACCAGATCGTCGAATGCCAACAGGTGGTCAAGGGCTATGGGGAGACCCATGCGAACGGCATGCGCAACTTCACCGCCCTCATGGATGCCGTCCCCCGCATCGCCGATGATCCCCGCGCCGCAGAGCGACTGGCGAACCTTCGCACGGCTGCCCTGGCAGATGAGAAGGGCGAGGCCCTGCGCGCCGCCCTGGCCAGCGCGTCGATGCAGTAACTACTCGTTCGTCGGCGGCACACCCGGCAACGGGGGTGTCCGGCGGAACGGCCAGACGATCTCGCGCCCACCGGTGAGCCCACTCGGTCGGAAGATCAACATCAACACGAGGATCGCACCCAGGATGATGGGTCGGGTCCCCTGCGGCAGTGACACGATGACGGAGCCGATCTCAAGACCGTTTTGTAAGCGGACGAGCACGAGATCGATCACACTGAATACGAGAGCGCCGATCACCGCACCGCTCAACGAGAGCATGCCGCCCAGGACGAGCATGGCCAACGTGATGAAGGTCAACTCGATGCCGAACAGGCTGGCCTGGACGACTCGGTTGGTGAGCGCGAACAGGCCACCTGCGATACCGGCGATCAGTCCGGAGAGAGCGAAGGCGATGACTCGCTGGGTCACAACGTTGATTCCCGATGCGGCAGCAGCGATCCCGTCCTCGCGCGCAGCGCGCAGGAGGCGTGCGGGCCGGGTGCGCTGGAACAGCCAGGCGATGACGATCGCACCCAGGGCGAAGAACATCGTGGTCTGCAGATCCAGGACGTCGGGGATTCCGACCATCGACTGGCCACTGCGGGGTCCGATACTGGACCAGTAGGTGAGAACCTGACCCACCACCAGCAGCAGCGCGAACGTGGCGATGCCGGCCTGGAGCCCGTTGAGTCGCATGAGCACCGGAGCCACCAGCAGGGCCAGGAGTCCACCGACGATGCCGCCGATCAGAATCGCGGGCAGCCACGGAGCCTGGACCTCGAACAGGAACGGGAACATGTCCGAGAGCAGGTTGCGCTTGAGGTCCGATTCGATGGTGAGGAGACCCACCGTCCACGCTCCGAGCGCAACGAAGGCGACGTGTCCGAAGCTCAGCACCCCCGACGTGCCGATGAACATGTAGAGCGCCACCACAATGACCAGGTTCACCAAGGCGTACTGGAACTGGACCTGGACGCTCTCCCCCAGGTAGCTGGTGACGACGGTGACCGCGTAAACGATGAGGAGGAGGCTGACCAGGGACCACAGGGGTCCCAGCCGCCACCACAGGCCTCGGGTCATGTGCGCACCGTCCCGCCGCTCACGAGCAGACCCGAGGGCCTGATGATCAAGACGATGATCACGAGGAGGAAGACGTAGGCGTCCCTGAAATTGCTCATGTCCGAGGGGAGCCAACTGGCCAACATCGAGGTGGCGAATCCCACGAGGAAACCACCAGCGAGCGCCCCGTAGATCTTGTCGATACCGCCGATCACGGCGCCGATCAGCGCGAGGATCACGATCGGTACGCCGAACGTGGGACCCACCGCACCGGTCTGCACCGTGCTCACGAACGCCACCGCCGCGGCCAGGATGCCACTGAGCGCGAAGCTCAGGCCGATGACCCGACTCGCCGGGATACCCACCAGCCGCGCGGTACGGAAGTCCGCCGCCGCCGCCTGCAGTTGCAGTCCCCAGATCGACTTGTTGAGGAATTGGATCAGCGCGAAGAGGAGGACACCTGCGATCACGATGGTGGCAACGGACAGCAACTGGATGCGGATCCCACCGACATCGACCGACTGCGCGAGTTCCGGTGCCACCGGAGCTGTTTGGACGTTGTTGCTGAAGAGCAATTCGTAGACGCGCTGCAGGAGGAAGCTCAGGCCGAAGCTGGCGACCAGGAGGGTCGCCGGTGTCGCGGTGCGCATGCGGGAGAAGACCCCGAGTTCCATGAGCAGGGACAAGATCACGCCGATCAGGATCGCGATCGGGATCGCGACGTACCACCCGAGCTGCCAGGTGAAGATGATCGAGTATCCCGAGGCCGTGATGATCTCACCCTGCGCGAAGTTGGCCAGGCGGATGACACCGAAGACGAGACCGATGGCGAGGGCTGCGAGGCCGAGGGTGGCGCCTGCGGACAACGCGTCCACGAGGGACTGGATGAGTTGGTTCATCCGAAGTACGCCTTGGTCAGCACGTCCACGTTGGTGGCATCCTCGGGCTTCAACGTCAATGTGATGGTTCCATCGTGCAGGACGTATGTGCGCTCGCAGAACGCCACCGTGAATTCCGCGCGCTGCTCGACCACGAGCACCGCCTTCCCAGCGGAGCGGATCGTGGCCAGGGCATCGAATACGGTGTCGACGGCTGTGGGAGACAGGCCGAGGCTGGGTTCGTCGAGCATCAGAATGTCTGGATCGGCCATCAGTGCGCGACCAATGGCGAGTTGCTGCTGCTGGCCGCCCGAGAGCAGCCCCGCCTGCCGGTCGCGGAACTCGGCAAGGATCGGGAACAGCCCAAGGACGTAGTCGAGGGTGTCTGCAGATCCGTCCTGGGAACGGCGCCCTACACCACCCAGGCGCAGGTTGTCCTTGACACTCAATCCGGCGAAGACATGCCGTCCTTCCGGCACGAGACTGATACCGCGGCGCACCACCTTCTCGGGGGCGAGACCATCGACGTCCTCGCCGTTCACCTTGACCGTTCCCTGATGCGGAATCGCGCCCATGATCGCCAACAAGGTGGAGGACTTGCCCGCGCCGTTGGGTCCGATCAATCCGATCGCGTGTCCGGCCGGGACGTCGAGATCGACACCGCGCACGGCGGGGACACCCGCGTAGGCCACGGAGAGGCCGCGCACCACCAGGCCGAGGTCACCGCTGGGCACTGCCACTCCTTCCCAGATACGCCTCGGCAAGTGCTTCGCTGGCGCGAACCTCGTCGGGGGTGCCTTCAAGGAGCGTCCGCCCCTCGACCAGGACGTGGATGCGTTCACACACGTTCAGGATGAGCCGGACGTTGTGGTCGATCAGAAGGACTCCGAGTCCACGATCGCGGAGATGACGGATGTTGTCGGCGAATTCACCGATCTCCCCCTCGTTCAATCCCGCAGCGGGTTCGTCGAGGAGGACGTATCGGGGTTCGGTGGCGAGTGCACGCGCGACACCGACACGTCGCTCCACACCGTGGGGCAGGGACCCGGCCGGATGATCGGCACGACCGGCGAGGTGGAATTCCTCGAGGAGACCGTCGGCGAGCGCCACGGCCTGCTTGCGCGAGCGACCGGTTCCCATCGCGGTGACCTCGAGGTTCTCGCGCACGGTGAGACCACCAAAGAGATGGCCGTGCTGGAAGGTGCGCGCCAACCCCTGTCGGGCGCGCACATACGCCTTGGATTTCGTGATGTCGACACCGTCGACGGTGACCGAGCCGGAGTCGGGCATGTCGTATCCGCTGATGATGTTCACCAGGGTGGACTTGCCAGCCCCGTTGGGGCCGATCAGGCCGAGAACCTCACCGGGGTGGACGCTCAGGGACACCCCGGAGAGCGCCTGCACACCGGCGAAGGAACGGGTCACCCCGGTCACACAGAGTTCGTGTGACCGGGGTGACTTCGTGTCGATCATTCGGCGAAGGTGACCTTCGCCGGAGCGCGATCCTCGACCCACGTGAGCTTGCCGTCCTTGACGACCAGCACGGCCATCGGACGCTGCACGTTGATGTGCAGATCGGGCGAGAAGCTCGAGGGGCCGGCCAGGGTCGGCACGTCCTTCATCGCTTCAAACGCGGCGGTCAACTTGTCGCCGTCCCAGCTGCCCGCCTGCTTGTAGGCCTCCAGGATGAGCTGCAATGTGGCCGGTCCGGTCACGAAGCCGCCGACGTCCGGCGGGTTGCCGTACGCCGCCTCGTACGCCTTGGCGTACTCGTTGACGGCCGAATCCGGATCGTCACCGTTCTTCGCCGCGTAGGTCACGACGTAGTAGTCCTTCAGGCCCTCAATCGCGGGGACCCAGAAGTCACCATCCATGCCGAAGCCCGAGATGATCGGTGCATTCACGCCACCATCGCGGATCTCCTTCGCAACCTGGCCACCACCGGGGTTGTACCCGCAGTTCACGATCACGTCAGGCTTCTTGCCCGCAGCGATCTTGGACACGGTCTCCTTCACGGAGTCACCCTGCACGTAGTCGTAGGTCGCCAGGACCTTGCCACCGAGCTCGGTGAAACGCTTGTCGAAGATCGTGCACTGGTTCTGCGTGTACTTGATGGACGTGTCGCGCAGGAGGACGGCTGTCTTCCAGCCCTTGTCCGCCGCGAACTCGGCCATCACCGTGGTCTCGCCGGGCGTTCCCGCACCGACGGAGAACCCGTTGGGTAGACCACCCTTCGGCCCGTAGATCGGATCACCGATGCAGGGTGCGAGGTTGAGGATGTTCTTGCCCTCGGCCACGAGCGATGCTGGCGACGAGACGTCGTAATCGCAGGTGACGATGAGCACGTTGGCCCCCTTGCCGATGACTTCCTCGGCCGCGGGTGCGTACTTCTCGAACTTGGTCTCGGTGTCGATGAACTCCACCGTGATGGGCTGGCCATTCACGCCACCAGCCGCGTTGACCTTCTCGACCTCCAGCAGGAGGGCGTTGCGGGCCGGAGTGTCGATCGGGCCCATGAAGCCGCTACCGGCCTGCACGATGCCCAGGACCAGGGGATCACCCGAGGCCTCCGCTGCTGCGGTCTCCTCGGCGGGGGCTTCCTCGGCCGGGGCCGCGGTCTCCTCCGCCGCGGTTTCGGCGGCAGTCTCTTCTGCGGCGTCCTCGCTCGAGGACACGCAGCCAGTCAAAATGAGCGACGCGGCTCCCACCGCGGCCGCGAGTGTCATGAGACGGCGCCTCATGCAACCTCCCTGTTCGATCGGGCATGACCCCGAATTTACGACCGCCAGACCGACGGCATACGTATCCTCACACCAGATCCCGGAATAGGCAACGACCTTGGGGATTTGTTACCCACTGTTGACCTTCCGGGCCCCTCAGGATGTGGGCCGGATCACCGAGTCAACGGCGTAGGCGACCGGGGAGGCCAGGGCAACCCGCATGCCCTCCGGCCAGGGCGTCGAGCCCTGGTCGTTGGCCGCCACGTGGACCACCACGTAGCTCCCGGTGATGGCCACCTCCTCCCCCCGACGCACCGTCAAAGCGAAGGTGCAGGACGAGGTTCCGACGGCGACCACCCCGACCTCGCACTGAATGGCGTCGCCGTAGTAGAGCCGGGCGCGGTAATCGGCTTCGACGTGGACCCGGGGCACCCGGTCGATCATGGCGCTGTCGAACCCGAGGCAGCGGTAGAGCGCGTGCTCGGTCTCCTCGAGCCAGCGGAAGGCGGCCGAGAAATGATTGTGTCCAGCGGCGTCCGTCTCGCTCCAGGCGACGGTGCGCGTCACCACGACCCGGGCACCAGTGATCTCGCTCATCAACCCTCCCGGCGGCCAATCTAGGGGGTGATGGTCTGAACTAGGATCCGAGCGTGATTACGGCGCTGTGCTTCATCAAGGTGTCCCCCGAAGCGATCAACTCCGCAGGCGAGCAGATTGCCAGGATTTCTGGTGTGCGTGCGGCCTATTCCGTGACCGGTCAGATCGATCTCGTGGCCCTTATCGAGGTCACCAGTCACGACGACGTCGCCCGCGTGGTGACGGATGGCATCGGTGCGGTCCCGGGGATCGTTTCGACGGAGACCCACATCGCATTCCGCACCTACTCGCGCGAAGATCTCGAAGCCGGCTTCTCGATCGGCGCCGAGAACTAGTCCTCGTTGTTCGGCGCCGGAGTGCCGTCGGGGTAGTAGGCAGCGGCCGCGGAGCCCTCGGGGCGGAAGACACCGAGGACCCATAGGTCCTCCGGATTCGGATTCTCCAGCGCATGCAGGAAGCGTGGAGCGACCTGGAATGCGCTTCCCACGCCGAGCGCCTGCGACCGTCCACCCGCGTGCAAGGTGCCCGATCCCCGCACGATGACGCAGATCTCGTCGTAGAGGTGGTAGTGCTCGGGGGCTCCGGATGTGGGGATGAAGCCCACGAACATGGTGGCTCCCCGCGACCCGCGCGATCGGTCGAAGAGCACCTCGTACTGGCGATCACCGGTGGCGGCATTCGATGCCTGGGCACCGAGCATCGCCACATCGACGACCTCCGAAATCGGTGCCGCAAGGCGCGCAGCCCACGGGGTGACCGGCGCGGGAACTCCGAAGACCAGCAGCGTGAGTGCAGACGCATTCGCGATCGACCACGTATTCCCCGCATGCACCTGGAAGGCGTAGCCCGGAGCGAGATCGTGTCGCCCCGCTCCGACGCGGAGCACACCGTGGCCGTCGAGGACGTAGGCCAGAGCATCCGCACCCGCATCGATCATCTCCCCGCTCGCACCCTCGGGGATTCGCAGGGCATCGAGGGTCAACGGCTCCGCGAAGTACTCCGGTCGGATCAGCGGCTGCACCGTGACACCCGGACCGGCCGTGGCATCGGACACATGAAGGACGTCACCAGGGTGCACGCCCCCATGCTAGGGATGTGGCGGGCTGTCAGGCGAGGAGATGACGGTGACGGTGCAGGCTGCGCACCACAGTCTCGACATCTCCGGTGGTGTTGTAGAAGTGCGGACTTATCCGCACGTTCCCATCCCGACACGACACGACGACTTTGTCCTCCGCGAGCGCGTCGACGAGCGCATGATCATCCGTGGCCGCCACGGCGATCATCGGACCATGCTGATCGAGGGGGGTCACGACCCGTCCACCAAGATCCATGATGCCTGCACGCAGTTGATCGTGCAGAGCACCGGAGACCTCCCACGCGGATGCGATGCCGACCTCGAGCAGAAAGTTCAGCGCAGCCTCGGCTGCGAAGAGGCTCGGTACCACCGGGGTTCCCGACTCGAATCGCCGCGCATCCTTCGCGGGGTCAAAGGAGTAGATATCCATGGCGAATACATCACGTGCTGCGAACCACCCCGTGGTCACGGGAATCCATTCGGAGGTCCGCTGCGGGTTCACCAGCGCGAAACCGACGCCAGGGCTGCCGAGCATGTACTTCAGGACTCCCCCCACGAGGAAGTCGGCCCCCAAGGCCTGGAAGTCGATAGGCAGGGCACCCGCTGTCTGATAAGCGTCGACCAGAACGGGCACACCCTTTGCGTGCGCTGCCTCGATGATCGCGGATACGTCCACCATCGCACCGTTTCGATAACAGACGTGCGTGATGGAGACGATCGCGGTGTCCGAGTCGATGGCTGCATCGACGCGTTCCACGGGGAGCCGATGATCGGGCTCCGCCGCTACATGGATGACTTCGGCGCCGCGACGTTCCTGTGCATGCCAGATCTGCCCGATGGTAGGGAACTCGAGTGAGGTCGTGATGATTGTGCGGGGGCCAGATGAGAAGTCGAAGCAGCTGGCGATTGCATTCACCGCAGCGGATGCCGAGGAGGTGAGCGCAACATCGGCATCGTCCGCGTGGAAGGTGCGCGCCAGCAGCGAGCGGACGCGCTCCTGGACTCCTACCCAGGACTCCCAGAGCGACCCGAACTCGGCCAAGCCCTGCAGGTAGTCGTCGTAGGCGTTACGCACGGACACAGCGAGTGCACCCTGCGAGCAGGAGTTCATGTACGTGCGGCGGGAGAACACCGGGAACTCTTCCCGACGCAACCCACCGTCACCGATCACGCGACGTATCCTGGCACTTACAGCTTCTCCACCGGCGCGTACCGGAGGAGTAGGCGCTTGACGCCGAGGGAGCCGAAGTCGATGGTGGCGTCGGATTTGTCCCCGCTCCCTGCGACGCTCACCACGGTGCCCAATCCGAACTTGGCATGGTTCACCCGGTCGCCAGGCGCCACCGAGACCACCGGACCGGTGCCGATCACCCGGTCCCCCAGGCGCAGACTCGAGGAGGCGCGCGAGGAGCCCACGGTGAGTGGGCGCCCGACCGGATCCTCCCGTCGCCACTCGAGGACTCCCTCGGGGATCTCATCGAAGAACCGGGAGGGCGGGTTCGCTGCCGGGGTTCCCCAGGCGGATCGGGTCATCGCGCGCGTCAGGTACAACCGCTCGCGGGCGCGGGTGATCCCGACGTAGGCGAGTCTGCGCTCCTCCTCCAACTCGCGCGCGTCGCCGAGTGAACGCATGTGCGGGAATATCCCGTCTTCCATTCCCGTAAGGAAGACCACCGGGAACTCGAGCCCCTTGGCTGTGTGCAGGGTCATCAGGGTGACGACACCACCGTGGTCTTCTCCGTCGGGGATCTCGTCGGAGTCCGCGACGAGTGAGACGCGCTCGAGGAAGTCAGCGAGTGATCCCTCGGGGTTCTCCACGCTGAATTCCACCGCTACTGACTCCAGCTCCGCGAGGTTCTCTACTCGCGATTCATCCTGCGGATCATCCGAGTCCTGCAACTCGGCCAGGTATCCGCTCTGTTCCAGCACCGCCTGCACGACGGTGGCTGGGTCGGCACCGCCCTCGGCCACGGTGCGCAGGGTGTCCATGAGTGCCAGGAAGGACGTGATCGAGTTCAGCGACCGGGTGGCGAGTCCGGGAATGTCGGCGGATCGCGCGAGCGCTGCCGCAAAGGTGATCCGCTCACGTTGGGCGAAGGTTTCCACCTGTTCCTCAGCGCGGTCACCGATCCCCCGTTTGGGGACGTTGAGGATTCGTCGCAGGGAGACTTCGTCCTCCGGATTCGCGATGGCGCGCAAGTACGCGACGACGTCACGGACCTCCTTGCGCTCGTAGAAGCGCACACCCCCCACAACCTTGTAGGGCATTCCCGTGCGGATGAAGATGTCCTCCACGGATCTCGACTGGGCGTTGGTCCGGTAGAAGACCGCGACATCGCCTGGTCGCACGCCCTCATCGTCGTTGAGACGGTCGATCTCCTGCGCGACGAACGATGCCTCGTCGTGCTCGTCGTCACCGACGTAAGCCGTGATGGCAGCGCCGGCACCTGCATCCGTCCACAACCGCTTCTCGCGACGCGAGGTATTGCGGCAGATGACGGCGTTCGCTGCGGTGAGGATGTTCTGCGTGGAGCGGTAGTTCTGCTCCAGCAGGATGGTGGTCGCCGCAGGGAAGTCCCGCTCGAATTCCTCGATGTTGCGGATCGTGGCACCGCGGAATGCGTAGATCGATTGATCGGCGTCACCCACGACACACAGTGCCCCCGGGGTTGCCGTGTCCACGCCGACGAGCTCCTTGATCAGCACGTACTGCGCGTGATTGGTGTCCTGATACTCGTCGACGAGGATGTGGCGGAATCTGCGTCGGTAGTGCTCGGCGACATCGGGGAAGAGTTGCAGCACTGCCACGGCGGAGCCGATGAGATCGTCGAAATCGAACGCGTTGGCCTGGCGCAATCGCCGTTGATACTCCCGATACGCCTCCGCGAGCACCTCCTCCATATGGTTCGAGGCCCGACCTGCGAATGTCTCGTGATCGACGAGGTCGTTCTTGAGGTTGGACACCTGCGCCGTGAAGGAACGGGGGGTGTAGCGCTTTGCATCGAGGTTCAGATCCCGGATCACCATTGTCATTAGCCGCTGGCTGTCCTGCTGGTCGTAGATCGTGAAGCTCGACGCGATACCCAGGTGCTTCGATTCGCTACGCAGGATGCGCACGCAGGCACTGTGGAAGGTGGAGACCCACATGTTCCGGGCGGGCGGACCGACGAGGGCCGCCACGCGCTCCTTCATCTCACCCGCGGCCTTGTTCGTGAAGGTGATGGCGAGGATCTCACTCGGTGCCGCATCCCCCGATGCGATGAGGTGGGCGATGCGCCGGGTGAGCACCCGCGTCTTCCCGGAACCGGCGCCAGCCACGATCAGGAGGGGGCCACCGCGATGCTCCACCGCGGCTCTTTGCGCTGGATTGAGGTCCGCAACCAGCGCTTCGGGAGTCACGTGGGCAGTGTAGGTAGACCGGCCGACGCAGGAACGATCGGTCGACGCGGGGCCACCGGGCGCACGGGTGCATACGCCGCACCCATGTCCGGGCGCGGGTCCGCATCACCCTTGTTCGGCCACAGAGCCATGGCGCGCTCGGCCTGCGCGGTGATCGTGAGCGACGGATTGACGCCGAGGTTCGCAGTGATCGCCGAACCGTCGACCACATGCAGACCCGGGTAGCCGTACACGCGGTGATAGGCGTCGATGACCCCTCTCTCGGCATCGGCACCGATGACGCACCCGCCGACGAAGTGGGCCGTCAGGGCCGCATCGATGTTCTCAAAGACGGATGCACCTGAGACACCATCGATCTTCTCCGCGACGCGCGTGACCACCTCCTGGGCGAGTGGGATGTATGTGGGAGCCGGACTCGACGCGTCCTGGCGCGTGGTCAGAGTCCAGCGCCCCAACCGATCGGTGCCCCCCTGGAGCGTCAGGGAGTTGTCCACCTGCTGCATCACCAGCGAGATCACGGTGCGTTCACTCCATCGACGCACGTTGAACAGGCGCAGCGTGATCGGCCACTGACGCACAAGCTCCCCCACCCAGGTCTTCCACCGCGGAACACCGGGGCACGGTTGGGTGAGCACCGACTGCAGGAGGCCCATCGAGTTCGATCCCCTGCCATAGCGGACCGGCTCCACATGCGTGCGCGGTTCGGGGAAGAAGCTCGAGGTGATCGCCACCCCCTCGGTGTAGTCGACACTCGTCCGCGGGGACACCGCCCCAAGAATCGACTCCGAATTGGTGCGCGAAAGACGACCGAGTGCACGCGAGAGGCCGGGAAGGCGCCCCTCGTCGCGCATGCGATGCAGGAGTTTCTGCGTATTCAGAGTTCCCGCCGCCACGATCACGTGATCCGCGGTGAGCGTCCGCTCCGTATTCCGCGACCATGTCCCCGTGCGCTCCGTGGTGAGGGTGTAGCCGCCCTCTGGACGCGGGTCGATCCCGGTCACCGTGGTCATGGGGAGGACGCGCGCACCGGCGAGTTCAGCCAGGGCGAGGTAGTTCTTGGGCAGCGTGTTCTTGGCATTGTGACGGCACCCGGTCATGCACTCACCGCAGTGGGTGCACCCCGTGCGCTGAGGCCCGACACCACCGAAGTACGGATCGGCCGAGGTCACGCCGGGGCCCTCGCCGAAGAAGACACCGACCGGGGTGAGCCGGAAGGTGTGGCCGACCCCCATGTCGGTGGCGACCTCCTTCATCACCTCGTCCGAGGGTGTCATCCGCGGGTTCTCGGCAACTCCGAGCATCGCGCTGGCGAGCGTGTAGTACGGCTCGAGTTCGGTCTTCCAATCCGTGATGTCCGCCCATTGCGGATCCGCGAAGAATTCCGCGGGCGGTTGGTACAGGGTGTTCGCGTAGACCAAGCTGCCGCCCCCGACTCCCGCGCCTGCCAACACCGCGACGTCCTTGAGCAGGTGGATGCGCTGGATTCCGAAGAATCCCAGCCGCGGTGCCCAGAGGAATCGACGCAGATCCCAGGAGGTGGTCGCGAAGTCGGAGTCCTCGAAGCGGGCGCCGGCCTCGATCACGAGGACCCGGTACCCCTTCTCGCTCAGTCGCAGGGCGGCGACGGATCCCCCGAATCCCGAACCGACGACCGCGACATCGAAGTCCGCCACTACTTCAGGCCGATCTTCTTGATCAACCCGATCGCCGCCGCCAGAGTCCCACCCCAGCGTTCATCGGACATCCCGAATTGCGGATCGAAACCGAACGCGCGCTGGGTGGAGATGTTCTGCACCCGCGTCACTGCATGGACGGCCTCGTCACCGTGCCGACTCCCGAGACCGGAGTCCGCCCAGCCACCCGTGGGCGCCCGCACACTGGCCCAACTCGAGGCATACCCCTCGTTGATATTGACGGAGCCGGTGCGCAGACGGCGCGCCAGGGTCGCCCCCGTCCCGCGGTCGCGGGTGATCACCGCCGCGTTGAGTCCATAGCTGGTGTCGTTGGCCCGCTCGATCGCCTCGTCGTCGCTCGCCACGGGATAGACCGACACGAGAGGCCCGAAGGTTTCGGTGCGGCACACCAGCATGGTTTCGTCGACGTCCGTAAGGATCGTCGGCTCCACGTAGAACGGGCCGACGTCCGGCCGCGCATGCCCGCCGGTGACCACGCGGGCACCGCGAGCGACCGCGTCCTCGACGTGCGCGACGAATCGATCCACCTGCGCCTGCGAGATCAGCGAGCCGATCGATGCGCCCCAGCCCACGTGCGGAACCATCGTCATGCTCCGCGCTCGCTGCGCGAATTCCTGCAGGAAAGCGCCCGCGAGCCCCTCGTGCACATAGATGCGTTCCATCGAGATGCAGAGCTGGCCCGAGTTGGCGAAGCAGGCACGCTCGGCGATGGCGGCGGCACGCACGGGATCCGCATCGGCGCGAATGATCATCGCGTTCTTGCCGCCCAGCTCCAATGTGCACGGGATGAGGCGACGTGCGCAGCGCTCGGCGACCACCCGACCAGTCTGGGTCGAGCCGGTGAAGTTCACGTGATCGACGACGTCGATCAGCGCAGGTCCGATGACGGGACCCTCACCACTCACCACGGCGAACACATCCGGCGGGACACCCGCGTCGAGGAGTCGCTGACGCACCCACAGAGCGGTGAGAGTTGTCTGGACATCGGGCTTGACGATGACGGCATTACCGGCGAGCAATGCGGGGATGGAGTCACCGGCCGCCAGGGTGAGGGGGTAGTTCCACGGTGAAATCACGCCAACGAGGCCGACTGGGTGGCGCACCACCTCCGTGCCCACGAGCAGGGGGAAGGCACCCCGCACCCGACGCGGCCGCATGAGCCGCGCGATATCGCGCGCGTAGTGCCGGGCGTTGATGCAGACGTCGAGAACCTCTTCATTGGCGTCGCGCCGGGCCTTGCCGGTCTCCAACTGAACGAGATCCAGGATCTCCTCGCGCCGCGCGAGGACGATGTCGTGGAACCGCAGGAGGATCGCGCTGCGGCGCGCACTCGGAAGCGCAGCCCAGGCGACCTGCGCAGCGCGTGCCCGTGCTGCAGTGAGCTCGACGTCATGCTCCGTCGACAGCGGCAGGTCGTAGATCACCTCGCCGGTGAAGGGTGCGATCACCGGGCGGCGTCCTGCATCGGGGGCGGCCGCGAGTGAACCGACCAGCGTCGCAGCTGCCCCGGTCACGACGTGACCACCATCTCCACGCGCTGGAACTCCTTGAGATCGCTGTAGCCGGTGGTCGCCATCGCTTTGCGGAGGGCACCGACGATGTTCATCGTTCCATCGGCACGCTGCGATGGACCATGGACGATCTCCTCGAGCGTGCCCACCTGATCCATCGCCTGGCGCTCTCCCCGGGGTAGGTGCACATGCCACGCCTCGGCACCCCAGTGCGACCCGTGTCCCGGCGCATCGCTCGCGCGCGCGAACATCGAGCCGATCATCGCGGCATCGGCGCCGCACGCGAATGCCTTGACCACATCACCGCTACGACCCATGGAACCGTCCGCGATGACGTGGACGTAACGCCCACCCGACTCGTCGAGGTAATCGCGACGTGCAGCGGCAACGTCCGCGACCGCGCTGGCCATAGGCACCCGCACACCGATCACATCGGCGGTGGTGTGCGAGGCGCCTCCACCGAATCCCACGAGCACGCCGGCGGCACCGGTGCGCATCAGGTGCAGGGCGGCCTGGCGTGTTGCGCAGCCACCGACGATGACGGGCACATCGAGCTTGTGGATGAACTCCTTGAGGTTGAGCGACTCCCCCGATGCACTCACGTGTTCGGCTGAGACGGTCGTCCCTCGGATCACCACGATGTCCGCGCCCGCCGCTGCGGCCAGCGGGGCAAGTTCTGCGGTGCGCTGCGGCGACACCGCCACAGAAACGGTGACACCCCCCGCCTTGATCTCGGCGATCCGCGCGCGGATCAAGCCGGGGTCCACCGGGGCCGCGTAGAGCTCCTGGAGCAATCGCGTGGGTGACGCGGACTCGGCGATCGACACGAGGTGATGCGCGGGATCGGCATACCGGGTCCACAGCCCCTCGAGGTTCAGGGTGGCCAGAACTCCGCATCCGCCCAACGTGATGGCGGATGCCGGAGACACGACCGAGTCCATCGGCGCCGCCATCAGCGGGGTCGCGAAGGAATAGGCATCGATCGTCCACTGGGTGGAGACGAGATCCGTGTCACGAGTGCGCCTGCTCGGCGCGATCGCCACCTGGTCGAAGGAGTAGCCGCGCCGGGCCTCCTTGGACCCGCCGATGAGGGTCATGTCAGCGCCCCGAGTAGTTCGGTGCTTCGAGGATCATCTGGACATCGTGCGGATGACTCTCCCGGAGTCCTGCCGCGGTGATCCGCACGAAGCGACCCTTGCTATGCAGTTCAGCAACGGTGCTCGCTCCCGCGTAGCCCATGGACGCGCGCAGTCCACCGATGAGCTGATGAGCCACGGCTCCGAGCGGACCTCGGTAGGCGACCATGCCCTCGATCCCCTCGGGGACGAGCTTGTCATCGCTCAGCACGTCATCCTGAAAATAGCGGTCCTTGCTGTACGAGCGGGCGAGGCCACGGGACTGCATCGCGCCAAGCGAGCCCATCCCCCGGTACGCCTTGAACTGCTTCCCGTTGACGAAGACCACATCCCCCGGTGCCTCCTCGCAACCGGCGAGCAGCGAGCCGAGCATCACGGTGCTCGCTCCCGCCACCAATGCCTTGGCGATATCCCCCGAGTACTGGATTCCGCCGTCACCGATCACCGGAACGCCCGCGAGTGCGCAGGCCTGGGCCGCCTGGAAGATCGCCGAGATCTGCGGGACGCCGACGCCGGCCACGACGCGGGTGGTGCAGATCGATCCGGGACCGACACCGACCTTGACTCCGTCGGCACCTGCGTCCACCAGCGCTTGTGCACCTTCGCGGGTGGCGACGTTTCCACCCACGACATCGACGTCCGAGGTGCGCTTGAGCAGGGCCACCATCTCGACCACGGCACGCGAATGACCGTGCGCAGTATCCACGACCAGGAAGTCCACCCCGGCCTCGATGAGGGAGCGTGCCCGCTTCTCGGCATCATCGCCAACACCCACGGCAGCGCCCACAACGAGTCGACCGGCGGAGTCCTTGGTGGCGTGCGGATACTTGTCGGACTTCACGAAGTCCTTGACGGTGAACAGCCCGCGCAACACACCCGAGTCATCGACCAGGGGCAACTTCTCGACCTTGTGGCGCGCGAGCAACGCCAGGGCGTCCTCGGGTGCGATGCCGATCGGTGCAGTCACCAACGGCATCTGCGTCATGACCTCGGAGACGGGGCGCGACATGTCATCCTCGAACCGCATGTCGCGATTGGTGACGATGCCGAGCAATCGGCCACCGTCGTCGACCACCGGAACACCGGAGATGCGATAGCGACCGCAGAGCGCATCCACGTCGGCGAGGGAATCGCGCGGGCCGCAGGTGATCGGGTTACTGACCATCCCGGCCTCGGAGCGCTTCACCAGGTCCACCTGCACCGCCTGCTCCTCGACGGACAGGTTGCGATGCAGCACTCCCACGCCACCCTGACGCGCCATGGCGATGGCCATCCGCGCCTCGGTGACGGTGTCCATGGCACTGGAGACCAGGGGCATGCGCACGGTGATGTTCCGAGTGACCTGCGCGGAGGTGTCTGCGGAACTGGGGACGATGTCAGACTCGCCCGGAAGGAGGAGGACGTCGTCGAAGGTCAGCCCCTCGAAGGCGAACTTCTCCTCGGCGCCGCTCTGCATGTAGAGGAGGCTACCCACCCACGAGACTGGCGATCCGGGCGACCGCACCGGTGAGGTCGTAGGTGCGCTCGATCCCGGTGGAGGTCTCCCCGCGCCACCCGGGGCCGCCCAGGATCACCCGCGGGGCGGGCCGCATGCGGGTCAGTTCGGCCAGCGGCTCGATGTCCTCGGTGGCGCTCAGCTGCGACCACACGAACACCACGCCGGCACCGATGCGCCGGGACGCTTGTTCGAGGACGTCAACCGGGGTGCGGGGACCGAGCATGCGGCACTCGACGCCACGCTCGGCCAGTGCCGCCGCGAGCGCCCACAGCGGGAGCGTGTGCGACTCGCGTTCGAGAGTGGCAAGGATGACCGGACGGGAATTTACGGGGGTGGATAACTTGCGAGCCCTGCCCGAGAGCTCGCCTTGAACAGCGTCACTCAAGATGTGCTCAACGTCCACTCCGCGTCCGCTGTTCTCCCAGCGTTCCCCGACTCCCGTCATCACGGGCACCAACAGGTGGTCCCACGTCCACACCACCCCGCGCTGATCCAGGGTCTCGCGGATGATCGCGCTGCAGGCCGGACCGTCCAGTGATTGGGCGGCACGCGCCAGACCACGCGCATGTGTCGTTCCGCCCGGGATCGACACGACACTCCCGCCACCCGGTCGACCCTCCACGGTCTCGGGTGCGGCCGTCACCCGTCGAAGTTCGGTGACGGGGGCGAGATGCTCGGGATCCGGCTGGAAGGACAACGCCTGCTCGGCCGCGGTGGCCAGCGGAACCCCGGCGTTCACCAGGCTGCGCATGTGCTCGAGTCGGGCGAGGTCGGCGGCGGTGTAGCGACGGTGGGCGCCCGCCTCGTGACCTGAGGGGCCGAGCCCGTAGCGGCGGTCCCAGGTGCGCAGGGTGGCGGGTGCGACACCGAGGCGACGGGCCACAGCGGCCACGGTCAGCCCCATGGCCGGGGCCTCGACCCCCTGTCCCTGCGACATACCTGGAGTCTGCCCCGGCACGGCCCGAACCGCACTTCGGAGCAACCGGGGCTACGCCGGCTCAGCCGTGAGGGGGCCGCCCTTCGCCTGAGGGAAATAGCCCTGGCCGATCCCGGAACTGCGCTTGGGGATCATGACCGATCGGAACCAGGTGACCACCTCGTCGCCGTCCTGGTTCAGTCCACGGGTCTTCATCCGGATGATGCCCATCTCGGGACGGGAGCCTGACTCGCGCTTGTCCACGCAGATGCTCTCCGCGTAGATGGTGTCCCCCACATACACCGGGTGCGTGAGCGTGATGTCCGTCCACCCGAGGTTCGCGACGGCGTTCTGGCTCATGTCGAGGACGGACAAACCGAGGACGAGTGCCACGGTGAGCCCGGAATTCACGATGATCCGGCCTTCGGAGATCGGATTCGACTGGGCCAGGTCCGCATTGAAGTGGTTCTGGTTCGTATTGCAGGTCAACAGGGTGAACCAGGTGGAATCTGCCTCGGAGATCGTGCGCCCGAGCGGGTGCTGGTACGTCATGCCGACGACGAAATCCTCATAGAACCTGCCGAGCACCGCCGGGGATACGTCGTCCGTCGATGTCACGTCAGGCCTCCCGTGCGTGGAACGACTGGGTGCGCGACATACCTGCTGCCCGCCCTTTCGCCGCAACGGTGAGCGCCATCTTGCGTGATGCCTCATCAACCATGTGATCGCCCACCATGACGGCACCGCGCGCACCGCCCTCGGGCGATGTGTGCCAGGCATAGGAATCGAGAATCAGCTCCGCGTGGTCGTAGTCCGCCTGCCGTGGCGAGTAGACCGCGTTCACGACCTCAATCTGATCTGGGTGGAGCACCCATTTCCCATCGAATCCCAATGCCGCGGAACGCTCCGCGGAACGCTGCAATCCCTCGAGGTCCTTGATCTGCAGGTAGGGACCGTCGATGGCCAGGACATCGTTGGCCCGCGCCGCCATGAGAATGCGCATCAATATGTAGTGGTACGCATCGCCGACGTCGTACCCCTCCGGCTGCTCACCGACGACAAGCGACCTCATGTTGAGACTCGCCATGAAGTCAGCTGGCCCGAAAACGAGCGCCTCCAACCGGGGTGACGCAGCAGCGATCGCGTCGACGTTGACCAATCCGGCCGCGTTCTCGATCTGCGCCTCGATGCCGATCCGACCCACCTCGAGCCCATGGGACTTCTCCACCTGCGTGAGGAGGAGATCGAGTGCGACAACTTGCTCTGGGCCGAGCACCTTCGGCAACACGAGCGTGTCGATCTGTGCACCGGCACCCCCGACGACGTCGATGACATCGGTGTAGGTCCACGGGGTGGTCCAGTCGTTGACCCGGACAGATCGAAGCGGAGCGCGGAACACGGCCTCGTTCAGGGTGCTGATGACGGCACGGCGTGCCTCTGCTTTCGCGACGGGTGCGACGGCGTCCTCGAGGTCGAGGAACACCTGGTCCGCCGGCAGGCCCTGGGCTTTCTCCATCATCCGGGGATTCGAGCCCGGCACCGCCAGGCACGAGCGTCGTGCGCGCATTCCAGTCACGGATTCCTCCCCGGGATGGCAACCCTATGAGGCTCCCGGCCCCTCTCCGCCGGGGCCCCCCCGGGGGATCCCGGGAAATCGGGGCAAAAATTCTTCTAGAATGAACTTGACCAACTCTTGGCGCGGTTCTACAGTAGGGAGACAACGTCTTCTGGAGGACACAATGGCGGACATTTCACGGCTCCCCGGGCCGAATGCGGACCTGTGGGACTGGCAGATGCACGGCGCCTGCCGCGGTGAGGACCCGGCCATCTTCTTCCACCCCGAGGGTGAGCGCGGCCCGGCCCGCGAGGCCCGGGAGAAGGCCGCCAAGGCGATTTGCGGCGGCTGCCCGGTCCGCCAGGAGTGCGCCTCGCACGCCCTCGCCGTGCGCGAGCCCTACGGCGTGTGGGGTGGCCTCTCCGAGGATGACCGCGAGGCCATCTACCGTCGCGGTCTCCGCCAGCCCGTCACGGCGGCCTCGTAACCAAAAAATTTCTTCCCTCTCCTCCATAAACGCAACGGCCCCGGTGATCCCGGGGCCGTTGCGTTTCTTCGACTTCTAGTGCGAGTGACCGTGGTGCGAGTGGCCGTGACCGTGACCGGCGTCCTCGGGCTCGGCCGGCTTCTCGACGACGAGCGCCTCGGTGGTCAACAGCATGGCCGCGATGGACGCAGCATTCTGCAGAGCGGAGCGGGTCACCTTGACCGGGTCGATGACACCCTGGGCGACGAGGTCGCCGTACTCGCCGGTCGCGGCATTCAGACCGTGGCCGTTGGGCATCTCGGAGACCTTGGAGACGACGACATAGCCCTGCTCGCCCGCGTTCTCCGCGATCCAGCGCAGTGGCTCCGCCGTGGACTTCCGCACGATGGTCACGCCAGTGGCCTCGTCACCCGTGAGTCCGAGCGAGCCATCGAGTGCCGTGGCGGCTTGCACGAGTGCGGTGCCTCCACCCGAGACGATGCCCTCGTCGATCGCAGCACGGGTCGCCGAGACCGCATCTTCGATGCGGTGCTTCTTTTCCTTGAGCTCGACCTCGGTGTGACCGCCGACCTTGATGACGACGACACCCCCGGCGAGCTTGGCCAGACGCTCCTGCAACTTCTCGCGATCCCAATCGGAGTCGGTGTTCTCGATCTCCCGCTTGATCTGCGCGATGCGGTCTTCGACGGCCGCGTGGTCACCGCCACCATCGACGATCGTGGTGTTGTCCTTGGTGACCACGATGCGCCGCGCGGACCCGAGAACGTCGAGACCCACCTGGTCGAGCTTCAAGCCCACCTCGGGGGACACGACCTGTGACCCGGTGAGGATCGCGATGTCCTGCAGGATCGCCTTGCGGCGGTCGCCGAAGGCCGGAGCCTTCACCGCGCACGAGGTGAACGTGCCGCGGATACGGTTCACCACCAGGGTGGACAGGGCCTCGCCCTCCACGTCTTCGGCGATGATCAGCAGTGGCTTACCGGCCTGAACGACCTTCTCGAGCAGCGGGAGCAATTCGTTGAGGGCCGATACCTTGCCCTGCACAAGCAGGATGCGGGCGTCCTCGAGCACCGCTTCCATGCGGTCGGCGTCGGTGACGAAGTACGGGGAGATGTAGCCCTTGTCGAACTGCATGCCCTCGGTGAATTCCATCTCCATGGCGGTGGTGCTGGACTCCTCGACGGAGATCACACCGTCCTTGCCCACCTTGTCGAAGGCGTCGGAGATGAGGTTGCCGATCTCGCGGTCCTGCGAGGAAATGGTCGCGACGTTGGCGATCTCCTCCTTGCCGGAGACGGCGCGTGCCATCTCACCGAGCTTGGCGGTGACGGCCTCGACGGCCTTGTCGATGCCGCGCTTGATGCTCATCGGCGATGCGCCAGCGGCAACCTGCCTCAGGCCCTCGTGCACCATCGCCTGAGCGAGCACGGTGGCCGTGGTGGTGCCGTCGCCGGCGATGTCGTTGGTCTTGGTCGCGACCTCTTTGGCGAGTTGCGCACCGAGGTTCTCATAAGGATCCTCGAGCTCGATCTCGCGGGCGATGGTCACGCCATCGTTGGTGATCGTGGGTGCACCCCACTTCTTGTCGATGACCACATTGCGGCCCTTGGGGCCCAGGGTCACCCGAACTGCGTCTGCGAGTGCGTCCACACCGCGCTCGAGGCTGCGACGTGCGCTCTCGTCGAATTCCAGAATCTTGGCCATGACTTCCTCTACTCAGTGATGCCCCGGTCCCCGACTGATTCGGGGCCGGGGCATCGACAGGGGTTCTAGTTCTCTACTTCGCGTTCTCTACTTCTCGATGACCGCGAGTACGTCGCGGGCCGACAGGATGAGGTACTCCTCGTTGTTGTACTTCACCTCGGTGCCGCCGTACTTGCTGTAGATGACGGTGTCACCCACCTTGATGTCGAGCGGGATGCGCTTATCGCCATCCTCGTCGAAACGACCCGGACCCACGGCGAGGACCTTGCCCTCCTGGGGCTTCTCCTTCGCGGTATCCGGGATCACGAGACCGGACGCAGTGGTCTGCTCGGCGTCGAGGGTCTGAACGAGGATGCGGTCCTCGAGGGGCTTGATGGAGACCGACACGGTGCTTCCTCCGGTGAATCGGGGGCCGCCCGGGTGGACGGCTTCGGTTAGGTCGATTGGCAGTCTCACGGGGAGAGTGCCAATGAGAACATTACGCGGCCGTTAGCACTCTGTCAAGTCGAGTGCCAGCCGTGTCTAGCGGGCGATCTCCCCCACGGCCATGGAGGAGGTGGCCGGGAAGTCCGAGGGAGAGGGTGCCCGGCCGGTCCGGACCAGCCGGGCCCCGAGGGCCGCCACCATCGCCCCGTTGTCGGTGCAGAGCCCGGGCCGCGGGATCCGTACCTGCACCCCGGCCCGGTCGGCCCGCTCGGTGACCAGGGCGCGGAGCCGGGAGTTGGCTGCGACCCCGCCCCCGACCACCAGGTGGTCCACCCCGGTGCACCGACACGCCTCGAGGGCCCGGGCGCTGAGCACGTCGGCGACCGCCTCCTGGAAGCTCGCGGCCACATCGGCCCGCCGGACCTCGCCGTGCTGGGCGGTCAGCCAGCGCAGGACCGCGGTCTTGAGCCCACTGAAGGAGAAGTCCAGGGTGTCCCCGCCGAGGGCACGCGGGAATGCGATCGCCTCGGGGTTCCCCTCCCGGGCGCACTCATCGATCGCGGGTCCCCCCGGGAAGGGCAGGTCGAGCAATCGGGCGACTTTGTCGAAGGCCTCTCCGGCCGCGTCGTCCAAGGTCTGTCCCAGGGCCTCCATGCCCTCGGGGCCGACAGCGATGAGGGAGGTGTGACCACCGGAGACCAGCAGACCGATCACCGACTCGGGAAGCGGTCCGTGCTCGAGTTCGTCGACCACCACATGCGCGGCCAAGTGATTCACGCCGTAGACCGGACGCGCGAGAGCGGCACCGAGTGCCTTCGCCGTGGACACACCCACCAGAAGGGAGCCCACGAGTCCCGGGCCGGACGTCACCGCGATGGCATCGACATCGGTGAGTGCAACACCCGCTTCCGCGCACGCGCGCTCGATCGTGGGCACCATGGCTTCGAGGTGCGCGCGGCTCGCTATCTCCGGCACCACGCCTCCGAAGCGTGCTTGCTCATCCACACTCGACGCGAGGGCATTGGCGCGCAGTTCCTCCCCGACGACGATGCCGATGCCCGTCTCGTCGCACGACGTCTCGATCCCGAGGATGACCACGCCCGTCACAGCGACCTCCGCAGGATGAGGGCGTCGGAGCCGTCGGGGTAGTAGCGACTGCGCAGAGAGATCTGATCGAACCCCTCGTCCCGATACATCGCGATCGCAGGGGAGTTATCGGCACGCACCTCGAGAAGCAGTGATGTTGCGCCTGACTGGTGTGCCGCCGCGATCAACTCCCGCACGAGCATCCGGCCGATGCCCTGGCGCTGCTCCCCCGGTCGCACGGCGATCGTCTGGATGTCTGCGTCCGCCCCCGCATGGAAGATCCCCGCGTAGCCGATGACCTCATCGCCTCGCATCGCAACCCGGTAGATCCGCGTCGGCTGGGCGAGTTCCTCCCAGAACTGCTCCGCGCTCCAAGGGTCGACCGTGAAGCACTCCGACTCGATCGCGTGCACCGCGGGAATGTGCCACCAGCGCATCGACTCCACCATCACGTCCACGTGACACCCGCCGTCACCGGATGACTCGCGCGCGGGGACACCGTGACATCCGCAGAGCGCAGGTACAGCGGCTGCGCGGTGAGCAGAGTGCGTCCGGTGAGGGCACGCGCGGTGCGCGCACCTCCGTCGCCGTGATCGTCGAGCTCGACGCCGATCGGGGTCGGATCCCACCTGGCAGGGTCGGACGCGCTGCGGGTCGCGAGAAAGGTGATGAGATCACGGGCATGCGCGGGCACGCCCACGACAGGGAGTCCCGTCGGAATCTCCGTTGCGTTCCCGACGTAGGGACCATCGATGCGCGCTCCCGTCGGGTCGAACACTGCCCAGTAGACCTCGCGTCGACGCGCGTCCGCCGCCACGACGTAGTCACCGGGCTGCCGGTTCGCAGCAGCCACCGCGTCGAGGGAACAGACGCCCACGACCGGCACCTGCCACGCGAGGGCGACGGCCCGTGCGTAGGCGATGCCGACGCGGAGACCGCTGTAGGGACCGGGTCCGACCCCACAGACCACCCCGGTGACGGGGGGACCGGTGAGTGCGGGAGCGATGGTGTCGGCGAACAGCGCCCCGATCGCCTCCACATGACCGCGGGCGTCGTGATGCTCGGCCTCGGCGATCACGACACCGTCATCCGCGACCGCCAGCGACGTCCACGCACTCGAGGTCTCGACCGCGAGGATCCGCTCAACCATCGGTCCACCGTTCGTCGCGACCATTCAGGACGACCACACGTTGGTCATCGTTGCCATAATCGATGAAGACGTGCAGCGCTGCTTCGGGAAACCAGTCACCGCCCCACTCGACGACACTCACCGACTCCTCCCACGGCAGGTCGAGGTCATCGAGCTCCGCGCGACGTGCAAGCCGGTAGGCGTCGACGTGCACCAGCGGTACCGAGGTAGACGGATGGATGCGCGCGATCACGAACGTCGGACTCGTCACAGCCTCGGTGACACCGAGGGCCTGCGCGATGCCCTGGGTCAGCGTCGTCTTGCCGGTACCGAGCTCACCGTCGAGCACGATGATGTCTCCGGCCCGGGCCATACGTCCGATGCGCTGGCCGAGGGTCCGCATCGCTTCGGGATCGGCGACCACCTCGGTCGTGGTCACGCGGTGACCAGCGCACGGACCCGCTGCAGGAGACCCCGGAGCAGGACGTTCACCTCACCGGGGCGCTCCAACTGGACCATGTGGCCAGCACCCTCGATCACGGCAAATTCCGCGTGCGGCAGGATCGCAACGATTTCCTCACTGGACGACTTCGGCGTTAAGCGGTCACGGTCCGCGCACACCACCAGCAACTCCGCACCTGCCATGAGGGGCAGCGCATCACGTTTGTCATGGTCCTGCAAAGCAGGCAGGAATTCGGCAACGACATCGATCGGCGTCCCGCCCACCATGTCCGCGACGAATCGCCCGAGGCGTCCGGGTGTCGCGGAGCCGAAGGAATAAAGCTGCGTGACCAGGATCCCGATGTCACTCGTGGACCACTGCAGACGGTCGAACCACTGGCGTCGACTCGCGATCAGGCCGGCAACGTTCGGTACCCATGCCTGGAAGGCACGCCCGAGGGGGCCAGGGAGGCCGAGGGTGTTGGTGTGCAGGCCACCTGCGGTGGTGGCGATCAGTGCAATGCCGCGGGTTCTCGTGCCGACCTGCTCGGGGTTCTGTGACACGTAGGCCATCACCGTCATGCCACCCATCGAGTGCCCGACGAGGATCAAGGTGCCCCTGGGAGCCGTGGCGGCGATGACGCTGGCCAGATCACGACCCAACTGATCGACGTGATGCGTGTCGAACTCCGCGCGGGCGCTCCTGCCATGACTGCGCTGGTCGTAGAACACCAGACGCGCGCGGCCACGAAGCGACGCGCGCTGGAAATACCAGGAGTTCAAGGTGAGCGCGTAGCCATGCGCAAACACCATGGTGATGTCCTCGGCGCCCTCAGTCGCCTCATCGATCTCGACGTGGAGATAGGTGCCGTCATCGGCAAGTACCGACATCACGCGATCGGGCACCGTGTGGAAGTCATCCTCGCGCGCATTGGGATCTGGTGCTGCGCGCGTGATGACACGATCGGCGACCGCCCCCGCCACTGCGCCTAGTGCCACGGCCCCGAGGGCTACCGCGCTCCGCCCGGCGAACCGGGCAACCGAGGTCACGTCCACGTGTCACCACGGTAGTTGCGCGTGAGCCGGGATCCGATGCGCGTCACGACTTCGTAGCCGATGGTGCCGGCGGAGGCGCCCCACTCCTCGGCGTCCAACGCATTCGGCCCTAGCACTTCCACCTCGGTCCCCACGGGGACGACGTCGTCGAGGTGCACGACGAACTGATCCATGGCGACTCTCCCGACGACCGGAGCGCGTCGTCCGGCCACCGACACGTACCCGCCCGTGGAGGCACGCGGGATGCCGTCGCTGTACCCGAGCGGCACCAACCCCACGACGGTGTCGCGCTCGGCGACCCAGGTGTGGCCGTAGCCGACCCCCGCACCAGCAGGGATCCGCTTCACGAGTGCGAGACGTGCCCGGATCTCCATCGCGGGCCGAAGCCCGTGCGCCTTTGGATCACCGAGTCCGGGGCCCGGCGTGACGCCATAAAGACCGATACCGGTGCGCACCATCGTGTGGTGGGTGTCCGGATGAGCCAGGATTCCGGCGGAGTTCGCCAGGTGCACGTGCGCGGGCGCACCGCCGAGCGAATGCACAACGTCGAGTGCGCGTGCGAATCGCGCACTCTGCTCCGCGGTCGTGTCGACCTCGGGCTCGTCGGCCCGCGCGAGGTGCGACCACACACCGACGAGGTCCAGGTGGGCATCATCGAGAGCCGCACGAACGAGCTCCTCCCACTCATGTTCCAACGCGCCGTTGCGTGACAAGCCGGTGTCGATCTTCAGGTGGACGCGCGCGCGACCACCACGGGTGCGGGCTGCATCGGATACCTGACGAAGGCTCTCGAGGGTGGAGACCCCGAGATCGACGTCGAGGTCGATGCAGGCGGTGACGAGTGGGTCCCCGGGTACCCAGAGCCAGGTGAGGATGCGGCCTCGGTCTCCCGCACTGCGCAACTCCACCGCCTCGCTGGGGAGCGCGACACCCAGCCAGGGCACTCCAGCGGCGCGCAACACCGGGGCAACCCGCGCCACCCCGTGCCCGTAGGCATCGGCCTTCACCACGGCCATGAGTTCGGCGTCCCCGGAGACTCGGTCCAATACCTCGGCATTGGCCGCGATCGCGTCGAGATCGACGATCGCAGCGGCACGATGCCAACTCATGCGTCCATCCCAGCACGTGCGATCGCGATCGCGTCGGCCACATGCGCCGCGATATCCGTGGCGGTCACCGTGCGCCCACCCTCGGCGGCCACCTGGCCCGCCACTCCGTGGATCCACACCCCTGCCGAGATGACGTCCACGTCGACGATCTCACCGCGCGCCTGGGCACCCGCGGCGAGCCCGCCGAGGATTCCGGACAGCACATCGCCCGATCCCGCGCAGGCCAATGCGGGTGTGCCAGCGATATCGATCCGCACCTCACCGAGGGGATCGGCGATCACGGTCGGCGCCCCTTTGAGAACCACGATGGCACCGGTGCGACGCGCGGCATCGCGCGCCGCGTGCACGCGGTCCGCAGCGTCGATCTTCGGGAAGAGTGCGGTGAACTCCCCCGCATGGGGTGTGAGAACAGTGGTGATGCCTCTGTCCGTGCGCTCGGTCACGGCATCGCGGATCGCGGAATCGGAGGACATGATCCGCAGGGCGCCTGCGTCGAGAACCACCGGGAGTCTGGTCTCGAGCACCGAGGACACCACGTCACGCGACGTGACACCCGAGCCGCAGGCCCATGCCGTGACGCGCGCACACTCGTTCGGGGGCGCCGCCGATCGCACCACATCCGGAAACACCTGTACGATGTCTGATCCCGTCCCCCAGACGTGCACCATGCCAACGTTCGCGTGCCGGGCACCTGCGGCCACCAACATCCCCGCACCCGGATAGTCCTCGGAGCCAGCGGCGACCCCCACCACCCCGCGCGAGTACTTGTAGTCCGACCACCCGGGTTCGGGAACCCAGCATTCGATGTCGGACGCTTCCAGACTCGCGAGGGCAACCTCCTCGGGAATGGTCACGCCGATGTCGACCACCTCGATCTCACCGACATGGTCGGGTGCTAGGAGCAACCCCGGCTTCACCGCTCCGAAGGTAACCGTCAGATCCGCGCGCACCGCTGCACCCGCGATATGACCGGTGTCCGCGTCGACACCACTGGGGATATCGACCGCGACGGTCAGCGGATCGCCGTCGAGAAGTTCGATGATCCGAGGATCGACCGCACCGCGACCGCCGATGCCCACGACGCCATCGATCACGAGATCGCAGGATGACATCCACGCGTCCGCCTCGTCCAACGCCCCACAGATTCCTCCGGCGCGCGTAAGCGCGTGCAGACCCTCTGCGTGGATGCGATCACCTACCTGGACCGCGTGGACCCGGCATCCCCGAGCAGCAAGATCCGCGCCGGCGAGGAGGGCGTCGCCACCGTTGTTGCCCGTCCCGACGAGGAGCACGACGTCCGCGCCGGCGATCTGACCGCGCTCGGCTTCCAGCAATCGCAGGCAGACATCGCTAAGACCTCGGGCAGCGCGCTGCATGACAACCTCGGGCGCCACCGTGGTGAACAGTGCCTCTTCCGCGGCACGCATCTGCGCCACGGTCAGGAGCGGGATCATCACTCCACCGTGACGGACTTGGCCAAGTTGCGGGGCTGATCGACGTCATGCCCCTTCACCGTGGCCATCTCGCACGCGAACACCTGAAGCGGGACAGTGGAGACGAGGGGCTGCATCAAGGGCGGAACCTCCGGCACGCGGATGACGTGGTCGGCGAAGCCGGTGATGACCTCGTCACCCTCCTCGGCCACCGCAATGATCACGGCCCCACGAGCCCGCACTTCCTGAATATTGGAGATGATCTTGTCATGCAACACCGCGCGACCGCGCGGTGAGGGAACGACGACTACGACCGGCACTCCGTCCTCGATGAGTGCGATGGGTCCGTGCTTGAGTTCCCCCGCCGGGAATCCCTCCGCGTGCATGTAGGCGAGTTCCTTGAGTTTCAGTGCACCCTCGAGGGCGACGGGATAGCCGACGTGCCGACCCAGGAACAGCACCGAGGTCGCCGTGGACAACTGTTGCGCCAGGGCACGCACCGGTTCAACGGTGTCGAGAACCAGGTCCACCTTCTGGGGCATGTCGTTGAGATCTTGCAGAATTCCGCGGATTTCCTCTTCGGTTAGCGCCCCACGCGCCTGCGCGAGGAAGAGACCGACGAGGTAGGCCGCGATGATCTGCGTGAGGAACGCCTTGGTCGACGCGACCGCGATTTCCGGACCGGCGTAGGTATAGAGGACCGCATCCGACTCGCGCGGGATGGTGGATCCCACGGTGTTGCAGATTGCCAGAGTGCGCGCGCCCTGGGCCGCGGCGTGCCGCAGCGCCATCAGGGTGTCCATCGTCTCCCCGGATTGGGAGATCGCGATCACGAGCGAATCCGGTCCCACCACGGGATCGCGGTAGCGGAATTCACTCGCCAACTCAACATCGACGGGCAGGCGCGTCCAGTGTTCGATCGCATACTTGGCGACCATGCCCGCGTGTGCCGCCGTGCCGCAGGCGACGACCACGACTTTGGTGATGTCGCGGAACACCGACTCGTCGAGGGTCAGCTCGTCGAGTTGGATCCGCCCCTGCGGACTCGTGCGTCCGCGTAGGGAATCGGCGACAGCCTTGGGTTGCTCGGAGATCTCCTTGAGCATGAACAGGTCGAAGCCACCCTTCTCGGCGGCGGAGGCATCCCAGTCCACCGTGAAGGCGCGCGGTGTCACGGGATTACCGGAGAAATCCGTCACGGTGACCGACTCCGCGGTGAGTGTGACGATCTGGTCCTGTCCCAGTTCGAGGGCGTTGCGGGTGTGCTCGAAGAACGCGGCCACATCCGAGGCAAGGAAGTTCTCACCATCACCAACACCGACCACGAGCGGTGAGTTGCGTCGAGCTCCGACGACGATGTCGGGCTGCGACGGGTCGATGACAACCAAGGTGAAAGCACCCTCGAGTTGGGAACACACGGCCTGCATTGCAACCTGCAGGGAGTCCCCGACGGCGGGCAGGGCGCGGGCGAGCATGTGGGCGACCACCTCGGTATCGGTCTCCGAGGTCAGGGTCACGCCCGCCGCAGTCAACTCCTCGCGCAGCACCGCGAAGTTCTCGATGATCCCGTTATGGATCACCGCGATCCGGCCATCTTCACTGACATGCGGGTGGGCATTGGAGTCGGTGGGACCACCATGGGTGGCCCAGCGGGTGTGACCGATACCGGTGGTGGAGTTCGGCAGCGGATCCTCACCCAGCAGGGTTTCCAGGTTGGTGAGCTTCCCGGCCTTCTTGCGGGTCTCCAAGTGACCATCGGCGATCACCGCGACGCCGGCGGAGTCATACCCCCGGTACTCGAGCCTGCGAAGGCCTGCGACGACGACCTCGAGAGCCTGCTTCTGCCCTACGTAGCCGACGATCCCGCACACGCCGTCAGCCTACGCCCGACTACTCACGACTAGGACGTGGACAACTCGGCGCGCACGACTCCGGCAATCGACTCCGCGATCTCTGCCGCCTGCTCCTCACTGGGAGCCTCGACCATCACGCGGATCACCGGCTCGGTCCCCGAGGGCCGCAGGAGAACTCGACCGTTCCCGGCGAGATCGGCCTCTGCTGCTGCCACTGCCGCATGCACGAGGGAGGCGGATGCGAGTTGCTCCCGATCGACACCACCCACATTGATCAGGACCTGTGGCAGTTTCGTGACTGCCGACGCCAAATCCGCCAAGGACTTCCCGGTCTGCGCCATGCGCGCCAAGAGGTGCAGGGCGGTCAGGATGCCGTCCCCCGTGGTTGCGTGCTCGAGAAGGACCACGTGTCCGCTCTGTTCCCCACCGAGGGTGAAGCCATTCGCGCGCATCTCCTCGAGTACGTACCTGTCGCCCACGGCGGTCTCGCGAACCTCGATGTTGGCCTGTTGCATGGCGATCTTGAACCCGAGGTTCGCCATCACGGTGCTCACCACGGTGTTGCCTGCAAGTGTTCCCGCGTCACGCATTGCCGAGGCGAGGATGGCCAGGATGTGATCACCATCGATGATCGCGCCATTCGCGTCTACGGCGAGGCAGCGATCGGCATCCCCGTCGTGCGCGATGCCGACACCGGCACCTGACGACCGAACTGCCTCGATGAGGTTGCCCATGTGGGTGGAGCCGCTGCCATCGTTGATGTTGTTCCCATCGGGGTTCGCATGGATCGCGGTCACGTCCGCACCGGCACGGCGGAGGGCAGCGGGGGCCACCACCGAGGCAGCGCCGTTCGCGCAATCCACGACGACGCGAAGTCCGTTCAACGGTGTCGAGATCGTGCCCACGAGGTAGGCGATGTAACGATCGGCCGCGTCCAGGTCGGTGCGGATACGACCTACGCCGGCGCCCACCGGACGATCCCAGGTTTCACCCAGTCGCTTCTCGATGGCGTCCTCGATCGTGTCGTCGAGCTTGTGGCCACCGCGGGCGAAGAACTTGATTCCGTTGTCCGGCATCGGGTTGTGCGACGCGGAGAGCATCACGCCCAGGTCAGCCCCGGTGCTCGCCGCCAGCCACGCGACTGCGGGTGTCGGGAGCACACCCACCTGGATGACGTCGACGCCTGCACTGGCGAGACCGGCGACGACGGCAGCTTCGAGGAATTCACCGCTGGCACGGGTGTCCCGACCCACGATGGCAAGGGGACGGTGACCTTCGAATGCACCCGCATCCGCGAGGACGTGCGCGGCCGCCACCGATAGGTCGAGGGCGAGTTCCGCAGTGACCTCGCGGTTGGCCAGCCCCCGAACCCCGTCGGTACCGAACAGGCGACCCAAGTCAGCGCTTGCTGTATTGGGGTGCCTTGCGGGCCTTCTTCAGGCCGTACTTCTTGCGCTCCTTCGCGCGCGGATCGCGCGTGAGGAATCCGGCCTTCTTCAGCAGCGGACGATTACCGTCTTCGTCGATCGCGTTGAGTGCACGCGCGACACCGAGGCGAAGCGCACCCGCCTGGCCGGAGATACCTCCGCCGTGGATACGCGCGATGACGTCGAACTTGCCCTCAGCACCGATGGTGACGAATGGCTCGTTCACTTCCTGCTGGTGGACCTTGTTCGGGAAGTAGTCGTTGAGAGTGCGGCCGTTGATCGTCCATGCACCGGTTCCGGGAACCAGGCGAACGCGGGCGATGGCTTCCTTGCGTCGACCGGTAGCCGCACCGGGTGCGGTGACGACGTCGCGACGGACGGCCTTCTTCTCGGGAGTGCTGGTGGTGTATTCCGACGGAGTCTCCTCGACCACGTCGACATCCACGTCGAGATCTTCAATGATTGCCTCAGACACGGTGATCCTTCCTTCTGCCGCTACTGGGCGATCTGGGTGATGGTGAATGGCTGGGGGTTCTGCGCCGCGTGCGGATGATCGGCGCCGGTGTAGACCTTCAGCTTCTTGATCTGCTGACGACCCAACTTGTTGTGCGGGAGCATGCCCTTCACGGCCTTCTCCACCGCGCGGCTCGGGTTGGCCTCGAGGAGTTCCGCGTACGACGTGGCCGTGAGTCCGCCCGGGTACCCCGAGTGGCGGTACGCGATCTTGGTTTCGCGCTTGGCGCCGGTGAGGGCCACCTTGTCCGCGTTGATGATGATCACGAAGTCCCCGGTATCGACATGCGGGGCGAACGTGGGCTTGTGCTTGCCGCGCAGCAGAGAGGCTGCGTGGGTGGCCAGTCGACCCAGCACCACGTCGGTGGCGTCGATGACGTGCCAATGGCGAGTGACATCGCCGGCTTTCGGGGTGTAGGTGCGCACGGTGCGCCGCCAATCTCTCGTAGGGACCGGTTTCTGCACCCCCCGTCGGGGGGCCGTACTGGGCACCTTCCGGGCGCCCAGGCTGAAAGCAGCGAAGGCAAAGGCTACCGGGGCCCCACAAGGGTGCCAAATCCGGCCCGGACGCTCAACTGAGCGTGATCCACACCTTCCGCAGCGGTGAGGTGACCGTCCAGGTGGTCTGCGCGCCCGCAGGGAGCAGGCCCACGACCCCTGGGGCCAGGTCGATCCGACCCCCCTCGGCGCAGGTCACCGTCCCCTCCCCCTCGATGACGACGAAGACCTCTTCGATCTCGGTGTCTATCGAGGTTCCGACCGAGTGCTCCCACACCCCGACCTCCATGTCCCCCTCTGCCGTGACAGCCCTGACTCCCGTGGTCACATTGCCACTGCGGTTTCGCGCATCGTCGAGACGTTCCATAGCCACTGCGACGTCGCGGGATTGGAAGGATCGGATCATGCGACTATCGGTCGCGCTAGCGCCATCGGGGCCGCGCTAGGCGGATGGGCTGGGCGTGGGGTTCGCTGAGCCCTGGGCCGCGTGCTTAGCCCTGCGGAGCAACATGAGCGCCACCAGTCCGGCCACAATGACGAGCACCGCACATATCCACATCAACGATGCGAACGATCCGGAGTAGCTCGTCACGGCATCCGCCAAGGCCTGCTTCCCGACTTCCGTCGAGGGCTGCTCCTGAGTCTGGACGTATTGGTTGACCGAGGTCACGGCCGTGCCGATGAGATCCGGCTGCACGCCGGCGTCTGTCAACTTATTGACGACACCACCCATGGTCAATCGATCGATGAAGACTGTGCCCAGGGCGAACCCGATCGAGTAGAAGAACTGCCCGATCGTCGTCCGCGAACTCGTGACCGGACCGTACTTATCCGGCGGAGCTTCCTGAATGATCAGATTGCCGAAGGGAATGGAAACCACGAGCAGACCCGCACCCACGAGTACCAGCCCGGGGAGGAATGCCAGGAAACTCTTCGCACTCGCCGCAAGAGCCAAGAGGGCGAATCCGACGCCGGTAATCACCGCGCCTCCGGCAAGTGCCCCGGCGTTCGACAATCCCTTGGCCATGAGTCGGCCAGTGACAAGCGCACCGATGATGCCCGCGCCAATCAAGGGCAGCTGCCAATAGGCGATATCGCGGGTAGGTACGTCGGTCACGTACTGCCACAGGTTCGTGGTCTGGAGGAAAGCGACCGCCACACCGAAGTTGTAGATGAAGCCGGCAAGAATGGCTGCGATGAAGATCGGGGACTTGAAGATCTGCACGGGGTAGAAGGACTTCTTGTATTTGGCTTCCACTATGAAGAACAGGACGAGGCAGATGGCCCCACCGATGAGCGGAAGCAGTGTCTCGGGTGCCGTCAAACTGCGCCCAAGTTGGCTCACGCCGTACAGGAATCCGATGAGGCCTACACCGAGGAGTAGCTGACCGCCGATATCGAGATTCGTGTTCTTGAGTTTAGTGATGTGCGGAAGGACCATGGGGGTCACGAAGAAGCAGAGTGCGCCAACGATCGCGGTCACGAAGTACCCCAACCGCCAGTTCACTCCGGCAAGCGCACCGCCTGCGAACGTCATGATGAGTGTGACCAGTCCGATCGTTGCGCCGAAGAGGCCGAGTGCTGCGGCCAACTTCCCTGGCTTGGCCACCGCGTTGATGTAGCCGAACGCGGCGGCATAGACGGCACCGAGACCGATGCCGCTCAGTACTTGGCCCAACAGATAGATCAGGGAAACAGGTGCCAAGCCGGAGATTGCGCTTCCCGCCACACCGATGAGGAGGCCCGCGAGCAGCACGCGCCTGCGCCCGAGTCTGTCGGCGAGGAGGCCGGTCGTGATCACCGTTCCCGCAATGGCGATGGTCTGAATGCTTGCAGCGAGGGCGACGGACCCTCCCGTCATGTTCAAATCGCGCGTGACACTGACGAGGGCGGTGCTGTTGATGTTCGGGGCGGACCCTTGAACCGCACCGAGCAGGCCCAGGAAAGGAACGGCTACGGCGAAGAAGCGCGGAGTGGCACCCGCGATGGGCGCACCGACCGGACTGCTCATGGTTTCCTCTCGCTGACGAGGCTCGAAGCATTCCATGGGAAGGCTCAATCGGCCATCGAACGACGCGCACTTTCCCGGCCATCCATACACCAACTAGGTGTATGTTCGACCACATGGCTCGCACCAACATTGATATTGACGACGAACTCGTCGAGATTGTCATGGTGCGCTACCAACTCAAGACCAAGCGTGAGGCAGTCGACTACGCCCTGCGCCACCTCGCCGGCCAGCCCATGACCACGGAGGAGATGCTCGCCATGTGCGGCTCGATGCCGGACTTCGAGGTCCCCGAGGACCTCACGGACTTCCCCCACGACTGGCATGACGACGACCCTCGCTGACACCTCCATCTGGATCGACGCCCTGCGAAGCGGCGACTCCTGGGTCCGCCGCACCCTCGAGCGTGCCGAGTTCGTCGCCTACACCGAGCCCGTGCTGATGGAGTTCCTCATGGGCGCGCGCACCGACAACGAGTGGCTCCGCCTCAGACGGTTCATCAACGGAAGCATCCTGCTGCCATTCGACTCCGCATCCGACTTCGAGGCGGCCGCGACCATCCAAGGCATCGGACGGCGACGCGGGCTCACGGCCGGGAAGGTGGACTGCCTCATCCTGGCGGTCGCCCAGAGAGTCGATGCACCCTTCGTGACACGTGATGGTCGTCAGGCCGAACTCGCGAATCTGGTCGGCGTCACCGTCATCTGACCGTGCGGAGCGCTCGGGTCTCCTGCTGGCGCGCGGCCAATTCCGCATCCGGCGGGTAGCCGACCTGCTCCAGAACTAGCGGATGAGGGGGCATCACCGTCACTGCCGATCCACGTTGTGCAGCACGGAGCAACTCTCCCGGCCAGGTGACCGGCTTGCGTCCGTCGCCCACCGGGAGCAGGGCGCCCACGATGCTGCGCACCATGGAGTGACAGAAGGCATCTGCCTGGATCGTCATCACAGCATCTCCATCGTCATCACGTTCCCATTGGAGCTGCTGTAACTCGCGGATGGTTGTGGCACCTTCGCGCCATTTGCAGTAGGCCGCGAAGTCGTGGGTGCCGAGGAGTGTCCGGGACGCCTCGTTCATGCGATCGAGGTCCAAGGGTCGATTCCACGGCAGCACCTCCCGACGCGTGAGCGGCGCCGGACCGTCGGGGTCATCACACACCCGGTACGTATACCGGCGCCAGATCGCACTGAAACGCGCATCGAAGCCCGCGGGGGCTGGCTGGATGTCCAGAATGCGGATATCCGCGGGAAGTGCACGGTTGACGCGAGCACCGTCGATGTCGGGATGATCGATGGGGACGTCGAAGTGGATCACCTGGCCGCGGGCGTGGACGCCGGCATCAGTGCGACCGGCGCAGGTTGTCTGCACCTCGGAGCGGTAGAGATGCGTGAGAACCCGCTCGAGTTCACCCTGGACCGTGCGCAGGGACCCTTGCTTTGCCCAGCCGGAGAAATCCGTGCCGTCGTACGCGACCGTGGCGCGCAGACGACACAGCCCGCCACCATCGGTGGCGGGCTGTGAGGTGGCGTGCGTGGTCAGGCCTTCTCCTCGGTCTCCTCGGCGGGAGCCTCGTCAGTAACGACTTCGTCGGTGACCTCGGCCTCGATGGCCTCCGGAGTCTCGACGACTTCGTCGGTGACGACCTCCTCGGCCGCGGGAGCTGCGGCGGCCGCGGGAGCAGCCGCCTTCGCGGCACTCTCCTTGGCGGCTCGCTTGGTGGCACCCGTTGCCTCGGCGACGACCTGCTCGGTCATCGGCTCCACGAGCTCGATCACGGCCATAGGCGCGTTGTCTCCCTTACGCGGACCGATCTTGGTGATCCGGGTGTAACCACCGGGACGTCCTGAGTACTGCGGGCCGATCTCGGTGAACAGCAGGTGCACCACGGACTTGTCGCGCACGACGGTCATCACCCGTCGACGCGCGGAGAGATCCCCGCGCTTGGCAAAGGTGATGAGACGCTCAGCGAGCGGACGTAGCCGCTTCGCCTTGGCCTCGGTCGTCGTGATCTTGCCGTGCTCGAAAAGCGCGGTCGCGAGGTTGGCGAGCATGAGTCGCTCGTGCGCCGGACCGCCGCCGAGACGGGGACCCTTGGTAGGCGTAGGCATCGTCGTTCTCCTTCTCGCTCTGCCTAGAGCTTCTCGTCCTCGGGGAAGGCGAAGTCTTCGCCCTCCAGGTCCTCGTCCTCGTCATCGAAGTAGACGGCTGCGCCGGGATCGAATCCGGGCGGGCTGTCCTTCAGGGCGAGGCCAAGTCCGGCCAACTTGACTTTGACCTCATCGATCGACTTGGAACCGAAGTTGCGGATATCCAGGAGATCGGCCTCGGACCGGGTGATCAGCTCGCCCACCGTGTGGATGCCCTCGCGCTTGAGGCAGTTGTAGGAGCGCACGGTCATGTCCAACTGCTCGATCGGGGTCGAGAGTTGCTCGGCGACGTACGCATCCGTCGGCGACGGGCCGATATCGATGCCTTCGGCGTCAACGTTCAGTTCGCGTGCGAGCCCGAAGAGTTCGACCAGGGTCTTACCCGCCGAGGCCACGGCATCGCGGGGAAGCATGGACGGCTTGGTCTCCACGTCGATGATCAACTTGTCGAAGTCGGTGCGCTGCTCCACACGAGTGGCCTCGACCTTGTAGCTGACCTTAAGAACCGGAGAGTAGATCGAGTCGACCGGGATACGGCCGATTTCCTGGCCGGGCTGCTTGTTCATGACGGCGGGTACGTAGCCGCGGCCACGCTCCACCACGAGCTCGATCTCGAGCTTGCCCTTGCCGTTGAGCTCCGCAATGTGCAGACCCGGATTGTGGACCTCGACGCCGGCGGGAGGCTGGATGTCCGCGCCGGTCACCATGCCGGGGCCCTGCTTGCTCAGATACATCACGACAGGGTCGTCATGCTCGGAAGAGACGACGAGCTGCTTGATGTTCAGGATCAGCTCGGTGACATCCTCTTTCACTCCGTCGACGGTGCTGAACTCGTGGAGAACGCCATCGACACGAATACTCGTGACGGCGGCCCCGGGGATCGAGGACAGCAGGGTGCGGCGAAGAGAGTTACCGAGCGTATAGCCGAAGCCGGGCTCGAGTGGCTCCAGGACGAACCGGGAGCGGAACTCCGAGACGGGCTCCTCGGACAACAACGGGCGCTGACTGATGAGCACTGCATTTCCTTCCCGCGACGACCGCTATTTGACGTCGCGCGTCTGACGGTCACCCGGGCCGCGGCAGGCCCGGGCGCTACTACTTGGAGTACAGCTCGACGATGAGCTGTTCTTGAACCTGGGTGTCGATGACCTCGCGGGCAGGCAGAGAGTGCACGAGCACCCGCATCTGCGAGGGAACGACCTCGAGCCACGCGGGGACCGGACGCTCGCCGACCTCCGCGTGGGCGACGATGAAAGGAGTCATCTCCTTGGACTTCTGGCGCACCTCGACGATGTCACCGGGCGAGACGCGGTAGGAGGGGATGTTGACCTTCTTGTCATTGACGGTGAAGTGACCATGAGTCACCAACTGGCGGGCCATATCGCGTGACTTCGCGAACCCTGCGCGGAAAACCACGTTGTCCAGACGGGACTCGAGGATGCGCAGCAGGTTCTCACCGGTCTTGCCGGCCTGACGGGAGGCCTCGACGAAGTAGTTGCTGAACTGCTTCTCCAAGACCCCGTACATGCGCACGGCCTTCTGCTTCTCACGCAGCTGCAAGAGGTACTCGCTGTCCTTGCTCCGTCCACGACCATGCTGGCCCGGGGGGTAGGGACGCTTCTCGAACGGGCACTTCGGCGAATCGCACTTGGAGCCCTTGAGGTACAGCTTGACCTTCTCGCGGCGACACCGCTTGCAGTCTGCGTCTGTGTAACGCGCCATGTTCTCTCTCCTACTTCTCTACGCGATCAGACGCGACGACGCTTGGGGGGACGGGTTCCGTTGAAAGGCACCGGAGTGACATCGGCGATGGAGCCGACCTCGAGCCCGGTGGCCTGCAGGGAGCGGATGGCGGTCTCGCGGCCGGACCCGGGACCCTTCACGAACACATCCACCTTCCGCATGCCGTGCTCCATTGCCCGACGGGCAGCGGCCTCCGCGGCCAACTGCGCAGCGAACGGGGTGGACTTGCGGCTGCCCTTGAAACCGACCTGGCCGGCCGAGGCCCAGGCGATCACCGCGCCTGTGGGGTCGGTGATGGACACGATCGTGTTGTTGAAAGTGCTCTTGATGTGAGCATGCCCGTGGGCGATGTTCTTCTTCTCCTTGCGGCGCACCTTCTTGGCGCCGGGGGTCTTGGTAGCCATGTCCCGCCCTACTTCTTCTTGCCGGCAACGGTTTTGCGCGGGCCCTTGCGGGTACGCGCGTTGGTGTGGGTGCGCTGTCCACGGACAGGCAGGCCCTTGCGGTGCCGGAGACCCTGGTAGCAGCCGATCTCGACCTTGCGGCGGATGTCCGCAGCCACCTCGCGACGCAGGTCGCCCTCAACTTTGAGGTTCGCATCGATCCAGTCGCGCAGCGCAACGGTCTGATCATCCGTCAGATCCTTGGCGCGCAAGTTGGGATCGATCCCGGTAGCTTCAAGTGCACGCGCGGCCTGCGTGCGGCCGACACCGTAAATGTAGGTGAGCGCGATCGCCATGCGCTTGTCGCGCGGCAGATCGACGCCGATAAGACGTGCCATGGGGCGTTCTCTCTTCTCTCGTTCCACGGGGTTTCGGGTGGAAGCCCAGCCCGGTCCGCCTAGACCGGTCCTCGGCCCCGTGGCCGAAGGTGTCATCCGCACGAGTGCGGGGTCGGGGTCTTCCAATAGTCGGGTGCGTCGGGTTGTCTCTCCCGGACACCCCAGGGCGTCAGCCCTGGCGCTGCTTGTGCCGGACGTTCTCGCAGATGACCATGACGACACCGTGGCGACGAATGACCTTGCACTTATCGCAGATCTTCTTGACGCTCGGTTGCACCTTCATGACGGCTCTCTCGTTCGTTCGGTCACTTGTAGCGGTAGACGATCCGGCCGCGGGTGAGGTCGTAGGGCGACAACTCCACGACAACCCGATCGTCAGGGAGGATGCGGATGTAGTGCATTCGCATCTTCCCGCTGATGTGGGCGAGCACCTGGTGGCCGTTGTCCAGCTCCACCCGGAACATCGCATTGGGAAGCGACTCGGTGATCGTGCCCTCGAGCTCGATCGCTCCGTCCTTCTTACCCACGCAGTGCCTCTCGTCCTTTCGGGTCACCCGGCACACGCGAACCAGACCGCCGCAAGGCGGAAGAACGCGGATGGACGGGGAAGCCCGATATCAGCTTGGGAAGTCTACGGGCTGGTCACTTTCGCACAAAATCGGGGGGTCGGGGTGAAATGTCCGGTTTAGCCGGCTGAGGCGATGGGTGTTCCCAGAAGAACTTCCGGATCGAGATCGACCCCACCCGGCCAGGCAAGGGTGTGACTTACGGGGTCCACGAAGACCTCGGCGAACCGCTGCGGATCGGTGCGTATCGCCTCAAAGACAGGGCCGACCAAAAGGCCCTCGAGGTCCAACTTCCGGATCGTGCCGTCGGAGAGAACGGCGCGGACCGTAAATCCGGACTCAGGCATGACGCTGACGAAACGCAGAAAAGTCACCGAGTCTCCAATGGTTCGATTCGTTCTATTGGTTGACATTGTGAAGCACGCCCCCAGGCACGATCAAGTTCCGTCTGGCGCGCTCGACACCAGCGACGGACCTGTGACCCGACACGCGCGGGGAGGTGTCCGGCAAGCAGTCGACCCGTCAGGGCGACGATCGCCTCATGTCCTGCGTAGAAGTCATGTTTGTGTGGCGGGCGACGATCTCCGTAATGCATGCGGATGGAGATTCCATTGAACGAGCAGATTTCCGGCATCAAGCGAACGTAGGCACGTGGTGGTCACGATGGTGAGTCTCTGAAGCTACTCGGGATGAATGCACGTACCCACTCGACCTGTGGATAGCTGTCGTCTCGCTACAGGCGGATCTCCTCGAGGGCGGTCAGCACCCAGGGGCCATCCGCGGTGATGGCCACGGTGTGCTCCCAGTGCGCGGCAGTGGAGTCGTCGTCTGTCGCGACGGTCCACTCGTCATCGAGGACGCGGACGGTTGCCGAGCCCAGGGTCGCCATCGGCTCGATGGCCAGGGCCATGCCGACCTCCAAAGTGGGTCCCTCCCCCGGACGGCCGTAGTTCGGCACCGACGGATACATGTGCATCTGGGAACCGATGCCGTGGCCGACGTACTCCTCGACGACGCCGTACGACCCTGCACCGCGGATCACATTCTCGATTGCGTGGCCGATGTCGGAGAGTCGGTTACCGGCGCGCGCCTGGCGCAACCCCGCCCACATGGCCTCCCGAGTGACCTCGGAGAGCCGAGCTACGTCATCGCTCACTGTGCCGATCGGAACAGTGAGCGCGGCATCACCGTGCCAGCCCTGCACGATCGCCCCGCAGTCGATGGACAGCAAGTCGCCGTCGCGCAGAACCGTGTCATCGGGGATCCCATGCACGACGGCGCTGTTGACCGAGGTACAGATGACCGCCGGGAATCCGTGGTAACCCAGGAACGACGGCGTTGCGTTGTGCTCGGCGATGACACGTCGGGCGATTGCATCGAGATCCGCCGTGGTGACACCGGGGACGGCGGCCTGCCGGAGGGTCTCGAGCGTGGTGGCGACGACGACACCCGCCTCGCGCATGAGCGCGATCTGTTCGGTGTTCTTGATCTCGATCCTCTGGCGCTTGCCGAACACGTCAGCCGTCGACCCCGACGGCTGCGAGCACCCGGGAGGTGACCTCCGCGACGTCTCCCATCCCGTTGACACGCACCACGAGGCCCCGGGACTGGTAGGCCGCGATCAACGGTGCCGTCTGCTCCGCGTACACCTCGAGGCGCCGCCGAATGACGTCCTCGGTGTCGTCGCTGCGCCCCTGGTCCGCAGCGCGCTTGACGAGCCGTCCCACGACCACGTCGGTGTCCACGGTGAGCTCGATAACCCGGTCGAGGGACGCACCGGACGCCTTGAGCATGCCGTCGAGTTCCCCCACCTGCTCGACCGTGCGCGGGTAACCATCGAGGAGGAAGCCCGGGCCACAGTCCGCCTGCGCGAGGCGATCGCGGACCATTGCGTTGGTGACGCCGTCAGGGACGTACTCCCCCGCGTCCATATAGCGCTTCGCCTCGATACCGAGGGGTGTGCCCTCGGAGACATTGGCGCGGAAGATGTCACCGGTGGAAATGTGAGGAATTCCGAGTAGCTGGGCGATCACCGCAGCCTGCGTGCCCTTTCCTGCTCCCGGGGGACCCATGATGAGCAGGCGCATGTCAGCCCAGGAATCCTTCGTAGTTGCGCTGTTGCAACTGGGACTGGATCTGCTTGACCGTGTCCAGGCCGACGCCCACCATGATCAGCAGGCTCGTTCCGCCGAAGATGAAGTCGTTTGCAACACCCAGGAAGCCGAAGGCGAAGACTGGCAGGATCGCGATCAAACCCAGGTAGAGCGACCCGGGTGCTGTCAGTCGGCTGAGCACGTATTCGAGGTAGTCGGCGGTGGGCTTGCCCGCACGGATCCCGGGAATGAAGCCGCCGTACTTCTTCATGTTGTCGGCGACATCCGTCGGATTGAAGGTGATGGAGACGTAGAAGTAGCAGAAGAACACGATGAGGACGAAGTAGGTCAACAGGTACCAAGTGCCTGTGCCCGTGCCGAAGTTCTGCTGCACCCACTGCGCCCAGCCGGCCTGTGAACCGGTGAGTTGCACGAACAGGGTCGGCAGGAACAGCAGAGACGAGGCGAAGATGACCGGGATGACGCCCGCCATGTTGACCTTGAGGGGGATGTAGGTGGACGTCCCCCCGTACATGCGCCGTCCGACCATCCGCTTCGCATATTGCACGGGGATTCGACGTTGGGCCTGCTCAACGAAGACCACGAACGCGATGACCGCGAGACCGACCAGCAGGGTGATCGCGAAGGTGAAGGCACCCCGGCTGCCGAAGATCGATGCGAACTGGGACGGGATCGTGGCGATGATCGAGACGAAGATCAGGACGGACATGCCGTTGCCCACGCCGCGCTCGGTGATCAGTTCACCGAACCACATCACCATCGCAGTTCCTGCGGTCATCACGATGATCATGACCAGAATGATCCAGACACCCTGATTCGGGATGATGACTTCGTTGCAGCCACTGAACAAAGCCCCTGGAGTACGGGCGAGGGACAGGATCGCGGTGGACTGCAGGATCGCGAGCCCGATCGTGACGTAGCGCGTGTACTGCGTGATCTTCGCCTGACCCGCCTGGCCATCCTTCTTGAGCATCTCGAGGCGCGGGATTACGACGGTCAGCAGTTGCAGGATGATGCTCGCGGTGATGTACGGCATGATGCCGAGGGCGAAGACGCTCAGTTGCAGCAAGGCGCCGCCGCTGAAGAGGTTGATCAGCGCGTAGACGGAATTGTCCTGCACCACGTCGATGCACCGCTGTATTGCGGCATAGTCGACTCCCGGGGTAGGCAGAACCGCACCCAACCGGTACAGGGCGAGCAAACCGAGCGTGAACAGGATCTTCTTGCGTAGATCCGGTGTCCGCAGGGCGGCTCCGAACGCACTGATGTGCACAAAGGCCTCCCGATCAGAGCTCGGTCGCTGTTCCGCCCGCGGCCACGATCTTGTCACGGGCCGCGCCCGAGAACTTATCCGCACTGACCTGGACGGCTACCGCGATGTCCCCGTGCCCGAGCACCTTGACCGGTTGGCCCTTACGCACGGCGCCCGTGGAGACGAGGTCGGCGATGGTCACCTGCCCGCCCTTGGGGAAGAGCTTCGCAATCATCGCAACGTTGACGACCTGGTAGTCGACTTTGTTGGGGCTGGTAAAGCCCTTCAACTTGGGCAGACGCATATGCAGGGGCATCTGACCGCCCTCGAAGCGCGCAGGCACCTGGTACCGGGCCTTGGTGCCCTTGGTGCCGCGTCCAGCAGTCTTGCCCTTGGATGCCTCACCCCGACCCTTTCGGGTCTTCTGGGTCTTTGCTCCCGGGGCGGGGCGAAGGTGGTGGACCTTCAGTGTCATGTCAGTCGACCTCCTCGACGACGACCAGGTGGGACACGGTCGCGACCATGCCCCGGATCTCCGGTCGATCTTCCTTCACCACGATGTCGCCGATTCGCTTGAGACCGAGCGAGCGCAAGGTGTTGCGCTGGCTGCTGGTCCCACCGATTTCGGACTTCTTCTGGGTCACCTTGAGTCGCGCCATCACGCACCTGCCGCCGCACGCGCGCGCAGCAGAGCCGCGGGGGCAACATCCTCAAGAGGCAGACCGCGGCGAGCCGCTACGGCTTCCGGCTGCTCGAGCAACTTCAGGGCAGCGACGGTTGCGTGCACGATGTTGATCGCATTGTCCGAGCCCATAGACTTCGAGAGGACGTCGTGGATCCCGGCGCATTCGAGCACGGCGCGCACCGGGCCACCCGCGATGACACCGGTACCAGGAGCAGCAGGCCGCAGGAGAACGACACCGGCGGCTGCCTCACCCGTCACCGGGTGCGGAATCGTGCCCTGGATACGCGGTACACGGAAGAAGTGCTTCTTCGCTTCTTCGACGCCCTTGGCGATTGCGGCCGGCACTTCCTTGGCCTTGCCGTAGCCGACGCCCACCATGCCCTCGCCGTCACCGACGACGACGAGTGCCGTGAAACTGAAGCGACGACCACCCTTGACGACCTTCGCCACGCGGTTGATCGTGACGACGCGCTCGATGAATGCGGACTTCTCCTCGCGCGGGGTGCGCTCCTTGCGCTCCCGACGCTCGCCTGAGCCGCCGCCGCGTCGTGTGGTGCCTGACATGGATGTACCTCTCTCGTTGGCCATCAGAAGTCCAGCCCGCCTTCGCGCGCGCCCTCGGCGAGGGCGGCCACACGTCCGTGGTAGCGGTTGCCGCCACGGTCGAAGACCACGGCCTGCACCCCTGCGGTCTTCGCTCGCTCGGCGACGAGCTGACCGACCTTGCGCGCCTTAGCCGTCTTGTCCGTGGTTGCTCCGCGCAGGTCGACCTCCATGGTGGAGGCGGACGCCAGTGTCCGACCGACGGTGTCATCGACAACCTGGGCGACCATGTGCCGGGCGGAGCGCGTCACGACCAGTCGAGGCCGATCCGCGGTACCCGAGACCTTCTTGCGCACACGCACGTGGCGGCGCTTGCGGCCGACCGCAACCTTGTTGCCGGAGCCGAGCTTCGTTCCGTAGGTGGTCATGGCTACTTACCTGCCTTTCCAGCCTTGCGCCGTACGACCTCGTTCTCGTACCGCACGCCCTTGCCCTTGTACGGCTCCGGCTTACGGATCTTGCGGATGTTGGCGGCGACCTCGCCGACCTTCTGCTTGTCGATACCCGACACGGAGAATCGCGTGGGAGTCTCGACCGCGAAGGAGATGCCCTCCGGGGCCTTCACGAGGACCGGGTGACTGAAGCCGAGGCTGAACTCGAGGTCGGTGCCCTTGGCCGCAACGCGGTAGCCGGTGCCGACGATCTCCAAGTTCTTGACATAGCCCGTGGTCACGCCGGTGATCATGTTGGCCACCAGTGTGCGGGTGAGGCCGTGACGGGACTTTGCATCGCGTTCGTCGTTGGGGCGGGTCACCACGATGGTGCCCCCCTCGACGTTGACCTCGATCGGCTCGACGATCGTCAGTGACAGCGTGCCCTTGGGTCCGGTCACCGACAATTCGCGGCCGGAGAGGTTGGTCGATACTCCCGACGGAACGGTGATGGGGAGGCGTCCGATACGTGACATGTCTCCCCTTACCAGACGTAGGCGAGGACTTCCCCACCTACGCCCTTCTTCTGAGCCTGCCGGTCCGTGAGGAGGCCGGAGGATGTGGACAGGATCGCGATGCCGAGGCCGCCGAGGACTCGCGGCAACGAGGTGCTCTTGGCGTAGACGCGCAGGCCCGGCTTGGACACGCGACGCAATCCGGCGATGGAGCGCTCACGGGAAGGGCCGTACTTGAGGTTCAGGGTCAGCGTTCTTCCCACCTCGGCATCGCTTACCTCGAATCCGGCGATGTAGCCCTCCGCCTTCAAGATCTCGGCGATGTTCGCCTTCATCTTGGAATGCGGCATGGCTACGGAATCGTGGTACGCCGAGTTGGCATTGCGCAGACGCGCCAGCATGTCTGCAATCGGGTCAGTCATTGTCATGGCCGTGTGGCCTTCCTCGCCGTGGTATCCGGATGGACCTGCGACGTCGTGGGTTTACCAGCTGCTCTTCGTAACTCCGGGGAGTTCTCCCGCATGCGCCATCTCGCGAAGGCACACACGGCACAGTCCGAACTTGCGGTAGACCGAATGAGGCCGGCCGCACTTGTTGCAGCGTGTGTATGCCCGAACCTTGAACTTGGGCGTCTTGCGCTGCTTCTGGATCAATGCCTTCTTCGCCATGGAAAATCAGGCCTCCTTGAAGGGGAATCCGAGGAGGCGCAGAAGTGCACGTCCCTCCGCATCGTTCTGGGCTGTGGTCACGACCGTGATGTCCATACCGCGGACGCGGTCGATCTTGTCTTGGTCGATCTCATGAAACATCGACTGCTCATTGAGGCCGAAGGTGTAGTTGCCCCTTCCGTCGAACTGCCGGGGCGAGAGGCCGCGGAAGTCACGGATACGAGGCAGTGCGATCGAGAGCAGGCGATCAAGGAACTCCCACATGCGATCGCCACGCAGGGTGACGTGGGCACCGATGGGCTGGCCCTCGCGCAACTTGAACTGGGCGATCGACTTGCGAGACTTCGTGACCTGCGGCTTTTGACCCGTGATCTCGGTGAGGTCGCGAATCGCGCCTTCAATCAATTTGGAGTCGCGAGCAGCCTCGCCCACACCCATGTTGACGACAACCTTGGTGACGGTCGGAACCTGCATCACATTCGCGAACCCGAACTCCTCACGCAACGCGGGGAGGATCTCCTCGCGGTAACGCGTCCTGAGACGGGGCTTCGTGCTGGTTACGGCGCTCATGTCAGATGTCCTTCCCGGTCCGACGCGAGATGCGGACGCTGCGCTCGGCTTCGTAGGTGGAACCATCGGAACGGCGCTTCTCCACGTTCTCCTTGCGGTACCCGATACGCGTGGGGCGGCCGTCGCCAGGATCGACGATCATCACGTTGGACACGTGGATGGGCGCCTCCATGGTCACGATGCCGCCCGTCTTGGCGCCTCGGTTGTTCTGGCCGACGCGGGTGTGCTTCTTGATCCGGTTGACCCCCTCGACGATGAGACGATCGGACTCCGGGTAGACCTCGATCACCTTGCCGGTGATTCCGCGATCCTTGCCGGAGATGACCTGGACCAGGTCTCCCTTGCGGATGTTGAGGTTCGCCATCACAGCACCTCCGGGGCGAGCGAAATGATCTTCATGAACTTCTTCTCGCGCAGCTCGCGACCCACGGGACCGAAGATGCGGGTGCCACGGGGCTCCCCGTCACTCTTGAGGATCACAGCCGCGTTCTCGTCGAAGCGGATGTAGGAGCCATCGGCGCGACGCTTCTCCTTGCGGGTGCGCACGATGACGGCCTTGACGACCTCACCCTTCTTCACGCCGCCGCCGGGAATGGCGTCCTTGACCGAGGCGACGATGACATCGCCGATGCCTGCGTAGCGACGCCCGGAGCCACCGAGGACGCGGATGCACAGCAACTCCTTGGCACCCGTGTTGTCGGCGACGCGCAGCCGCGACTCTTGCTGAATCACTGCCTTCTCCTGATCCCTACTTGGCCTTCTCGAGGATTTCCACCACACGCCACCGCTTGGTGGCCGAGATGGGACGTGTCTCCATGACGAGCACGCGGTCGCCGATACCGGCGCTGTTGGCTTCGTCGTGCGCCTTGAGCTTGCTTGTGCGGCGCACGACCTTGCCGTAGAGCGGGTGCTTGAAGCGATCCTCGACGGCGACGACGACTGTCTTGTTCATCTTGTCGCTCACGACGAGGCCCTCGCGTACCTTGCGGTAGCCGCGCTTGTCTTCCGTGCTCATGCCGCACCCTCATCCTCGATGATGGGCGTGATGCCCAACTCGCGCTCGCGCATGATCGTGTAGATCCGTGCGATGTCCCTTCGGACCGCGCGAAGACGACCGTGGCTCTCCAACTGGCCGGTGGCGCCCTGGAACCGCAGATTGAACAGTTCCTCTTTGGCCTCCTGCAACTTCGTGATCAGCTCGGCGTTGTCGAGATTGCGGAGCTCACCTGCCGCGGTACCGATCGCCATCAGTCCTCACCTGCCTCATCGCGCCGCACGATGCGGCACTTCATCGGGAGCTTGTGCATTGCGCGGGTCAACGCATCGTGCGCGACCTTCTCGTCCGGGTAGGACAGCTCGAACATCACGCGCCCCGGCTTGACGTTTGCGACCCACCACTCCGGCGAACCCTTACCAGAGCCCATGCGGGTTTCCGCAGGCTTCTTGGTCAGTGGGCGATCCGGGTAGATGTTGATCCACACCTTGCCACCACGACGGATATGCCGCGTGATTGCGATACGAGCGGACTCGATCTGCCGGTTGGTCACATAGGCGGGCTCGAGAGCCTGCAAGCCGTAGGTACCGAAGGTCACCTTGGTGCCACCCTTGGCCATCCCCCGACGTGTGGGGTGATGCTGCTTGCGGTGCTTGACCCTGCGCGGAATCAACATGGTCAGACCCCCTCTGCGGCCGCGTCGGCAGCGGCGGTCTCGGAGTTGGCTTCCAGGACAGTCTCGGCCGCATTGGCCTCGGCCGCGACCTCGGCGTTGCCATCACGGGCACGTCGAGGGCGATCCGGCTTGGCGCGCGGTGCGTTCAACCGTGCAGCCGCGGCAGCAGCCTCGCGTTCGGCGCGGGTTCCCAATGCCTCACCCTTGTATATCCACACCTTGACACCGATGCGCCCGAAGGTGGTCCGGGCCTCATAGAACCCGTAGTCGATATCCGCGCGCAGGGTGTGCAGCGGGACGCGCCCCTCGCGATAGAACTCCGTGCGGCTCATCTCCGCGCCACCGAGGCGACCGGACACCTGGACCCGAATGCCCTTGGCGCCGGCCTTCATCGCACTCTGCATCCCCTTGCGCATGGCTCGGCGGAACGAGACGCGGCTGGACAACTGTTCGGCGATTCCCTGGGCCACGAGTTGGGCCTCGATCTCGGGGTTCTTCACCTCGAGAATGTTCAGCTGCACCTGCTTGCCCGTGAGCTTCTCAAGGTCTGCGCGAATGCGGTCGGCCTCCATGCCACGACGGCCGATGACGATGCCCGGGCGCGCGGTGTGGATATCGACACGGACGCGGTCACGCGTGCGCTCGATCTCGACCCGGGCGATGCCTGCACGCTCCATGCCGTCGGTGAGGAGCTTGCGGATCTTGATGTCCTCGTCGACGTAATCGCGGTAGCGCTGGCCCGACTTGGTCGCATCCGCGAACCACCGTGAGGTGAAGTCCGTGGTCACGCCCAGGCGGAAGCCGTGCGGGTTGACTTTCTGGCCCACGATCAGCCGCCTTTCTTCGGGGCTGCGGACTTCTTCGCAGCCGTCTTCTTCGTAGTGGTCGACTTCGCCGGTGCCTTTTTCGCGGGCGCTGCCTTCTTCGCCGGAGCGGCCTTCTTCGCCGGAGCGGCCTTCTTCGCGGGAGCGGCCTTCTTCGCGGGAGCGGCCTTCTTCGCGGGAGCGGCCTTCTTCGCGGGAGCGGCCTTCTTCGCGGGAGCCGCCTTCTTGGCCGGGGCCTGCGCCTCGGGAGCAACCGCCTTGGCGGCAGCCTTCTTCGTCGGCAGCGGCTTCACCGCCTTGACACCATCCCCGACGATGACCGTGATGTGGCTTGAACGCTTCCCGATCCGGTACGCGCGACCCTGGGCCCGCGGACGGATTCGCTTCATGGTGGGACCCTCATCGACGAAGGCCTCGGTCACCACGAGCTCGCGCGCATCCATGCCGTGATTGTTCGCGGCATTCGCAATCGCACTCGCGAGAACCTTGCCCACCGGCTCGCTGGCCGCCTGCGGAGCAAACCGCAGCACTGCCTGTGCGTCCACCGCCTGCATCCCACGGATGAGGTTGATGACACGGCGCGCCTTCATGGGCGTGACGCGGACGTACCGCGCTTGGGCCCTGGCTTCCATCGCTATCCCCTTGCTTCTCGTATCCGCGCGCTTACTTGCGCTTGGCCTTACGGTCGTCCTTGATGTGACCCTTGAACGTGCGGGTCGGAGCGAACTCCCCGAGCTTGTGGCCAACCATGTTCTCGGTGATGAACACCGGCACATGCTTACGACCATCGTGAACAGCGATCGTGTGACCGAGCATTGCGGGCACGATCATCGAACGTCGCGACCAGGTCTTGATCACGCTCTTCGATCCGGACTCGTTGGCGGATTCCACCTTCTTCATCAGGTGGTCATCGACGAACGGTCCCTTGCTCAGGCTGCGTGGCATCTCTTACCGCTTCTTTCCGGTCTTGCGTCGACGGACGATGAACTTGTTGCTTTCCTTCTTGGCCTTGCGGGTACGTCCCTCGGGCTTGCCAGCGGGGTTCACCGGATGGCGGCCACCCGAGGTCTTACCCTCGCCACCACCGTGCGGGTGATCGACCGGGTTCATGGCGACACCACGGACGGTGGGGCGCTTGCCCTTCCACCGCATACGACCGGCCTTGCCCCAGTTGATGTTGGACTGCTCCGCGTTCCCCACCTCACCGATGGTTGCGCGCGAACGAAGGTCGACGTTACGGATTTCACCCGATGGCATTCGCAACTGGGCGTAGGGGCCGTCCTTGGCGACGAGTTGCACGCTAGAGCCCGCCGAGCGGGCGATCTTCGCTCCGCCGCCCGGCTTGATCTCCACGGCGTGGATCACGGTGCCCACGGGAATATTGCGCAGCGGCAGGTTGTTTCCAGGCTTAATGTCCGAGCTCGGACCCGTCTCCACGGTGTCGCCCTGCTTCAAGCGATGCGGGGCGATGATGTAGCGCTTCTCGCCATCGGCGAAGTGCAAGAGTGCGATGCGCGCGGTGCGGTTCGGGTCGTACTCGATATGTGCGACCTTGGCGGGCACACCATCCTTGTCGGCGCGCCGGAAGTCGATGACGCGGTAGGCGCGCTTGTGGCCACCGCCTTGGTGCCGAGTGGTGATGCGACCGGAATTATTGCGGCCGCCCTTCTTCGCCAAGGGGCGCACGAGCGACTTCTCGGGCTCGTCGCGAGTGACCTCGACGAAGTCCGCGACGCTGGAGCCGCGACGACCCGGAGTGGTCGGCTTGTACTTGCGGATTCCCATTGCTCTTATCCCTCTGCCGTGTACCGATCCCCCTAGGAGACCGGTCCTCCGAAGATGTCGATGCGGTCACCGGGAGCCACCGAAACGATCGCCCGCTTGGTAGAGGGGCGCTTACCGGTGCCGAAACGGGTGCGCACACGCTTCCCATCCCGGTTGTTGGTGTTGACGCTGATGACCTTGACGCCGAAAACCTGCTCCACGGCGATCCTGATCTGGGTCTTGTTCGCGTGGGGCGCGACGATGAACGTGTACTTGTTCTCGTCGAGAAGTCCGTAACTCTTCTCCGAGACCACGGGCGCGATCAGGATGTCACGGGGATCGGCGATGGTGCTCATGCCTCGACCTCACTCTCTGCCGCCACGGCCTTGACCGACTTCCCCGTGGCCGGTCCCGCAAGGAAGGTCTCGAGGGCCGTCTTCGTGAAGACCACGTGGTCGGAGACGAGTACGTCGTAGGTGTTGAGCTGGTCGGGTGCCACCAGCGCCACCTCCTGCAGGTTGCGCAGGCTCAGCCAGGCGTTGCGCTCATCCCGGTTGATCACGACGAGCAGGGCGCCTTCGAGGTCGAGCGCGTCGAGGGTGGCGACCGCCGACTTAGTCGAGGGTGCATCCCCGGTCAGGAGTTCGGAAACGACGTGGATGCGTCCTTCGCGCGCCCGGTCCGACAGGGCTCCGCGCAGGGCGGCGACCTTCATTTTCTTGGGTGTGCGCCGGGCGTAGTCGCGGGGGGTGGGCCCGTGCACGACGCCGCCGCCAGCAAACTGCGGGGCGCGCGTGGAGCCCTGACGGGCACGGCCGGTGCCCTTCTGCTTGTAGGGCTTGCGGCCACCGCCGCGGACCTCGCCGCGACTCTTAGTGTCGTGGGTTCCCTGACGCGCGGCCGCAAGTTGGGCCACGACCACCTGGTGGATCAACGGCACGTTCACCTGGACGTCGAAGACCTCCGCGGGCAACTCGACGGAGCCGGACTTCTTGCCAGCGGGGGTGGTGATGTCGACGGCGCTCACTTCGATCCCTCCTTCACGGCGGTGGTGACGAACACCAGGCCACCCTTGGGGCCTGGCACCGCACCCTTGATCAGGAGGAGACCGCGTTCGGAGTCGACACCGGCGACCTGCAGATTCTGCGTGGTCTGACGGTCACCACCCATGCGGCCGGCCATCTTCATGCCCTTGAACACGCGACCCGGAGTAGCGCAGCCGCCAATAGATCCCGGCGAACGGTGCTTGCGCTCCACGCCGTGCGAGGCACGGAGGCCGGAGAAGCCGTGGCGTTTCATGACCCCCGCGAATCCCTTGCCCTTGGACGTGCCCGTGACGTCAACGAGTTGGCCCGCCTCGAACACGTCGGCGCCGAGTTCCTGGCCGAGGGTGTACTCGGTGGCGTCGTCGGTGCGGAGTTCCACGAGGTGGCGGCGCGGTGTGACGCCCGCCTTGGCGAAGTGGCCCGTTGCCGGCTTGTTCACCTTGCGGGGATCGATTGCGCCGAAGGCGAGCTGGACGGCGGAGTAGCCATCGGTCTCCGGGGTGCGCACCTGGGTGACGACGCAGGGTCCGGCCTTGACCACGGTCACGGGGATGACACGATTGTTGTCATCCCAAACCTGGGTCATGCCGAGCTTCTCGCCCAGGATGCCCTTCACAGTGGTAGTCATCGCTCGTCCTTACAGCTTGATCTCGATGTCGACGCCAGCGGGGAGATCGAGGCGCATCAGTGAGTCCACGGTCTTGGGTGTGGGATCCAGGATGTCGATCAAGCGCTTGTGGGTGCGCATCTCGAAATGCTCGCGGCTGTCCTTGTACTTGTGCGGAGAGCGGATGACGCAGTACACGTTCTTCTCCGTGGGCAGCGGCACGGGACCAGCCACCTGCGCGCCAGTACGGGTCACCGTCTCCACGATCTTCTTCGCGGATGAGTCGATGACCTCATGGTCGTAGGCCTTGAGCCGGATGCGGATCTTCTGTCCCGCCATAGTGGCTGTGTCCTTACTCGAGTAGTGCCGTGTCAGTGCTAGTGAGCTGGTGATCTCGTGGCGGGCGCTGGGTCGCAGCGCCCGCCACGAAGTCGTGGTAGTCCTCGCGGACTGGGTCCCTACTTCAGGATCTTGGTGACGCGGCCGGCACCGACGGTGCGGCCACCCTCACGGATCGCGAAACGAAGGCCCTCCTCCATGGCGATGGGCTGGATCAGCTCCACGCGCATGTCGGTGTTGTCACCGGGCATGACCATGTCCTTGCCGTCGGGCAGGTGCACGACGCCGGTCACGTCCGTGGTCCGGAAGTAGAACTGCGGGCGGTAGTTGTCGAAGAACGGGGTGTGACGGCCGCCCTCGTCCTTGGACAGGATGTAGACCTGCGCCTCGAACTCGGTGTGCGGGGTGATCGAACCCGCCTTGCAGCAGACTTGACCGCGCTCCACGTCCTCGCGCTTGGTACCGCGGAGGAGCAGACCGACGTTCTCGCCCGCCTGGCCCTCGTCGAGGAGCTTGCGGAACATCTCGACACCGGTGACGGTGGTCTTGGTCGGCGGACCGGGGCGGATGCCCACGATCTCGATTTCCTCGTTCACCTTCACGATGCCGCGCTCGATACGGCCGGTCACGACGGTGCCGCGGCCGGTGATCGTGAACACGTCCTCGATCGGCATGAGGAACGGCTTGTCGATCTCGCGCTCCGGGGTGGCGATGTAGCTGTCCACCGCGCCCATCAGCTCCATGATCGACTCGCCCCACTTGGCGTCGCCCTGGAGTGCCGGGAACGCTGCCACGCGGACCACGGGGACGTCGTCACCCGGGAACTCGTAGGTGCTCAGCAGCTCGCGAACCTCCATCTCGACGAGCTCGATGAGCTCGTCGTCGTCGACCATGTCGCACTTGTTCAGCGCAACGACGATCGCCGGCACGCCCACCTGGCGGGCCAGGAGCACGTGCTCCTTGGTCTGCGGCATCGGGCCGTCGGTGGCGGCGACCACGAGGATCGCGCCGTCCATCTGCGCGGCGCCCGTGATCATGTTCTTGATGTAGTCGGCGTGTCCGGGGCAGTCGACGTGTGCGTAGTGACGCGCCTCGGTCTGGTACTCGACGTGTGCGATCGAAATCGTGATACCGCGCTGACGCTCCTCCGGGGCCTTGTCGATCTCGTCGAAAGGCGTGAAGGGGTTGACGTCCGGGTACCGGTCGTGCAGCACCTTGGTGATCGCAGCGGTCAGCGTCGTCTTGCCATGGTCGATATGACCGATGGTGCCGATGTTGACGTGCGGCTTGGTGCGCTCAAACTTGGCCTTGGCCACCTGAGTTCTCCCTTGTCCTTATGCCGTCCGGCGTTGCGCGGATCGGATTGTGCGTGTCGGGTTTTCTCTTCTGTTGTGATCCGCGACTACTCGCCGCGAGCCTTAGCGATGATCTCCGTCGCCACGTTCTGCGGAACCTGCGCATAGGAGTCGAACTGCATGCTGTAGCTAGCCCGGCCCTGCGTGCGACTACGAAGGTCGCCCACATAACCGAACATCTCCGACAGCGGAACGAGTGCCTTGATGACGCGGGCGCCGGAGCGCTCGTCCATCGCTTGCACCTGACCGCGCCGGGAGTTGAGGTCGCCGATGACGTCGCCCATGAAGTCCTCCGGGGTGGTGACTTCGACGGCCATCATCGGTTCGAGCAGCACGGGGGCTGCCTTGCGTGCACCCTCCTTGAACGCCATCGAGCCGGCGATCTTGAAGGCAAGTTCGGAGGAGTCGACGTCGTGGTAAGCACCGTCGAGCAGGGTGACCTTGACATCGACCATCGGGTAGCCGGCGAGGACGCCGTTCTGCATGGCCTCCTGGCAGCCTGCGTCGACGGAGGGGATGTACTCCCTGGGGATGCGACCGCCGGTGACCTTGTTCTCGAACAGGTACCCGCCGCCCTCCTCTGTGTTCGGGGAGATCGCGATGATGACGCGGCCGAACTGGCCCGAGCCACCGGTCTGCTTCTTGTGGGTGTACTCGACCTTGTCGACCAGCTTGGTCAATGTCTCGCGGTAGGCGACCTGCGGCTTGCCCACGTTGGCCTCGACCTTGAACTCGCGGCGCATGCGGTCGACGAGCACCTCGAGGTGGAGTTCGCCCATTCCCTCGATGATGGTCTGGCCGGTCTCCTCGTTGGTGCTGACCTTGAAGGTCGGGTCCTCTTCGGCCAGGCGCTGGATGGCGGTGCCCAGCTTCTCCTGGTCGCTCTTGGTCTTCGGCTCGATCGCGACCGAGATCACGGGCTCCGGGAAGGTCATCGACTCGAGCACGACCGGGTTCGACGAGTCACAGAGCGTGTCACCGGTGGTGGTGTCCTTCAGGCCCATCACGGCGACGATGTCTCCGGCGCCCACCGAATCGATTTCCTCACGCTTGTTCGCGTGCATCCGGTAGATCTTGCCGATGCGCTCCTTACGGTCCTTCGTGCTGTTCAGCACCTGGGTACCGGACTCGAGGCGCCCCGAGTACACGCGGATGTAGGTGAGCTTGCCCAAGTGCGGATCGGACATGATCTTGAAGGCGAGCGCGCTGAACGGCTCGGAATCCGATGGCTTACGCAGGATCTCCACTTCCTCGTCACCCATCTTGTGGCCATCGATGGCGGCGACGTCGAGGGGTGAGGGCAAGTACGCGACGACCGCGTCGAGCATCGGCTGCACACCCTTGTTCTTGAAGGCGGAGCCAGTGAGCACCGGGGTGACCTTGTCGGCGAGGGTGGCACGTCGAATGCCGGCCTGGATCTCCTCGACGCTGAGCTCCTCGCCCTCAAGGAACTTCTCCATCACCGCGTCGTCGTTCTCCGCGAGGGTCTCGAGCAACTTCTCGCGCCACTCGGCTGCCTTGGCAGCCATGTCGGCCGGGATGTCTTCGACGACGTAGTCCTCGCCCTTCTGGGTCTCACCGCGCCAGGTGAGCGCACGCATCCCGACGAGGTCGATGACACCGAGGAAGTCGGCCTCGTTGCCGATCGGGATCTGTAGGACGAGCGGGGTGGCACCCAGCCGGGAGACGATCATGTCGACGCACATGTAGAAGTTGGCGCCTGTGCGATCGAGCTTGTTCACGAAGCAAATACGGGGAACGCCGTAGCGGTCGGCCTGTCGCCACACGGTCTCCGACTGCGGCTCCACGCCGGCAACACCGTCGAACACCGCCACCGCGCCGTCGAGCACGCGCAGCGAACGCTCCACCTCGACGGTGAAGTCGACGTGGCCCGGGGTGTCGATGATGTTGACCGTGCAGCCCTTCCACTCGCATGTGGTGGCTGCGGACGTGATCGTGATGCCGCGCTCCTGCTCCTGCTCCATCCAGTCCATGGTGGCCGCGCCTTCATGGACCTCACCGATCTTGTAGTTGATGCCGGTGTAGAAGAGGATGCGCTCGGTCGTGGTGGTTTTGCCCGCGTCGATATGCGCCATGATCCCGATGTTGCGGACCTTGGCGAGGTCGAGGACGGTTGCGGTCGACACGATCTTCTCCGTTGCGGGTTGGGGCCTTGTGGGCGGTGGTTACCAGCGGTAGTGGGCGAATGCCTTGTTGGATTCGGCCATCTTGTGGGTGTCTTCGCGCTTCTTCACAGCAGCGCCCAGACCGTTCGAGGCGTCGAGGATCTCGTTCATCAGTCGCTCGGTCATCGTCTTCTCACGACGCTGACGCGAGTAGCCGATGAGCCAGCGCAGCGCGAGGGTGGTGCTGCGACCGGGCTTGACCTCGACGGGCACCTGGTAGGTGGCGCCGCCGACGCGACGGGAACGGACTTCGAGGGTGGGGCGCACGTTGTCCAGTGCGCGCTTGAGGGTGATCACCGGGTCGGTGCCGGTCTTCTCCCGGCAGCCTTCGAGGGCGCCGTACACGACGGATTCGGCCTTGGAGCGCTTTCCACTCAGCAGGACCTTGTTGATCAGCTGCGTGACGACCGGCGAGTTGTAGACCGGATCGATGGCCAGCGGACGCTTGGCTGCGGGACCTTTGCGAGGCATCAGCCCTTCTCCTTCTTCGCGCCGTAGCGGGAACGGGCCTGCTTGCGGTTCTTCACGCCCTGCGTGTCGAGCGCGCCGCGAATGACCTTGTAGCGGACACCGGGGAGGTCACGGACGCGGCCACCGCGGACGAGCACGATCGAGTGCTCCTGGAGGTTGTGACCGACGCCGGGGATATAGGCGGTGATCTCCACGCCGGAGGTCAGTCGCACACGGGCGACCTTGCGCAGCGCGGAGTTCGGCTTCTTCGGGGTGGTGGTGTACACGCGCGTGCAGACCCCACGCCGCTGCGGGCTGCCCTTGAGGGCCGGGGCCTTGTTCTTCGAGACCTTGTCCTGCCGACCCTTGCGGACCAGCTGCTGGATGGTTGGCACTCGCGTCTCTCCCTTGTTCCGTACCGTTCCGTGCTCCGGTCCCCGACCCACGCGGTCGGGCGTGTCGCCCACTCCCGGTGGGGACAGGCAACAACCTCGTGGGGGTTACCGGTGCGTTGTGCGCCGCGTCCACGCGCTTACGGGGAAGTGCGCACACGCCCTCGCGCCCGGGGTCCGGGCACGGGGGGAGACACTACCCGGTGGTCAATCGAGAGGTCAAAACGGGGGTCTAGAGAGCCCCGGCGACCGCGACCACGACCAGGATCAGGAGTCCGATCACGAGCACAGCAGCCCAGACCCCGATGTTGATCCAGGCCACGATCATCGAGGCGGTGACCAGGCCCTGGCCGGTGACCCGGCCCTCCCCCGCCGCGATCTCCTTCTTGGCCATGTTCGCGAAGACCAGGGCCACGATCGCCGGGATTATCGGGCAGATGATCCACGACCCGATGGACAGGATGAGGGCGACGATCGCATTGCCCGACGTCTGCGGCGGGGCGGGGTAGGCCGGGGGCGCCGACTCCTCGCTGGGGACGCTCGGCCAGGTGGCGGGGGTGTTCTCGGGCTGCTGCTCGCTCATTGCTGGATCCTCCCATGGCGGGCCCGACGCGCCCGAGCCCGGCCGCGATACTCCGCCTGCTGCACCTCGGTGAGCACCCGCTGCACCCGGGACTCCACCGCGGGGGATGCGTACACGAAGTGGGTGGTGTCGACGTCGGCGGAGGCGAGCCACTGCAGGATGAGCACGTCCGCGGGCCAAAACTCGGGAATGTACGCCGCGAAGCCCAGGCCGAGGGACGGGAGATCGGCCCCCACGTGGGCGAGCGCCTGATCGGTGGCCGGGAGGCGGACTCCGACGTACTGGACCCCCGACTCGTGGAGTTGGGCGAGGTTGTGATCGAGGGCGTCGATGAGGTCTGTGCCCACGGTGGTGACGTCGATCCGGGCGCGCTGGTTCGCGGTGTCGAAACTGACCGCGAACTCGGTCGATGAAGCCGCCTCCAGCGGGGAATCGGAGAACGTGCGCGGCCACCCGGCATCGACCACGATCGACTCGACGAGGTGCCGATACGCCGATGGGACGGATAGCTCTGCGGGGGTGAGTGGTTCGAGCGCGCTGTACGCGACGCAGATCGAACCCCGCGCCGGTTCGAGTCCCGCAGTGATGCCCACCTGTTGGATCGGTCGCGTGTAGTGCAGGTAGGCACCGACGATCGTTGCTCCCTCGGTCAACGCGATGTGCTGGGTGGCCGGGTGCGTCATCACGGGTTCCCGGAGGCGACCGATCACATGTCGCTCGCGAAGGCGAGCAAGGAGTCGATCCCCGAGTGTCCCCGCAAGCCCGCGTCCGCGGAAGCGCGGATCCGTCACCGTGCCGCCCGTCTCGACACAGGAATCGGTCAGGTAGAGCGCTCCCCAGTGCGCGGCGATCTCACCCGAGGAGGTGACCGCGACCTCGCCGATGCGGGCACCACCGAGAGTCTGCTCTGCCACGCGTTCCGGGTGGTAGAGGTCGACGATGGGGTAGGTCCAGCCGTAACAGCGGTAGATGGTGCGGGCTAACTCGCGTGCATCGGATGGTTCGAAGGGGCGGATCGTCAGTTCGACGTCACTTGTCGGGACGTCGTCCGGCTGTGGGGTGACATCGGAAATGTCCACTGCGGTCACGTGGGCCGGAAGCACGAACCGGACTTCGACAACGTTCGCGTCGTCTCCAGCGCGCGCATCGATCGAGGTGACTGCCCCGGCCGCCACAAGGTCAAGGAGTCCCTCCGGTGGTCCATCGATCGGCTCACCGCGATCGCTGAGCACGACGACGAACTCGGTTCCGTCCACCCGGGCATCGAGGGACATGCGCGCATCCGCGATACCGGCGCCGAGTCGCGCGAGCGCATCGTGACCGACGAGTCGGACGACCGCCCCCGCGTCCGCTTCACACCCGAGCGCGCGCACAGCTGTGCTCACTGCTGCGGCGAGGACTTCCACCCCCGTGGCATCGGCCTGGGCGTGGATCTCGAGCATCGAGGACCGATCAGTACCCGCGGTAGTCGAACTCTTCCAGCGGAACCGCCGCACCACCGGTGGTGCCGAAGGCGCTGTAATCGAGGTCGTCGTACCCGGTGAAGGAGGCGTACACAGCCGCCTTGGCCTCCTCCGTAGGCTCCACCTTGACGTTGCGGTACTGCGGCATGCCGGTACCGGCCGGGATGAGCTTGCCCAGGATCACGTTCTCCTTCAGGCCGAGGAGCGGGTCGCTCTTGGCGTGAATCGCGGCATCGGTGAGCACCCGCGTGGTCTCCTGGAAGGAGGCCGCAGACAGCCATGACTCCGTCGCCAGCGAGGCCTTGGTGATTCCCATCAGCTCGGGACGACCCGACGCGGGAGTGCCGCCCTCGGCGACCACCCGACGGTTGACCGCCTCGAAGAGGTTGCGCTCGACGAGCTCACCGGCCAGGAACGGGGAGTCACCCGACTCGATGATCGTGATGCGCTTGAGCATCTGCCGCACGATCACCTCGATGTGCTTGTCGTGGATCGACACACCCTGCGAGCGGTAAACCTCTTGGACCTGATCAACGAGGTGCAGTTGCACCGCGCGCATGCCCAGGATGCGCAGGACCTGCTTGGGGTCGACGGCACCGACGGTGAGCTGCGTGCCCACGGTCACGTGCTGCCCGTCCTCGACAAGCAGACGCACACGCTTGGAGACCTGCTCGCCGATCTCTTCGCCACCGTCGTCGGGGACGACGATGATCTTGCGGGTCTTGTCCGCATCCTCGATGCGAACCCGGCCCGTGACTTCGGCGATCGGCGCGACACCCTTGGGCGTGCGAGCCTCGAAGAGCTCCACGACGCGGGGAAGACCGTGCGTGATGTCCTCACCGGCCACACCACCCGTGTGGAAGGTGCGCATCGTCAACTGGGTTCCGGGCTCACCGATCGACTGTGCGGCAATGATGCCGACGGCCTCGCCGACATCCACGAGCTTGCCCGTGGCCATCGACTTGCCGTAGCACATGGCGCATGTGCCCACCGAGCTCTCGCAAGTGAGGACGGTGCGCACGCGCACCTTCTCGACACCCTGGGCGACGAGTTCCTCCGCGCGTGGTGCCGTCATCTCCTCGCCGGCGGTGGCGACGACCTTGCCGTCGACCTCGACGTCGCGCGCGAGTGTGCGAGACGACACCGTGGTGTCCAGAGTGTCCGTGGGACGAAGCTGCCCATTCACCATCTCGCCGATGGTGATCTCGGTGCCCCGCTCCGTTCCGCAATCGACCTCGCGGATGATCACATCCTGCGAGACGTCCACGAGACGACGCGTGAGGTAACCGGAGTCAGCGGTGCGCAACGCGGTGTCCGCAAGACCCTTACGCGCACCGTGCGTCGAGATGAAGTACTCGAGAACGGACAGACCCTCGCGGAAGTTCGACTTGATCGGCCGCGGGATGATCTCGCCCTTCGGGTTGGCCACCAGACCACGCATTCCCGCGATCTGGCGCACCTGCATGTAGTTACCGCGAGCACCGGAATCGACCATCATGTGGATCGGGTTGGTGCGCGGGAAGTGATCCTGCATCGCCTTGGCGACCTCATCGGTGGCCCGCGTCCAGATCTCGATGAGCTCCTGACGACGCTCCGAGTCGGTGATCAAGCCACGGTCGTACTGCTGCTGGACCTTCGCGGCCTTCTCCTCGGCTGCCCCGAGCACCTCGGACTTCTCGGGCGGCGTGATGACGTCGGAGATCGAGATGGTGACACCGGAGCGGGTGGCCCAGTAGAAGCCGAGTGCCTTCAACTGATCGAGTGTCTCGGCAACCTGCACCTTGCTGTAGAGCTCGGAGAGTCGGTTGACCGTGGCGCCCAGGACCCGCTTGTCCACGAGCGAGTTGACGTAGGGGAAGTCAGCCGGAAGTGCCTCGTTGAACAGCGCCCGACCCAGTGTGGTGACCACGATGAACGGCTGACCGGGCTCCCAGCCCTCCGGAACCGCGGTGCCCTCCGGGGGCACGAATCCATTCAGGCGGATACGCACCTTGTCCTGCAGCCCGAGGGCCTTGGCGTCGAATGCCATGAGCCCTTCTGCGATGGACGAGTAGATGGCGGTCTCGGAATCGGCGACCTTGGCGGACTCCTCGTTCATCGTGGTGAGGAAGTAGATGCCGAGGACCATGTCCTGGGTGGGTGTGGCGATCGGGCGGCCGTTCGCCGGGGACAGGATGTTATTGGTCGAGAGCATCAGGATGCGTGCCTCGGCCTGGGCTTCCGCCGACAGCGGCAGGTGCACAGCCATCTGGTCGCCGTCGAAGTCCGCATTGAATGCCGTGCAGACCAGCGGATGGATCTGGATGGCCTTTCCTTCGATGAGTTGTGGCTCGAAGGCCTGGATGCCGAGGCGGTGCAGCGTGGGTGCGCGGTTGAGCAGCACCGGATGCTCGGCGATGACCTCTTCGAGCACATCCCACACGACCGGACGCGACCGCTCGACCATGCGCTTGGCGCTCTTGATGTTCTGCGCATGGTTGAGATCCACCAGGCGCTTCATCACGAACGGCTTGAACAGCTCGAGTGCCATCTGCTTGGGCAGACCGCACTGGTGCAACTTCAGCTGCGGACCGACCACGATGACCGAACGGCCGGAGTAGTCGACGCGCTTGCCGAGCAGGTTCTGACGGAAGCGACCCTGCTTGCCCTTGAGCATGTCCGACAGAGACTTGAGCGCCCGGTTACCAGGACCGGTGACCGGGCGACCACGGCGGCCGTTGTCGAAGAGTGCGTCAACCGCCTCCTGGAGCATGCGCTTCTCGTTGTTGACGATGATCTCCGGTGCACCGAGGTCGAGCAAGCGCTTCAACCGGTTGTTGCGGTTGATCACGCGTCGGTACAGATCGTTGAGATCCGAAGTGGCGAAGCGGCCACCATCGAGCTGCACCATCGGGCGCAAATCCGGCGGGATCACGGGCACCGCGTCGAGCACCATGCCCATCGGGGAGTTCTTCGTGTTCATGAACGCGGAAACGACCTTGAGGCGCTTGAGTGCACGGGTTTTCTTCTGACCCTTCCCTGTCGCGACGATCTCGCGCAGGATCGCGGCCTCTGCTTCGAGGTCGAAGGACTCGAGGCGCTTCTGGATCGCCTCGGCGCCCATGCCGCCGTCGAACCAACGGCCGTAGCGGTCGCGCATCTCGCGGAAGAGCATCTCGTCCCCCTCAAGGTCTTGGACCTTGAGCGTGCGGAAGCGGTCGAAGACCCGATCGAGGCGATCGATCTCCTGATCAGCCTTACGACGGATCGCGGCCATCTCGCGCTCACCGGACTCGCGCACCTTGCGACGGATATCCGCCTTCGCGCCCTCGTCCTCGAGCTCAGCGAGGTCGGCTTCGAGCTTCTTCTGACGTGCCTCGATGTCCGAGTCCCTGCGGCTGGCGATCTGCTTCTTCTCCACGCCAAGTTGGTTCTCGAGGGTGGGGAGCATCTCGTGCCGACCCTCTTCGTCGACCCAGGTGATCATGTAGGCAGCGAAGTAGATGACCTTCTCGAGGTCCTTCGGCGCGAGGTCCAGCAGGTAGCCGAGACGGCTCGGCACACCCTTGAAATACCAGATGTGCGTGACCGGCGCAGCGAGTTCGATGTGACCCATCCGCTCACGACGGACCTTGGCCCGCGTGACCTCGACACCGCAGCGCTCGCAGATGATGCCCTTGAAGCGCACGCGCTTGTACTTGCCGCAGTAGCACTCCCAGTCACGGGTAGGGCCGAAGATCTTCTCGCAGAACAAGCCGTCCTTCTCAGGCTTGAGCGTGCGGTAGTTGATCGTCTCGGGCTTCTTCACCTCGCCATAGGACCACGTGCGGATGTCATCCGCTGTGGCCAGGCCGATGCGCAGCTCATCGAAGAAGTTGACATCCAGCACGTGTGTGTCCTTCGCTCTCGTGTCTGATCTCTAGTCGTGGTGGTTACAGTTCTTCGACGCTGCTCGGCTCACGCCGGGACAGGTCGATGCCGAGTTCCTCGGCGGCGCGGAATGCATAGTCCTCGTCGGAGTCCTTCATGTCGATGGCCACTCCGTCACCGGAGAGAACCTCGACGTTCAGGCACAGGGACTGCATTTCCTTGACCAGCACCTTGAACGACTCGGGGATGCCGGGCTCGGGGATGTTCTCGCCCTTGACGATCGCCTCGTACACCTTCACGCGGCCGAGGACGTCGTCGGACTTGATGGTGAGCAGTTCCTGCAGGGCGTAGGCGGCGCCGTAGGCCTCGAGGGCCCACACCTCCATCTCACCGAAGCGCTGGCCACCGAACTGCGCTTTGCCACCCAACGGCTGCTGGGTGATCATCGAGTAAGGACCAGTCGAGCGCGCGTGGATCTTGTCGTCGACCAAGTGGTGCAACTTGAGGACGTACATGTAGCCCACGGACACCGGCCCGGGGAAGGGCTCGCCGCTACGGCCATCGAAGAGTTGTGCCTTGCCATCGGGGCCGACGAGAGTTATGCCATCCGCGGTCGGCAGTGTGGCCGACAGAACCGCAGCCAACTCCCCCTCGCGCGCGCCGTCGAACACCGGTGTTGCGACCTTCGAACCGGCGGGAAGCTCGCGGACGGCCTTCGGGAGATTCGCCGCACGCGGATCCGAGACATCCACCTTCCATCCGGCAGCGGCAGCCCACCCGAGGTGCACTTCGAGAACCTGACCGACGTTCATGCGACCGGGGACACCGAGCGGGTTGAGCACGATGTCGACAGGTGTTCCGTCGGAGAGGAACGGCATGTCCTCTTCGGGGAGGATGCGCGCGATGACGCCCTTGTTGCCGTGGCGCCCCGCGAGCTTGTCACCCTCGGTGATCTTGCGCTTCTGCGCGATGTAGACGCGCACGAGCTTGTTGACGCCGGGGGGCATCTCATCGCCCTCATCGATGTCGAACACTCGGACGTCGATGACCTTGCCGGATTCACCGTGCGGGACCTTGAGCGAGGTATCGCGAACTTCGCGCGCCTTCTCACCAAAGATCGCGCGGAGCAGGCGCTCCTCCGGTGTCAGTTCGGTTTCACCCTTGGGGGTCACCTTGCCGACGAGGATGTCACCGGGCACGACGTCTGCACCGATGCGGATGATGCCGCGATCATCGAGATCGGCGAGAACTTCCTCACTCACGTTCGGCAGGTCGCGAGTGATCTCTTCCGGACCGAGCTTCGTGTCACGCGCATCGATCTCATGCTCCTCGATGTGGATCGAGGAGAGGACATCGTCCTGCACGAGGCGCTGCGACAGGATGATCGCGTCCTCGTAGTTGTGGCCCTCCCACGACATGAACGCGACGAGCAGGTTCTTGCCGAGCGCCATCTCGCCCTGATCGGTAGAGGGGCCGTCGGCGAGCACTTGGCCCACTTCGACGCGCTGGCCCTCCGTGACTACCGGACGCTGGTTGAAGCAGGTGCCCTGGTTGGACCGACGGAACTTCTCCAGGCGATAGGCGTTGTACGTGCCATCGTCGTTGGCGACGGTGATCAGGTCCGCGGACACTTCGGTGACGCCACCGGCCTTCTCGGCCAGCACCAGGTCACCGGCGTCGTACGCCGCGGGGAACTCCATACCCGTGCCCACCAGCGGTGCTTCTGCACGCAGGAGGGGAACGGCCTGACGCTGCATGTTCGAGCCCATGAGCGCACGGTTGGCATCGTCGTGCTCGAGGAACGGGATCATCGACGTGGCGACCGACCAGAGCTGGCGCGGGGAGACGTCCATGTAGTCGACCTCGTCCGGAGCCACGTAATCGACTTCGCCGTTACGACGACGCACGAGGATGCGGGATTCGGCGAATGCTCCGGAGTCGCTCAGCGGGGTGTTCGCCTGCGCGATGACGTGCAGGTCCTCTTCGTCCGCCGTCAGGTAGTCAACCTGGTCGCTGACCTTGCCCTTGACCACCTTGCGGTAGGGGGTCTCGACGAATCCGAACGCGTTGATCCGCCCGTAGGTGGCCAGCGATCCAATGAGGCCGATGTTCGGACCTTCTGGAGTCTCGATCGGACACATGCGCCCGTAGTGCGACGGGTGCACGTCGCGCACCTCGAAACCGGCCCGTTCACGGGAGAGACCACCGGGACCGAGTGCGGACAGACGACGCTTATGCGTCAGACCCGCGAGCGGGTTGGTCTGATCCATGAACTGGGACAACTGGGAGGTCCCGAAGAACTCCTTGATCGAGGCCACCACGGGGCGGATATTGATCAGGGTCTGCGGTGTGATCGCCTCGACGTCCTGGGTGGTCATGCGCTCGCGCACCACGCGCTCCATGCGCGAGAGGCCGGTGCGGATCTGATTCTGGATCAGCTCTCCCACCGTGCGCAGCCGACGATTGCCGAAGTGGTCGATGTCGTCGGTCTCGACGTTGACGGTGCCGCGAGGACCATCCATGGTCTCGAGACCCGCGTGCAGGCGCACCAGGTACTCGATGGCTGCGCAGACGTCCTCGAGGGTGAGGGTGCTTTGCTCGAGCGGCAGATCCAGACCGAGCTTCTTGTTCACCTTGTAGCGGCCGACCTTCGCGAGGTCGTAGCGCTTGGTGTTGAAGTAGAAGTTGTCAATGAGGTTGCGCGCGTTCTCCAAGGTAGGCGGTTCGCCCGGGCGCAACTTGCGGTAGATGTCGAGCAGAGCGTCGTCCTGGCTCTCGATCGTGTCCTTCTCGAGGGTGGCCATGAAGATCTCGTATTGGCCGAACCGCTCGCGGATCTGCTCCGTTGTCATGCCTAGGGCCTTAAGCAGGACCGTGACGGGCTGCTTGCGCTTGCGATCGACGCGCACTGCGACGAGGTCCTTCTTGTCGATCTCGAACTCGAGCCATGCACCGCGGCTCGGGATGATCTTGCCGATGAAGACGTCCTTGTCGGTGGCCTTGTCGATCGAGCGCTCGAAGTAGACGCCCGGGGAACGCACGAGCTGCGAGACCACGACACGCTCGGTGCCGTTGATGATGAAGGTGCCCTTGTCCGTCATGAGCGGGAAGTCGCCCATGAAGACGGTCTGGGACTTGATCTCACCGGTCTCGTTGTTCATGAACTCGGCAGTCACGAAGAGAGGCGCCGCGTAGGTGAGGTCCTTCTCCTTGCACTGCTCCACCGTGTACTTCGGCGGCTCGAACCGATGGTCGCGGAAGGACAGCGACATCATCCCGGCGAAGTCCTCGATCGGGCTGATCTCCTCGAAGATCTCGGTCAGGCCGGAGACCTGCGGAATCTCGGTGTTGCCCTTGTCCAGTTCCGCCTTGACCCGTGCCTGCCAGTCGGGACGACCGAGCAGCCAGTCGAAGGAGTCCCTCTGCAGCGTCAGGAGGTCCGGAACCGACAGCGGCTCCCGGATCTTGGCGAAGGACGCCCGGTGGAGACCCGGGGAGAGAGTGGAGACATCAGCGCGCTGTGCGGTCATTGCATCCTTCCGAGGCCTATGCGCGGCCCCGGGGACGCCGGGAAGCCCGACTTGTCAAGTGGCAGGCCACGACGTGTCAGGCGGAGTCTTTGGGAGGGCAGCGCAAAGCGGCAGCATAGCCGAACGGCGCGCCGCTGTCCACAGGGGTGCCCCGGCGAACCATCGGTACTCCCCTGCGTCGCCGGTGGCTGACAGCTACCACCCGATCCGGGAGGGGGACCCTCGTTCCGCCACGGTGACCCGCGCGTGGCTCCATAGTGGTGCCCGGCGTCCCATCCGTCAAGCAGAGCAACGAGATTTCCAGTTTTCGTGTCCCGGTTGTGACCATTCCGCCCCGCCCCGCCCGGGGCCGGGTTAGCCTGCAGCGCTCCCCCGGCCGGGAGAGCCCATCCCCGAGGAGCACCCATGTCCCATGTTGTCGAGTTCACCCTGACCGTGAAGCCCGGGCACTACCGGGACGTCCTTGATCTGTACTCCGACTTCGCCCATGACTTCATGGCGGTCGACCCGCACCTGAAGAGCGTCCACATCGTCGGAGATGCCGGTTCGGGCCTGGTCCGCGGTATCGGAGTCTTCGACACTGAGGAGGCGGCCGCAGCGGTCAACAGCGACGTCATCTTCGCCACGTTCAACGACCAGATCGCGCCCCTGATCAGCGCACCCCCGCAGCGGGTGATCCTCGACCTGGTCCACGCCTGGCATCGCTAACCACCCAAAGCACACAGAGGCGCATACACAGCGAGAGGGGCCGACCAACGGTCGGCCCCTCTCGCTGTGATGACTACTTGACCGAGACGGTCGCTCCGGCGCCCTCGAGCTGCGCCTTGGCCTTCTCGGCGGCGTCCTTCTTGACCTTCTCGAGGATCGGCTTCGGTGCGGCCTCGACCAGATCCTTGGCCTCCTTGAGACCGAGGTTGGTCAGTGCGCGGACCTCCTTGATGACGGCGATCTTGTTGCCGCCGTCGGCCTCGAGGATGACGTCGAACTCGTCCTGCTCCTCTGCGCCGCCGCCGGCATCTCCACCGCCGGCCGCGGGGGCGGCGACAGCGGCAACAGCCACGGGGGCCGCCGCGGTGACATCGAAGGTCTCCTCGAAGACCTTCACGAACTCGGACAACTCCAGGAGGGTCATCTCCTTGAAGGCGTCCAGCAACTGATCAGTGCTCAGCTTCGCCATGGTGGTGTTCCTTTCGGGTTGAACCGGCCGAGGGCCGGGTGGGGCTTAGCCCTCGGTGGTCTCCTCCGCGGAAGCTTCCGCGTCGGCGGGGGTGGTGACCTCTTCGGTCTCCGCAACGGCGTCAGCCGTTGAATCGGTGGGCTCCTCGACGGGAGCGGGAGCGGCCTCGGCCGCCGGTGCCGGAGCCGCAGGGGCGCCGGCTTCGAGCTTGACCTGCAATGCACCGAGGGCTCGCGCTGCCTTGCCCAGCGGGGCGGCGAGAAGACCTGCGGCCTGCGCCTGCTTGGCCTTCATCGCACCGGCGAGCTTGGAGAGCAGGACCTCGCGCGACTCCAGGTCCGCGATCTTCACGATCTGTGCAGCGCTCAAGAAGGCGCCGTCCATGAACCCGCCCTTGATCACCAGGGCCGGGTTCTCCTTGGCGAACTTGCGGATTCCCTTGGCCGCATCGACCGGGTCCCCCTTGACGAAGGCGATCGCGCTCGGGCCAGCGAGCAGGTCATCCAGTCCGGTGACCCCGGCGTCCCGGGCGGCGCGCTTGGTCAGGGTGTTCTTCACCACGGCGTAGGTGACGGTGTCACCCAGCGTGCGGCGCAATTCCTTGAGCTGGGCCACAGTCAACCCGCGGTACTCGGTCAGGACCGCGGCGCTCGACTCGCGGAAATGGTCAGCGATCTCGGCGACGGAGGTCACCTTGCTCGAGCGTGCCATGGGGCTCCTTCCTGCGGCCCACAAAGCAAACGCCCCGGCGCAGGCGCACGGGGCACGGCCCCCGAGGGGGCAGTTCCACTCACCTGCGCGGGCCGCCCGCGGTGCGGGGCCTTCGACCGGATCGGGTGATCCGGTGACCAGCGGTCTTCGGTAGAGAGACAGAGTACGCGGACCCGAGACGCCCGAGCACACCGGGTCCGGACATGCGAGAGGGGGGCGGTCGCCCGCCCCCCTCAGCGCGTACGTGCTACGGCAGCAACTTCTTTGTGGGAGGTGCTGGCTTGAACGTGGCTACCTTGGCCAACGATCCACCCGCGTTGCCCGCGACGTAGATCTCGTTCGGCTTGCCCAGGCGAACGACCGCGCCGGCAGAGTCGTACTGACCCATGTAGTAGCCGGTGAGGCCCTGGTGCGAGCTCTTCGTGATGACGAACGGAACCACGGCGGCAGAACGGAAGTTCTTCGCGTTGTCCTGGAGAGCCTTGACCAGTCCCTTGCGGGTCAGGTTGGGGCCTGCAGCCTTCAGGGCCTGGGACAGCACGTACGCCGTGTTGGCTCCGTAGTAGGTGTAGAAGTTCCATGGCAGGCCTGCGGCCTCCACGACGGTCTTCATCTGGCTCACGTACGGGTTGCCCACGTCCGTGATCGGCACGAGGAACGACGGCGTGTACATGCCCGTCATCGCGGCGCGCGTCGCGGGGACGCTGCCGACGATGCCCGCGAGAACGGTGGGCTCGGAACCGACCGAGGTCACCATCCACTGCGGACGGAACTGCAGGGCAGCCGCCGTCCGGAGCAGAACACCGGTGGCCGAGGTGACCCCGAAGAAGACGACGAGCTCACAGCCCGAAGCCTTCAGACGCGTGACCTGGGCGCCGAAGCCCTGGGCGATCTGGGTCGGCAGGTACGAGGCCTGCGCGGTCCAGGTCGTGAAGCCGGCGGACGCGAAGCCCTGACCAGCGTTCTCGCCGAACTCACCCTCCTGGTAGAAGAAGCAGCGCTTCTTGCTCGCCAGATCAGGTGTGTCCTGGATGTACTTCGCCATGACCTTCGCCTCGACGGCGTAGGACGGGAAGTACGGGAACGTGTACGGGTACTTCTGCACGTTGTCGAAGGCATTCGAGCCCGTGTTCACGAACACGTCCGGAATGCCCTGCTTGTTGATCTCGTCGACCACTGCGAGGTGGTTCGCCGTTCCCAATGCGCCGTAGATCGCGAAGACCTTGTCGTTGAGGATCAACTCGTTGGTCTTGGTGATCGTGGTCGTCGGGTTGTACTGGTCATCCTTGATGACGAGGTTGACCGAGCGACCGTTGATGCCGCCGCTCTTGTTGACGTACGCGAAGTACGCATTGGCGCCGGCCGAGACGTCCTTGTAGCCGGGTGACGCGGGGCCGGTCAATGGCGTTGTCGTGCCGATCGTGATCTGAGTCTTGGTCACGCCCGGATCGGCAGCGTTCGCCGCACCCGCCGTGCCCACTGCCATCAGACCGACGATCGTCGATACCGCGACAGTGCGGATTGCGAAAGACTTCACAAGTTCTCCTTACGTAGGGATCTGGGCCCCGGTGACCACAGCGTGAAGACCCCGGAAAACCCGTGTGGCCAGCACATTACGGGATGGGGCACTGGTCCGCCAGTTCCCTTTTCGGGTCAGCCCGATGAGGGTGGAGCGGACGATCGGCGCATCTTGCTCATCAACCCAGAGACCCCGCCCATGATTCCCCGAGGGGCTACCAAGACCACGGCCACGACAAGGAGCCCGTACAACAGATTGGGGGCATTGTCTGCAACTTGCCTCGGCATGCCTAGTTCCGCCGAAAGAGAGTCCACCCATTCGGGCAACCACACGATCAGCAGCGCCCCGATCACCGCCCCGATGAGCGAGAGGCGACCGCCCAACACCACGCCGACCAGCAGCGACAGAGAAAGCCCAAGACCGAAGGCGCTCGGCGCAGCTAATGTCAGGATCTGGGCGAAGACCGCACCGCTCAGCGCTGCAAACATTGAACTGACGACAAAGGCAGAAATCTTCCCACCCGAGGGCGAGATTCCGATGACAGCCGCCGCAACGGGATCATCCCGAACCGCCTGCCACACCCGACCCTGGCGGCCGCGGACCAAGTTCAGGGCAAGGAAGCCCACGATGCACGCCACAGCGATAGCTACGGAAGCCTGCCACTGTTGCAGAACGAAGTCCGAGGCCGTCGTGAACGCGTCGGAAGGATCAGTTGCCAGTTCCGGAGTCGCCTCAGAAATGGGGGCATCAGTCGGCATGTCCTGAACACCCTGCTGCGCGTCCTCCAACGTCAGCAGGTCCTCCTGCGCAACACCCTGCTGCGCGTCCTCCAACGTCAGCAGGTCCTCCTGCGCAACACCCTGCTGCGCGTCCTCCAACGTCAGCAGGTCACCTTCTGCTGGCGCGGCCTCTTCCAGGGGTGCCTGGACTACCGCAGACTCGTCGACGAGGAACTCGTCGAGCGCCGAGTCGTCGAACTGCGCGTCCTCGCTCAGAACCTGTTCCGGGTAACCCCCCTCCGGGTAGGGGACGATCAACTTGAGCCCTTGCTCGCCGCCGAGGAGCGAGGGATACCTATTGATGATCGAGGGAATCCCCACGGCGACACCGAGGGTCAGGCCTGCAAGGTAGGGACCGCGAAGGCGGGCACCCAGAGCACCGATGATCAGGCCGATGATGATGCCTCCGAGACCGGCGAAGACCATCGACCACACGGCATTCCACGGCAAGCCAAGAATCGGAACTGTCTTCCAATGCATACTTGTGAGGGCGAATACATATCCCCCGACCGCCATCAAGGCACCGTTGCCCAGCGAAACCTGACCTGAGAGACCGACGAGGATGGTCATTCCGAACATGGCGGTGGCGTACATCGCCGCCAGGGCCAGGTAGTAACTCATTTGGGCATCAATGATCATGTTGAGTCGTGCTAACAGGATCCAGATCACGAATGCCAGCAGGGCGTGACCGGCAAACCGCGATCCGGGTGCGCGCAGCGTGAAGTCCGTCCAACGATCGCGCATTAGACGGACCTTGCCTTGTGATGGGAGAAGGCACCGTCAGGCTTGAACCACAGATTGAGTGCTAGCAAGATAAGTGCGACGATCGGCGCATTCGAAGCATCGCTGTAGCCAGTGACCAGCGAAAGGATGAGGCCTGTACCGATGCCGAATGCGACGGCTCCAACGAGCGAGTCAAGCCCACCGATCACCGCCGCAGTGAACGCGAAGACCAGGAAGATGTCGAAGGTGTTCGGAGACAGTGAGGAGATCGGCGCAATCAGCACACCGGCGACAGCTCCGACCATGCCGGCGATGATCCAGCCGATGGCGAGCATTCGACTCACGCGCACACCTGAGAGTCGCGCGACCTCTGGGTTGAACGCGGATGCCCGCATCGATAAGCCGAGTTTCGTCTTCGTCAACAAGATGGTGAGGAAGAGAACCAGCACGATCATCACGATGAAGACGAAAACGTCGTAACCCGTGAGAGGAACAACGCGGCCGAATATCGTCAGACCTGCATACTCGATGGGCGTGGGATAGGCGCGGGGCTCGGCGGTCCAGATCATCGCGGCCAACGACTGTAGGGCGATGAGCACACCGAAAGTTGCGATGATCGCCCCGGATGCATCCGCGCGACGGACCGGACGCATCACCAGAACATGCACGATGAAGCCGAGAATCCCGCCCGCAATGATTCCCACGATCAGGCCGATCAACCATGAGCCGGTGATGTTCACGGCAGTGAGGGCGATGAAGGATGTAAACATCGCCTGGCCCACCTGAGCGAAGTTGACCACTCGGGTCGATCGCCAGACCAGCACGAGTGCCAGGGCCATGAGCGCGATCACGGCGCCGTTGGCGATGCCGCCTAGGAAGTAGTCCAAGAAAGACCCCATGTCACCTCCTCAGTAACCCAGATATGCGTGTCGAAGTTGTTCATCCGCGGCAACGTCGGATGCCGGGCCCGATATAACGATGCGGCCCAGGTTCAAGACGATGCCCGTCCTCGCGACACGTAGGGCTGTCGTCGCGTTCTGTTCGACGAGCAGGACCGCGAGTCCGCTTTCCCGTGCCATCTTCTCCACGAGGTGCAGGATCTGCGTGACGATCAGGGGCGCGAGACCCAGCGACGGTTCGTCGAGGAGCAGGGTCTGCGGACCACACATCAGGGCACGGCCGATCGCGAGCTGCTGGCGCTCTCCACCACTAAGAGTGTCCGCACCCAGGTGCTTGCGCTCTTCCAGGATCGGGAACAAGGAGAAGACCCGATTCTCGGAAGCGGTGCGCTGAGCACCCGTGCGCCACATGCCTCCGAGTCGCAGGTTCTCCAACACCGTCAGGTCCGGGATGGTGGATCGGCCCTCGGGAACGAGAGCGATGCCGGTCCGCACGACCTCCTCGGGACCCCACCCGGTGATGTCCTGGCCGTTCATCCGGATCCGGCCCTCTTCCGGCTTCACCAGCCCAGCGAGAGTCCGCATCAAGGTGGACTTACCCGCTCCGTTCGCGCCGATAACCGCAGTGACGCGACCCGGTGGGACGGTGAGGGAGACATCCGAGAGGGCCTTGACGGGCCCGTAGGAGACGGAAAGGTTCTCGACTTCGAGCATCAGTCCTCCTCCTCCCCCAAATAGGCGGCAAGCACCGCGGGATCGGTGCGCACCTGCTCCGGTGACCCCGAAGCGATGACGGTTCCCGCATCGAGGACCCAGATCAGGTCGCATACGTCCATGACCAACTCCATGTGGTGCTCGACGAGCAACACGGTGCGATTGGGTACCCACGACTTGATGATGCGAGCGAGGTCCGCCATGTCGCCTGCGCCGATACCGCCCGCGGGTTCATCGAGGAGGAGCACCTTTGGGTCACTGACGAGTGCGCGTGCCATCGCGACGCGCTTCTGCACCGGATACGGCAGTTCGCTGGGGAATCGATCGGCCACGTCGAGGATGGACATCTCCTCCATCACCGCGTACGCGCGCTCACGCAGGCGCCGCTGCTCAACATCGGTCCAGGGCATGGCGAGCGAATCCGCGACGATCCCGCTCTTCACCTGCGCACTCCCGCCCAGCAGCACGTTGTCGAGTGCGGTGAGTGACGGGAAGAGGCCGACGCCCTGCAGGGTCCGGGAGATGCCCATCGAGGTCAAGTGGTGCGTCTTGATGTGCTTGAGGCGTGTGCCATCGAAGCGAACTTGCCCTGAATCCGCCTGCACGAACCCGCTGATCACATTGAAGACCGTGGTCTTTCCCGCACCGTTCGGCCCGATGAGGCCGGTGACTGCACCTTCCGGGATCCCGATGCTCACGTTGTCGAGAATCTTCAGACCCGACAGGGTGACCGAGACATCGACTACGTGAAGCAGGGGATGGGTCAGCGGTAGGACGTACTTCACCACGGCCCCTTCCGGCTCGACCGATCAGTCAGTCTGACCTGACCACGGGGGCCGGTCAACCCACATCGCCCAGATCATGACGAATGGGCGGGTGCACCGCACCCGCCCATTCGTGAAAAGTCGAACTAGACGGAGGAATCCTCCGCGAGGAGGGCCGTCGTGCGGTTGGGATCGACCGGGACGCCCGGGCCCATCGTGGACGACAGGACCGTCTTCTTGATGTAGCGGCCCTTCGAGGAGGAGGGCTTCAGGCGCAGGACCTCGTCGAGCACCGCGCCGTAGTTCTCCACCAAGGCCTGATCTCCGAAGGAGACCTTGCCGATGGGGAACTGCAGGTTGGAGTGCTTGTCGACGCGGAACTCGATCTTGCCGCCCTTGATTTCACCGACGGCCTTGGCCACGTCCATCGTGACGGTGCCGGTCTTGGGGTTGGGCATGAGGCCGCGGGGGCCGAGGACCTTGCCGAGGGTGCCGACCTTGCCCATGAGGTCGGGGGTGGAGACCACGGCATCGAAGTCCGTCCAGCCACCCTTGACCTTTTCGAGCAGATCGTCGGAACCGACGAAGTCAGCGCCGGCGGCGCGTGCCTCCTCCGCCTTCTCACCATTGGCGAAGACCAGGACCCGTGCGGTCTTGCCGGTGCCATGCGGGAGGTTCACGGTGCCGCGGACCATCTGGTCGGCCTTGCGCGGGTCAACACCCAGACGCATGGACACTTCGACGGTTTGATCGAACTTGGTGCCACCGCCGGTCTGCTTGACCAAGCGCACAGCCTCGAGCGGGCTGTAGAGGTTGTCTGCATCGATCTTCTCTACCGCTGCGCGGTAGGCCTTGCTGCGCTTCATATCTGCTCCTTTTCGCAGGTTGTGGTGTGCGAGCCGCGCTGGCTCTCCCACGTGTGTCACCTAGGCGGTGACGGTGATACCCATCTGGCGGGCGGTGCCCTCGATGATCTTCATCGCGGCCTCGACGTCGTTGGCGTTGAGGTCGGGCATCTTCGTCTCGGCGATCTGGCGCACCTGGTCCTTGGTGATGCTGCCGGCCTTGACGGTGTGCGGTGTGCCGGAGCCCTTCTCCAGGCCGGCGGCCTTGAGGATGAGCTTCGCGGCGGGCGGGGTCTTGAGGATGAAGTCGAAACTCCGGTCCTCGTACACGGTGATCTCCACCGGGATGACCTGCCCACGCTGGTCCTCCGTCGCGGCGTTGTACGCCTTGCAGAACTCCATGATGTTCACGCCGTGCTGGCCCAATGCGGGGCCCACCGGCGGGGCGGGGTTGGCCTGGCCTGCCTGGATCTGCAACTTGATCAGGCCGGTGACCTTCTTCTTCGGTGCCATGGTGCGTCGGGTCCTTACTGTGGTGTGACCTGCTCGCGGCGCGGGCAGGGTTCTCTAGTTCTTGATGATCTGACCGAAGGCCAGCTCGACAGGAGTTTCGCGGCCGAAGATCTCCACCAAGCCCGTGACTTTCTGGGCTTCGATGTTGATTTCGGAAATCGTGGCGTGGAGTGTGGCGAACGGTCCGTCGACGACGGTGACGGAGTCGCCGACTGTGATGTCGATGCTGATGGGCGCCGCGGCGGTGGTCTCGCCGATACTTCCTGCAGCCGCACCCGCGCCGGCGGGGGCAGCCTTCTTCACCGGTGCCGGAGCCAGGATCGCGGTCACCTCGTCGAGGGACAGCGGTGACGGCGAGTGTCCGTGGCCGACGAATCCGGTCACTCCAGGTGTGTGGCGCACGACGCCCCACGACTCGTCGGTGAGGTCCATGCGCACGAGCACATATCCGGGGAACTTGGTGCGCCGCACCTGCCTGCGCACACCGCCCTTGATCTCGGTGACCTCTTCCATCGGAACCTCAACCTGGAAGATGTAGTCCTCCATGTTGAGGGTGGAGGTGCGCGCCTCGATGTTGCCCTTCACCTTGTTCTCATAGCCCGCGTAGGAATGCACGACGAACCAATCACCGGGGGCAAGGCGCATGCGCTCCTTGAATTCGGCAACGGGATCGACTTCCTCTTCCTCCTCGACAGCTTCGGCGAGTTCTTCCGCGGCATCTTCGGCATCTGCAGCCGCATCGACGATCGCCTGGGCCTCAGCGACAACCTCGGCCTCGGCCTCAAGTTCGTTGACCGCGAAGCCCTCGGCCGCCTGCTCGATGGAATCGAGCACCGCGTCCTCGGCTGACTGCGGTGCCGGTTGCTCAGCAACAGGCTCCCCGGGCAGCGCGAAGGGATCGGTGATGCGATTCTCTTGCTCGGACACGTTCACTCCTCGGTCGTGGGGAAGGTCGCTGTCATCCGAAGATGAACAGCACTCCCTGGGTGAAGACGTAGTCGTACGCGGCGATGATCCCGGCCATGGCCAAGACGAACACCAGCACGACCGTGGTGTAGGCGATCAACTCCTTGCGCGTCGGCCAGATGACCTTGCGCAATTCGGCGACAACCTGGCGGATGAACAACGCGATTCGTGCGAAGAGCCCCTTCTTCGTGGAATCCGGGCGCGGTTGCGGGCGTGCGTCGACGTCGGCCACCGTGCCCACCTCCTTCACTCGTCGTTCGTCGTTCACCGATCAGCAGGGCCGAAGGGACTTGAACCCCCAACCGCCGGTTTTGGAGACCGGTGCTCTACCAATTGAGCTACAGCCCTTCGAACGTCCGCCTGAGGGCAGGCTGACGCCCACGTGTACAGCCTCACGAGTGTACGGGCCTGAGCGGAAGCGACCACAGTCGGCTCCCCTGCCATGATGCGTCCATGACCAGCCGCATCTCCCGTCGCATCGGCTCCATCACGGAATCGGCCACCCTCGCCGTGGACGCCAAGGCCAAGGCCCTCGCGGCGGCCGGGCGTCCCGTGATCGGCTTCGGTGCCGGTGAGCCTGACTTCCCCACCCCCTCCTACATAGTGGAGGCGGCGGTGGCCGCCTGCCGCGAGGAGAAGTGGCACCGGTACACGCCCGCCGGCGGCCTGCCCGCCCTCAAGGACGCGATCGCGACGAAGACCCTCCGGGACTCGGGCTGGGCGATCGAGGCATCCCAGGTCGCGGTGACCAACGGCGGAAAGCAGGCGCTCTACAACTCCTTCGCGGCCCTCCTCGATCCCGGCGACGAGGTGATCCTCCCCGCGCCGTACTGGACCACGTATCCCGAATCAATCCGTCTCGCGGGAGGTGTCCCCGTCGAGGTGATGACCGACGAGACCTCCGGGTACCGCGCGACTGTCGCCCAACTCGAGGCCGCGCGGACTCCGCGCACGAAGGCCCTCGTCTTCGTCTCGCCGTCGAATCCCACCGGTGCCGTCTACTCCCCCGACGAAGTGAAGGCTATCGGCGAGTGGGCGCTGGCCAACGGTGTCTGGGTGATCACCGACGAGATCTACGAGCACCTCGTTTATGGCGACGCTCAGTTCAGTTCGATGCCCGTGCTCGTTCCCGAACTCGGCAACACGTGTGTCGTCATCAATGGTGTCGCCAAGACCTACGCGATGACCGGATGGCGCGTGGGCTGGATGGCCGGTCCCGCCGACGTCATCAAGGCGGCGACGAACCTGCAATCGCACTCCACGTCGAATGTCGCCAACGTCTCCCAGGTAGCCGCACTCGCCGCGGTGAGCGGCGGGTTGGAAGCCGTGGACGAGATGAAAGTCGCCTTCGACCGTCGACGGAAACTCATCGTCGACCTGCTCAACGCGATCCCAGGTGTCAACTGTCCGATGCCGGAAGGTGCGTTCTACGTCTACCCGTCGGTCAAGGGAGTACTCGGCAAGGAGATCCGCGGGAAGGTGTCGACCGACTCCGCGCAGCTCGCCTCACTGATTCTCGACGAGGCAGAGGTCGCTGTGGTCCCCGGTGAAGCGTTCGGAACCCCGGGGTATCTGCGACTGTCCTACGCAACGTCGGATGCGAACATCACCGAGGGCGTGCAGCGCATGGGCGCGCTCCTTGCCGAGACGCACTAACTCAACCCGTCAGGGACATCCCGATCAGACGCGGCTCCGGCTGCAGCTCGACAGACCAGCGATCGAGGACTGTGGCGCGCACGTGACGCGCGAGCGTGAGCACATCCGCCGCGCTCGCTCCCCCGCCATTGGTCAACGCGAGCACGTGCTTGGTGGACACGCGCGCGGGTGTCCCGAGGGTGAAGCCGCGCGTGATTCCCGCATTCTCGATCAACCACGCCGCGCTGACCTTGGTTCGTCCGGGCCCTGCCGGGAAACGCGGACACTCAGCCGGGAGGCGCGCCACGTCCGCATCACCCAAGGTCGGGTTCACGAAGAAGGAGCCGACGCTGATGCTGTCGGGATCTGCGGGATCGACCACCATCCCCTTCGAGCGTCGCAGAGCAAGCACCAACTCGCGCACCTGGGTACCCGGGACGCGTGACCCGACGGTCACACCGAGCGCCTGCACCAGCTGTTCGTGCTCGATGACCACTTCCCCGGACGCGGGTAGGACGAACCTGACCTCGAGAATCACGTAGCGGTCGGGGTGCTCCTTGAAGACACTCGTGCGATATCCGAACGCGCAGTCCTCCCGCGTCAACCAGCGCGCAACACGCTCGCTGCGGTCCCACACGTGCACACCGTCGATAAATGCCGCCACCTCCACCCCGTACGCGCCGACGTTCTGGATCGGAGTCGCCCCGACGGATCCCGGGATACCCGACAGCGGGGCCATGGCACTCGCCCCGGACTCGGCGCAGAAGGTGACGAAATGATCCCAGTCCTCGCCCGCCGCCGCGATGACGGTCGCATGCTCTGCGTGCGTCTCGATCACCATGCCGCGAGTGACGATGTGGATGACCGTGAGGTCCCCAACGTCGTCACCGCAGACGACATTGCTCCCCTCCCCCAAGATCACGACGGGACGGCCGAGGTCATCACATTCGGTCACCGCCTCGATGATCTCCTCGATGACATCCCCGTCGATCACCTCACGGGGTTCACCGCCGACGCGCATCGTGGTGAGTTCGGAGAGTCGCACGTGGGGATCCTCCCAGATCACACGGCAGCGATGCGCATCGTGATCAGCGCGGAGCGAGGATGTCGGTGCGACCCTTGAATCGATCGAGCAGTCGTCGGTAGTTTCGCTGGGACTCCTGGTCGCGATATTCGGGATCGGAGTCGTAGTAACCGCGGTGGCGTTCCTGGCGGATCGGCAACTCACCCTCCGGGATCACGATCCTGCCGCCTGCATCTCGCAGCGCCAGGCACCACTCCATGTCCGCATTCCGATAGAAGCGCGCCTTGCGATGCGGTGGAGTAGTCCTCGCGGCATCGGTGCGGACCACCATGAGATAGCCCATCGCGACATCGACATCTCCGGGACCGGCGCTGTCGAAGGAGTACCAGTCCTCCGTGTTGACATTGGCTCCACGCCAACCGGTCGCCACGATGCTCGGATCATCGAACGGTGCCAGGAGGTGCGGAAAGGCGTCGCCGGTGAGGATCGTCGCGGTGTCGATGGGTGCGCTGAAAGGGGCATCGACGGTGGCGATGAGGGTGCGCATCGCAGGACCCCAGCCGACATCCGCCACGGTTCCAGCCACATGGAATGCGTGCACGCGCTCGGGGAACTCCTCGGCAAGTGCGTACGCCCGCTCGCCGGCACCGTCCATATTCCCGCAATCGAGAATCGCTACGCGCACGTCGGGAGCGGAGTGTTCGATCACGGAACGGACCGACGTCTCGATGTCCTCGGGCCACCCATCCGCGATCACAGCGACCACGCACGTCCCGGAGACGGAGTCCCGGTGGGCATGCTCCACGCGTGGGAGATCCGGATGGATCTGCATCAGGCGGACAGCCGAACGACGATCGTTGGTTTTCCCAACACGGTGGATCCATCGAACACGACCTTCATCGCGACGGTGACCAGGTCACCTTCGATCCCGGTCACGGATCCGGTCACCTCGATGGAGGCTCCCGCCTCATCGTCGGGAACGACGACGGGACGCGTGAATCTGCAGGAATACGAGACCACCCGGCCAGGATCCCTTATCCATTCGGTGGCCACCCGCGAGGCAGCACCCATCGTGAGCATTCCGTGCGCGATGACGTTGGGCAGACCCACTGCGGTTGCGACGCGTTCATTCCAATGGATGACGTTGAAATCACCGGAGGCACCTGCGTAGCGAATGAGGTCAGCGCGCGTGACCTGGATGTGGACGGGAGCGAGTTCGTCGCCGACGCTCACGGATGCGAGGGTCGGGGGCGTCATCACTCCGCCCTCCGCGAGACGAGCACGGAGTAGGTGGTGCACACAGGTTCTCCGGACACAGTGGAGATGTCGCCCCGTGTGGTCAGAATGTCGTTGCCGGCCGCCTCACGCACCGCATGGATCGAGGCGGTGCAGACGAGTTCATCACCGGCGACGATCGGGCGGATGTATTCGAAACTCTGTTCACCGTGGACGACCCGGGTGTAGTCCAGACCCAGCTCCGGGTCGAAAGCAGCCTGACGGCCCGCCTCGAACGAAACGATGATCGCGAAAGTCGGAGGCGCGACGAGGTCGGGATAGCCGGCTGCTCGAGCAGCATCCACGTCGGAACTCAGGGGCGATGACTCGCCGATGGCACGCGCGAACTCACGCACCTTCTCTCGCCCCACCTGATACACAGGAGAGGGCGGATAGGAACGTCCGACGAGATCCGGGTTGAGCGCCACGGGCGGTCGGTACTAGCGCGTTTCCTTGTGCAGGGTGTGCTTATTGCACTTGGGACAGAACTTCTGCATCTCCAGACGATCCGGATCATTGCGCCGGTTCTTCTTGGTGATGTAGTTCCGGTCCTTGCACTCCTCGCACGCCATGGTGATCTTCGGGCGTACGTCGCTGGCCTTCGCCATCGTCTCCTCTTTCCTTGTTCCCTGTAGCAGTTTCGCGGCCCACGGGGCCGTCCCGTAGCGAGGGCCGGACTTGAACCGGCGACACAGCGATTATGAGCCGCTTGCTCTACCAAACTGAGCTACCCCGCCGCGCACGACCGGTGGGCCCGGTCGTGATCGAGCCCCTTTACGGAATCGAACCGTAGACCTTCTCCTTACCATGGAGACGCTCTGCCGACTGAGCTAAAGGGGCCGTGAGCCGCATAAGGGTACCCAAGGGACCACAGTGGGCGACATCGGGCACCACCCGATTGACTACTGCCATGAGCGCATATCCACGCTGGACAGAGCAGGACATTCCCGACCTCACCGGGCGGCGGGTAATCGTCACCGGAGCGAACTCCGGGATCGGCGCCGAGACCGCCCGAGCGCTCGCCGAGCACGGTGCCGAGGTGACCCTTGCCGTGCGGTCCGTGGCGAAGGGTCAGGCCACCGCCGCCGGGATCCGCGGTGCGACCGAGGTGCGGGAGCTCGATCTGGCAAACCTCGCTTCCGTACGCGCGTTCGCGGCAGAGTGGTCTGCGGCGCACCCGTCGGGCTTGGACCTACTGATCAACAACGCCGGGATCATGGCGATCCCGCGCACGCTCAGCGCCGATGGATACGAGATGCAATTGGCCACCAACCACCTGGGTCACTTTGCACTCACCGGCCTCCTACTCCCGGCACTCGTCGCGATCCCCAAGTCGCGCGTGGTCACGGTTTCCTCCAGCGCCCATCGGATGGTCCGCGGAATGAATTTCGACGACCTTATGGGCGAGCGCAAGTACGGCCGCTGGAACGTGTACGGGCAGAGCAAGCTTGCGAATCTTCTCTTCACCGCAGAGCTGCAACATCGACTCGATGCGGCAGGGATGGACATCAAGGCGATGGCCGCCCACCCCGGCTACAGCAACACGAACCTCCAGCATGCAAGCCCCGCCATGCGCAACGCGGGTCTTGAGATGAGCATTACGAAGGTGATGAACTCGCTCATCGGTCAATCCGCACAGATGGGTGCACTCCCCACTCTCTTCGCTGCAACCGCGCCGGGACTGCCCGGCGACACGTACGTGGGCCCGGACGGTCCGGCGGAGATTCGTGGTTACCCGCGCGTCGTGGATCGGACCGCAGCCGCGAAGGATCGCCGTGCCGCCGAGCGCCTCTGGTCGATCAGCGAGGAGCTCACCGGAGTCCACTACCCGTTCGACTGATCGGCGCGCCTGCCCCGTCCATGCCCTCCGGTCCCCTCACACTGAATCACGCATCCTCGGGAGGGAGTCAGCATGGGTTCCTGGTCGGTCTGGCGGATGGCCCGCGTGGTCACGTCGCTGTTCGTTCTGATGGTCGCTGCGAACTACCTTGTCGTGGGATTCGACAACATCACGAACCCGACCAATCCCAACGCGAGCAACTGGCCCTTCGTGCAGGGAGTCATCAGCGGCGACGGTGTCCCCGCGGACAGTGGCTTTGAGTGGCGGTTCATCGACGCGACCTGGTTTCAGGCGATCTCCTAATTAGTTGTGATGACAGCCGAGACCCTCACCGGGATCCTGCTGCTCATCGCCGGAATCAAGGGCTTGCGTGCCTCCCGCACCTGCCCACGCTGGGGACATGCGCAGAAATGAACCTACGCCGGCGGGATTCTCGGTCTCGCGGTGTTCTTCCTCGGCTTCATGGTGATCGGTGGCAACTGGTCCATCATGTACTTGAACTCGAAATGGAATGGCCTGGAACCCGCGTTCCAGGACTCGGCCATGACGGCGTTGATGCTGATCCTGGTCACCGGGGTCCTGATCGGGGGCCATCTGGCGAAGGAGCACGAGGAGTCCACGGCCTGATTCGCGGACGCATACGCGCCGGTCATTTCACGGCAGTTCTTCTGGTGTTCCTCTAGACGCTCTCTCTGAGCATTGCCACAATGAGCTACGCTGAGAGGAAGGGTGCCTCGTGATCATCCACCGCAGCCCACTGCCCGATGTCGAGATCCCCGATGTCACCATCACCGAATTCGTTCTCCAGGAGGCAGCCCGGGTACCGGATCGCCCCGCCCTCATCGATGGGCCCACCGGACGCACCTACACCTACGCACAGCTCTCCGGGGCAATCCACGCGTTCGCGGGAGGTCTCCAAGCTCGTGGGCTGGGTCCTGGCTCGACGATCGCGTTGATGTCACCGAATATCCCTGAGTTTGCGATCGTGTTCCATGGCGCCGCCGTGGCTGGTGTGGCCGTGAGCACGATCAACCCGACCTACACCGCGGAGGAGGTCGCCTTCCAGCTGCGCGATTCGGAATCCGCACTCGTGGTCACCGTCGCCCCGTTCGCTGAGACGGCGGTCGCCGCAGCGAAGGCGGCCAAGGTCGCCGAGGTCTTCATCATCGGCGATCCGCCGGATGGCCTGCCGTCGTTCACGTCCTTGATGGGCGCTCCCATCGCGCAGGTACCGATTGACCCGCGCGAGCAGATCGTGGTGCTCCCCTACTCCTCGGGAACCACGGGACTGCCCAAAGGCGTGATGTTGACCCACCGGAACTTGGTCGCGAATCTCGTGCAGGTCAAAGACGGGCTGGCCATCACCGATGGTGAGGTCGTGCTCGCGGTGCTTCCTTTCTTCCACATCTACGGCATGCAGGTGCTGATGAACTTCTTCCTCAGCCGAGGGGCGACCATCGTCACTGTTCCCCGATTCGACCTCGAGCAGTGCCTGGGCATCATCCAGGAACGCAGCATCACCCGACTCTTCGCGGTTCCTCCGATCGTGCTCGCACTGGCCAAGCATCCCCTCGTCGACAACTTCGACCTGTTGAGCCTCAAGCAGGTCTTCTCCGGTGCTGCACCCCTTGGAGCAGAGCTCGCCCGCGAGGCAGCCGAGCGCATCGACTGCGAGGTTGTGCAGGGGTACGGAATGACCGAACTCAGCCCCGTCACACACATCACCCTGCTAGGCGGCTTCAAGCCGGGCACCTGCGGCGTGACGGTGCCGAATACCGAGTGCCGAATCGTCGACGTCGAAGACGGCGCGGATCAAGAGGTGGGAGGCGTTGGTGAACTCTGGGTGCGTGGACCACAAGTGATGAAGGGCTACCTGAACAATCCGGAGGCGACGGCAATCACCATCGACTCCGATGGCTGGCTCCACACGGGTGACGTCGGATTCATCGATGCGGATGGCCATCTCACGATCGTCGATCGCGTGAAGGAGTTGATCAAGTACAAGGGATTCCAGGTGGCCCCCGCCGAACTCGAGGCACTGTTGCTCACCCATCCGGCGATCGCCGACGCCGCCGTGATCGGCGTCCCCGACGAAGAAGCAGGCGAGCATCCACGTGGATTCATCGTCCTGAAGCCTGGCCAGGAGTTGAGCGTCGAGGACCTCACCGCCTTCATGAACGGCCATGTCGCCACCTACAAGGTGATCCATGACGTCGTGTTCACGGACAGCATCCCCAAGTCTCCCTCGGGCAAGATCCTCCGACGACTCCTCCGTGATGGGGCATGACATCGCTGAATTGCGCGATCGACGCTAGACCCGCATGCTGATTACATGCGCCGAACGCTCGTGATTGTCGCCAGCCTGCTCGCGATCGTCGGATTCACCGCGTGTTCGAACCACGCGGCAGCACCGGATCCCGCCGGTGATGCATCGGCCGCGGATGCGATGTTCGCGCAGATGATGATTCCCCACCACGAGCAGGCCGTGGTCATGGCGGATCTCGCCCCGACCCGCGCCCAGGATCCGCAGATCCTGGAACTCGCCGCCGAGATCAAGGCGGCGCAGCAACCGGAGATCGATCAGATGGCTGCATGGCTGGAGGAGTGGGGTGTGCCCCGTCTCGCGGGTGACGAGGCCATGGCGGCGCACGGCAGCCATGGGATGTCGGGCATGCTGACCGATGAGCAACTCGCCGAGCTCGAAGCGAGCTCGGGAGCAGATTTCGATCAACTCTTCGCGCAGTTGATGATCGAGCATCACCAAGGTGCCATCGACATGGCTGTCGAGGTTCGCGACTCGTCTGATCCACGCGTGGCCGAGCTCGCGCAGCAAATCATCAGTACGCAGGAAGCCGAGATCGAGCAGTTGCGGCCCCTGGCGACTCCCTAACCGTTCAGCGGGCACCCATCAGGTGCTCGATGCCCAGCTGCGCCAACTGGACGTAGGCGTAGCCACGTTCGGCAAGCCGATCCGCATCCGCCGGCGAGAACGTCAGGTCGTCGATGGTCTCCCCCGGCGCGAGAGTCGGCTGGGACAGGGACAGGAGCCCCGATGCCTTTAGTGCCTCCTGCACCCGCGGATCCGCGCGGAAGGCCCGCGCACGCTCGCGCAGCATCAGGTACATGCTCATGTTCGCGCTGGCTGACGCCCAGACACCCGTGATGTCCTCGGTGCGCATCGGCTTGTAGTCGAAGTGCTTCGGCCCGTCGTATCCGCTGTTCTCGACGAGATCCACGAGATAGAAGGCGTTGATCAGGTCACCATGACCGAAGACCAGGTCCTGATCGAACTTGATGCCCCGCTGCCCATTGAGATCCAGGTGGAACAACTTCCCGCACCACAGTGCCTGGGCGATGCCGTGCACGTAATTGAGCCCGGCCATCTGCTCGTGGCCCACCTCAGGGTTGAGTCCCACCATGTCGGGGTACTGCAACTGATCGATGAACGCGATCGCATGCCCGACGGTAGGCAACAGGATGTCGCCGCGCGGCTCGTTGGGCTTGGGCTCGATGGCGAGCCGAATGTCGTAGCCCTGGTCGATGATGTACTGGCAGAGCAGGTCGACGCCCTCCTTGTACCGCTGCAGCGCCTCACGAACGTCCTTGCTGACGTCCATCTCCGATCCCTCGCGCCCACCCCAGAGCACGTATGTCGGAACGTTCATCTCGGCGGCGTAGTCCAGATTGCGTCGAGTCTTGGCGATCGCCAGACGACGCACGTCGCGATCATTCGACGTGAACGCACCATCCTTGAAGACCGGGTGCGTGAACAGGTTCGTCGTCATCATCGAGGTGACCATGTCGGTCTTCTCCAGGGCCGACTTCCACTGGTCGAAGATTCGACGGCGCTCGGCGTCGTCGGCAGCGAAGGGCACGAGGTCGTCGTCGTGGAAGGACACACCCCAGGCGCCCCGCTCCGAGAGTCGATCGAGGGTCTCGAAGGGTGAGAGCGGCTCGCGAGTGGCGTCACCAAAGGGATCCCGCGCCTGCCAGCCCACGGTCCAGAGCCCGAAAGCGAACTTGTCGGCCTTGGAAGGCTTGAGTGATTCCGCTGACGTCAGCATCTCCCCTCCGCGTGTCGGTAGACCCGGGTCCTGAGCTGTGGCAACGATAGATGTCGCGGTTGACTCTGCTCCTACCATGGTCCCATGAAGTCAGCGGTCCGTGCCGCGGTTCTCGTCGGCCCGGGTAGGTACGAGATCCAGGAGTTCGAGCGGCCCACGTTGCCGGATGGCTCCTTACTCATGGAGATGGAACTCTCCGGCATCTGCGGAACGGACAAGCACACCTACCTTGGCGAAACCAAGCAATACGCCGGCACCCCCGCTGAGACGGACACGCCGTTCCCGATCATCCAAGGACATGAGAATGTCGGGATCGTCTCGGAAATCACTCCTCGCGCAGCTGAGCACTTGGAGTTCTACGGTAAGCCGCTCAAGGTCGGTGACCGCATCGCCATGTGCCCGGACATCGTGTGCGGGAAGTGCTACGAGTGCACCCACGTCATGGGGTATGTGTGGTGCGAGCACAGTGACTGTTACGGAAACTCGTACTCATCGGCCGACTGGCCTCACCTCATGGGTGGCTGGAGTCAGCAGGTGTACATCCGTCCTGACACATTCGTCTACAAGGTTCCCAGTGGCCTCTCTCCGAAAGCTGCCGTGCTGGTCGAGCTGATGGCATGCACGGCTTCCCTGGACAAACTGAAGGAATTCAGTTCGATGTCCCATGAGGGAATGAACTCTGGTGACACCGTGGTCGTGATCGGCAACGGACCGCTCGGTCTCCTCCACGTCGCGAAGGCCGACTTGATGGGCGCCGGCCAGATCATCGCAACCGACTTGAGCGAGACGCGCCTCAATTTTGCGAAGCGAATGGGAGCGGATGTCACACTGAATGTCGCTCAGACATCACCCGAAGGGCGCATCGCCACGGTCAGGGAACTCACCGGAGGTCGAGGTGCCGACGTCGTCCTCCATATGGCCAACACTCCTCGATCCTTTGTCGAAGGTATCGAAATGCTCAAGCGCGGCGGCATGATGCTCGAAATGGGAAACTTCGCGGACACGGGCGAGGTGACAATGAATGTCCACCGTCACATCTGCAGCAAAAACATCCGCTTGATCGGAATCACCAACCACCCCTCCACGGGATATGGACCGGCACTCACGCTCATGGAGCGCCACGCAGACCGGTACCCGTTCGAGGAGATGGTGAGCCATCAATACGCCCTCGACGACGTGGACGAGGCGATGCGGATGAGCATGGACACCGCCAGCCTCAAGGTGGCTGTGGCGCCGAACGGATTCGTCTAAGGCCCCGAGGTGAAACAGACCCTCACGCACTTTCGTGTTTGCCTGAGACCCATCCCGGGAGCACGCTCAACGCTTGAGAGCGGGGTTCTGTCTCCAGGTCAGTTGCCATGCTGTCATTCCATCGATTCAGATATCCAAAGAGTGCGACCGTCGACATGATCTCGACGATTTGTCCCTCATCGTAAAACAGTCGTAGCTGATCGAAGTGCTCAACTGTCACCGCGTTTGGCACAACGGAAGCAGCCTGGGCCAAGCGCAACGCTGACCGCTCCGCATCCGTAAAGTGTTTGCTTGTCTCGAAAGACCATATTTCAGCGATTTTTTCGCGCGGCACCCCATGAGCCTCCGCATCAACAGATTCATGCGCCTGGCAGTACCTGCACCCCGCCGCAGTCGAGGCCATGAGCGCGACGAGCGCCTTCATCCCAGCCGGTACGGTTCCTGTCCGCCAGATCACCGTGATGAGGTCACCAAGTGCGACCACAATCTCTGGACGGCGCGCCATGGTCTTCAGACTGTTCGGCGTAAAGCCGATCGTGGCCTCGTACCGCTCGGCAAAATGCTCAGTTAGGGCGCCCAGTTCATCAGGGGTGAGCGGGAGAACATGTGCCATGACACATGTGTACCGCACGTGAGCGTGGCAGGTAGTGGATTCGAACCACTGTAGGCGTTAGCCGACGGATTTACAGTCCGCTCCCATTGGCCGCTCGGGCAACCTGCCATGCCCACCCGGAAGTGAGCCTGCCGAACAATACATGTGCGCGGATACCCGCTCCGGCCCCGTATCCTCGAGCCATGCGCACTCGCCACCGCCTCATTGCAGCCCTCGCCACAGCAGCCCTCCTCGGCTTCTCGGCTACTGGTCCCGCACTCGCCGACACCCAGAAGAAGGTGGCCACCTGGGAGTCAGCCCAGCAACTCACCGGCAGCGACGGCTCCCTGTGGAAGCCGACGTTCACCGCGGGCCTGCCACTGAAGGGAAAGATCACCGTCGTCAACGGCACACAGGGTGACGGCTCGCGCGCGATGGCAGTCCAAGCCACCTACGCGAAGGGTGCGCGCACCGCCACGGTGTTGGAGAATTACAAGGGAACCGCGTCGGCCCTCGACGCAGAGCCAAATATCGCCGCGGAGCTCGTCGGGAAGCCGAAGATCACCGTGGGCTCCCCAGATATGCGCTACACAGTGCGCGCCACGGTGTCCGCGAACTGCTACAACGTCAAGCCCGGCGCTGACGGTTCAGTCCCGCCACCTCCCGCAGGGTTCCGTTGCTCACAGTCGGACGTGGCGAAGTTCGGTGGCACCCTCACCGTGACCATGAAGCCAACGAGCACCATGACCGCGCCGGGGACCACCTTCGTCACGATTCAGGTCTCCCCCGGCATCACCTACGACCAACTGATCCACATGGTGCAAGGACTCGTGCAGGTCGGCCCGTAAACCAGGAAGGACGCACTCGTGGCAGATAGCAGTTTCGACATCGTCTCCAAGGTGGATCACCAGGAGGCGGACAACGCGCTGAATCAGGCGGCGAAGGAACTCGCCCAGCGTTTCGACTTCAAGAACACCGGTACCACGATCGAGTGGAAGGGTGAGGAGGTCGTGGAGATCACCTCCGGCACCGAGGAGCGCGCCGTGGCAGCCCTCGAGGTGTTCAAGGAGAAGTTGATCAAGCGCAGCATCAGCCTCAAGTCCTTCTCCGCTGGTGACCCCCGTGCCTCCGGCAAGGAGTTCAAGATCAACGGCAAGTTCACCAACGGGATCAGCAGCGAACAGGCGAAGAAGGTCGCGAAACTAATCCGCGATGAGGGCCCGAAGAGCGTGAAAACGCAGATTCAGGGCGACGAGTTACGCGTGACGAGCAAGAGTCGCGATGATCTGCAGGACACCATCGCGTTGGTGAAGGATGCCGACCTAGACTTCGCGGTCCAGTTCGTCAACTACCGCTAGGACTTGCCCAGCGTCCTGATCTGCGAGATGAACAATCCGCTCATCGCCACCCAGGCGCCGACAACCAGCACGTCCGTCGCGTTTAGAGACGTCAACGTGGTCACAATGGACGCAATGAGCGCGAACGAAACCGCGATCAAGCCGAAGATCGCCCATTGACGCTGCTTCGCATCGGTCATGTTCCGGGACCGAGTATTCCCCTTGCCGGTGAGAGCCTGCCGGAGACCGACGAGCCCGAAGATCACGACCACTACACCGAGTACATACCCAAATGTTCCCCAGTCCGCGAACGGCTGCACGATGAATGCCCCGATCAGGGCTATCACGACAACGACAACGTAGAACCACCCGAGCTTCTTATTCTGACTTTCGGTCCATTCGGCCATGGCTACCCCCAGGCCGCAAGGATATCCATCCCCTGGTCAAGATCCACGCGGCTCACTGTGGAGTAGTCGACGTCCCCCCGCCACTCCAGTGCATCGAAGGGGCACACCTCGATGCAGATTCCGCAGTACATGCAGAGCCCGTAGTCGATGGTGAACTGATCGAGGACGTTGATGGTGCGAGGTCTGCGCGCGTCAGCCTTGTCGACCTGTTCGGTATGGGACTCCAGGGTGATGCACCATGCTGGACACTCGCGAACACAGAGCATGCAGGAGGTGCAGTCCTCCGGGATCAGCGCAATCACACCGTGTCTGCTCATAACTCCCACTCCGGCTGCACCCCCGGCGGACGAGTCCGGCGCCGTGACGGATTGGCCCCCTGCCGGCCGTCGTCACCGGGCTCCGCGGCGCCGGGCCACGGGGTCTCCACCCGTGCTGGGAGCGGCGTCACTTTCCGCATTGGGGGTCGGGTGTCATGGTCGTGACGCAGGAGCGGTACTCCTTCGCCGATGCGCACCCCGAACATCTCGGATGTTTCGCGCTCCGACCACGCCGCAGCGGGATGGAGATCGGAGATGCTCGCGAGCGCTCCGTCGTAGGGAACGCATGTCATGCGCCACGCATGTTCCGCGCCGCGGATGTAGTGGGCGATCACGTCGATCGACTCCCGGCGATCGATTGCGGTGAGCAGATCGAGTCGCCATCCGTGCATCGCTTCGGCACTGGCCCGCCAGTCCGCGGGCATGACGACTTCCGGTGTCACCTGCATCAGGCGACCTCGCGGCGCAGTGCGGCGATCAACGAATCCGGCCCCGGTGGGCACCCGGGGACGTACCTGCTCACCGGAATCAGGGCGTCCACACCCGGGACCACCGAAGGGGCATCCCAGTACGGTCCACCGCTCGTCGCGCACGCACCAAAGGCGAGCACTCGCACCGGGCCCTGTTCGGCGGCGCGCTCCCAGGCTCGCAGCACCGCCGGAGCGAGAGCGTGGGTCACCGTCCCCGAGACGAGCAGCACGGTCGAGTCCGGGGAGCGTTCCGTCCCCACCTCGGAGGCCAGCGCCCCCGACCCCACCGCCGCCTCGACCTCCAGGGAGCAGCAGGCGAGTCCCAGGTTCAGCAGCTCCACGGCCACTCCGGGCTCGTCTCGGAGGCGGTAGCGGGTCACGCCGGCAGGCTACTGCCGGGATGCGTGACGGGGACCAGCGCCCACCGGCAGAATGTGCTTCAGGATATCCGGGATGTCCGATCGTGGGAGGGTGTTTACGTGACGAAACAGGTCGTGCAGGTCGACCGCGTGGTCATCCGCTTCGCTGGCGACTCCGGCGATGGCATGCAGCTCACCGGCGACCGGTTCACGTCCGAGACAGCCTGGTTCGGAAACGACCTCGTCACCCTGCCGGACTTCCCCGCGGAGATCCGTGCCCCCGCCGGCACCATGGCCGGCGTCTCGTCCTTCCAGCTCGCCTTCGCCGACCACGAGATCACCACCCCCGGTGATGCCCCCAACGTGCTCGTGGCAATGAACCCAGCGGCGCTGCGCGCCAACATCAAAGATCTGCCCGCAGGCGCCGACATCATCGTGAACACGGACGAGTTCACCAAGCGCAACCTAGAGCGAGTCGGCTATCCGGCGAGTCCTCTCGAGGATGGGTCCCTCTCCAACTACAAGATCCATTCGATCCCGCTCACCTCGATGACCGTCGAGGCCCTCGCCGAATTCGACATCACGAAGAAGGATGCGGAGCGCGCGAAGAACATGTTCGCGCTCGGCCTGCTCAGCTGGCTCTACCACCGCCCCACCGAGGGCACACGCACGTTCCTGGAGAAGAAGTTCGCCTCGAAGCCAGAGATCATGCGTGCGAACCTCGCGGCTTTCGAAGCGGGATGGTCCTTCGGCGAGACCACCGAAGACTTCTCCATCCAGTACGAGGTCAAGCCCGCCACGATGCGGGAGGGCGTCTACCGCAACATCACCGGGAATCTGGCTCTCGCGTACGGACTCGTCGCGGCCGGGCAGCAGAGTGGACTCTCCGTGTTCCTCGGCTCGTACCCGATCACCCCGGCATCAGACATCCTGCACGAATTGAGCAAGCACAAGCGCTTCGGTGTGGTCACCTTCCAGGCTGAGGATGAGATCGCGGGTGCCACATCCGCGATCGGTGCTTCCTACGGTGGCGCACTCGGCGTCACCACCACGTCCGGCCCGGGCATCGCCCTGAAGTCCGAGGCGATCGGACTCGCGGTGTCGTTGGAACTTCCGCTGATCGTGATCGACGTTCAGCGCGGCGGACCCTCCACCGGTTTGCCGACCAAGACCGAACAGTCGGACCTCCTCCAGGCGATGTTCGGGCGCAACGGCGAATCCCCCGTACCGATCATCGCCCCGCAGAGCCCCTCGGACTGCTTCGACGCTGCACTCGAGGCCGCACGTATCGCCGTCACCTACCGCACCCCGGTGTTCCTGCTCTCCGACGGATACCTCGCCAACGGCTCCGAACCGTGGCGGGTGCCCGATCCGAGCGAACTTCC